>BNJT01002051.1_pt1 | contig 231056 bp, 293 predicted proteins | sample 8540491 | NCBI WGS metagenome assembly BNJT01 (sample SAMD00202455, study PRJDB9452) | human saliva metagenome | host: Homo sapiens | reverse complement strand
TATTTTAGCACAAAAGACAAAAAAATGAGGGCGGAAAATCCTCTAGAAAAAAAGTTGATTTATTTATTGTGAAATGAATCTTTTTAGCGCGTGTTATATAAAAAGCAATTATTTTATTGGAGTAAACTCATATCAAAAATATCAGCTAACGAAATCACAAAAAGAAATCAGATAATCCTAGTGACTACCTGATTTTTCTATGCTCTAAGCATTTTGCCAATTTTCTTGGTCTTCTTTGAAGCGTTTTAGGAGGTCAAGTCCTTCTGGTGTAATGTAGCCTTCTTCTTGGGCTAGGTGAATGAGCTCACTGTAGTTTGAAAGAGTCACTAGTTTGACACCAGCATCTGCAAAGTTTTTATCTGCTTTTGGTAATTGATAGCTGAAAATTGCTACGATACCTAATACATCTGCACCTTCACGTTTGGCTGCAGCTACGGCTTCTAAAACTGATCCCCCAGTTGAAATCAAATCTTCAACAACGACCATTTTTTGTCCTTGGGCTACACGGCCTTCGATTTGGTTGCCTGCTCCATGGTCTTTTGGTTTGCTACGGATGTAAGCAAATGGCAGGTTCATCTTGTCAGCTATAATGGCACCATGAGGAATACCTGCAGTGGCTGTTCCTGCAATTACTTCTACCTCAGGGAATTCTGCCTTGATAGCTTCTACAAAACCATTTTCAATTAAGGTGCGAGTTTCTGGGTATGCAAGTGTCACACGATTGTCTGTATAAATCGGTGACTTAATGCCCGATGCCCAAGTAAAGGGCTCTTCTGGTTTGAGATATACGGCTTGAATTTTCAATAGATGGCTAGCAATATCTTTAGCAAGTGTCATGGTGTGCTCCTTTTTATAATGTTACATGAATCTTCTTTTTAAACCCAGTCCCGTGTCCATTCTTCTTTGATAGCATGGTAGGCTACTACTGGATCTGGCGCTTGGGTAATGGGACGTCCGACTACAATGTAGTCACTTCCAATTTGGTAGGCTTGTCCTGGACTAACTACTCTTTTCTGGTCAGCCACATCTGCCCCTGCTGGACGAATACCTGGAGTCAAGCAGATAAAGTCATCGTAGGTTTCTTGCTTGATTAGCTGGGCTTCCTGGGCTGAGCAGACAACTCCGTCTAAACCAGCTTCAGCTGTTTTCTTTGCATAGTGAATAACAGAGTCTTTGAGGCTAGTTTGGATATTTTGAAAGTCTCTCATTTGCTCTTCAGACGTTGATGTTAATTGGGTAACTGCAATTAGTTTTGCTTGATTCCCTAGTCCTTCACGAGCAGCTTTCATCATTTCTACTCCACCAGCTGCATGAACGTTGGTCATATCCACCCCAAGCTCAGACAAAACCTTCATGGCTGATTTGACTGTATTTGGAATATCATGTAGTTTTAAATCCAAAAATACGCTGTGCCCCAAGGATTTCAAGTAGCGAACAATTTCTGGACCAACTGCGTAGTATATTTCCATTCCTACCTTGACATAGAGCTTTTCCTCTGCTGGAAAAAGAGCTAAAAATTCCTTGGTTGCTTGGAAACTTGGAAAATCTAGCGCTATAACTGGGCGACTTTCACGCATATCTTTCTCCTCTTATACTTTCTATCAGCCCTTCCTTTTTTGACATAAAAAAAGGAACCTGCTACAGCAAGGTTCCACGAAAAATGGGTGGTCTCCACCCTTTCACCGTTTAACCTTAGCTGCCTCTCTGGACTGCTTTAAAGGTTTTTTACTATTCTATTATTTAAAGTTAAACTTGTCAAGCAAAAACAAGTAACTGAGTCTATTCTTGTTTTTCTTTAGTTGTTGACGTTTCTTCTTGCTTTTTCTTTTCTTCTTCCTGTCTTTTCTTCTCTTCTTCTATAGCCTTGAGTCTTGCTTCTTCTACAGCCATGTCGGCCAAGCTATAGCTATAAATCCCAACTTCCATATCGATACCACTTGGCACGGTTAATTGAGGTTTTATCTTACTGTAATAAGGTAATTTTTTACCCAATTCAGATAGAGGAACCAGTATCTCATCCCCATCAATCATAGTAATCTTCAAAAGATCACTGGTCACTTTACTTGGTGCCAATTCAATCGTTTTGATCGCCTGCTTAATCTCTGGGCTGACTTCAGCCAGTTGTTCAATCAAGGTTTGACTTGCTGCTCATCGTTAAAGAGTACGGACATATAGGTTTCTGGAAGACTGACTAGACTAACTGGACTGGTTTCCACCGTCCCACTAGAAAGAATCGGATAATGGTCCTCTCCAGAAACATAATAGGCTACAATCCCGTATTCCTTGACCTGGATGGTAAAATTGATCGGAAATTGATAGTGAATGTTAGCAGATTCAATCCAGTAATTTGATTTGATCTTTTCGGCGTGCTTATCTTTATTTAAAAATAAACTAATCGTATATTCACTATCTTGAATTTCTGATAATTTTTTGATCTGCTCTACACTGGTCCGAACGTTTCCTGTCACCTCGATATTTTTAAGAGTAGCATAAGGCGTCAAAAGGTAAATAGAAAATAAGAAGACTAGGAAACTTGGAATTAAGATTGAAACTGCTCGCCATATATGTATCGCTGGAATAGAAGGTTTAGGTGATTTAGGGTTGCCTTTAGCTTTTTTATCACCCTTTTCTTCCTTAACTTCATCAGTTTCATTCTCTTCTTCAATAGCTTGGTCAAAGTTTTCTGAGTCAGCTTCGGTAGAAGGCACCTCCTCAGAATTGGCTTCTTCTTCATCAGGAACTGAGCCTAAGTCTTGCCCTGCATCTTCCTCTGAGTCAGTTTCAACCTTTTCCTTTTCCTCTACTTCTTTTTCAGTTTCTTTACCTTCTCGCTCTGCCTTTTTACGTAAATATTCCTGGTGTTGTTTTTGCCATTCTGACAATTCTTGAGAGCTAGTTAAGGAAGGCTTGGCGCCATATTCTGAGTTTTGGCCTGTTTTTGCTTCTTGCCCAGCTAACTTGGCATCTTCCTCTGCTTTTTTTCGAAGATATTCTTGATTTCGTTTTTGCCACTCTGACAATTCCTTGCCTTGGGTCGGTTGATTCTTATTATCCTTTGACATCAATTTTCCTTATGATAGATCTTTTTTTAGTAGCTCATAAAAATCAGCTACAGATTTTAATTCCTGAGAATTTTTCATGGTGTTTTGATAGATTTCTTTGTGATTCAAAAGTACACTAACTTTCTCCTCCAAAGTCGACAAGGTCAATTCACTCTCTTGCAACTCTTCTGCATAGCCTTTATTAACAAAATAGGCTGCATTTTCAATCTGATCCCCACGACTTGCTTCTCGACCAAGTGGCACAATCACATGTAATTTAGCCATGGCTAGAAGCTCAAAAATAGTATTGGCACCACCTCGAGTAACAACTACATCAGCCATATTCATAAGCGGTTGGTAGAGATCTGTTACGTAGTCAACTCGGTAGAGATGGTGACTTAGCTCGTTGAGACTAGAGTCTCCTGTTAGATTAATGATATTGTAGCGCTTTGTCAATTCTTGCTTGTTATCCGTTACTAGTTGGTTAAAGACACGTGCACCAGCTGATCCACCAACAAAGAGCAAGGTCGGTATTGAAGCATCAAAATAGGTACGGATATCCACCATTTCCTCAGGCTCTTCCATAATCGGGCCTGCAACCTTAGTCACTGCTCCCACATGCTCCACCTTAGTAAGACTTGCAGGTTGTTCAAAAGTAGAATACATCTTGGTTGCAAACTTATAGGCTATTTTATTGGCCAAGCCCATTGATAAATCTGACTCATGAATAAAGACAGGAACTCTAGATAAACGGGCGGCAATAACAGGAGGTACGGATACAAATCCTCCCTTTGAAAAGAGAGCCTGAGGCCGAATCATCAGCATTATAAAGAAGGATTGAACAATTCCCCATGCTACCTTAAAGACATCTAGCATATTCTGCCATGAGAAATAACGGCGTAGTTTCCCTGTAGCAATAGAATGGAAGGTGACATCTAAACCTGATTTAATAATTTCTTGATGTTCGATACCATGTTTGTCACCGATATAATGAACTTCCCAACCATCCTCGATGAACTTGGGCATCAACAAAAGGTTGAGGGTGACGTGTCCGACCGTCCCTCCCCCTGTAAAGACTATTTTTTTCATATTATCCTTTAAGCTCCGCTATTGTCGCAAGGAAAAGATCTCCTCGCACTTCAAAGTTGGCATACATATCCCAGCTGGCATTGGCAGGACTGAGGAGAACTACATCTCCTTCCTGAGCCAATTCAAAAGCCTTGCGTGTCGCATCTGCAATATCTGACGCATCGACATAGGCTACTCCTGCCTTGGCTGCAGCACGTTTCACACGTTCCGCAGATTGACCGAGGATGACCATTTTCTTAAGACCTGTGATGTCTGGGACTAATTCGTCAAATTCATTGCCACGGTCCAAACCTCCAGCAATCAAGATAACCTTGCTATTATCAAATCCTGACAAGGCTTTTTGAGTTGCTAAGATATTGGTTGACTTGCTATCGTTATAGAATTTAACACCCTTGATTTCATCCACATACTGGAGACGATGTTTGACTCCACCAAAGCCTGACAAGGTTTCCTTGATAGTTTCATTGTCTACTCCACGAAGTTTAGCAACAGCAATGGTTGCAAGAGCATTCTCGACATTGTGACTACCTGGAACACCGATTTCATCAGCTGCCATAACTTTTTCCCCACGGAAGTAGAGTTGACCATCTTCGAGATAAGCCCCATCCACCTTTTCAAGTGTAGAAAAAGGCACAACTTTTGCTTGGGTTTTTGAAGCCAATTCTTTGGCTAAGTCTTGGTTGAAATTTAATACTAAGTAGTCATCTTCTGTCATATTATTTTGGATATTCCATTTGGCTGCCACATATTCCTCAAAGAACCGTGATAGTCAATATGAGATGGAATTAAGTTGGTAATAACAGCAATCTCAGGATGAAAGGCTTGAATACCCATCAATTGGAAAGAAGATAGCTCCATGACAAGGGTATCCTTATTAGTCGCTGTTTGAGCCACCTGACTAGCAGGATAACCAATATTACCAGATAAGAGTCCATTTTGTCCAGCAGCAGTCAGAACTTCTCCAATCATAGTTGTAGTCGTAGTCTTTCCGTTTGAACCCGTAATCCCTACAATTGGTGCCTCTGAAATCAAGTAAGCCAATTCTACTTCTGTCAGAACTGGAATTCCTTTTGCCAAAGCTTTTTCAATCATGGGATTGGAGTAGGGGATTCCTGGATTTTTCACCATTAGAGCAAATTCTTCATCCAGCAATTCCAAGGGATGCCCCCCTGTTACTACTTTGATCCCATCTTCTAAAAGACTTTGAGCAGCTGGATTTTCCTCAAAAGGTTTGCCGTCATTTACGGTGACAATGGCACCTAGATGGTCCAAGAGACGAGCTGCAGACTCACCTGATTTGGCCAAACCAAGGACTAAAACTTTCTTATTTTTAAATTGATCAATTAATTTTCATAGCTAGAACTCCATTTCTACTCTTACTATTTTACCATTTTTATGAAAATAAAAAAGCCACAAGGGGCTTTCTTATTTGTTTTTGTCTGTCAGAAACTATTCTACCGACTTGAGGGCTTCTAGCATATCGACCTTTCGGAGATAATGATTGACAAAAAATCCAAGGATAGTCAGAATAACACTAACTGCTAGAACTGGGATTAGATACACTTCCCAGCCGACCTTCGGTTGAAAACGGAAGGTTCCAGGTGCAATCATCTGAATGAGAAATTGATGGAGATAAAAGCCTGAGACCAATCCTACAATCATTCCAACTAGTGACAATATGGTTGTTTCTCGATAGATATAAAGAGTCACTTCTTTATTATGAAAACCAAGGACTTTGATTGTGGAGAGTTCACGGATACGCTCAGCCACATTGATATTGGTCAGATTGTAGAGGATGACCATAGCCAAAAGTACAGAAACAATTACTAAGATTGCCATGGTTTGATTAAGGGAACTAGCAAAAGTCTCAAAGAGACGTATAGTCGAAGCATTTTGAACGAGGCCACTGACAGCTGCTTGCTCCATAAATTCTCCCGCAACTCTTTCGGTATTGACTTCACTTTTATCCTTGAGTTGAACTAGATAGGTATTCATCTTAGGAGTTTGACCATAAATTTTCTCATAGGTGGCCTGATTCATATAGACAAAATGGCCTACATAGTGCTCGGTAATGGCTCCTACTTTAAAAGTTTTCCCATCTATCTGGACACTATCACCAACAGAAACTCCAGCCAACTGGGCTAATTTTTCAGTCAAGACAACTCCGTTAGACAAGCCCAGTTTTTCCCCATTTTTTTCTAAATGTACAAAGGGTTCCAGGTCATCCTTATCCGTAACCATAATGGTCACAGTTTGAATTCCAGCTTTACCAGCATACTTTTCCTCAATCTGCTTGGAAGAAATCAATCGATAGCTTTCAACTTCACCACTCTGCAATTTTTCTTCTAGCTTTTCTTTATCAGAATCTGAAGCTCGAGAATTGACAGAGAGAATCATCTGATATTGTTGCAGATCCTTAAACTGTCTGTCAGCAACTCCTACCACAGAAGATTGAATACCGAGACCCGCAAAGAGGAGGGCTACTGAACCAGCGACTCCAAAAATGGTCATCAGCATCCGTTGTTTGTAACGGAAAATGTTGCGGGCTGTTACCTTTGGGTAAAGCTCAAATGAGACCAGATAAAGGTTATCCGCTCCAAGATAATCTTTGAGCCCTTGGCTGGTGGCTTGGGTAGTAATAATTGCGCTGCTTCTTCATGCAACTCTCTGCGAGATACAAGGTAGGCAGGTAGGACACTAGCCACTATGCTTAGACCCAGAGCTAAGCAACTATAGGTCCAGTAGAAATACTGCTGACTCTCTCCAACAATCATTCGCTCAGTGATGATATGCGAAATAGTAGGTGCTAGGATGTAGTGACCAATCAGAATTCCTAGAAGGGTGCCAAGAGTACCAGCAACCAGACCATAAATCACAAACTTAGCAATGATATCCTTGCTATGGTAGCCTAGAGCTTTGAAAATCCCTGCATTGGTCCTTTCCTCGTCTACAAATCGTGTCATGGTGGTAAAGGTAACCATGGCTGCTACGGCATAGAGAACGACTGGAAAGATATTCCCTACGGCACGAATACTCATGGCCGAGTTACTATACATGAGATAACCTTGACCAGTAGGAGAACTCTTTCGATTGTAGACATGATAGCTTGGCTCTGTCAGAGCATTGACTTCATCCTTACTGGTCTGCCATTTAACCTTTTCGTTAGCAAGGTCGCTTTCAGCTTGACTTAGTTTTTCCTTTTCTTGCTTTAGTTGTTCTTTTGCTTCTCCTAACTGACTAGATGCTTGACTTTTTTGTGGTTCTGGTAGTTGGCTTACTTGATTTTCTTGAGCTTGTAGACGCGTTTCAATTTCTTGCAGGCGTTTCTTGCCAGCTGTCAAGTTGGTCTCTGCCTCGTCTAGTTGTTTCTTGCCTTCATCAAGGGACTCTTGGGCATCCTTCTTCATTTTCTCTAGCCGCGCTTGTCCATTATCAGCAACTAGTTCCTTTAAAGTCTCCTCTTCTTCCTCTAGCTTCTTTTCGTAATCACTAGAGAAAGGATTGACATCTGTTAGGCTAGCAAAACGCAGGCGGGCAATCGTGTAAACAGAGCTCTTAAAATTTTCTTCAGTTACGACAGCGTAAGCTGCTAGATTCCCATTACCACTGGCTGAACTCCCCATATCTGATTTTGAAAAAATATCTGGAGAGTGGATAAAGCCTGTAATGGTATAACTATCCCGCTTTAATTGAGAATTACTGCCCTTTTTTTGACTCAAATAAATGACTTGACCAATCTGATAGCGATCTTTCCAAAAGTCTGCCAAAGCTAGTTCATCTTCTTTTTCAGGTAAGCGACCTTGGGTCACCTCAAATTTCGAAATCTTGTCTGTCTTAGAAAATATCCGTATGGCATTTTCACTGTTTGCTAGAGTCAAATCTGTCATATAACCAAATTCAACCTCTGCTCCTGATAGAGTTTGCAATTCTTCCTGATCTGCCTGATCTAGACCATAATCTGCTATGACGGTTATATCTGCCAGATTGGATTTGTATATAATCCCAAGCTGTTCGCTCCATATTGGGACTAGCAACCTTAAGACCGATCAAGGCCAAAGAACCCAACATCATCAGAGTTAGGATGGATAAAAACCGTCCCTTTGAACCTGTGAAAGACTGGAGCAGGTCTTTCCAATATGTCTTTCTTTTCATCTCAATACTCCAAATCATCAATATCCTGTGGTTGAGGATTGAGGACAACACTCTTGACACTGGCATCATGCATCTGAATCACCCGATCAGCTATAGGAGCTAGAGAAGCATTATGGGTCACGATGATTACGGTAGCCCCTTTTTTACGTGACATATCTTGAAGAATCTTTAGAACCTGCTTACCAGTCTGGTAGTCCAAAGCTCCCGTTGGTTCATCACAAAGGAGAATTTTAGGATTTTTAGCCACAGCTCGGGCAATGGAGACCCGTTGTTGCTCACCACCTGACAACTGGGCCGGAAAGTTATTAAGACGGTGACCTAAGCCTACATCCTTTAAAACCTGCTCAGGATCCAAGGCATCGGCAACAATTTCTGATGCCAGCTCAACATTTTCCTTAGCAGTCAAGTTAGAAACCAAGTTGTAAAATTGAAAGACAAAGCCAACGTCATCTCTACGATAGTTGGTTCTCTGATGGGAGGTATAGTCAGAAATGTTAGTCCCATCAATCCAGACTTGCCCTTCATCGTTTGTATCCATACCACCAAGAATATTTAAAACTGTTGACTTCCCTGCACCAGATGACCCAAGGATAATGACTAGTTCTCCCTTTTCAATCTCGAAGTTGACATCTCGATTGGCCACGATTTCCGTATCTCCAGTATGATACCTCTTATAGCTGTTTTTCATTTCAATATAAGCCATCTTTTCAATCCCCTTCCTGTCCTTGTTTCACCTTTATTATAACTCTTTTAATAGCAAAAAAGCCATCTAATGATGACTTTTTTAGCGGGCTCATATTTTGAGAGTCTCCTGATTTTCGTTTTCCCTCGTTTTTCATAGCTAACAATGATTCGGATGTTCTTTCTTATTGTTGTTTGCATGAAGTAGTTATCAAGTGGAAATAGGAAAACTAACACCTATTTAACATACTCTTTTTTCGTGAACTTCCCCAGCTTTCGATAAATAGAATTCCCAATAGCAAAAGAATTATCGTGCAAGGCAGTAAGACTAGCCCCGTACCCCAATTTAGATTGACATTATCAATCTGCTTTGGTAATCTTCCAGACAAAATCTCCACTGAACGCAGGTAAGTAAAGGGAATCAGATGGGCAATACTCTGAAGAGGCTGAATCGTTTGGATACCAAACAATAAGCCAACTATCCCAATTAAGGAAATAAAAAGGACAGGCATTTTTTGCTTGAAAAAGTAAGCGATCAAGTAGACGACCTCCACAATAACGATAAAAGCTAAGAAAGCTAAGAGCAAGCTAGGAAATAACACATCTTGTATCTTCCCAATAGTTACCTCTTGATTCACTAAGCTATAAATCGGGTAGGGATAATCTAACTGTCCAAAACCACTTATCAGACTTCCCACTAGAAAAGAAAATCCGCTGATTCCGATAAACAGCACAGTTACATAGCTCACCCCAACTCCAAGAGAAGACATTGCAAATGCCACTTTTGAAAAAGGATATAACTGAGCTGTGTCCAGATGATTTTGATATCTTTCTGCAAAAAGTTGTGTCAGCATAAAAATAATCGCAATCACAAACAAGGTTGGGATGATAGCCTCTAAAATCCAGACAATCTGATCAATCCCGTGGGTCGGATAATCTAAATCGTGGGCTTTTATGTTCAAGGGATACAGGGCTTGGTAAGTCTTTCGTTCGCGGTCAACCGCTATTTTTAAGTCCGAGCTAGACGTTGGGTCATTTGATACAGTTTCATAACTCTTTTCCTCAGCTTGCCACTGCAAATAGTAAGCCTTTTCCCAGCGTCCTTCTTTTAACAAAGTCAGAATTTCTTTCTTTTGCGTCAAAAGATTTTTTTGCAAGTCTAAATTTTCTTTAGCAAACTGGTATTCCTCCGAGCTGGTGTCAGACATTTGGGAGAGTTTTTCTTCATTTTCATTGATTGCTCTCTCGTTAGTTGCAATACGAGTTTCCAACCGACTCTCCAAGCTGACTGAGTTTGCAGTCCGACTATTGAAATAAAAGGTAACACCGAGTGCAGAGACAAATAAAGCTAAAATAATCCAGTTTAAGCGACTTTTGAAAACTTTTTTCAATAAAAATTGACTAACATCTTTCATAAACTAAACCTCTTCTATCTGCCCCTGATGAATGGTTACGATGCTATCGCAAATCCCCACTAACTCCTCTTTGTAGTGGGAACTCAAAAGAACCAGCTGCTCTTGTCTATCGATTTCTGTCAGCCTATCAAAAAACTTCTGTCGATAATACTCATCTAAACCATTTGTAATCTCATCCATGAGCCAACATTTCGCCTGACTGAGAAAATACATGGCAATCACCAAGCGTTGCTTCATGCCTAAGGAATACTTGCGAATGGGAAGGCTGATATAATCAGACATTTCCCAGTAAGCTATTTCATCCCTTAGGTTCAGGTCTGATTTCCAGATGTTCTTTATGAGACGAAGGTAGTCCATCCCACTTAAGTTTCCATCCAGCCATTCAACACTTTCATAATAAAATAAAGAAGGAGGGGCTGCGATATGTCCACTACTTATGGGAATTAAGTTGCTAATAGCTCGGAACAGGGTCGTCTTTCCAGATCCATTGATAGCAAGAACTCCATAAATCCTACCTTTCTCAAAGGTAAAATCTACATCTTGTAAAATGATTTGTCGCGTTTTTAAGGTAACATGAGTAAGCCTTAACATATCAAACCCTCCTTTTTCTCACTCTTTAAGGATTAAAAGTCTCCGCTGTAGTAGTTTATAACCTCATAACGATAGAAATTCCAGCCAGAACCAACTTTATATTCATCGTAGTTGCCATAACGAGACCACCACGGGATCCAAGTATATTGATGGCTGTGATAGTTGGTACTATATTCCCAAACAGTATTCCAATCATATCGATAACTTTTAGTGACTGTCACAGCAGATACACTGGATTGAAAAGACTAATTGATAACAAATTAGCTAATAACGCGACTTTGCTGGTTTTTTCATAGTTTTCATTGCATTTATATCATTACTATTGGAAGCGTTTTTATTATATCATTTTTCCCATTTTAATACAACAGTTCCCATTTGTTTTAATAATATATAACACTTAGAAGTTAGCTAGTCATACTTTCTAAAAATAAGATTGTTTAACTAGCATTGAGAAAATATGGGATGTGATTTCATTTGATAAAATGGCTTAGGCTAAGACTAGCCTTGGTTTAGCTGACTAAACACCTTCAAGGGAACCTACTATCAAATGAAAGGTAATTTATGAATAAGAAGCCAGCTCTGTCTTATACTCAATGAAAATCAAAGAGCAAACTAGGAAACTAGACGCAGGTTGCTCAAAGCACTGCTTTGAGGTTGTAGATAAGACTGATGAAGTCAGTCACATATATAACCCAAGGCGACGTTGACGCGGTTTGAAGAGATTTTCGAAGAGTATTATACTTTCTTGTTGTTCACTACAGTTGACAATGAGCCAAAAAAGCGAACAAGACCAGTCTCTGTAGATCAGAAAACTAGTTTTGTCCGCTTTTTATGATTGAGGCTGGGACAAAAGTCCTAGCTTCTCAATTGTCTTTGCATTGTCGAGCAAGACGCAGTGGTTGAGTGGGCTCTACTACGCTGATTTCATCAGCTTTTACAGCCCTACTCAACTGTGCGGAGGTGGGACGACGAAATCGAATTCTAACGAATTACCGATTTCTGTCCCACTCTCTATGACTCGAATGCTTTTACATCATCTTATTCGTCTTCTTTTTTCTTTCCCATTGCAAACATACCAAGAAGTGCTCCTACAACACCTACGGTTGCAAGGGTAGCATTTCTTTAGTGCCTGTCTCTGGGAGAATTTGGTGACTACTTGCAGGCGCTTTATAAGTTCTGTCTTGTGACATAGCTTGAGCTACTAATGACTGCTCTACCTTGTAACCAGACAATTCGTGAACAGCTGCTTCTCCTCCATTCACACCACCAGTGAATTCTGGAACTTGGTGAGTTGTCCCTTCTCCACCAGGAACGCCACCTTCAAATCGTGGAACTTCATGAACTGAACCTTCTGCCCCATTCACACCACCAGTGAATTCTGGGACTTCCACTACTGGGGCTGGGGCATCACCTGTTGTGCCAATTGCTCCTGTATACTCTGGAACTTCTACTACTGGTGCTGGCTCTTCGCCTGCTGTGCCAATTGCTCCTGTGTACTCTGGCACTTCTACTACTGGGGCTGGCTCATCGCCTGCTGTGCCGATTGCTCCTGTGTACTCTGGAACTTCTACTACTGGTGCTGGCGCATCACCTGCTGTGCCGATTGCTCCTGTGTACTCTGGGACTTCTACAGTTGGAGCTGGCTCGTCACCTGCTGTTCCAATTGCTCCTGTGTACTCTGGAACTTCTACTACTGGTGCTGGCGCATCACCTGCTGTGCCGATTGCTCCTGTGTACTCTGGGACTTCTACTACTGGTGCTGGCTCATCACCTGCTGTTCCAATCGGACCTTTGTATTCTGGGACTTCTACTGTTGGAGCTGGTTCGTCGCCTGCTGTTCCAATAGTTCCAGTGTATTCTGGAACTTCATGAACCGAACCTTCTGCTCCATTCACACCACCTGTGAATTCTGGGACTTCATGGACAGCTGGGTCTGTCTTACCAGATTCAACTTCTTCTTTCTTCAATTGGATTCGATACTCTTTAACGTTCTTACCACTTTCTGAAACAAGACGTACCAAGACTGGAAGTTTATCATCACCACTATCAACAACTGTCGCCGCTACGTTTTCACCAGCTTCCACTGTCACTTTAGGACGGTTTCCACTATAGGTTACTTGGTAGTCAGCACGATCTTCTGAGAAGTCAGCAAGCTCTCTACCATCCACAAGAAGCTTAGAAGCTGTATTGTCCTTAGGTGCTTCACTTGGTGCAATAAAGGTCATTTCAGTGATAGCCACACCATTCTTGTCTGCTTTCTGTCCATGCGCCATCTCATAGCTTTAGCTTTGACTGGTGCAAAGGTTACATGGATGTCAGTTCCTGCTTGAATCTCTTGATCGGCACGGTATTCAACTTTCTCCCAGTTAGAAGGAGTGTTGAATGGGTGATCAGGATCGTATGGTTGGTAGTTAGAGTAATATTCAGGCGAATTAAATTCTGGACCAACATAGCGCTCTAATACGAGTTTAGAAGGCGCATCTGTTCCACCATCAGCAAAGAAGCGAATTTTTCCTTCTGCAACTGAACGCTCAACAATCTGACCATTTTCTCTGAAGATAACCCCTACTGAAACTTCAGGATTAGAAGATGGAGTTGGGGACCAGTTAGTCCAACGACGGGTTTCATCATCTGAACCATCGTTGACATAGTCTACACGGTCATGAGAATTTGGATCAATGTCATTGGTTGCTGAAGCAAATGAGCGGTTGCTGTCATTATCGAAGTCTGGGTTGTCTGATAGGTTTTCACCAAGTTTGTCTGTCACGCGTACAGCCACTTCAGCAGATAGGTCAGTACCCAGAACGCGACCATGAACTGTAAACTCACCAGCTTTATCAAGTTTTTCTGCTGGAACCTCTTCCCATTCGACAGCCAAGTCCTTAACTTCATAGCCATCTTTTCCTGTAAAGTAAACAGGTACTTTTGTCGGCAATTCAAGTGCTTGTCCTTTTGCAACTAGACGTGAAGACTTAGAAGCAACTAGAGGTTTACTTCCTAGCAAATCTTTATCATTTGTAAAGTGTAGACGGTATTCACCTAGGATGTCGCCATTTTCAGCCTTAACAACTACGCGTACTGGATCACCTTCACGTACGCTTGGAACAACTGTAGCGATACCATTTTCAGTGACGCTTGCTGTAACAGCTGGTAGGTTACCCTCCTTAGCTTCAAGGTAGTAGTCAGTCAAAGCAGGGTTAAATCCTAGTACTTCTTTTCCGTCAACTTGAATCTGTGCTTGAGCCTTCTTAGCTGGAGCTACTTGTTTAGAGAAGATTTGCACTTCTGTGATCGAAGTACCCCATTTTCCATCTGGTCTAACCATACGGATACGGACTGCATAAGTATTAACTTTATCAAAGCTAAAGTGAGTCATTTCTCCAGCTTTCAATTGATCTGGAGCCTTAAGATTAGTCACTTGTTTCCAGTTGTTAGGATTGTTAAAGACATGATCTTCTCTAGCAACAAAACTTGGATCCTTAGGAACTGTTGGAACTTCTGAACCAACATAGTATTCGATCACGTAAGACTTAGGTGCACCAACACCATGATCCTCATGGAATCCAACATTAAGATTGTCCACTGAACGCTTCGACAAGATTCCAGAATCTCCAAAGAGTACCCCTACTGATGCTTCACTTGTTCGGTTCCAGTTTGTCCAACGGTTCGCTGGTTGGTTATTATAAGAAATCAATTTATCATTGACATTCGAAACTGGGTCGCTAGGATTTGAATCTGATGCAAAGGCAAGTGGTAATTCTGAACCCGTCCATTGGTCAGAGATATTAGCACCGGTTTCTGTCTGAGCAGATACACGAACATGAAGTTTTGTCGTTAACGTTGTTCCTTCAACATGTCCAGTAACAGTAAAGCTACCTTCGTTTGCATACTGGCTTGGATCGATAGCATCCCATGTCACCTTAGCTGAAGAAACTTGACCAGTTGAATGGTAAGTACGAACACTCTCTGGAAGTTGTGGAGTCTCAGCTACTGGTGTTGTCGCACTAACTTCTTCAACAGCAATAATTCCTTCAACAGATACTTTGGCATGAGCCTCTGGTCTATACCTTCTACTTTACCAAGAACATCAAAGCTATGATACTTAGCAAGGTCTCCTTTGGCAACAGGTTGCCAAATAACCTTATGAAGTTTTGGAAATCCTTTGTCATACTCTACAGTTACTGTAGCAGGTAGACTTGGTTCTTGGTTCAAACCTGTCACGACACTAACTGGACGGATGGCTTGGACTACTTTGCTTTCAGTATTTGCTTGAATGTTCAAGTCAATCTGACCTTCTGCTCCTTCAAATTGAGCTTTCAGAGTTACTTGACCAGGTTTATGCAATTCAAGCATACCTTTACGAACGGCTACATCTCCTTCACCTGTAGTTGAGAAGCTAACCTTATCAGCTTTCAATACTGCTTGTGTACCGTCTTGATAGTGAGCCAAGACCTTGATACCGACAGTTTGGTCTTCTTTCAAAGTAGCTGCATTTTCAACTTCTAGGCTCAAACGTTCAATTTGTGGAGCTTCTTGTAGGAATTGGATAGCATATGTTTGAGGTTCTCCACCATCATTAGGTTGAACATGGATAATTGCGCGCATACCAGTCGCTTCACTAGCTTGAATAACAGTCACTTCCGCATTTTCAGCTGTAGCTTTAACTTCTGGCAAAGCTACACCATAAGCAAGTTTATGGTATTTTACTGGTTGCTCAGTTGAAAGACCTTCTACAGCTGGTCGGCTACGGTTACACTTGGAACTACTGGTGCAGATGCTTGACCTTCTGCGACTACAAAGGTCGCATCGATTTTATCTTCACCTGAAATTCCTTTAGCCTGGATACGAGAGCCTGGGATAGCTAATTTAGCTTGGTCTTCAGCTGCAACTTCCCACTTATCAACGTCATAGCTTCCTACAGTACCATCTGACAATACATAGGTAACAGATTTGATCAACTGAGTTTAGGTCTGTATTTGGTGCAATTCTCTTAACTACAGGTAATTCTGCTTCAAGTGCTAAGACTTCAACACGCGCTTCCACATCTCTTCCGTCAGCCACACCTTTAACAGTAAAAATACCAGGTTGGTTGACATCAACTGCGGACCATTCTACTGGAAGTTTTGCACGGCTGCCATCACTGTAGATAAAGCCTACTTTTTGAAGGCATTTTTCGCCGCTTGACCGATTACTGTACGAACTTTAGGGAACCTCTGTACCTAAAAACAGTTTTTTTCCTCTTGGTCTTTCTTACCTGTGAAGATAGTTGTTTGACCAGATTTCAAGAAATCAGAGTGAGCAGTCAAGGTGAAATTTACCTGCTTGCTCCGTTGATTTGACAATTACAACACCCTTACCATTGAAAGGCTTTACGAATCCATGAACCATCTGCTTGTTCTTTTGTAACGTTCACGGCTGGCTTGTTCCCCGTTATCCACACCGACAATTTGACCTTGTCCATGCAACTGGAAGCGAACAAGATTATTAGCTGTTGGGAACTACATTACCATTACTGTCAACAATTTCGTAATAGATATAAGTGAGGTCTTTTCCGTCAGCTGCGATAGCATTTTCTTCTTTGACCAAACGAACCCCTGCAGGTTCTCCAGCAGTCACAATCTTATCACGAGCAATGATATTACCAGCTTCGTCACGAGCTACTGCTTCTAATGTACCTGGTTCAAAAGCAACCTTCCATTCAAGGTAAAGTTCATTAGCGTTAGCACCTTCTTGGTAAGTGCGTCCATCACTTGTTTGTTTTTTGTTAAAGTTTTTCTTACCTAGTGACTCACCATTTAAGAACAGTTCTACACTTGCCGCATTTGAAAATGCACGAACAGGGATCTTACCATCAGCATCAGCTACATTTTCTTTTAGGGTAGGATTTTCCCAGTTCCAGTGAGGAAGCAAGTGAACCATTGGTTTCTTCTGAGCAGAAACCCATTGGCTTTGGTACAAGTAGTAGTCATTCTTTGGAATTCCAGCTGTATCTACGATACCAAAGTAAGAACTCTTAACTGGAGTTTGATTTTGATTGTGCCATGGAGTAGGTTCACCTATATAATCCGTACCTGTCCAGATGAACTGACCTGCGTAACCTGCATTGTCACGGTCAAAAGTCCAAGATGCTGTGGCTGTTTTACCCCAACCAACACGGTCATTACCGTAGTCTGATTGCTCATAATTACGATAAGCTTGGTTGCTATGAACCAATTCACGTTTCTGGACGGAAATAGCTTCCACGTGTACGAGTTGCTGAAGAAGTTTCTGAACCGTAAATCAACCAGTTTGGATGTTTGGCACGAAGTTTCTTGTAGTTATCTTCTGAATAGTTAAAATCCAACCGCATCCAGTTCGTCAGCGATCTTTTTCATGGTCCACCACTACCATCACCGAAAGCGGAACTTTATCTGCTCCCATAGTGACATAGCGAGTCTTGTCAACGTCCTTGATAACCTTAACCAAACGCTTTAACAGTCGCTAGAGAATGAGGGATCTCCCGTCAGCTTCTCCGATTTCATTACCGATAGACCACATGACGATAGCTGGGTTGTTCTTTGCCTCTTTCGACCATGGTACGCAAGGTCAAAAATCAGACCATTTTTCACCTTTTTCTAGCTTCTGGGTGAGTTGCATCTTTTATCAAAGAAACGTCCGTAGTCATACTGGTTTCTTACCACCATACCAAGTATCAAAAGCTTCTTCTTGAACCAACAAATCCAAGTTCAGCAGCAATTTGTAAAGGTCTGCTCACTAGCTGGGTTGTGGGTTGTACGGATGGAGTTTGACACCCATATCCTTCATCTGTTTCAGACGACGGTATTCTGCCTTGTAGTTTTCTTCTGCTCCAAGAGCTCCGTGGTCATGGTGAAGAGAAACTCCATGGAATTTAATGCGTTCACCATTGAGTGAGAAAGCCTTCATTTGGTGTCCAGTTATAGTAACGGTAACCAAACAAATCCTTCTTAGCATCAACTAACTGACCATCACGATAAACACGAGTCACCAACTCATAAAGGGCAGGATTGTCGCTATGGACCGTCCAAAGTTTTGGCTTTGTCAACCTGCAAAGATGGCGTTCAAACTGGTTGATTGATGAGCTTTCAAGACTTGACTAGCTGTACGAACGAGATCACTTACAGCTTGTCCTCCATGTTCGATGATTTGATACTCAGCTACGATTTCGTGGTCTTTGTCATCTGTATTCACAATTTTACTTGTTACGTGAGTATCTACTTTGCCATGCTTTTGTTTTTCAAGTTCAGGTGTTAAGATGGTTGTACCATTTTTCTCAACATGTAACTTATCAGTCACTTGAAGGGTAACATCACGGTAGATACCACTTCCTGAGTACCAACGGCTACTTGGTTGTTTGTTGACAGCATGGACAGCAATCACATTCTCACGGCCATCTTTGTGGAGATAATTAGTGATATCATATGAGAACTGGTTGTAACCATTTGGATAGTGACCAACTAATTGACCATTTACATAGACTTGTGAATCCATATAAACCCCATCAAATGTAATGCGCACATTCTTGTTGAGATCTTTTTCATCTAGTTTAAAGGTCTTGCGATACCAAGCGTCACCTCCATTAAGTTGCCCACCTTCATTTTGGGCAGGTGAATTATGATCAAAATCATTAAAGATACTCCAGTCATGTGGAAGATCTAATTTCTTCCAGGTGCTGACATCAGCATCTGGCTTGACAGCCTCTTTAGAATTGGCATTAAGTTTAAAGTGCCAGTTTTGGTTAAATTCTAATTTGCGATCATCGATCAACTGTTTTACCTCATCGCTGGTAGCCGGTTTTAAGTCCGGTTTTTCCGTTTGAGAAGATTGGTCTTGAGTAATTACTTGAGGTTTCTTATCTAGCATGGAATCCTCTTTTTTGTCAGAATCTGATTGTAGAGTTTGATCGTCCTGTGCTTTTTCAGCTTCATGGCTTGGAGCAACCGCTTCATCAGCAACTGAATTTGCCGTTTCAACAAGGTTCTCTTTTTTAGATTCGTCCTCTACTTTTTCTGTAGCAACTGTAATCGGAGTTTCTTCCGCAGCTACTGGATTTGCACCAGCAACACTTGCTCCAAATAAGACTGAGCAAGTACCGATGACTACAGAGCAAGTACCTACAGTAAATTTACGGATACTATAAACTCTTTGCGATTCCAATGATCTTTTCTCATAAGATCCTCCTTATTAGTAACCGCTTCCATTTTTAAGGGAAAGCGCTTAATTTTTGTTGTATAATACTTTTATTCTATAAAATAATATAGGAATTTTCAATAGTTGCCCTATAAAATTCATACTTTTGAATGTTTTTTCTAAAATTTGTAGAAAATTATAAAAAGCTGAATGTACATTTAATGAAGTTACCCAAAAAGCTGTCCCACTATAGGACAGCTTCTTGTTTTTTATGCATCTAAAGTCACATAATAGCTTCATTTTTGTAACTAGATACTTGTTGCAGTTGATTGCTTTATTTCGAAACAGTAATTACAAATCCATCTGGCAAGATGACTTGCTGACCATCTTCAAACTGGCAATGACTCGCTAAATCAACTGAATCTCTGTCTAAAACTATATTCTCAGAAGACTGATTAAAGATTGCCTGAACTTCTTTTCCTTGGTAGTTCCACTTCAAGGATAGGACATCTGGTTTCAATTCTTCCAAGCGATAATTTCCATGCTGAATAATGTTTGCAACTTCCTTACGAACCTTGATTAATTTCTTCATGAAATTCAGCATGTCATTGTCTTCAGAAACACGGTCCCAAGGCATGACACGACGGCAGTCAGGATCTGGTCCACCAATTAGTGCTAGCTCTGTTCCGTAATAGATACAAGGGGTCCCTTTTTGAAGGTAGAGGAAAGTTAGAGCAGCCTTGACATGCTGGATATTTCCTTTGGCAGTTGTGAGGATACGCTCTGTATCATGAGAATCCAGAAGGTTAAACATCACCTCTGAGATTTGTTGCTTATAGTACATAGACTGGCTATTGATTTCTGAAATAAACTGCTCTGTCTTTTTACGCTGACGCAAGAAATAATCCTTGATACTTTCAGAGAGCGGGTAATTCATGACCGCATGGAACTCGTCCCCTTGTAGCCAAGGCTGAGAAGTATGCCAGATTTCACCTAAAATATACAAATCAGGCTTTTTAGCGAGAACTGCCTTTCTAAAATCTTTCCAGAACTGATGGTCAATTTCATTGGCAACGTCCAAACGCCAAGCATCGATATCAAAATTCTCAATCCAGTAAGTTGCAACACTGAGAAGATAGTCTTTGACTTCAGGATTGGCTGTATTTAACTTAGGCATATAGCTAGCAAAGGCAAAGGTATGATAAGGTAGTTCTCTCGCGTTCTTCAGTTTATCCTCTGTAACTGGAAATTCTTGGATATGGAACCAATCTTTATAAGGTGACTTTTCTCCGTTCTTTAGAACATCCTGCCATTGGGCAGACTGGTAGCCGATATGATTGAAAACAGCATCTAGCATAATCTTAATGCCACGTTTATGAGCTTCCTCGACTAGATTAGCAAAAACTTCCTTATCCCCAAAGTGACGGTCAATTTCAAAATAATCCGTCGTATCATACTTGTGATTGGTTGTAGCTTCAAAAATCGGACATAGATAAAGTCCAGTGATTCCCAAATCTTTAAGATAGTCTAAATGGTCGATAATCCCTTGTAAATCTCCACCAAAAAAATCATCCCTATTAGGTGCAATGGCAGCATCCCATTCTCGAGCTCCATCTGGAGTTAGATTAGGATTTCCATTTGCAAATCGTTCTGGGAAAATCTGGTACCAAACGGTATTTGAAACCCAGCTAGGAACCTGACATCCGTCGATTTCGTGAATATAAGGAAGCTTAAAGCCATTTCCTTCCGCATCCAAGTTTTCTTGAGTATGTTCTACACAACCCTTATCACCGTAGAAAACACCCTGACCTTCTTTATCAAAGAGCTCAAAGAGATACTGAATGCGAGCAAAATCAACAGAGACCGTAACCTGCCAATAGTCAAATAGGGCATCAGAGGTTACTTTGGTCATTTCTTTTTTTGTTTCATACTTATCCTCAATGAAAATAAAGGGATCCCCATAGTGCAAAATGACCTGCTGGACATCATCTCTTGGTTCTGATTCGGATATGTAGCTGACCTTCTTTGTACAGATAAGCATACTCTGATTCTGGCCTATGATAAATAGCTGTCAATTCCATCGTTTGTCTCCTAAATAATCATCATCAACAAATAAACGCAAAACGTTTTTCATAACTAATAGAGACTAGTATACTATTTTAAGATTTCGATTTGCAATACTTGGTCAAATTTGACGAGAAAAACACCTCAAAAATAAATACTGCAGACTAACCAGAAATTTCAGCACCTATCAATAAAAAAAGCTCCCAAATTCAGCCTCACAGCCTAGTCAATCTGACAAAGTGCAAGTTCTTTTAATCCTCTGTCGTACAGAAAGGTTAAACAAATGTTATCTGTTATATTTTGAACCTTGTGTTTATTCATTCCTCTAGGCAAGGCTATATCTCATAATTCTCTTGTTGCCAGAGAAAATAGCTTTTGCTTGCCCTTCCAGTCATCATTCTTAAATAGGGGGCTCAGAATAAGATAAGGCGAAACCGTAAAGAGTAGAGGCTCTTCCTCTCAAACATGGTCACAATCCCAAGCATCTATCTCCTTCACACCCAAAGGTGATACTTCAAGCAGACAGTAGCGATTGAAAGCTTCCTTCTCACTGGTCAAGACAAACGGCTCGACCATCATGTAGCATGGCTGAGCTTAGGACAATACTGTAATCCTCGTCAAGCTCCCATTTGTTCAATAGGCTTAACTTTAACTTCCCTATTTGTTCCCTCCTAAAAAATCACCATTCATTGATGGCATATAGAATGGCTAATCTAATATTTCTTAGCAACTGATCCGAAAGTTCATCATATTGTTGACCCAAGTCCCTTATCTTGTGCCAGCCATCCAGGTTCATCATTCCAGGAGCCCATTGCTCCAAAAACATCCGCTGCACTTGCAGCTCTAAATATGCTTAGATGTTGCGGTGGAATTTGAGGTTCTGCCAGTCCTTTACTAGATTCTGGGTCTAGCAAAAAGTTTCTAGCAGAGTGGAAAGACTTTGGCAAAGTTGTCACATTCAATTTTAATTGCTAGATTTTCTATACGAGTCAATATGTCCTTAAATTCTTCCATATTATCTTTCATAGTGGGGAAGGTCTTTAGAAGACCTTTCCCATTCATACTCGGTGTAGATAACAATCCAGCCCCTACCTGTGGAAGCAATGTCCCAATTTGGTAGGAAATAACTTGCCTTCCCATCTTTATAAAAACACAGAATTGAACTCTGTGTCGTATTGGAAAAGCCTAAAATTACCCTCTGTCTTCAACTGAGATAGGGACAAAAATAATTTTTAAGTCCTTTCAGACCCTTTTTTTCTTGAGGTTTTTCAAACCAGTCAGATACTGAAAGTTCTGTGGCTTCCCCATTTTCTGACGGCAAAATTTGAAAGCAAATCTTATTGATATATTGGTCAGGATGATACAAGATTGCCTGATCAGTTTTTAAAGCCTTCCTAGCTGCTGCTACGATACAGGCTATTTGGTACATTTGTCCATTCATACGATTTCATCCATAATCCCTTCAATCAGATTTGTAAGGCTTTCAGCCACATAGATCACCTGGTCAGGATCATGGATGTAGCAAATAATCTGCCCTTCCTGACCCTCTCGGTCTGGATCAAAATCCAGCATAAGATAACAAGAGTCACAATACTGGGCAAAAGGAAGCCATTTTTTATTAAAAAGATAAGGCTTAATCCTGCTATCACGCATATTTTCTAAATCTTGACTAGAAAAATAGTCGGGAAATTCGGTTAATAGAGCATCTCTATTTTGAAAGTATTTTTTACAAGTCTCAATTTCCTGCAGATTCATGAGAGAAAAAGTCAGATCTCTCTGGTCAATCACACAAGGTAAAATAGAGAGGTATTTACTCCCATTTTTGTAGCTATAAAGCTCTTTGAAGTCACTAGGTAGACGAAGGCCAAGTCTTTCCTCAAAGGCTTGAAGCTCTTCCTCAGAAGCACCAGAAATGTCCTGATAATCTTCCAGATATCCTTCATCCACAGGATCATCCAAATCCCAGTCTTCAAAATACTCACAAATATAAGTTTCTATTTTTTTAACTTGGTCAATTAGTTGCATCATTTCACCATGATTTCTTTATTTTATCTGTCTTCCAATGCTTTTTACCGCTTATAACTTGGTTTTTCTAGGAGAAGGGGTTCAGGATTTCGCTCAATCCAAGCAATAGCTAGCTGACACAGGCGGTCTAAGCGAGGCTCGTCATCAAAATCTTTCCCATGAACCTGACCAATAAGCTCTTTAGTCTCTGCTAATTCCTGTTCTGAAAGAGGGATTCCTAGAGACAAGTATTGAGGGAGAGCCTGAAGCATTTTTGCTAGTAGTCTCTGTCCCAGTTGACCCCACCATTGCGATCCAGTTCATCTCGGACTCGACCTGGTATACGGATAACTTCTCCCTGAACAGTTTTTGGCTGCACCACTCGAAGGGATCAAGAAAGGACCAAAGTTCCTCATATTGCTCCTCCCAGCTACCTTCTTTTACGAGAATCGGTGAAACTCCATCGTGGGTTATTCGTTTTGGCTACCGGCTTGACATCAAACAAAGCTCATAAAGCTTCTTTCTAAACCTCTGATCTGCAGCCTCTATGATAGTCAGGATTGATACCTTTCTCTATGAAATTCAAAAATCTTTACCGATATTTTTCGACCTTTTCTTTCATAGCAGATGTTTTCTTAGCACCAGCATCCAGCAGCATTGAGGCAATTTCAGCTGTTTGGGACAATATAGATTCCTCGACAGACCAGTCGAGTACTGAAGTCTAGTGGGGTTCTGTCCCATATCATTTTTTTAGCGTTGACATCTGCTCCCTTTATCAATCAGAAAGTTTGACGGTCTTAGGATGGAAAAAAACTGAGCTGCCACATGCAAGGGTGTATTGCCATAAGTATTGGTTTTTTCAATGTCGGCACCCAATTCGAGCAAGAGTTTTACAGTATCTCTTCCCATGGTTGCCTGACGGTACAAAGGAGTCGCTCCATAATAATCAGGGATATTGATATCCAAGCCCTCTTCTACAAGCCAAATAACCAGTTCATCAGGTACACCACCGAAATGGAGAGCCGTACTTAAGCTATATCTACCATCATGGGCAGTTAACTCACACTTATCATATACGGCCTTTAATTGGTCAATATTGCCATCAGTTAGTAGTTCATTAAAGTCCTTGGGTAAGGTAACTCTTTTCTTTTTTGCCATTCCCCTTCTCCTGTATCCATGATTCTATCTTTTTGTACCTAGATTGTACTCTAAGTATCTTCCTGATTTCTTTTATTTTTATTTGTATTATACCCTAAAAGCTATGAATAGGCACTAATAAGCTTGATTTTTAATTTTAAAACACTCTTCTTTCATGAAATTAAATCAAAAAACTATTCCTTAAAGGAATAGCTTTTTTACTTATAATTAAAAGTTTCTCCTGCCAACTTATCTGCTAACTTAGGAAAGAGGGTATAGAATTTATGAGCTAAATTTAGTAAGACTGGAAGATTGAGCTCGCGTTTGTTTTTTCCTATGGTCTTAACAATTTTTTGGGCTACCGCGTCAGGTTCCAATAGAAAACGGTCAACCGATTTGAGATAGGTCCCATCTGGGTCTGCTTGGTCAAAAAATCCTGTACGGATAGGTCCTGGATTAACAGTTGTCACATAGACACCAGAGGGCATGAGTTCAAGGCGAAGAGCATTTGAAAAACCGATAGACGCAAACTTGGTCGCCGAGTATAGGCTAGACTTGCCAGTTGCTATCAAACCTGCCATGCTAACGATATTGATGATATGACCTTTTCGAGTCGCCTTCATACGAGCTGCAAGCAAACGTGATAGATTCATGAGAGCAAAGGTGTTAACCTCAAACATTTGATGAATGTCTTGATTAGAAATCTTGTCAAAATCTTCAAAAATTCCGTAACCAGCGTTGTTAATTAAAACATCAATCTTGCCATAACGCTGGTAAAGTTCAACAACTAGTTCTTCTAAGGCTTGAGCATCGGTAATATCAATCTCAACCAATTCAGCCTGAGGATGATTTCCGTATAGTTGAACTAGTTTTTCCTTATTTCTACCTAGCAAAATGAGTTGGTCTTGAGGCAAGAGTTTGACCATTTCTTGGGCTAGACCCCCGCTAGCACCTGTAATGAGAATAGTAGACATACTTTTCCTTTCTCAATCTTCTAGATTTCCACTTCTTCCAAGTCTTTGACCACATGGACGTTTTCAAAAACCGTTGCAGCATCTTTCTTAAGCTGGCTGATATCTTTTGAAAGGAAACGGGCGCTGATATGGTTGAGCAAGAGTCGTTTGGCTCCCGCTTCTGTTGCCACCTGCGCAGCCTGCATATTGGTTGAGTGGCCATGATTGCGGGCAATTTTCTCATCTCCTTTACCATAAGTGGACTCATGGACAAGGACATCCGCATTGACAGCCAGACGCACACTGGCATCCGTTTTTCGAGTATCCCCTAAAATTGTAATAATCTTACCTGGACGTGGCGCTGAGATGTAGTCTGCTGCCTTAATCTCGGTGCCGTCTTCTAGGATGACATCCTGACCGTTTTTAATTTTTCCAAAGAGTGGTCCGAAAGGTACGCCAGCAGCCTTGAGTTTTTCAGCATCCAAAGTACCTTCTAGGTCCTTTTGCATGACACGGTAGCCCACACAGAAAATAGTGTGATCCAACTCTTCCGCATAAACTGTAAATTTATCGGTTTCAAGAATTTTCCCTAGAGAATCTTGGTTGAACTCATGGAAATGAATCTTATAGGGCAGGCGTGAACCTGACACTCGTAGACTGGTCAATACAAAAGATTTGATGCCTTGGGGACCATAGATTTCCAAATCTGTCTGCTCTTCATTGGCTTGAAAGGCACGACTAGAGAGAAAACCAGGCAAGCCAAAGATATGGTCTCCATGCAAGTGAGTGATAAAGATTTTGCTGACCTTGCGTGGTCGAATCGTAGTTTCCAGAATGCGATTTTGCGTTCCTTCTCCACAGTCAAAGAGCCAGACTTCGTTAATCTCGTCCAAGAGTTTCAGGGCGAGACTTGAAACGTTGCGGGCTTTAGAAGGCTGACCAGCCCCCGTTCCTAAAAATTGAATATCCATTTGCTTCTTTCTAATTAATCAATATATAACATAGCTGTGCGGTTTTCTGAGCGGTAATAAAACTTGCCAGAAAAAGCTCTAGCTTCTTGTAGTAAATCCTCTTGGCTGTAGCCTTTAAGTCGTTTTCTTCCATCTGCCAAGTTTTCCAAGTCTGTCAGAGGAGTCAAACTTTCCACAGAGACAATTTCTTCCTCTCCAATCGCCTTCATGTAAATCTTTCCAGACTCCTCAAAGACCAACTGATGAGGGAAAATTTGCGCAATCTCAAAAAGCAAGTCATTCGAGATTTCCTCTTCATTTTCAGAGAAAATCCTTCCCAGTCCTTCACTCTCATAGCAAAATCCAAAAGATTTGCCAGATAAATTAAGGCGAATGAAAGGCTTATTTTCAAAGGTGAAACTTGGCTCAGCATTGTAGAGATTCAGTTCATGACTGAGTTCTGAAAAATAATCCGTCGCAGCTTCAGGACTCTTTTTCTGGTAGAGCTCGGCAAAGTAGGCATTCACTACGCTGGGTGGAGGTGTAATGAGAGCTAGTTGTTCCTCTTCAGACCTACCAGCTAAAAGTTGGTCCAGATAGACCTTGTCTAGACTTGTATAGCCACCATACTTGAGTGCCAAAGTTTTGATATCAGTCATAAAATTCTTCTAATCTCCATTTATTTTTCTCAGAAATGTAGCCTCTGATGACCTCACAGTCATCTTGGTAGTCACGTTCTTCTAGAATCGCAACACTTTCTAAATCATGAATCTTGTAAGATTTAGAAAACGGCACGCGCAGGGTAAAGGGTTCAAAAATTTCCTTAATCTTATCCAGCAATAAAGCCTGCAACTGCTCACGACTATCCTTAGACTTAGCAGAAATCAATGCATAAGGCGTTTGAGTAGGCGTAAAGTCCTCCACCAAATCCGCTTTATTATAAAGGGTCAAGCGAGGAATATCCTCCATGTCCAAGTCTTTCATGATAGAGAGGACCGTTTTTTCATGTTCCTCATGGTAGGGATTGCTAGCATCGATGACATGGACCAGGAGATCTACATGCTTGCTTTCTTCCAAGGTCGACTTGAAACTAGACACCAACTCTGTCGGCAAATCTTGAATAAACCCAACGGTGTCAGTTAAAGTCACCTGAAGATTGCCACCAAGATGGATGCTCTTAGTAGTCGCATCCAGAGTCGCAAAGAGCTCATCTGCTTCATACTGGGTCTTGCTGGTCAAAGTATTCATAATAGTTGACTTCCCAGCATTGGTGTAACCAATCAAACCAATCTTAAAGGTACTTGACTCCAAACGTTTTTCTCGAACTGTCGCTCGATTTTTCTCAACCACCTTGAGTTGACGTTCGATATCTGTAATCTGGTTGCGAACACTACGACGGTTGAGTTCTAGCTGACTTTCACCAGGTCCACGGGAGCCAATTCCCCCTGCCTGACGGCTGAGCATAATCCCCTGACCAACCAAACGAGGCAAGAGATACTTGAGCTGCGCTAGATGAACTTGGAGTTTGCCTTCATGGCTTCGAGCTCTCATGGCAAAGATATCTAAATCAACTGCATGCGGTCAATAACCTTCACACCAAGGACTTCTTCTAAATTGACATTTTGACGAGGAGTCAGACGGTTGTTGACGATGACAGTTGTGATTTCTTCTGCATCCACCATTTGACCAATCTCTTCTAACTTACCAGAACCGACAAAGGTCTTAGAATCATACTTTTCACGTTTTTGTCTGTAACTATCGACTACAACTGCCCCTGCCGTTTTAGCCAAACTAGCCAGTTCTTCCATGGAAAGGTCAAAATTATCCATGCCCTGGAGTTCAACACCAATCAGCAGGACACGCTCTTCTTTTTTCTCCGTTTCAATCATCTAAAAACTCCTCAATCTGGCTGAAAATACGCTCTTTCACACCAGATTCTCCAATCTGATAAAAGGTTACCTGCATGCGGTTACGGAACCAGGTCAACTGACGCTTGGCAAAACGACGAGTCGCCTGCTTGAGACTATCACTAGCCTCCTCCAAACTTTGCTCCCCTCGAAAATAAGGAAAAAGTTCCTTGTAGCCAATACCTTTAGTAGCCTGCACATCTGGATAATGCTCAAACAACCACTTGGCCTCATCCAATAGTCCAGCTTCAAACATCAAATCCACACGATGGTTAATCCGTTCATACAATTGACTGCGCTCATCGTCCAAGCAGATAATCAGAGCTTCATAAGGACTTTCTTGATTTTCCAAATCTTGACCAAAATGGGCAATTTCCAAGGCACGCATGGCACGACGACGATTAAATTGGGGAATTTCAAGGCCTGCTTGCTCTAGGAGCTGGGCTAACTCCTCATCTGAAAAAGGCTCTAGACTAGCACGATAAGCTAAAATGTCCTCATGTGGTGTCTCCCCACCTAAATGATATCCTTCTAGCAGACTCTGGATATAAAGACCTGTCCCACCTGCAATAATAGCATGCTTACCTCGACTTTGAATATTCTCGATGGCTACTTTAGCTTCTGAAACAAAATCAAAAGCCGAGTAAGACTCGGTTACTTCTCTCACATCAATCAAATGATGAGGGACAGTTGCCTGCTCCTCCGGACTAGCCTTGGCTGTCCCAATATCTAGTCCTCGATAGACTTGTTGGCTATCTCCACTAACTACTTCACCATTAAAATGCTTAGCAACTTCAATGGCTAGAGCTGTCTTTCCAACTGCAGTCGGTCCAACAATCACAATTATTTTTGTTTTCATCTTTTTTCCTTGAAAAATTCCCATTTTTTCGTTACTATTATTATATCACAAAAAGGTCAGTCAGAAAAATGCGACCTCTTAAGGTAGCTGGCTGATTTATAAGTTAAAGGAGGAATACTCATGGCTAAAGGATTCGCTAAAGGTCTTGTAACAGGTATTGCAGGAACTGTCGCTGCAGTTGCAGGTGCAGTATACGCAGTTAAAAAGAAAGTGATCGAACCAGAAGAACAAAAAGCAGCTTTCATCGAAGAAAATCGTAAGAAAGCAGCGCGTCGTCGCGTATCACACTAAGCAACAAAAGAAGTTGAGATTTTTTCTCAACTTCTTTTTTTCTATTCTTTTATACTCAATAAAAACCAAATAGGAAACTAGGAATCTAGCGTGGTTTGAAGAGATTTTCAGAGAGTATTAAATTGCCAAGTCAAACTTCAACTGTGGCTTGACTGGATCATAATCAACCAGCTCAAAATCCTCTGCTTTAATATCAAAGAAGTTGGTCTTGTCTGGTACATTTAAGACCAAACGTGGTTGGCAATTTGAAGGCTCACGACGAAGCAATTCCTGAGCTTGTTCAAATTGATTGTCATAAATGTGAAGGTTATTGATAAAGTAGAAGAATTTCCCAACTTTCCAACCAAAGTGTTTAGCAATCATCATCTGAAGAGCCACATACTGCATAGCATTGATATGGTGGGCCACCAGCATGTCATTAGAACGCTGGGTCAAAGTCGCATCCAGATAAATTTCCCCATCTACTCGACGGACATCAAACATAGTCTGAAAGGCGCATGGTAGAAGGCCATCTGTTTCCTCAAAAGCTTGATAATCCCAAAGTGAGATGATATTACGACGGTTCCAAGGATTGGCTTCTAACTGTTTGAGAATCTTGTTAATGATGTCATGCTTCTTAACAACAGCCCCATAACGTTCGCCGATTGTCCCTGTATCTCCCACTTCCCAATCATTCCAGTAGTGAACATTGTACTTGTCATTGAGTACTTCCAAACTATTGGTCTGGTCTTGGTAGATCCAAAGTACTTCCTTGATGGCTGATTTGATTGCGATGGGGCGCAAGGTCGTGATGGGAAATTCCCCCTTTGACAAATCATACTCCGCAAAAGCACCTGTGATGTACTTAGAGTTGGCCACAGTGCCATCCTTATACTTGGGACGAGCTTGCTCGGAAAACACACCCTCATTCAAGATTCGCTTGATATTTTCTTTAAAAATCGTATCTGCTTTTGTCATTTGCTATCACCTCATTCATTGTCTTAACTAGTATAGCATAAAAAAAGAAAGGAGGAAAATCACTCGCTTACAGAAAGCAATTTTCTCCTTTTTATGTTTATATTTATTGCAAGACAAGTGATGCTGCTCCGATAACTCCAGCGTCATTTCCTAGAGTGGCAAGAGCCAGCTTAGTGGTTGTACGAACTTGTGGGAAGGTATTTTCATCATAAACCTTTTGCACGCCTTGGAGAAGGAAGTCTCCTGCAGCTGATACCCCTCCACCGATAACGATTGTTGATGGGTTTAGGATTGAACCAATGTTAGCACATGCAATACCCAAGTAACGTGAGAAGTTACGGTAAACGATCAAGGCAAGGTCGTCTCCTTCTTTTGCCAAATCAAAGACAGTTTTAGCTGTTACTTCTTCTCCGTCATCAATCAAGCGTTTCAACTCTGCATCGCCTTCGTATTCATCTGCGTAACGACGAGTCAAGTTGACAATACCTGTTGCTGAAGCTACTGTCTCAAGACAGCCTTTTTTACCACACGTACATGCGATTGGTTGATCAAAGTCAACTGTGATATGTCCAAGTTCACCAGCAGCACCTGCAACACCGTGAAGCAATTTTCCTTCTGCCACGATACCGCCACCAACACCTGTACCAAGTGTCATAAAGACAACGTCTGGTTGGTTTTCACCAGCACCCATCCAACGCTCACCAAGAGCTGCCACGTTAGCGTCATTGTCGATGAAGAATGGAATACCCAAGGCTTTTTCCATTTTTTCTTTGATTGGTTGAAGAGTTTTCCAGTTGAGGTTATAGGCACCGATAACAGTCCCTTTTTCACGGTCAACCACACCAGGTGACCCCATACCAATTCCACGGAAATCTTCAGCAGACAATCCAAGCAAGCCCAAACGATGTTGAATAGTTTCAATCATATCGTCTACGATATGGCTTCCTTCATCCAAAATGTTAGTCTTGATAGACCATTTTTCTTGGATTTCTCCTTCTTGCGTTAAAATAGCGAACTTGATAGAAGTTCCACCAAGGTCAATCCCAATAATCTTTTGACTCATCGTCTTCTCCTTATCCTTAATTGAAAATGCTTACAGTACTAGTATAACAAAATCTGCCATTCAGTGCAAAGGTTTGCATTACTTTTCCAAACTTTTTTCTATTCTATGGTTTCCACAAACCAGAAGCATCTACATAATAGCGCCCGCCATCAACTCTCTCATTCTTAGCCATTTTACCATCTGATTTCAAATAGTAGTTTCCTTGCCATGCATTACGAGCATAAGATCCATCTGATTTAAGTAGTACCAAGATTGGTAAGAAGAGTCATAGACCCATTCACTCTGAGCCATTTTACCATTTGACTTGAGGTAATATGCACCTTGCCAAGTATTATGCGCATAAGATCCATCTGATTTCAGATAATACCAGGCTTTGTAGTAAGAATCATAAATCCATTCACCCTGAGCCATTTTACCATCTGATTTGAGGTAGTAACTTCCTTGCCAAGTATTGCGTGCATAAGATCCATCTGATTTTAGGTAATACCAAGCTTGGTAATAGTTATCGTATACCCACTCATTCTCAGCCATTCTTCCATCTGATTTGAGGTAGTAGGCCCCCTGCCAAGTATTTGTTACTGGTTTCCCATTTTCAGAAAAATAGTACCAAGATCCATTCTGACGAACCCAGCCACTTACAGCTGCTGCACTAGGAGCAGATACTGCACTATTTGGTGTTGCACTATTTGGTGCTACATTGTTGTTAGCTTGAGTTGTACTCGTCTTTTTCTCTTTTAAAACACCCTTAGGCGCATTCTTCGATTCACAAGCGATTCCATCATGATCCTTATCCAGAGTGGCAGAATAACCTGGTTCTCCCTTATGAATATCTGCATATCCATTCTCCCAAGCTTCCTTACAGCTCGAAAAATGGATACTTTCATCTGCCACAACAGGTTGTAAAAACAGAGTAAGGACAGGTAAAGAAACTAGGCCTAGTTTTAATAAATGACGTTTGTTCATGATTTTCTCCTAAAATTATAATATCAATATCAATCTCAATATTATTTTATCAAACTTGTTTCAGCAATTCAAGAAAACTTCTAGTTATTTCTGCAAACTCTTTTGGTTTGGCCCTATTCAGAACATGAGGTCCATCAGGAATAATCTGAAACTGAGAATTTGGAATCAGTTGTTGCAGACCTTTCATAGACTTTAGATTAGGCTTATCCTGACTACCACAGATTAACAAGCTTGGATAGGGACAATTCCGTGCAATCTCTCTTAAATCAAGTGTTTTTAATTCCTCGGAAACTCCAACCATAAGAGCCTTATCTGCCCCCTGCTTCTCATATATACTCTTAGGAAGCAATTTGAATATCAGCAACTGAATGTAAAAAGGAATGTTACCTGCTAATTTCAGTGGACATCCTGACAAAACCAAGCCCTGAAGATTTGGTATCTCAGAACTTGAAAGCTCCAATGCAAGTGTAGCCCCTAAAGATAAGCCAACTAAGACAAAAGGCTCTGTTTCCTTTGATAAGTGCTGATAAATGCGTTCCTTGGCTTCTTGGTAGGTCCCAACTCCTGAAGGAAATAAGTCCAGGGCTTCAGAGGGATAATCTGCCAGCAAATACTGAACTTCTTTCCAACTATCTGCTGACTGTCCCAAACCGTGTAAAAATACGAGTTTCAATTAGTTCTCCTTTACTGACAATTCATACAAGCCTCTGACTGCATTACAGCCATAGATAGCTTCTGCTTGATTCAAATCTGCTAAAGTCAGAATTTTCTCTTCTACTTGCCCATTTTCAAGTAAATGCTGGCGATAAATCCCTGGGAACAGGTCAAGAGTGCTAGGTGGGGTATAGAGCTTGCCATCCATTTTTAAGACTAGATTCCCAATAGAGGTTTCAAGCAATTTTCCATCAGCAGTGTGATAAATGATTTCCTGCTCTCCAACTGTCAAATGTGGTCGGTGTGTCGTCTTAAAGTAGGTAAAGGTCTGCTGCAAATCAGCCTCCTGTTGACAAAGTTCGGCCTGACAGAAGCTAGAGCTAAGTGGCGTTAATATTTGTCGTTCGATTTTAGTCTCTCCAGACTTGCTGAGACTGATTCGCAAACGATAGTCTAGATGGTAATCACAAGATTGACACTCTTTCTCTATCTCTTGTTTCAGAACTTCTGGGTCAAATGGAAAGGCAAAATAACGACTTGCTTTTCGTAGTCTTTCCAGATGTTGATTTTCAAAGAGCAAGGTTTTATGGCTAATTTTCCCTGTTGTAATCAGTTGAAAACGAGGCTGTTTACGATAGAGAACTGCCGCTTTTTGATGGACTTCACGGTATTCTGACTCCCAAGTACTATCCCAAGTGATGCCACCTCCGACACCATAGATGGCTTGCCCTCTATGCAGTTGAATGGTTCGAATAGCCACATTGAAAATCCTTCGTCCATTGGGAAGCAAGAGGCCAACAGTTCCACAGTAAACTCCTCTAGCTTGTGGCTCCAAGTCCTTGATAATTTTCATAGTCGCTATCTTGGGAGCTCCTGTAATAGAACCACATGGAAAGAGTGAACGGAAGATTTCAACTAGGTCAACATCTGGTCGTAACTGACTCTTGATAGTTGAAGTCATCTGCCACACTGTAGAATACTGCTCAACTTGGCATAAACGCTCCACATGCTCACTACCAACCTCAGAAATACGATTCATATCATTGCGCAAGAGGTCCACTATCATCATATTCTCTGAGCGATTTTTGGGATCTTGTTCCAACCAAGCCGCCTCTTTCAAGTCGTCATCGTTATTCAAACCACGTTTAGTTGTGCCCTTCATAGGACGAGTCGTCAATTCACGACCATTTTGTTCAAAAAAGAGTTCTGGACTCATGGAAATTACTGCCATGTCGTCATGTTCAACATAGGCATTGTAACCTGCCTCCTGCTCTACCACCATGCGATTGTAGATAGCAAAAGGATTGGCATACAACTCCTGCTTGAGTTGAACAGTATAATTGACCTGATAAGTGTCCCCTTGTCTTAAATGATGATGAATCTGAGCAATCGCCTTTTCATAGTCCTCAGCAGATGTTGCTTCCTGCCAGTTTGACGGCAAATCCACCTCCTCATAAGTCAGGGGAATGCTAGAGGTTTCAACATTGTCATGAACGGTGAAATAGAGGAGATACTCTCCTAACAAGGGACCCTCGTGAACCGCTAACTTCTCCTCAAAAGCAGGTGCAGCCTCATAGCTGACATAGCCTATCACATAATAGCCCTGCTCTTGGAAGCTTTCCACTTGTGCAAGCAAGTCTGCCACTTCTGCTAAATCTCTGGTTTTCAACTCTTTAATAGGCTGGGTAAAGGTGTATCTCTCCCCCAAAGCCCTGAAATCAATCACTGTTTTTCTATGCATGTTCTAAGTATACCATAAAAGCCAGACCCCAAACAGGAGATCTGGCAATTTTATTCTTTGAGAATGCTAAAGTAGATTTCACTTCCTTAGCAAATCTAAAAACACACTCTCTTTTATCTATCATTTGGGAAAGAGTTCGGATGAAAAGGCATCTGTGACCTGCAATAGTTTTTGGAAGACTTTTTTCTTCAGAGCTACTGTATAGTTTGCAACTGAGCCTCCATACTTAAAGTTTCGGTAATCCGTTTCTACTGCTTGGTCAAACAAATCTTGCAATTTCTCGTAAGAATCAATTTGTTGACCATCAATTTCAAACCATGGATTCCTCGTTTAGCCTTGGCAATAATGTCATCAAACCAAGCCTTCTTCCATTCTTCCAAGTTCTGGAACTTGCCTTTCGAAACCTTCTGGATAATGAAATCATCCCCAGGGTGTCATGCCCCTCGCTTAACGCCTCATCCTTGTACTTATTAGAAGCATAACCTAGGAAACCATTTTCGTAGCCATAATAACCCCACATACGGAAGGCATTATGCTTGAAGGAAATGGCTCCTGGAGCCCCCTGACTTGTATTTCCACCATAGATAGCATCCACCATCTTGACATTGACATAAGCTGTCTTGAGTTCTTCTGGTCGGTAAGTTCCTTGGTAATGCCTATTGGTGATGATGTTATGTTTGATTAAGTCGTCCACAGAATTTAGCTGAGTCTTGGCTTCCTCATCCGTCAATGGACGAACATAGTCCCACTGGTTTGGAGCAAGGAGTTTATTATCTTGGTCCTGATAGCGCATCTGCTTAGTCATCTTGCTGAACCAAGCCTTCTTCAAAGCAAGATCATTCTTAGCAAGAACTCGTTCTCCTTCCAGATAATCTAGAAGCATCAAGGCCTCATTATAACCTTTCATGTAGTGGTCAATCTGCTGGCGTGTTTGCAACTTGGTTGGATCTGGATTGTACCATTGATCCCCATCATTTGGTCGCATGTAAGCCATGTTGAGACCGAGCGCCCCGTACTCACCTTGATGCCCTTCCTCAGCTGGCGACTGGAGCATGCCCTGAGCATAGGCTTCTACATAGGTTCCTTCACGATGTTTGTAGCCACCCAGATAGACAATACGATCGTTGACGTGAGTTGTCTCATGGGTGTAGACAGACAAGCCATACTCACTCATCATATCGATTTCTACAAAGTGAACAGCATCTCTGGCATTAATTTTAGGATAGATAGAGGCATAGGCTCCTAGCTTATTGTCTTTATAGTAGCGACCTGCTGGTCCAAATACCTCACGAATTGGTGCATAATCTTCCATACCACTAGTATGTCCATAACGCTCTACCCAGCCACGTCCATCAACGCGATAGCCTTCCCAAACTGGTGTAGCTACATTAAAGTCACTCTTAACCATACGGTCTTTGACATCATCAGCAGCAAGTCGATACCAGAAATCCAAGTAAGTCAACTGACGGTCCGCTACTAGATCAATGTCAGCTTTCATCTGGTCTATGGTTTTGCCAGATTTATCAGTTGACCCGAAAGTAATGGTATTGTAGTTGGAAATCAGGAACATCTGTGCCTTCTTGACATTCAACAAAGGCAGAATCATATTGCGATGCAACCAGTTATTAAGATTGTCATAAGCCCGATGCTTCCGATTTGCAATTTCTTGATTCTTCGAAGCTCGCTCGGCTATGTAGACATGGTCCTTGGTAGCATTCACAAACCAGTCATTCATATCCTTGTCAGTCGTCAATAACTGTCTGTTGTAGTCTAAGAAGGCATGTAAATCTTCAGATTTTGTATCTTTGGCTAAGACTCTGGCAAAGGTTTCATGAGTCTGGTTGCCTTTTAGGTTGTTCTCTCTTGAACCAAGTTCAATCAATCGATCCAAGATATCCACATTTTGCCCATAAAAATCTGGTTTAAAGAGCATGAGTTCTTTCAGATTATAATTCGCAAATCGGATACCGTAATAGCGATTAAGATAAGCAAGTCCAAGCATAATAGCTGATTGATGATCCTGAACTTTTTCTTCAAGGCAGCAGTTCTAGCAGGCGAATCGTTCCACTGGTAGTCTAGATTTGTAAGTAACTTATCAACCAGGCTTCCCAGCTGAGCTTTGACTTCTGCAAAGCTTTCTTCTAGGTACCAATTCTGTACTGCCTCAACCTTCTTATCAAGGCTGGTGGTCTGATCATCTAGGATTCGATAGACCCCTTCAGACTGTAAGTCTACTGTTTTGAGGATAGAGGTCAAGTCCTTGACCAGGGCTGAACGGTCCTTAACCAGCATATCTGGAGTATACAGCACATCCAAGTCAGCAATCTTGTATTCCTTGATGGCAGTCAAACCAGAATTCTGAGCACTAATCGCAAATACCTCCTTGGTCTTGTCTGCATAATGAACCATGATATGATCTGCCACTGACAGGTCCGTCACAAAATCTTGTTCCTTCATGGCAATAACAGAGGTTACCTCTTTCTTGGCTAGATTGTGATCAAGATCCAGCTTGTTCCCTTGATTTACAAGCCATTCTTTATTGTAGAAAGGTTGCAATTTTTCAAGGTTGCGATAGGCTTGATCGTGGCGACTATCATAATCTTGAATATCCTGATAAGCATATTCTTTTACACCAGCAATAGCAAAAGATTCAGTTCTTGACTTAGCCAGGTAGTAGCTATAGCCTCCCTCAAAGGTTTTCTGAGCATTGCGTTGAATCAAGTCAGTTGCTTCAGCAGTAACCTTATAGTACTCTTTGCCATCTATTCTCTCAGTTTGAATAGACATGATGGCTAAACGGCTGGTCTTATGTCTCTCTGAACTAATCTTGAGATAATAGTCTTCCAAGTTTCTTGGCACTTCTGTCAAGTGCTGAATCACAGACTCTTTGCCATTTTCAACCTTAACAAGGCTTGTTTCCTTGATATCTTTTATTTCTAGCTTTTTAAGCTCTAGACGAAGCTTCTTGTCCTCAAGCAGAGTGCTCTCCTCACCCTTACCACGATTGTAGACCATCCTTGTAGAAATAGTGTAGTCCGTGTAGAGTTTTAGATTATCAACTGTTGCTTCCAGCTGATCACTCGTCAAGTCCAGAGTCTGATCCTCTAGCCCCTTGGCTTTAATAGTGGCACTGATTTTTGAAACGGTAACGCCATCTGCCTTCTCCAAGTTATAACTTAAGCGAGCTGAACGGCCCATCGAATTTCCAGTAATATTTGAAAGAGTTAGGACAGGTTCAGGTTTAATTTCTTCTTTTTCCTTACTGCCACGGATGATAACCTGATCTTTAGCTTCTGTTAAAATCCGTGTTGTTTCTTTCGGCCCTGAAATACGTTTCCCATCTTTTTCCTCATAGCTGGTAACAATCTCTTTCTCACCATCTTGACCGACTTGCTCGATTCTTGTTTCACCGACAAGCATGTCTGGATCAATCTTTTCCCTAGTTTGTTTAGGGATCAACTCTTTTCGGACTTCAATATGTAAAGTCGGTTTTGCATCTAAAACTAGCGCTTCAGTAGCATTCACACCACCACTATAGCTAGGGAGTTCCTGTTTCAGAGTATCAACTGGGACTGCGCCTCCTTCATAATCTGGCAAGGCTTCAGCTACTGTACCCGTACCATTAACACCACCTTCAAGTATTGGTTTAGACGGCTCAACTAAAGATTCGCCGGATACACCGCCTGTAAACTCAGGGAGCTCCTGTTTCAAAGTTTCAACTGGAACTGCGCCTCCTTCATAATCTGGCAAGGCTTCAGCTATTACACCTTGGCCATTAACACCACCCTCAAATGTTGGTTTTGTTGGCTCAACAAGTGATTCACCATTAACTCCACCTGTAAATTCGGGTTTGTCTTGGACTTCTGGGAGACCACTTTGGCTACTAAATTCTGGTGTATACTCTGGCAAGGATTCAGCTACTGCTCCTGGGCCATTAACACTACCCTCAAATGTTGGTTTAGACGGCTCAACCAAGGAGTCGCCGGATACGCCACCTGTGAAGTCTGGGATTTCCTGTTTCAAAGTTTCAACTGGAACTGCGTCTCCTCCATACTCTGGCAAGGCTTCGGCTACTGTACCTGGACCATTGACTCCACCTTCAAATGCTGGCTTAACTGGTTCAACCAAGGATTCGCCGAATACGCCGCCTGTGAACTCTGGTTTGTCATGGACTTCTGGCACGCCACTTTGACTACTCAATTCCGGTGCATACTCTGGTAAGGCTTCGGACACTACACCCAGGCCATTAACACCACCTTCAAATGTTGGTTTAGACGGTTCAACCAAAGATTCGCCTGATACACCACCTGTAAATTCTGGGAGTTCCTGTTTCAGAGTATCAAACGGGACTGCGCCTCCTTCATACTCTGGCAAGGATTCAGCTACTGATCCTTGACCATTGACGCCACCCTCAAATGTTGGTTTAGGGGGTTCAACTAAAGATTCGCCTGATACACTGCCTGTAAAGTCTGGGAGTTCCTGTTTCAAAGTTTCAACTGGAACTGCACCACCTTCATACTCTGGTAAGGTTTCAGCTACTGCTCCTTGGCCATTAACACCACCCTCAAATGTTGCTTTTGTTGGCTCAACCAAGGATTCGCCTGATACGCCACTTGTGAAGTCGGGACGTTCCTTTTTCAGTGTGTCAACTGGAACTGCACCACCTTCATAATATGGTAAGGCTTCAGCTACTGCTCCTTGGCCATTGACTCCACCTTCAAAGGTTGGTTTTGTTGGCTCGACTAAGGATTCGCCTGATACGCCACCTGTGAAGTCTGCTTTGTCGTGGACTTCTGGGACGCCACTTTGTCTACTAAATTCTGGTGTATACTCTGGCAAGGCTTCGGCTACTGCTCCTGAGCCATTGACGCCTCCTTCAAAGGTTGGTTTTGTTAGCTCAACTAAGGATTCGCCTGATACACCGCCTGTAAAGTATGGGATTTCCTGTTTCAAAGTTTCAACTGGAACTGCACCACCTTCATAGTCTTGTATGGCTTCAGCTATCGTACCTGGGCCATTGACTCCACCTTCAAATGTTGGTTTAGACGGTTCAACCAAAGATTCGCCTGATACGCTACCTGTAAATTCGGGAATTTCATGAATAGCAGCTTGATTTACTGGTTTTGCAGGAATTTCTGGATTTCCACTAGACGTTAGATCTTGGCCTGTCCCTCTTAAATCCGACTCTAATAAATAGCCAACATAGTCATATCCTTTTATGTCTATAATCCCTTGTGATAAAGCATCTGCAGACACAAGGGTTTGAGTCTGATCATAAGCTAGCAAGTCCTTGTGCTCAAAAGCAAATACATGATAAGGGAGTAATAAACTCTTACCAAGAGAAGCAATCAATAACACTCCAACTATCTTTGAAGGTTTTTTCTTAGAAAATAGGAAAACCACCAAACTAGCCGTCAAAAGACCAAGACCAGCCAAGGGGAAGGTGACAGATCCTGTTTGAGGTAAGACGCTTTGTCCCTGCTTGCGATAAACTAGATAATAGCTCTCTTGGCTCAGATCTTGTGGCAATTCATGGTGAATGAGTTCACGTTCAGTAGCTGTCAACTCCGATTCCGCTAAATAGTGAAAGGAAACTTGCTTGGTTTCATCAGCCTGAACCAGTTTTGGTTCAAGTGTTCCTCCAATGAAGGCAAGTCCAATCAATACTGAGCCCACCCCCATGCTCAGTTTGCGAATGGCAAATTTTTGTAGCTTTTTTCTATCTTCCATATCAGCTTTGTTCTTGTCCTTAAAGACATCTCCTTTGTTCCGTTTTCATAATCTTATTATAATATTTTAATAATTTTTTTACAAAAAGTTTTTTTCTAGACAAATTAATCATTTTTCTGAATAAAAAGTGGTTCAGCATATGCTGAACCACTTTTTAATCTGGCACATATTCCAATATATCACCAGGTTGGCACCCAAGTTCTTTACAAATGGCTTCTAGCGTTGAAAAACGTATAGCTTTGGCCTTACCTGTTTTCAGTATTGAAAGGTTTGCGGGAGTAATACCTACACGTTCTGCTAAATCTCCTGAACGCATTTTTTTCTTGGCTAATTCGACATCTAGATTAATGACAATCACGGTATAATCTCCTTTCTCTAAATTGTAAACTCATTTTCTTCTGCAATTTCGTTTGCTTTTTCAAGGACTTTACCAATTGTCCAAACAACGAGAGCAGTAACCATGAAAGTTATATTTAGAAATGAATAACCATTGAGTGTCAAAATACCATCTCCTAGAAATGAGGCAATAAAGAGGGAAATAGAGATACGATTAGCAAGTTTGACATTATAACTTGTAAAAATCTGTTCATGGATAATATTTTGGAAGAACTGTCTAACACAGAATAGTACAAACAGAATGATAAAGCTATTGATAAAGGACAAAGCACTCACTAGTAATGAAGTATTCACCATATCAGGTTTTAAGGAAATAGTCCCAAGGTTAAATAGGCTAATCTCAGTTACATTGAAAACTGTTAAAAAGATGGATATAACTAGAGATACTCCCAAGATAAAAAGAAGGATATTAATAAAACCTAAAGCAAATGGTAAGTAGGAATTTTTCTTAGACATTAATTTTCAAAACCTCGTTTCTAATCTCTACTATATTATACAATATTAGTAAGTTTTACGTATATGTATTATGCTACTTTATCTGAAAATTGATTTTTGATAGAAGTAAGCACCAAGCTAGCAATAAACAAAAATGCTGCAATCGAGAAGTTAAAAATAATATGAGCTGGGTTAAGAATAAGTTCTGTAATACCTTGGATTGCTCCTACTAGTGTCATTAGAACTGCACCTTTTTTCAAGAATGAAATGGTTGTATTTTCAAAAAGATCGCTTTCTTTAAAGTCCTTAGCAAACTGTTTTAATTTGATAAGGCCATAAGTTAGAAGTGTATTACCAGCAACAAAGGTTAGAACTAAGGCATTAACCCCTCCCCACGCTTCATAGCCTGACCTTGTTACCTCTGCACCTTCAGGCATTAGTTGGCTGATATCAAATTGACCAAGGAGAAGAACTAAGGAAGCGATACTAAAGAAACTGAGGGTAACGATACCGAAATTAGAGCCTAATGTAACAAGTGATTTAGTAAAGTTTACGATTTTAGTTGATGTAGTTTTTTTCATGATGATTTCCTCTTTTATAAAATATTTTTAGTTTTAGTAACAAATGAGCTCTTTTTGTTACTACTCGAAAACTTATTATCGTTTATCGATATGTCTAGTATAGCATAATTTTTTTGAAATGCAACACTTTTTTTTATCGTTTTTTGATAATTTTTTTCTTTTATTTAAAAATATCTTTATTTAAAAGCAATTAGACTCCAAATATTAAAGTCAACACTTCTAAAAAAATCAAATATGAATCTAAAACATTTTTTTCAAGTAAACTCTATTATAATATCACGTTCAATCAACATAATCTAACAAATAACCATAACCCTTTTCTTCCATTTGATCCTTTGGAATAAAACGGATAGAAAGGCTGTTAATACAATAGCGAAGTCCCCCCTTGTCCTGAGGTCCGTCTGTAAAGACATGTCCTAGGTGAGAATCACCAGTTCGGCTTCTGACTTCTGTTCTGATCATATTATAAGACTTGTCTTCCTTATAGGTCGCAACATCTGGACTGATAGGCTGGGTAAAACTTGGCCAACCACAACCCGATTCAAATTTATCCTTCGAAGAAAAGAGTGGTTCACCAGTTGCTACATCCACATAAATACCTGCTTCAAATTTATCCCAGTAACGATTTGAAAAGGCCCGTTCTGTTTGACTATTTTGAGTCACGGCATACTCCTCTGGAGACAGTAGTTTTTTCAATTTATCGTCACTCGGTTTTGGATATTTACTCGCATCAATAACAGGATAGGCTGCTTGATTGACATTGATATGGCAATATCCATTAGGATTTTTCTGGAGATAGTCTTGGTGGTAGTCCTCAGCCACGATAAAATTTTTTAAGGCTTCCTTTTCAACCGCTAGAGGCTGGTCATACTTTTGAGAAACTTGCTCAAAGACTTGATTGATGACTTCTAGGTCCTGCTCGTCCTTATAGTAGACTCCTGTTCTGTACTGAGTTCCCACATCATTTCCCTGCTTATTCTTACTGATTGGATTGATAATGCGGAAATAATGGAGCAAGATTTCTTTTAGAGAAATTTGATTGGCATCGTAGGTCACATGAACAGTCTCAGCATGCCCGGTTTGGCCGATCAATTCATACTGGGTTGTTTCTCCTCTGCCATTCGCATAGCCAGAAACAGCATCTGTTACACCTGCTACTCTTGAAAAATACTCTTCGACTCCCCAAAAACAACCTCCCGCTAGATAGATTTCATGTAAGTCAGCATCTTTATCTGGCACAGTTTTAGACTTAACATTTTGTCCCTGACTAACTGCTGCTCTCTCGATTTGAGAAGTATCAGTGTAGCTTGCACTTCTTTTTTCCCAAAGAAATAAAACTCCTAGGATAAGGAAAATAATGATAACAATCAATAAGGTTATTTTTAATTTATCATTCATGAGTAACCTCTAATCTATGCTTTTCAAACTCTCTAAAATACTTGCCTTATCCATAAAACCTGGTTGAGTCTTAACTAGTTTGCCTTCTTTATCGATAAAGGCCTGGGTCGGATAAGAACGGACTCCGTAACTTGCTAAGAGTTTGCCCGAAGGGTCTAGAAGGACAGGGAGACTTTTATAGTCCAAGCCCTGATACCATTTTTTGAAGGACTCTTCAGCTTGTTCTCCTTTTTGACCAGGAGAAACAACTGTCAAGATGACAAAGTCATCGCCAGCTTCTTTTGCCAGTTCATCGGAATCAGGGAGGCTGGCTAGACAAATAGAGCACCAAGATGCCCAAAATTTGAGATAGACTTTTTTGCCTTTATATTCTGATAGGCGATACGTTTTACCATCAACTCCCGTGAGTTCAAAGTTTGGAACTTCTTCTCCTTGTTTTGCAGTTTGAGAGCTAACTTGTGCATTTTTGTCTCCATTTTGCTTATCAGCTTGGTTCTCCATCTGATTGTTACAAGCCGATAGGCATACCAGACTAGCGCAGACTAATACAGTTGCTTGCCATTTTTTCATTTTCATCACCTTTCTCACTCATCATATGAATATAGATATTGTATTATAGCTCTATTATATACCTATCACCCTAAAAATACTTGAAATCTGTTTGGAAAATAAGGCATCTTTTGGGACACAAAAAACTCCCACCTGCTTAGCAGGTGAGAGTCAATTGATTATTTAAAGATAGAAGTTTTAAAGCTATCTGTTTGTTGAAGAAGTTTCTTAAAGAGTTTTTCTTTAAGTGATACGGTGTTGTCAAATTTGACAGAGCCCTTACTTAGAGTAGCCTTATCTTTATCAACTGCTTCAGCAAATGCTCGTTTCAAGTCTTCATAACTATTGTATGTTTTACCATCGATTTCAATAGACTGAATTCCTTTTTTAGCGTTATTCACTACTTCTTCGAAGTAAGCTTTCTTCCAATCTTCGAGATTGTTGAATTTTCCTTCAGAAATCTTGTTAATGATAAAGTCATCACCTAGAGTATCTTTACCAGCTTTTTTAGATTCAGCTTTTAGCATGTTAGAAGCATAGTTTAGGAAGCCTTTTTCGTAGCCGTAGTAACCCCAGATTCTGAAAGTATTGTGTTTGAATGACATAGCTCCAGGAGCACCTTCACTAGTATTTCCACCATAGATACCCGTCATCATCGGCACAGTAACATAAGCAGAATCAAAGTCAGATGGATTATAAACTCTATTACCTGGACCACGATTGGTCATGAAGTTGTTGGTAATGAGGTCATTTACCGTATGCAAAGGAATAGCTTTTTCCTCATCACTTAAAGGTCGAACCTTGTCGAATTGGTTCTTGGTGTTATTTCCTCGGTATTGCTTATCAACCTTCTTGAACCAAGCATTGTTTAAATCTTGATTTGCTTTATTGAGAACAGCTTCTCCTTCAAGATAATCTAAAAGCATGAGAGTGTCATTATATCCCTTCATGTAACGATCAATTTCGTCACGTGATTTAAGGTCATTTGGATTAGTGTTATACCATTGATTTCCATCGTTTGGACGTTCATAAGCCATGTTGAGACCTAGGGCTTTGTACTCACCATTTGGATTTGATACTGACGGAGTTTGTAACATCCCTTGAGCAAATGCTTCAAGATCTGTTCCTTCACGGTGTCTTGAGCCACCTAGGTAAACCATTCGGTCATTTACGTGAGTTGTTTCATGAGTAAAGGCAGACACCCCAAATCACTAATCATGTCCGTCACCATAAAGAAGACAGAATCATCCTTATATGGATTGGCATAAACACGAGCTACTGCTCCCATCCGCCAATCTGTCGAATGGTAACGATCGGTTGGACCATACAATTCACGAATTGGAGCCACATCTTTACCACTGTTTGTATGGCCATAACGATCAGTACTAATACCTTTATAATTCTGGTTGTCCAGTACAGGTGTTGGAACCATATTATTGCTCTTCAAGAGCTGATTACGTACTTTATCTAGAGATAGACGTGACCAGAAATCTAAGTAATTCTGTTGTCCTTTAGCAACCTTATCAATTTCAGATTTGAAGGCATTCCGTTCTGCTTCAGTGTTCTTACCATATTTTTCAAATGAACTATAGGCCATGGTATTGTATGTTGAAATCAAGAACATATGGGCATCTTTTAAGTTCAAGAGTGGTAAAATCATCTTGCCATGCATATCGTTATTTAAGCCTTCGTAAGCTCTATGTTTCTTATCAGCAAAATCAGGATTTGTTGTTTTTGGTTCCACGATATAGACATTATCTTTAGTTGCTTTTATAAACCAATCATTCAAGTCTGTATCTTTTGTGAATAGACGCATATTATAGTCTAAGAAACTGTTTAACTCGCCTATACCGATAACTCCACCGATAGTTTCTCGATATGCTTCTAAAGTTCTATCACCTTTAATGTTATTTTCTTTGGAACCAACCTTGATTAAGAAGTCTAACACACTTACATTTTTACCATAAAAGTCTGGCTTGAACAACATGAGTTGCTTGATATTAAAGTTATCAAACTTAACTCCGTAGTAACGATTGAGGTAAGATAGACCAAGGAGAACCGCTGCCTTGTTATCATCAACTTTCTTGATAAGGGCACGTTTAGCCGCTTCATCTGTGTTTAATTGATGATCCTCATTTTCAACCAACTGCTTGACAAATTTAGTAAGATTATCCTTGACTTCTTTGAAGGTTTCTTCGAGATAAAGGTTTTTAATAGCATTGACCTTGTTTGAACCAGTTCTACCAAGGTGTGTGTAGATTGGGTCTGATTGCAATTCTACTGGGCTTAATTTTTCAACGATAGTATTGATAAGATCGCTACGGTCTTTGTCAACGATATTAGGCGTGTAAACAACTTCTCCAAGTTCAGCAATGCTGTACTCTTTCACTTGTTTGACCTTAGAGTCTTTCAGCGAAACAGTAAAGATGTCTTTGGTCTTATCGCCATAATGAACCATAATATGGTCAGCGTCAGCCAATTCTGTCACAAAGGCATTGCCCTTCATAGCAGTAACGGACAAGACTTCCTTGGTCAAGAGAGGACTTCCTGCAGCAAGTTTATTCCCTTGGTCGACAATCCACTCTTTATTATAGAAAGGTTGAAGTTTTGCGATATTACGGTAAGCTAGCTCCCGAGTCGCATCATAACTATCAATTGCTTTGTATTGATCGTCTTTGTTAAGACTATTATTAAGCTTGTCTTCAATAGGTTTGCTGCTGGTAAATTTATCAGCAGTGATTCCCATTGCTTCAATTTTCTGCTCGGCTTCTGCTAGTGAGATACTTGGAATTTTACGTGAATTGTTAAAGGACTTCTTACCTTCACTCACGCCATCAACACTATAATTACGTTTGGTTCTTGAATATGTGAAGTAGTCGTCAGCATCAATATCTGAGTGACCAAATACCATCTCTCCAGTTTTGACTTTCATCATAGTGATGTTGTCTTCAATAGTACCTAAGGCCCAGTTGGTTCCCAGCAATCCACCAGATTGAACAGCCTCTTTTAGTTCGATAGAACCTTTAGCAACTGAATTTCTAAGGACCCCTTCTTTACCAACCGTGTAGTTATTAGCACCATTTTGAGATGAATAGACTAGACCTGCAGCTTTTGCTTTGTTACCAGTGATTTCAGCATCAACATAGGCTTTCTCAACGACACCCTTCCAGTTTTCACCAAGTACACCAGCTAAATAGCCTCCTCTATTACCAGCAGCGTGAAGTTTACCAATAAAGGCGACATTACTTACTTTTCCACTACCATCAATTTTATTGATAATACCAGCTACATCATTGTTACCGACAACACTTCCAGTTACTTTGACGTTTTCAATAGTTGCATTGTTTTTGATAACACCTGCGATTGGTGCTACTCGATCAACTCCAGGCATATCAATATTGACATTTTCCAGTAAGAGATCCTTAACAGAACCACCTTCAATGTTTCTAAATAATGGTCTAGTGATATTATGAATAGCAAATTTATTACCATCAGTACTTCCTAATGAACCTTTAAAGGCATTAGTTACATAAGATTTGCCAGCCGGTGGTACATTATTAGCATTCATATTGCTGCCAAGCTTAAAGGTACCAGTAGGATTCGCTTGCATAGCTTTTACAAGTTCATTAAAGTCGTAGTAGACATCACCTTCATGAGCTTTTGGCTTAGGCAAATAGTGTACATACTCTTCAGTGAAACGATTTTCTGCAGTACGTTGAATTAAATCAGGTGCTTTAGCAGTTACTTTGTAAAGTTTATTTCCATCTACAGTAACTTCTTCGATTTTATCAACAGCTAGTTTCGTAACCTTGTTATCGTAAGTCGTAACTTTTAAGTAGTAAGGCTTAACATTCGATGGTTTCTCGGACAAGAGACTACTATCGGTCTCATTACCTTGGTCATCCACACTGATTAAGCTTGTTTCCTTAATATTTTTGACTTCAACTTTTTTTAAGGTCGATTCTCAATGGTTCTTCCTTAAGAACTTCTTCCTCGTCACCATTACCACGATCATACACCATAGTCGTCGCAAGTGTATAATCCTTGTAATAATCTAGAATCAGCTAAAGCTGTCGTAAGATTAGACTCTGAAATAGCAAATGTCTTAATAACTTGATCGCCTTTTTTTCAACACTGCTTGAATAGACTTGATAGTCACTCCATCTGGTTTTTTTAAGGCTATAAGTTGCTTTTTGCACTTCGATTCAATTCTTCTGTATCAACTTTAGTTAATGTTAGAGTAGGTTTTTCTAATTCCTTAGTACCTTTTTTTTGATAATGTGGTCTTGCGCCTGTTCAAGAACTTCTTCTGAAACAGTAGGTGCATCTGCAGTTTTCACACCCTTGATAGTCTTGTAGACTTTGGTAATTTTTCTTCTTACCATTCTTACCTACCTGAGCAACTGTTTCGGTTCCCTTGAGTAGACTAGAATCTTGTTCCATTATCGTTTTAAAAGGAACTTCTTCAACAGAAACTTCTTCGGTTTGGCCTTCAATTGGTTTGGTTCCGCGACTGATTTTTTCAGCTACAGGAGCTTTAATAACTACAGTGCTCGTGCTGATAGCTTCGCCAACTTTCTCCCCATCTACGGTTTTGTAGACTCGTCGAATTTCTTGACTTCCAACTTGACCTGGTTGAAGTACACTCTCTTCATCTGTATAACGACTAGAATCGGAGATATATTCGGTAGAATACGGTACTGGGACGGTTTCTGTTTCAGTCACAGTTGACTCAGTCACATTGTATTCTGTCAAGCTCGGTTGAATGAGAGGTTCACCTTCGTGTCCTTCTTCCTGAGTCCCTTTAGCTGTTACTTCATCTGTATAGGCTGGGAGTTCAGGTTGGATTGGAGATTCGCCTACATGACCTTCTTCTTGAGTACCCTTGGCACTTACTTCTCCTGTAAATACAGGATTCTCAGGTTGAACTAGTGCTTCACCTACATGACCTTCTTCCTGAGTACCCTTGGCACTTACTTCCCCTGTAAATACAGGATTCTCAGGTTGAACTAGTGCTTCACCTACATGACCTTCTTCCTGAGTCCCTTTAGCTGTTACTTCATCTGTATAGGCTAGGAGTTCAGGTTGGATTGGAGATTCTCCGACATGACCTTCTTCTTGAGTGCCCTTGGCTGTTACTTCTCCTGTAAATACAGGAGTCTCAGGTTGGACTGGGGCCTCGCCTACATGACCTTCTTCCTGAGTACCCTTGGCACTTACTTCTCCTGTATAGGCTGGTAATTCTGGTTGGACTAGGGTCTCGCCTACATGACCTTCTTCCTGAGTACCCTTGGCACTTACTTCTCCTGTAAATACAGGAGTCTCAGGCTGCACTGGGGCCTCGCCTACATGACCTTCTTCCTGAGTGCCCTTGGCACTTATTTCTCCTGTAAAAACTGGGTTCTCAGGTTGAACTGGGGCTTCACCTACACGACCTTCTTCTTGGGTACCCTTGGCACTTACTTCTCCTGTAAAAGCTGGAGTCTCAGGTTGGACTGGGGCCTCGCCTACATGACCTTCTTCCTGAGTGCCCTTGGCACTTACTTCTCCTGTAAAAACTGGGTTCTCAGGTTGAACTGGGGCTTCACCTACACGACCTTCTTCTTGGGTACCCTTGGCACTTACTTCGCCTGTAAATACAGTAGTCTCAGGTTGAACTAGTGCTTCACCTACATGACCTTCTTCCTGAGTACCCTTAGCTGTTACTTCACCTGTAAATACAGGATTTTCCGGTTGGACTGGAGCTTCACCTACGTGACCTTCTTCCTGAGTGCCTTTAACTGTCTCCAGCTTCTCAGTCACTGGATTTGAAGGATTCTCAGCTTGTGTTTTTTCACGTAGTGATGGGTTTAAATCAGCTTCCTTGAAGTAGCCAACATATTCATATCCCTCAATTTGAATGACACCTTTAGCTAATTCTTCCTGGCTACATGCAGCGATTGTCTGATTATAGGACTTCAAGATATGATTTTCAAAGGCTGAGGCCGTTTGAGGAATAAAGTAGCTTCCACCTAAAGCACCAATCACGAGAAGACCCGCAACCTTATTACGATTTTTCTTTGAAATTACCAAAACAGCTAGCGATGCTGTCGTAAGACCAAGGCCAGCAAGTGCTAATTCTTTACTTCCAGTTTTTGGTAATTCCTGAGAAATAGTGGCTTTCTTTCGGTAAACAAGATAAACAAGGTCATCTTGTTTTAATTCAGAAGGGAGCTCTCTATGAATTAAGGCCTTTTCTGCTTCAGTTAATTCTTGCTCTGCCAAGTAGCGAAAATGGACCTGATTGTTTTGACCTAGTTCATCAGCATCTACCTTACTAACCATGAGGTTGTTGCTACCAAAAAGGAAGGCTCCGATAACTACAGAGCCTACTCCAACTGAGAATTTTCTAATCGAATATTTAATAATCTTTTCAACTTGTTTCTTTTTCATTTTATACTTTCCTAATAAGATCTTGTGGGTAGTGAGCACGCGCTCCTCCAATAAGTTTTGGACGACTAGCAAGGGCGGTTACATGGGCCTGACCAATCTCTCTCAAAACCGGGCGAATAGGTACTTGAACATGTTTAACATGCATACCAATAGCTGTATCTCCGATGTCTATACCTGCATCAGCTTGGATAAACTCAACCTCAACTGGATCTTTCATATATCGAAAGGCAGCTAATTGTCCCGAACCTCCGGCATGTAGAGTCGGAAGTACGCTAACAATCTCTAATTGATGGGTTAAAGCAACTTCTCTTTCCACTACCAGAGCACGATTTATATGTTCACAACCCTGTACTGCAAGGTGAATTCCCCTTGCTGACAAGATTTCTAAAAGTCTTTTGACAATGACTTCCCCAATTTCTTGGCTAGAATCCTTGCCGATATACCCACCTATCACTTCACTGGAAGATAGGCCTAAAACAAAGATTGCCCCCTTATGAAGAGTCATTTTATCAAGTAAATCAGTCATTATTTTTTCAACTTGAATTTCTATTAGTTCTCGGTCCATTTTTCACCTCGCTTACGTCTCTCTATCATATCTTTTTTTCACTATTTTAGCAAGCTAAGTGATGCTGATAATACAACTTTCAGTTGCCTGTAATTTATATATTTTCATCCATAAATATATCAGTCTCTTTTCTGAAAATTTGATAGATATTTCAGGAAAAAGATCAACCAATCCCTCGGTTTTTACAAATAAAAAAGCAGAGATTAGAATTCTCTGCTGATTTCTAGATTTAAATCTTTTGTAATCCTTCAACTGCATCATGATTGATTAAGATTTGACCGTATTCTTGTAGGACCGAACGACTGAGATCAGTATCATCTGCAAATTCTCGCATACGGGCTAATAACCAAGCAGGATAAAGATTTGGACGATCTTCAACATCAACCAAGACTGTTAGATAGTATTGGTCGTTCATCTTATAGAGTTCTGAAGTCTCCATTTGGTAATTGACCGTCTTCACGAAAGCCACCAAACTCGCTAATTTGTCAAAACGTAAGATATAGTATATATAAGGTTCTCTTTTACTCTCTTCTTCACTGTCAGAGTCTGAATCAAGCTCTGCTTCTTCCTCTTCTTTTTCAACCTGCTCTAAAGATTGGATTGCTTCAATATCATCTTTTGTTTTCTCTGCAAGAGTTTTTTCCAAAGTTTTCAAAAACTCATCTGGAGACATTCTTGATAATTCTTCCATATCCGGAAGATCTGCCAAATCCTCAAAGTCCAAGTTCTGATCAATTTTAGACTTGGTCACAAAGACATCCACTTTGTCAGGTTTAGGAGTCACGCGAAAACTCAGCATTCCTGTATCCAAGAAACTGTCTGGCATTTCCAATTCGTCCAAAATTGCATAGAAGAACTCTTCTGTTTTTTCTTGGGGAACGAGAAAATCTGCGATTTCCATTCCACGATCCATCAAGTCCTCTAATGACATGGTGATTTTTAGTGTTGTATCACTGATTTGTTTCATTTTCATAGCTAGTAACCTCATACTTTCAGTCTATCTATTATACTAGATTTTAAAGATTTTATCAAAAGAATGGCGTTGGAATGTTCATTGATATCTAGTATAGAACACTAAATTATGATTTAGAAATCTTTGTTATCAAAGATAAAATCCTTCACTATGCAATAGATCTAGTTCGTGCAAAAATCAAACGAAGTTAACAAAACACCTATAAAGCCTAAGCATTATAGGTGTTTTTATTGTAGAAAAATTTAATTAAAAATCAGTTAGAAACTTAATTCTTTTCTCGGCTCGTTTGTGTTTTAGGTTCAGTAGATTGATTTTTTTCCTCAGACGTAACAGATGAGCTTTCTGTTTGTTGAGTTCCCTCAACTTCTGTTGTTTCGAAAATGTGCCCCTGACTATTTGCCACAGTTTGTTCCTGAGTTGTTTCCTCGGTTGTAACAGTCGTCCAAATTCCATCTGCATTGAGCTTGTACCCGTCAGGACTTGTTTCATTTCTTAGGAGAGAACCATTTGTTTGGAAATAATACCAGTTACCATTCAGTTGTTTCCAACCAGTCTGCATTGCTCCGTTAGCATCAAAGTAATAACTTTGATCATCTACCTTGTATAAACCAGTTGCCATCTGACCATTTTCAGTGTCAAGATAATACTTACGGCCGTTATCTTGGAACCAACCTGTCTTCATGGCACCACTTCCTGTGAAGTAATAATAATGGTTATCAAGCCATTTCCAACCGATCTGCATAGCGCCACTTGAATTCAGGTAATAACGGGAACCATTAATTTCTTGAAGGCCTGTTAGCATCACACCGTCTTTATCTAGATAATACCACCTGTCCTTATCTTTTAACCAGCCAGTCTTCATCGCTCCACTGCTTGCGAAGTAATAATAATGGTTATCGAGCCATTTCCAACTGGTCTGCATAGCACCACTTGCATTGAGATAATAGCGAGAACCATCGATTTCTTGGAGGCCTGTTAGCATGATACCCTCTTTGTTTAGATAGTACCAAGTGTCCTTATCTTTTAACCAACCTGTCTTCATGGCACCACTGCTTACGAAGTAATAATAATGGTTATCGAGCCATTTCCAACCGGTCTGCATAGCACCACTTGCATTGAGATAATAGCGAGAACCATTAATCTCTTGAAGGCCTGTTAGCATCACACCGTCTTTATCTAGATAATACCAGATATCTTTGTCTTTGACCCAGCCAGTTTTCATATCCCCATAGCTAGTAAAATAGTTCCAATGACCATCAAGGAAGGCCCAGCCAGTTTTCATGATTCCATAGTTGTCAAAGTAGTAGATCTTCCCATTAATTTTTTTCAGACCAACTGAAGGAACACCATCTCCATCATAATAATACCAACTTGAACCTAGCTTTTGCCAACTAGAGGCCCTTCCTTGAGTCTGTAGGCTACCATTACTTGCAAAGAACATCTTCTTGCCATTAAAGACTTGTATGCCAGTCAGCATTTTACCATCTTTATCAAAGAGATATTTTTGACCACCAATTTCAGTTAGTTCATTATAAAGTCTTGCTCCCGTTGAACTGATATAGTACCAAGAACCACCTTGCTTGAACCAACCCTCATACTGCATCTTACCATTGCTATTGAAGTAATACCAGTTGCCTTCAACTTTATCTTTAACATCGACTAAATGAAGCCATTTGCTTGCCTGCATTTGACCCTTTCCATTAAAGAAATAATAATCCCCATCGTCTAATCTATGCCAACCAATAGCCATCTGATTATCAGATAAACGATATTTCCAGTAGCCATCTTCCTTATACCACTTTTCAGTAACTGTCGGAATATTTGGGAAGGAATCAGAAACATTGGTAAAGCCAGTATTACTGATATTAAATACTGTCGCATCCTGAGTTTGACTAGACGCATGAACTACTTGAATATTCTTCTTTTTCAGATAATCTCTTGTTGAAGCCAGGTTTGCATCAGATGATGATGTATGTACTACCGTACTTGGTGCTAGTGAATCTAGAAATGGAAGAGTATTTGAAATTTTAGCATCATAGTGATGATTCCATTTCATCATATCTACCTTGCCAATCACAGGACCTAGCTTATCCTCTGCCCCTTCAGCATTATCTAAGTCACCACCAAGATAAATTCTTTTTCCTGCTACAGTTACTACTGCAACCAATGAATTAGAATTATCATCATAGACTTTTTTCAATTTACCATCTGGACCATACTCATTTTTATAGTTGTAGAGCTGAATATCCATATCACCCAATTTGAAACGACTATCTTCAGCCTTAATATCTTGAACAACAGTCACTCCTTTTTCACGAGCTGTCTTAAGTGCATTATCATAATTGAAAAGATTATCCCACAAGCGCCATTTACTGGTTATCCTTTCATCAGTATATTTTTTTAGATAAAGTTTCCCTACTGGATAACGTTTAAGAACTTCATCAGCAGCACCAATATGATCACTATGAACATGAGTTCCTAAGATAAAATCAAGTTTTTTTACACCTAAGTATTTCATATGTCGGAAAAGTCTATCTTCTAAGACATATCCATTGTTTGTACTAATACCAAAACGAGCTGGATATCGTGGATTACTACCATCTGGAAAATCATAATCCTCTCCCATATCAATTAGAGCGTAATGTCCGTTACTTTCTAAAATAATGGCGTCACTCCCTGTTGCCCCTTTTGTATTAATGAAATGTATACGGTTTCCAGAAGCAGTTGAGATTATATTTGCTTGTACAATTTGTAATTGACTTATTGCAATAGCGAAAAGTACAAAGATTAATAGGATTAATTTTTTTTGTTTCAAATTCATCTGCGAATCACACTTTCTTTCTAGTGATTTTATTTTCGATATGAGCTAGTAGCTCTATACATGCAATGTAAATTCGAGCTCTCGTTTTTAATTAAATTTATTACTTATTTTCAATTAAGTACACATCAAACTCATGTCCAAAACCTCTCTCTTCTTCAGGTGGTAATTGCATATAATTACCATAATATTGTTTTAAAATGAAATCATAATTTTTGGGTGCGGGTAATCTAAGGTGTTCAAAAATCTACAAATATTATTTCTTCAAAAATTTTTTTCTTTCAAATATCTCTTTCTCACCTAACTTTGAAGAAAGGAAAGCTATATATTTCCCATTTGGATTATAGTATTTTTTTCGTAAGTTTTTTTCCATAAAAAAATACCAAAAAAACTCTTGGTGGTATTGGCAGTAATACGAACCAAATAATTTGTCTTATAATATCCTTAATATAATTGTCCTTATATATAATATTCTTTCTTTTTGCTTGATGCTAGTAATTTTAAACTATCCAATCTATAAAAATAATTTCATAATTTTTTTGTCATTAAATGTATCCATAGGGAATATATCAATAAACACACCCGTAGGATAAGTTGTGTATACTCTTGTATTATTTATAACAGTGGATGGATCTATTATTTTTTTATAAAGTTATTATAATATTCTTTTTGTGTCTCTAATGAAAGTAGTTTATACTTTGAACTCTTTTTTTCAAATAACTTTATGAATTTGTTATAATTTTCACGCGTCATACTAATATCAATATCGTCATCCCAGGGTATAAAAACCTTTATGCCGAATAGCCCCTATAAGAGTTCCGTAATTAAGAAAAATATTCTATATCATTTTTTTTACAAAAAAAGCATCAATACATGATAAAAATCTCCAATTCAATATTTTTTTAGCTTCTTCTACCGTTATTTTTTTTCATTTTCTTCTCCCAAATTAACAAATTTTTATTTTTTTGATTTTTTTAAAAATGCTCAAAAAAACTTCTTGTAAGATAGCATCATTAGTTATATATAATAAAAAAACGTATAGCTTGTTATTGATAGAATAATAATAATAACTATATTCACAATTAATTTCGAAGTTATTATCATTTCTGTAGGATTAATAATATTAACTATATAGTAAATTGGTATAAAGGTGAGACTAAACATAAAAATAACGCATAGTGTAATGGAATATGTTTTTTTAATGATATTAATTGTTTTTTTATAATAAATCTTGAATAGATTATTAATAAAAATAACTTCAGAAACCATTGTAGTTATCAAGTACAATTCTGGTTTTTGAAATATTGTTCATAAACAATAGACTATCTAGTAGGATGTTTATAATACCAGAAAATAAAGTGAAAATAGTTAGTTGTTTTTCGTAGCCATGAGCAAATATAATTTGAGTTCCTAAAATAATATCTAAAGATAAGAAAATTGTCCTGAATGCAAATAGCGAAGTTAACATCCCTCCTTCAACATATTTTTCACTTCCGTATATTAGTATTGTTTCAGTTCCTATTACTGTTAATCCAAGGCTTATAGGTATAATGAAAAACATAAACATACGACTACCTCTATTTACTAAATTGTAATAAGAAGTTTTATCACCTTTTCCTAAATAATAATTCAGTCTCGGCACACTTACACTTACAACTCCCGTAATTAAACCAGCTATAACGCCAACTATTCTCTGAGCCATTGTATAATATGTAACAAATAATTCTTCACCAATTTTAACTAGGAATAATCTATCAAGGAAAGTGAAAAGCATATTTGCGCTTGAAAAAATAAGCATAGCAGTAAGCGGTAGAAATAGTGGTTTAAAATCTTTGATATCTATTCTAACTAATTTTATATCTCTTTTTATCCAAAAATAACTAATCAAATAATTTATAAAAGTCGATAAACTCATGATTAGTGTATAAGGTATAATATCCTTTTCTTCTTTTACAAATATAAACATAGAAACTAGCATAATAGTTCGAATCAAAGCTGTCTTATAAAAAAGGAAATCATAATTTTCCAACGCCTCGTTCACCCACTCTATGGAAAACATTTGTGCTATTAATTGAATTCCCATTACTAAGTAAACCTTTTTAAGTACTGGGTTATTCTCAAAAAATAGAGGATAGGCAAATACATATACTACGATACATAAGCTTGTACAGACTACACAGAGAAAAAATAATTGGGAGAATACTTTATTGACCTCGTTTTTATTATCTTTTACGTTACTTATACCTCGTAGACCATATGAATATACTCCGTATGTAGCAAAAGGTAAGAAAAATGAAAGTATCGTATCAACAGAGTTAAAGTAACCGTAATATGTTTTATCTAATACACGAGCCACATATGTACCCGTTAAAAGAGGGAATATAATATTTAGTATTCTAATCCCTAGATATGCTAAAGCATTCAGTTTAATACTTTTCATGAAAAAGAATAGTTCCTTTCTAAGAAATTCCAACTACCATTATAGCATATAGAGATATAAAAAAATCTCAAAAGAACAGTTTCACAGTATTTTTTTCAAAAATTATTACAATTTTGCTAAAAAAATAGAGTGATTAAATAAAAAGAGCAAAATATCAATATATTTTTCCCATTTTTTTCATGAAACAAGTATTAATAGCCGAAAGAAGTTCCACTAAACGAACGAATAAAGTATATATAAAAAAATAAATAGACTAACTATATCTAAAAAAATTTCCTAGTCACATCGTAGTAGCCTTCAACAAATTTTTTTCAATTATACTGCTAGTATACCGTCAGGGAAAAACAGAGATAAGAACGGACTTCAATCATACACCCATGACGTTTGATTATATCAGAAACCAGCGTAAGTTACCGAAATAATTAAAATGATGGGTAATTTTATTTTTTTGAATAGTAAAACTTATCAATCTTAGGAAATGTACAAAGGAACTTGACATGTTGCTTGGCATACTGAAGTAAGTAAGTGCAATTTTAGCAAACTAAGGGAAATAGGCACTACTAATAAATATACATTCAACCTCTCTGACCCGTATAAATTATTAAATTTCCTTAAATATACTACTATTCCAAGAATGTTGGACTTCTTTCAGAAGTCGAATCATTGAGTATATCAAAAGATAGTTCTTGAAAAATAAAGTTCATTTTTGCCCTAAAAATAACTAAATTTCTACAAAACAAAGGAATATAGCACTCACTGGACTGGATTTGTTGAATCATGTGCAATTAAACTTGGTATTTGTGTGTAAGAAGCAACTTCAGCAACTATTCAAAAGACAATATGTAGCTCTGGGACCAATCCATGTTAAAAAAATTTTAATTACTATGAGCCATTAACAGTGCTGGTAACCGTTTTGAATTATATTCTAGTTATGAGATAGTTGCTTCTATGTTTTCTTAGTAATATCTCTCTATAATCAAGAAAATATAGGCAGTATAAGGCAACTTGTCTAATTCAACAAAATACTCAGTAGTATCTCGTATAATTTAACTAAAATCAAGCTCTTTTATTCTGAAATAAAAAAAGTTTTTAAACTAATAAGACTCTTAGTTTGTTTTAATATTTTAGCAGTGCTTATTCACTGAAGTAAGTTGCTTATTTATATGAATTTCTATGAAAGTACTTACCGTACACATTTTAGATTGATTTTATCAATATATATAAGTTTCAAGCTCTAAAGTATTAAACGATTAATATAAGAAGTTATACCTACTGATGAACTACTCTCAAGAACCATGGTAGTCTTGATTATAATACCTATCTGAAAAATAAAACTTTAGGGGCTAAATTTCTACACTTTATACACATTTTCAAGAAAACATCTTAGTTATTTAGAATACTTTAAATAGCACTATAATCCAAGTCAGTTTCCTATTTGTCACTTTCATAACTAAAATTCTGAGGAATTTTTTGACTTATTGATGATAATTGTAGGAAATAAAGACTTTTTATCAGACTATTCTTATAACTTATCTTAAGTTTAAATATATATATTAGCCAACACTATTCAACTATCTTTCACTTTTTTTCACACTAGGGGATATTGAGCAAAAATTCTTTAGCTTTTTCGTAATTTTTTTAAATATTAAGAAAGCATTTAACGCTCTGCATAAAAAAACGGAGAAAACAGTGACTGTTCTCTCCAGATATTAGATTTTTACAACTCGCTACAGTTGACAAAGAGTCTTAAAGTCCAATATAACATCAGACAACTTTTTAAACTAGATATAATTTACAATCCATACGTAGCTACACCTAATACATTTTTTTATTTAAATTCTTAATAACTTGTAAATTTTTCCTCAAAGTTTTTTTATATCTAGTTATACCATATTCTTCTACAAATAAAAATGTTATCAGAATCTAGTATAGATTTAATATCATTTACGTTTCCAATAACAATATTTTTTTAGGCAAGATTTTTAGCATATTCCTTTGAAAATTTATCAACTACATTTTTTTATTTGTGGCCACCAATAGTAAGTTCTTATTTTTCATTCTTATATTGTATAATATCTTTGAAATTATCTACATTATCAATTTTTACTACAAAATCTATACCATATTTTTCAAAATCCCCTGCTCTATTAATGGTTGGATTAAAAATATACACTGCTATGTTACCAAATATTACCAATAACACAGATCCGATTCCAAGTATAATCAAACGAAGAAATAAAGTACTTTTACTTACGCCAGCTTCACTTTCATTTTTCTCAAGTTCTTTTGAATAAACTGTCTCCAACTTTTCAATTGTTACGCCCGAGTATGCTTGTTTATATTTATCAACTAAATAATCCAATTTTTGTTCAATAATATCATTCGCCAATTTACTTGGTGTTAGTATTTTTACTGTAATCCCTTTATTATTTAATAAGGAATTTACTTCTATTTTTTTGTTCCAAAAATCAAAATTTGAGTTTTTAAGTGTAACCTGAGTTGTCATCAGTTCTGCAGCTATTTCTTTCATATCTGATTCCGACTGATCATTAAACAAATAAGCCCCATTTAAGTTGGATTGAATTAAACGTCCGTAGAAATCACTATATCCTCCGACTGTATTACTATTAGGTGTTATAGTTTCTTCTGATGGTGCTATAATTTTTATAAGAAAGATAACTAGAAAAAAATTGCTAACATCTCTAATAACAGACTTAGTTGTAAGAACTCTATATGAATATGGAATTGCTAAGCAAAGAAATAGAACTATTAATAAAACTAAATTTAATACCTTTTTTTATAAATATTAGCAAATAAATCTGCAATCGAATAATTATCAAACATTATACATCTCCTTTATTGTTAATTACGTGTTTTACTTTTCTATTTATTAAACCTGCTACAAAAAAATATAACAATAACTATCCCCCAATATTGCAATGTAACTAAATTAAAGAAACTCTCCGTAAAAGCTCCCTCTTGGCATAAAGAACAAATTATTTAAAAATTAATAATGTAATACTAAACAACAGTATCCCTGGTTTATATGAAGTTTTCATCATGAATATAAAACATATTCCCATTATAATGCTCAGCAAAAATATTCCAATCATACCATAATCAGTATATATCTCCATTATATAGCTTCCGCCTATTCCATGTCCTGCTAAATAATCCTGTCTCAAAACAATATATGAGATATTATGAGCATATCTATCACTTTCAAGAGCTAACTCGATGCTATTATTAGCACTAACAAATGGAGTCCCACCAAATAAAATTCCTAAATTTCCCCTAGTGATATACTCAATTATGGGACTAAAGGTATAATTTCTAAATTCTCGTATCGGCAAATTACTTCCGTATAAGTAGCCTCTCGCTAAAACACCAAAACTAGTCCCTTGTTTATAGATAAAATCTATCAAAAGTTCAGAAAAACTCATATTACCAATTCCTGCCCCATCACGGGCATAATTCAAAAAACCCATAACTAGCATCATGATTGGTGTACCTATATAGAGTATAGCTTTTTCTTTAATACCTATCCATACTCCTTTTTCTGTCTGATTTCTCATAAAATAATAAATAAATGAAAATATCAAACTAAGTACAAATGGATTTCTTGTTCCTATTAAAAGGTTTATTACATTACCCGTAACAAACAGGCCTAATACTATTGTAGAATGACGTTTACTTGGTTTAGTAGCTAAGTAAATACACATAGCATAAACTACAAACGTTGATAATGTATAAGTAAAATAAGGTAGCTCACTTTTTGAATTCTGCATAGTATTCATAATATGATACATTTATTCTATACATTAATCTTTCTACTAACCTAACTAAATAAAATGGATATGAAATAAAAAAATACTACTAGAGATACCTTCCTTATACTATTTATGAAAGAACTAGATTTTTTTGGATTTCATCAACTTGTTTTTTTATTTTTTTTCCTTTTTTTAGAAACTAATAAACCTCCTATATTTAGTCCGATAATAGAAATAATAACCGCTAAAAAGGAAAAATCTATAGGCATCTTCCTGATAGGTATTTATTAGCCCATGTTTGAAATAATCTATTGTTGGTCTAGAAACCAAAAAGAAATATTGTAATGTAAAAAAATAAGATGGATTATATAGTACTTTATATTGTTAAAAACAATATAAAGTACTACTAACAATAAGCATAACTAAAGTTAACAATAAAGTTACAATTGAATCATTATATATATATGAAATTCCTAAAAAAATAGTCACAGTATAGCTAAATAGCGTAATTATATAATACAACTTTTTTTCCATTCTATTATCAAATACTCACCTCATTCCTATGTTTTCTAACCTAAAATACATCCCCATTAGAAATAATCTCATTCTTAAAATTATATAAGTATTCGAATAGTTCTGACTCTATAATCTCTACTTCTGGTAGATAATCAATATCTCTATTGTAAACTTGTAAATTATTCACAGATATATTCGGATTGAAATACTTAAACTTTGCTTTATGATGAATAGATTCTATGCCTATGAAATTTTCTATATCTTGTTTTGTTTTCTCGTAATTCAAAAACTAAATCTTCAAATTTTAGTCTTAATACTGAAGTATTTGTTTTTTTCTCATTTTCTCTCATCATCTTGTAATAATTACAAAATTCCTTAACATCTGTTGGATAAGGTACCTCTTGATTCCTTGGCTTCCAAAAATACTTATTCAAAACAAATACATCTCTTGGATCTCTTGAAACAATTATTGGAAGTAATCCTTCAATTTTATAATTATCTATTAAATTAAGATTATGAGGTAGTATAAGTTGGTCTAGTACTATATTCTCTTCTTTATACGAAATTTCTTTTATTACATTCAAAATAAATCTTCTACTTTTTTCATAGAAATCATCCGACGATACCATACTCATTTCTAATTGCACTTGTTTTGGCTTTGTTGTCTTTTTTTAAAGATAATTCTCTTTATAACTCTCATAAGCCAGGCAATTTTTTTGAAGGTTTTTTTGATGATAATACCAAATCCCTGATATTTACTAGTTATTATAGAATCCAAATAAGATTCTACCACATTCATGAAGTTGTGCGATATTTTATCTTTATAATTAGCTATTCCCCAACCATCATAATGATACAACTTTTTCATGAGTTTTCTAAAAATTCTTTATGGCTTCATCACTTCTTATAGCATTATTATTATATAGTAATTTATATTCTAAATCAAATAATCCATCAGGGTGCATATAAGAATACATACTCAAAGTCTGAATTTTTTTGTGTTTATTCCTTCATATTCTTTTAATAAATCTGTCACAGCAGAAGATCCACTTCCCATATAACTCATAGGAACTATGATTTTATCCATATTTTTTTATCATCCTATAATTCTTTAATGATTTTTTTATACTAGCAACTTGTTTATCTAAGGAAAAATTTATCTACATGTTCTCTACACACTTCCGACTTAATTATTCTATTTTTCCTTATTTTTTTACTAAGTTCTTCTACAATATAATTGGTGATTTCTTCATTGTTGTCTGAAACAAAGCCACATTTTTGAGAATTATATAGTTCATTTGTTCCCCCTACAGGTGTACTAATGAATCCCTTTCCCAAAGCTAAACTTTCGACTAAAACGGTAGGAAAGCCCTCTGCTTCTGATAATAAAATGACATAAGAAGATTTTTTTATGTATGGATACGGGTTTTTAACATAGCCCAACATAAAAACATTGTTCTCTAATTGATTATCAAGTATAAATTTACTAACATATTCCTCTAAATCGCCTTTGCCTAATAGATATAATTTTTTATCGGGAATCATTTTAACCACATTCTTAAAAACTTCTAACAGTCTCTTTATGCCTTTTGATTCTTCTATTCGTCCTATATAGATAAGACTATCCTCTTCAAATTTAATTTCCGCATTTTCAAGAGACTTAGCATTGATATCATTAAAAATCATATCCATTATATACTAGTTCTATTTTTTTTCTTATACTCAGGATAAATTTCTTTGATGGATTCTTCTGTTTTTTTCTGAAATAGCTATTATTTTGTTAACAGATCTTAGTTTTTTTACCTTGTCTAATCCTAGATATTTTTATGATTTTTGCAAATTATAAATTGTTCCATGATTCCACGATATTGTTTTCACATCATCATTAAGTAAATCAAACTGGATAAAGATAATTAAAAAGCAATCTCATAATCGTATTTTTTTTCGAGTTATTCTATTTCTAAAAAAATTTTTGGAAAGAACAAGAACAACTTCCATTTAATGTTTTTTTAAAAAAAGACTAGTATTTTCTAAATTTTTTTGAATACAGGTTCTAATACATTAATATTTTTCATAGTCACTCACTGCAATACCATGATGATTTATCTCTAAAAACATCAATATCATATTCATCGCTTAAGCCTTTAGAAATATTTTTCCAGAATTTTTTTCAGCTCCGCCCCCCCATACTAAAATGACCAGGTTATAAACAAAAATTTTCTTTTTTTACCCATATCTCACCTATTTCAAAAAGTTTTTTTCACTATTTTTTTCGATTATATTTTTATCAAATACATTAGTATTTTTTTCTCTTTAAAGGTTGACTCTTTAAATATTTATTTTTTTTATCCAATTTGGATATTTTTTTATTTACTTTTTTTCAAGGTAATCTTTTTAATAAGGGAGACTTTTCATCAATTCTTAAAAATATTAGCGTATCCACCATATAAAAATATGGTACCAGTTATAATATTCTAACTCTTCTTTATATTCTCCTGGATAATTTTTCCGCATAATATTCTTCTACACTGTTTAACATTACTTCTATATCTCTTATTTTTATTAATAGCTGTTCCGCCACGCATAATAGAACCTTCAGTTAAATAGTATTTATATATACTAAAATTAAAAATATTTTTGCTTTAGTTACATTAGGCCAAAGTCTTGCCATGAACTCGAAATCTTCATATAAATAGCCACTTTTAAATGTTAATTTAGTTTTTCTTAAGAATTCTAAATCATATATATAATGCCATACAGCATTTGGCAGGGTAAAAAGTTTTCTTTCTTGATTCGAATTTAGTATAGTATACTCTTCTATTCCCATACTTATATAGTCCAACTGACTATTCTCGTATCCTACCCTATAATCAAAAATATTTATTTCTTCTAATTTTTGATTAGCTATAAATTTTAGTGCACCTTCTTCTATCTCATCATCTACATCAACAAACCATAGATAATCTCCACTTGCCTCCTCTAAAGTTACTCTTCTAACATGGGCCAATCCCCTATTTTCTTGAGATATAACTTTTAGATAGGATAATTTTTCACTATATCCCTTTAAAATTGTTTCACTACTATCCTTTGATCCATCATTTACAATTAGCAGTTCTAATTCTATTTTATCTTTCACTGCCTCATACTCTTTTGCGATAGAATCTATGCAACGTGATATATATTTTTCACCGTTGTATACTGGTATACCTATAGTTAGTTTCATTATTTTTTTCCTATTATTTCTTTTTATAAACGAATATACTCTCTTAGAATTCTGATCATCATGTATTCTAAAAAAACTTATCAATTTTTTTCCTTGATATTTATCTTCCAAAAATCCAATTATTTTTTTAAATTGATTTTTTTATCTCTGTTATCAATTCATCAAGGGTGTCTATAGATTTTTCCAAATCCATCTTTATAGTTATAATATCCTTCTTCGTACTGGCCTTCCCTAAATTTTTTTATAATCAAATTGATAAAATAATACTGGTTTTCTCATATAACAAAAAAATCCATAAATACACTTGAGTAATCTGTAATTAAAAAAAGCAGACTCTTTTTAATAGTTCTTGTATATCATAATTTTTTTCCAATCAGCCAATATAATATTATCTGAAGAAGTTTGAAAAATCTTGTAAATTTTTTTGCATGTTTCTATGTGGATAAAAAAATTAAAGTTAGGTTATTTTTTTCTAAAAAAAGTTTTTTTAAGTCATTATTTACTAAAAAAACTCATTCCATCTTTTTAAAGTATTCACTTTCAGTAAAAAAACACTTCCTTCATTAAATTTATTTCTAGCTTTAGTATTTAAATTTAACCATTCTCTCCAAGTAGGCATAACAAGAATTTGATTATTATTTACAATATTATGATGAAGATTGTCAAACCTTGGAAATCCCAAATATTGTACATACCCTTTTGGATACCCGAATTTTTCTTCTATTACATTATACTCTCGCTCTGCCCCACATATAAAGCCACGCATTTTTGTATTTTCATAATATAACCATTTGGCATCCGAAACTGTTATTCCATGCTGCAAAAATACCTTATTTGTTTTTAACCCTAAATATACTTCCATAAGATTAAAAACAGCTGCATTAGGATTTCCTGCTTTTTGTGTACTTACATTTACTCCTGCACTTAGATAATAAATCCAATGTCTCAGAGACCAATACTGTATACATTCTCCTAACTCTTTGACTTTATGAGCATCAGGAGATTTCAAATCAATAACATATATTACATTTTCCTCTGGGTGATTTTCTCTAATATATTTAAACAACCAATAGCCATTATCTCTAGCTTCTTTTTCACTTTCACATATTAGTATTAGATTTTTATTTCTACGTCTAAAGAATAGAGAAATAGCATAGGCTATAGGAAAAATAAATATAAGCGAAGTAATATCTTTAATAGAAATTAATCTTAATTTTTCTCTAAAATTCCTATTCATCAGTGTACCTCCTCAGCCTCTTTTTTGTAGTTTAACAAAACTTTCCACCATTTATTCTTTTTATATATCGGGGAATAACCCCCTTATTGCGTAAGGCTCCAATAGCACCTCCACCACACAAATAGCAGAGTAAATCATGTTCTTTACAAAATGCGACAAAATATTCGGCCATTTCCAGACTACGAGCCTGAATTGCCTTTAAATCACTCATCTATTTCATATCCTCTTCTGTAGAATTGTATCATTCTATTATACCATAAAAAGGCCTCTAAATTCTATCCAATTATAAGAAAAATCAAAGCCCAAATCAACCCATTACAGGTCGTTCAAACTTTGATTCCTTTATTTTTTATCTTAGTCCAAACTGGCTAAGTTTATTCTTGTAAGCCTCCTGGTCTATTCTGAGTGATAAACCTCCATAAACATCATAATCATCAACCCAATCACCAAGTTCTGGAACTGTTATTCTTTCAATTCCATTTTGAGCACCATCAAGGACAGAAAGTCCATTGGTCAGCAAGAAGGTATAAGGTAGGTTGGTTGACGTCATGGCAAAGACTTTCCCTAAGGCTTCAGATCCCGTAAAGAGTTTGGTTGGATCCTTAATCTGCTGGAGTACAGCCGTCATGACTTGTTGTTGTCTGCGAGTTCGACCATAATCACCTTCGTCATCATCTCGGAAACGAGCATAGTTAAGAAGGGTTGAACCATTCATCTGTTGCTTACCAGCTCGAATAGTTTGAGTTGGCGATTCAGTTTCAGTTGCGTGTAAATCGTCTCCAACGGTTGCTTCTGTAACAGGAACTCCATTTAAGGTTGAAAATTGGGCATCGATGGTTACACCATCAGGGAAGAGGGTATCAATGGCTGTCGCAAAGGCCTGGAAGTCAACAAGGGCGTAGTACTTGATATCTAAATCAAAATTGTCCTTGAGAACCTTACGAACCATCTCAGCTCCTTGATGTCCTTCTTGTTCTCCGAGTTCATAAGCTAAATTCAATTTATGGTCGACTTGTTTTTGACCATTAATAATCTGGCTATAACCATCAATATAAACCAAATTATCCCGCATAAAACTAACCAGCTTAATCTTTTTGTCTTTACCGCTAACATTCAAAACCATAATAGAGTCTGTTCGAGTTTCAGCACTATTTTGTCCGATTCGCCCATCTGTCCCCAAGATTAAAATATTTACCCCATCACGAGTATCCTGACCATTAAAGACTTCAACTCGAGCGGCTTTAGCGTCTTGGGGTTTATCTGAATTAGCTGCTTGTAAACCTTTCAAGAACATGATGGTCATTCCAACAAGTACACAAAGTAAGAAAGTGAAAATCCACGCAAACAAACGTTTAAAAGAAAATCTTTTTATCTTTTTTGGTTTCTCCATTTTTTCTGGTTTGAATATCTCTTTCTTAACTTTTTGCTTTGGAACTTTATGTCGAGAGCTGCGACTTCTATTGCTATATGTTGGAAGGCCTATATTGGATTCTTCTTGAGGTAATTCTTCTAAATCCTCAATTTCTTCCATGTCCTCACGATAAAGCTGATGAACCTCTTGTTGTGGCTTGTCTAATTTAGCTTGTAAAAAGTCGAATTCCCGTTTTTCTCTCTCATTTAAATAGTGAATATTCTTCAAGAGATAATCATAACGTAGTTTTTCGTGATGAGATAGAGGATTTTCTCTAGTCATAGATTCTCCTTTCCTTTATCGTTTATAGTATAAATAGGGTAAGCTCCCAAAATTTTATATTGGATTCCAATTGTTTTTAATTCTTCTTGAGCAAAATGGACCAATTCTTTATCTCTATAGTTGACATCAATGATGAAAAATATTCTCCCAAAGCGGTCTTAAGGGGACGACTCTCAATCTTGGTCAAGTCTATTCCTCTCCAAGCAAAGGTAGAAAGTGCCTTATAGAGAGCTCCGGGAAGATTATCTGGCAAGGTAACAGCCAGGCTCATCTTTTCAGTCGATATTTTTAATGGCAAGTCTGGTAAACTAGCTCCCAAAACCCAAAAACGAGTGAAATTAGCTTCCATCTCTTGGATATCTTCAGCAACTAATTCTAAGCCATATTCATCAGCAGAATTTCTCGGAGCAATAGCTGCAAAAGGTTGATCTGGATGTTCTGCAACAAATCTAGCTGCATAAGCTGTACTTGCTGTTACTTCTAATTCAGCATTTGGAAAATGCTCAGTAATATACTTTTTTCCTTGTGCAAGTGCCTGGGGATGAGAAAATATTTTTTCGATGGTTGAATGCCCAGCAACAGCCATTAACTGTTGTTGAATCGGTTGTACTATCTCTGCCACAGCTTGAATCTTTGCTTGATGATAGAGATAGTCTAGGGTTTCATGCACACTACCTTCGATGGAATTCTCTACTGGAACAACCGAGAAGTCTACCAAGCCCTGTTCATAGGCCTTAATAACTTCAGTAATATTTGAAAAAGGCTCTAGTTCCTCATGGGGAAAAGCCGTTTGCACCACATGGTGCGAAAAAGATCCTTTGGGACCTAGATAGGCAATTTTCATGTCAATTCCTCTATAATTTCCTCTGGACTTAGCTTGGACACATCTACAACTCGACTAGCTACTTCCTCATACCAAGCCTGTCTTTCTTTAAAAATCGCAGCCAAATCTTCCTTACTTTTATTAAGAAAGTGGACGTTGATTGTCCCTATCAGCTGAAATTCGCTGGTAAAGAGTCTCGAAATCTGCTTTTAGATAGACGTTGTCTGAGTTTTGCTTGAGCAAAACCCGATTACGTGGAGAAATGACTATTCCTCCTCCTGTGGAAATAACTTTATCTGTCTTCAGCAGTTCAGCCAGTACTTCTTCTTCTAGCTGACGGAAGGCTGCTTCTCCTTCTACTTCAAAGAAACGAGCAATCGGCATACCTAATCGTTCTTCAAGCAAAGCATCCATGTCTACAAAATCAGGATCCAGCTTTCTAGCAATGGTTGACTTCCCTGCTCCCATAAATCCTAATAAAACTTTAGCCATGAATCAAAGTCTCCAAATCCTCAAAGAAACTTGGGTAGCTAGTATTAATGGCTTCTGCACGGTCAAGCTCCACTTCTCCCTCGGAAACCAATAGAGCTGCAATGGCTGTCATCATCCCGATACGATGGTCTCCGAATGTATTAACCCTTGTTCCATGAAGGGTAGATTTCCCTTTGATAATCATGCCGTCTGCTGTTGGAGTAATAGCTGTTCCCATGCTATTTAAGGCATCTGCAACTACCTGAATACGGTCTGTTTCCTTAACCTTAAGTTCTTCAGCATCTTTGATAAGCGTCACTCCTTCTGCTTGGGTAGCAAGGAGCGCGATAATCGGCAATTCATCAATTAAACGTGGAATCAAGGCTCCACCAATCTCTGTTCCTTTCAAGTCTGAAGTTTCGACAGTTAGGGTTGCAGATTTAGCAATTGGATCAATATCAGTCATCTCTAATTTCCCACCCATAGCACGGATAACATCAATAATCCCTGTACGAGTTTCGTTAATACCAACATTCTTAAGCACCACACGAGAATTTGGAACAATCAAACCTGCGACCAACCAAAGGCTGCACTAGAAATATCTCCTGGAACCACGACCTTTTGTCCACTAAGTTTCTGTGGCCCTTGAACAGTGATTTTCTTACCATCGACACTCAGCTCTCCACCAAATTGACGAAGCATATCTTCTGTATGGTTACGAGTGCACTCCTTCTCGATAATAACTGACTGTCCTTGAGCCTGCAAAGCCGCAAAAATCAAGGCTGACTTAACCTGGGCAGAGGCGATTGGTAATTCATAGTGGATTGGTGTTAAATGTTTAGTCCCTCTCAAGTGTAGAGGTGGTAAATCTCGCTCCGTTTGGCCCGAGATACTAACTCCCATTCTCTTCAACGGAAGGGTCACACGATTCATGGGGCGTTTAGAAAGACTATCATCACCAAACATCTCCACTTCAAAGTCTGCACCAGCAAGAACACCTGAAATTAAACGAATAGATGTCCCAGAATTCCCCATATCCAGGGCTTTCTGAGGTGCTTTTAATCCATCCATCCCAACACCTTGAATGGTAATGACACCGTCTTCATCCTCAATCTTAACACCAAGGTCACGAAAAACTTGCATCGTTGAGAGCACGTCCTCACCACGCAAAATATCATAGACTTTGGTCACACCCTCAGCCAAACTTCCAAAGATAATCGAACGATGACTGATGGACTTGTCCCCTGGAACTCGGATAGAGCCATTTAAGTGGCCAATGTTTGTTTTTAATTTCATTCTGGACCTCATACATGCAAGAGTATTTCTTATTTTATCACAAATAAGCCAGAGATACCTTAAATTTTCATGATTTTCGGAGGCAAACTCTTATTTCAACAATTCTGAAATCGGCTCAAAAACGATGCGTTCAATATCTGATAAATAGATTGATAATTGCTGTTGTTTAGCAAAGAAAGCTGATAAAAGAGCATTTCCTTGAATTTGATTGCCAAAAGACTCCATTTTTCTTGGAAGGATGCATCTGGCATTTGTCCAGTTTGTGCCATAACTTGAATCTCTTGTTGGAAGGCAAGATAATCTGCAAAAATCTTGCTCGCTTCAGCATCCGCTGCAATAGCATCTTTGGCTTCCTTAACAGCCTTGTATTCAGGTAATTCGCGTAATCCGCGACTTAGTTCGTTTGCACTATCGTAAATATTTGACATGATTTTCTCCTTATTTGATGACTACCGTGTAGTCCGTATTTTCTGTAATAAGTTGCTCGGCCCGTTCAAGATCCTGAGCATTCTTAAATGATATTTGTAGAATCCCGTGAACATCCTCACGGTTTTCCTCGTTGATATGTATATTGACCAGGGAAGTTCCTCGTAGCAATTCCAAAATTCGCAAGATAACATCTTCCTCATCGGGAACGTCTATGTAAAGATCATAAGAACTATCTACACCACCGCGCTTATGGATTTCCATAGCCTGCCGTTGCTCACGTGCTTGGTTAAAAAAGTTCCATATTTGGGTTTCATCACCTGCACTAATTGCCTGGCCTATCTCATCCAAACGCCCCTTGAAATCCTCAATGCGTTCAATAATGGTCTCTCGATTGGATAAGAGGATAGAAGTCCACATACCAGGCTCACTTTCGGCTATCCGGGTCATATCCCGAAATCCACCCGCAGCAAAGCGTTTAGCCATTTCATGCTCTTCAGCATAACTTGCAGTTTGTTCCATCAAGCTTGATGCTAAGATATGCGGAAAATGGCTAATCTGAGAAGTCACTCGGTCATGCTCTTCAGCATCAATCTCGATAAAGCGAGCATGGAGACCAGACAACAGGTTCTTCATTTCTTCAAGAGTATCTGAAGTGGTCAGACTTGACGGTGTAAAAATATAGTAGGCATTTTCAAAGAGGTTGACATCGGCAGATGCCGCTCCTGTCTTGTGGCTCCCTGCCATGGGATGGGCCCCTACAAAGCGAATAGACTTATCAGCAAAACACTTCTCAGCTGTAGCCACGATAGCTGACTTGGTAGAGCCAGCATCAGAAATAATGACACCTTCTTTCAAGTCCAAGTTGGCCAATTCCTTAATAAAGGCAATAGTTTGCTTGATTGGCAGGGTAAGAATGATGACGTCTGCAAGTGGAGCAAAACTGGCAAAGTCATCCGTCGCTCGGTCAATCATTCCTCTCTCCAAGGCAATATCTCTAGACGCTTGACTACGATTGTATCCTAAAATTTCATAATCAGGATGATCCCGCTTGATTCCGAGTGCCATGGAAGCACCAATCAAACCTAGTCCTGCGATATAGATGGTTTTTGCCATAAGAACTCCTTAATAATTCTTTGTATACTCCCGATGTTTCGCAACAGCTTCTTTTAATTCTTCCAGATTATCAGAGGAGAATTTCTCTAGAATTTCCTGAGCCAAGACTGTTGCTACGACTGATTCCATAACGACACCTGCTGCTGGAAGTGCGGTAGGATCACTTCTCTCTACCGTTGCTTTATAAGGCTCATGAGTTTCAATATCGACACTCATCAACGGCTTGTAGAGAGTCGGAATTGGCTTCATAACTCCACGAACGATAATCGGTTGGCCGTTGGTCATACCACCTTCGAAACCACCAAGGTTATTAGTCCGACGGGTATACCCATCTTCTTTAGACCAGATAATTTCATCCATGACTTGGCTACCCTTAAGATGGCCTGCTTTAAAACCAAGACCAAACTCCACACCCTTAAAGGCATTGATAGAAACAACAGCTTGAGCTAGTCTTGCATCTAGTTTACGATCCCATTGGACATAAGAACCAAGACCAACCGGAACACCTCCGACAACTGTTTCCACAACACCTCCGATGGTATCCCCATCTCGCTTAATCTGGTCAATATAGTCCTTAATCTCCTGCTCACGTTCTTGGTTGACAATAGAAACTTCTGACTGGGCAGCCAGTTTCTTAATCTCTGCGACTGTTAAGTTTTCTGGAACATTGATTTCCTACCACCAAAGACAACAACATGGTTAGCAATTTCGATATCAAGCTCAGCTAATAAACGCTTAGCAACAGCTCCAACTGCAACCCGCATGGTCGTTTCACGGGCAGATGAACGTTCCAAAGAATTTCGCAAATCATCAAAGCGGTATTTGATGCCCCCAACCAAGTCTGCATGACCTGGGCGAGGATGAGTGATTTTTCGTTTGCTTTTAAGTTTATCCTCAATATCCTCGGCAGACATGATATCTAGCCATTTTTGGTGGTCTTTATTAATGACATCCATGGTAATAGGTGCCCCTGTCGTCTTACCATGACGAACTCCAGAAGTAAAGACAACCTGATCACTCTCGATCTTCATACGTCCACCGCGGCCGTAGCCACCTTGACGTCGCTTAAGATCCTCATTGATGTCCTCTGCAGTCAAAGGAAGACCAGCGGGAACCCCTTCTATAATAGCTGTCAGACGCGGTCCGTGTGATTCTCCTGCAGTTAAATATCTCATACCTTCTCCTTATTTTACCAAGTATTCTTTCATTTCTTCGAGAGAAACTGGGTGAATCATCGCTGAACCAAGTTCTGGCACCAAAACTAATTTCATAGTATTGCCACGCGCTTTTTTGTCATGAGTCAAAGCCTGATAAAGCTTGTCAAGCTCCCAATTTTCGTACTCGACCGGCAATCCAAACTTCAGACACATTTCTCGGATAGACTGGGTTATTCCAGCTGGCATAAGTCCTTTTTCTTCTGCTACCTTAGAGACCTGAACCATTCCCATAGCTACTGCCTCACCGTGCATGACTTTTCCGTAACCAGCAGTTGCTTCAATGGCATGGCCAATTGTGTGACCAAAGTTGAGATATAAACGAATGCCATTGTCCAACTCATCTTCAACTACCATCTTGCGCTTCACTTGGCAAGAATGCTTAATCAATCTCTCTGAATGTTCCAAAATGCTTTCCACAGAACCATCCATTTCTATCAGAAGATTCCATAGTTCTATATCCTCGATCAAGCCATACTTGATGACCTCACCCATTCCCTCAATCAATTCTCTTTTCCCCAAAGTCTCAAGGACAAGTGGATCAATCAAGACTCCATCTGGCTGGGCAAATGTCCCCACCATATTTTTTGCAAAGGAAGTGTTAACTCCTGTCTTACCACCAATAGAAGAATCAACCTGGGCTGTTAAACTAGTCGGAATTTGAACGAAATGAATCCCTCTCATATAGGTGGAGGCTACGAAGCCAGCTAAATCTCCAACAACTCCACCACCGAGGGCAACGATACCATCACTACGAGTTAAGCCTTGTTTAACTAAAAATTCGTAGACTTTCTGAACAGTTGTTAGGTTCTTTCTTTCTTCACCTTCTAAAAAGTCAAAAATCGCCACTTGAAAACCAGCAGCCTCAATACTGAGTTTTACTTTTTCTGCATAGAGAGAAGCCACACGGTTATCCGTTACGATAACAACTTTTTGTGGTTGCCAAAGTTCTCTCAACCATTTTCCTGCTTGAGATAGGCATCCTTTTTCAATCTGAATTTCATAAGGGTGATGCGGAATGTCAATTCTGATTTTCATTCTAGTGGCTCCTTTTCTTTAGTGATATTTTTCTGTTAAGGACTGCCAAATCTCATCTGTTGGCATATCCTTACCTGTCCATAGTTTAAAAGCCTCTGCTGCTTGATATAAAAGCATACCGAGTCCGTTAACAGCTACATTCCCTTGGCTTTTAGCCCATTGTAGAAATGGTGTTTCGAAAGGCTGATAAATAATATCTGCCACCAAGACTTGTGGAGGCAAAGTAAGGTTTGTAGGAACTGGTGATGATTTTCCGTCCATTCCCACACTGGTCGCATTAACTAATAAATCCGAGGCAGCAATCCTTTCCTGCAAAACTGAATGTTCTTCTAAGACATACAAGTCTACTCGAAAACCCGTCTCACTCTGCAACCTTTCAAGGTAAGCTTTTGTTTTTTCCATCGAAGTTGAGCGTACAAAGACAGATACCCGACTGGCGCCGTCTAAAATTGCTTGTGCTATAACAGCCTTGGCTGCGCCTCCTGCTCCTAGCAGAGTCATCTTTTTACCCAAAATTGTAAAGAAGGCAAGCTCTTAAAGAATCCCTTGCCATCTGTATTATATCCAATTAAATTACCATTGTGGTTGACTACTGTGTTGACAGCGCCAATCAATCGAACTTCATCACTCAATTCATCCAGATAGGGAATGACCTCTTCCTTGTAGGGCATGGAAAGATTGATACCAAACATCTGGTAACGGCGAATATTGGCAACCGTTTCAGCCAAATCACTTACCTCTACTTCCCAAGCTAGATAAACACCATTTATCCCTGTCGCTTCAAAAGCACTATTATGAATGAAAGGAGAAATGGAATGTTTGATAGGGTTTGCGACCACAGCTGCTAGGCGTGTGTAGCCATCAATCTTCATTTAAGATCTCCCGAATTTTCTTCATACTCGATAGGGAAATTTGCCCCGGAGCACTTGCTTCATCGAGACTAGCAAAAGACCAACTTGAGCCCGTTACATCTGAAGTAATCCGAGATACTTTTCCTATTTTCCCCATAGAAATTGTGACGTAATCTTGTTCAGGATTAAGAGTTTTAAAACCTCGGGTGTAGTTCATAAGGTCTAAAACATCTTGTTCTGTATGCGCCATTACAGATATCTTAACTACTTTCGGAGTTAGGCTAGTTAGCTCTGACAAAATTTCCATCATATTGTCTGGAGTTTCTTGGAAATTATGATAACTTAGGACCAAGTTTGGGAAATCCAGCATCTGATCAAAAACATCCTTATGTGTGTAATACTCAAAATCCACATAGTCTGGCTGATAAAGTTGAGTAACATCCTTGATAATTTGGACATATTCCTCTGAAGACAAGTCAATCTCTCCACCCTCTGAACGAGTGCGCAAGGTGAAGAGAAGTTCACGACCTGCAAATTTTTCAAAAACAGCTGGTGCTACTTGTAAAATAGCTTCCTTGGCTAGGAAGTCTGCACGCCACTCAATAATATCTGCGTCCTCATAACGCGTGACATCGATTGCTTGCACTTCTTCTATATTCCTTGGCATGATTGAAACGACTAACTTCATTTACTTACCTTCATACTAATCACCTTGAGGTAATTACTGCTTTCATCTTTTTTATTATAGACAAAGTCAGCTGGAAGACCATATTGGGTCAATACTTGATACTTTCTTCCTGCAAAACCTTTATCAATTTGTTCTATGAATTTCTGGCGGGAAACATTAGCAGCATTAGTGCTAGCAATGATAATACCACCTGGATTTAAAATTTCTAAACTTTGAGAAATCAACTTGTGATAATCCTTAGCTACAGAAAAAGTTTGTTTTTATTACGAGCAAAGCTAGGCGGATCTAAAACAATCACATCGTAGCTCAAGCCTTTACGCTTAGCATACTTAAAATACTCAAAGACATCCATAACCACAAAACGGTGCTTATCAAGACTTAGGCCATTGGCCTGAAAATGAGCTTCTGACAACTCTCTGGAACGCTTAGCCAAGTCAACAGAGGTCGTTTCACTAGCACCACCCATGGCAGCTACAACGGAAAAGGCCGCTGTATAAGAAAACATATTGAGTAGGGATTTACCCATGGCTAAACCATCTACTAAACTGCCACGTACCTCATGTTGGTCCAGAAAAATTCCCGTCATCAGGCCATCATTCAAAAAGACTTGATAAAGTACACCATTTTCAAGAACTGTGAAATTCTCTGGTGCCTCTTGACCGTAAATATGAGACGATTCATAGTCCAAGCCCTTAAAACGAATCTTTTCGTAAGCTCCCAATATTTCTGGAAATACTTGGGCAAAGGCGGCTACTATCTGCTGGCGTAGTTGATAAACATAGGTGTTATACCATGAAAAGACGACATAATCTCCGTAAAGATCCAAGGTCATCCCTCCAAAGCCATCGCCCTCTTGATTGAACAAGCGAAAGGCTGTTGTCAAATCATCTTGATAGTAGGTAGAACGTTTTAGTTTAGCTTGAGTAAATAGGTTTTCAAAGAAAATTTGGTCAAAAGAAACTTTCTGATTCGTTACGAACCAACCAATCCCTTTATTTTGACGAGATAAATAAGCCTTACCCAAAAACTGTCTACCTTGACTGAATAGCTCGACTTCCTGGTCAGTTTCAGATAGTTCTGGAAAGTCAATTTCCTCCAAAACTACCTGACCCTTATTTAGTTTTTTTTCAACTCGTCGGCTGACAAATACTTTTTTCATAGTTACTATTATAACAAATTTTGTGACAATTCACAAAATAGAAACTATTTAACTCTTCTATAAAAGGAGTAAGATTTGACACATAAAATAAACTAGTTTGCATTTTTTCTTTTATGCTAATTCTAATCTAAAGCCAGAAGAGAAGAAAAAGGTTAAAAGCTATGGCAATTATTTCTCAAGCGCAAACGTTTGCGTAATTCTGTCTCTTGTGCTAAAATATTCTCATTAATGACAAGTAAGAGGACTTTCTATGATAAATCAAACCCTAATGCAATACTTTGAATGGTACCTACCAAGTGACGGACAACACTGGACACGGCTCGCCAATGATGCTCAACACTTAGCTGATTTGGGAATTAGCCATATTTGGATGCCACCTGCTTTTAAGGCCACAAATGAGAATGATGTCGGCTATGGTATCTATGACCTATTTGACTTGGGTGAATTTGAGCAAAAAGGTACCGTTCGAACCAAGTACGGTTTCAAAGAAGACTATCTCCAGGCTATACAAACTTTAAAGTCTCATGGAATTCAACCCATGGCTGATGTCGTTCTCAACCACAAGGCGGCTGCCGATCATTTGGAGACCTTTCAAGTTATTGAAGTAGATGCCGAAGATCGGACCAAGGAATTAGGTGAAGCTTTCACCATCAATGGTTGGACAGGCTTCACCTTTGATGGTCGCCAAAACACTTACAACGATTTCCACTGGCACTGGTACCATTTCACTGGTACTGACTACGATGCCAAACGCCGTAAGTCAGGTATTTATCTCATTCAAGGAGATAATAAAGGCTGGGCTCAAGAAGAGTTGGTCGATAACGAAAATGGTAACTATGACTACCTAATGTATGCTGACCTTGACTTCAAACACCCTGAAGTCGTTCAAAACATTTATGATTGGGCTGACTGGTTCATCCAAACAACTGGTGTGGCCGGCCTCCGCCTTGATGCTGTCAAACACATTGACTCTTTCTTCATGAGAAATTTTATCCGTGACATGAAAGAAAAATACGGTCAAGACTTTTATGTTTTTGGAGAATTCTGGAACCCTGATAAGGATGCTAATCTAGACTATCTCGAAAAATCGAAGACCGCTTTGACCTTGTCGATGTCCGCCTTCATATGAATCTATTTGAAGCTAGTCAAGCTGGTGCAGCTTATGATTTGCGAAATATTTTAAATGATAGTCTTGCTCAGATAAAACCGGATAAGGCCGTAACCTTTGTCGATAATCACGATACCCAAAGAGGACAAGCTCTCGAGTCCACTGTTGAAGAATGGTTCAAGCCTGCAGCTTACGCTCTTTTACTTTTACGTCAACAAGGACTTCCTTGTGTCTTCTATGGTGATTACTATGGCATTTCTGGGAAGTATGCTCAGGAAGACTTCAAAGAGGTACTTGATAAGCTTCTAGCCATCCGAAAAAATTTGGCTTATGGAGAACAAGTCGACTACTTTGATGATGCTAACTGTATTGGCTGGGTACGTTTTGGAGCTGAAAAACAAACTCCCCTTGCTGTCGTTATCTCTAACGCCCAAGCAAATAGCAAATCAATGTTCGTCGGTCACGAGTGGGCTGACCAAACCTTCATCGATCTACTAGGAAATCATCCTGAACAAGTGACCATCAATTCCAATGGATACGGTGATTTCCCAGTTGCTGAAGCTTCTGTTAGCGTTTGGGGCTTGCCCAACTAGCCATACTCAGCTAACTAAAAAATAAAAACTTGCCTATAAGCAGCTAGGATTTTACTCAATCCAGCTTCTAGGCAAGTTTTTTATATTATCTTAGTCTTTCCATAGATCCATAGCATTTTTAAAATCAGACGAGACTTGAACCTTCTGAGGGTTACTAGCCTCTCTCTCCGATCGTTTGGCCTCGACCTGGGCTACACTCTTGATACCTTCGTGACGCCAATTACGTAGGATAGCTTGGATATACTTCCAATTTGGCTTTCCATTTAAAACTGCTTCTCGTAAAGCTTCTTTAATCAAATCAGCACTGGTACCGTCTTCTTTAAGACTCTTCTCTAAATCTTCAATCTCAAAAGGACTCAAGAGACGACCTAACTCTTGTTGAAAGGTTTCTACCAATCCCTTTAAATCATTCTGAGCTAGTTGAATACATCCCGCATCTTGCTGCTGAGACAATTGGTCCAATCGTTCAAGGGCAAGAGTTGCATCAAAGATTACTTCAATTTCGCCATTGAGTTCAATTGTGCGATACTGGAGCAAACCCTTGTCTGTTAATCTTGAAATAGCTTGGTTAACGTCTAGAACTTGCTTGCCTATCTTTTCTGCAATCTGACTTGGCGACAATTCTCCTAAAGCAGTCGTATTTTGCAGATAGAAGAATTGCCAGACTAAAAAGTCATCACTAGATGAAAAGAGTTGATTGTAATGCATTAATAGGGCACTCGGTAAAACCAAATTGCCAGATTTAAAAGCGTCTAAATAAGTCATAATTCCTCTTATAAATATCCAAAATGAGAAACATCATCCTCCACACTTTTCCAGTCAAAAGGTGTCTCTTGATAAACCGCATAGTTTACCCAGTTATTGAAAAAGAGTGCTGCAGAAGAACTCCATAGCATACAGGGAACTTGATGGATGTCGTCATTTTTAAAATAATTTTCGGGTATGTGGGGTTCTAAACCAGCATCTAGGTCACGGAAATATTCTTTGGCAAGTGTGTCACGATCATACTCTAGGTGTCCAAAGCTGTAGACTTCTCTTAAATCTCGGCTAGCAAGGATAGAAACTCCAACTTCTTTTCCCTCTGCTAAAATCTCTAGATTGGTTTGATTTAGAATATCTTCTTTTAAAACTTCAGTATGTCGAGAATGTGGAGACACAAACAAATCATCAAAACCTCTCAACAAGAGATGATTCCCTTTTAGAACATCTTGAGGGAAAATCCCTGATATCTTCTGGTCTATTTGATGTTTCTTGACAGCATAGCGATAGTAGAGACCAGCCTGGGCTCCCCAACAAATATGCAAGGTTGAAAAGACATGAGTCTTAGACCAATCGATAACTTGGGTAAACTCTTGCCAATAGTCAACCTCCTCAAATGGAAGGTGCTCAACTGGAGCTCCTGTGATAATCAAGCCATCAAAATAATCGTCTTTAACTTCCGAGAAGGTCTTATAAAAAGTCTCCATATGCTCTGAGCGAGTTGTTTTTGATTGGTGACTTTCCATATATAGAAAGTCTATATCAAGCTGCAGAGGCGTATTGGCTAAGTGTCGCAATAGTTGGGTCTCTGTCACAATCTTTTGTGGCATGAGGTTTAAAATCAGAATTTTGAGCGGTCGGATATCCTGATGAGCCGCCCGTTGATCATCCATGACGAAAATATTTTCTGTTTGTAAAATCTCAACTGCTGGTAATTTTTTATCAATTCGAATCGGCATGGAAATCTCCTAACTGTATCATACTGGACTCAAGTAACCTGACTGTCATCAAATGGAATAATCCAGCTGATGACACTTCTTCCCTTTATTATACTGTAAGAAGATATAGTTTTCAATTATAGTTTTTCTCTAACTAGATATAGCCTTTTTTTATATCATCATTAAGAGAAAACAGCCCTAGGGACTGTTTTTCATTAATAATGCATCAAAACTTTATAATCGTAATCTCCGATTGCCTCACGACCTTTTAGCTCATCAAGTTCAATCAAGAAGGCACAACCAGCAACAATACCACCTAATTTTTCAATCATTTCGATAGTCGCCTTAACAGTACCACCTGTTGCCAAGAGGTCATCTACGATAAGAACACGTTGGCCTGGTTTGATAGCATCTGCGTGCATAGTCAAAGTGTCAACCCCATATTCTTTTTCGTAGTCAGCTGAAATCACTTCACGTGGTAATTTTCCAGGTTTACGCACTGGTGCAAAACCAATTCCCAACTCAAAAGCAACTGGACATCCAACAATAAATCCACGTGCTTCTGGTCCTACAATCATATCAATCTTTTTGTCAGTAGCATATTGAACAATTTCACGAACAGCATAACTGTAGGCATTCCCATCTGCCATCAATGGGCTAATATCACGGAAAGTAATTCCTTCTTGTGGATAATTTTCAATACTTGCAATGTAATCTTTTAAGTTCATAGCGTTTCTTTCTTTTAAAGTTTTTACTCCCTATTATACCATAATTCCTAGAAAAGCAAAATAGAAAGAAGCCTTGGAATATCGTTCCAAAGCCCCTCAGCCCTTCATAAAATTCGGAGATTCGCTCGCTCAATGAAATCTTTACTTCTTTTTTTGCTTTTTAGAAGTTTGATTTCGCTGACGATTCTGTTGGATGCGCCACTCTCGCTCAAAGTAAGACATGGTTTCAAATACTCTCTTTGGTAAGCCAACATCCAGCAAATAGATTGGGATTTTCAAAACATTAGAATGTTTTGAACTTGTAAATCTACTTCGAAGACGATACCAGAAAAAGTTAGATTTTAAAAGTTCCTTGTCATAAAAACTGAACCTCAATCATATAAAAAAATCCCTTGCATTTCTACTGCCCTTAATTCTCGTGAGAGCAAACTTTTTCTACCTGTTCCCCAGGAATAAAACTGCCAGTCTTTCTTTGGATATGGTTTATAGAAAAATCCTTGAGCCGTACATTTCAAATACTCTTTATCAGAAAAAAGCCGTCGCAAATGTTGATACAAAATGAAGCCAACGATGATGATTAAGAAACCGATAAAGAGAATTAAAGCCACCAATCCCGCAGGTGCTTCTTCGGGATAGCTCAGCAAAAACGAAAAAATCCAAAGTAGAAGAGCCAATTCTAGTAGGTAAAGAATAAGGCTCAAAACGATTTTCTTACTACTCCATTTAATAATTGTTTCTTCCATTATACTAACTCACTTAAATATTCATAGCGTTCATATTTTTCCAGCAAGTCTTCATTTTTCTCGTCTAACTCTTTTTGAAGGGTAGCTAGTTTCCCAAAGTCAGACCCATTTGCTAGCATTTCTTCCTCTATAGAAGAGATGCGGTTTTCCAAGGCTTCGATGTCACCTTCAATACTTGCCCACTCCTGCTTTTTCTTGGTAGGTCATCCGTTTCTTCTCTTCACGGACTTTGACGACTTTTTCCTTGTCAGCCTTTTGGATTTGTGTTACTGCTTCTGCTTCAAAGGCCTTTTCATCTAGATAATCTGTATAATGGCCAAAGAAAGGACGGATGGTCCCGTCTTCAAAAGCAAGAATCTTAGTTGCTACCTTATCAAGGAAATAGCGGTCGTGACTAACTGTCAAGACTGGCCCTGCAAAACCTTGTAAGAAATTTTCTAGAACTGTTAAGGTCGCAATGTCTAGGTCATTTGTTGGTTCATCTAATAAAAGTACATTGGGTTTTTCAAGGAGTAATTTGAGGAGGTACAGACGCTTCTTCTCTCCACCTGACAGCTTCTCAATCAAGGTACCGTGCGTTGAACGAGGGAAAAGAAATTGTTCTAGTAATTCTGCAATGGATGTCGTAGAGCCACCGCTAGTCTTAACCTCTTCTGCCACTTCCTGCAGGTAATTGATAACCCGCTTACTTTCATCTAAACCTTCGATTTGTTGAGAGAAATAAGCAATACGAACTGTTTCACCGATGATAACTTGTCCTTCAGTCGCTTCAAGTCTTCCTGCAATAAGGTTAAGAAGGGTTGACTTCCCAACACCATTGTCCCCGACGATTCCGATACGGTCTTTGGCTTGTACCAAAAGATTAAAATGTTTCAGAATCGGTTTATCGTCATAGGCAAAGGAAACATCCTTAAACTCGATAACTTTTTTACCGATACGGCTAGTTTCAAAATTCATGCTCAAGTCTGTCTCAAGGCTAGTATCTGAAACTTCCTTTCAAGTCATGGAATCGATTGATACGAGCTTGTTGCTTGGTCGCACGAGCTTGAGGTTGCCGTCTCATCCAAGCTAATTCTTGTTTGTAAAGTTGTTCCTTTTTGTGAAGAAGAGCTGCGTCACGCTCATCCTGTTCAGCCTTGAGACGGACATAATCTTGGTAATTCCCCTGATACTCTGTTAATCCACCTCTATCCAATTCAAAAATTCGCGTAGAAAGAGCATCCAGGAAATAACGATCGTGGGTGATGAAGAGGACGGTCTTCTTGGAATTCTTCAAGAAAAGTGTCAGCCACTCGATGGTCGCAATGTCCAGATGGTTGGTTGGCTCATCAAGAAGCAAGAGATCATGATTTCCTAAAAGCACTTGCGCCAATTGAACCCGTCTACGAAGACCACCCGACAAAGCTCCAACAGGAGTTGATAATTCTTGAATGCCTAGTTTACTGAGAACAGTCTTGACCTGACTTTCGATTTCCCATGCTTGGAGAGAATCCATCTCCGCCATGACCCGTTCTAGACGCGCCTGCTTGTCCTCACTGTAGTTGAGCATAAGCAGTTCATACTCCCGAATCAACTGGATTTCCTTGAGGTCACTGGATAAAACAGTATCCAAGACAGTCTTACTATCATCAAAATCGGGATTTTGAGTCAGGTAGCCAATCTTGTAATCACTCTTTGCTGAAAAAGGGCTAATATCGCCATCATAACCTGAAACACCTGAAAGCACATCTAGAAGGGTCGTTTTCCCAGTTCCATTGACACCAATGAGTCCTATGCGGTCCAAGTCATGGATAATAAAGGAAATATCCTTAAAGACAGTCTTATCACCAACAGATTTACTTAGTTTTTCAACGATAAAATCACTCATTTTCTCTCCCTTAGGTAGTCATGGATGGCTTGACGGTCATTTTCTAACTCTCCATCGACAATAGCATACTCAATTTTTTCTAAAATATCTCCCAAATCTGGACCTGGATGATAGCCATATTCCCTGATGAGAATACCACCATTGATTTGAATTTCTTTCTTATCATGGATGGTTAGGCTGTGGTAAGTTTCTTCGATGGCCTGTGGATTGACTTCTTTTCCTTGAGCCTGACGAAGATTTTCAGCCTGCAAGAGTAAATCTAAGTCAAAGCGGTAACAATCACGCTTGCTCAACTCTCCTTCTTCACGAAGTTCCAAGATCGTAAGTAAATCTTGAACTTGCTTAGCGAATTGACGCGAAGTTTTCCAATGTTTTAAAAATAGTTGAGCATCTTTAATCTCTAAAACCCACAGCAAAGCTGCCCAGGCTTGTTCAGAAGACTCGAAGGTATAGCCTTCATCCAAATCAAACAATTTTTGGAGTTTGTTCCTGACTGACTTTGCCATATCTGGCAGGTAATCGTAGGCTTGACTGCTAAGCATAGATGATAAACCTACTCGCCAATAGGGAGCCAGTAAAAGCTTATCAAACTCAACAAAGGTACGCTCTATAGAAATTTTCTCTAAGAGTGATGTCAAATCTTTCATAGCTTTGAAGGTCTCTGCTTCAAGTTCAAAACCAAGACTGGCCTGGAAACGAAAACCACGCATAATTCGTAGGGCATCTTCGTTGAAACGCTCACCGGCAACTCCAACTGCTCGCAAAACTTGATTTTCTAAATCTTTTAGCCCGTCAAATAAATCAATGATTTCCCCAGACTCATCTAGAGCAAAGGCATTGACTGTAAAGTCACGACGCTTGAGATCTTCTTCTAGCGAACGTACAAAAGAGACCGCGCTTGGTCTACGATAGTCTACATAGACATCCTCTGTTCGAAAAGTGGTGACCTCGTACTCTTCATCTCCATCTAAAACCAAAATCGGTCCCATGCTCAATGCCGATATCAGCTGTGCGTGGAAAAATCTGCTTAGTCTCTTCAGGATAAGATGAAGTCGCGATATCCACATCATGGATAGGACGTTGAAGAATGGCATCTCTGACAGAGCCACCAACAAAATAGGCTTCAAAACCTGCTTCTTTAATTTTTTCTAATACTGGTAAAGCCTTCTGAAATTCAGAAGGCATTTGTGTTAATCTCATAATAAGTATTCTAATCCATAGACAAGCTCATGACGCTTGACAACTTCTTTGATTCCCAAATTCACCCCTGTCATGAAGGAGCTACGATCATAGGAGTCATGACGCAGGGTCAAACCTTCTCCTTGATTTCCAAAAATGACTTCCTGATGGGCTACCAATCCTGGCAAACGAACCGAATGGATACGCATGCCATCAAAGTTGGCACCACGTGCACCAGCAATGAGTTCCTCCTCATCACTAGCACCTTGTTGAATAGACTCACGAACTTGAGCCATCAACTCAGCTGTTTTAATAGCTGTACCACTCGGAGCATCTTTTTTCTTATCATGGTGAAGCTCAATAATCTCCACATTTGGAAAGTATTTAGCTGCCTGTGCCGCAAATTGCATCAGCAAGACAGCTCCCAAGGCAAAGTTTGGAGCAATCAAGCCACCCAAGTTTTTGGAACGAGAAACATCTTTTAATTCTTCGATTTCCTGACTAGTGAAACCGGTTGTTCCTACTACAGGAGCAAAGCCATTTTCAAGAGCAAAACGAGTATTTTCATAAGCTACAGCTGGGGTAGTAAAGTCCACCCAAACATCAGCAGAAAATCCAATCAAGTCCACCTTATCATTGAAAACAGGAACTCCTTGCCACATTTTTGATGATTCTGAAGGATCCAAAACTGCTAGAAGTTCTAACTCAGGATCTGCCATGACCATCTGACAAGCAGCTTGGCCCATCTTGCCTCTAAAACCTGCGATAATTACGCCAATACTCATTTAAATCTCTTTTCTAAGATAGGAAGAACCTTGGGGGCCCTTAAATTATAGGGATATAGCTCAAGGCGATACTACCTTCTCCAAGGTGGGTTCCAATGACACTACCAATAGTCGCAATCTCAACATTTGCTGCAATTCCACTTTCGAGCAATTGTTGGCGCAAATCCTCAGCTTTTTGCAGGGCATTCCCATGAATGACTGTGATTCGATAGTTTCCTTGATGTGTGGCTTCCTGGATAATTTCAACCAAGCGTTTGGTTGCTTTCTTCTCTGTACGAACCTTTTCATAAACCTCAATCACACCTTGATCATTGAAGTAAAGAATTGGCTTGATACTAAGGAGATTTCCCAAAATGGCGGCTCCATTTGAAAGACGCCCACCCTTAACCAAGTGATCAAGATCATCTACCATAATAAAGGCTGAAGTCCCCTCGATTTGTTTAGACAGTTTATCATTGATAGTGGCAAAATCATCCCCATGTTCTAGCCATTGGAAGACACTTTCTACCATAAAACCTAGAGGCGCACTTGTAATCTTAGTATCTGGAAAGGAAATTGTTAATCCTTCATACTCATCTATCATATATTGGATGTTCTGATAGAAGCCAGAAATCCCTGATGAAAGAAAGAGGCCTAATACATGTGTGTAACCTACTTCTTTCAATGTTGCTAAAATTTCATCCAACTTAGCAATACTAGGCTGACTGGTTTTTGGTAATTCAGCTGCTTTAGCCATTTTATGATAAAACTGGTCAGCAGTTAGATTGACACCTTCCACATACTCTTCTCCATCAATATTGACAGGAATATCTAAAATAAATACATTCTCTCTTTGCAGAGTCTTCGCTTCTAAATAAGCTGAAGAATCTGTAATGACAGCTAATTTCATGACTAAAACTCCAAATTGATTCCTGGTAAGTCTAGGGCGATTTCTGTTACTTCATAAGTCAAACGGTTAAGCATATTTAAACAAGGTCTAGCTAGATTTTCGACTTCTTCTTGAGTGAAATCACCTGGTTGCTCAACTATACGACCCTCCACATGGTTTACTTGAGATATAGTTCCACTAATTACAAATCTATCAAAAACAATCATAAAACTGAGAACCACAACGAGTGAGGTAACTTGGTTTTCTTTATCATGTTGAAGTAGTTGGAAATTCACGTCCACTTTTGTTTCAGGTAATCCATTCTCATTTTCCCATTCAAAATTACGCGCATCAAAGTGATACTGACTGACAAATTCTTGTTCACGTTTTAAATTCATGATTTTCTCCATTATTACAATTTATTTTGACATTTTAGCAAATTTTCTTATTTTCTGCTATTTTCCTAAATTCCGATTTCTTTTGTGACAACAGCTGCGATAGTATCTACATAGTAGTCTACTTCTTCTGTTGTTGGGGCTTCTGCCATGACGCGTAAAAGTGGTTCTGTTCCACTCGGACGGACAAGAATACGACCATTTCCAGCCATCTCGGCTTCCATTTTCTCAATAATAGCCTTGATAGCAGGTACTTCCATGGCTTTTTCTTTCATGGTATTTTCAACACGGATGTTAACCAATTTCTGAGGATAAATGGTAACTTCTGAAGCTAATTGAGACAAGCTCTTGCCAGTTTCCTGCATGATTTTCGTTAATTGTACAGCTGACAATTGACCGTCCCCTGTTGTGTTGTAATCCATCAGGATGACGTGTCCTGATTGTTCACCACCAAGGTTATAGCCTGATTTTCTCATTTCTTCAACAACGTAGCGGTCACCAACTGCAGTGACTGCTTTATTGATACCTTCACGATCCAAAGCCTTATGGAAACCAAGGTTAGACATGACAGTTGTGACGATAGTATTTTGAGCTAGTTGACCTTTTTCTGATAAGTATTTTCCGATGATATACATGATTTTATCACCATCTACAATCTCACCATTTTCATCTACGGCAATCAAACGGTCACTATCCCCGTCAAAGGCTAAACCAATAGCTGATTGAGTCTCTTTAACGATTTTTTGTAAAGTCTCAGGATGTGTAGAACCAACATTCAAGTTGATATTAAGACCATCTGGAGTTTCCCCAATGATAGTCAATTGAGCTCCCAAGTCTGCAAATCTGGCGAGCGCTTGTTGAAGCTGCCCCATTCGCAGTGTCTAGAGCGACCTTCATTCCTTCAAGAGGAGTTCCTGTTGAAACTAGGTAACCTTCATACTTGCGCAAGCCTTCTGGATAATCAACAACAGAACCTAACCCTTCTGCACTTGGACGTGGAAGAGTGTCTTCAGTAGCGTCCAACAAAGCTTCAATTTCTGCTTCCTTGTCATCATCAAGTTTAAAGCCATCACCACCAAAGAATTTGATCCCATTATCAAGAGCAGGATTGTGGCTGGCTGAAATCATAACACCCGCACTTGCACCTTCAGTTTTAACAAGATAAGCGACTGCTGGTGTAGCAAGAACTCCAAGTTTATACACATGGATTCCAACCGAAAGGAGACCAGCAATCAACGCTGATTCAAGCATTTCACCTGAAATACGTGTATCACGTCCGACAAAAACTTTAGGTGCCTCAGTTGCATGTTGACTAAGAACATAACCTCCAAATCGACCTAGTTTAAAGGCCAATTCTGGTGTTAATTCTACGTTTGCTTCCCCACGGACCCCGTCCGTTCCAAAATATTTACCCATATTATATGATTCCTTTTCTATTCTAGTTTTTTAATCATTATTCGAAGTGTTAGGTTTTGTTTCAAATACTGTAGCAGTTGAGCTGGTTGTCTCAGAACTAGTTGTTGAAGTCGTTGTACTACTTGTGTTCCGAGCAGGTTTGGTAACTACTTTTAAGGTTGTTTCAAATGGCGTGATAATAGTCGGTAGAACTGTACCATTTTTATCTACAGCCTGTAATGGAACCGAGCCAGAATAATTTCCAGTTATTTTCTCACTAGTTGGTAAGACTGCAACCAATTTATCAATCTTGGATAAAGTATTGGAGTCACTTGTCACAGAAACTCTTTGATCTGAAACTGTAACACTTTCGATAATCACACTTTCATCAATTTGACTGTAGTCGATCTGTGGAATAACCGGAACCTTTTCTCGTGTAACTTTTTTACCAATTTTAACAGTAATTTTTTGAGGTGTTGCTACCGCTGTCAAACCACTTGGTAAATTCTCGATGGTTAATGGGACCTCAACAGTACCCTCAGTAGCCTGAGTCAAATCTGCCTTAACAGAAAACTTGCGGGTACTTTCTTGCATTTCACTAGCCAAGGTTACCCGATTTGAACCAGTCAAAAAAACTGTTACTTCTGAGCTAAAACCACTGATAAAATACTGTTCACTATCATATTCAATATCAATTGGGACATTTAATACCGTATTGGTATACGTTTCTGTCCGAGTAGATCTTGCGTTATTATTATTTTGATAATTAATAGAAGTGGCATAAATGAATAAGACACATGCAAAAAGTAGAGAGGAGATAATATAAAGACTATTTCTTTTCATGTTTGAAGCCCCCTAAAATACGTTCTCGCAAACTCACTTCTTGTGTTCCTTCTGGTATGAAAACTCTTCGTAACTCTGATTCAAATTCTTCCAAACTTAAGTCATGTTTAAATACACCGTTATAAGTAATGGAAACTCCACCTGTTTCTTCAGACACAACAAAGGTAAGAGCATCGGAAACTTCAGATAATCCAATAGCAGCTCTATGTCGAGTTCCAAATTCCTTTGAGATTCCTGTATTTTTTTGTTAGAGGAAGATAAGCAGATGTTACTGCTACCCTGTCTCCTTTTAATAATGACAGCTCCATCATGCAAAGGTGTATTAGGGGATAAAAAAATATTAATCAACAACTCAGCTGAAATCTTGGCGTCTAAAGGTATCCCCTGTTGCAATGTATTCCTGCAATGTTCTGACACGCTGCACAGATACCAAGGCCCCTATCTTACGAGGACTCATATACTCAACAGCTTTGACGAAAGAACGAATCATCTGTTCTTCTGAACTAAGGGGAGTATTGGAAAAAGAATTCCGTTGCACGACCCAAACGCTCCAAAACTGTCCGAATTTCAGGGGAGAAAAATAACTACTGCTGCTATAACCCCATATGTAATCAATTGATTCATGAGCCAAGAAATGGTCGTAAGACCCTAAGGCATTGGCTAAAAATTTGGGCTAAAATTAAAAAAACTAAAACCCCTCGAACTAAAAATCATAATTTTAGTTCCCTGCAATTGATTTTGTAAATTGATACAAGATATAGGTAACAATCAGAATATCTATCAGATTTATCACAATACTCCATGGACTGGAAAAATAGACTAGACCAGTACTGGAGATTTGATAATTGCTGGAAAAATCATCCTCAGCCTCCTCCCCATTAAAAAAAGCTCTCTTTATTATATCATTTTTCTAAAAAAATTTTTTTCTTCTTCCTACTTTATTTTACATTATGTAAAAAAATATGATAGAATAAGAAAAATAGATATAAGAAAGGAAAAATCATGTCTGAACTATATGATATTACCATCGTTGGAGGTGGTCCTGTAGGCCTCTTTGCTGCATTCTATGCTCACCTACGCCAAGCCAAGGTCCAAATTATTGACTCGCTTCCTACAATTGGGTGGTCAGCCTGCCATCCTCTATCCCTGAAAAGAAAAATTCTCGATGTTCCTGGGCTTTTCCAAACCTCACAGGGCGAAGAATTGACTAACCGCCTTTTGGAACAACTTGAAGGGTTTGAGACACCATGCTTTACCTCAATGAAACTGTTCTTGAGATTGAAAAAAAGAGGATGATGTTTTTTTAAGATTACAACTAATAAGGGAAATCATACTTCTAAAAACTGTCATTATCGCCATGGGGGGAGGAGCCTTTACCCCTCGTCCTTTGGAATTAGATGGTGTTGACACTTACCAGAATATCCACTACCACGTTTCCAATATCCAACAATATGCTGGTAAAAAAGTGACAATCTTAGGTGGTGGTGATTCTGCAGTTGACTGGGCACTAGCTTTTGAAAAGATTGCTCCAACTACACTTGTGCACCGTCGAGATAACTTCCGTGCTCTTGAGCATAGCGTCCAAGCCTTGCAAGAGTCTTCTGTGACTATCAAAACACCATTTGTACCGAGTCAACTTCTTGGTGACGGCCAAACTCTTGACAAACTTGAAATCACAAAAGTTAAATCCGATGATACTGAAAGTATTGAACTCGATCATCTCTTTGTCAACTATGGCTTCAAATCTTCTGTAGGTAATCTAAAAAAATGGGGACTTGACCTTAACCGCCACAAGATTATCGTTAACAGCAAGCAAGAATCAAGCCAATCTGGAATCTACGCTATCGGTGACTGCTGCTACTATGAAGGTAAGATTGACTTGATTGCCACAGGTCTTGGTGAAGCACCAACTGCTGTCAACAACGCCATTAACTACATTTACCCAGAACAAAAAGTACAACCAAAACACTCTACAAGTCTATAAGAAAAAACCACGAATCCTAGGGTTCGTGGTTTTTATAATTCCTCTGCTATTTTGTTGATTTTTCTTAGTCTGTGATTGACACCACTCTTGGTCATTGGATTACTCAGACTATCTGCCAATTGCTGGATAGAATAATCTGGGTGTTGGATACGCAAACGAGCGACTTCCTGCAAATCTGCCGGAATATTGTCCAAACCAATTCTATCTTTGATTTTACTGATATTGTTAATAGTCTTCATACTGGCTGAAACGGTACGAGCAATATTAGCAGTTTCTGCATTATTAGCTCGATTAAGATCATTACGAGTTTCTCGTAGAATTTTAACACCTTCATAGGTATCACGGGCCTGCATAGCTCCAATGACAATTAGGAAATCCATGATATCTTCCGCTCTCTGGAGATAGGTCACTGCCCCTTTCTTACGCTCAATGACCTTGGCATCCAGTAGAAAATGCTGCAAGAGCGAAGCAATCCCTTGGGCGTGATCTAGATAAACTGAACTAATTTCAAGTTGATATTTGCCTGACTCTGGATCGCGGATACTCCCATTTGCCAAAAAGCACCACAGAGATAGGCACGACTAGCTTCCTCATCTGCCAGAATTTCTGGATCAATTCCCGTTTCTAATCCAAAGAATGAATCAGCCAAGCGCAAATCTGCTAAGAGTTCCTGGACTCTTTCATCTGTAAAAACGGTATAAACACGATTTTTACGAAGATTGCTCCTCTGATGATGGCGAATCTCTGATTTGATGTCATAGAAATGTAGAAAAGACTCATAGAGATGACGGGCCAGCTTGGGATTTTCTGTCACAACTGATAAGGTTAAGCCCGAACTGGATAAACCAACACTACCCGACATTTTGATAATAGCTGATAGCTCATGTCGCCTTAGATGATGTTGGCCCAGAATTTCTTCTTTTACTGCAACTGTGAAACTCATTTTCTCACCTGTATGATACTCACCAATTCATCCACAATCAAATCGCCATCATGAAAGGCACCACCGTTTTCCAAACGAAGAAAATTTGATGAAATGACACGAGGAACCTGTTTACGCAAACCATCAAATCATGCTCTACCTGAACCAAATATTCATCAAAACGGTTAGTATCCATGTATTCTCTTGGAACTTTTTCAATATTGACAAGAACTGTATCGATGAAAGGTCGGCCCAGATGACGGTGCAAGACTTCTACGTGGTCACTGTCGGTAAATCGTTCAGTCTCACCACGCTGGGTCATGATATTGCAGACATAGGCAATCTCTGCCTTTGTTTCTAGCAATGCTTGCCCTATCTCCTCAATGACGATATTAGGTAGAATGGAGGTAAAAAGAGAACCTGGTCCTAAGACAATCATATCACTCTCAAGAATCGTATTTACCACTCGACGACTAGCTTGTGGCTTTTCATCGTCCAGAGTATTGGATACATAGACATGGTCAATCATCCCTGGATGATCGGCAATATGACTTTCTCCTACTACTTCTGAACCGTCTTTGAAGACCGCATGAAGCGTCAAAGGATGGTCACTTGATGGGTAAATCTTTCCAGTCGTATGAAAAAATTTACTGAGTAGTTGCATGGCATTATAGGTTGAACCCTGCATTTCCGATATACCTGCAATAATCAGATTTCCAAGAGGATGACCAGCAAAGGCGCCAGCCTCATCAGAAAAACGATACTGAAAGACTTTTTCATAAAACTTTGGCATATCTGACATCGCAACTAAAACATTGCGGAGATCTCCTGGAGGGGTTAACTGCTGGATATTTTTTCGAAGCTCTCCTGAAGAACCTCCATCATCAGCAACAGTTACAATCGCTGCAATCTCGACATCTTTTTTTCCCTTAAACTTTTTTTAAGATAACAGGGGATTCCAGTTCCCCCACCAATCACCGTAATTTTTTTGGTTTTCTCATGAACGGTTTACCGTTTCCTTTCTGCGGTCTTTATCACGATGACTTTCGTTTACTGGCCAATTTTTTTAGCCAAGTCATTGGCTAAGCGTTTAGCAAAAGCCACACTTCGGTGTTGACCACCCGTACAGCCAATAGCAATGGTTAAAACTGATTTGCCTTCTTTTTTATAAGCCGGTAAAATTGGCTCAATTAAGGCCAACAAGTGACGGTAAAAATCTTCAGATTCTTCATGCCTCATTACGAAGTCATAGACAGCTTGGTCCTCACCTGTCTGATTGCGAAGTTCTGGTTGATAGTAGGGATTTGGCAAAAAGCGGACATCAAACACCAAGTCAGCATCAATTGGAATTCCATATTTGAAACCAAAGGACATAACTTCAATACGAAATGACTGAGTTTGTTCTTGATCTGAAAATTGCTCTGCGATGGTTTTACGAAGTCCACGAGGAGTCAATTCCGTTGTATCTACTACATTTTGGCTCATATTTTTTTTAATGGGAGCTAAGAGTTCGCGTTCCAACTTGATACCCATCCAAGATACGACCATCTGCAGCAAGAGGGTGACTTCTTCTAGTTTCCTTATAACGTGCCACCAATTCCTTATCAGCTGCATCCAAAAAAGAGGATTTTAAAATCTAGATCTTCTTGATTCTCCAATTCATCCAAAACCAGTTGAATTTCTGAGAAGAAGGAACGACTTCTCATATCTACCACCAAAGCTAGTTTATGGTCGTCATCTCTAGTCTCTACTAATTGGATAAATTTTGGTAGAAGGGCTGGTGGCATATTATCAATCGTAAAATAACCTAGGTCTTCGAAGGATTGAATAGCAACAGTTTTACCAGCACCACTCATACCTGTCACAATTACAAGGTGAAGTTGTTTCTTTGTCATCTTTGTCTCCTTATATCAAAAGAAGTTTGGAAGAACCAAACCTCAAATAACTCATCCAATCTCTGCGATGACTTCAATTTCTATTTTTTTACATCACGAGGTAGACGAGCTACTTCTACAGCTGAACGAGCTGGAAATTCCTCTTTAAAGGCTGTTTGGTACACCTCATTGAAAGGTACAAAGTCGTTCATATCGCTCAAGAAACAAGTCGTTTTAACAACATGGTCAAAATCTGTACCTGCTTCTGCTAAAATAGCTCCAATGTTTTTCAAAATTTGTTCAGTCTGTTCTTGGATCGTTTCTCCTACGATTTCTCCAGTTTCAGGAGATAGAGGAACTTGACCGCTAGCAAACAAAAGATTGCCAACGATTTTTCCTTGAACGTAAGGTCCGATTGCCTTTGGAGCTTTATCTGTATGAATTGTTTTTTTGCCATATGTATTCCTCACAATTTTTTTCTAAAATAGCATCCCAAGCCTGATCCATTCCTAGCTTTTGTTACAGATGAAAAAGAGGATAAAAGTCATCACTTGGATCAAAGTTTAATTTCTTTTTAATGGCTGATTCATGCTTGTTCCATTTTCCGCGAGGAATCTTGTCTGCTTTGGTCGCAACGACGATAACAGGAATCTCATAATACTTGAGAAACTCGTACATCTGCACATCATCAGCTGAGGGATCATGACGAAGATCAACCAGACTAACAACTGCGCGAAGATTTTCTCGAGTGGTCAGAGTACTCTTCAATCATGCGTCCCCATTTTTTTCGCGTTCCTTTTTTTGGAAACACGGGCATAACCGTAACCAGGCACGTCTACAAAACGCATCTTATCATCAATGTTAAAGAAGTTTAGCAACTGGGTCTTTCCTGGTTTCCCAGAAGTCCGTGCTAGATTCTTGCGGTTCAGCATAGTATTGATAAAACTAGATTTCCCTACATTAGAGCGACCTGCGAGAGCAATCTCTGGAACTTCATCCTGGGGATAGTGAGATTTGTTTGCCGCACTCAGTAAAATCTCAGCATTGTGTGTATTGATTTCCATGGTCACCTCTAGGCAGTTTCCAGGATTGGTTTAGCCGTCCCATCAACTGCTTCTTTTGTGATTCGAACTGTTTTCACATCTTCTTGACTTGGAACTTCAAACATAATATCTAACATGGTTTCTTCAATGATAGAGCGAAGTCCACGAGCTCCTGTTTTACGTTCAATGGCCTTATTGGCAATTTCTTGCAGAGCCTCATCATCAAATTCCAACTCTACATCATCATAAGAAAGTAAGGTTTGATATTGTTTAACCAAAGCATTTTTCGGTTCCTTCAAGATACGAACCAAGTCATCCACTGTCAACTGTTCCAAGGCTGCAAAGACTGGCAAACGACCAATCAACTCTGGAATTATACCAAATTTTTGAATATCTTCAGCTATGATTTCTTGCATATAAGAACTATTTTCATCAATAGCTTTATTGTTCTTTCCAAAACCGATAACTTTTTCACCTAGACGTTGTTTAACGATTTCTTCGATTCCGTCAAAGGCTCCACCCACGATGAAGAGGATATTTTTGGTATCCACTTGAATCATTTCTTGTTGAGGATGTTTACGTCCTCCTTGAGGAGGAACACTAGCTACTGTACCTTCGATAATCTTAAGGAGGGCTTGTTGCACACCTTCACCAGAAACATCACGTGTAATGGAAACATTTTCGCTCTTCTTAGCAATCTTGTCGATCTCGTCAACGTAGATAATTCCACGTTCTGCACGTTCGATGTTAAAGTCAGCTGCCTGCAAGAGTTTGAGGAGGATATTTTCCACGTCCTCACCAACATAACCAGCCTCAGTAAGTGCTGTTGCATCTGCAATGGCAAATGGTACATTCAAACTTCTAGCAAGAGTTTGAGCAAGGAAAGTCTTCCCTGATCCAGTTGGGCCAATCATTAGAATGTTTGATTTTTGTAGGTCCACATCTTCCGTTTCTTCACGATTGTCGTGAAAATTGATACGTTTGTAGTGGTTATATACAGCCACTGCCAGAGCACGTTTGGCACGATCTTGACCAATGACATAGTGATTTAAAATATGGAGAAGCTCCATTGGTTTTGGAACTTCTGAAAGGTCAGTTAAGACTTCCTCTGCTAACTCTTCTCGGATAATTTCCTGAGCTAGTTCCACACATTCATTACAGATAAAAGCGTTATTACCCGCAATAATCTTTTGTACTTCATCTTGGCTCTTACCACAAAAAGAGCAGTAAACCATCATATCTTTTTTCCTATTTGTAGGCATAATTTCCTTCCGTCCTATAAAATACTCATTTAATTGTTAATAGTTATATTTTCATTATAACTTTTTCTAGAGAAAATACTCTAAATTCTTATTATTTTTTTATTTAAAACAAGGTCATATAAAAAGCGTGAATACTATTTACCAGGTTAGTAAAAGCATTTAACCAGAGTAAGATAGCTAGTCCGTAGCGCTTTTTACGAAAAGCTTGTGAACCAGCAATCAGACAGACAGCACACAAAAGAGCTGTAAAGAATCCAAAAATACTGCGCTCCATTAGACTTCCTTTCTCTTTCTATATTCGATGGTAAAATCATAGGCATTTTTCTCATCTTTGGTAAAGCTATTGCTTGCGACTGTTTCAAAAGCTGTCAAGTCAAATTCTTCTGGAAAATGAGTATCTCCATCTACTTTAGCATGAATTTGTGTCACGATAAGCTCATCTAAATAAGGTTCAAAAAGTTGAAAAATTTGTTTGCCACCGATTATATAAAGATTTTTATCCTGATTTTGATACCAATCTAATACTGTCTCAACATCTTGAAACACCATTGCTCCCTCAATAGACTCCTCTGGATTTCGAGTCAAAATCAAAGTCTGACGTTTAGGAAGCAATCGACGCCCCATGCCATCAAAGGTTACACGTCCCATTAAAATAGCATGGTTCAGAGTTGTTTCTTTAAAATGTTTTAATTCCGCTGGCAAATGCCATGGTAGACGATCTTCTTTTCCGATGACACCCTCTTGATCTTGTGCCCATATCGCTACAATTTTCTTTGTCATGCTTTCATCCTTTTCATTGATAGTACTATTTTATCAAAAAACTTCAAAAAAGACAGTTTTGGAATGTCTACATCAATAGAAAAATCCGTAGAAAATCTACGGATTCTTTCTTTGGTTAAAAATTCTTACAAACCTGGTGCTTGACCCAACTCAGCTGCAAGCATCCAAACAGTTTTTTCAAGTTCTGCTTTAGCACCAACGAAAATGTCATTAGAAACATCATCGCCTTCTTCATCAGTTACATCCAAAGCTTTTTGGAAAAGAGTGATAAGGTAACGATAAATAGCTAGAACACGCTCCAAGCTTTCTTCAACGTTACGGAATTCTCCTTCTTCTTCTTCGATTTCACTGTGTTGAAGGAATTCTGTCAAAGTAGAGTAAGGTTTGCCACCAAGAGTGATCAAGCGTTCGCTGATTTCATCAAGGTAACCATCAAGGCTATCCATGTATTCATCCATCTTAGGATGCCATACCATAAAACCACGTCCACGCATGTACCAGTGTACTTGATGAAGAGCGATATGCGCTACGTACAAGTCTGCCACGGCTTGATTCAAGACTTCCTTCGTTTTTACTAGCGTTTCAGGAGCTGTCTTAGATAATGTTGTTACATCTTTTAATGCATCTTTTTTCAATTCAACCATTTTTCTCACCTCGTAAAATTATTTTTGTAACCATATTTATTGATTACTACCTCAGTATACTACTCCAAGTAGACAAAAGCAAGGAAATTAACTCATATTAAAAAAGTTGTAATTGACTGATAATTTAAGAAAATGAGTGGCTATTTTATCCTAGCTATTTTCTCTGTTTTTACTAGAAAATTGACTTTGATAAAGATCATAATAGAAACCTTTCGCATCCAAAAGACTTTCATGATTTCCCTGTTCGATTATCTGTCCATCTTTAAGTACCAAAATCTTATCAGCTTCTTGTATCGTAGAAAGTCGATGTGCAATGACAAAGCTTGTTCTTCCCTTCATCAAACGCTTCATAGCTTTTTGAATCAAGAGTTCTAAACGGGTGTCAACTGATGATGTCGCTTCATCAAGGATTAGAATTTTTGGATCTGCCAAGAGGGCACGCGCAATGGTTAAAAGCTGTTTCTGACCAAGAGAAATATTACTTGATTCTTGGTTCATTTCCATGTTATAACCGCCAGGAAGAGTGCGGATAAAGTGGTCTACATTGGCAGCCTTAGCAGCTTCAACGATTTCCTCATCTGTTGCATCCAGATTTCCAAAGCGAAGATTTTCCTTGATGCTACCTTCATAGAGCCAAGCATCCTGTAAGACCATACCAAACTGGCGACGATAGTCCTGACGAGATAAGTCTCGAATATCTTGACCGTCCACTAAAATAGCTCCAGCAGTTACATCATAAAAACGCATGAGAAGGTTAATCAAGGTTGTTTTTCCTGCTCCAGTAGGACCAACAATGGCTACCATCTCTCCTGGTTCAACATCCAGATTGAAATTGCGAATCAACGGTTTGTTTTCTACATATTGGAAATCAACATTCTTAAAGCTAACTTGCCCAGTCAAAGGTGGTAGTTCTTTCACTTCAAGATTTTGAACTTCCTCCGTTTCATCCAAAACTTCAAAAATACGATCAAGGGAAGACTTAGCGCTCTGCATTTGCCCTGCTAACTGGGTGATGTTTTGGATAGGCTGGCTAACTTGCCAGACGTATTGGACAAAGGCCTGCATATTACCAATCGTCAAACGCCCCGCAATAACCTGTATACCTCCTAAAACTGCAACAATCAGATAAGTCAAATCTGATACGATATGTAGGGCAGGCATCATCAAACCTGAGATAAAGCTAGCCTTAAAGCCAACCTGTTGCAATTCATCGGTAATATCTGCAAATTCCTGCTGCGTATTTTCTTCACGTCCATAGAGCTTCAAAACATTAAAACCTGTCAAGTTTTCTTGCACAAAACCATTCATGCGTCCCAAGATAGCCGCCTGTTGTTTAAAATAAGGCTGGGAACGATTCATGATGGTCTTAGCTCCAAAATAGGTCACTGGAATTGATAAAATAACGATCATAGCTAACTGAAGATTTAAGTATAATACCATTCCCATTACTAGAAGGATCGTAAATACAGCATTGACAATCTGTAAGAAGGATTGCTGAAGAGCATTGGACACAGTCTCTACATCACTGGTAAAACGTCCCAGCAAATCTCCAAACTGATGCTTATCAAAGTAAGATACAGGAATACGATTGATTTTTTTATTCATTTCTCTACGCAAATCCTGTATCATGGACTGCACAGCATTGGTCATAAAATAATTAGAATAATATGAACCTAATTCGTAGAGGACCCCTCGTAAGAGGTAGATGACCAAAATGATTGCAATATAGCTAGTATTAAGTCCAGCGCCTGCAACTCCTTTAGCCATGTCAAGGAGATTAGAGGTTAATTCTGTAATGGCAAGCCCTAAGACAAAAGGCTCAATAACACTCATAACCGCACTCAGAATCTTAAGAAATACTGCCAGAAAGATAGAGAAACGGTAGGCTTTTAAATAGCTCCATAGACGAGCTAAACTAGATTGTTTTTTCATCCTTTACCTCCTATTCTTCTGTTAGGGACGCATTTTTTAGTTGCGATTCTGCAATTTCTCGATAGATATCATTTGTCTCCATCAATTCCTCATGGCGACCACGTCCAACAATTTCTCCCTTATCGAGGACGATAATCTGGTCAGCGTCCATAATGGTTCCAACCCGCTGGGCAACAATTAAGACCGTTGCATTTTGAGTGACTTCCTTAAGACGACGACGTAAAATAGCATCCGTACGATAGTCCAAGGCTGAGAAAGAATCGTCAAAGATATAAATATCCGGCTCTTTGATAACTGCTCTGGCAATCGATAGACGTTGCTTTTGTCCACCAGACAGGTTACTTCCACCTTCAGCTAGATGGGTTCCAAAACCTTCTTCACGACTTTCGATAAAGTCTTTGGCTTGGGCAACATCGGCTGCTTGATTCAACTCTTCACGACTAGCATCCTCTTTCCCGTAACGCAGATTTTCAGCAATCGTTCCAGTAAAGAGCAAAGCTTTTTGAGGAATAAAACCAATCTTTTGACGAAGGGACTTGAGTCGGTATTCCCGCACATCAACTCCATCAACCTTGATTTTCCCTAAGGTAACATCATAAAAACGTGGAATCAACTGAACCAATGAAGACTTCCCAGAACCAGTCGAACCAATAAAGGCAATGGTTTCTCCTGGTTTAGCAGTAAAGGAAATATTGTGTAGAACCGGGTTCTCTGTCTCTCCAGGATAGGCAAAGGTCACATTTTCAAATTCTAGGTAACCATGTGTTTCTGTCTCTCTGATGCCATTTTCATTTGGATCAATGGAAATGGGCATATCCATAATTTCCTTCAAGCGCTCACTGGATACGGCAGTACGTGGGTACATGGTAAAGAGGCTAGACAAGAATAAGAAGGACAAGAGGGCATGGAAACTATACTCGATAAAGGCTACCAAATCCCCAATCTGCAAACTTCCTTGTTGGAGAGGATCTAGAGCAAACCAAACAATTGCCACAATCATAGCGATAATGATTTGTACAAAAAGAGGTTCGGTCAAGCCTGTCAATTTAAACAAGCGGCTCGAATTATCAGCATAGATTGCATTTGGTCTGCGAAGCGTTCTTCTTGGAATTCTTCTCGCGCAAAGGCTCGAATCACTCGTAAACCCATCAAATTCTCTCGGACATATTGATTAATCTTATCCAGTGTTTTCTGTTGTTTTTCTGATAGAGGTCGAGTTTTTACAGCTACATAGACAACAACGACTGCTAAGAAAGGTACTGAAAAAGCTACAATCCAAGCTAGTGATGGACTAGTCAAGAAAATCATGAGTACGCTAGAGAGCATCATCATGGGAGTGATGACACCTAATTTAAGGGTTTGTTCTGCAAACTGCATAAGAACAAAGGCATCACTAGTAATACGAGTAACCAGTGAAGATACACCAATCTGTTCATATTCGTGATGAGAATACTCTTGTAGCTTAGCATAGACATCATTGCGCATGTCTTTAACCATGTTGGTAGTCAATTTACTAGCAGCATAGGACAGGACAATCCGTCCAAATGTCCCCAAGACGATAATGACCAACATAATAACAGCCCAAAAATAGAGCTTTTCTTCATTACCTTGATTAATCCCCTGGTCAATCATACGAGCCAGAACAGTCGGTAGACCTAGATTGACAATGACAAAGAAAACTGCTCCGAGAAAGTCTAAAATCAACCACTTGGGATAACGTTTGAGATAAGACCAGATATAAAGCATAATTCTCCTTTCTTTTTCATTCAAAATGCAGAAAAGAGCGTGCTTACGCACGCCTTTTTACTAAAAAGAAGACAGGCAGTCTTAACCTCGAGGGAGGGAACTGTCTGTCTCAGATATTTGAAGCTTATTTTACAAAGTCAAGCAATGCCAAGAAGCTTGCAGGCTCAAGTGATGCACCACCAACAAGAGCTCCGTCAACGTCTGGACAAGCCATGTATTCTGCAACATTTTCAGGTTTAACTGAACCACCGTATTGAACACGTACTTTATCAGCTACTTCTTGACCAAAGTCAGCTGCTACAACGTCACGGACAACTTTACACATTTTTTGTGCGTCATCTTGTGAAGCAGATTTACCAGTACCGATAGCCCAGATTGGCTCATAAGCGATAACTGATGCAGCAACTTGCTCAGCTGTCAATCCTGCAAGAGCAGCAGATACTTGAGCACCTACGAATTCAGCAGCTTTTCCTGCTTCGTAAGTTTCAAGAGACTCACCACAACAGATAATTGGAAGCATACCGTTTGCAAAGATTGCTTTTGCTTTTTTGTTGATATCTTCGTCAGTTTCATGGAAGTAGTCACGACGCTCTGAGTGACCGATAACAACGTAGTCAGTACCGATTTCTTTCAAAACTTGTGGGCTAGTTTCACCAGTGAAAGCACCTGCATTTTCAAAGTAGCAGTTTTGAGCTGCAACTTTAAGGTTAGTTCCTTTAGCTGCGGCTAATACAGTTGTCAAGTCAAGTGCAGGAACTGCGATACCAGCTTCAACAAGGTCTGATGAAGGAAGTTTTGATGCAACTGCTTCAACAAATGCTTTTGCTTCTTCTGGATTTTTGTTCATTTTCCAGTTACCAGCGATAAATGGTTTACGTGACATTTCACTTACCTCTTTTTTCATTATATTTTCTCTTTATTTTATCATAATTCAGGGTCGCTTGCAAATCTTACTCGGAAACCAGACATCTTATTTTCAAAAATTTTCGTGCTCTTATTTCTATTTAGAAGATGATTTGCGCTTGGTCAATTTAACCACTGCTTCCGTCCGCGCGGTGTGCGGAAACATATCAACTGACTGGATATAATGCAGGTCATAGACCTCCATCAATCTGACTAAATCACGTGCCAAGGTAGATACATTGCAGGAAACATAGACCATCTTTTCAGGAGCGTATTTGACGATGGTATCCAAGAGCTTGTCATCTAAACCAGTACGTGGCGGGTCCACAATCAAGGCATCCGCACGATAGCCTTCCTTGTACCATCTAGGGATAATCTCTTCTGCTGTCCCTGCCTCATAGTGGGTATTACTATACCCCATACGCTGGGCATTTGCTTTGGCATCCTCAATAGCTTCTGGAATAATATCCATCCCTCTCAGGCTTTTAACCTTCTAGCAAAGGCAAAGCCAATGGTACCAACACCACAATAGGCATCAATCAGATGGTCATTCTCATTTACGTCCAAGGCCTTAACGGCTTCACTGTAGAGGACTTCAGTCTGTTCAGGATTGAGCTGGTAAAAAGCTCTTGGTGAAAGAGAAAATTCATAGTCAAGAACACCTTCGCCTATACTATCTTGGCCCCAAATAATCTCAGTCTTGTCCCCATAAATCTCACTAGTTTTAGCAGTATTGGTATTGACTGCGACAGTCACTACTTCAGGATAATCCTTGACTAAATCTTTCACAAATTGAGTCAGATTTAATTGACGATTGGTCACAATGATAATCTGAACTTGCCCAGTTTTCCGTGCTCGACGAACCATGATGGTTCGAACTCCAAGGATTTTCCGTTCATCTGTAATCGGAATTTGATGATAGGTCAAGAGCTCAGCAATGCGATTGGCAATAGCTTGCGTTTCCTTGTCTTGGACTAGGCAGTCTTTTAACTCGACCAAATAATGGGAATTTTGAGCATATAATCCTGCCTTGACCTGACCCTTAAACTTTCGAGTTTGGAATTGTAGTTTAGCTCGATAATACTTTGGGTTCCTGCATACCAATGGTTGGTCTAATCTCAAAATTTTCATAGCCTGCAGGTGCAAACTTTTTCAGAGCTTGATGGAGAAGATCCGTCTTGAACTCCAGCTGCTTGTCATAATGCAGATGCATGATTTGACATCCACCACACTCATTATAAATGGTGCAGTCTGGTACCACTCGAAACTTAGATTTTTTATTGACCTCAAGCAGTTTGGCCTCAACGTAATTACGCTTAACAGAAGTCACCTGACAATAGATATCTTCACCCTTGAGGGCGCCTGGAACAAAAACAAGGGTTTTCTGGAAAAAACCAATTCCTTCCCCGTTAATCCCCATGCGCTTGATTTTTAATGGAATTTTTTGTTTGACTTTTAGATTCATAAGTCTATTATACCACGTAGTTTCTCAATGTTTAAGAATATGTTACAATAAAACCATGAATACAAAGATATCTTTTTCCCCATTGGATTTTCCTGAGCAATTACGAACTTATATAGAGGGAGCAACTCTTTCTGACAGCTCTTCTCATTCAGGCGCAAGGGTTCTCTATCTTGATTCAGGTTACTATTTGAAAATAGATCAAAAGGGAAGATTAGAGCGAGAAGCTAGAATTGCAAGTTTGTTTGAACAAGAGGGAATAGGAACTCCAGTCATCCACTATCTATCTACAGATAAAGACTACCTCCTGACTAAAGAGGCTATTGGCCATGATGCTCTCGCTTTTTTAGACCAGCCAGATAAAATTTGCCGAACCATGGCCGAGGCTCTTAAAAAACTTCACAGCTTTTATCCGCAAAATTTTCCATCAGAAAATCATTTACAGGCCTATAAAGACAGAGCCTTTAAAAACTATGAAAAAGGTGAGTTCTATGCCAAGGCTCTCCTACCCCAATTCCGGATTAGCAGCCGTGAAGAGGCCTTCCAGCTCATTCGAGAACAAGGGCACCTTTTAAAGACAGATGCCTTTATTCACGGGGATGCCTGTCTACCGAACTTTATTCTAAAAGGATGCTGACCACTTCTCTTGCTTTATTGACCTTGGCTTAGCTGATTTCAGTGACCGGCATATCGATCTCTTTTGGGCAGTTTGGTCCCTCAACTATAACCTACATGACCCTAAATACGCTGAACTATTTCTTGACTATTATGGGAGAGAACAGGTCGATGTAAATAAACTTCGACTCGTTGCTGCCTTTGAAGCGTTTGGATAAAAGGAAAACCATGAAAATCACAAAACTAGAAAAGAAAAAACGTCTCTATCTGCTAGAACTTGATAACGACCAAACCTGCTACATTACAGAGGATACCATTGTTCGCTTTATGTTGACCAAGGATAAGGAAATTAGTCCCCAAGAATTTTCAGATATTCAGATCTTTGCACAATTTTCCTACGGAAAAAACTTGGCGCTCTACCACTTATCCTTCAAGGCCCGTACTGAAAGAGAAGTCCGAGATTATCTTATCAAACATGAAATTGATGAGAACATCATACCACAAGTCATCCAAGCTCTCAAAAAGAAGACAACTGGATTAACGACCGTCAGTATGCCTATGCTATCATCAACTCCAATCAACTATCGGGTGACAAGGGAAGCTACATGCTCATACAAAAGATTTCTCAAAAAGGGGTTGCTAAGTCTATCATCCAAGAAGTCTTACAAGAATTTGATATGACGGAAGTCGCAGAGCGTACAGCTGAAAAACTACTGAAAAAATATCAGGGAAAATTACCTGCTCGCGCTCTACAAGATAAGATAATCCAAAATCTTACCAACAAAGGTTTTTCCTACTCAGAAGCTAAAACAGCCTTTGACCAACTGGATAGCCAGATAGAAGAGGAAACCGTTCAGGAGCTAATCTTTCAAAGAGTTGGATAAGCAATATCGAAAATATTCGCGTAAGTATGAAGGATACGAACTCAAGCAGCGTTTAACCCAAGTTTTAGCACGAAAAGGCTACGATTTTTCGGATATAGCCAGCGCTCTCAGAGAATATCTTTAATTTTTTCATGAAAAACTAAGAACTTTAAACAAAAATGTGATACAATAGTAAACGATAAACTTATAAATTGTAGAAAGTTGGTTAGTTATGAAACTTCCAAAAGAAGGCGACTTTATTACAATTCAAAGTTATAAGCATGATGGGAGTCTTCACCGTACTTGGCGGGACACCATGGTACTAAAAACAACAGAGAACGCTATTATCGGCGTCAACGACCATACACTTGTTACCGAAAGTGACGGTCGTCGTTGGGTGACTAGAGAACCGGCTATTGTTTACTTTCACAAGAAATATTGGTTTAATATTATCGCTATGATTCGTGAAAATGGCATCTCCTACTACTGCAATATGGCAAGTCCTTACTATCTAGACGAAGAAGCTTTAAAGTACATTGACTATGATTTGGATGTTAAAGTTTTTACAGATGGTGAGAAACGTCTCTTGGACGTTGAGGAGTATGAACGACATAAGCGAAAAATGAAGTATTCTTCTGACTTAGACTATATTTTGAAAGAGCATGTCAAGATTCTTGTTGATTGGATCAACAATGAACGAGGCCCCTTCTCAGAAGCCTATGTCAACATTTGGTACAAACGCTACGTAGAACTAAAGAATCGGTAAAGTTGTCAAAGGTCAGGAACAAAATCCTGACCTTGTTTTTTTGGTTGTGTAAAATATGTTGTGTAAACACAAAAAAGGAATAAAACCGCTATAGTAGAGTTGCAATACATTACTAGAAAGAGATTTATGCAAAATTCACGTGATATACAAAACAAATAGATATACTGATATTTTTTAATTTCTTTCTTCCTTGTAAGTTAAGAACAATCTTCTATCGTTTAATACAAAAAATACGAAGATAATCTGTATAAAAAATACAAATCACCTTCGTATCAAAATATTTAGTATTGTCTTTCTACATAGCATCAATCCTTTAGAACAATCTTTGAAAAAAATGACTTAACAAAGAAAATGTTATTTAAACTACTAACTGATTTAATCGTTTTTGAAAATATAAAGCAATATTTTTAGACTCAATAAACTCAAAATATTTAATGACATTTTGCATTTGCTTAATTCCAGATTCTTTAGATTCTGTCAGGTATATTTTATAGCCTTCTACAAATTTGAATGTAGATTTTTCAAAAACTTTTGTGTCATCTTTTAATAATTTTTTTAATTTCATTTCAAAGTAGTCTGCATATATTAGATGTGAATTTTCAAGGCAACAGAACCAAAAATTTAAACAAGCTGACACAACTAAATTTCTATTCTTGCCGATTTTTTCATAATAATGTGTACGCTCTAGTATTTCTTTTCCGACCCTGTAAATATAATCTATTTCAAAAAGATGATATAAATTGCCAATCAGCGTTATCTCATAGGATTCCCATCGTTCCTTCTGAAATAAATAGTCATATACTAAATTTAGATCGTCTCTACTAACTACATAATTACAATCTATCTGATTTAATAATCCCTGAACCATAATTGTATTTATTCTATAAATTTTTTCCCCACTCTTCTCAAAAAGTTTTTGTTGCTCATTTTTTATTTCCTCCAATCCTTTAGTATTCAAACTATAAAAATTTGGAGATAAATTAACCAAAAAATCATCAAGCTCCGATCTTTTATAATGTTCTAAGTAATTACAAAAATTCTCTATCGAAACATTGATATTTGATAATAATTCAAAAAACGTTGAAAGAGAAATGTCGTTTTCTCCCCTTTCAAATCTAGAGAGTTGAGATTTTGATATAGAATCAGCTGCAGCATACTCTAAAGAATATCCGTTTAATTTTCTAAAATATCGAAAAGCTTCTCCGTAATTTTTCACACTTTCGTTCCCTTAACTTTCTTTTCGAGCGATAAACATACCATATTCTTTAGGAATGATCAACATACCATTATTAAATTCACTTTCCAATCTTTTACGTATTATTTCCTCTTCTAGTGAACCTATTTCTGAAATTCCTTTCAAGGATTGAATATATTGAACTAAATCGTCTATACTTGTCACCTGTAGCTCATCATCATAAATTAATTTTTCCACAGTGTCAAAACACCTATTTAAAAAGGTTTTCCCGTTTTGTAAAGTAAAAGTTTTATTTTCCAAATTTTGATTAACCACATCTTTAAATAAGCTTACCAAATAATCTACAACTCCATTTTCACCAAATGTAGCACAGTAAAAAATGCCTCCTTTTTTTAATACTCTATTCACTTCAGAGATAGCTTTATCAATGTCATTTACATGATGTAGAAGCATATTAGCAATAACAATATCAAAAGTTTCATTTTTCAAAAGAAATATTTTTGGATATCCATTCTTTCATAGTTGACATTGTCTCTATTTCCAATCACTGATTTCGTTGTTTTCTACCATATCTTTAGAAAAATCTGTAACAACCAACTGCTTCATTTTATCTATAGAATCACTATTACTTTTCCACAGTTCTCCTGTACCACATCCCAATTCTAGAACCTTTACTTCATCAGTGATTTGGTAGTTAGAAAATATCCAATTGTTAAATCCCAATTTATTTTTTGAATACTTCTTATGCAATTCTACTCGAATATCAAGATTATCATGATTTTTATATTGTTCAATTACTTTATCAATCATTCTAAAATGACCCTCCACCCTATAATTTGACATTATATCACAAGAATAAAGGTAGTGTAAAATAAGTTGTATAAATGCAAAAAGGAATAATTTTACTACAGTATTGAACTATTTTGGGGTCTTCTAAATTCCCAAAAGCTCCTTTGAGCAAAAATTCATTTTTCATCCACAAGTTTTAAGTCTCAACTAATTTATTGAAGTCTCGCAAGACACGGACTAAAAATTTAAAGATTGGTTCCATCGATTTCTCTCCATTACCTGTTGCTAGCAAAAAACCTGCCACATTAGGCAGGTTTCCCTTTAAATATCTAACTTCGTAACGGTGAACTTGATATGGGAATAATCTTTCCCGATATCCTTATCTACCATAAAGGCTGTTGCATCCTTCTTGACCTGTACCAAGTCAATATTTTGAGCTTGAGCTGCATAGACACAGCCACAGTAACATTGGCGATAAATGTCGTACTCTTCACACATTTCTACAGAGCGTTTGTAGCCTTGATTTTTCTTAAAATCACTGGGAAGATAGTGAGTGGTGTAGATTTTCTGCACATCAATCCCAATACTATTGATGGTTTGTGAATTTTTGTGAGGGCTGATAGTAAGAGCTGAGCCAAAGTAATCAAATCCCAAGTCCATAGCCACCTGGGCTGTCTTATCCAGACGATAGTCAAAACAAACCTTGCAACGGTCCCCACCTTCAGGTTCTTCTTCCAAACCTCGAACCAGTTTACGGTATTCATTTGGGTTCATAGGGAGCTTCTAGGTATTGGACCTTATTTCCAGTTCGTTCATTGAAATCACTGACAAACTTTTTAGTTACATAGGCACGCTTGTGATACTCAGCTTTGGGATGAATATTTGAATTTGCAAAATAGATAGTCACATCTGCATATTTGGTCAAATACTCTAGAGTGTAAGTGCTACATGGGAGCACAACAGACGTGCATGAGAATAGTTGGTCTTTCTTCATTTTTTTCCCAAACTTGAACCATCTTTTGCATGACACGGTCATAGTTGATCTTTTGATTGGGATTCATTTTGCTTAGAATTTCTTCTACATCAATCATGCTCTTCTCCTTTTCTTCTTGTTATTGTACCACAGGATCTTTCTTTGGGCAAATAGGGTTTCGTGCTTTATTCAGTTTTTAAGTCCTAATTTAATAGCTTGCCCATCCTTTTTAGACCAATTCTTAAGATAGGATAGGTTAATAGTAAGATAAGGCCTAGAACTAAAAAGACAGCTACAAGACCCCAACGATCAATCAACCAACCTGTCAGTGGGAAAATGACAATCATAGATAAACTAAAGAGCATCGAATTGATACTAAGCATAGTTGCTCTTACACTGGACGGTAAATAGCCTTGTAAGTCATTAAAATAGATTGGTTGATAAACTGCATAGAGTGTATCGGTTAAAAGATATACGAGAAGAAAAGCAAAGGGAGTTCCAAAAAACACCAATAGCAAGGCTAAAACCCGTTAGTGCAACAAGAGTCGGAAAAACTCGATTGCTATTCCATTTTTTACCAATTTGACTAGCTACATAAACTGCTATAAGATTTAAGCCACTACCAATCAGCATGACCAGTGAAACCTGCCATCCTGCTAAGTCACTTATTTTCTGCTGATAGTAAAAGTAAAACATACACATGAGTGTTCCGACTAGCTGATAAGTCATCATCCAATAAAAGAGTACTGGTTTTTCCTGCCATTCTTTTCGAACTTGCAGGACAATCGTTTTTAAAGGTTAAGACTTCGTTTTTTTCTCTCTTAGCCATTGGTTCTTTCATCAAAATAAATCAAAATGATAGAAAGAAAAAGATAATCCAATAGCAATTAGATAGGTCCAAGCCAAGTGCTCCGTGGATAAAGAAGCCTGCCACAACTGTACCTAGGGTTCGGGTGACTTCTGCCACACCAGACAAAAAGCTAGAAATCTGAAGATAACGGTCCTTTTGACCCGCTTCAACCGCCGAATCATATAAGAAAGCGGTGCTGGTTCCCGAGTCAAAATTATAGGACCAAGCACTGACCATCATGGCAAGAGCATAAATCCAAAAATTCCCCTGACCAAATAAAATCAAGATAGAGGATACAATACTGGCCAAGCGAGCCAAATAGAGATTGGTCTTGTAGCTAAATCGATCGGCCAACATACCAGATGGGATTTCACATAAGAGACTTGTCCCATGAAAGATACTCTCTAATAGACCGATTTGAAGCAAGGAAAGACCATTCTGAATGAAAAATAAAATCCAAAAACTAGTAATTCCAAAATAAGATGTAAATTCCAGACCTGCTAGGAGTGGAATATTGCGTTTGTAAGTTCTTTTAAACATTGTTTTCTCTCTTTCAATATGTAATATGATTGTTTCTAAAAGACTTACTTAGATTTGCCTACATTTTCTCCACCTCTTTCATTTAAAGTAATACTCAATGAAAATCAAAGAGCAAACTAGGAAGCTAGCCGCAGGCTGTACTTAAGTACGGCAAGGTGAAGCTGACGTAGTTTGAATTTGATTTTCGAAGAGTATAAAAACGCCAGATGGCGTTTTTATAGTTATTAAGGTTTGATACGGTGCAACATACGTGGGAATGGAATAGCCTCACGGATGTGTTTTGTACCTGCTGCGAAGGTTACCATACGCTCGATACCGATACCAAATCCACCGTGTGGTACTGTACCATATTTACGAAGGTCAAGGTAGAATTCGTACTCTGTACGATCCATTCCAAGTGATTCCATCTTAGCGACAAGGGCATCGTAGTCTTCCTCACGCATGGAGCCACCAATGATTTCTCCGTAACCTTCTGGTGCAAGCAAGTCTGCACAAAGCACGCGATCTGGGATTCCCAGGAACTGGTTTCATGTAGAAGGCCTTGATGTCTGCTGGGTAGTTAATCACGAAAGTTGGTACACCAAAGTGGTTTGAAATCCAAGTTTCGTGTGGTGAACCAAAGTCATCTCCATGCTCAAGATGTTCGTAGTCAGCATCTGCATCATTTTCATGCTCTTGCAAGAGGTCAATCGCTTCATCGTAAGTAATGCGTTTGAATGGCTCTGCAATATAACGTTTCAAGAGCTCTGTATCACGCTCCAATGTTTCCAAGGCTTGAGGTGCACGGTCAAGAACACCTTGAAGTAACGCTTTTACATAAGCTTCTTGCAAGTCAAGTGACTCATCGTGTGTCAAGTATGAGTACTCAGCATCCATCATCCAGAACTCTGTCAAGTGACGGCGAGTCTTAGATTTCTCTGCACGGAATACTGGACCAAAGTCAAAGACGCGACCTAGAGCCATAGCACCTGCTTCAAGATAAAGCTGACCAGATTGACTCAAGTAAGCTGGTGTTCCAAAGTAGTCTGTTTCAAAAAGTTCTGTAGAATCTTCTGCAGCATTTCCTGAAAGAATTGGGCTATCAAATTTCAAGAATCCGTTCTTATCAAAGAACTCATAAGTTGCGTAGATAATGGCGTTACGGATTTGCATAACAGCGACTTGTTTGCGTGAACGCAACCACAAGTGACGGTTATCCATCAAGAAGTCTGTACCGTGTTCTTTTGGAGTAATTGGGTAGTCTTGAGATTCACCGATGACTTCGATGTCTGTAATATCCAACTCATAACCAAATTTTGAGCGCTCGTCTTCTTTAACAATCCCTGTTACAAAGACTGAAGTTTCTTGGCTCAAGTGTTTGATGGTTTCAAATTTTTCAAGACCTACTTCTTCTCCAAATTTTTCGATAAAGTTTGGTTTGAAAGCCACGCCTTGGAAGAAGGCAGTTCCATCACGCAATTGCAAGAAGGCAATTTTTCCTTTTCCTGACTTGTTAGCAACCCAAGCACCGATAGTGACTTCTTGACCAACGTAGTCTTTTACTTCGATAATTGTTACACGTTTTGTCATGTTTTATCTTCCTTTTCATTTAACTTGTCCGAAGACATCATTACCCACTATTTTACCACAAATAGCCTCTGATAGCTAGGTTCTATCAGAGAAAAATCTCAGTTTTTAGCCAGAAAAAAATCTCCGTCAAGACGACGAAGTTCTCATTTTTAATTTCCATAAATTGGTGCAAGCGACGAATAGCTTCTTTAAGAGTTTCCAAGTCTGTCGCATAGCTGAGACGAACATTTTCAGGAGCTCCAAATCCTGCTCCTGTTATCAAAGCCAGACCAACTTCCTCAAGAATAGCCGTTGTAAATGCTGTTACATCTGTATAACCTTTCATCTCCATAGCTTTTTTGACATTTGGGAAGAGGTAGAAAGCTCCTTGAGGTTTGACTACTTCAAATCCAGGGACTTGGCACAAGAGAGGATAAATGGTATTGAGACGTTCCTCGAAAGCCTGTCGCATAGCTTCTACAGAATCTTGTGGACCAGTTAGCGCTTCGATTGTTGCGTATTGAGATACCGCAGTCAGGTTAGAAGTCGTTTGACCAGTCAATTTGCTCATAGTAGCAATAATTTCTGGATCACCTACTGCATAACCAACACGCCATCCTGTCATAGCGTAGGCCTTAGACACTCCATTGATAACAATAGTTTGTTTGCGAATAGCTTCTGACAGACTAGAGATTGGAACGAACTCATTCCCGTTATAGACCAAACGACCATAAATATCATCGGCCAGGATGAGAATATCATGTTCAACAGCCCAATTTCCAATGGCTAAGAGTTCCTCACGAGAATAGATCATCCCAGTCGGATTAGATGGTGAGTTTAGTACCAAGACTTTAGTCTTATCTGTTCGAGCTGCTTCTAATTGCTCCACAGTTACTTTAAAGTGATTGTCTTCCTTGGCTTGGACAAAGACTGGAAAGCCTTCTGCCATCTTAACCTGATCCCCATAGCTGACCCAGTAAGGAGTAGGAATGATAACCTCATCACCTGGATTAATCACAGCCATAAAGAAAGTATAAAGGGAAAACTTGGCACCAGTCGCAAAAGTCACCTCGTTAGCTGCTACAGAATACCCATAATATCGTTCAAAATAGGTATTAACTGCAGCTTTCAATTCAGGCAAACCTGAAGCTACCGTATAGAAAGACGCGCGACCATCTCGAATGGCTGCAACCGCAGCATCCTGAATATTATCAGGAGTATGAAAATCGGGCTGACCTAAAGTCAAGAAAAGAACGTCTTTTCCTTCAGCTTTTAACTTCTTTGCTCTTGCATCACTAGCCAGAGTAACACTTTCTTCAATCTCTAAGACACGTTTGGATAATTTCATTGTTTCTCCTTCTCAAGTATGACGCCAGTTTCAAAATCAACTAGATAGTAGTTTCCACCCGATTGTACCTCCCAGACAGGCTTTTCAGCGTACCGTCCGAAGGTAATCTTGTCGATCTCAGTTGCTCCTTTTTCTCTGACAACTGCTTCTGCTTTTTCTTGGCTAATGCCATTCTCTAGTTGATAGACATAAATTTTTTGACCATTTTTTTCAATCAATACAGCAATAGACTTCTGGTTCTTGTCCTGACCCAGAACACTATAGTAGCTCTCTAAGCCGTTAAAGAAGTCAATCTGGCTGACCGTCTCTAAATTGGCATATTGCTTAGCTAATCTCTCTCCTTCTGTTTTAGCATTTTGGTAGGGTTTCATGCTCAACCAAATCAGATAAAGAAAGGAAGAAGTCACCACTAGAACTAACAGTGTGATGCCAATGGTGTATTGAAATAATAAGGAATTTTTTTCTTTTTTTTGTCTCTTTTTCACTCGTCTATTTTACCATCTATCTACCTTTATTACAAGTAAAGGACAGGTGACTTTTTAGATTTTCCCAGGTACTTTTACCTATCCTTATAAGGTATCCACAGCTTCTTTGCTTCATTTTTATTACTTATGGCTCCTTTAGTTTTTTGGTTGATCATCTTTTAAAAATTTTTTTAATTTATGAGCAAATAAATTGAAAAGATTATCTCTTTGTTGTAATGTAGATTGCAACAACAAAGAAAGACTCTAAAAATTATTTCTAAAGGAGAAACCCTATGTCTAAAAAAGTATTATTTATAGTTGGTTCACTTCGTAAAGGTTCATTCAACCACCAAATGGCACTAGAAGCTGAAAAAGCTCTTGCAGGAAAAACTGAAGTTAGCTATCTTGATTACTCAGCTGTTCCCCTCTTCAGCCAAGATTTGGAAGTTCCAACTCATCCAGCTGTAGCTGCTGCTCGCGAGGCTGTTCTTGCTGCAGATGCTATCTGGATTTTCTCTCCAGTCTACAACTTCTCGATTCCAGGAACTGTGAAAAACTTACTTGACTGGCTTTCACGCGCCATTGACTTGTCTGACACTCGTGGAGCATCTGCTCTTCAAGATAAGATTGTTACAGTATCATCTGTAGCAAATGCAGGACACGATCAACTCTTTGCGATTTACAAAGACCTTCTACCATTTATCCGTACTCAAGTTGTCGGTGATTTTACCGCAGCTCGTGTCAATGATTCTGCTTGGGCAGATGGTAAATTAGTTCTTGAAGAACCTGTGGCTGCTTCTCTTAAGAAACAAGCTAAAGACTTGCTCCAAGCTATTCAATAATATTTTTACAACCTAATCCTCATAACAAGAAAAGCAATAGTAGATAATAAACTTCTACTATTGCTTTTTATTTCTTAATCTACTAATTCTTCCACCTGAGAACTATGCTTGAGCGGTAGACTACACATCACCAAGAGGAAGATAAAGGATGATTGAATCCAGAAAAGAGCTAAATCAAAAATTCCATGAACAGCTACTACTGTCAAGAAGGAGAGATAAAGTCCAACAATTGGACGCTTCCCAGGATCCTGACTCATATCAATGAGTTTTCGAATAGGGTCTGCTGAAGCAATTCCCAGAAGAACTGTCCCTACAACTCCATAACTTAGAATCGTATCGATATAGATACTATGGGCATGTTCATGATAAGGTGCTCGTATTCGAGGGAAGGCGTTCATATAGGTTAAGGGACCTTCTCCCCAGAATGGGTTTGCTTAAACAAGGTCATACCAGCATTCCAGATGGAAATTCGCTCTTCCATGGACGAATCGAGAGTTCCCATCCGAACCCCTAAGTCACTGGAGAAGAGAAATGAAAGTCCAACTCCAAATACCCCAATACTAAGCCAGAAGGCCCGCCAGTTTTTAATAGTTGTAAAGAGATAAATAATTGCCCCAAAGATAATGGCTGGAAAGGCTGTTCGATTCTGCGTAAAATTTAAACCGAACAAATTGGCAAAGATAGCAACAAAAGAAAATATTTTTAACCATCTTAGTTTAGTCGTATTAATTAGATAAAAACCTATCATAATGCAGAAACAACAGATAATACCGTAATAATTCGGATTAAAAAAGGCAACTTCTGCACGATTTTGATGCCAAACTTGCATCTTAGGGGATAGGAATGTATAGTCAAACTTTTTAACAATTTGAAAATGTTCCAAAGCTGCAAACACTGACGCTAACATACTACCCGACAACACGCCTTGTAACGTGATTCTAAAAAACTTAGGAGTCAGGTGAGCCTGATAATAGTAAAAGAAAATTGCAAAGAGGAACATCGCTAAAGTGGAAACCATCCCCATGACATTTTGTGCTAGGAGAGAGATAGCTCCGCTATATCCAATAAATAAAAGTAAAATGGCATGGTTAGAGAGTCGTTTTAGAAATGCCCTTTCATTTCTCCTGTAAAATACCAGACCTATTAAATAAGCGATAAAAATAATGATGAAAATATAAAAAGGCAAAAAAATACTTAGAATAACTGCTAGCAAGACTAGTTCTTGCTTAGACAAGCCTTTCAATTTTTCAATGATACCTATTGATTTCACAACAGATCCTTTCTCTCTGAATCCAGAAATTCAGATTTACATAAAGTATTAAACTATTCTACCACTTTTCAAATGATTTGAAAACTGCTAGCTTAGACTGGAAACACTAAAAAATAGGTAAAAGCTTATCATTTATGACGCTAAACCCTCTGCTTCTAGTAAGAAATTAAAAATATGGTACAATAAAATAAGTACTTTCAGAAAGGTTATTCTATGAAATCCTATCAACAAGTTTACAATATATTAGTTTCCGAAAGAGATTACTTAAGCGGGGAAAAGATCGCGGAAAATTTAAATATCTCGCGAACAGCTGTATGGAAAGCCATCCAACGCCTCCAACAAGAAGGACTTGAAATTGACAGTATAAAAAATCGTGGCTATAAATTAATACAGGGGGACCTTATCTTGCCTCAGGAAATTGAGAAGAGAAGCCCTGTAGTTGTCCAATTTAAAGCAAGTACCAAATCCACTCAAACTGATGCTAAAAAAGCTGTAGAAGCAGGTAGCACTGGTGATACTCTCTACCTCTCAACTAGTCAAACAGCTGGACGCGGTCGCTTCCATCGCCCCTACTTTTCTCCTCCTCAAGGAGGAATCTATATGTCCCTCCATATCAAACCCAATCTCCCCTATGATCAGTTACCTGCTTATACACTCCTAGTTGCAGGAGCTATCTACAAAGCAATTAAAAATCTAGCTATGATAGATATTAGTATCAAATGGGTAAATGACATTTATTTGAATCAAAAAAAGATTGCCGGTATTTTGACCGAAGCCGTCACTTCTGTTGAAACTGGGTTGGTTACTGACATCATCATCGGTGTTGGACTAAACTTCTCTATCATAGATTTCCCACAAGACCTAAAGGAAAAAGCAGGAAGTCTATTTACTAATGGAGCTCCAATTACTCGCAACTACCTCATCTCTGAAATCTGGAAATATTTTTACGAAACAGATCATGAGGAACTACTCCATCTCTATAAACAACACTCTATGGTCCTAGGAAACGAAGTGAGTTTTAAGCAAGGAGAAGAAATACTCTCTGGTAAAGCAACTAATATCTCAGATAAAGGTGAACTCCAGATAGAGCTAGCTAATGGTAAAAAAATATGGCTTAACAGTGGAGAAATCTCCCTAACAAAATGGTAAATTGTTTTTCATAAACAAAAAATCGACCTACTAATAGAGGTCGATTTTTCATTTATCTGTCTATTTCAAACGTTCAACATCGCGTGCAATCACAAGTTCTTCATCAGTTGGAATAACAAGTACTCGGACTTTAGCTGCAGCTGTAGAGATATCTCCAGTCACACCAAAGACATTTTTCTCTGGATCAACATCACAGCCAAACCATGAGAGTCCCTCGATAACATTCTTACGTACTAATGCAGAATTTTCACCAACCCCTGCAGTAAAGATAATAGCATCAGCACCATTAAGAACTGCGAAGTATTGACCGATATGTTTTTGAATACGATCCACATACATTTCGTAAGCTAAAATTGCATCTTTGTCATCAGCTTTAACGCCTGCTTCTACATCACGCATATCGCTAGATTTACCAAAAATACCTTGTAAACCTGACTCACGGTTCAATACATTGATCATATCTTGAGGTGTATTAAAGTCATTTGTGTGTTCCATAAGGTAAGGAATGATAGCTGGATCGATATCACCAGTTCTTGTTCCCATCATCACACCTGCAAGTGGTGTGAATCCCATAGATGTATCAACAGATTTTCCACCATTAACTGCAGTAATAGAACCACCGTTACCGATATGGCATGTAATTAATTTTAATTCTTCTAGAGGACGTCCCAAAAGTTTTGCTGCTTCTTGGGCTACGAATTGGTGACTAGTTCCATGAGCTCCATATTTACGAACTTTATTTTCTGTGTAATATTTAGTTGGTAATGGATAGCGATACGCTTTCTCTGGCATAGTTGAGTGGAAAGATGTATCAAAAACAGCAATACTAGTTACGTTTGGCAACAATTCCTTGAAGGCACGAATTCCGGCTACATTAGCTGGAGTATGTAGTGGTGCAAGTAAACCCAACTCTTCGATTTGAGCCAATACATCACCTTCTACTACTACAGAGTCTGTAAAGACTTCACCACCAGCAACAACACGGTGTCCAACTCCAGTGATTTCATCGTAAGATTTGATAATATCAAAACGAATCAAATCATCAAGCAAAATTTTAACCGCAACAGTGTGATTTTCAATATCAGTGATTTCTTTTTCAGCACGACCGTCAAATTTAACTGTTGAGATAGAATCTTTCAGACCAATACGTTCAATCAAGCCTTTAGCAAGAACTTTTTCTTCTGGCATTTGATAAAGTTGCCATTTTAAACTTGAACTTCCCGCATTAATTGCAATTGTTTTAGACATAAGTTTTCCCCTTTTAAGCGTTTTCAACCATTATATCAAATTTAAGTTCAAATTTCATGAATCTTGACTCCAAATTTGAAATTTTTCCTTGAAGTCCATCAAGATATGGGGCTCTCGAAGACTGGCAAGTGGATAGACAAAAGGCTCTAAATCTTTGTCTTGTTTCTTTTGTAGCACAAAGATAGCCTTAGATTGAGTAGCCTGGGCGAATAGATCTTCTGGCAAACTTATCATTGCTACAATCTGAGCATTTTCTCTGAGCCAATCTTTAAGGAGCTCACTCTGGGGACTGGTTAAAAGATTACTTGGTGCAAGAAAAATTGCATAACCATCTTTTTTGAGATATTTAAGAGATTGTTCCATCAACAAATGGTGAGCATAGGTATGTTCATTCTTGGCAGCCACTTGATAGCGTGAGGCGATTTGATCATCTGGATAGTAACCAAGAGGCAAATCACTAACAACCACATCACTTTCCTTTAAAATCTGTGGTCTAACTGCATCTCCCTGAACATAGACAGCTGGAAGTCTCATAACTTCAGATATGCTGGCTGCTAAATCAATCAGCAGATCATCTAATTCTATTCCTAAATAGTCTACCTTTTTAGATATAGAGGTTAAAAAACTAGCCCCCAAAATTCCCATACCGGAGCCCAACTCAAGGATGCTCACTTCTTTAGCTGGCCAAAGTTGCTCAATGATAAAAATCATCAAGTGACCAATCGCATCCGGTGTGAACTGGTGATTGGCTTGAAGAGGTTCGGTCTGAGCCGCCTTAAGCAGGAGAAATTGATAGGTACGGAGCCACTCTTCTTTTCTCAAAGCCAATCTCTTAAGGGCTTGGTTATTGGTCTTAACCTGTTCAAGTTCGGTCTGACCGTCTAGGTAGATCCCATTTTGCTCAATGAGGGCATCATAAAAACTTGTCGCCAAATCGTTTTGAATGATTTGGACATTTTCTAGTAAATAGGTATATGCTTGTTCAATTTTTTCAAAATACATAATCTTATCTTACCAAATTCAGAGCTGATTTTCCAGATTTTCATAATTGTGAAAATGAAAAAAAGAAAATCTACCTCCTCAGTAGACTTTCTCTGTTTAACATTTATTTCCAAGCACCACTGGCATCTACATAATATCCATCTGGTGTGCGTGTATTGCTAAGCATATTACCAGATGAAGCCAGATAGTACCACTTACCATTATCTTTGATCCAACCTGTTGCCATTGCACCAGAATCTTTTAGGTAATACCAAGAGCCGTTATCTTTGATCCAGCCTGTTGCCATTGAACCTGAGTCTTTTAGATAATACCAAGTACCACCATCTTTAAGCCAGCCTGTCGCCATTGAACCTGAGTCTTTTAGGTAATACCAAGAACCGTTATCATATAACCAATCAGCTGAAATCATAGCTCCTGATGACTTAAAGGCATACCAGCTGCCAGCTTGATAGAGCCAAGTTTTATTGAACATGACTCCTTTGTCATCCATAAAGTACCAGCTTCCCGAATCCTTGATCCAAGCACTTTGAACTAATTGACCATCTTTTTGATAGTACCAGTTTTGGTGTGATTTTAGCCAGCTAGCAGTTTCAAAGATTGGAGAAAGTTCTACATACGATCCACTACTATTATATTTCCGAGCAATTTTTCCTAGTTTAATTAAATTAAGAGTTCCTTCTTCACGCCAAGCAACAACAGATTTTCCTGATGTTACAGTTGGAAGCGTTGCAATATAAGATTCATTTAGAGAATCCCATGAAGTTTCTAAGATTTGGTCCCCATCGAGAACGAAGTAGCCACTCTTAGTGTCATCTGAATAAACATCATCAACTACTTTAGTAGACCAAGTCTTCACTTCGTTTCCACTCTTAGCCTCTACTACAATATCTCCACGGTATCCATAAGGGATATAAAAGTGTAGAAAACGTCCCTTATCTTCAGTTTTAGATACTGTTCTTTCCTCAGCTAAGAAGTTAGTATTTTGCTTTTCTCCATTTAAACTAACTGTCCATTCGATTTCGCTAGTACTAGGCAGATCTAATACTTTTAATATTTACTTCGTATCCATTATTAATCTTACTAACTTTTCCATTCTCGTATCGAATACCTCCCTTAATAATCCATTCTTCTTTCAGCTCGAAGGCCTGCCCTGAATGAGGGAAAGCTAGTAAAGCTAGACCTGCCAAAGACAAACTAAATAGTGTGATTTTTTTCATGGGATTTCCTCCTATTTTTTATCTATATTAATTATATAACCATGTTGTTTTTTTATCAAATCATATCAAAAAATTTTTCTAGATTTTCCAGACCAAAATGTATCTTTATTTTTAGTATTTCTAATTTAGACAAAATGAAAAAACAAGGAAAGTTTTCCTTGTTTTTTGGCTTATTCTTCTTCTTCCTCAGCATCTTCGTCATCTTCTTCAACAAGATCGACGTCTTCACCAAGGTCATCTGGTGCGATTTCATTAATCTCAGCATCGTAGGCTTCTACTTCATTTTTTTCTCATCATCTGGGTTTTTCATCATCGTAAGAAAGGGCTGGATCTTCTTCGTAAACATCTTCGTCTTCAGGATCATCTGCACCGTAATCAATAGCATCCGCATCTCCATCCATAAAGGCATTAACACGTTTTTTCTTCGCTTTTGGTGCTACTTCTTCATCATCACTTTCTTCAAGGGCGATGATTTCTTCATCGATTTCATCCACTCCATACCATGAGCGAAGGCCCCATTTATTATCCCCCAAAGAGATAAAGCTACCGTCAAAGTTCAACTCTGTATAGAACAAAGGCAAAGCTTCACGAATATCGCTGTTTGAAGTACCAAGATAGTTTTGGATTTCATTGACCAAATCACTAAAATGCATTTCGTGATCACGACCACGAAGTTCCAAGATGGCACGAGCCACTTCAATCATTGATAGTTCACTTTTTTCTTGCCCAGCAAATACTTCTAATTCCAAAGCGTTTCTCCTCAATTTTACTACTATTACCAGAGCAAACAAACTCTGGTCTCATTTTATCATGTACTCTTTATTGTACGATAATTTTCCTTATTAGTCAAAGGTTTAGGAGTAATAAATAGGAAATATTTAGCTTGCCTAAAGGCCTACCAAACTGACATGGTAGATCTTGTCATCATTTATAAGCTAAGGCACGTTTAAAGGTTTTCCAAATTCCTAAATCATCCGTCTGTAAAACTAGACTAGCATACATGCGACCGATAAAGACAGTTGCAGTTACTGCAAAAATCACCGTAATTGCTAGGGAAATCCAAGCTTCTAAGTCGCTAGCGTAGCTATTAATTGCTCTAAATGGCATAAAGAAGGTTGAAATAAAGGGAATATAGGAACCGATTTTTAGAATCAAATTGTCTCCTGCAGCGCCTAGTGCAGTAACGCCAGCAAAACCTGCAATAATCAAAATCATCAAAGGGGACAAGGCCTTACCTGCATCTTCGGGACGAGAAACCATGGAGCCAAGGAAGGCTGCCAGAACGACATACATAAAGAGACTGATTAAGATAAAGAAGAGAGTATTGATAGAGAAAGCATCTCCCAAATGATTTAAAATACCTGTATTTGCTAGGAAAGGTAAATCTTTAAAGAAGAAAATAGCAGCTAGACCACCCACAACATAAATACCGATATGGGTCAAATGACTAGGAACAAGGCTGTCATGCGAGCATAGAAATAGTGACTAGCTCTGATACTTGAAAAGACCACCTCCATGATTTTGGTTCCTTTCTCGCTAGCTACTTCCTGAGCAGTTACACTAGCATAAGTGATTAAAATCATATAAAGGAAGAATCCAACCGCTGCGGCGGCAATGGTTTGAATCATCTTTTTACTTTCTTTAACCTCGTCAATCTCCTCTCTATACTGAATGCTTTGTCCCAGAACTTTTTCCTGTTCCTGAGACAAATTTGCTGCAGAAAGATTGAGTTGGTTTTGAAGTGCATTTAACTTGCTTGTTACTGCTAACTTGATGCCACTTTCAAGAGAAGTTTCCCCATGATAGACTGCCCGGAGGACACCTGCCTCTTGGTCAATTATCAGATAGCCCTTGATTTTCTCATCCTTAATAGCAGCTTGGGCACTGACTTCATCCTGATAATCAAAATTAAGACCATTGGCTGTTTTAAGACCTTCTGTAACAGTTGGAACCGAGCTAATCACTGCAATCTTATTATTTTGAGCCAAAGAAGATCCTTGCAGATAGCCGATACCTCCTGAAAGTCCAAGGAACAAGAAAGGCGAAATAACCATGAAAAAGAAACTCCAAGATTTGATGTGTCGCAAATAAGTTTCTTTAATAACTACCCACATATTTTTCATACTTCCACCCCTGATTCTAGTTTAAAGATTTCATCAATTGTTGGAGCTTGCTGGTCGAAGGTCGCAATATAGTGTCCTTGGGTTAAGATCGCAAAGAGCTCCTGTCCAGCATTTTCATCATCTAGAATGAGCTTCCAAGTCCCCTGCTTGGTCAAGCTAGCATGAGTGACATGAGGAAGACTTTCCAATTCTTCCTGACTCTTTTCACTTGCAACGAAGAGTCGCGTTTTTCCGTATTGATTGCGGACATCTTGAACTGGTCCATGCAGAACCACACGCCCATCGCGAATCATAAGGATATCATCACAAAGCTCTTCAACATTGGTCATAACATGATCTGAAAAAATGATAATCGCTCCACGCTCTTTTTCTTTTAGGATAACACGTTTGAGTAGTTCAGTATTGACTGGATCTAGACCACTAAAAGGCTCGTCCAAGATAATCAAGTCTGGCTGGTGGATAAGGGTAATAATGAGCTGAATCTTTTGTTGATTCCCTTTTGAGAGGCTTTTGATCTTATCTGTCAGTTTTCCCTTAACTTCCAATTTTTCCATCCATTGAGGGAGTTCTTCCTTTATTTCCTTAGCGTCCATGCCTTTTAACATGGCTAGGTAACGAACCTGCTCTAGCACTGTCAATTTAGGCATGAGGCTCCGCTCTTCTGGCAGATAGCCGATACGGGCATAGGTTTCTTGACGGATATCTTGCCCATCAAGGATAATCTCTCCCTGATATTCCAAGAATTTCAAAATACTATGGAAAATCGTCGTTTTCCCAGCTCCATTTTTCCCTACTAGTCCTAAAATACGACCTGGTCGGGCTTGAAAGTCTACACCAAACAAGACCTGCTTAGGTCCAAAACTTTTTTCTAGATTAGTAATTTCTAGCATAGTTTACCTCCGAATATTTTCACTCTTATTATACTCCTTTTTTTAGGCAATACAATTATTTATGTACATTTTTTAATCTTTATTTTTAAAAGGATATTTACTGAATTGGTTTTTTATCGGCTCTTCGCCAAGTATTTTATCCCCCCAGATTTTAAGTGATAAATTTATTATACTCTTATTTTAATAAATCCGTGGGCTATGTCCTCAAATGTTCATTTTCAGTCCTGAATTGTGACTAGCAATCTTCATCATCCTGCCTAGCTTATCGTGCTATTTTATGGTATATTTTTGATATACTATAGATCATCAAGGCAAGGAATCTGATATGAAAACAAGACTAAAACTCGATCCAAACAACAATAACTTAATCATTTGGGAAGCTGAACAGCCAAAAGCAGTTCTTCAACTTGTACATGGGATGGTTGAATATGTAGAACGATATGAGGAATTTGCTCTAGCCATGAATAAAGAAGGCTTTACTGTTATCGGCCATGATCATCTCGGACATGGTTTTACTGCTCAAAATCCAAGTCAACTCGGAGTCTTTCCTGAATCTCCCGAGGAACTCATCGATGATATTGAAAGAGTGACCTCCTTCATTCAAGAAAGCTATCCAGGATTTCCAATCATCCTTCTAGGGCATTCTATGGGTTCTCTTATGTGTCGCTATTATGTAGCTAAGCGAAAGCCACCCATTAATGCCTTCATTATCATGGCAACTGGTCAACAACCTCAATTACTGACTCGATTCGCTCTCATCCTAACAGATTTCATCCGCCTTATAAAAGGGAATAAACACCGTAGTAAACTTCTGACCTATCTATCAACTGATAGTTTTAATCGAAGAATTAAGAATCCTAAAACATCTGTAGATTGGCTCTCAAAAAATGATGAATCCAACCAAGCTTATCTGAAGGATACATTCTGTCAATTCATACCTACTATTCCCATGTACAGATCTATTTTTTACTTCTCAAATCAAGTAGCTAGCAAACAAGTAATAGATGAGATTCCAGCTCAACTTCCCATTCTCGTAATTTCGGGACAAGAAGACCCTCTAGGTGAAAATGGCAAAGGTATAGAGAGATTTGTAAAACTCCTAAACGCTTCACATTCTAAAGTAAGCCTTCGATTAGTTGAAGATACTCGTCACGAAATTCTAAACGAGATCAATCGAAAAGATACCTATTATTTTATAGCTGATTGGATGACCAAAAACATTGGTGACTGACCTACTTATATCAGTATTAAATAGGACTTATTCCCCTCGTCAAGTTGATTAAATCATCAGGTTAAAACTTGATGATTTTTTGTACCAAAAAATCCATCCCTAAGGATGGATTTTAGACCATTAACGCACTTCTGCATTCACTTTCTCTTCAAGAGAAGCTTGGATTTTTTCCATGTAGCGTGCGACTTCTTCATCTGTCAGGCTATCTTCTGGATTTTGGAAGGTCAAGCTATAAGCCATAGACTTCATACCAAGTCCTAGTTTTTCACCTGAGAAGACGTCAAAGAGTTTGATATCTGTTAAGCGTTTCACGCCCGCAGCTCTGATGGCATCGACTACTTCTTGGTGAGTCACTTCTGCTTTGAGAAGAAGGGCGATATCACGGCTCACCGCTGGGAACTTAGTAATTTCCACAAATGGAGCTGCTGGTTGAAGGGCTGTTTCAATATCAGAAAGATTAAGCTCAGCTACATAAGTCTCTGGAATATCATAAGCCTTAGCTGTTACAGGGTGCACTTGACCGAGGAAACCGACTACTTGATCACCGAGTAAAATCAAGGCTGTACGTCCTGGGTGAAGGCTCTTGATTGCTTGCGTTGCGGTATAAGTCACCTCAAGACCCAAGCGAGCAAAGAGGGCTTCAAGAATTCCTTTAGCATAGAAGAAATCAACTGGAACGGCTACCGTTTGGAAATCTTTTTCAGCGACTAAACCTGTCAAAGCAAAGGCAAAGCTGTTGATTTCATTTGGCAATTCTTCTTTTGGATTACCTGTTTGCTCGAAGACTTTTCCAATCTCATAAAGAGCCAAGTTTCTGTTCTTACGAGCCACGTTGTAAGCAACGGTATCCAAAATACCTGAAATCATATTTTGACGAAGGACTGAACGATCAACAGTCATTGGCCACATGAGTTCTGTCAAATGACTTGGTTGAACAGTGAACTCCACAGCTTTTTTTCAGGGGTTGTCAGAGCGTAGGTGATGATTTCAGTCAAACCTGCTCCTTCTGCAATGGTGCGAACTTGACGACGGATTTTTGAGTCGCAGTCAATTCACCAGCTGTTCCATCGTCTTTTGGTAGACTAGTTGGCAAGCGGTCATAGCCATAGATACGAGCGATTTCTTCAAAGAGATCCGCTTCGATGGTAATGTCCCAACGGCGACGTGGTACGCTAACTGTAAAGCTTTCTGCATTTCCAGAAAGGCCAAATCCGAGACGACGGAAAACATCCTCTACATCCGCGTAGGAAAGCTCAGTACCAAGGACACGGTTAACGTCTGCAAGAGTAGAAGAAACTTCTACATCAGATGTATCCAACTGGCCTGCTGAAACAATGCCCTTACGCACTGTCGCACCAGCCAATTCCGCAATCATGCTTGCTGCTGCATCAAGGGCTTCATTAACGGTTGCCACATTGATGCCTTTTTCAAAGCGAGAAGATGATTCAGAACGAAGGTTGAGACGACCACTTGTCTTACGGATAGATTTGCCATTGAAGACAGCAGCTTCAAGGACGACACGAGTAGACTTCTCGGAGATTTCTGTAGCCTGACCACCCATGACACCTGCAAGGGCTACTGGTTTATCAGCAACAGTAATCACTAAATCAGTTGTTTCCAACTCACGTTCTTCCCCATCCAAGGTCACCAATTTCTCACCAGCACGTGCTTCACGTACACGTATATCAGTCCCTTCAAAGGTATCCAAGTCAAAGGCATGCATAGGCTGACCAAAGTAGAGCAGGATATAGTTAGTCACGTCCACGACGTTATTGATTGGACGGATACCTTCATTCATGAGAAGATTTTGCAACCATTGTGGACTTGGTGCGATAGTCACATTGTCCAAGATGCGGGCTGCATAATAAGGAGCCTTGTCTGTATCAATGCTGACAGAAAGAGCATCCGCTGCAACTTGGTCTGTTTCTGTTAAAGTAAATTCTTTGAAGTTGACTTCCTTGTCATAGATAGCTGCTACTTCGTAAGCTACCCCACACATAGAAAGAGCGTCTGCACGGTTTGGAGTGATAGAAAGTTCGATGATTTCATCATCCAAGTCTAGATAAGAAAATACTTCCTCACCTGGAACAGCATCATCTGGCAAGATTTGGATGCCATCTGCAAATTCTTTGGGTACAACAGAGTCAGAAATCCCTAATTCACCAAGTGAGCAGATCATTCCGAGAGATTCCAAACCACGGATTTTCCCTTTTTTAATCTTGTAGTTGTCCGCGATGCGAGCACCTGGAAGAGCTACCATCACCTTGATGCCTGCACGCACATTTGGTGCTCCACAGACGATTTGACGGGCTTCTTCTTCACCCACATTGACTTGGCAGACATGCAAGTGTGTTTCTGGCACATCTTCGCAAGACAAGACTTCTCCGACGACAATTTTTGAGAGACCAGTAGCAGGTGATTCCACACCTTCTACTTCGATCCCTGTGGTTGACATTTTTTCAGCCAACTCTTGTGATGGTACATCAATGTCCACCAATTCTTTTAACCATTTGTATGATACTAACATAATTTAGTTTCCCAGAATGACAGTTGTCACTCTAGTTTTTTTCCTTTCCTATCATTTCATTAGAAGAATCATCTTCTTACCTTAATTTCTTTTTCAGTAACCAATCCGTATCCACCTTTTGCCCAACCATAAAACGATGTTGGCTAAATTTTTCAAAACCATATCGATTATAAAATGCTTGAGCTTTTGTATTATGCTCCCAAACACCTAGCCAAGCCCAGGAAAAACCATTTTTTGCGGCATGTTCCAGAGCGAATTCAAATAGTTGCTTACCAAGTCCAAATCCTTGATATGTTTGTAGCACATAGAGTCGTTGAATTTCAAAAGCGTTCTCTAATTCTCTCTCGGTTTGAGCATTTCCCCAGTTGACTTTGAGAAAACCAGCTATCTCCTCTTCATGCATAATGAAATAGGTTTCGGAGTCAGGATCTTCCAACTCAGTTGACAAAACTCTCAGATTATAAGCCTCTTTAAAATATTCCTGTAACTGCTCTTCTGTATTATCATGAGCAAATGTTTCACGAAAGGTTTGTTTGGCAATTTTTGCCAACACCTCAACATCTGCTATTTCCACTTTCTAATCATTATTTAAACTGTTCTGAGAAGCGGACATCTCCTTGGTAGAATCCACGGATATCGTTGATTCCGTAACGAAGCATAGCGACACGCTCTTGACCAAGACCAAAGGCAAAGCCAGAGTATACAGTTGCATCGATACCACTCATCTCAAGGACACGTGGGTGAACCATACCGGCACCCATAATCTCGATCCAACCAGTTTTCTTACATACGTTACAGCCGTCTCCTCCACACTTAAAGCATGAAACATCCACCTCAACAGAAGGCTCAGTAAATGGGAAGTAAGATGGACGCAAACGAATTTGACGCTCTTCACCAAACATTTTTTGCACAATCAACTGAAGCGTTCCTTGAAGGTCAGCCATAGAGATGTTTTTCCCAACAACCAAACCTTCGATTTGGTGGAATTGGTGACTGTGGGTTGCATCGTCCGTATCACGACGGAATACACGCCCTGGTGAGATCATCTTCAAAGGACCTTTAGAAAAATCATGGGCATCCATAGCACGCGCCTGAACTGGAGACGTGTGAGTACGGAGCAAGATTTCTTCTGTGATATAGAAAGTGTCCTGCATATCACGAGCTGGGTGGTCTTTTGGAAGGTTCATGCGCTCGAAGTTATAATAATCTTTTTCAACTTCAAATCCATCCACGACTTTGTAACCCATCCCGATGAAAATATCTTCGATTTCTTCACTGGTTTGTGTTAGGACGTGACGGTGACCAGTCGCAACTGGACGACCTGGAAGCGTAACATCGATGCTCTCACTTGCTAGTTGAGCTTCCACTTTCTTTTCTTCCAAGAGTTTAGCTGATTCTTCAAAAGCAGCTGTCAAAACATCACGAGCTTCGTTAACGTGTTTTCCGATAATTGGACGCATTTCTGCAGAAACGTCTTTCATCCCTTTAAGGATTTCAGTAAGGGAACCTTTTTTACCAAGGACAGAGACACGCAAATCTTGCATCTCTTTTTTATTTTCAGCAGTAATTTGCTTCAAGCTAGCTAGCGTTTCTTCACGAAGCGCTTTTAATTGTTCTTCAATAGTTGACATAATTCCTCCATCAGTCTCTCGTAGATAAAAAGAAAACCACATGCCAAAAACTCCACTCGGAGCGTTGACACGCGGTACCATCCGTTTTTATCTGACAAGTCAGACCTTTATTTCTGAATCTATAGGCAAGTGAATTCACCCAGCTTTCATATAGAGAGCTTTCAGTCACGGCTCTCCTCCCTGATATACTTCCCCTGAGATACTAGTCTTGCAGATTCCTATTTAATTACTATTCATTTTATCAAATTTCAAGCATTCTTGCAAGATATTTTACGACTAATCAACATAGTCCCCACCTTCAAAGCCGTAATACTCTTCCAAGCTGAGACCACTTGCAGCGATATCCTTGGCTTCTTTTCCGACGTAGCGAAGGTGCCATTCTTCAGCCATATAGCCTGTTTCTTTTTCCTTACCTTTGAGATAGCGAACGACGAAACCATAGTCTGCAGCATGATCTAAAAGCCATTGGGCAGCTTTCTTCAGTGACTAGATCTCCATTTGTTTCGATCAGGTCAAAAGCCAGACCAGTTTGGTGTTCACTATAACCAGGTCTTGCCGAATAGCGGTCAGCTTCAGCCTTACCATCTTTATTTACATAGTTTTGATAAAGCTGAGTTTGAGTTTCATAACTTCTAAAGCCACTATAGTGATCACTAATTGGGAAACCTGCTTGCTGCATAGCTGCAATGAGTTTTAACAGTTCTGCCTTTGCGGTAGGATTTTCTCCTGGATTGTAATCTTTTGACATAGGATAATGCTTATTAGCGACAACAATCTCATCGTACTTTCCTTGAATGCTGTAGTGATCTCCTTTGTTGACCACTTCTGCTTTCTTTTGACTAGCTACTTGAGACTCACTTCCCGCGGTTCCTTCTTCTACAGTCTTTTGTTCTGTAGAAGACTTGGCCTCTGAAGTTGCCGACTTTTCTTGTGAACAAGCTGCCAATGTCAAGGCTAATAATCCTGATAAGATAAGGTATCTTTTTTTCATCTGTTATCCTTTCATTTAATCATCTGGTTTAAAGTCTCAGATAATCTTGCAATCAAGCCATCTAATTTACTTCCCTTAACTTGATATTCTTCAGCAATCATTTCTTCCCAAGGAACCCACCAAACTGGACCACGACCATTAAGACCGTGTCCCTTCATATCACCCTCTCGTCTTGGAAAAATATGCCAGTGGGCATGTGCATCTCCATTTCCTAACAACTCTACATTCATCTTTTCAGCAGAAAAAGCCTTAGAGACAGCTTCTTGGACCAGGCTCATTTCCTCTAAAAAACGAAGTTTGACTGGAGCTTCCATATGGTGTAATTCTGTGATATGTTCCTTAGCTAGGAAGAGAGTATAGCCTTCAAAATACTGGTGGTCTCCAATGACAACATAGCCTGTTTCTAATTCCTTGACAAAGTAGGGATTTTCCCCTGCCTTAATCCATTCAATTCGTTGACAAATCAGGCACATCCTAGTCCACCAATTCACTCTTGAGGTAAGCGTCCACCATACGCTCAGTAGCAAGAACAGAATCAATATGAGTACGCTCATAAGAGTGACTAGATTCAATACCAGCTCCTAGAAGAGCGTGTTTTACTTCTGCTCCAGCTGACATAGCTGCAGAAGCATCCGAACCGTAAAATGGATAGATATCTAGTTTAAACGGAATGTCCTGCTCTTTTGCCAGGGCAACCAAATGCTGACGGAATTCATAGTGATACGGACCTGAAGCATCTTTGACACAGATAGACACTGTGTACTCATCTGTCTGTTGGTCATCTCCCATTGCTCCCATATCTACTGCTAGATATTCGACAACTTGACTTGGAATACTTGAGTTTGCACCATGTCCCACTTCTTCAAAGACTGAAAAAGCAAAATGCGTAGTGACAGGAAGTTCAACTTCCTCCTCTTTATAGACTTTAAGAAGATTGAGGAGGATAGCTGCACTAACCTTATCATCCAAATGACGCGATTTGATAAAGCCTGAATCAGTCACGACAGTTCGTGGGTCAAAACTGATAAAGTCTCCAACTTCGATACCGAGTGCGCGTGTTTCTTTCTCATTGGTCACTTTTTCATCCAAACGAACTTCCATATTGTCCTGCGTGCGTTCAGCAGTTCCAGCATCTTTATAAACATGACAAGAAGTTTGGTGGATCAAAATCGTACCTGAAACGGTTTTTCCTGTGCTAGCCACATGGACTGTACAGTTTTCGCCTTCAATCATGTTCCAAGGATAGCCACCGATACGATCCATCTTGAGACGACCATCTGGTTTAACAGCGCGAACGATGGCTCCCAGGGTATCCACATGGGCGGTCACATAACGCTGTTGCTGGTCATTTTTACCTTTAACAGTAACGTTGACACCACCTTTGGCAGTACGGATTGGTTGATAACCTAGTTTTTCAAGAGTCTCAACCAAATAATTCGTAATCTCACGTGTGAAACCAGTTGGTGATGCGATAGCAGTTAGTTCTTTGATATATTCTACAGTTTGATTCATTTCTTCACCTCTTCTTAATATTATATCACTTTTCCCATCTGAGTATGTGTAAAAAAGAAACATTCAAATACTTTGAGTTTGAAATTATCCTATGTTATAATAAATTTAACTTCATTAGGAAAGGATGTATTATGAAAAAATTTTTTAGGATTGGACTGTGCCTTGCTATATCAATCTTTTTCCTCTTAGGATGTTCCAAGGGTTCAAGTACTTCTTCTGCTCAAACTAGTACAGAAGAAACTACTGAAGCGAAAACCACAGTGCAAGAAACAACTGAGATAAAAGCAGAAACAAAAACAGTAATTTTTTTCAACGACACTCGTCCGGGTTTAACGTCTACTCTAACCTACACTGTTGAGGGGGATAAAGTCTTGAAACAAACTGGCCATAATGTCTATGATCCAGAACCTTTAAACAAAACACCATAGGAGTTGAAAGCTCTGATCGAAGAAACCTATAAGGGATATCAAGAGATTAAAGGAGTTACGCAAACCATTGACATTCAAGATGGAAAAGTTGTTCAAGATGTAGAATTTGATTTCTCAGTTGCTAGTCTTGACGAGCTTAGAAAAGCTTTTCCAAAAGAATACTCTGGAACCGGGCAGACTGTAAGTTTTGTTGCTTCCAAAAAAATGCTCACAGAACTTGGTTATACGGAAAAAACTAACTAATCAATTTGTATAATAAAAAACTTGGCAATAAAGCCAAGTTTTTTATTCCATTTCAAATACTTCACTTTCTTGTTTGTTTGGAAGAACCAGAGAAAGCAAGATACCGATAACAGCTGGTACCAACCATGGCAGAGAAGCCTTGGCAAATGGTAGAGCATTAACAAGATTTGTTAGTACTTCAATCTTAAATGTATTACCTAAAACACCTGCGATAGCAATTGCTGTTACCAATCCCATTGTCAATTGCATCCCTGGTTTTGAAAGAGCCACAAATTTATTGATAATAACAATCATCACAATCGCAATAGTGATTGGATAAAGAACAAGAAGGACTGGGATTGAGTATTTAATAATGTTACCTAGTCCTAGATTTGCAATAGCAAACCCAATTAAAGTAAAGGCAGTCGCGTAGACCTTATAGCTGATTTGCGGGAAACGTCCGTTAAAGAACTCCGCAGTTGATACAATCAAACCAACAGTTGTCGTAAAGCAGGTTACAGTTACCATGGCTGCAAGGAATAATTGAGCAGTTGACCCAAAGATTTCCTGAGTTGCTTGTGACAAGATGTAAACACCTGGAGTACCAGCCTTCATCGCTTCTTCCGTCACAGGGAAATGATTTCCAAGGAAGGCCAAGCCAATATAGAGAGCACTAAATCCAAGAGCTACAACAATTCCAACTACCCAAATTGTAGAAATATATTCTCTCTTGCTTGAGAATCCAAGTTGTTTCATGGTTTGCACAGCGATTACACTGAAAGCTACTGAAGCTAGGGCATCCAAAGTATTATAACCTTCCAGGAAGCCTGCTCCAAAAGCTGAAGCTTGATAAGCTGCTGTCGCAGCTTGTGGTGCATTTCCACCGTATTTAAAGGCTCCAAGAACTACCAAAATGATAATCAAGATGGCAAAAACTGGAGTCAAGACACGCCCAATACGATCCAAAATCTTAGAAGGATTAAGAGCGATCAAATAAGCTGCAACAAAGTAGATAAGTGTGAAACAATCAAACCTAATCCCTTATCTGCTTCGGCCAAGAGTGGACTAATCCCTACTTCATAAGCCGTTGTCGCAGTACGTGGAATGGCAAAGAATGGTCCGATTGACAAATACAGAACTGCCAGGTAAAGCGTCGCAAACCAAGGGGCAATCTTCTTTGAAATCTCATAAATATAGCCTTTAGGATTGAGGGTTCCGATAATCAAGGTCAAGACTGCAAGTCCAACACCTGAAAATACAAATCCTGCAATAGCAGGGAGAAAATGTTCCCCAGATTGAGCACCTAGGGTAGGGGGGAAGATTAAGTTACCCGCACCAAAAAATATTCCAAACAGGAGTAAACCTGTTAAAGCACCTTTTCTAGCCATAAACTCTCCTTATATAAAAAATAAAATACTTTCTTAGTATAACATGATTAAAGGCAAGAAAAGGCTATCACAAAATAACTTTGAAATGTTTTCAATTTTCTGACTATTTTACTACAAAAATTCCCTGGAGATGATGGCTCTAATAACTCATTTCTCCAAGGAATCCCTTACCTATTCGAAAGCATCCATACCGCCTGGAACATTGACGACATCATAACCCTTTTCTGCTAAAAATTGACAGGCATGAGCTGAACGGATACCAGACTTACAAATGACATAGTAGGTTTGATTTTTATCCAATACCTCATAGGTATCTGCTAAAGAACTCAAGGGAAGGTTTTGAGCACTTTCTATATGAACTTGCTTAAACTCTACTTCTTCTCTCACATCAATAATGGTCGAACAGCCATTCTGACATAGTTGGTAAAAATCCTCAAAGGCGATTTCTTTCATCTCTATTCTCCAATTATTTTCTTTACTCTCTTTTTCAAGTCAGGTAAAACAACTGCTTCAAACCAAGGATTCTTTTTCATCCAGATTTGGTTCCGAGGTGACGGGTGCACCAAAGGGTAATAATCTGGCAAATAATCCTTAAAGCGATACACACGGTCTGTTACCTTGCCAGTGACTTTCTCATGCAGATAGTAGGCCTGAGCATACTGCCCAATCAAGAGGGTTAATTGAATATCTGGTAATTCTTTCAAAAGTTTAGGGTGCCACTTTTCTGCAAAACCAGGTCTAGGCGGTAAATCACCGGATTTCCCATGCCCTGGAAAATAGAAATCCATGGGCATGACTGCAAAATAACCTGAATTGTAAAAAGTATCCTCATCCACACCTAACCAGTCTCGCAAGCGGTCCCCACTTTTATCCTTCCAGTAAAGTCCAGCCTCTTGAGTTTTTAGCCCAGGTGCCTGCCCAATGATATTAATACGAGCTGTTTTGGGAGCAGCAAAGAGGGGCTCTATCCCCTGTTCTGTATAGCTTTGGTTTTGTGGATCTTCCATGATGGCTTGTTTGATTTTTTGAATTTCTGACATGGTTTCTTCTCTTTCTCTAGCAATTTCAAAAAGAAGTCTAAGAGTGAATCTCAGACTTCTAAATGATTATTTGATCAATTCATAGATAGCTTCAGCGTAGATGGCTGCTGCTCGGAAGAGATCGTTCAAGGCGATAAATTCGTTGGCTTGGTGCATGGTATCGATAGAGTCTGGGAACATAGCACCATAGGCTACACCACGTTCTAAGAGACGTCCGAAAGTTCCACCACCGATAACTTGCTCGTGACCTTGAAGACCTGTTTGTTTTTTTCATACACGTTCAACAAGGTTTGTACAAGTGGATCTTCCATTGGAACATAGTGAGGTGTGTGACCATGTTCTGATAAGCTAACAGATACAACTGGCAAGTTTTCAAGAACTGACTTAATTTGCTCTGGGCTTGTTCCTTTTGGATAACGGAAGTTGAGGGCAATGGTATTATCAGCACTTGCTTCGTCAAAGCGGAAGACACCAGCATTCATAGAAAGGGCACCCATTTTTTCATCCACATGAGCAACCTTCAAATTTTTACCTTCATGGTCATTCAAGAGAATCTTACCAGCAATGTCAAGGAAGTCTTTTGCAGGACCTTCAAAGGCAAACTGGCTGAGGAAGAGAGCAAGGTAAGTCGCACCATTGACACCTGAAGCAGGCATAGCACCGTGAGCAGATTTACCGATAATCGTAACCTTGTACTTGCCGTTCTCTTCTTGAATTTCTCCTCTAAGCTTGTGTTCTGCAACAAAGGTATCTAGTTTCGCTTGTAAATCAGCCAAATCCCCTGAAACGACTGCAGTTGCTGATTCTGGCACCATGTTTTCACGCAAACCACCTGTGAAGCTGTGAAGACGAGCTGAACCCTTGTTTTCAGCAGCAAAGTGGAGGTATTCTGTGATATTTCCTTTTTCACCATTAATAATAGGGAATTCAGCATCTGGAGAGAATCCAAAGTCTGGTTTTGCTAGTCCTACATGGTCAAAATAGTAGTCCATGTCAGCCCAACCTGATTCTTCATCAGTTCCCACGATGAAACGAACTTTCTTAGAAGTTGGAAGTCCAAGCTCCTTGATGATTTTCAAACCATAGTAACATGCTGTTGTAGGTCCCTTGTCATCTGACGCTCCACGCGCATAGAGGCGGCCATCCTTGATGGTTGGTGTGTAAGGGTCTGTATCCCAACCACTACCAGCTGGTACTACATCCATGTGGGCAAAGATTCCAAGAACTTCTTCCCCTTCACCAAACTCAAAATGTCCTGCATAGTTGTCGACATTTTTTGTTGGGTAGCCATCACGGTCTGCAATTTCAAGGAATTTTTCCAAGGCTTTCACTGGCCCTGGTCCAAAAGGATGTTGCGAATCAGCCTTACTGTCATCACGTTCTGAGTTGATTTCCAAAAAGGCTGAATAAATCAGCTAAAAAAGGTCTTCTTTGCGTTTCTCTACTTCTGCTGTAAAAATCAATTGTTGTCATATTTTTCTTCCTATCTTTTTCTCGATGATTTCATCTACTGGCAAGCGGTAGCTTGGTTCTAATTTTTTTTATCTGTATAACCCACGGTAATCAAAAAGTTCTGGGCGAAAAACGTGGATCGATTTCTAGAACTTCATTAACTTTTTGATTTGTCAAAACCAAGAATAATATTTGAACCAATTCCTTGGTCTGTCAAAGCTAAAACAAGGTTCATGGCTACTAATCCAGCATTGAGGGCTAGGTAGTCACTGATTTGTTGCTCACTATAACGAGCATACTCTGCTGGAAGGTTTTTCAAGAAGTATTGAAGTTTTTCTTCCGAAAAATTCTTAGCCCCACCAATACGAGCAATCTTACGCGCACGTTTTGGCAAATCTGTATCAGAAAACAAAGCGATAGTTACGGGTGCTTCTGAAACTTGGTCAAAGTTCATACCATAAGCCAACTTAGCCAATTCTTTATTTTTCTCACGGACTACAACAAATTTCCAAGGTTGGATATTGTGAGCACTTGGTGCTAAAGTAGCAATCTCAATCGCTGTACGAACATCCTTTGGATCTACTGGCTTATCAATAAATTGCTTTGTCGCATGACGTTTTTTGTTTAATTCAAGAAATTTCATATACATATTCCTTTTCTATTTCTACTCTTTCCATTTTACCACATTTTAACAGAGCTGGCTGGTATTTTCTTTAGGAAAAAATAACCTTTTCTTCCTTTTGGATAGTTTTTATTTCTCCAAGGCTCAAATCCTGTAGAATAAGCGTTTTTACAAGTAAAAAGCAGACGAAAATCACCTGCTTGATTCTTATTATTGAGCTGAAATAGCTTGGTTTGCTGATTCTAGGGCTTTTTTCATTACATCACGTGCAGTCTTCAATTGTTGTAGGAAAATAGTACGTGCTTGTTCAGGCATTGCAGTATCATCTGATCCAGCTGCTGAAAGACCATCGTTAAAGGCTTTTCTTGAATCTTCCATAGCTTCAAGAGCTGGTTCTACTTGCTCTGTGTAAGTTTCTTTTTGATCTGCTGGAAGCTTATTGCCGATTTCTTCTACATATTTCTTGTAGCTATCAATCAACTTACCGTAAAGAGTTTTCATATCTCCAATTGACTTAGCATTATCAATTTCTTCATCAGTCAGAAGAGTAAAATCAGATGCTGAAGTATTTGAAGTCTCCGTTTTTGATGCAGCTGTTGTTGTTTCTGCAACAGTTGTTTCTTTGCCGGCAGTCTCTGAAGATTTATTTCCAGAGCAAGCAGCTAAAGTAGCAACAGATAAAAGTACAAGGCTAGTAGCAAGAAGTTTTTTCATAATGATCTCCTTAGATGATTTTTATATATTCTATTTTACTGCAAAATAATTTAACAGTCAAAATTTTACTGGATTATGAATAAATTTCTATAAATTACTTGCTCTATAATCATTCAAAAATAATCTTTTCCTATCACTTTGATAAAAAATATATATTAGCTAATTTATCTGTTCTCTAGTAATCTATTACTAACAGAAAGCAAAAGGAGATTCTTATGAAAAAATTATTCTTATTATTAGCCATTAGTCCCTTGTTGGTGGCCTGTGGACAATCTAAACAGGAAAGTGCTTCAACTTCTACTACTAGCCCTAAAACCATTGTCGTAGCCACTGCCGGAGATATCCCACCTTTTGACTTCGAAAAAGATGGTAAGTTGACTGGATATGATGTTGAAGTTTTAAAAGCGGTTGATGAAAAACTGGACCAATACAAGATTGAATTTCAAAAAACAGCTTGGGAGAGTATCTTCCCTGGAGTTGATGCTGGTCGTTACCAAGCTCCTGCCAACAACTTGAGCTACACCAAAGAGAGAGCCGACAAATACCTCTACTCCCTACCTATCGCAAAAAATCCTTTGGTTCTTGTGAGCAGAAAAGACAAGGCTCTTACCTCTCTTCAAGACATCGCTGGTAAAACAACCCAGGATGATACTGGAACATCTACTGCCAAGGTCGTTACTGACTGGAACCAAAGCCACTCTGACAATCCTGCAACCATCCAGTACTCTGGTGAAGATGTGGCTAAACGCCTGACTGACCTCGCCAATGGTGAATTTGATTTCCTAATCTTTGATAAGATTTCTGTTCAAAAAATTATCCAAGACCGAGGATTAGACTTGAACCTAGTCGACTTGGAGAGCAATGACAATCCAAACAACTACATCATCTTCTCAAGCGACGAAAAAGAATTTAAAGAACAATTTGACAAGGTTCTCAAAGAACTCTACCAAGATGGAACTCTTGAAAAACTCAGCAAGACCTATCTTGGTGGTTCTTACCTACCAGATGCATCTGAATTAAAATAAGAAATATTAAAAGAGAGTGGGACAGAAATCGGTAATTCGTTAGAATTCGATTTCGTCGTCCCACCTCCGCACAGTTGAGTAGGGCTGTAAAAGCTGATGAAATCAGCGTAGTAGAGCACACTCAACCACTGCGTCTTGCTCGACAATCCATAGACAATTGAGAGGCTAGGACTTTTGTCCCAGCCTCTTTATTTAGTATCTGTTCGTTAAAGCACCTTTTACAAAAAATCAAAATAATTCTTGACATCCTCTACATATCCATGCTTTTCAATTAAACTAGCTAACAAATCTCTATTATGGCCTTGATAGTTGTCCTCACGTCGTAGTTCTTCATACATTTCGATAAAAGGAAGACCTTTGGTCTTGGCTGATTCTAGCTCTGCTTCATAGTCATAGGCAACTTTTCGAAATTGAATATTGACTAATTCACCATTTTCAACCTCAAGTAAGGCATACTGGGCTCGGTGATTTTTCAGCCCTACCCAGTCAAAATAAGGCATACCAATCGAACCTGGATTGATAATTTGTTGACCTTGGCTACCATAACGAAGCAACTGCTTGTGAACATGACCATAGACCGCTACATCAATAGTTTCATCAAGTAACTGGTCAAATTTTTCTGTACCATTTCCAACCAGCAAATCACCACCATAATTTTTCTCAGGTAAATTATGAGAAAGAGAAAAACGCAAGCCTTCTGCTTCTTTCTTGGCTACCATAGGTAGATTCCTCAACCAATCAATATGCTCTGGGTTTAGACGCTCCATCAGATACTGGGTCATTCTGAGAAACTGAATTTCTTCGGGATCATCTAAACCATATTGCCCATCTAAAGCCTCTAACACACAATCATCCCAGTTCCCTCGAACGGATGCTGTAATGGGTAGGTCTTTCAACAGAACCACCAAGTCATTTGCTCCTGGACCAGGAAGAAAAATATCTCCCAAAAGCCAATATTCAGTCGCTCCCAAATTTTTTGCGTCCTCAAGCACTCCAGCTAAGGCCGTCGTGTTGCCATGTATGTCTGATAAAATTGCAATCTTATGGTTCATTTTCTGCTCTTTTCTTTAGTGGATAGCTTTCAGTCTATCCAATTCACTCTTATAATTCTGTACTTTTCTTCATTATAGCATAAAAATCGCTAGAAGATTTTCACTTGACAATATTCTCATCAACTTTCTCTTAAAAAAATATGTCAAAAAAATAGTTGACATTTTATTTTCAAAAAGAATATACTATAGTCAAATATATGTGACATAAACTAAAAAGGAGGAAGCATGAATCGTGTAAAAGAATTTCGCAAGGAACTGGGCATGTCCCAGCTTGAGCTCGCCAAGGATATCGGTGTCTCGAGACAAACCATCAACATGATTGAAAACGACAAGTACAATCCCACCCTGGAACTCTGTCTCAATCTCGCTCGAAGCCTCCAAACTGACCTCAACAGTCTCTTTTTGGGAGGACGATTTTTTTAAAAAAGGAGAAGAAAAATGAAAAAAAGAACCCCTCAATGAAAAAAACTGATCAAACGTATCTATGGCATTTCAGGTCCCCTTGATGAACACAAACGGCGCGAAGCTGAGCACATCGGAAATAAAAATCTTTATGATTCTCTTTTTACCTCATGACTTTAGGCAATCTCATCCCCTTTGTCCTTGCTTTTTAGATATCCCCAAGTAGTCGCTTTTGGATATCCAATCATTATCTTTCTAATTTCCATGGTTTGTTCTATCTATGTCACTAGTCAAACTACAAAAAAACTGGTATTGCTGCTATTGATCCTGACGTGTTGAATCAGAAAGAAAAGAAACAGTTACGTAATCCTGGTCTTAAATCTGGTCTTGGCTATGGAATAGCCATGTTGTTTGGAATGCCACTTCTCAATATCCTAATGGATGATAGCAAGAGCTATCTTACCTCTCTTCTGAATACCAGAAGTATCTTGTCGACCATCGTTGCAGCCTTCTTTTTCGGATTAACAGTGCATATTGTCGCAACACTTCGGATTCAAAAAGCCAAGGAAGATCAAGACGATGATTAGGAGGAAGCTTATGAAATCACTAGTAACTTTACTTACCTATCATCTTTTGTTTGCTTCACTGCTCATCTTCATCATCGTTTCAGGGAACTTGCCCATCTACGAAATAGTCCTTGTTCTTGTCTTTGTTCCAGCACTCAACAAAGGACTGACTTATCTAAAGATAGATTCCCAAAAAACGCGCATACTCAACTTAGCACTATGCTTTATGATTATATCCTTGCCACAACTGACGGTTATTCTAAGTGATTGGAAATATTATTTACTATTCACTATCGCTATCCTTTCTTCTGTCACTTATCTCTATTGTCTCTATCAATTCGTAAAAGAAACAAAGTAACATCGTTCATTTAGGAGAAATCATCCATGAAAAAAGAACCCCTCAATGAAAAACTAATCAAACGTATCTATGGCATTTCAGGTCCCCTTGATGAACACAAACGGCGCGAAGTTGAGCACATCGGAAATAAAATCTTTATGATTCTCTTTTACCTCATGACTTTAGGCAATCTCATCCCCTTTGTCCTTGCTTTTAGATATCCCCAAGTAGTCGCTTTTGGATATCCAATCATTATCTTTCTAATTTCCATGGTTTGTGCTATCTATGTCACTAGTCAAACTACAAAAACTGGTATTGCTGCTATTGATCCTGACGTGTTGAACCAGAAAGAAAAGAAACAGTTACGTAATCCTGGTCTTAAAGCTGGTCTTGGCTATGGAATAGCCATGTTGTTAGGAATGCCACTTCTCAATATCCTAATGGATGATAGCAAGAGCTATCTTATCTCTCTTCTGAATACCAGAAGTATCTTGTCGACCATCGTTGCAGCCTTCTTTTTCGGATTAACAGTGCATATTGTCGTAACACTTCGGATTCAAAAAGCCAAGGAAGATCAAGACGACGATTAGGAGAACGCTTATGAAATCACTAGTAACTTTAATTCTCAGCCATATTTTGGTCAGTATCTTTATGACAGTTTTCCTAGTTTATGGACAAATTACGCGTCCTTTTCTGATCATCTTCCTCTTAGCCCTTCCTGTCTTGAACAAAGGACAAAGATTTCAGAAAATCAAATCAAAAAAAATACGCCTCTTAAACGCATCTCTCTGCTTTATCCTCGTATCTCTCCCACAACTGATAACGAATTCTATGGATTGGAGATATCTACTATTTCTAACCATCTGTATTGTTTTTAGTCTAGTCTACTTCTATACTCTCTATCAACTCTTTAAAGAGCTTAATCAAAAACAATGTTATTAAGAGGTCCCTACCATGAAAAAAGAAGACTTAACAACTCGCTTACTTCGAAATTTCTTTCATATACAAGGACCTTTTGACGAATGCCGTCAAGAGGTTATCTACAAGGCTTGCGCCCGTTCCATGGTCCAAATCTTTTACTCTTCCTTCTTTCTCTTCCTGTTCTATATTTTGTTCGGACGCTTTATAGAAATTGTTCGAAATGTTATGCCCTACATCTATTTTGGACTCATTCTGTTCATGAGTATAAAAGCTCAAAGAGCCGTCCAAGAGCTTCATCTTGAAAAGGATGATAAATCAGAAATCATTTACAAAACCTACAGCAAATACCAAATAAAAGTTCGTAGTTGGTTGGTATTTATAAGTATTGAGATTGGCTTATTTGTCCTGCTACTCTTTCATAAACTCTTCGTTCAGCAGATACCTCTATCAACTTTCTTGGAAAAAATCATTCAAACAGAGATAATGATTCCTTTACTTGTCTTTGGTCTTAGTATTGGAGCAATCTTTGGCACTATGGTCTACAGCTTTCTATCGTTGCACAAGGAGAAGTAAGAAACTGCATTGTTTGTTTTTGAAGTTTCGGGATATATTGTGACGGTAAGACAAAGCAGAGTTAGAGAGGTAGTTATAAATAAAATAAGTTTTTCATAGCATTTCTCCTTTATTTTGTATGATTGTATCAGAATATTTTAAAAATGAAAGGGTTTTCTATGGAGAGTGATGTGTTTTTTGATTATTTTTTAAAATCACTTAGATCTCATTTTGGTGATGGGTGTAAGGATATGGGATTTATAAAGTTTTTTAAAGATGAAAACAATAGTTTTATTACCATAGAGGATTATGTTTTAGAATCATTAGTAGTATTGTCAAATATTTTGAGTAAGGAGAGAATTGTGTTTTCTTGTGGAATTATTCATAGTAAGGGGGTAGTTACTGGAGTAGAAGTATGTATGAATGTATTAGAGTTAGAAAGATTAAATAATTTGTATAAAATATAGCTTTGAAAAATATTAAAAAACATAAGAGAATCTGTCTATGTAAGATGTGTGGAGTTGATAGAATTATGTTTCCTAGTTTTAGAACTGCCTTGTTTCGAATGGTTCCAAAATACTTCTAAAACTAAATATAGAATAAATCCCTAACACTTCTCCGTGCTAGGGGTTCTTTTAGTTCCTTAAATATCGTATATACTCTACTAATACGTAGATGAGGATTGTTAAACAAATGATAATCTCTAACCAAACGAGCGAGGTTGAGGACCGGAAACTGCAGAATGCCTTGGGACATTTTCAATGAAGTTGCTGTGATGATGGTTGGAAAGGTTAGGGCTGAGAAGGCTGGTTGGAAACCTTGTTTTAAAATCCTTGGCAAGCGACTAAGGACAAAGAAAAAGAAGGTCTGTGATGCAAGGATCATAACTAGTAAAATCCAACTAGGAAGACTGTATCCTCCCTACTCTCACTAATGCTGCCAAAAGGAGAGAAAATGGAGCACAATAGATTCCTTCTTGCCCCAGCAAAGCGAGTGGTAATGGATTTTTCCTCAAATCTTGATAAATTAGAGGGTAAAGGATAAGGGTTAAGATAAAACCAAAAATCCAAGCTCCATAGGCAATCCCAACAATGCCCACCACGGGGTAGGTCAAACTTGCTACTGCTATTCCTACATAAAGAACCGTCCAAGTTGGTGTTGCACTGGCCCTTTGTTTAACCAAGACATAGTTCTTTGTAAAGTATAAGATGAGGTAAACATCTAGAAGAAAAGCAAACCACCAGAGAATCTGTGCAACAATGCTCATGTTCGGGGGTAAGATTCGTAATAAATACGTTGATAAAATCATCCCTGCCATGGGAAAGGTTGCCATTCCTGACAAAACAGGGGCTTTCTTTAATTCTTTCTTACTTTCATGCCAGTTATTGAGGTGGCTCACCAAAAAATAAAACCATAAAATCAAGCCTGACAAACTAAAGATGTGTGATAAAAGCGGAAAAATATCCAAGATGAGATTTCCTGCTCCAGCCAATCCCAATAAGCAACCTGAAAAGGCTAAGGGGAGTTTTTTCATACCAACCTCCGAAAATGACGTTACTATCAGTATAGCATAAATAAAGCTCAGCTAGACAAGCCTTCATAAATTTTTTTTGCTATAAAACGATTGTCCCCTTTTAAAATACTCACTAACAATAATGATTAAAATAAATTCATCAAAAAAGTACCTATCACTTGATAGGTACTCTTTTAATATTTTATTCTATAGCTTGGTTAGCCTTTAAAGGTTACGATTGTTGCACCACTTCCACCTGCATTTTGTGGCGCATAGCCAAAGCTCTTGACTTGCTTGTTTCTTTGGAGATATTTGGTTACTCCTTCACGAATGACTCCTGTACCGATACCATGGATGATGTCCACTTGAGCCATGTTGTTGAGTAGGGCTTGGTCGATAAAGGCATCCAAGGCTTCCATAGCTTCCTCATAGCGTTTGCCACGAAGGTCTAGTCGAGCCTGTGGTCCTTTACCACCTGCCCGTTTGACAACGTTGACTTGTTTTTTCTTGACTGGTGCTTCTTGCTGAGCCTGAACCAAGTCAAACTCTCTTTCTTCAAGGGTCATCTTAATCAAGCCAACTTGAGCTTCCCAGCGACCATCCTTGAGTTGATTGGTCAAGGTACCTCGTTGACCATAGCTTAAAACGATGATATCATCCCCAACTTTTGGAGCTCGTTTTTTCTTAGCCTTTTGGAGAACCTTATTTTTAGAAAGATCAACTTTTTCAGGTGCTAACTTCTTGAGTTTGGCCTTGGCTTCGATAATCTCATGTGGTTTTAGTTGAGATTTGCTGTGAAGATTTTTAAGAATATCATCACTTTCTGCCAGAGCCAAGTCAACAATCTCAGCAGCTTGCTCACGCGCCTTATTGAGTTCTGTTTCCTTCTCACGATTGAGCTCATTGTAAAGTTTTTTAAGCGCACGGTTCATCTTGAGATTTTCTTGCTCGACTTGGCGAATATTCTCAAGACGTTTACGGCTTTCAAGTGTCTGCTCTTCCAACTGCTCAATAATGCGATTGACATCATTGTCTTGGTTAATCTGCTTGCTAGCGTCACCTACAATGACATCTGACAAACCGAGACGTTTAGCAATCTCAAAGGCGTTGCTTCGACCAGGTACGCCTTGCATAAAGCGATAGGTCGGGCGCAAGCTAGCTGTATCAAACTCCATGCTGGCATTCTGAACATAAGCCGTTTCAATTCCGTAGGCCTTGAGTTCAGGATAGTGAGTGGTTGCCATAGTCTTGACCTGACGCAAGCGCAAGTCTTCTAGGATAGACATGGCAAGAGCAGCTCCTTCTTGAGGATCTGTTCCTGCTCCAAGCTCATCTAGTAGCAAGAGCGAGTTTTGGTTGACCTTACCAAGAATATCAACAATATTAGTCATGTGACTAGAGAAAGTTGAAAGACTTTGTTCGATGGATTGTTCGTCTCCGATATCCGCAAAGACCTCCTCGAAAATCCCCACACGACTTCCCTTATCCGCCAAAATCGGCAAACCTGACTGAGCCATCAATTGCGTCAAACCCTAAGGTTTTGAGCATAATGGTCTTACCACCCGTATTGGGACCAGTGATAACGATGGCTGTTAGATCTTTACCAAAGTGTACATCATTAGCAACAGCATGTTGCACCAAGGGATGACGAACATGGAGGAGTTGAATCTCCTGTCCCTCAGAGACTTGAGGAACTACTGCTCCTGTCTCTTGGATAAAGCGGACCTTAGCACGAATCAAGTCCAAATGTCCGATAATCCAGGCATCATTGGCAATTTCAGCTGCGTGCGGTCTTACTCGTTCAGAGAGTTCCTGAAGGATACGCATCATCTCATAGCGTTCATCTGCACGAAGACTAGCAATTTCCTCACTCAGCTTGACCACTTCACGCGGTTCAATATAGACAGTGTTCCCACTAGCAGAGATATCATGCACTACACCAGCAATCTTGTTCCGATAGGTATTTTTGACTGGAAGAACTTGGCGTCCATTTCGACTAGCAATAATGCCTTCTGTCAACATCTGAGCCTTTTGTTTGAGCAAATCTTGCAAGACATCGCGGACTTGACTCTCACTATCATGGATTTTGCGACGAATTCGTGCTAGTTCTTCACTAGCAAAATTCTCAATAAATCCAGCCTCGTTTATGGCTTGGAGATTGCCCTGTAGATGTGGGAAGTCGTGAAGTTTCTCAAACCAATTTGCCAAGTGGTCCAAGCGTACATTTTCAAGATTATCATAGAAATTTTTCAGTTCACGGCTGGCAAATATGGCACGTTTGAGTAGGAGAAATTCTTCGATGTTGAGATCTGCTCCCATTTCTAAACGTTTGCAGGTTGCAGCAATGTCTTTTGTTCCCGAGATACTGAAGTGAGGATGCTCAACAAAGAGTTCCTGCATCTCTTCCATCTCTGCAAAAGCCTGCTTAATCTTATCTTCTCTATCTGTTGGAACTAGCTCTTTCAACTGTTCTAGTCCCTGTTCGGTCAATAAATGTGGCTCAAATAAAGCCTTGACCTTATTAAATTCTAAGGTTTCTAATATTTTTGTATTCATGTTCTTTCCCTAATTCATGAGCTAATAGAACTTTTCAAAAGAAATTTGCATTCTCTCATAAGCTCATAGAATTGTAAACAAAAGGCTAGGAATAATTCCCGCCCTTTTTATCCGATTAATTTTGTTACCCAGAGCTGTTTAATCAAATCAGTAGTGAATGGTATACTCTGGATCATATGTTTGGCTACTATACTATTTTCAAGTGAATTTTGAACAACTCCCAGTGGAACCGTTGCAAGAATGGTCAAGATCATCTGGAGAACAAACAAGGTCACTCCAATAGATAGGACACCCTGCACCCTGATTCGGAAGTATTTTCCTCCTAGTTTTTTTGCTTGGCACAAGGTTTAAAAAAATAGACCGATAAAAACGACCGAAACTATAGAAAAATACCAAAAAGCTAAGAGATAACCAATACCTGCGTAAAAAGACCTTGTCCAGTTGGAAAAAGCTGGTCAGAAGGGAAAGAAGAAGGTTCCCTGTCCTTCTTGAGGATTGGCATAAGGGCATAAAAGTAAATGAAACTTTTCACCTAAGGACTGATAAAAGTTTCCTGCAAGATATGCTGAGACTACTGTAGCCACAAGATAATAAACTTGTAGAAGTAAGCCTCTGCGATAACCGATGTAAAAGCTCCAAGCAAGAATCAATAAAAGAATAATGGAAATCATAAAGGATCCTCAATCTTGCTCTGCTCTTGTTTTGCCGCAACCACTTGATAACGAAGAGCCTCTAGTTGCTGCTCCTTCTCATCAAATTCGATTTCACGACTGAGCTGGGTTGATAAGCAATTAATGGCTAACAAAATAGCCAGAGTCTCATCATCCGTCCCAGGCATTTGCTCCTTGAGAGCTTCATATTTTTCTGTTGCAACCTTTGCAATCTCCTCCATAAAAAGATTATCATGCTCGGTTGTTAGGGTTAATGTCTTTTTTCCGAATGAAAACTTATATCGATTTAAATTTGCCATAAAATTCACCTCACGATATTATACCAAATTTCACTAAGTTTGTCAGTTTTTACCAATTCTACTGCTTTTATGGTACAATAAGAACTATGGCAAGTATTACATTAACTCCAAGTGAAAATGAAATTCAAGCGTTTGTTCAAAAGCATGAAAAAAACCTCGCTCCAAGTAAAAACCCATATATTCGCTACTTTTTCAAGCTTCCTCAAGCAAGTGTTTCCGTCTATACATCTGGGAAAGTCCTCTTGCAAGGAGAAACTGCTGAAAGCTATGCTAGCTTTTTTGGTTATCAAGTAGCACAAGTAGTTAGTGGACAAAACTTTCCGATGATTGGAACTGATGAAGTAGGAAATGGTTCCTACTTTGGTGGTCTAGCTGTAGTGGCATCCTTTGTTACTCCTGACCAGCATGACTTCTTACGAAAACTTGGTGTCGGAGATTCGAAGACCCTGACCGACCAGAAAATTCGTCAGATTGCGCCTATTCTCAAAGAAAAAATTCAGCATCAAGCACTCCTCCTGTCACCTACCAAGTATAATGAGGTGATTGGTGAGCGCTACAATGCTGTGTCTGTCAAGGTAGCTCTTCACAATCAAGCAATCTTTCTCCTCCTTCAAAAGGGAGTTGAGCCTGAAAAAATTGTTATTGACGCCTTTACCAGCTCACAAAATTATGAAAAGTATCTAAAAAATGAAGCCAATCATTTTCCTAATCCAGTCACGCTAGAGGAAAAAGCTGAGGGCAAGTACTTGGCCGTTGCCGTTAGCTCCATCATTGCGCGTGATCTCTTCCTAGAAAATCTTGAAAACCTAGGTAAAGAGCTAGGTTACCAACTTCCAAGTGGGGCTGGAACTGCTTCTGATAAGGTAGCTAGCCAAATTTTACAAGCCTATGGAATGAATGGTCTTCATTTTAGTGCCAAAGTACACTTTAAAAATACTGAGAAAGCTAAACAGCTTCTAGAAAGGTAAAATATGAAGTATTTTAAAATATTTTTAAAAGAGTGGGGAATTTCCTTCCTGATTATTGCATTAGTAGGTCTCAGCCGTCTCTTTCTCTGGAGCAATGTTCGTGTAGAAGGACACTCTATGGATCCTACTCTAGCTGATGGAGAAATTCTCTTCGTTGTCAAACACCTACCAATCGATCGCTTTGACATCGTGGTAGCCCATGAAGAAGATGGAAATAAAGACATTGTCAAACGGGTTATTGGCTTACCAGGCGACACCATCCGTTATGAGAACGACAAGCTTTATATCAATGGTCAAGAAACTGATGAGCCTTATTTGGCAGAATACCTCAAACGTTTCAATGAGGACAAGCTACAAAGTACTTATGCCGGAACAGGATGGGAGGGTACTAAAGGTGAATATTTTAGAAATCTTGCTAAAAAGCATCAGCATTTACTCTCGATGTAAACTTTAACACTAGCTTTACCTACACAATCCCAGAAGGTCAATATCTACTACTCGGGGATGACCGTCTGGTGTCTAGCGATAGTCGCCATGTTGGTACCTTTTAAGGCAAAAGATATCATTGGTGAAGCCAAGTTCCGTTTCTGGCCACTGAAACGAATTGGAACATTTTAAGAACACTAAGAGGCCGAGAAATATAAATCTCAGCCTCTTCTCATTCTATCCTGAATGATAGATTTCATTCAGGAATGTAAAGGAATTATATGGAAGTCTATTTTTACAGGTACGATTGAACGTATTATTTTTTTGAAAAATATCAGCAACTTTTTACCGTATTCTCCTTTTAGATATAGAGGATACCAATGCTGAGGACTTTGATGATTTCGAAATCATTGTTACAGGGACCATGGCTGATGTTATCGAGGGAGAAGAATACACTTTTCTGGGGGCAGATTGTCCAACACTCCAAATACGGAGAACAACTGCAGATCTCCCGTTACGAAAGAGCAAAACCAACTAGTAAGGGATTGGTCAAATATTTCTCTAGCAGCCATTTTAAGGGAATTGGTCTCAAAACTGCTCAGAAAATCGTGGATATCTATGGGAGACGACACTATCGACAAAATCTTAGAAAATCCGGAGAAGCTGAAATCCATCTCTGGACTATCTTCTAAGAGTCGTGAAGCCTTTGTTTCTGCTCTTCGTCTCAATTATGGGACTGAGATGGTTTTAGCCAAACTAGCCAACTACGGCATTCCCAACAAGTTAGCCATCCAAATCCAAGATACCTACAAGGAAGAAACTATAGACATTGTTGAAAATTATCCCTACCAGTTGGTAGAAGATATCAAGGGCTTGGGTTTTACCATAGCTGACCAATTAGCCCAAGAACTGGGGATTGAGAGCCAAGCTCCCGAGCGCTTCCGTGCGGGTCTAGTCCATAGTCTCTTTCAAGGTTGCATGGAGAGCGGGGACACTTATGTTGAAGCCAGAGATTTATTGGAGCAAACCCTCAACTCTTCTAGAATCCTCTCGTCCAGTTGAACTAGATCCGAATCAAGTTGCCCAAGAGCTTGCTTATCTGATTGAAGAAGATAAGGTTCAGCAGATTGACACCAAAATCTTTGATAATAGCCTCTTTTTTGCAGAAGAAGGTATTCATAATCACCTCATTCGTATCCTTAAAAAAGAAGAAACCAAAAAACAAGAAATAAAAACCATCCAGAAACATATCGCAACTGTCGAAGAAGAATTAGGCATCCAATACGATACCATTCAAAAACAGGCAATCTGCGACGCTATCCAAAACAAGGTCTTTATCCTAACAGGTGGTCCAGGAACAGGAAAAACTACTGTTATCAATGGTATCATCGCAGTTTATGCACTTTTAGAAGGACTAGACCTCAGGAAAAAAAGTGATATCCCTATTCTCTAGCTGCTCCAACAGGTCGTGCGGCTCGTCGCATGAATGAACTGACAGGTTTGCCAAGTGCAACCATTCATCGTCACTTTAGGAATGACGGGAGATGACGACACTAGTCATCTGGAGGATTATTTAGATGCTGACTTTTATCATCGTGGATGAGTTTTCTATGGTGGACACATGGCTAGCTAACCAGCTCTTCTCTAACATCTCCTCTAATAGTAAAAATCCTCATTGTTGGAGATAGTGACCAATTGCCTTCTGTCAGTCCTGGTCAGGTCTTAGCTGACCTCCTCCAGATTCCGATGCTTCCCCAGACTCGCTTTGGAAACGGATTTACCGTCAAAAATCGAAGAATCTACCATCGTAACTCTGGCCAGTCAGATCAGACAAGGGATTTTGCCAGAAGATTTTCACCCAGAAAAAAAGCAGATCGCTCCTACTTTGAAATCGTCAATAGTCACATCCCAGCTACCATTGAAAAAGATCTTGGATGCTGCCATCAGAAGCGGAATCCCTGTTCGTGACATTCAAGTCCTTGCTCCCATGTACCGAGGAACTGCTGGTATTGACGCCATCAACCATCTCATGCAGACCCTCCTCAATCCTCCACAAAAAAGACCAGCTTAGCTTTTGAAGCTCCCTCAGTGCCTCTACCGAACTGGAGATAAGGTCATTCACCTAGTCAACGATGCTGAAGTCAATGTCTTTAATGGAGATTTGGGCTATATCACAGACCTAATCCCAGGTAAATACACCGAGTCCAAGCAAGATGAGATTGCCATTGATTTTGATGGCAATGAAGTCATCTATCCACGCAACGAATGGTATAAAATCCGTCTGGCCTACGCCATGAGTATCCATAAATCGCAAGGTAGTGAATTTCCAGTTGTCATTCTCCCTATCACCAGCTCTAGCAAGCGAATGTTGGAGCGAAACCTCATCTACACAGCAATCACACGAGCTAAAAGTAAGCTAATTCTCCTAGGTGAATTAAGAGCCTTTGACTATGCAACCAAACATATGGGAACTGCTCGCAAGACTTATCTGATTGAACGATTCAGTGAGCTCATGGAAACCATTGAACAAACTAGTACTCCTCATACAGAAAAAACTACTTCTGGACAATCCTATGTCCTCACTGAGGACAATTGGTCAACCATTCCAGCCATGATTGGGATTAGCCAAGATGACCTTGATGATTTTTTCGGAAAATAAAGCACAAAAAACCACCGAATCCGGTGGTTTTTTATCTTTTCAGATTATTTTACTGTTGCAGTGCTTGTAATCAATTCAACAGCTTTTTTGATTGTGATATCGTGTTTCAACATGTCAGCTGAAAGCAAGCTTTGTACTTGGGCAACTTCCATGTTGTAATCTGCAGCCAATTGCTCGATTTCTTTTTGGATTTCTTCTTCAGTAGCGTCAAATCCTTCAGCTTTCGCAACTGCTTCGATAACAAGGTTAGTCTTAGTGCGTGACTCAGCTTCTGCTTCGTATTGTTTGTGAAGGTCTTCTTGAGTAGTTCCAGTGATTTGGAAGTACATGTCAGGGTTGATACCTTGACGTTGCAAGTTTCCAAGGAACTCATTTACTGAGCGGTGAACTTCTTCGTGGATCATTTCTTCTGGAAGTTCTACGATTTCAGCGTTTTCAACTGCTTTATCGATTGCTGCACCTTCAACGGCTTCAGTGTATGCTTCTTCTTTAGCAGCAGCTAATTCTTTGCGATATTTTTCTTTCAATTCGTCAAGAGTTTCAACTTCTTCGTCGATATCTTTTGCAAGTTCATCGTCAAGAGCTGGAACTTCTTTAGCTTTAACTTCGTGGATAGTTGTTACGAATTTAGCTTCTTTACCAGCAAGGTCTTCTGCTTGGTAGTCTTCTGGGAATGTTACGATAACGTCAACAGTTTCACCAGCTGAATGTCCAACTAATTGGTCTTCGAAACCAGGGATGAATTGACCTGAACCAAGTCCAAGTGAGAAGTTTTCACCTTTTCCGCCGTCAAATTCAACACCGTCGATAGAACCAACAAAGTCGATAACAACAGTGTCGCCATTTTCAGCAGCACCTTCTTTGATCACCAATTCAGCCAAGTTGTTGCGTTCACGTTCGATACGCTCTTCAACATCAGCGTCAGTTACTTCTTTATCTACATCAACTGATACTTCAAGGTTTTTGTATTCACCCAATTTTACTTCAGGTTTTGTAACAACTTCAGCAGTGATAACCCAATCTTGACCTTTTTCCATAGAAGTTACGTCAATTTTTGGTTGAGCAACTACTTCAAGACCAGCTTCTTTAACAGCTGCTTCATAAGCGTCTGGTAAAAGAGCGTTCATTGCATCTTGGTAAAGTGCTTCTTCACCAAATTTTTGGTCGAAGATAGGACGTGGAAGGTGACCTTTACGGAAACCTGGAACGTTAAGAGTTTTCTTTACTGAGTTAAATACACGGTCCAATTCTGGTTTGATTTGGTCTTGAGAGATAGTGAAAGTCAAGACACCACGGTTTGTTTCTTTGTTTTCAAATGATACAGACATTCTGTCATTTCTCCTTAAAATTTTTAATACAGTCCATTATACCACATAGTAGCGAACTTTTTCAAGTAATGGATGCGCTTTTCGTCCATGCTTCAGTTACATCCTATGTCCCCTAAAATTCATCAGAATCCACCAGATGATGTTGAAAAGCATAAACTGCTGCCTGGGTACGATCACTGACCTCAAGTTTGGCTAGGATATTGGAGACATGGGTCTTGACTGTCTTTAGGGAGATAAAGAGCTCATCTGCAATACGCTGATTTTCATAGCCCTTGGCAATCAGTTGAAGGACATCGCGTTCTCGCGCAGTTAATTCTTCGTGAAGTTCCATATGATTGCGGTGGTATTCTACTTTCTTACTCACCTCTTGTTCAATTGCAAGTTCTCCAGCTGCTACTTTACGAACTGCATGTAAGAGTTCATCAGCACTGGAAGTTTTGAGCATGTAGCCCCTAGCTCCAGCATTCAAAACTGGCATGATTTTTTCATTGTCTAGATAAGAAGACACAATCAGGATTTTAGCCTCCGGCCATTCTTGAGAATAGCTAGAGTTGCGTCAATTCCATTCATTTCAGGCATGACAATATCCATCACAATCACATCTGGGCGAAGAGCCAAAGCCATGGAAATCCCTTCGGCTCCATTAGTTGCTTCTCCAACAACCTCTACATCATCTTGTAGTTCAAAATAACTTCTTAATCCAAGACGCACCATTTGGTGGTCATCTACTAATAATAGTTTCATTTTATTTCCTTTTGTTAGTCAATCAAGCAAGGGGTATGCGAATATCCACTGCCAAACCCTGCTTGGGCGCTGTTAATAGTTGTATGCTCCCTGCCATATCTTCCACTCGTTCTTTGATATTCCGTAGTCCATAGCTCAAATCATCTACGTCAACCGGCTCGAAACCTCTACCATTGTCCACTACTTTCAACTGTAATTCTGTTTCAGTCTGATAAAGATAAACATCCAAACAAGAAGCTTGAGCATGGCGAAGAGTATTACTAACAATTCTTGGACAATACGGAAAGACATGCTCCTCAATCTTTTTAGGTAAGTTATCTACCTGAAATTTAAAAGCTGACCTTTGAGGTCACTCTTTTTCCTTCAACTCTTTCAGGAGCAGATTGAATCCCTTCTACCAGACTCTTTTTGTTCTAGTTCAACAGGTCGCAAATGTAAGAGCAGGATACGTAAATCTCTCTGAGCAGTCTCCAAAATAGCTGTTACACCTTGGAGTTGGGTTTGCATGTTTTCTGGCTCAAGCTTAGTAGCTTGCTGACTAAGACCTGACAAGATCATATGGGCAGCAAAGATTTCCTGACTGACCGTGTCATGCAAGTCACGCGCAATTCGCTTGCGCTCTTTTTCGATAATATCTTCTTCCTTAGCTAAAATTTGATTGTCGACTTTCTGGATGGCTTCCGTCAGGAGACTTAGTTTCCCAGACAGACTCTTAAAACTCGCATCCAAGTCTGCATCTCCTACAGAGGCTACTTCCTTACCAGCTAATAAGCGTTTCAGATTGATTTGAATAGTTTTACGTGACACTTCGTCAATCAATCTCCAAAAAAGAATGAAAAAGAAGGTCAAGGAAATACTGAAAAATCAAAGGCTAGAAAAAAACCAATTTTTTTGTGTCTTTTTCTAAATCTTGGAGTAAATATTGCCAGTCTATTTCTAAGACATTGAAGAGACTTCGAAAAAGGAAGACAACAAATAAAAGTGAAGTAATGCTAATTAAAATATAGGTTTGCTTTTTCATCCTCTCACTACCTCAACATCTCCAACCATGGTCGTCAAGACAAGCTTAACACTCTTATGGCTCTTGAGATAATCTCTCGTTTCTTGATGATAGTGCTCATTCCGAAGTGCTCGTTTAGGTTGGTCTAGAAAAGTCAAATCTCCATACAAGGAGTTGATACTGAGACTAATTTCCACATCAACTGGGACAATGATTTTTGTGGTACCAACAATCTTTCTCAAAATAATGACATTATCGTGATTAGTTAAGATAACTTTCTCCAGATGGATAGTATCCTTACCCATGAGACGAAAAAGATTGATATCATCAAAACGACAAGTCTGGTAGCTTGAGAAATGGTGAAGATTCCCAAACCAGCGATTTTTGTCCCTCTTTACAGTCACAACATCTTCATATACCAGATTGGTAGGCTCCCTTTCCTCATTCATCATAGGGTAAAGGAGGAAGAGACTGTATATCAAAGCTACAAAAATAGCTAAGATAACAAAAGGATTGAGCATAATGATGAAGAAAAATAGGATGCTCACCGCCACTAAAAAGAAGTTATTGCCTTGTCTACCTGTATAATAGCGAATCAGGAGTAAAAACAAGAGTAAAATGAGTAGAAAACGGGAAAAATGCTCTGATACCATCATAATCAGAGCTCCTGTCAATAAACAAGCTTCAATAAATAGAAAAATTTGAAATTTTCTCATGTAACCGTCCTCTCTACTTAATTGTATCACAAATCCCAAAAGTCACATCAGTCTGAGGAATGAAAAAGAGACCGGGACTAAAATCCCGACCTCCTTACATTTGATCTTTTGCTTCTTTTAATTTTCCATATAAGAGATAGTCGACTTCTTGCAAATCTTCAATCCTTGCACAATTAAGGGCACACATGATCAAGCGTAGATCTTCCTTCCACCCTTCAACAATGGAAATAACGACATCAACAGAGTAATTCTCTACCAGCTCTAACATGGTGCGTGATAGACCAACTGCCTTTGCTCCAAACACCAAGCATTTGATGATATCTAGTGGATTGCGAACTCCTCCACTCACCAAAAGCTCCACCTTGTCTTTCCAGTCTTGGGCATTCAGAAGAGCCTGCATGGTCGATTGACCCCAGTCATTTAGGTAATCACGCTGTCCACCGCGACGGTTTTCAATATAAGCAAAGCTAGTCCCCCCACGACCAGACAAATCAACGGTTCGTATTCCCATCTCATAAGCCTTAGCAATGGTCTTAACATCCATACCAAAACCAACTTCTTTAAAACAAGAGGTACAGAGATTTGCTCAGCATAATCTTTCAGATTATGCTTCCATAATCTAAATTGACGTTCACCCTCTGGCATGAGTAACTCCTGCATGACATTAACATGAACTTGCAAAAGAAGTGGATTCATCTCTTTCACTGTTTGTAGACCCAATTTAACTGGTTTGTCTAAGCCAATATTGGTTCCAAGAAGGAGGTCAGGGTAACTAGTTTTGACTGAAAAAGAGTCATCTGAAGGATCCTTAAGAGCAGCACTGTAAGAACCCGTCACAAATAAAATCCCACAGGCTTCAGCCACCTGAGCCAGCTTTTGATTGATTTCTCTCCCCTTATCACTTCCACCCGTCATGGCATTGATATAAAAAGGGAAAGTCCCACTTTTCGACCTGCAAATTCTGTCGTAAGATCAATTTCATCTAAGTCATATAAAGGCAGGGAAGAATGAATCAGCTCCACCTCATCAAAACTATTATAAGTACTGTTTTGTTCAAGGGCATAGCGGATATGTTCGTCCTTACGGTTTGTCGTCATGTCCTATCCTTTCTTGATATAAGAGCTCAATTTCTAAATCAGCCCAGCGTTTTTTTAAGTAAATGTGGTCGAATCTTGGTCAAAACTGAGAGCAATTCCACAGTCGCCACCACCAGCACCACTACTTTTTAGCGACAGCTTTTCAAATCTAGACAGGCATCTTTCAATTTGTCTGAGGGCTGGTGTGTAAATGTCTGAACTCAAGTCTTCTAAGAGCAGGCTAGCTTGTTCTAGTTGCTCAATCATTTTTTCTTTTTGACCTGTCTGCAAAGCATTCACCAAGTTAGCTACTGTTTCTTTTGAAGCTTGCAAGAAGCTGGCATCCATATTATTCTTGATTTGCTTAACCATGTGACTAGACACAGCAACTTCCTTGGTCCAACCCACCAGAAAGTCAAATGTCAAGACCGGTTCAACGCTCTCAATAGAAAAGCCCCAATCTTTCTTTAAGACTTTCTCTAAGGTCTCTTCATCTAACCAAGTAGCCACAGTTTGACGGTTAAATGACTGGTAGATAACCAAGTCCTCTGCGACGATACAGGCAATGTCCCCCATAGAACCATTGTCCCCTCGTTTGAGCAGAACAGCACTAGCTAGCTTAAACATGAGATTTCGGTCAACTGAGAAACCATAGAGAGCCAACATAGCTTTGATGACTAAGACTACGACACTACCCACTGGAACCCAGTCCAAACTTCTTGCCCTCACGCTCCATTTTTCCCACGAATGTCTATGGAAAAAAAGCTTGCAATTGCTGGCCTTTAGCAGTGAGATATTCTTCCATCAAAGTGATTGTATCCTGAATCAGACTATATGCAGGGTCAGGTGTCAAATCCACTGCATAATCAAAACATATCTGAATAGAGACGATAGTTAGCAGCAAGCATCAATCTCAGCCGTCATGTAGATAGGGAATTGCCTTAATCAGGGCTAACTGACCTGGCTCTAAGATAGCATATTCACCAGCCCAATAGAGTTTCCCGCATGTCCTAACAGCAATCATCTTGGCTCAAATCCTTTGTTTTCGATACGATTAGGCGATAACGCTGACCCAAGATTTCCGATAAATGGTCCAAATCCTTTTCTTGGCAGAGGACCTTGACATTGGGACCAGCATCCATGGTAAAGTAACAAGCTTCTCCTTGCTCACGCAATTGGCGAACAAAGTCCATAGCCTCATAACTAGCATCTGTCAGATAAGAGTAAGGTGGTTTTGCAGTCTGAGTCGTAGCGTGCATGGCAAGGGCATTCTTCTCCGTTAATTTCCCAACCTTTTTAAAGTCATTAGCCTTTAGATAGACTAGCATGTCCTTGTAATCTTGCTCAGACTGACGCACCCAGTCATCAAAGGTAGTTGAAGTCTCCACACAGAGTTTCATGCCATCTCGACTAGAGATTGGTTTTTTCTTGTCTTCCAAGACCAACATAATCATGGCTAATTTTCAAGTCTGTTTCTACCGGGTAAATATCTCCACTATCCTTATCCCAAGCACCAAGTGGGCCATAAAAACTACGAGATGATGAACCCGAAGCAAATTTAGCTTCTTGGGCCAATTGTTTACGGTCTAGCCCAAGTTTAAAATAAGCATTGCAGGCCTTGACCAAGGCTGATAAACCACTAGAACTCGATGACAAACCCGCTGCTGTTGGCATATTGTTCTTGGTATCGATACGAACAAAACCTGCTCCTTCAGGGCGGTAGCGATCAATGATTTTACTCATTTTGGCATGTTCAGCTTCATTTTGCAACTGACCATTGATGTAGAAGGCATCAGCTATCGCATCAATGGGTAGGGCTGACAGGGTGGTTTCAGTATACATATTTTCTAAAGTTAAAGAGATGCTACTAGTTGCTGGAACCATCTCCTTCTCTTTTTTCTTTCCCCAATATTTGATAATGGCAATATTGGCATAAGAACGCACTGTTACAGGCTCTCTATCCATGTCTGAACAGCTCCTTTCTCTTCTAATCTTTGTGCTAGTTCTTGTGCTTGCTCAAGATTGGCTGCCAAGGCTATAATGCAACCTCCTAGACCTCCACCACTCATTTTGGCACCTAGTGCACCATGATGGATAGCAGTTTCTACCAGGCTATCAGCCTCTTGAGAGCTAACACCGATCTCTTTTAGATTTTCATGGGCTTGGCTGAGAATTTCTCCCAGTTTTTCAGCATCTTTATGATTGATGGCATCTTCCGCTTCTTGGGTTAAATCTCCCAGAGTCTGTAAATAAGGAAGAGCATCTTTGCCTTTACTTTGAACTACCTGAATAGCCTCTCTCGTATGACCATAAACACCCGTATCTGCAATCACTAGATAAGTCGACAAGTCCATCTCAAGCTCTGTAAAGCCAAGATTCTTGATAAAACGAATAGGATGGTCACTGAGACAGGTCTTGGCATCCAAACCACTAGGATTCATATGGGCAATCATCTCCGCACGATTGACTAAAATCTCTAGAGTTTCTTGGGAGAGTTGCGCATCATAGTAATCAAAGACTGCACGAATAGCCGCAATACTGATGGCTGCTGATGAACCCATCCCCCGTTTTTCCGGGATAGCTGATTCAATTTGACACCGAATGCAAGCATCTTTAATCGTTAGATATTCTAAGGAGGCATAGACTGCCATTGATAGAGTATCCTCTTCAAAAAGGCACCAAGGTGTCTCTGCAGGAAGCACGCGACAAGTGACCTCCACCTCTAAAAGAGGCAAAGATATGGCTGGATAGCCATAAACAACTGCATGCTCTCCTATTAAAATAATTTTACTATGTGCCTTTCCGACACCTATTTTTTTTATCATTTAATCCTTCTGTTCGACGAAATATGTCTCATATCTTAGCAAAAATTATAGTTATATTCTATTCTATTTTATTATATTTTCACAAAAAAAGCGATTGTTTCCTTCACAATCGCCTGTTTTCATTATTGAACCCACTCGCCATTATAGTTAAGAGAATATCCATCTACAGTTGTACTAACTGCCAAAGCACCTGAACTATAGGCATAGTACCATTTACCGTTAACTTGGAACCAGCCAGTCTTCATATCGCCATTACTTGCATTGAGGTAGTACCAAGTTGAGCCGTCTTGAAACCAGCCTGTTGCCATAGCTCCTGATGAACGGAGGTAATACCAATAGCCATTGATAGAAGCCCAACCTGTTTTCATATCCCCATTTTCAGCGTCAAGATAATACCAAGTTGAGCCGTCTTGATACCAGCCAGTTGCCATAGCACCTGATGAACGGAGATAGTACCACTTGTTACCAAGATATTGCCAACCCGTTTGCATTGTAGCAGTTGTTGGATCTAGATAATACCATGGAGTAGCTTTTAGCTTATCTTCATCATATGTAAGAGGAAATCCTTAACCCAACCACGTGCTAGCTCCCCAACAGTCAATCTGTTAATGCGAGAATCAAAGCCACCATCCTTCTGTAAATAATACCAGTGCCCCTCATCATGAACCCAACCAGTTTTTAAGGTGTGATAACTTCGTTTGTCTTCAAAATAATAAACTCGTTTCTCTGCTGGACTATCATATTGTTCCCCATGATGTTTGTTGGTATTTGTAGCAGTTTTTGCTTCTAAAACTTGCTTACCAACAAATTCTTGTAGTACCCCATCTTGACCAAAGTAAAACCAATCTGGTCTAAAAGCAACATCTTGCCTTAGAGAAGAACCAATCGTAACCCCTTCGTGTGGAGCAGGTATATATTGCCAGCCGACAACCATCTCTCCAGATAAACCATCAAAATAATAGTACTTACCATCAATCACTCGCCAGTAGGTTTCTTTGAGTTCCCCCTTCTTGTAGTAGGTTCTACCATTTTCTTGGACAAATTTCCATCCTTCAGAATTCGAATCATCCGCAAATACTGTATTAGTAGCTAGCAAACCAAAGAAAATCGCTGTTAGTCCAACTTGCATCATTTTTTTCAAAAAATTCATTTTTGTATCCTCCAAAATGATTATAGCAAAGATACTTGGTTTGGTCAATATATTGAATAGTAGTTTACAAATTGCTTCATTTGGTCTAAAAAGATACTCACAAAAAAGCAGTTACACAAGGTAACTGCTTTCTACTCCTGCATGGTATATCCTACACCACGCACCGTTTTAATATAACTCTTTTGACCTTTGACATCTATCTTACTACGTAGATAACGAATATAGACATCAACAATATTTGTCTCTGTAGCACTTTCGTACTTCCAGACACTTTCGAGCAACTGCTCTCGGGTCAAGACTTTCTTGCTTCCCATCAGCGTCGCTAAAAGATCATATTCACGACGAGTGAGAGCTATCATTTCATCTCCACGATAAACCGTGTGGTTGGCAACATCTATCCTCAAATTTCGATAGCTGGTTGGAACCTTCATTTGGTTACAATGTTGATCAATAAAATCTCTGCCACGGAAAATCGCTGAAATCCTCGCTACCAAATCTTCAATAATGATTGGTTTGTAGATATAAGAAACTGCAAAACGTTGAATAACTTCAAGCTCTGCTTGTAAGTCTTCCCAATGGTCCAAAATCATAATCACAGAAGCTGGTTTGGTCTGACTCAACTTATCCACAAAATCTTGGGCTGTCATATCTCCTAGATTGACATTCAATAATATCAAATCATAATCATTTTGTTGAGCCAGAGAAAGGGCCTTTTTCCCCTCCTCTACCAAGTCAACTCGGTATTGCTCTTTCTGGAGTTCCAAACTTAAAAAATGAGCTAGACTTCTTTCTTTTTCAAGCAATAAAATCCGTTTCCCCATAGCTGACCTACTTATTTTTCGTCATACCAAGAGTAGTGGAATGTTCCTTCTTTGTCTTTACGTTGGTATGTATGGGCACCAAAGTAATCACGTTGTGCTTGGATCAAGTTTGCTGGAAGATCCGCTGAACGATAGCTATCAAAGTAAGTGATGGCAGCTGAGAAAGTAGGTACTGGTACACCTGCTTGAACAGCAAGAGCTACGATAGCACGAACAGATTGTTGGTACTTAGCAGTTACATCCAAGAAGTACTCATCCAAAAGAAGGTTAGCAAGGTCTGCATCACGGTTGTATGCATCAGTGATCTTTTGCAAGAAACGAGAACGGATGATACAGCCATCGCGCCAGATAGAAGCGATATCTGCAAATGGTAAGTTCCAGTTATTTTCTTTAGAAGCGACACGCAATTGAGCGAAACCTTGTGCGTATGAGATGATTTTTGAGAAGTAAAGGGCTTGGCGGATCTTTTTCGATCAACTCAGCCTTATCTCCTTCAAATGTGAAAGTAGCTGGCTTTTGGAAGCACCTTGCTAGCGTGTACACGTTCTTCTTTATAAGTTGAAATGTAGCGCGCAAATACTGACTCAGTAATCAGTGACAATGGCACACCAAGGTCAAGCGCTGATTGGCTAGTCCATTTACCAGTTCCCTTGTTTCCTGCAGCATCCAAGATGTAGTCTACGATTGGTCCATCTTGACCTTCATCGTCTTTACGCCCAAGGATATCAGCAGTGATTTCAATCAAATAGCTATCCAATTCACCCTTGTTCCACTCAGTGAAGATTTCAGCCATGTCTTCTGCAGAAAGTCCAAGCAAGTGTTGCATCAAGTCATAACTTTCTGCAATCAATTGCATATCACCGTACTCGATACCATTGTGGACCATTTTCACATAGTGACCAGCTCCATCAGGACCGATGTAAGTCACACATGGTTTACCATCTTCTGGTGCTTTTGCTGAGATTTCTTCAAGAACATCTGCTACCAATTCATAGGCTTCTTTTTGTCCACCAGGCATGATAGAAGGACCTTCAAGGGCACCTTTTTCACCACCAGAAACACCAGTACCGATAAAGTTGATACCAGAGTTCGCCAATTCTTCATTACGACGGATAGTATCTTTATAGAAAGTATTTCCTCCGTCAATCAAGATATCGCCTTTATCCAAGTGTGGAAGAAGGGCTTGAATGGTTGCATCTGTACCAGGTCCTGCTTGAACCATAAGCATGATACGACGTGGCTTTTCGATTGAGTTTACGAAGCTTTCAATATCATAGCTTGGAACAAAGTTCTTTTCTGGATGGCAAGCAACAACATCTTCTGTTTTTTCTTTACTACGGTTATAAATGGCAACTGTATAGCCACGAGATTCAATATTTAGGGCAAGGTTACGACCCATAACGGCCATACCAACAACACCAAAATTAGCTTTTGTCATGTGACACTCCTCTTGTTTAATATGTTTTATTTTATCACGTTTATCTGTGAAAAGAAAGAATTTTATAACAATTTGACTAGTAGTCTAAATCATCCGCATGGCCAGAACCATTCCCTACAAAGTAGCCTGTCTTACAGTTAAGAGTAAAGAGATAGGTTCCATCTGGTCTATAGAGGTTGTAATAGCCATTACCATTAACAATATTAACACGTTCTAAGATATATTGATTTCCAGTAATATAGCCACGAGCTCGTGAAGTAGCAAGAATTTGTTCAAGGACACCATCGTTAAACTCCCAAGCTGGATTACCACTATCACTGATGGCAGATTGATTAAATGGAACACGACTCACACTTCTTTGCAGATTAACTCCATCACTAGAAAGACCACTGTTGCCACTTGAGGAAACTTGGCTTGAAGAAGTTGATGGACTGCTCTCCGTAGTTGGACTCGACTCAGTCTGACTAGCTGTAGTCGTTTGAGTAACAGTTGTTGTTTCAGTACTTGCTTGTTGGCTCTTACCAAGACTAATTGCCTTGTCTAGCAATTTATCAATTTCTGTATTACCTGTTTTGACTTCTGTAAATTGAGCATCGGCCTTAGCTTTAGCATTTGGATCAAAGACACCATCTGTAATAACTGGTGTTTCGAACTTAGCATTAACTTCCTCAATAGTCTTGATTTGAGTTTCTAGATTGTCATATTTTGATTTTACAAGAGTATACTCTCTTGCTCCTTCAAGTTTCCCTAAGAGGTCCTTCAGCTGACTCAATTGACTAAACTGGCTATTTTTCAGAGCAGTTTTATTTTCGTCTGTATAGAAAGTATCATAGAGAGCATTAAATTGGTCTAAGAGTGCTTGATTGCTTACTAACCCAGCATCAGATGACTGAGACTGTATTTCTTGTGAAGAGCGGTTGATTTGCTTATAAACATAGTAACCACCACCCAAAATCAATAGGAATAAAGAAGCAAGGAGGACCAAAATAAACCAGGTTTTTTTATTATGTGGCTCAGCATCTGCTTGAGTAGAACGAGACAGAGTTTCAAGTTCTTCTTCCACTTTCTCATCCTCAATGACTGGATCTTGAAGGGCTTCTACTACAGGCATCTGAATAGTTCCCTCAATATCATCAAAGGGGTGTTCCAACTCTTCTACTTCTTCAAAAAGTTCTTGGTTAGTTGGTTCAGTAGCTTCTGTTACTTCTTCTAGAGGTTCTCGATTAGTTGGTTCAGCAGATTCTGTACCTTCTTCTGCAAGTAACGTATTTTCTTGCTCTTCTGTTTCTCTAAGTTCCCTGATCAAATCATCCAGACTTTGAGTAACTTCTTCTTTTTTTGCTTGCAAGTTTTCAAACTTATCTGCTTCAATCTCGTTGCGGTGCTGTTTAATGTATTTGTCTAAAATATTATCTTCGGGTAATACCCCAGCCTCCACTTCTTCATTCTTACGAATGACTTGACCGACAGTTAAGTCTTTTACTTCATCAAAGTCAAATTGAGGTTCTTGATTTCCTTTTTTATGACGCTTATGTCTTTTCTTGCTCATTTGCTTGCCTTTCTATTTTAACTCTTGACGTTTTACACGCTGACCAAAATATTGATACAAATCAACCTTCAAAGTTCCATTATAAAGTTTACGCTTTTTATCTGCCAAACTACCAAATTTGCTCTCAAAAGCTTCATCGCTCGTTAAAATGAACTTACTCCATGTTTTCAGAGGTTCAAAAACCTGTCCCATTTCTCTGTAGAGTTTGGTTATTCCAACATCATCTGATAAGCGTTCACCATATGGGGGGTTAGAAATAATAACTCCATTCACCTTATCCGAACGTAAATCCTTAACCTGCATCTGTTTAAAGACGATATCGCCGCCAAGTCCTGCCGCTTGTGCATTTGCTTTAGCAATTTCTACCATGCGAGCATCAATATCTGTACCCATAATATCTAGTTTAAGGTCTCGATCAATTTTTTTGGCAGCCTCCGTACGAACTTCTTGAATCAAACGATCGCTGATCCAGTTCCATTCTTCAAATGCAAATGAACGACGTAAACCAGGTGCCATTTTACGAGCTATCATTCCCGCCTCAATACAGAAAGTCCCAGACCCACAGGTCGGATCAATCAAGGGCTTGTCTGGATACCAGTTTGACAAGAGCAAAATAGCCGCCGCCATATTTTCTTTAATAGGAGCTCCACCCTTTTCCGTACGATAACCCCGTTTAAAAAGGCTAGAACCTGTCGTATCAATCATAACAGTTGCTACATCCTTTAGAATGGATACCTCTATTTTGAACTCTGGCCCATTTTCCATTAGTGGAACACCTTCTGGACGAGCATAATGTTTTTGCAATTTCTTAACAACAGCTTTTTTTGAAATAGCCTGTACACTAGGCTCATTGTGAAGTTTTGATTTGACACATTTGGCCTTAGAAATAGGGAATCGGGCTCCTAGCGGAAGATAGTTTTCCCAATCCAGTGCAAAAACTCCTTGAAATAATTCTTCAAATGTTTTTGCAGGAAATGTACCGACTACAATTTTAATTCTATCTGCTGCTCTTAACCACAAATTTGTTTGAATGATAGCCTTAACATCTCCTTGAAAGCGAACTCGGCCATTTTCAACTTGACAGTCGTATCCAAGTTCACGTACTTCACGACCAACTACAGCTTCGAGACCTGCTGCTGCAGTCGCGATTAAATTAAATGTTTCTTTCATACTAGAGTCTTTATAGACCTTTCTCTTGTTAGCTTTAAAAAATGAGGTTGAGAAACAATTCTCAGCCCCAACCTATATGCAATTTTCTATAAGCCATGTTTTGTTCCAGAAGTGACTAGGATCACTTCCTTCGATAATCATCTGTCTACCACTACCTGCGAACAGATAGCCGTCAGAGTACTACGTTCGTTTCCGCGCACTCCATGCCCCGACCAAAATTTGGGTTGCTAGCTTGAGGGGTTTACCGCGTTCCACTCTCTCCGTTTCCAGAAAGACTCCGTCACTGTGGCACTTTCAGAGCTACTCAGACATATCCGAAAACTTAGTCTATTCACTCGCCGTAACGATCACTCGTTCCCTAGGCTTATGGTTTCGCCTAGCACAAACACTACAGGCATCACAGCCTGTGCTAGCATGGACTTTCCTCATGGAAAATATTTTCTCCACGCGATTATCCAAAAATTGCACGATGGATAATTCTTACATTTCAGAATTATCCAAAATTTGTTTGCCAAAGACCTCTTTTTCAAGACGGTTTAGACGTTTTAAAATATCAAAGTTAGTCATAGAAGTTGTACTTCCAAGCTCGGCAGGTTCAGAAGTTACAGATACAGGTGCTGCTTGAGGTTTTTTCGCCAATTCTTCTTTCAATTCTGCGACTTCCAAGCGTAGTGATTTAACTAGTGCAGCATAAGTTTCATAATCCTTGATAACATCATCCAAGAACTCATCAACTTCAGCCTTACTATAACCTCGTACTTCTCTTCCGAATTCCTGTTCAAAAATATCCTTTGCTGTAAAAATAATACTTGCCATGTCTCTCTCCATTCTTGGTTACTACTATTATTATATAAAAAAAGGCAAGTAAAAAGCAAGGTCAAAGGTTCATTTTTCAGAAAAATTTTCCGCTATTTCATTCAATTCCTCAAATGTTAATTTTTTTGTAACATAGCCGTCTCTCTTTTTAATCATTTCGTAAAAATACTTGAGCTGTGTTTCATTTTCTTCATCATAAAAAATATAAGAACCATCTGTGTTTTCAAGTAGAAACAATTGATAGTCTCGTAGTTGACCCTTATGCTCATAATTAGGATATGCATATTTAACAAAATCCATCTGTTTAAATGCAGTAAGTTTGATCTGATTAGCCTCATTCCAATTTGTGCCATGTGTTTCAAAATCAAAGATAGTTGCGAGCTGAAATCCATAATCTTCCTTAATTTCCTTAGCTACTTCTAAGACCCAATATTCAAAACCTAGACTTCCAGTAAAAATCAGCCATTTTAGACCTTCCTCAGCAAGTTTTTTTCTAAATCTTTTCGTATAGCTTTTTTTGATTATTTTTTTAATCGAATATCCTTATCATTAAATATTCCTAAATCAAAAGGCAGAATAGCCTAAAAACCAAGGCTGTATGCATTTTTTTATCCTTTCTCTACACTTTTATGATATAATTGAGTGATGTTATTGTACCAATAAGGAGAACTATGGTCAACTATCCACATAAACTTTCATCTAAAAAACTTCCCCAGAAACCTAAAACTAAAAATTTCGCAAATCGGGGAATGTCCTTTGAAAAGATGATTAATGCTACGAACGACTATTATTTAGCCCATGGAATGGCGGTTATACATAAAAAACCAACCCCAATCCAGATTGTTCGAGTTGACTACCCACAAAGGAGTCGGGCTAAGATTGTTGAAGCTTACTTTAGGCAAGCATCCACAACTGACTATTCTGGAGTTTATAAAGGTTTTTACATCGACTTTGAAGCTAAGGAAACTCGGCAAAAAACAGCTCTTCCGATGAAGAACTTTCACTCTCACCAGATCCAACACATGGAACAAGTCATTGAGCAAAAGGGTATTTGCTTTGTACTACTTCATTTTTCTTCTTATCAAGAAACATATTTATTACCGGCCATTGATCTCATCCGTTTTTACCAACAGGATATGGGGAAAAAATCGATGCCGCTTGATTATATCCGAGAGTATGGTTATGTGATTGAACAAAATGCCTTTCCACAAATTCCCTATCTCGATATCGTCAAACAACATTTACTAGGTGGTAAAACAATATGAATAAACAACTTATCTGGCGTATTGCCAAATATCTAGGTATCGCTTTCTTAGCAGCCTTTATCGCTGCAATATTGATTGGTGGAAGTGTCTTCTTCTACTATGTATCTAAGGCTCCAGAACTTTCTGAAAGTAAACTAGTCGCAACGACTTCAAGTAAAAATTTATGATAGTAAAAAAATGAATTAATCGCAGATTTGGGAGCAGAGCGTCGTGAAAAATATTCAAAGTAACGAAATTCCAATTGAACTCGTTAATGCAATCGTATCTATCGAAGACCATCGTTTTTTTCAATCATAGAGGAATTGATAGCATTCGAATAGCTGGGATGCTTTCTTACGAAATCTTCAGTAGCAATGGTCTGCAAGGTGGTTCAACCTTAACGCAACAGTTGATTAAAATTGACATACTTTTTCAACATCAACTGCTGACCAAACAATTGCACGTAAGGCTCAAGAGGCATGGTTGGCTCTTCAATTGGAAAGAACTGCTACTAAACAAGAGATCTTGACTTATTACATCAACAAAGTCTACATGTCAAATGGTAACTATGGTATGCAGACAGCTGCTAAAAATTACTATGGTAAAGATTTAAAGGATTTATCTATTCCGCAACTAGCTCTCCTTGCTGGAATGCCTCAGGCACCAAACCAATACGATCCATACTCTCATCCAGAGGAAGCTGAATCACGTCGTAATCTTGTCTTATCAGAGATGCAAAAACAAGGCTATTTGACAGCTGAGCAATATGAAACTGCCATAAATACTCCAATTACTGATGGTTTACAAAGCCTCAAAGCAAGTAATACTTACCCCCCATACTTGGATAACTATCTTAAAGAGGTGATTGACCAAGTCGAACACGAAACCGGCTACAATCTTCTGACAACTGGAATGGAAGTCTATACAAACGTAGATCAAGATGTTCAAAAACGCCTTTGGGATGTATACAATACTGATGAATACGTAGACTACCCAGATGATGACCTACAAGCAGCTTCTACCATCGTAGATGTATCTAACGGCAAAGTCATTGCCCAACTTGGCTCTCGTCATCAATCTAGTAATGTATCCTTTGGAATCAACCAAGCTGTTGAGACAAACCGCGACTGGGGTTCTACCATGAAACCAATCACGGACTACGCTCCCGCACTAGAGTATGATATCTATGATTCAACTGCTTATATGCTTAAAGATGTTCCCTACAACTATCCTGGCACTAACACTCCTGTTTACAACTGGGATAGAGGCTATTTTGGGAACATCACCCTACAAACAGCTATCCAACAATCACGGAACGTACCAGCAGTTGAAACTCTTGACAAAGTTGGATTAGATAAAGCAAAATCTTTCTTAAGCGGTCTTGGAATCGATTACCCAACGATGGTCTATGCTAATGCTATATCAAGTAATACAACTGAATCAAATAGAAAATATGGTGCAAGCAGCGAAAAAATGGCTGCTGCTTACGCTGCTTTTGCTAACGGTGGTATCTACCATAAACCAATGTATATTAACAAAATCATTTTTCAGCGATGGAAGTTCTAAAAGAATTCTCCAATCCTGGCTCACGCGCTATGAAGGAAACAACTGCCTACATGATGACAGAAATGATGAAAACTGTACTTACAAGTGGTACAGGACGTGGAGCCTATATGTCTTGGTTACCACAAGCAGGGAAAACTGGTACATCAAACTACACGGATGAGGAGATGGAAAATTATATTAAAACGAGTCAATTAGTTGCTCCAGATGAAATGTTTGTTGGATATACCCGTAAGTATTCAATGGCTGTTTGGACAGGATACTCTAATCGCCTTACTCCAGTTATAGGGGATGGATTTAGAGTAGCAGCCAATATTTACCGCTCAATGATGGAATATCTCTCTGAAAATGACCATCCGGGAGATTGGACGATGCCTGAGGGACTTTACCGAAGAGGGGAGTATGTCTTTAAAAACGGTGCTCGTAGTAACTGGGTTACCCAAACAACGCAAACGACAACTACCACAGAAACTTCAAGTACTACATCTGAAAATACGACTTCTCTCCCTGAGATTACTAATCCTTCCACAGATCAGAATCCTACTAATCCTAACCTAAACCAAAATCCTCAACAGAATCCTGCTCCTCAAGGACAACAATAATGATAAAAGACCTAAGAATGAATTCTTAGGTCTTTCCTTTTACAGAAAAACAGTGGAGTTAGATAACCAACTCCACCATTTATTATTTCACATGTTTAGCAAGATCTTCTTGCGCTTTTTTATTAGATTCTTCTTTTTCTTTAGTCCATTTTTCTTGAGCTTTTTGATATTCTTCAGCTGTCACTGGCTTATCTTGAAGATCTAAATATTTGTACAAGAGGGCTTCACTCGTACCTTTATTACCTGAGTAGGCAAATGGAAGAGTAAATGGAACCATCTTAGACAACATTGGACGGCCTGTTTGAGATGTTGTTGGAATCAATAAGGCGCTATCTGTTAACCAAGCTTGAGCAGCCGCATAAGTCTCGTAACGTTTACTGATATCTGAAGTTTCATTTCCAGCTTCAACTACCATTTTCTCGTAGTCTTCCAAACCAACTTGCTTAGCTGCAGCGTTGTTTGTTCCTGAATCAAATCCTAGGTAAGTTTTTGTATTTTCACCTACAGATGGTTTGATGATATCAAGGTAAGTCGATGGGTCAGCAAAGTCAGGTGACCAACCTACGTTATCTGAAAGATCCCAGTCTTCTCCCGCAGCTGTTTCCGCAAAGTAGGTGATATTAAGAACTTCATCTTTTTGAAGTTGTTGAATATCAACGACAACATTTTCTGCTCCCAAAGTAGCTTCAAGCGATTGTTTCAAAGATTGAACACGTTGAACTTTGGTTGTATTCGTTTGGTCTACAGGCATATCCAAATGGATTGGGAATTGAACACCTTCTGCTTGAAGTGCTTCTTTCGCTTTAGCTAATTCAGCTTTAGCCTTTTCTGGATTATACAAGCCATCTTGAGCATCATTTAGGTTAACATCTTTCCACTCATCTCCGTAAGTTACCAATTTATCTTTAACTAAATCACCAAAGTTTTTACCGTCTGCTTGAACAAAAGCTGGTGGCACAAACAAGTTACGAAGAAGTTTTGTAGCTCCGCTTTGACCATTAACTTGCGAAGCATAAGATGTTCTGTCAAAACCAAAGGCGATTGCTTGACGGAAATCTTTGTTAAGAAGTGCTTTCTTAGTAGATGTCTTTTTGTTCATCAGTAGTCTTAGAAGTATATTTATAAGACTGGCGATCAATGTTAGTACCAACTAGGAAAGTTGCAGAGTCTTGTTGAGTATAGACGATATTATCTTTTGAACTCTTTTTTTCTAGTTCTGGATAACTTGCACTTGTTGGGAAGAGACGAGCCATTGTAAAGCTACCATCTTTGAAGTTCTCCGCTGGTTTGTTAGTATCTTGTCCATCCCAAAAAGCTAATTTAACCTTTATCAATATGAACATTTTCCTTTATCCCAGTAGTTTGGATTCTTTTTCAAATTCTACAGAAGACTTCGTTACAAGAGATTTAAGCAGGTATGGACCATTATAAAGGATACTACTTGGATCTGTTGCCTTACCAAAATCCTCACCCTTAGAATTAAGAAATTCTTCATTAACTGGTGCAAGGACTCCCATAGTTGTCTTAGAATTCCAGAAGCTTTCTGGTTTGTTCAAGGTATATTGAATTGTGTAGTCGTCGATTGCCTTGATACCAACTTCAGCAAAGTCTTTTATTTCACCTTTAACATAGGCATCTAGCCCCTTGATAGATTCTTGTACAAGATAAAGGCCATCTGATTTTTGATCAGCCGCATATTTAAGGCCTGTTACAAAATCTTTAGCTTTAACATCTGCATACTCTTCACCTTCAGCTGTATACCATTTTGCATCCTTACGGATTGTATATGTATAAGTCAATCCATCCTGAGATACAGACCAATCTTCTGCCATAGATGGAACTAGGTTACCATAACGGTCATTTTCTAACAAACCATCAACCACATTGTTAGTGATATTGGTAACTGCTGCCTTACCAGTAGTCAAATAGTTAAGGCTGTCAGGATCTGTTTCGTACATGTAAGAGAATACTTTTTCTCCTTTAGCACTAGAACCTGAACTAGAGCAAGCAGCTAATACACCTGATGCTAACAAAGTAACACCTGCTAAAGCAACAACTTTAGAAATCTTCATAAAATCTCCTTAATTTTTCTATTTTATAGCTTATTATTATAGACAATTTTATGGTCCCTGTCAATAAAATTGTCTGAATTTTTAAAAAAATAAAACTTTTTTTTAAAAATTTTACTTTTTTTTAATTCAAAAATCATTAATAATTCTAAACTCAAAAATATATTATTAGCAGTTTCTAAAGGTAACATAGCTTTTATGATATAATGAAAGAAGAAAGTTGAAAGGAAATACCATGTCAAAAGAAGTTATTGTTGAAAGTTTTGAACTAGATCATACGATTGTAAAAGCTCCTTATGTCCGCTTGATTGGAGAAGAAACAGGTCCTAAAGGAGATATTATCTCTAATTTTGATATTCGCTTGGTTCAACCAAATGAGGATTCAATTCCAACTAGTGGACTTCATACTATTGAGCATCTTCTAGCTAAACTCATTCGCACTCGCATCGACGGTATGATTGATTGTTCACCATTTGGTTGTCGTACAGGGTTCCATATGATTATGTGGGGACGTCATTCTAGCGCTGAAATCGCAGCTGTCATCAAGGATTCACTGAAGGAAATCGCTGAAACAACAACTTGGGAAGATGTCCCAGGAACAACCATTGAATCTTGCGGTAACTACAAGGATCACAGCCTCTTTTCTGCTAAGGAATGGGCAAAATTGATTCTCCAACAAGGAATCTCAGACGATGCCTTTGAACGTCATGTCATCTAATAATAAAAAAAGAAACCAGCTTTTGAACTGGTTCCTTTTTTTATTTTCTAAATCTTGATTTAGGCTTTTTCACGGATGACCAAAACACCATCTTCCATGTCAGCTTCTAGGTGTTTAGCATCAAGATTATCCAAGTGGAAATCTGTCACTTTATCTCGGATTTGTTGTTCAACCACACGACGGAGTGGACGAACACCCATAACTTCATCGTAGCCTTCTTCAGTCATGTATTCTTTGGCAGCATCGCTCACTGCCAAGTCGATGTCTTTCTTAGAAAGCGTCTTATTAACATCAACCAACATCAAATCAACAATCTTAGAAAGATCTTCCTTGCTCAAGTGTGAGAATTCAATCACTGCGTTAAAGCGGTTGAGGAATTCTGGACGGAAGTAAGGTTTCAAACGATCCATGAGTTCTGGTTTATCAGCATCTTCTGTCAAGTTGGCTTCGTAACCAAAAGCCCAGCGTTTGAAGTTGCGATAATCACCGTATTCTTGAAGTTTGACAGTGTTACCTTGACCATCTGTCAAACGACCATCATCCAAAAACTTGAAGGAGAAGGGTGATGACTTGAGGGTCAGCCTTTTCAATTTCGTCGAGAAGGACGATTGAGTATGGATTGCGACGGACGCGTTCTGTCAAGGTATTGTTGTTGTCATCGTAACCAACATAACCTGCAGTTGTACCAATCAATTTAGATACGGCTGTACGGTCGCTGTATTCTGACATGTCCAAACGGATGATGGCATCTTTAGTACCGAACATATCAAGAGCCAATTGTTTAGCCAACTCAGTTTTACCAACACCAGTAGGTCCTACAAAGAGGAAGCTACCGATTGGACGGTTACCTTCATCAAAACCAGCACGGTTACGACGGATAGCTTTTGCTACTGCTTCAACAGCCTTGTCTTGACCAATAACTTTCGTTTGCAAACGGTGACCCATATCTTTCAATCGTTCGATATCGGTTGCACCCATTTGTGATACTGGGATTCCAGTCATCCGTTCGACAGACTCAGCTACATCATTTACAGTAGCTGTAACCTTGTGATCTTCTGTATGATTAGCAATTTGCTTTTCAAGCTCTTCGATACGGACTTTTGCATTTAGAGCTGCTTCGTAATCTTCTTTAGCCGCAGCTTCTTCTTGTTTAGTTTTTTCCGCTTGAATTTCGTGCTCAACTGCATGTACATCTGTCACGGGATGTTGAGCCGCCAAGTGAGCAGCTGTCACATCCACAAGGTCAATAGCCTTATCTGGCAAGCTACGTTGTGGAATATATTGAACAGAGTAATCAACGGCAGCTTTCAAGACTTCATCTGGCAAAATAACATTGTGGTGTTGTTGATAAAGATCTCGAATGCCTTGAAGAATCTTGAAAGGTATCTTCAGCAGATGGAGCATTAACCTTCACTTCGTTGAAACGACGAGCAAGGGCTGCGTTTTTCAAGATGGTATTACGGTATTCATCTTGAGTAGTTGCACCAATCACTGTCAATTCACCACGTGAAAGAGCTGGTTTCAAGATATCAGCAAGACCTTTAGACCCTTGACCATCACCTGTGCTACCAGCACCAAGGATTTGGTGAATTTCGTCGAAGAAAAGGATAATATTTCCAGCTTCTTTGACTTCGTTTACCAAGTTTTGAATGTTTTCTTCAAAGCTACCACGGTATTGAGTACCAGCTTCAAGTCCAGAAATATCAATAGAAATGATCTCTTTGTTCTTGATTGCTGCAGGAACGTCACCGTTCACGATAGCTTGGGCCAATCCTTCTACTACTGCAGTTTTACCAACACCAGCATCACCGACGAGAACTGGATTATTCTTTGTGCGACGAGAAAGAATTTCAGAAGTTTCTTGGATTTCTTTATTACGTCCAATAACCGGATCTAACTTACCTTCACGTGCTTCTGCTGTTAAGTTACGTCCAAGTTTTGCAAGAATCCCATCTTGTTTCATACCTTTACCTTGAACGTACTGAGCTTGTTCACTTCCTTCGCTTGGAAGTTGACCGGTTTGACGGTAAATAGCGAATTCTTCAGGTGTTACTTCACGGCCGTTAATCAAGTAACGACGGTTTTCTGAACTGTATCCACGCATACCACCCATCAATTGGTTAAATAAATCATCCATGTTGTTAAAGTTATTAAAGTTGTTATTCATATTTCATACCTCGTTTGTTTTCAAATTTACTTAGTCAAAATAATTTGACTTTCTCTGACCTTTGTTTCAAAAAATTTAGACTAGCTATTTGCTACTCTACGTATAATTTCAGGTTTTTCTTTATCCAATACAGGTTTTTCGATTGGACTTCTAAAAATACTAATGTTAACCATAGGTTGTACCTCTTTTCTAGGTTTTACCCATACTTTGATCTTAAGATAGTATATACAATCATCTTAAAATCAAGGTTTTCTAAGGACTTTCCTTATCCTTATGTTCTTAGTATATCACTTTAGTCAGTTTTAGTCAACACATTTGACCAAATTTGACTAATTTTTTTAAAAAAATTTTTATAAAAAAACCAGTCAGAGTGACTGGTTTTTGATTTACTATTTATAAATCTTAGCTCAATGCATCATCCATAGAAAGAACTTCGTGGAAGACACGTTGTGTCAATTCAGTTTTTTGTTCTGGAGTAAGGTACTTAGTATTTACACAGTATCCTGAGATACGTACGATTACGTCTTCACCTGACATGATCTTTTCGTAAACATCGTTCAAGTCCATAACGTTCAAGTTAACGTGTTGTCCACCGTTTTCGAAGTAACCATCAAGGATTGTTACCAAGTTTTCTACTTGCTCGTCATGAGTCTTACCAAGAGCACGTGGTGATACTTGTGTAGTCAATGAGATACCATCAGCTGCGTAACCAAAGTCAAGGCTAGCAAGTGAGTTCAAGTTTTGCAACCATCCACCTTTAGCTTTGTTAGATGGGTTAGCACCTGGTGAGAAGAATTCAAGTTTAGACAAGTTCACAGAACCATCTTCGTTGAGGTATACACCTTTGTGGACTGGTGAGTTACCAGTTTGTTTAGAGTAAGCAACGTTAGATGTGATTGTAAGAAGTGAAACTGTAGCTTCAGCGTCTTTGTATAGTTTGTGGCTACGTAGACGAGTTGTGTAAGCTTCGATCAACCATTCTGCCAATTCGTTTGAACGTGGGTCATCTTCACCCCAACGTGGGTATTCACCGATTGTTTCGTAATCGTAGATGTAACCATTTTCGTCACGGATTGGTTTAACTGTAGCGTACTTGATAGCTGACAATGTGTCAACAGTGTTTGCGAATCCACAGATACCGAATCCCATGTTAGCACGTTGTTTAGTTGGCAAGAAGGCCATTTGAACAGCTTCGTAGTTGTACTTGTCAGTCATGTAGTGGATGATGTTCAAAGCATCTACGTAAGTGTCAGTCAACCAGTCAAGAGATTTTTCAAAGTTAGCTTTAACTGATTCGAATTCAAGAACATCGTCAAGAATAGGATCGATGTCAAATACTTTGTAGTCTTTATGTACGTCGTCATATCCACCGTTCAAACCAGTAAGAAGAGCTTTAAGAACGTTAACACGAGCACCGAAGTACTGGATATTGTGACGTTGTTCTTCGTTTTCAGGGTCAAGTGGAGATACACAACATGAGATACAGCTCATTTCACCGTATCCATCTTTAGCCATTGTTGTAACACCTTCGTATTGGATAGAAGAGTGTTTGTGGCTCATGTGCATACAGTAGCGACGGAAGCTATATGGCAATTGGTCAGTCCAAAGAACTGTCAAGTTTGGCTCTGGAGAGTTACCGATGTTGTCCAAAGTGTTCAAGAAACGGTAGTCCATCTTAGTAACACGGTGACGACCGTCGTTACCCATACCAGCCATAGAAGTTGTGATGAAGGTTGGGTCACCTGAGTACAATTGGTCATAAGCTTTTGTACGACCGAATTTAACTGTACGAAGTTTCATAACGAAATCGTCAACAAATTCTTGGATTTCTGATTCAGTAAATGTACCACGAGCAAGGTCACGTTCAGCAAAGATATCCAAGACGATTGGCACACGACCTAGAGATGTAGCTGCACCGTTGATAACACGGCAGACAGCCATGAAGGCAATGTTTACCCATTGGATAGCTTCTTTAACGTTCATCGCTGGTTTACGAACGTCAACTCCGTAAAGATCACCTAAACGAACAACTTCTTGTAATGCTTTGTATTGAAGGTTAATTTCTTCACGAAGACGGATAGTTTCTTCATCGATTTCTTTAACTGAATTCCAATCATTCAATTTTTCTTGCATCAAGAAGTCAGCTCCGTAAAGTGCAAGACGTGCGTATACACCGATGATACGTCCACGAGAGTATGAGTCTGGAAGACCAGTTACAGTGTGAGCGTGACGAGCACGAAGAATGTTAGAAGTGTAGGCACGGAAGATACCATCATTAACTGTTGTTACGTATTTAGTGAAAATTTCGTGAACAGCAGGGTCTGGCTCATATCCATTTTCCTTCAAAGTAGTTTCAGCCATACGGATACCACCTTTTGGCATGAAGTTCAATTTGAAGAGTTCATCATTTTGGATACCGAAGATCAATTCGTTTCTTTGTCGATAAATCCAGCTGGAATATCAGCAATAGAAGTTGGACGAGTATCCATTGGGAAACGAGTTTCTTCGTAGTGTGCTTTAGTTTCTTCTACGATTTTTTTGATGTGAAGTGAACGCTCTGTTGGTCCAGCAAGGAAGCTTTCGTCTCCATCATATGGTGTGTAGTTTGCTTGAACAAAACGAGACACACTTACTTTTTCTTTCCAATCAACACCTTTGAAGCCTTCCCAAGCTTTTTCAAAAATGTCTTGTGCTTCAACAACTGTCTTAACAACCATGTTAAATCCTCTTTTTTCTTTCTAGTAACAGCCATCTGTTACATTTATATGCTAAGTATACCATACGGTAATCGTTTTCAACAAGATAAATGTACTCTTTTTTTAACTTTCTTTACTAATACAGAGTAAAATATCGCGCGAACTGTATTATATAGTTGAAAACAAACTCCTCGTTTTCCATTTTTTCAGAAAAAAAGAGTATAATGAAGTGAAAAATAACGTCAAATTTATAGGGAGATTCCATGCTGATTTTTCCACTTTAATGAATGATACATCTCGAAAAAAATCATCCACATCGATATGGATGCCTTTTTTTGCTGCTGTGGAAATCAGAGACAATCCCAAACTTAAAAGGGAAAACCAGTTATCATTGGAAGGATCCCTAGACAAAACCGTGGTCGCGGGTGTCGTCTCAACTTGTAGCTATGAGGCCAGAGCATTTTTGGAGTTCACTCAGCTATGAGTTCCAAAGGAGGCATATCAGACGGTGTCCTCAGGCTAGTCTTCATTTCTGGGAACTATGAAAAAAATATCTGGCAGTTGGGCAAGAGTTCGAGCTATCTTTTAAAGCGTTATACTGATATCATTGAACCTATGAGCATCGATGAAGCCTATCTGGATGTAACGGAAAATAAGCTAGGAATCTCATCTGCCATTAAGATTGCTCGTTTAATTCAAGAAGATATTTGGCGTGAATTACAGCTAACCGCTTCTGCTGGTGTCTCCTATAATAAATTCCTTGCCAAAATGGCTAGTGATTTCCAAAAACCACATGGATTGACAGTCATACTACCAGAAGAAGCACAAGATTTTCTAAAAGACATGGATATTGCAAAGTTTCATGGGGTTGGTAAGAAAACAGTAGAAAAACTTCATGAAATGGAAATTTATACGGGAGGCGACCTCTTAGAAATTCCTGAAATAACCCTGATTGATCGTTTTGGTCGCTTGGGTTTTGACCTTTATCGAAAAGTTAGAGGTATCCATAACTCACCTGTCAAAACCAATCGTATTCGAAAATCTATTGGCAAAGAAAAAACCTATAGCAAACTTCTCACACAAGAAGAAGATATTAAAAAAGAGCTGACTCTCCTAGCTGGAAAAGTCGCCCTCAGTCTACAAAAACATGAAAAATCCGGCAGGATTATTATTCTAAAAATTCGCTACGCTGACTTTTCAACCCTCACCAAACGTAAAAGTCTCGAAGGACCAACACAGGATGCTGATGAAATCACCAAGATCGCAAGCCAACTATATGATAGTCTTCCCAGTAATAATCAAGGCATCCGCTTGTTGGGTGTTACCGTATCCGGATTATAAAACCTTGAAGGGCTCTTCCTCCAAGGTTTTTTCTTATACAAACAATCGAATGAAGCTATAGAGAAGCAAGATGCTCCCAAGTACAATACGGTACTTACCAAAGACAGTAAAATCATGCTTTTTAACATAGCTAGTCAAGAAACGAATAGCAACCATACTGACTGCAAAAGCTACTACCATAGCGACTAGGAGTAGGAAAAATTGACCAAAAGTCAATACTTCTCCTGCTTTGATAAATTTAAATATCTTCAAAGCACTAGCCCCAAACATAACTGGAATACCAAGATAGAAAGTGAACTCAGTTACCACTGAACGACTAGTTCCATTTAACAAACCACCGACAATGGTTGCACCAGAACGACTTGTACCTGGAAAGAGTGCTAACACCTGGAAAAGACCAATATAAAGGGCTGTTTTATAAGGTAGTTTGTCTAACTCAGTCACTGTTGGCTCAATTGCTTGCGCTTTGTTACGTTTTTCAAGATAGATAAAGGCAACCCCATAAACAATCAACATGATGGCTACTGAAACCATATTATGGAAATGGGTATCAAACCAATCATCAAATTTAAATACTAGGAGAAGAGGGTAGGGTCGCAACAAAAACTTTGGACCATAACTGCCAAGTTCTACGAACTTGAACTTTTATCCTTACCCGGTTTGAAGGGATTGAGCTTATTAAAGTAGATTACCATAACGGCCAAAATAGCCCCCAGTTGAATAACTACGTTAAACATAGACATGAAGGCTTCATTTTGGTCCTTGTACTGGATAAACTCCTCAACCAAAATTAGGTGGCCGGTACTAGAGATTGGTAACCACTCTGTAATTCCTTCAACAATCCCATAAAAGATAGATTTCAAAATTTCAAAAAAATACATACTTTACTCCTTTTTACTGTTCTCTATTATAGCATATTTTCGCCATCTATGATAAAAATTTTCTAAAAGGCACCGACACTTCCGCCACCGCCACCGCCTGAAAAGCCGCCTCCAGAACTTCCATTACTAGAAGATACTGAGTAAGTACTTGCCGTATTTGCGACACTGGCATAATGGCTCATTTGCGCTGTTGAATGGTAAAACATGCTATGCCAGCCATAGGCTACATAGAGATTGATATCTGGATTTTCAACTTGGATCTGGTGAACCTTCATCAAATGGCTAACCTTGTCAGCATATCCAAACAAAGTTGCATACACTAATAGACGATTCCAAACAACAATACTTTCCAATTCAGCCTGATCCAGTCGTGCAATCTCACGTAACATATTTTCAAAACTCGTCCAAAGATAATAGACCTCCGCTCCTACTTCATTTAGAACACCATCACGATTATCTAGTCGAATCTTCCAATAATAGAAAACAGCCAAAACTAAACCTATTAAGCCAAGTATTGGCAAGGGCAGGTAAAGATAGCCATGAACGTCCAAACTGTACAAGAACAAACCAAATCCGATGATTAGTGGGAAAATAGTAGAAACACCCATGCTCACTTGCAAGACCTTTTCCCCGCTAGTCAAGGGGCGATAATAATCTGGCAGCCCCAAGAAAGCGACTCGGTCCTTCACCCCTTCTTGCATCTCTTTCAATGCTTCTTCAAAAGAATATTTGAGCTTACGACCTTTTGTTTGAATCCGTCTTTCATCAGCAGCTTTTGCTCCACGGTAAAGACTCTCAGAGACCTTATAATCCGCAAACAAATCAGAAACAGCAACTTCTTTTTTACCTGAAAAGGCCAGATTTAGACAGGTTCTCTCAAAGTTTGCCAAGCCATCTTCTTTTACCAACCTTAAAGTAACTGCATCTCCTTCTGAAATAATAGAGACATTCCCACGGTCAATTACATCTAGTAAGGTAGCCTGAATAAGCTGGTTGAAGTCGAATTTTCCTGCTCCTTTGATTAGAGGACTCACTTCCTCCAAGGAAGTAGAGTAAACAGCTTCAGATAAAACCATAGGCTCTAATTCCATCGGCGGTTCATAGAGACGATGATTTTTTTGGCATATTTGACTGAAGGAGTGGTCTTTTCTTTCTATAAATAAAAATAGAAGCAGATACTCAATAACAAGGAAAGTGACGAAATCACAGGAACTACCAAAGTAACTAGATATTTACTCTGCTCTTTTTCTCTTACAATCGATTCTTCTATCTTGTTAAACTCTTCTAAACGATTTCCTTTTAAGCCCTGATCCATAGCGCTAGCAAAATCGGTTCGCGGCCAGTAAGCATGCAACTCGACTCCACGCTGAGACGGAAGATTATCTAAACGAATAGTATAGTCAGGACCACTCTGCTCAATCCTTCCCTCTCTAAAAAGTTGCCCTGTGTGGAAAAAGAGTTTTTCGGCCCCCTTATCTCCCCTTACATGAAACTCAAACTTTTCAATAGATTCTGAACTGTCAGTTAAGGGTTGCCAATTTAATTCAGCGATATCATTATATAAGAAAAGAAGATTTTTCAAATGCCAGGTAAGTTCCACTTCAACCCTGTCCCCTTCCTGACCTGGATTATAGACTTTAACAGTATAACCATTCGTTTCTTCTGTCACTTCGCTAGTAAGATTTTCGATTTTATGACCATTTTTAAAGGCCTCAACCTTTGGATGAGGATCAATTTCAAATCCGCTAGGCATCTTACCTGCACGACCAAGCCCCACGATTTGGCCATTAAAATCATCCTCGAACTGGTAAACTATCTTCTGCCTAAATTCCGCTGTATTATCTGCATGAATATACAGTTCTCCATTATAGGATGGAATGCTAAAATCCACGGCAAAAACCAGTTTGGGAACAATTATCAGACAAGTAAATATAAGTACTATTAACCATCTTTTTTTCATAATATAGCCTCTTTTGACCTTTTTCTCATTATATCATTTTTTTACAAGTAAGGGTTTACTAAGATTGAAAAAGTTCCGCTTTTTCGATACAATAGAGAGAAGCAATTTTAGACTAGAAATAGGAGAAACACATGAAGAAAATTATGCTTATCTATCCTTGCTAGCTCTAGCCCTTTAACTCTAGGACTGAGTTAACTACGGTCCAAGCTGATGAATATTTACGCATCGGTATGGAGGCAGCCTACGCACCCTTTAACTGGACTCAAGATGACGACAGTAACGGCGCTGTCAAAATCGATGGAACCAACCAATATGCTAACGGTTACGACGTCCAAATAGCTAAAAAGATTGCTAAGGATTTAGGGAAAAGAACCCCTCATTGTTAAAACAAAATGGGAAGGACTTGTTCCAGCCCTTACTTCTGGTAAGATTGATATGATCATTGCAGGTATGAGCCCAACTGCTGAACGCAAACAAGAAATTGCATTTTCAAGCAGCTACTACACTAGTGAACCCAGTACTTTTAGTCAAAGAAAAGATTCTGCCTATGCAAACGCTACAAACACTTAGACGATTTTGATGGGATGCTAAAAATCACCTCTCAGCAAGGGGTTTACCTTTATGATTTGATTTCACAAATCCCAGGTGCTAAGAAAGAAACTGCCATGGGAGATTTCGCACAAATGCGTCAAGCTCTTGAAGCTGGTGTCATTGATGCCTATGTTTCTGAACGACCAGAAGCCCTAACTGCTGAGTCAGCAAACGCAAAGTTCAAAATGATTCAGCCTGAACCTGGTTTTAAAACTGGAGAAGAAGATACTTCTATCGCTATCGGTCTTCGAAAGGATGACGAACGTATCAGTCAAATCAATGCTAGCATCGAAACCATCACTAAAGATGAGCAAGTTGCTCTCATGGATCGTATGATTAAAGAGCAACCTGTTGAAGCTACAACTAGCTGAAGAAAACAGCAGTACTTTCTTTTAGCTCAAGTGGCTAAAAATTCTAACTGAAAACTGGCAACAACTCTTGCGTGGTGCTGGTATCACACTTTTAATTTCAATTATCGGTACTATCGTAGGTCTCGTTATTGGTCTTGCTATCGGTGTCTTTCCGTACTGCGCCTCAATCTGAAAAAAATCAATTTATCTACGTCATTCAAAAAATAGCTTGGTTGGATTCTCAATATCTATATTGAAATCTTCCGTGGTACACCGATGATTGTACAATCTATGGTTATCTACTATGGAACTGCCCAAGCTTTCGGAATCAACCTAGACCGTACACTTGCTGCAATCTTTATCGTTTCTATCAACACTGGTGCCTACATGACAGAAATCGTCCGTGGTGGTATCCTGGCTGTTGATAAGGGACAATTTGAAGCAGCTACTGCACTTGGTATGACCCACAATCAAACCATGCGTAAGATTGTTTTACCTCAGGTCGTTCGAAATATCCTACCTGCAACTGGTAATGAGTTTGTCATCAACATCAAGGATACTTCTGTACTGAATGTTATCTCTGTTGTAGAACTCTACTTCTCAGGAAATACAGTAGCAACCCAAACCTACCAATACTTTCCAAACCTTTTACCATCATCGCAGTTATCTACTTTGTCCTCACCTTTACCGTAACCCGTATCTTGCGCTTTATCGAACGTCGCATGGATATGGATACCTATACAACAGGTGCTAATCAAATGCAAACGGAGGATTTGAAATAATGAATCAACCCAATCCTTGAAATCAAACACCTCAAAAAATCCTTCGGACAAAATGAGGTTTTAAAAGATATTTCCCTTACTGTTCATAAAGGTGAGGTTATTTCTATCATCGGAAGTTCAGGTAGTGGTAAATCCACTTTCCTACGTTCGATCAACCTACTTGAAACACCAACTGAAGGTGAAAATCCTTTTATCACGGTGAAAAATGTCCTCGAAAAAAAGGGTTATAACCTCACTCACTATCGAGAAAAAAACTAGGGGAATGGTCTTTCCAGTCCTTTAACCTCTTTGAAAAATCTCAAACGTTCTTGAAAAATACAATTGTTGCCCAAACAACTGTACTCAAACGTGAACGCTCAGAAGCAGAGAAAAAGTTGCTAAAGAAAACCTTGAAAAAGTTGGAATGGGAGAACGCTACTGGCAAGCTCAAACCTAAAACAACTTTCTGGTGGGTCAAAAAGCAACGTGTCGCCATTGCTCGTGCACTTTCTATGAATCCTGATGCCATTCTCTTTGATGAGCCTACATCAGCCCTTGACCCTGAAATGGTTGGAGAAGTTCTTAAAATCATGCAAGATTTAGCTCAAGAAGGTTTGACCATGATTGTCGTAACTCACGAAATGGAATTTGCTCGTGATGTATCACACCGTGTCATCTTTATGGACAAAGGGTGTCATTGCAGAAGAAGGCAAACCTGAAGATCTATTTACAAATCCCTAAAAGAAGAACGTACAAGAGAATTTTTTTACAACGCTATCTTTCGATAAGAAAAAAAGACTGCATAGCAGTCTTTTTTTATTATCCATAAAAATGAAAAGGCAGACTCCTTTTAAGAATCCGCCTGTATCCAAAGACTAATCTTCAAATTTTTCATGATTTTTATCATAGAAATCAATTAAGCCAAGGGCTGTCTCGAAGGAAATATTTTTAACTTTTGCACGTCCTTGAGCTAAAGCAATGATAGACATCTCACGTGCATTGGTTTCCTTAGAAATACGATAGCCTGTGATTTTCTTATCACGAACCCAGCCAACAACTGATTCTACTTTTTCAAAGTTAGACTTAGCCATGTTGTTCTCCTATTTTTTTTTCTTTACGATATTTCATTGTATATGTTTTTTTGATAGCATTTGTCAATTGAAAACATATATCAATCAAATAAGACATTAAGATTACAATTATTTGGCTTTCAAAGCCGAAAGTATATGGGTTCGTATATCTTCAACTCCATTAGGATTTGCTGGCAAGAATATTGTATTATTTCCATCTTTTTCAGCAAAATTATTCAATGTGTCCAAATATTGGTTTGTTAACAAGATTGACATAATTTGCTCTTCAGTTAGTTCGACATTGGCTCCTTTTAACTCTTTAATAGAATCAGCAAGTCCATCAACAATTGCTTTACGCTGCTCTGCGATCCCCACACCATGTAGGCGATCTTTTTCTGCCTCAGCTTCTGCCGCTGTAACGATCTTAATTTTATCTGCTTCAGCCAATTCTTGTGCTGCCACTCTCTTACGTTGGGCAGCATTAATTTCGTTCATTGATTGCTTGACTTCTGCGTCCGGCTCTACTTTGGTAATGAGCGTCTTAACGATAATGTACCCATAAGTTGACATTTCTTCCGCTACTTGTTTTTGAACTTCTAATGCAATTTCATCTTTTTTCTCAAACAATTCATCCAAAGTTAACTTAGGAACAGATGAGCGCAATGCATCTTCAATATAAGATTTGATTTGAGCTTCAGGTCTCATCAATTTATAGTAAGCGTCTGTAACGTTTAACTCATTTACACGATACTGAGTTGCGACATTCATAGTCACAAAAACGTTATCTTGGGTTTTGGTTTCAACTACGATCTCACTTTGTAATAGGCGCAACTGTACTCGAGCTGCAATTTTATCAATGCCAAATGGTGCCCGTAGATGAATACCACTATTACTTAACTTTTGATACTTACCAAATCGTTCGATAATGGCAACAGACTGTTGACGAACGACATAAACAGAGCTTACCAAAATAGCTCCTACAATCAGCATTAGAATTAATAGAACAAGTAAAACTTTTAAAACCATGGGAATCTCCCCCTTTCTTCACTTACATTATAGCACTCGTATATAGGTTAGGCAAATAATATGATAAAAATTTAATAGGAATTTATACAAGCATATTATATAGGGTTTCATTGCCATTTAAATTAATATAGGCTGGATCAAAATTTCTCCATCCGGTGAATCAAGCCCGCATAATCATGTTTATCAGCAAGAGCAATCCCTGATTAGGACTGGACCAGTTCCCTTTGCTAGCACGTTTAATATATTCAAAACGAGTGATGTCGTCATTCGGTCCTAAGATATCATTTACAAACTCCCGAAGTGCACCTGGACGCTGAGGGAAGTTAACGACAAAATAATGCTTGATTCCATCATAAATCAAGGCCCGCTCTTCCATTTCAGGCATACGGTTTATATCGTTGTTGCCTCCAGAGATGATACAACAAATAGTCTTTACCTTTTATATAATCTGACAGTACTTCCAAGGCCGCCACACTAGCAGCACCTGCAGGCTCTAGCTACAATCCCCTTGTTTTAGAGTAGAGGTCAATTAAGGTCTCAGAAATCAATCCTTCATCTACACCAATAAGGGTTTCAACATGTTTACGAGTTGCTTGATAGGTTAATTCTCCTACCTTTTGCACAGCAATTCCGTCCGCAAATTTGTCAATTTCTTTTAAGTTTAACCGGACCTCCAGCTTCAAATGCTGCCTTTCATAGAACGAGCTCCATTTGGCTTCTACTCCAATGAACTCAATTTGCTGGATTTGTTTCCTTTATATAAGTAGAAACTCCTGCAATGAGTCCTCCACCTCCTACAGGCACCAAGACAGTATCAAAATCAATGGATTCTTTTCGAGCTTCTTCTAAAATTTCATAAGCTACTGTACCCTTGACCAGCTTGAACATAGGGATCATCAAAAGGGATCAATAAAAGGTACGATTTTCAGCTACTGTATAGTCTTGAGCTGCCTTTGGCTGAAGCATCAAAGGTATCTCCCTACTAATTTGATAGTTACAAAATCTCCACCAAAGAAACGAACCTGACCAATTTTTCTGTTGAGGTGTTGTAATTGGGCATAAAAGATTGTTGCAGGAATCTTTCATCTCATTACAAGTGTAGGCAACGCCTTGAGCATGATTTCCCGCTGATGCACACACTACACCCACGTTCACGTTCTTCCTTAGTCAATTGTGAGATAGCATAATAAGCTCCACGAATCTTTAAAAAGAACGGACTCGTTGAGCATTTTTCTTTTTTTGAGATAAATCTTTAGCACCGTATTTTTTTCTGATAGATAATGATCATAGTCTAGTGGTGTATTTCAGCTACTACACCATTCAAAACCTTGTGGGCTTTCACCACATCTTTTGCACTGAGCATAATCTTCTCCTATGATTCGTTTTTCAAGATAAAAAGCGAGTTAGGTTCTCCCCAACTCGCCTTCTATTTTATATTCTTAAAAATTAGTTGTAGATTTTGAATGCATCATCGTCGTTTTTTTACCGACAAATGGCATTGCTTTTTACGCAATTCTGCACCAACCTTTTTCAATTTCAAGGTTAGCTGCTTGTTCACGGTAGGCAGTCAATTTTGGGACGTCCAGCTTTGTAGTCGTTGACAAAGTCGTTGGCGAAATTTACCATTTTGATGTCAGCAAGAACAGCTTTCATGTTTTCCTTTCACTTGTTCAGTGATTACACGTGGGACCTGAAACGTAGTCACCGTATTCAGCAGTGTTTGAAATTGATTGACGCATTTTCTTGAATCCACCTTCGTAGATCAAGTCAACGATCAGTTTCATTTCGTGAAGAACTTCAAAGTAAGCCAATTCTGGAGCATATCCAGCTTCAGTCAAGACTTCAAAACCAGCTTCGATAAGGGCAGTCAAACCACCACAAAGAACTGCTTGTTCACCAAACAAATCTTCTTCGGTTTCTTCTTTGTAAGTTGTTTCAAGAAGACCAACACGTGCTGCACCAACACCTTTACACCAGTCCATAGCGATGTCTTTAGCGTTACCTGTAGCATCTTGGTAGACAGCGTAAAGTGCTGGAACACCAAAAGCCTTCTTCATAAGTACGACGTACCAAGTGTCCTGGTCCCTTTAGGAGCACACATGAAGACATCAACATCTGCAGGAACTTTGATGAAATTCGAAGTGAATGTTGAAAACCATGTGCAAATCCAACTGCATTCCCAGCTTCCAAGTTTGGAGCAATTTCTGCTTCGTACAATTCTTGTTGGATTTCGTCTGGTGCCAAAATCATGATAACATCAGCCAATTTAGTTGCTTCTGCTACTGTATAAGTATCAAAACCATCTTCTTTTGCCTTATCAAAAGATTTACCTGGACGAACACCGATGATCACATCGTGACCTGAATCACGCAAGTTTTGAGCGTGAGCATGACCTTGTGAACCATAACCGATAACAGCGATTTTTTTACCATCAAGTGCTGCTACTTTTTACATCTTTTTTTCGTATTCCATTTGAACTGCCATAGTATCTCTTTTCTATTATTTTATTTGCCTGACTTTAGGCTGTATTAACAAATTTAGGTTGGATTTTTAATCGCGGGTAAATCCAGTTGCACCCGTACGAGCGATATTCTTGATACCGTATGGTCGAATAACCCGAATCAAAGCTTCACTCTTTTCAGCATTCCCAGTCATCTGAACGGTAATGGAACTTGGAGCCACATCAACAACAGTTGCGCGGAAAGGCTGGATAATAGCCAAAATTTCTGCTCGCTTTTTCAGCAGGCGCTGAAACCTTTATCAAGAATCACTTCACGTTCGAGTGAGGGTTTGATCTGTGATATCACGGACACGAATCACATCAATCTGACGGTTGAGTTGTTTGATGATTTGCTCCACCTCATCATGAGATGCAACATCAATGATAATGGTAATCCGTGACACATTAGGATTTTCTGTCGCACCCTACCGAGATACTTTCAATATTGACTTGGCGTCTAGACAAGACACCGGTAAAAGCGATTGAGAACTCCTGACCGGTTTTTGAAGTTTGGCTGTTAACATTCTACGCATTAAACTTCACCCCCAACATCTCATGATTACTCTTACCAGCTGGTACCATCGGTAGAACATGCTCTTTACGAGAAATATCTACCTCGATAAACATTGGTACATCTTCCAAGATGACTTCCAAATCCTTTTCTAAGAGTTTCAGGATTATCAAACTTTATAATTTTTAATTCCATAGGCTTGAGCCATCAATTGGAAATCAGGAAGGCTATCAAAGACTGACTCTGATGTTCGACCATCATAGAAAGGCTTCTTGCCACTGACGAACCATCCCAAGTGAATGGTTATTAAGCATGATGACCTTTAATTGGAACTCTTATAGATATTTCAAAGATAGCTAATTCTTGATTGGTCATCTGAAACCACCATCTCCCGACAAAGAGCACGACTTCCTTATCTGGATTTAGCAATCTTTTGCTCCAATAGCTGCAGGAACTCCGAAATCCCATGGTTCCTAGACCACCTGAAGTTACGAGTTGACGCTCGTTTTGGTATGGGATAGTATTGAGCTGTCCACATTTGGTGTTGTCCCAACGTCCGTTACGACAATGGCATCACCCTTTGGTCAATTCACCAATGCGTTCAATAACTGCTTGTGGTTGAACGACACGTTCCTTTCTTATCATAAGAACGAACACGATTCTTTATCTTTGGTAACTTTTTCAATCCATTTTTTTCAGTATTGTTACGAACGATTGGCTCCGCTAGCAACTGCTGCAAGGCCTTTTTCGCATCTCCAACAACTGGGATATCAACAGCGATAATCTTACCAATCTCTGCTGGATCGATATCAATATGCGCAACTTTTGGCATTTCTTCGCAAAATGTCTTAGGATTACCAGTCAAACGGTCATCAAAACGACAACCAATCGAAATCATAAAATCAGCCTCTGTCATTGCAATATTAGCTGCAAAGGAACCATGCATTCCCACCCATTCCCAAAAAAACAGTGGATGACTGGTTGCAATTGTTCCCTCGTCCCAAAAAGACTGGTCACAACAGGAATTTGATAACGCTCTGCAAATTCATTTAACTCTGCAGCAGCCTCAGCATAACTAATCCCACCACCAGCTAACAAAACTGGTTTTCTTAGCCTTAGAGATTGCTTTCAAGATTTTTCTTGATTTGCATCTCATTTGGCTCTAGAGTTGGTTGATAACTTGGTAAATCTATCTCTGAAGAATAGATAAAAGTCTGTTTCAAGAGCAGAAACATCTTTTTGGCAGGTCAATAACAACTGGTCCCTGGACGACCTGTAGTCGCAATATGTACAGCCTCTGTAATCATTCGTGGAATATCTGCAGTCTCACGAACCTGATAGTTGTACTTGGTAATTGGCATGGTAATACCAACGATATCTGCTTCTTGAAAGCATCCTTACCGATTCCCGCTCTTGCTACCTGACCTGTGAAGACCAAAAAGGGGAACACTATCGCTCATAGCATCTGCAATACCCTGTAATGGCATTGGTAGCTCCTGGTCCACTTGTGACGACTGCAACACCAAGTTTTCCTGTTGACTTAGCATAACCTTCAGCTTCATGAAGACAACCTTGTTCATGCCGACCTAGAATATGGCGAATGCCTTTAAAATTATAAATAGCATCATATAAAGGCAATACTGCTCCCACCTGGATAACCAAAAAAATCGTATCGATTCCTAAGTCACGAAGCGTTTCCAAAACGAGATCCGATCCTGACTTAGGTGAGTCTAAAATGATTTTTTTCCATCGTTCCCCTTTCTCTTCTCTTAAAAATGACTTGTTTCTATGATACCATTTTTTTTCAAAAAAATTTTTCAAGAGAAAAAGAAACAATTTTCTGAATTTTCTATCTAGATACTTTACAATATCAAATAGATTAGAAAGTTTATACGTATTTTTATTTTTGAATAGAAAAAAAGGTTGAGACAAAACTGTCTTCAACCTTTTCGATTTTAAATTATTACTAATTAAAGTGAGTTAACGTCAACCTTGATACCAACACCTTGAGTAGTTGTGATTGTCAAGCTTGTTACGTAAGTTCCTTTAGCAGTAGCTGGTTTAGCTTTTTGGATTGTTTCGTTGAATGCTTTGAAGTTTTCAACCAACTTGTCAGCTTCAAATGAAACTTTACCGATGATAGCTTGTACGATACCTGCACGGTCTGCACGGTAAGTGATTTTACCACCTTTTAGACTCTTCAACTGCTTTAGCAACATCCATTGTTACAGTACCAGTTTTAGGGTTTGGCATCAAGTTACGTGGTCCAAGGACACGTCCAAGACGTCCAACAAGAGCCATCATGTCAGGTGTAGCGATAACTACGTCGAAGTCCAACCAACCGTCGTTGATTTTAGCAACAAGGTCGTCTTCACCAACGAAGTCTGCACCAGCAGCTTTTAGCTTCTTCAGCTTTTGCACCACGTGCAAATACAAGAACGCGAGCTGTTTTACCAGTACCGTTTGGCAATACCATTGCTCCACGGATTTGTTGGTCAGCTTTTTTCACGTCGATGTTCAAGTTGTATGCAACTTCTACAGTTGCGTCAAATTTTGCAAAGTTAGTTTCTTTTGCAAGAGCTACAGCTTCTTCTACGCTGTATGCTTTTGTGCTGTCGATTTTCTCAAGAGCAGCACGAAGTTGTTTGCTTTTTTTAGCCATTTTCTATTCTCCTTGTAAGTGGTTCAATCGATTTTCATCTCCCACGTCACTTCTCGAAATGATGAAGTCTTGCGGGTTATATAGGGAAGTTATTGATTAGTCAACAACAGTGAATCCCATAGAACGAGCAGTACCTTCGATCATACGCATTGCAGACTCAATGTTTGCAGCGTTCAAATCTGGCATCTTAGTTTCTGCAATTTCTTGTACTTGTGCACGAGTAACTGTAGCAACTTTAGTTTTGTTAGGTGTACCTGATCCTTTTTCAACACCTGCAGCTTTTTTCAAAAGAACAGCAGCTGGTGGTGTTTTAGTAACGAAAGTAAATGATTTATCTTCGTATACTGAGATAACAACTGGAATGATCATACCAGCTTGGTCAGCTGTACGAGCGTTGAACTCTTTTGTGAATCCCATGATGTTGATACCAGCTTGACCAAGAGCAGGTCCAACTGGTGGAGCTGGTGTAGCTTTACCAGCAGGGATTTGCAATTTTACAAGTTTTTCGACTTTTTTAGCCATTTTTAAATCCTCCTTTGTGGTTTTGGCGGTAATTTAGAGATTTTTACCTCCCACAAGTATGTTTTACACATACCCTACTATTATACACTAATCTATCTCAAAAATGCAAGAGAAAAATTTCTATTTTTTTAGAGAAATTTTTATTACTGAATTTAGCTACTATTTCTTTCGTGAAAGAGTTCTGAATCTATAAAACAAAAAAACCGCTCTGTTTTTGAGCGATGATAAGAATATAAATTTGTAGAGTCAGTACTAAAACTTAGTCCCTTTTTCAGTAGCTCCACTTTCCACAAAATCCAAGAGACTCAAAAACATCGTCTAGAGATACATTGAAATCATAGATTTCTTGAACTTTCAATTGTTTCCATCCCCTTTGACGAGCTAGATCAATCAAAGCCTTCAAAACCTTGCGTCCAAGTCCTTGATGTTGATAAGTTGGATTGCCAATCACAATAGGAAGATTCTCCTGAGATAAGGTGACATCACCAATTGGAAGCCACTCTCCCTTTTCTCGAAACTCAATCCAGAACAAATCCCCGTTACTTTCTAAATAGGAATACATGGTATTTAATTTTTCCAAACTATAGGGTATTCTAATACCGTCTACAAGTTCTACCAAATCCACATCTTGATACCAAGCTAAAGCTGCATCACGATGATCTGCTAAAAAATAGGGAACTAGACGTAAGGAATCATCTATCTGAATAATTTTTGTCATCATTTTCTACTCCTAATACTAGCTCCGCTGCTTGATTAAAACCATCACACCAGTTATACCATTTTGCTTCATACTCATCTTGAGGTAAGACACGATTTTTTAAATCCAGAACAGAGTATATCTTTCTTTCCTCACAAGCTTGCGCATAGAGATGATAGATTTCATCACCACCATCTTTATCCCACTCAGCAGAAATCGTATTTTGACCTGCTAACAAAGCTTGGTAAGCTCTGTGATGCCCATCTGTAATCAACAAGCAATCTCCAAATGCAAGAACACTGATTGGATTAATATTTGGCTTTTTCTACCGACTGATAAAGCATCTGGATATCTTGCAACTTCTTTTCTGATAAGTATAGTTGAGTCGGATGAAGATCTTTTATCTTGACTTCCATTTTTTCTCCTCAAGAAGAATTAATGCCTACTTCTGCTTGCCTGTAAAGCGCCATTGAAAGCGAAGTTTGTCATAAAAAGGAAATTCAATGAATAGAATTCCAAGACCCAGACAGAGACTGGCAAGAACATCAGACGGGTAGTGGACGCCCAGATAGACTCTGGAAATGATTACACTTACTAGATAGATTCCCAGTAAAATCTGGAGAATGAGCTTTACAGTCCTATCTTTCACTCTTTGACCCACAATGATAATTAGAGAACCGATTAGAGGGTTACTGCTAGAGAGTGACCACTAGGGAAAAGAAAAACCCTTTTTCTTCTACCAAGTGTAAAATTTCTGGTCGCGGGACGTTGATAGAGGTGTTTTTAAAGGACACAATTAAAATTCCAGCCAAACTCAAGATTGCCCAGCTACTGAAAAAAAGGCTTTCGATCTTCCACTTTTTTTCAGATAAAAAGATAAACAGCTCAATAAAATTGCCCAAGAAATAACGATTGGTAAGTCAATCAGACGAGTAATCCCTCGAAAAGATAGTTGTCAATATAGCTGGTAAATCTCCACGGATTGCTGTCTGGATAGACTGAATCAAATGGTATCAATTGTTCTGGATAAAACTTAACGACATAACCCAGAATTACAAATAGTAAAAAGGGCAAAAGAGCCCTTTGTTAAATATGTTTGTTTATCTTTCATAGTATTTTAAAGTTGGTTTCAAAGAGGACAAACAATCAACCAGAATGAGATGGCAAAGATAATACCTTCAATCAGATTAAAAGGCAAAGACCATTGTCAACAAGTAGTTGCTCAGTCCTAGAGATTTTTCTCAATATCAAAAGTTAGCAAACTTAGCGTACAAAGGAACAGCATAAACATAGTTTAGAACTAGCATAGCTAGAGTCAAAACCAATCGTACCAGCTAGTGAAGCTAGGACAAAACGCATGGTTGTCCGCTCTTTTTTTCCAAATCAAACCAAAAGCAAGAACAAAAGACTCCTAAAGGCACAATATTCATCGGCAAACCAATATAGGTACTAACCCCTTGATTGTTTCAAAAAGGATTTTCAACAAGGACCGAAGGAATAGTACTCCAAAAGCTGCTGGTAAATCCAAGACTACCAAACCCTACAAGAACCGGTAAGATACTGAACTCAATCCTCAAAAAGGGATGCCGCAGGCAAAAGCGGAAAGTCAAAGTACATCAACACAAATGAAAGTGCTGATAAAATTGCAATGGTCGAAAGTCGACGTGTGTTTGTCATAACAGGTTCCTCCAATTTTTCTATAAAAATCAGAAGAAGTTGGAAAGTTTCCTCTATCTACTCTACTTTTAACTATCTCCAAAAAAACAACCTCAGCTTTAACAAAGCAACTGGTTTTATTTCCTATATATAATGAAGTAGAATAGACAAAGCCATCCTTTCGTCTTCTCCCATCCAGACTATACTGTCGGTTGTGGAATCTCACCACATCAGCTTGCGCTCGCGGACTTATTTGGCTAAGATATTTTAGATTTATCTAGACGTCGCAGTCGAAGATAATACTTAAAGTATATCGAGACAAGACAACGAAAGAGAAAGCTAAAAATAGCTAGTCAAATTCACCGCCGGTCGGGAATTACACCCCAGCCCTGAAGACCCTTTTATGATAACAAAAAAAGCTTGCAAGCGCAAGCATTTTATCTCTTATCAGTATTTATTTCAACTTATCCGTTTCGTAAGTATGAACCAGTTCGAGACCCGCAAAATTCTGTTGACGAAGGGCCTCGTAGACAATCATACAAACCGTATTTCGAAACATTGAGACTACGAACATGTTCATCATTCATAGGGAATTCGAGAGCTTTTTCTGGATGTTCTCGCATAAATTCCTCAGGCAAACCTTTATCTTCTCGCCCAAAAAGAAAATAATGGTTTCCCTTCTATCGTGAAAATCGGCATCTGAATAGACCTTTTTCTGCAAACTTGGAAATCAAGTAGAGTTGACCATCCATTTTTTTCCATAAAAGTCAGCTAAACTATCATAAAAAAATAGATCTCAAGCTTTTGTCCCAATAATCCAGACCCTGCTCGCTTCATTTTACGATCATCGATAGGAAAAGCCCATCGGTTTGATAATATGAAGGGGCGCATTCGTCGCTGCACAGGTACGAGCAATATTTCCCCGTATTTTGTGGAATTTGTGGGTTCAAATAATACAATGTGATTTGCCATGCCTTGCTTTCCTCTCACTAGTGCAAAAAAATAGCCACACTGCCCGGAGTCAAGCTCAGCAAACAGCGTGGTTAAGGCATCGTTAACTTACCTCACAACAGGTTTGAAGTAAATCAGCGAAACTACTGTTTTTAGTATATCACTTTCAGCCTGATTGTCAATAGAAATGACTTGATTTTTTTCATTTTTTTTTACAAAGCATATTTACATATAGTTAAAAATGCTTCAACTATTCATTAGAATTTACACTGTTTAAAAAATAGAACTGAAAAGTTTTATTTCATAAACATATGATGTTTAAAATCAAAAATATTATCATTCGGGACATTTCTAATCCCTTTATTAAAGAAGAAACAGTCGGTTACTGGATGCATTTTTTTCTAAAAAAGAGTATGATAGAAACATATTGAAAAAGTAGGTTATTTAACTATGAAAATTATTCTTGTCGGAGGGGGAAAAGTTGGTTCTGCCCTCTGCCGTTCACTTGTCGCTGACAATCATGATGTTGTCCTTATTGAGCAGAATGAAACTGTTCTTAAAATACTATGACAAGCCGTTTTGATATTATGGGAATCGCAGGTAACGGAGCTGACTTTTGCCATGCTTGAAGCAGCAAACGTTCAAGACTGTGATATCTTTATCGCCATGACTCAGCACGATGAAGTCAATATGGTTGCAGCTGTTCTTGCTAAAAAAATGGGAGCAAAAGAAACAATTGTTCGTGTGCGTAATCCTGAATATTCCAATCCCTATTTTAAAGAAAAAAATATTCTGGGATTTTCTCTGATTGTCAATCCCTAGAACTCCTAGCAGCTCGTGCTATCGCTAATATTATCGACTTTCCCAAATGCTCTTTCTGTTGAGCGTTTTGCAGGTGGATTAGTTAGCTTTGATGGAATTCAAGGTACGAAATGATCAGTAATATTTGTCAGATGTCTATTGCTGATTTTCCGTAAAAAAAGTTTGGCAATGTCATTGTCTGTGCTATCGAACGCGACCATAAACTCATGATTCCTAGTGGAGATATGATTTTTAGAAGATAAAGGACCGTATCTTTTGTGACAGGTAATCGTGTCGATATGATGCTCTTTCCATAACTATATCAAAGTCTCGAGTTGTTAAAAGTTTACTCATTATAGGAGCTGGGAAAAAAATTGCTTACTATCTCGTTGGTATGTTTGAAAAGACAGTCGTATCGATACCAAGGTTATTGAGCTCAATCCTGAAAGAGCAGCCTTTTTCAGTCGAAAAAAATTCCCAAAACTCTATATTGTCCAAGGTGATGGAACAACCAAAAGGATATTCTCTTAGAAGAAAGTGCCCAAAACTATGATGCTGTCGCAACTCTTACTGGAGTTGACGAAGAAAATATTATTACATCTATGTTCTTGGATAGTGTAGGTGTTCAGAAAAATATTACCAAGGTCAATCGAACTAGTCTCTTAGAAATTATCCATGCTCCTGAGTTTTCGAGTATCATCACACCAAAAACAATCGCTGTTGATACCATTATGCACTTTATCCATGGTCGTGCCAAATGCCCAATATTCTGACCTTCAAGCTATGCACCATCTAGCAAATGGACAGGTTGAGACTCTTCAATTTCCTGATCAAGGAAGCCAATAAAATGACTGGCAAAGCCTTTATCTCAATTGAAACTCAAAAAAAGATGTCTTGATTGCTGCTATTATCCGCAATGGAAAAACAATCTTCCCAACTGGAGAAGATACGCTCCAAGTCGGTGATAAGTTAGTGGTCATCACACTGCTATCAAATATCACCAAGATTTATGATCTGTTAGAGAGGTAAGCTATGAATAGAAGTATGGTACGCTTTCTTCTTGCAAAAGCTACTCTTGATCGAGGCTGGGTCTACTTTTTAGTTCCAGTTAGTATTGCTCTTTACTATCGAGAATCTAGTCAAGTTTTTTTACAGCTCTTTTCTCTACCATCGGGATTCTTGTTGTCCTAGGTCTTCTCGGAATCATCAGCAAGCCTAAAAAAACAACGTATCTATGCCAAAAGAAGGGAGTCTTAATTGTTGCCCTATGTTGGATCCTCTGGTCTTTCTTTTGGGTGCCCTTCCCTTTGTCTTTTTTCAGGGTCAAATTCCCCAATTTTGATCGATGCCTTCTTTCGAAATTAGTTCTGGCTTCACTACAACGGGAGCAACCATCTTAAATGATGTTTCTGTCTTAAGTCGTTCTCTTCTATTTTGGAGGAGTTTCACCCACCTCATTGGAGGGATGGGAGTGCTGGTTTTCGCCCTCGCTATTATGGACAATGCCAAAAACAGTCACTTAGAGGTTATGAAGGCTGAGGTCCCTGGACCAGTATTTGGTAAAGTTGTGTCTAAACTAAAAAATACAGCCCAAATCCTATACATCCTCTACCTGGCAATGTTCGCCCTCTTTGTAGTTATTTATTATCTTGCTGGGCATGCCACTCTACGATAGTTTTGTCATCGCTATGGGAACTGCTGGGACTGGTGGTTTCACTGTTTACAATGATGGAATTGCCCACTATCACAGTTCTCTCATTACCTATCTGACGAGTGTTGGGGTCTTTGATGTTTGGTGTCAATTTCAACCTTTACTACTACCTCATGCTCCGTCGTATCAAGGAATTCTTTTTTGATGAAGAACTCCGAGCCTATCTCTTGATTGTAGCCATATCAACTGGCTTAATCACGCTTAACACACTCCACCTCTATAGTGGCGTTTCACAAAGTTTTGAGATGGCCTTCTTCCAAGTATCTAATATCATTACCACTACTGGTTTTGGATATGGAAACATCACGAACTGGCCTTTGTTTCTCTCAATATATCTTGCTAATGCTGATGGCAATTGGTGGTTCTGCTGGATCTCACTGCTGGTGGTCTCAAAGTCATCCGTGGAGTCATTCTAGCTAAAATTGCTAAAAAAATCAAGTCTTTGTCTACCATATCACCCTCACCGTGTTTTAACTCTCCATGTTAATCAAACGGTTATTGATAAGGATACCCAGCACAAGATTCTCAAGTACTTTTGTAGTTTATGTCATGATTCTACTCAGTTTAATTTTTCATCATCAGTTTAGATACTGACAATTTAATGATTGTTACGAGTGCTGTTTTTCAGTTGCTTTTAACAATATCGGTCCTATTTCTAGGAACAACTGCAAGTTTTCTCAATTTTTAGTCCATTTTCAAAAACTTCTACTATCCTTTTGCAATGATTGCAGGACGTCTTGAAATCTATCCAATCATACTGCTCTTTATGAAGCGAACTTGGTCTAAACGTTAGAACAATCAACTGTACACCCTATCTTCCCTCTTCAAGGAACCCTTGAAGGGGGATTTTTTAGTTTTCAAAAGACAAGACAGCTCTAAAAATCGACAATTGGGAATTTAAGGATTTTTCTCTCCTATCTTTTTAGCTATAATAAGAAAAAAATATAGGGGATACTTTATGGAAAAAGTCATAAAATCAATTCGACTACTCTTGTTCTTTGCCTTAATCCAACTGGCATTTTGTAGTTGTATCTTTTGGTCTGGAACCTCTCTGGCCCTCAAACAATCCTGTTTTTATTTTCTACTGGCTTTATTGGGCTTATCTGGGTCTTGTGCCTTTATGCATTATTTATCTAGTCACAACCTGAAAAAGAGATAGACTGATTGATAGGAGTCGCTTTATCTTTTTATTTGTATAGTATGATGGTTATTGTCAAACCTCTGTGGTGTTGGGACTTGTTCTGTCAGAGACTATCGTCACTGTCAACTTACTTCAAAAAAAGAAGCTGTAGAACTCATCCTCCCTCCTTCTTTTTTTCTCTTTTGGAGTTGATCTTGTTACCTTTCTCCCCTTTGAAAAAAATGGAGAAGATGACAAAAAAATTCCAGTAGCAAGGAAGTGAGATTTTCCATCATCATCATTTCCATTTTAATCTTCCTACGTAATCCAATCACCATTTTATCCATCGCTTTTTATATTGGCCTTGGTGCTCTATTTCTCAGTTTTTTATTCCCAAAAAACTTAAGACAAGAGGTATCATTCTACAGTCATTTGATTCGGGATATTCTATTTGTCGTCTGTACGTTCCTCTTATGGTAACAAATAGAATCCTTTGCAATAATTATGTTATAATTAAAAAAATTTTTTAGGAGATACATCAATGAACTTTTTTTAAAAGATTTTTCGTAAACGACTCGCTTGGTTTGGGATTTTGTTAGTAGCTATCTTTCTATCTCAGACTCCTATGCTAACTCTAGCTATACTAACTAAAATTCAGTTTAATCCAATCTGGTCAACAATTCTTGTGTCCCTTATTTCGATTCTTGTACTTGCTATCTTTTTATACGGAGCCCATAAGAGCAAGTTGCTGGATTTAAAATCTAAACTTCTCACCATTAACGATCTTCCTCGCATTGTCTTAAGCTATCTAGCTATTTATGTTGGAAATCTTGTGGGTGGAATCTGGTTACAACTCGTGAAACAAACAACAACTGCTAATCAACAAGTAATTAACAACCTTGTTTCTGAAAGCTCTCTGATTAGCAGTTTCTTCCTCATCGTTTTAATCGCACCTATTTGTGAAGAAATCATTTGTCGCGGGATTATTCCTACCAAACTCTTCCAAGGCTACGAAAAGTTTGGCTATGTCATTGGTTGGCTGATCTTCCTCCTTGCACATATGCCTTCTAATCTCCCTTCCTTCTTGATTTATGGTTGGATGTCAGCCGTCCTCACTTGGACTGCTTATCGTACCAGACGTTTGGAAATGTCTATCTCGGTCCATATGCTACTTAATAGTATCAGCTTCATCTTACTGGCACTCTTCACAATTTTTTTATGAAAGAAATTTCGGTATCTAATACCCAACTATCCATTCCTTTAGACTAGATTATTCGTCCTAGTCTAAAGGGATTTTTTTGTTTCAACAAACTTTTCACCTCAGAAAATCCACCTTTTTCTACAATCTCAAAAATTTTTTTAAAAAATTTTAAAAAAATATTTTTATGCATAAATTTTATAGAATATAAAAAAATAAGTTAACTTAACATGTATATTTGTGAATATTCTTATAAAAAAATGTAAGAAATCCTTTAAAATAGCCATTTTAAAGCCTTTTTAGGCCTTATCATATCCCTTGTAATGCATATTAATTTGTGATACTATTAGCTTGTAAGCGATACCAATATCATTTGGTACACACGAGAAAAAAAGGAGGATCCACATGTCTTCACATCCAATTCATGTTTTCTCAGAAATTGGGAAACTGAAAAAAGTTATGTTGCACCGTCCGGGTCAAGAATTAGAAAACTTGATGCCAGATCACCTTGAGAGGTTGCTCTTTGATGACATCCCATTTTTAGCAGATGCCCAAAGTGAACACGACGCCTTTGCTCAAGCACTCCGTGACGAAGGAATCGAAGTGCTCTATCTTGAACAGTTGGCTGCTGAATCATTAACTTCTCCAGAAATACGCGACCAGTTCATCGAAGAATATCTCAACGAAGCAAATATTCGTGGTCGACAAACTAAAAATGCCATCCGAAAACTGCTTCATGATATTGACGACAACCTTGAACTGATCAAGAAAACAATGGCAGGTGTTCAAAAAGTTGAATTGCCTGACATCCCTGAAGAAGGCAAAGGATTAACTGACTTGGTTGAATCTGACTATCCGTTTGCCATCGACCCAATGCCAAACCTTTACTTCACTCGCGACCCATTTGCGACTATCGGGAATGCAGTATCACTTAATCACATGTACGCCGATACACGCAATCGTGAAACACTTTATGGTAAAGTACATCTTCAAGTATCACCCAATTTATGGTGGCAAGGTAGAGCTCATCTATAACCGTGAAGAAACTACTCGGATTGAAGGTGGAGATGAACTTGTTCTTTCAAAAGATGTCCTAGCAGTTGGGATCTCTCAACGGACTGATGCCGCTTCTATCGAAAAACTTTTGGTTAATATCTTCAAAAAGAATGTTGGCTTCAAGAAAGTTTTGGCTTTTGAATTTTCAAACAGCCGTAAGTTCATGCACTTGGATACTGTCTTCACCATGGTAGACTATGACAAATTTACAATCCACCCAGAAATCCAAGGCAATCTTCGCGTCTATTCCGTCACTTACGAAAATGAAGAACTCAAGATTGTTGAAGAAAAAGGAGATTTGGCAGAACTCCTTGCTCAAAACCTTGGTTTAGAAAAAGTTACACTCATTCCTTGTGGTGATGGTAATATTGTTGCAGCTGCTCGTGAACAATGGAATGATGGCTCTAACACACTCGCTATCGCACCAGGTGTCGTAGTCGTTTATGAACGCAACACTGTGACCAATAAGAAACTTGAAGAATATGGACTTCGTCTCATTAAGATTCGCGGCAGGGAGTTGGTACGCGGTCGTGGTGGACCTCGTTGTATGTCAATGCCGTTTGAACGCGAAGACATTTAGATTCTTCCTATTTCTGCCTAGCATCTGCTAGCAGAATCATGCTTGTTAGAAAAGGATATATAGAATGATACATTCAGTATTTCAAGGAAGAAGTTTTCTAGCTGAAAAAGATTTTACCCGTGCAGAGCTCGAATATTTGATTGGACTTTCAGCTCACTTGAAGGATCTTAAAAAACGAAACATCGAACACCGCTATCTAGCTGGTAAAAATATTGCTCTTTTATTCGAAAAAACTTCTACCCGTACACGCGCAGCCTTCACAACTGCTGCAATCGATCTTGGTGCACATCCAGAATACCTGGGGGGCCAAACGATATTCAACTAGGTAAAAAAGAAACTACGGAAGATACCGCAAAAGTTTTGGGACGTATGTTTGATGGTATTGAATTCCGTGGTTTTAGTCAAGATATGGTTGAAGAATTAGCTGAATTCTCTGGTGTTCCTGTTTGGAATGGCTTGACGGATAAATGGCACCCAACTCAAATGCTTGCAGACTATTTGACAGTACTAGAAAATTTCGGACATCTTGAAGGTTTGACATTGGTTTACTGTGGTGACGGTCGTAACAATGTTGCCAATAGCCTTCTAGTAACAGGAGCGATCCTTGGTGTGAACGTTCATGTCTTTTCACCAAAAGAACTCTTCCCAGATCAAGCAGTTGTTGCACTGGCTGAGGGATATGCCAAAGAAAGTGGGGCTCACATTCTCATCACAGAAGATGCTGATCAAGCTGTAAAAGGGGCTGATGTCCTTTACACTGATGTTTGGGTATCTATGGGCGAAGAAGATAAGTTTGCAGAACGCGTCGCTTTGCTAAAACCTTACCAAGTCAAATATGGATCTTGTTAAGAAAGCAGGCAATGAAAGACTTAATCTTCCTCCACTGCTTTACCAGCCTTTCATGATACAAACACAATCTATGGCAGACAAGTAGCTGAGAAATTTGGTGTAAAAGAAATGGAAGTAACTAATGAGGTCTTCCATAGCAAATATGCTCGTCAGTTTGATCAAGCAGAAAATCGTATGCACACCATCAAAGCCGTTATGGCTGCTACACTAGGAAATCTCTATATTCCTAAAGTGTGATACCAACTATAAGAAACAGCTTAGGGGCTGAGACTAGTGTTTTAGTCCGGTCCCTTTTTGTAATAGTTACGAGCTCTGAGTTGGAATTTGAAAACAGTCACATTCAAGCTACTAGCTTAACATTCAACCTAAACCTCATAACAAAAAATTAACTGCCTCCCCAGTTATTTACATGTCTAGAATTCCAACTCTGCTCGTTTGTAGAAAGCCTTCTTCTCAACTTCCAAATCCAAGCTTTTAACCAAAATTGGTTTTTATCCATCCAAAAGAAAGGAGCGCTCATGTCTCATCGTAAAATTGTTGTCGCTCTTGGAGGGAATGCTATTCTCTCTACCGATCCATCTGCTCAAGCCCAAGAAGCAGCTCTGGCAGAAACAGCACGCCATCTGGTGAAACTCATCCAAAATGGTGATGAATTGATTATCACCCATGGCAATGGACCGCAAGTCGGTAACTTGCTCCTTCAACATCTAGCAGCAGATTCCGAAAAAAATCCAGTCTTCCCTCTAGACTCACTCGTAGCCATGACTGAAGGTAGTATCGGTTTTTGGCTCCAAAATGCTTTAGATAATGCTTTGCTTGATTTGAAATTGGAAAAACCTGTTGCGTCTGTTGTAACGCAAGTAGTCGTGGACAAAGATGATCCAGCATTTCTTAACCCAAGCAAACCAATCGGTCCTTTCTACTCAGAAGAAGATGCCAAAGCAGAAAGCGAAAGAACTGGAGCCACCTTCAAAGAGGATGCGGGTCGCGGTTGGCGTAAGGTCGTTGCTTCGCCAAAACCTATTCACATCAAAGAAATCGATAGTATCCGAGCATTGCTAAACGCAGGTCAAGTTGTTATCGCTGCAGGCGGTGGAGGTATTCCTGTAATCGAAAATGAAAACGGTTACCTATCAGGGGTAGAAGCCGTTATCGATAAGGACTTTGCATCTCAACGCTTGGCAGAACTGGTTGAAGCCGATCTCTTCATCGTTTTGACTGGCGTAGATTATGCTTATGTCAACTATAACAAACCAAATCAAGAAAAATTGGAGCAGGTAACTGTTAGCCAACTCCAAGAATACATCCAAGAGGGGCAATTTGCTCCTGGTAGTATGCTACCAAAAATCCAAGCTGCCATTGATTTTGTAACCAATCGTCCAGCAGGAAAGCCGTCATCACTTCCCTCAGCAATTTGGGAGCCTTGATTGAATCTGATAGCGGAACAATCATCGTTAAAGATTAATATCTTAGTGATACCTTACAAGAAAGTTTAGTCAGCACTCTTGCCACCATCATTCGTTTTTATACTGTGTGACATAGTTTAGGAGGAAAAACAAATGAGTGAAAATAAAAAAAGGTTTCAAATGCCTTCATCATACACTGTTTTGATCATCATCATTGCCATTATGGCATTTTTGACCTGGGTCATTCCTGCAGGTAAGTATGATACCAATGAAGCAGGTAACCTCATCGCAGGTACCTATCAAACTGTTGACTCTAATCCTCAAGGGATTTACGATGTCTTTATGGCACCAATTCGTGCCATGCTCGGTCACGAACCAACTAGCGCAGCAATCGACGTTGCCTTCTTTATCCTTATGGTCGGAGGTTTCCTTGGTGTCGTAAACGCTACTGGTACACTCGATGTAGGGATTGCCTCCATCGTTAAAAAATACAAGGGCCGCGAAAAAATGTTGATTCTCATCCTCATGCCCCTCTTCGCACTTGGAGGAACTACCTATGGTATGGGGGAAGAAACCATGGCCTTCTATCCCCTTCTTGTCCCTGTAATGATGGCAGTTGGTTTTGACAGTATCACTGCCGTAGCCATCATCTTACTAGGTTCTCAAGTTGGTTGTTTGGCATCTACATTGAATCCATTTGCTACAGTTATCGCCTCTGATACTGCAGGAATCTCTTCTATGGATGGGGTTATTCTCCGTGTTATCTTCTGGTTTGTAATGACAGGTATCAGCACTTACTTTGTCTATCGTTATGCAGAAAAGATTCAAAAAGATCCTACTAAATCACTCGTTTACGCTCAACGCGAAGAAGATATCAAACACTTTAATGTTTCAGAAAACGATGATGCACCATCTACCTTGAGCAAGAAACAAAAACATGTCCTCGCTTTATTTGTATTAACCTTTATCATTATGATTGCAAGTTTCATCCCTTGGGTTGATTTGCATGTTACTGTATTTGAAGACTTCAAGAATTGGTTAATCGGCCTTCCTGTAATTGGAGGAGTTATCGGTTCATCTGCTCAACCATTTGGTAGCTGGTACTTCCCAGAAGGCGCTATGCTCTTTGCTGTTATGGGGATTTTGATCGGTGTTGTCTATGGTCTCAAAGAAAGCAAGATTGTCTCAACCTTCCTAACTGGTGCTGCAGATTTGCTTTCAGTAGCCTTGATTTGTGCGGTTGCTCGTGGTATCCAAGTTATCATGAACGATGGTATGATTACTGCAACCATCCTACACTGGGGTGAAGTTGGCCTTCAAGGTCTTTCTCCTCAAATCTTCATCGTATTGACCTATATCTTCTACCTACCTATGTCCTTCCTCATTCCTTCTTCATCTGGTCTTGCTAGTGCAACTATGGGTATCATGGCTCCTCTTGGAGAGTTCGTTAATGTTAAAGCAAGCCTTATCGTCACTGCCTACCAATCTGCATCTGGTGTCCTTAACCTTGTGACTCCTACTTCAGGTATTGTTATGGGTGCTCTTGCTCTTGGTCGTGTCAGCCTTGGAACTTGGTGGAAATTTGTTGGAAAACTCGTCATCGTCATTGTCGTTGCAAGTATTCTACTTCTTATCTTAGGTACCTTTGTGCCATTCTTATAATAAAGAGGGAAATACGGATGAAATCCTATATTACAGAATCAATCAAAGAGGATTTTCTTCAAAGTTTGAAAACAATCATCTCTTATCCTTCTGTTCTCAATGAAGGTGAAAATGGCACTCCCTTTGGTCAAGCAATTCAAGATGTATTGAAAAAAACGCTGGACTTGTGTCAAAAACTTGGTTTTAAAACCTATCTTGATCCTCAAGGATATTATGGGTATGCAGAAGTTGGTGAGGGGGATCTCCTTGCCATCCTCTGCCACCTAGATGTAGTTCCTGCAGGTGATTTGACAGACTGGGAAACTCCCCCATTTGAAGCTAGTATCAGAGATGGGCGGATTTATGGTCGGGGTTCCCAGGATGATAAAGGACCTTCTCTTGCAGCCCTTTACGCAGTCAAAAGCCTGCTTGACCAAGGAATTCAATTCAAAAAACGGGTTCGTTTCATATTTGGTACTGATGAAGAAACACTTTGGCGTTGTATGGCAAGATATAATGCCATTGAAGAACAAGCCAGCATGGGATTTGCTCCTGACTCATCATTTCCCATTAACCTATGCAGAAAAAGGACTCCTTCAGGTCAAACTTCATGGACCTGGATCAGAACAACTCGCCTTAGATGTAGGCGGAGCTTTCAATGTCGTTCCTGATAAGGCAACCTATCAAGGACCACTTATGGATCAGATCCAGACAGGCCTCATATCTGCTGGCTACGATTATCAACAAAATGACCAGAACCTTACTGTTCTAGGACTATCTAAGCATGCCAAGGATGCTAGCCAAGGGATTAATGCAGTCATTCGATTAGCCACCGTCCTTGATTCCATTCAATCCCATCCTGCACTTACATTTCTTGCCAAAGAAGTTGGTCAAGATGGTCAAGGAAAAGGAATCTTTGGTGATATCAGCGACCAGCCTTCTGGACATTTATCCTTTAATGTGGCCGCCTTAACCATTACTCCCGAAAGTTCTGAGATTCGAATTGATATCCGAATCCCAGTCCTTGCAGACAAGGATGCCCTTGTTCATCAGCTGATAGAGTGCGCAAAAGCTTACCAACTTAGCTACCAAGAATTTGACTACCTAGCACCACTTTACGTGGCAAGAGATAGCATGCTCGTCACTACTCTCATGCAGGTTTATGAAGAAAAAACTGGTGACAAGAGTCCCGCTCTATCATCTGGCGGTGCAACCTTTGCACGTACGATGCCAAACTGTGTCGCTTTTTGGCGCCCTCTTCCCAGGAAGAGAGCAAACAGAACACCAAGCAAATGAATATGCTATCTTAGATGATCTCTATCATGCTATGGATATCTATGCTGAAGCTGTTTACCGATTAGCGACCTAAAAGACCTCCTAAACTCCGTCTCCACATTGGGGACGGAGTTTTAGGAAAAAATTCTAAATAGCAAGCTACAACAAAAAGCCAAGGAAGGGATTTTCTTGGCTTTTTTTGCAATAGTTTTAAGGTAAGTTACCAAACTCAGATACTCATTTTTCACTACGACACTGAGTTTTGGCAAATCGATGCTACTGCTAAACTGTTAGCAATTGTTAGATTACGACACAGTTACGACACGAGTTTTGGCAAATCGATTTGTATTTGCCAAACGCAGTTAGTAAAGTGCAGAGCAGCCTACGATCCAAGCTTCCATTTTCTAGATTAACGTTTAGGCAAACTGCCATAGCGGTTACCGATTGTTACATTACGACACAAGTTTAGCGAAAATCGATTACATTTGCCAAACGTAGTTAGTGAGGCAGTTAGGTAGTCCCAATTTCCTACCCTGTTACGACGTAAAGTTTTTACGAATCGATACTATTCGTAAAAACTTTACTAGTGAAAGCGCCTAGCCAAGTTCCATAGAAACTTGGCGTTAGTTACTAGATTGTTACACAATCAAGTAACTTTGGCGATCTACATCTTCTCTTCTAACTCTACATCTGGATACTTGTCCGCAAACCAGCGGAGGGCAAAGTCATTTTCAAAGAGGAAGACAGGCTGGTCAAAGCGGTCTTTGGCCAAGATGTTTCGACTTGAAGACATACGCTCATCCAAGTCTTCAGGCTTTGATCCAGCGAACGGTCTTTTTTTACCCATTGGGCTCATAACCACTTCTGCATTGTACTCATTTTCCATCCGGTGTTTGAAGACTTCAAACTGCAATTGACCAACAGCACCTAACATATATTCACCTGTTTGGTAGTTGGTATAGAGCTGAATAGCTCCTTCTTGTACCAATTGCTCAATTCCCTTGTGGAAGGATTTTTGTTTCATGACGTTCTTAGCAGATACTTTCATGAAGATTTCAGGGGTAAAGGTTGGCAGTGGTTCAAATTCAAATTTGTTTTTGCCAACTGTCAAAGTATCTCCAACCTGATAAGTACCTGTATCGTAAACCCCGATGATATCTCCAGCTACGGCATTGGTCACATTTCTCACGACTTTCCGCCATAAACTGGGTAACATTAGATAGTTTAGCCCCTTACCAGTACGAGGAAGATTAACACTCATACCACGCTCAAATTCACCCGATACGATTCGAACAAAGGCGATACGGTCACGGTGACGAGGGTCCATGTTGGCTTGGATTTTAAAGACAAAACCTGAGAAATCCTTATCATAAGGATCGACAAGTTTCACCATCTGTTTTTCTTGTGTCCATGAGGTTCTGGAGCAAACTTGAGGAAAGTCTCAAGGAAGGTCTGAACACCAAAGTTAGTAAGAGCTGATCCAAAGAATACTGGTGTCAAATCACCTGCAAGAATGGCTTCCTCTGAGAATTCATTTCCAGCTTCATTCAAAAGCTCAATATCATCTTGACTTGTTCGTAGAATGGGGTTGCTAGCAAAAGAGTTTATCGCCCATCTTCTAGGCTGGCAAAACGTTCATCTCCTTTGTAGAGTTCCAAACGTTGGTTATAGAGGTCGTAGAGCCCCTCAAAGGCTTTCCCCATCCCGATTGGCCAGTTCATTGGATAACTTGCAATACCCAAGACTTCTTCCAATTCTTGCAAGAGATCTAGTGGTTCACGACCGTCACGGTCCAGCTTGTTCATAAAAGGTGAAAGACTGGAATCCACGGTGTTTGACAACCTCAAACAATTTTTTGGTTTGGGCCTCGATACCCTTGGCAGAGTCCACTACCATGACCGCAGCATCCACCGCCATCAAGGTCCGATAGGTATCTTCTGAGAAATCCTCGTGCCCTGGAGTGTCTAGGATATTTACACGCTTACCATCATAGTCAAACTGCATGACAGATGAGGTTACCGAAATCCCACGTTGTTTTTCAATGTCCATCCAGTCAGATTTGGCAAAAGTCCCTGTTTTCTTCCCTTTTACAGTACCTGCCTCACGAATCTCTCCCCCAAAGTAGAGCAATTGCTCAGTAATCGTCGTTTTACCCGCGTCCGGGTGAGAGATGATGGCAAAGGTACGACGTTTTTTAATTTCTTCTTGAATACTCATAACTTCTCTTTCTTTTTACTTTTTTAATTATTTCGACTTTTAATCACTCTTTGTTACATTGGACTCTAAGATTCCTTTCAACACTCCATTATATCGGATTTTAGACAGTTTTTCAATCGCTTGTATCAAAAAAAGTAGCTCCAGTTCTCCGAATTTAGTTAATTTTTTTCTATTTTTATTTCCCCAATTTGTAAAATTAAGTTAGAAAAAATTCCAGAGTCATCAAAGACTTTGGAATTTTCAATATACATTGCTATGGGAGCTTACTTGATTTCTAATCACTTTGAATATCAAAAAGGAGAGAAGCAAGTTGCTTCTCTCCAGAATATGACTTTTCGTCTACCAACTACAGTGGACAAAGAGCATCTTTTATTTTGTCAATAACAACCTGATACTGTGTGAGTACAGAAGTCAGTTTCTTGATTCAACACTGAGGCCACTCTCCTACTATTGGAGCTGCCTTTTGGGGTTAGTCTTGACTTTCTCTCTTGCGGCGTATTTGAACTGCACAAAGCAAACTTAAAATACTTGCTCCACCTAGAAGAGATAAGCTCATGCTTCTTTCCTCTCCTGTGTGTGGCAATTCTTTCACTAGACGGTTGCTATTCATTCCTCCACCGGTACTTTGCGCTGAAGGTGAGAAGCCTAAAGTACTTGGAGTCGGAGCATCATTTCCGTGGTTGTTACTCAAGACTGTCCCTGGTGTACCACCTGTACCTGGTGTGGTACCTGTACCATTTTGACCATCACGACCATTTTGACCATCACGACCATTTTTGACCATCGCGACCATTTTGACCATCGCGGCCATTTTTGACCATCGCGGCCATTTTGACCATCACGGCCATTTTGACCATCACGGCCATCGCGACCATTCTGGCCATTTTGACCATCGCGACCGTTTTGACCATTCTGTCCATCGCGGCCATTTTTGACCATCGCGACCGTTTTGACCATTTTGGCCATTTTGTCCATTCTGACCATTCTGACCATTCTGACCATCACGGCCATCGCGACCATCACGGCCATCGCGACCATTCTGACCATCGCGACCATCACGGCCATCGCGACCATTTTGGCCATCGCGACCATTCTGACCATTTTGTCCATTCTGACCATTTTGGCCATTTTGGCCATTTTGACCATTCTGACCGTTTTTGACCATTTTGACCATTTTGGCCATTTTGACCATCGCGACCATTTTGTCCATCACGGCCATCGCGACCATTCTGACCATCGCGACCATCGCGACCATCGCGACCATCGCGACCATCACGACCATTCTGACCATCGCGACCATTTTGTCCATCACGGCCATCACGACCATCGCGACCATCACGGCCATTCTGACCATTTTTGTCCATCGCGACCATCACGGCCATCACGACCATTCTGTCCATCGCGACCATCGCGGCCATTCTGTCCATTTTGTCCATCGCGACCATTCTGTCCATCGCGACCATTTTGACCATTTTGACCATCGCGACCATTTTGACCATCACGACCATCACGACCATTCTGACCATCGCGACCATTCTGACCATCGCGACCATTCTGACCATCGCGACCATTTTGACCATTCTGTCCATCGCGACCATCACGACCATTCTGACCATCGCGACCATCCCTTACAATTTCGCTCTGGATAATATCATCCACTCCTGGTGTATATTTTCCATCACCATCTAAATCATAATAGAATGTTACGACTGTTAATTTACTTTGTTCAATACGAAGTGTGTCAACAGATACAGATTTACCGTTCTTACCATCGGCTACGAAGGTACGAGTTGGAGTGCCGCCATCGGCTGGAGTAACAACGAGCCAAGTACCATTTACTTCTTTTCCGTCTACGGTATTAGTGCCACGTTCAGTTGTCACGGTTGGAGATTTTCCGTCGACTCCATTAGCACCGGTTTCTCCCTTGTCTCCTTTAGCTCCCTTCGGTACGACAATTTCACGTCCGTCTGAGAAGACTACTCGAATATCACCGCTTGGAAGGGTTTCGGTATTCGTAATTGTGATAGATTTACCATCAGCTCCGGCCTCACCATCTTCACCTTTAGCTCCATCAGCTACGAAAGTACGAGTTGGGGTACCACCGTCGGCTGGAGTAACGATGACCCAAGTACCGTTCACTTCTTTTCCGTCTACGGTATTAGTGCCGCGTTCAGTCGTTACGGTTGGAGATTTACCGTCGGCTCCATTTTTCTCCCTTGTCTCCTTTAGCTCCCTTCGGTACAACAATTTCACGTCCGTCTGAGAAGACTACTCGAATATCACCGCTTGGAAGGGTTTCGGTATTCGTAATTGTGATAGATTTACCATCAGCTCCGGCCTTACCATCTCCACCTTTAGCTCCATCGGCTACGAAAGTACGAGTTGGGGTACCGCCGTCGGCTGGAGTTACAACAAGCCAAGTGCCGTTCACTTCTTTGCCGTCTACGGTGTTAGTGCCGCGTTCAGTTGTAACGGTTGGAGATTTTCCGTCGGCTCCATTAGCACCATTTTTCTCCCTTGTCTCCTTTTTTTCACCTTTAGCGCCATCAGCTACGAAGGTACGAGTTGAGGGTACCACCGTCGGCTGGAGTTACAACGACCCAAGTGCCGTTCACTTCTTTGCCGTCTACGGTGTTAGTGCCGCGTTCAGTTGTGACGGTTGGAGATTTACCGTCGGCTCCATTTTCTCCCTAGTCTCCTTTAGCTCCCTTAGGTAAGACAAATTCACGTCCGTATGAGAAGACTACTCGAATATCACCGCTTGGAAGGGTTTCAGTATTGGTAATCGTAATCGATGTACCATCTACACCATTCTTACCATCTTCACCTTTAGCTCCATCGGCTATGAAGGTACGGGTTGGGGGTACCGCCGTCGGCTGGAGTTACGATGACCCAAGTGCCGTTCACTTCTTTGCCGTCTACGGTGTTAGTGCCGCGTTCAGTTGTGACGATTGGGGATTTTCCATCTGCACCTTTAGCTCCATCGGCTACGAAAGTACGAGTTGGAGTGCCGCCATCGGCTGGAGTAACAACGAGCCAAGTACCATTTACTTCTTTTCCGTCTACGGTATTAGTGCCGCGTTCAGTTGTAAAGGTTGGAGATTTACCGTCGGCTCCATTAGCACCATTTTCTCCCTTGTCTCCTTTTTCACCTTTAGCGCCATCGGCTACGAAAGTACGAGTTGGAGTGCCGCCGTCGGCTGGAGTTACGATGACCCAAGTACCATTCACTTCTTTGCCGTCTACGGTATTAGTGCCGCGTTCAGTTGTCACGGTTGGAGATTTTCCGTCGGCTCCATTTTCTCCCTTGTCTCCTTTAGCTCCATCGGCTACGAAGGTACGGGTTGGAGTGCCGCCGTCGGCTGGAGTAACAACGAGCCAAGTGCCGGTCACTTCTTTGCCGTCTACGGTATTAGTGCCGCGTTCAGTTGTGACGGTTGGAGATTTACCGTCAGCTCCATTAGCACCGGTTTCTCCCTTGTCTCCTTTTTCACCTTTAGCTCCATCGGCTACGAAAGTACGAGTTGGGGTACCACCGTCGGCTGGAGTTACAACGAGCCAAGTACCATTTACTTCTTTTTCCGTCTACGGTGTTAGTGCCGCGTTCAGTTGTCACGGTTGGAGATTTACCGTCGGCTCCATTAGCACCGGTTTCTCCCTTGTCTCCTTTAGCTCCATCGGCTACGAAGGTACGGGTTGGAGTGCCGCCGTCGGCTGGAGTTACAACGAGCCAAGTACCGGTCACTTCTTTGCCGTCTACGGTGTTAGTCCCGCGTTCAGTTGTGACGGTTGGAGATTTACCGTCGGCTCCATTAGCACCGGTTTCTCCCTTGTCTCCTTTTTCACCTTTAGCTCCATCGGCTACGAAGGTACGAGTTGGAGTGCCGCCGTCGGCTGGAGTTACAACGAGCCAAGTACCGGTCACTTCTTTGCCGTCTACGGTGTTAGTGCCGCGTTCAGTCGTTACGGTTGGAGATTTACCGTCGGCTCCATTTTCTCCCTTGTCTCCTTTTAGCTCCATCGGCTACGAAGGTACGAGTTGGAGTGCCGCCGTCGGCTGGAGTTACGATGACCCAAGTACCGTTCACTTCTTTACCATCTACGGTGTTAGTACCGCGTTCAGTTGTAACGGTTGGAGATTTTCCGTCGGCTCCATTTTCTCCCTTGTCTCCTTTAGCTCCCTTCGGTACGACAATTTCACGTCCGTCTGAGAAGACTACTCGAATATCTCCGCTTGGAAGGGTTTCAGTATTGGTAATCGTAATCGATGTACCATCTTCACCTTTAGCTCCATCAGCTACGAAAGTACGAGTTGGGGTACCACCGTCGGCTGGAGTTACAACAAGCCAAGTGCCGTTCACTTCTTTGCCATCTACGGTGTTAGTGCCGCGTTCAGTTGTGACGGTTGGGGATTTTCCGTCGGCTCCATTTTCTCCCTTGTCTCCTTTTTCACCTTTAGCGCCATCGGCTACGAAAGTACGAGTTGGAGTACCGCCGTCGGCTGGAGTTACGATGACCCAAGTGCCGTTCACTTCTTTGCCGTCTACGGTATTAGTGCCGCGTTCAGTCGTGACGGTTGGAGATTTACCGTCGGCTCCATTAGCACCATTTTCTCCCTTGTCTCCTTTTTCACCTTTAGCGCCATCGGCTACGAAAGTACGAGTTGGAGTACCGCCGTCGGCTGGAGTTACGATGACCCAAGTGCCGTTCACTTCTTTGCCGTCTACGGTATTAGTGCCGCGTTCAGTCGTGACGGTTGGAGATTTACCGTCGGCTCCATTTTTCTCCCTTGTCTCCTTTTTCACCTTTAGCTCCATCGGCTACGAAGGTACGGGTTGGAGTTCCGCCGTCGGCTGGAGTTACGATGACCCAAGTACCGTTCACTTCTTTTGCCGTCTACGGTGTTAGTACCGCGTTCAGTTGTCACGGTTGGAGATTTTACCGTCGGCTCCATTAGCACCATTTTCTCCCTTGTCTCCTTTAGCTCCCTTCGGTACGACAATTTCACGTCCGTCTGAGAAGACTACTCGAATATCTCCGCTTGGAAGGGTTTCAGTATTGGTAATCGTAATCGATGTACCATCTACACCATTCTTACCATCTTCACCTTTAGCGCCATCGGCTACGAAGGTACGAGTTGGAGTGCCGCCGTCGGCTGGAGTTACGATGACCCAAGTACCGTTCACTTCTTTGCCGTCTACAGTGTTAGTGCCGCGTTCAGTTGTCACGGTTGGGGATTTTCCGTCGGCTCCATTTTTCTCCCTTGTCTCCTTTTTTTCACCTTTAGCTCCATCAGCTACGAAGGTACGAGTTGGGGTGCCGCCGTCGACTGGAGTTACAACGAGCCAAGTGCCGTTCACTTCTTTGCCGTCTACGGTATTAGTGCCGCGTTCAGTTGTCACGGTTGGGGATTTTCCATCTGCACCTTTAGCTCCATCGGCTACGAAGGTACGAGTTGGAGTACCACCATCGGCTGGGGTTACGATGACCCAAGTACCGTTCACTTCTTTGCCGTCTACGGTGTTAGTGCCGCGTTCAGTTGTCACGGTTGGAGATTTTCCGTCGGCTCCATTTTCTCCCTTGTCTCCTTTAGCTCCATCGGCTACGAAGGTACGAGTTGGGGATACCGCCGTCGGCTGGAGTTACAACGAGCCAAGTGCCGTTCACTTCTTTGCCGTCTACGGTATTAGTTCCACGTTCAGTTGTGACGGTTGGAGATTTTCCGTCGGCTCCATTAGCACCATTTTCTCCCTTGTCTCCTTTTTCACCTTTAGCTCCATCGGCTACGAAGGTACGGGTTGGAGTGCCGCCGTCGGCTGGAGTTACAACAAGCCAAGTGCCGTTCACTTCTTTGCTGTCTACGGTATTAGTGCCGCGTTCAGTTGTTACGGTTGGAGATTTACCGTCGGCTCCATTAGCACCATTTTCTCCCTTGTCTCCTTTTTCACCTTTAGCTCCATCGGCTACGAAGGTACGAGTTGGGGTACCGCCGTCGGCTGGAGTAACAACGAGCCAAGTACCATTTACTTCTTTTCCGTCTACGGTATTAGTGCCGCGTTCAGTTGTCACGGTTGGAGATTTACCGTCGGCTCCATTAGCACCATTTTCTCCCTTGTCTCCTTTTTCACCTTTAGCGCCATCGGCTACGAAAGTACGAGTTGGAGTACCGCCGTCAGCTGGAGTTACAACGAGCCAAGTGCCGTTCACTTCTTTGCCGTCTACGGTGTTAGTACCGCGTTCAGTTGTCACGGTTGGGGATTTTCCATCTACACCATTCTTACCATCTTCACCTTTGGCTCCATCGGCTACGAAAGTACGAGTTGGGGTACCACCGTCGGCTGGAGTTACGATGACCCAAGTGCCGTTCACTTCTTTTCCATCTACGGTATTAGTACCGCGTTCAGTTGTCACGGTTGGAGATTTACCGTCGGCTCCATTTTCTCCTTGTCTCCTTTTTCACCTTTAGCTCCATCTGCTACGAAGGTACGGGTTGGAGTGCCGCCGTCGGCTGGGGTTACGATGACCCAAGTACCGTTCACTTCTTTGCCGTCTACGGTGTTAGTGCCACGTTCAGTTGTCACGGTTGGAGATTTACCGTCGGCACCATTAGCACCATTTTCTCCCTTGTCTCCTTTTTCACCTTTAGCGCCGGCTTGACCGTCTGCTACGAAGGTACGAGTTGGAGTGCCGCCATCGGCTGGGGTTACAACGAGCCAAGTGCCGTTCACTTCTTTTTCCATCTACGGTGTTAGTACCGCGTTCAGTTGTGACGGTTGGGGATTTACCGTCGACTCCATTAGCACCATTTTCTCCCTTGTCTCCTTTTTCACCTTTAGCTCCATCGGCTACGAAGGTACGAGTTGAGGGTTCCGCCGTCAGCTGGGGTTACAACGAGCCAAGTACCGTTCACTTCTTTTCCATCTACGGTATTAGTGCCGCGTTCAGTTGTAACAGTTGGGGATTTACCATCGGCTCCATTTTCTCCCTTGTCTCCTTTTTCACCTTTAGCTCCATCGGCTACGAAGGTACGGGTTGGGGTTCCGCCGTCGGCTGGAGTTACGATGACCCAAGTACCGTTCACTTCTTTTCCATCTACGGTGTTAGTACCGCGTTCAGTTGTGACGGTTGGGGATTTTCCATCGGCTCCATTAGCACCATTTTCTCCCTTGTCACCTTTTTCACCTTTAGCTCCATCGGCTACGAAGGTACGAGTTGGAGTGCCGCCATCGGCTGGAGTTACAACGAGCCAAGTACCATTCACTTCTTTTCCGTCTACAGTATTAGTGCCACGTTCAGTTGTAACGGTTGGAGATTTACCGTCGGCTCCATTAGCACCGGTTTCTCCCTTGTCTCCTTTTTTTCACCTTTAGCTCCATCAGCTACGAAGGTACGAGTTGGGGTGCCGCCGTCGGCTGGAGTAACAACAAAGCCAAGTGCCGGTCACTTCTTTTTCCGTCTACGGTGTTAGTGCCGCGTTCAGTTGTCACGGTTGGAGATTTACCGTCGGCTCCATTTTCTCCCTTGTCTCCTTTTTTTCACCTTTAGCTCCATCAGCTACGAAGGTACGGGTTGGAGTGCCGCCGTCGGCTGGGGTTACGATGACCCAAGTACCGTTCACTTCTTTTCCATCTACGGTGTTAGTGCCACGTTCAGTTGTGACGGTTGGAGATTTACCGTCGGCTCCATTTTCTCCCTTGTCTCCTTTTTCACCTTTAGCTCCATCGGCTACGAAGGTACGAGTTGGGGTACCGCCGTCGGCTGGAGTTACAACGAGCCAAGTGCCGTTCACTTCTTTGCCGTCTACGGTGTTAGTGCCGCGTTCAGTTGTCACGGTTGGGGATTTTCCATCTGCACCGTTAGCACCGGCTTGACCGTCTGCCCCTTTTTGACCATCCTTAATAACAGCCGTGCGGATAATTGGTTCATCACCATCTTGTTCTCCGTTACCATTGCTGTCTACATAGAACTTAATAGTGGTCGTGTCCCCATCTTTGCTAGTAACAACAGAGATTGTTTGGCCATTTGCGCCATCTCTACCATTCTCACCATTTTTACCATCTGGGATAAAGGTGCGACTTGGGGTGCCACCACCGGCTGGGGTAACTGTCACCCAAGTACCTGTAATGGTTGTGCCATCAACTTCATTTGTGCCACGTTCAGCTGTAACTGTAGGCGATTTACCATCTTCACCATTCTTTAATTCGATGACGTCAATCACGATATTCTTAGAAACGGTCTTATCACCTAGACTGGCTGTCACTGTTGTTGTATAGCTTCCTTTTTTTAGTTGGAGTTCCTGAGATGGTATGATTCGTAGCATCATAGGTAACTCCAGCAGGAAGAGTTGCTGTATCTAGAGTGATGTTTGCGCCTGTTGTAGCATTTAACTGGATTGTCTCTATACTATTGCCAAGAACAATCAGCTGACGTGCATTATCAACTGTCAAATCAAGAGTTGTCTCATCCTTTGGATTAACCGTTATGGTCATACGATCTTGTGCACTTTCTCCTCCAATAGCCTCAGGGTTTGTCGCCTGCATACGAATAGAGATCGTTCCTGTCTTGATAGGGGTTCCTGAGATCGTCTGAGTAGTCGGATCATAACTAAGACCATAGTCTTTGAGAACGTTTGTGATCTCATCCTCTGCGACTAAGCCATAAGGAGTTTTAAGAGTTACTGTAGAGGCAGCGTTATGATTTACTTTTGCAGGGGCAATCGCTTCTCCCAATGCAATTGTTTGAACTTTTTTATCAATCTCAATTGAAGCTGGTGATGGCAAAACCTTAATCACTACTTCTGAACTAGCCGTTCTATTCCCATGGTAAGTTGGATAACTCGCAGTAATTTCAAGACGGTAGTTCCCAACAGTAGTTGGTGTTCCTGAGATAGTACGGGTCGTAGCATCATATCTGAGACCATCTGGTAGATTTTCCAGACCTCTGATCGTTGCTCCTTCTGACGCAGTTAAGGTCAGATCCTCCATCTTAGTTCCAGCTAAAACAGTTCGTTCCCCACCAGTAACAGAGATTGGTTTATCCGTTACATGCAAGGTCAAGGTTCCTGTAGCTGTAGGATGATTATTATCTCCAGGTATGCCGACTGCATAGTTTACTGTTAAGGTACCGACTTCTGTTGGAGTTCCTGAGATCGTTCGGGTTGCCTTGTCGTAGATCAACCCAGATGGAAGAGCTGGGTCGACCTCAACAAATTTAACCCTGTAAAAGTCATCTTCCATGCGTCCCAGTACAGCCCATTCTGGAAATTCCAACTTAAAGTTTTGGATAGGAGTACCGACAACAAGCGTTTGTTCACCGCTATTAACAGAGATGTTTTTCGGAGTCACAGTTACTTTATAAGTACCTGAAGCGCTCGGTTGTCCTTGGTATCCTGGGTAGCTGACTGTATATGGCAATGTGAAGGTTCCTACCTTATTTGGCGTACCGCTAAAAGTGCGACTATTTTGATCGTAGGTCAAACCTAACAGTTCTCTCGAATTTGGTACTTCTAGATCTCCCCTAGGTCCAAAGCGCAATTGCGCACCTTCTGGGACATTGATAGTAAAGTTTTTGAACTGCATTGCCAAACTCAACTGTTTCTTCGCTACTATTAACAGAAATATCTTTCGCCGTCACATGTAGGGTAAAGCTACCCTTAGCAGTAGAGTTCCCCTGTAGCCCTGGATAAGAAACGGTGTAGTTGAGCGTAGTATCTCCTACAACTGTAGGTTTACCACTAAAGGTTCTAGTATCTGAATCATAAGTGATACCCGCTGGAAGGTCTGGTCTATCACTACCACCCCATCTTCCGTCAAAACTAAGCGTTGCTCCTTCGCTGGCTACGATCTTGAAAGGAGTCATGTCTGAACCGGCAACTACGGTCCGCTCTCCGCTGTTAACAGAGATGGGTCTATCCGTCACATGTAGGGTAAAGCTACCCTTAGCAGTAGATGTACCTTGTAACCCTGGGTAAGAAACGGTATAGTTAATCGTAGTATCTCCTACAGCCGTGGGCTTACCGCTAAAGGTATTGGTTTCTTTATTATAGGAGACACCCGCTGGAAGATTATAGGGGCGACCATCCCATCCAATTTCAAAACTAATCGTCGCCCCTTCGCTGGCTTCGATCTTGAAAGGAGTCATGTCTGAACCAACAACTACGGTCCGCTCTCCGCTGTTAACAGAGATGGGTTTATCTTTGATCTTAATGGTGATTGTCCCTGTCGCTGTTTCTGTCCCTCGTGTGAGCGTATAAGTCCCGCTTAGATTTCCAACTTTTTTAGTCCTTCCTGACAAGATGTTTTTATCATAGTCAAACTCAAGGTTGTAGTCATAGATATTATCTAAACCAATTGTCATTTCAGTATTAGCAGGAACTGGTAACAAAAATGTCTTCAATACTATCTCCAACTGTAACTTCTCGGCTAAAGTTTGGAGCAGTCAAAGTTCCTCTTGTGATGGTCAGATTGATCTCTTTCTGTGCTACCTGTGAGCCTTTTTCCGCCTTAACTGTGATCTTGTATTCTCCAGCTACGAGACCAAGACCAGATATTGTTTTACTAGTTGGGTCATACTGAACCCCTCGAGGTAAGGCTGAAGTATCGACAGTCAAGGTTGCACCTTCTGTGTGAGTGATAGCCATATCTAAGAAGTTTTCCCCTTCTTTGATCGACTGAATAGGGTTTTGTAACTGCTAGCTCCAATTTTTGCAGGATTCGGACGAACTTCATAGGTGAAGTCTGTATAAGTAGTGACTAGGTTCCCTCCAGCATTACGATAATCAACTTCTACACGAGCAGTTTGATTGCTTGAGGTTTGAACCAATCCATAACCTTCAACTGTCTTGTTTTCACTATTTCCTGTTACGACTGCATAGGTTTGAGCAGGCTGAGTCACTCGAACAGCAACAATCTCTGTACCATCTTCTAAACTAACTGGAATAGGCGTAAAACGTTTACCCTCCGTCCAGACTTGGTGTTCAATTGGATTGATCACATCCGTTACTTCAATCTTAAAAAGTACGGTTTGGAGCATTATCAGCAAAGTGACCATCGATAGCCCGTGCTTCAAAAACTGTAGATTCCAGGCTCTAGTACAACACCTGCCTGTTTCTTGATGGTATGAGTATCTGCATCATATACAAGCCCTTGGGGAAGCGTACCTGGCTTGATTTGGGCATTGATTTTATTGAGGACCAATTTCCCTAGGGTTTGTTCTTGATCTGAGCGTGGAACCTGTGGGATATTTTTCCTTTGAGAGTACTGTCGTCTTCTTATCAGCTTGAAGTCCACGTCTGCATTTGTCAGATAGCCTTCTCCAATAGAACGTTCATAGGTAGTAAAAATGTAGCGTAAAGATTCTAGACTGGTTCATGCTGTCAGTCGTCTTGAACTTGATCTGGAACTCCCCTTGAGTTGCAGGCAATTCTGTAAAACGAATCCGATAAGGGGTGTTATCACCAGAGTGAGCATCCCAACCACCTCCAATGCGACTATACTCATCCCTTACTTTGATAAATTCATAGTTTACCCCTGGTGTCTGATCCAAGCGTTCAACAGAAAGGATACGGATGGGTTCATTAGGAAAGTCCCTGAAGACTGTCAGAATCTGCCGTATAGAGACCAAACTCCGTCACATAACGAGGGGAGTAGGCGTTTATGTTCTTGATAGTTTCGCCACTATCCGCACCATAACCAAATAAGGTAACGGGAGCTGTTGCCTCATCTATCCTAGTACTATTCTCCCCACGATCCCCTGATCCACGACCTGCGTCTTGTATGCGAACTGATGTCTCAGCTCTGTACCCACCCACGAATGATGTAATTCCTGTTGACCTGGGATTTTCAATCGTGAAGTCAAAGGTCTTTCGGAGGTTCGGATCTTTCTTTGAAACCAGACCGATTGCATAGGTTCTTGCCTGGTGAGTTCCATCTAGTGCAACCGTTCCCGAGATGTACTCATTGACTCTATTATAGGTCAATCCTAAAGCTTTGGCATCAGGTGTCAACTCTATATCATCTGAAGTGATACGTGTCAAACCGACCTTATAACTAAGGTATACTGACGTTCCGTTTTGTTTTATTCTAGTAATTCCAGTATAATCTTCCAGCGTGATATAGGGTTGAGTGTTAGCAGGATTATCCGCTCTCTTCTCCCGCTCTTTCTTGACTAGGCTTTCAAGGGCGAAGACTAAGAGATTGGGCTGACCTTCTGTGAGGCGAGCCACCTTGCTGCTTTCGAGGAGTTTATAGTCCTTGAGTTCAGGGATTGCTTGGATTTCAGGCTGGATGAGGTGGTCTGTTGTCAGCTTAGTATCATATGTTGGCTGGGTGTAAGACTTAGTCTCACGATAGACCTCAACATCCGTTTGCTGATCCTTGTAAACGATAGTGTAGTCAATCTTTGCTTCACGGCTACCCGTGTTGGTCTCTGACTCAGGATTAGTAAATGCCTTAACCTGATAGACGATCTCTGTCGTCCCTCCACGCGTGATGGTCGCAGTACGCACCAGTGAATTTCCTGACTCATCCCCTGTAGTTAGCTAGAGCAGCCTCATTAGCTAGTTCACGGCCGTCCTCTGTGACAGTCACCGACTCCTGACCAGCCTGGATGATCGCTTCCTTGACAGTTGTATAGATGACTTGACCATTCTCATCAACATAGCTAACCTTATAGCGGACAGTTTCTGCCTGTGTCAAGTCCTTAGTTGCCTCTTGGGCACCTGTATCCGATGCCGCAGGAGTTGCTGGAGTCTTCTCTGTTAGAGGTTTCTCGACTCGTGCTCCCTCGCTCTCTGAAGCTACAGTTTCCTTAACAGTCTCACCAGCAACTGGAGACTCCACTGATGGAGCTACATTCTCTGCAGCGTTCTCACCCTCTGAAACAACTGTATCTGTCAGACTAGTAGTTAGGGCCGGTTGCTCTATACCGCCTTTCCCTTCTTCTACTAATGCAGCTACTTCATCCGCAGCTACGGTCATATCTCCTAGGTGACGACCCTACAAAAAAACTGGGCCAATTAGGACCGAGGCCACTCCTATCGCAAACTTACGGATGGAAAATTTTTGTCGTTTTTCCCAATTCATTTGATTTATTTCCTTTCTTAAAAAACGAGTTTCTACCCTAAGGCAAACTTTTTGTCTAGAGCTATCAGTCTAGGAACTCATAACTCCTAATATCATAGCTTGACCAGTCCTAAAACAAGAACCATTCAAATCACCTAAAGCCCGAAACTCTGTGAGTTCTCTGCCCCTAAATGACTTAAATTAGTTCTCGAATCAAGACCTGTTTGCACTATAATTCACTTCATTCTACATTAAAACTATAAAAATCAAGTGAGATACTTCTAATCAGATCATTATAAAAATCTATTATCTTTTGTATTTCAGAAAGCCTTAGACAAGATTGAATAGTTAGTAAAGGATTCAAACATTTTCTTCTCCCTACCATCTTCTGTACCGGTGGCGGTAGAAAACTCAGACTTTTCTGGAACTTCCATCATCTCCATCAAAGCTATCATACTCATAGGCCAGATCCAAATTTGGAATCTGGTCTTTTTGCACCCAAAATACTTGACCTTCGTCTGACGATTGCAGATTATCAGTAAAGTCAGTCGCCTTGTAACAAAAAGACGATATAGCGCTCACCTGATTCCAAGGGCCAGTTTTTAATGCCGACCAGTCTTTGAATTATAATAGATGCTAGACTGAAAAAGATCAGATAAGTTAAAAGAGGAAACCAGATGTAGAGATGACCTAGGGATAAAAGGGAAGGCAGAATACCCTTACTGATTTTTCTACTAATTCCGATAAAAAGATGAACTTAATTTTACAAATTGGGGGAATAAAAAAATAAATCCAATAATCTGGGGAATCTTTAAAGTCTTAGCCTTGTGCCAAATAGCATATTGAAATAAGATGTGAACAAAGTAATTGGGAAAGTCAGATTTATTTCTAGAAATATTTTAGCAATCGCAACATACTATTTTAGATTCAACATACTAAAATAGAAAAAAATTCCAGAGTCATCAAAGGCTTTGGAATTTTTCAATATATAGGATTGAAATAAGATATGAACAAAGAGATTATGAAAGTCAAATTAATTTCTAATAAACGTTATAGAATCCTTGATGTACTGTTTTAGATTCAATGCAGTATACATTGCTATAGGATTCTAATCACTTTGAATGTCAAAAAGGAGAGAAGCAAGTTGCTTCTCTCCAGAATATGACTTTTCGTCTCACCAACCACAGTGGACAAAAAAAGCATCTTTTATTTTGTCAATAACAACCTGATACTGTGTGAGTACAGAAGTCGGTTTCTTGATTCAACACTGAGGCCACTCTCCTACTATTGGAGCTGCCTTTTGGGGTTAGTCTTGACTTTCTCTCTTGCGGCGTATTTGAACTGCACCAAGCAAACCTAAAATACTTGCTCCACCTAGAAGAGATAAGCTCATGCTTCTTTCCTCTCCTGTGTGTGGCAATTCTTTCACTAGACGGTTGCTATTCATTCCTCCACCGGTACTTTGCGCTGAAGGTGAGAAGCCTAAAGTACTTGGAGTCGGAGCATCATTTCCGTGGTTGTTACTCAAGACTGTCCCTGGTGTACCACCTGTACCTGGTGTGGTACCTGTACCATTTTGACCATCACGACCATTTTGACCATCACGACCATTTTTGACCATCGCGACCATTTTTGACCATCGCGGCCATTTTGACCATCGCGGCCATTTTGACCATCACGGCCATTTTGACCATCACGGCCATCGCGACCATTCTGGCCATTTTGACCATCGCGACCGTTTTGACCATTCTGTCCATCGCGGCCATTTTGACCATCGCGACCGTTTTTGACCATTTTGGCCATTTTTGTCCATTCTGACCATTCTGACCATTCTGACCATCGCGACCATTCTGACCATCGCGGCCATTTTGACCATTCTGACCATTTTTGACCATCGCGGCCATTCTGACCGTTTTGACCATCACGGCCATCGCGACCATTTTGTCCATTTTGACCATTTTGACCATTTTGACCATTTTGACCATTTTTGACCATTTTGACCATTTTTGACCATTTTGACCATTTTGACCATTTTTGTCCATCACGGCCATTTTGGCCATCACGACCATTCTGACCATCGCGACCATTTTGGGCCATTCTGACCATTTTGACCATTTTTGACCATTTTGTCCATCGCGACCATTCTGTCCATCGCGACCATTCTGACCATTCTGACCATTCTGACCATTCTGACCATTTTGACCATTTTTGACCATTTTGACCATCACGACCATCACGACCATCTTGACCATCACGGCCATCACGGCCATTTTGACCATCGCGACCATTTTGTCCATTTTGACCATTTTGTCCATTTTGACCATTCTGACCATTCTGACCATCGCGACCATCGCGGCCATTTTTAGCCATTCTGACCATTTTGTCCATTTTTGACCATTTTGACCATCGCGACCATTCTGACCATTTTGACCATCGCGACCATCTTGACCATTCTGACCATCACGGCCATTTTGACCATCGCGACCATTTTGACCATTCTGTCCATCGCGACCATCGCGGCCATCTTGACCATTCTGTCCATCGCGACCATCACGACCATCGCGGCCATTTTTGACCATCTTTACCGTTATCGCCCTTAGCTCCCTTCGGTACGACGATATCGCGACCATCTGAGAAACTTACGCGGATATCTCCACTTGGGAGAGTTTCGGTATTCGTAATTGTGATAGATTTACCATCTTCACCTTTAGCACCGGCTTGGCCGTCTGCTACAAAAGTACGAGTTGGAGTGCCGCCATCGGCTGGAGTTACAACGACCCAAGTACCATTTACTTCTTTGCCGTCTACGGTATTAGTGCCGCGTTCAGTTGTAACGGTTGGAGATTTACCGTCGGCTCCATTAGCACCCTTCGGTACGACAATTTCACGTCCGTCTGAGAAGACTACTCGAATATCACCGCTTGGAAGGGTTTCAGTCTTGGTAATCGTAATCGATGTACCATCTACACCATTCTTACCATCTTCACCTTTAGCTCCATCGGCTACGAAGGTACGAGTTGGAGTGCCGCCGTCGGCTGGAGTAACAACAAGCCAAGTGCCGGTCACTTCTTTGCCGTCTACGGTGTTAGTGCCGCGTTCAGTTGTGACGGTTGGAGATTTACCGTCGGCTCCATTTTTCTCCCTTGTCTCCTTTTTCACCTTTAGCTCCATCGGATACGAAGGTACGGGTTGGAGTGCCGCCATCGGCTGGAGTTACAACAAGCCAAGTGCCGGTCACTTCTTTGCCGTCTACGGTATTAGTACCGCGTTCAGTTGTCACGGTTGGGGATTTACCGTCAGCTCCATTAGCACCGGTTTCTCCCTTGTCTCCTTTTTCACCTTTAGCTCCATCGGCTACGAAAGTACGGGTTGGGGTGCCGCCGTCGGCTGGAGTTACGATAACCCAAGTACCGTTCACTTCTTTTCCGTCTACGGTATTAGTGCCGCGTTCAGTTGTCATGGTTGGAGATTTTACCATCGGCTCCATTAGCACCATTTTCTCCCTTGTCTCCTTTTTCACCTTTAGCGCCGGCTTGACCGTCTGCTACGAAGGTACGAGTTGGGGTGCCGCCGTCGGCTGGAGTTACGATGACCCAAGTACCGTTCACTTCTTTGCCGTCTACGGTATTAGTACCGCGTTCAGTTGTGACGGTTGGAGATTTACCGTCGGCTCCATTAGCACCGGTTTCTCCCTTGTCTCCTTTTTCACCTTTTAGCTCCATCAGCTACGAAGGTACGAGTTGAGGGTGCCGCCGTCGGTTGGAGTTACGATGACCCAAGTACCATTCACTTCTTTTCCGTCTACGGTGTTAGTACCGCGTTCAGTTGTCACGGTTGGGGATTTTTCCATCTGCACCATTAGCACCGGTTTCTCCCTTGTCTCCTTTTTCACCTTTAGCGCCGGCTTGACCGTCTGCTACGAAAGTACGAGTTGGGGTACCGCCGTCGGCTGGGGTTACGATGACCCAAGTGCCGTTCACTTCTTTTTCCATCTACGGTGTTAGTGCCACGTTCAGTAGTAACGGTTGGAGATTTTCCGTCAGCTCCATTAGCACCGGTTTCTCCCTTGTCTCCTTTTTCACCTTTAGCTCCATCGGCTACGAAGGTACGAGTTGGAGTGCCGCCATCGGCTGGAGTTACAACGAGCCAAGTACCATTCACTTCTTTTCCGTCTACAGTATTAGTGCCACGTTCAGTTGTAACGGTTGGAGATTTTCCGTCGGCTCCATTAGCACCGGCTTCTCCCTTGTCTCCTTTTTCACCTTTAGTTCCATCGGCTACGAAGGTACGAGTTGGAGTGCCGCCGTCGGCTGGAGTTACAACAAGCCAAGTGCCGTTCACTTCTTTTTCCGTCTACGGTATTAGTACCGCGTTCAGTTGTCACGGTTGGAGATTTACCGTCGGCTCCATTAGCACCATTTTTCTCCCTTGTCTCCTTTTTCACCTTTAGCTCCATCGGCTACGAAGGTACGAGTTGGGGTACCGCCGTCGGCTGGAGTTACAACGAGCCAAGTGCCGTTCACTTCTTTGCCGTCTACGGTATTAGTTCCACGTTCAGTTGTGACGGTTGGAGATTTTCCATCTACGCCATCAGCTCCTTTATTGATCTCAATAACATCAATCAGAATATTGGCTTTAGCTGTTTTAGTGCCTTTTGTGGCCGTCACAGGGATAGTATAGCTTCCGACTGTTGTTGGCGTTCCTGTAAGAACCCCCGTTTGGGCATTGAAACTGAGTCCTGCAGGGATGTCCGCATCATTCACACTTAGGGTTGAACCTTGCGTATGGTTCACAGTGACTTGGCGAATGGCATTTCCTTTTACGACGATTTGCTGACTTTTGGGAAAGGCTGATATCTAGTGCATCATCCTTAACGGTAATCGTCATAGTTGATTCTGCAGTTGCTCCTCCAAGGTCCGCTGGATTGGTTGCACGAAGGCGAACCTTGTAAACACCAGCTCTAGTCGGAGTACCTGAGAAAGTGTTAGTAGTTGAGTTATAGTCAAGTCCTAAAAGGGCTGAGACATAGCTAGCTACATCCGATTCTGGAAGATCTGCGCTGAGGTACGGTGCAGTTAGTGTCGCGTGGTTGTTGTGCGTTACAACTGCATTTTTAATTTGCTCACCTAGATTGATAGTTTGATCTTTGTTTGAAATCGCAAGCGTAACTGGAAGTGGATTAACTGTAATTTTAACCGTCGCATTTCCTATCGGTGATTTAGCCATTTCAGGGTAAGTCGCGGTAACTGGGATCTCATAAGTTCCTACCTTACTTGGAGTCCCACTAAAGGTCTTAGTTGCACTATTATAGGTCACTCCAGCCGGAAGTTTACTCTCATCGATCGTCACTGCTGCCTTATCTGGGGCAGTAAGGGTGATATTCTGAATTGGAGAAAGCACGGTCACGGTCTGTTCATTTCCTGCAATCGTTACGTCAAGTGGACGTGGGTTAACAACGATAGTCACAGTACCGGTAGCAGTCTGACTACCTTGGATAGCTGGGTAGGCTGCTCTAAAGGTTGCGCTAAAGGTTCCAGTCTCTGTTGGTGTCCCGCTAATTTTACCAGTACTTGGATCATAGCTGACTCCTGCTGGAAGGGATCCTGACAGCATCGATACGGTCGCACCCTGAGAAGCTTCTACTGCCATCTCCTGAATCGGGTCAAGAACAGTCACTGTTTGGCGGTTGTTGTTAATCGTAAGTGAGACAGGAACTGAATTAACACGGATGTTGATGTAACCAGTCGCCTCCTGCTGAGTACCACCTTTTAGTCACACGGCGAATACGAACTTCTGCGCGCCAATTACCAACCTCTGTAGGAGTTCCAGTGATTTGCTGGCGATCACTAGTCCATGAGAGCCCACGTGGGAGACTTCCACCGACATTGGTGATAGTCCAGTTATCCTCCATATGAACCTTGATCGGATCAATCTCTGCCCCTGCGACAAACTCATGACTAGTACTTGGCACTGTAAAGTTCCCTGGTGTCACGGTCAACTCAACGAGTTTTGAGGTTTTCTTTTCCCCTTTTTGTCGCAGTGACGAGGATGTTGTACTTGCCTTCGTAGTAGCCAATCCCTGATATAGTCTGGGTTTTGCTGTCATAGCTTGTCCCATACGGAAGGGCCGCTTCATCGATAGTAATAGTCGCACCCGCTGTCGTTGTAAGTTTCATGTCTGCAAAGCGGTTACCCTCTACAACAGACTGCTTAGCATTGGTAACATCAAGAGCGATCGGGGTAGTATCTGCACGGACGGTATAGTTAAAGGTCGTTTTAACCTTTTGGCTAGTTCCGTCTGTTGCGGTATAAGTAACGAGAGCAGTTACTTCTTGCTTGTCTGTAGTAGTCTTGAGGGCTGCCCCGGTGATCTGGTTGCCGTCGCCTCCTTTGAGGTAGGCGTAGGTGTTATCATTCTGCACTACTTGGACGTTAGTGACAGTAGCACCACTCTTCATCGTGATCGGGATAGCTGGGATCTCCTGGCCTTCTGTCCAGACCTGGTCTGGGATAGCTGTCACATCTGAGACCACATGGATAGTCAGGTTTCTTGTCGGGGCGTTGTCCCCAAAGTGTCCGTCAATGGCTTTAACCTTGATAACATAGTCGCCAGTATCAAGCAAGGTTCCTGCCGCCTTGGTGATCACTCCTGTCGTCTGATCTACTGCAAATCCAGCAGGAACTTCAACGATCTTGAGGGTAGCGTTGAGCTTGTTCAGTTCGACAGTTCCGATCGTCTGGGCTGCCGTCGTTTGAGGGACAACCGTCTCGGCATCGATAGCATACTTGTCACCAATCTTGTAACGGGCATCCGCATTGGTGATCCAGTAGTCGGCCACATCACGACTAAATGCATCATAAGTTTGAGAACGTTCAACTGTTACAAGTGTATATCTGTGTTCTTTTACAACTCCCAAACTATCGGTAGTAGTAAAGGCAATCTGATAACTTCCCGCCTCTACCGGTAATTTACTAAAGTTCAAGCGATAAGCTGGATAACCATCTCTATCATTATCAATTCTCCATCTATCTAAGTTTTCTACCCCATTAGCTATTGTTAGCTTAAAAACATTTGAAAGAGTTGGTTCTTTATCTTTGATTAGTTCTAAAACCACTCCCTGTTCCTGCCCCTTGGTCTGTTCAAATTTCGTCAAGGTAATGGGAGCGTTAAAGTCTGTAGGTTTTTCCGAAATAGTCAACCAGAGATTATTAGTATACTGATCTGTAGCCGAAGTTGCATCATTGACTGTGAGAACTTTTTTTCCCTGTCCCTATAAATTCCTTTTTTAGATGATAACCAAAAGTTGTTACTGGGGCATATATAGTATTTGAGGTGGCATCAAAATTGACAGAATCATCAATTGGATTATTGAGGTAATCACTTCGACCGCCTATATCAGATTTTTCATTCCAACCAACAGAACCTCCTTTTACATCCATTAAAACAAAACTATTAGCAGTTGAAATCGTTAAGTTAGCCGTTTTTCGTATAATATTTGGCATAGTCTTAGACTGAACGCCAATCACATAAGTTCCTGCCTTGGTCCGATTATCTAGGGGAACTTTTCCAGAAATGACATAGCCATCACCAGCATCCGCTAGGGTTAGGCCGAGTTTCTTGGCATCGTCTGTTAGTTCGACCTCATCTAGAGTAATCCGCGTCAAGCCCACTCGGTAGGAGACATCTAGTTCTGTCCCATTTTTTTCTTTTGGGTAAAGTTAAGGTCTGCCCGGCTGTCTGATCCATAAGTCCGCTCTAGCGTGATGTAGGGCTCGGTATTTTGAGGACTAGCGAGCGCTACCGTTGCAAAAGCTGTTATCTGGGGATCCTTTTTATAGTAAACCCCGACCAGATACTCTCTCCCTGCAACAAGCTTAGAACCATCTAGGGGCCCTACTAAATCAATAAAGTCACCTGTGTTAACTTTCATCGTAAAACCAAGAGCCTTGGCATCATCTGTCAGTTCAAAAGCATCTGCTCTGTTTTCTATAGAAGAATGATTTCTAACAAAGAAGTTAATATTTTTGATTCGTCTTTTTATCTGTAGGGGTTAACCTTATAATCTCTTGTTCAGCCTTTTGTAGCGTGAGATAGAGACTACCATCTCCTTGATCTAGCATAGACCCCCGTTTCTCCCGTTCTTTCTTGACCAGGCTTTCAAGGGCAAAAACTATGAGATTGGGTTGATCTTCTGTGAGGCGAGCCACCTTGCTGGTTTCGAGGAGTTTATAGTCCTTGAGTTCAGGGATTCCTTGGATTTCAGGCTGGATGAGGTGGTCTGTTGTCAGCTTGGTATCATAGGTTGGCTGGGTGTAAGACTTGGTCTCACGATAGAGCTCGACATCCGTTTGCTGATCCTTGTAAACGATAGTGTAGTCAATCTTTGCTTCACGGCTACCAGTGTTGGTCTCTGACTCAGGATTAGCAAATGCCTTAACCTGATAGACGATTTTCGGTCGTCCCACCACGCGTGATGGTCGCAGTACGAACCAGTGAGTTCCCTGACTCATCCCCGTAGTTAGCTAGGGCAGCCTCATTAGCTAGTTCTCGGCCGTCCTCTGTGACAGTCACCGACTCCTGACCGGCTTGGATGATAGCTTCCTTGACAGTTGTATAGATGACTTGACCATTTTCATCGACATAACTAACTTTATAGTGGACAGTTTCTGCCTGTGTCAAGTCCTTAGCTACCTCTGTCGCTGGTGCCGTTGTCTCTGTCTTTGGTGTTGTTTCTGTTGCAGGGCTGACAGCCTCTGCTGTAGAACTTGCTACTGTTGCAAACCGCCTCACTACTAGTCGAAGTTGCAGAGGTCTCCTCAGTGTGCACTGTGTTGGCTGAAGTAGTCTCACTTGTCGTAGTTGAGTCCGCTAGATTTGCAGCAAGCGCTGGCTGCTCTGGGACACCACTCTCTTTTTCTACTAAAGCAGCTACCTCATCCGCAGCTACCGTCATATCTCCTAGGTGACGACCTACAAAAAAACTGGCCGATTAGGACCGAGGCTACTCCTATAGCAAACTTACGGATGGAAAATTTTTGTCGTTTTTCCCAATTCATTTGATCTATTTCCTTTCTTAAATAATCGAGTTTTTCCTCTCTCAGGGATATGAGAGGACTCTTGCCTGAAGGCATCCATGCTAGTTAGAAGCTGTAAAGCGCGCAGAAGCAATCGTCTAGTTGTCTTGATAAACTTACTTAGCACAACCAAGCAAGTACACAAGGTCTTAACTGATCCTTTTTCCCCACTCAAAGCCTCTAGAGTATAGCATGACCAGTTCTCGAAAACGAGAGCCACTTATAGCACTTTCACCAGTAGCCCGCTGGCTCCCTAGTTCTAAGTCACTCAAATAGCTCCCGACTCCAATCTTAGTCGCACTATAATTCGCCCTCATTATACATTAAAAGCTCAAAAACTTCAAGTCAAATATCTGCAATCAGGTGTTGTAAATTCTTGGCTGGAAATGGACACGGTTATGGGTAGGATGGGAGGTAAAGTCCTACTCACCTTCAATCTATCTTTCTGTAACTTTATCTTCGCTAGGCTTCTGGAGAATAAAACTACCCTTGAGGTTACCAAACACCTCTATGACATCAAGAACACTCTTCACCAAGCTGACAAAGACTTCTGCCAACTCTTCCCTGTCATTCTGACAGATAATGGTGGAGAGTTTGCCAGAGTTGATGACATAGAAAATGGATGTGCGAGGAGAGAGTAAACTCTTCTTTTGTGACCCTAATCGCTCTGACCAGAAAGGGAGAATTGAGAAAAATCACACGCTGATTCGCGACATTCTACCTAAAGGAACTTCTTTTGACAATTTAACTCAAGAGGACATCAATCTCGTCTGCTCTCATGTCAATAGCGTCAAGCGCGCTGCTTTGAATGGAAAGTCAGCCTATGAACTCTTTGCCTTTACTTACGGAGAAGAGATTCCTAAACTTCTCGGCATTTCTAAAAATACCTGCAGAAGACGTCTGTCAGTCGTCTAAATTACTCCAACATAAAAATCTAAAAAAACTAATCTTTAACCGCATTCAAACGTCTCACACTAACTTCTACCATAGCGGAACTTAATCTGAAACGCTTTCAGATGAGGGAATTTTGTGCGCTCTTTTTTTCGATTCCTTTCGGCTACAAAAACGATGAAATCAAGCATTATTAAAACCAGTAGAACTTACCCTGACACGGATTTCCACTGGTTTTTAAGATTTTTTTATCAGATTAACTTCCACTTGTACTAGCGGTGGAACTTAGTTTGCGAATTTAGCATTTTTTTAATTATTTTTTTGTGAAGCACTTAGAACTTCATCAGAAACTTTGA
>BNJT01002462.1_pt1 | contig 231413 bp, 325 predicted proteins | sample 8540491 | NCBI WGS metagenome assembly BNJT01 (sample SAMD00202455, study PRJDB9452) | human saliva metagenome | host: Homo sapiens | reverse complement strand
TTTTATTTTTTTAGTGTATTATAAAAAAACGTAGTAAAGCTACAATAATTTTGAATATAATATTAAACATGAGGTTAAATTTATGAAAACAGCTTTTGTGTGCGATTCAGCATTACAAATTAATAAAAATTTTGCAAATAACAATCCAATTACAGTTATCCCAGTAGAGGTTCGCCTTGACGATGAAATTTTTGAGGATAACGTAACTATAACTCCTGATGAATTTTACGAAAGAATACACAACGGACAAAAAAACCTAGCACAAGCCAACCTGCAGTAGGTAAAATTTTAAGTGTTTATGAAGATTTAAAACAACAAGGAGTAGAGCGTATCGTTGCCTTTAGCGTTTCTTCTAAACTATCTGGAACATATTCTTCTTTCGTTCAAGCTAAAGAACTTATCGATGGTGTAGAAATCAAGATAATCGATACTCTTCAAATAGCAAGAATGGTAGGAATAGCTATCGAAAAAAATTATTAAAGGAATTCGAGGCAGGAAGTCTAACATTCGAAAAATATAGAAAATAGATACTTAGAGCTTTCACAGCAACACAATGTTCTTGTAACAATCGAAACTATGCAATATTTATATGCAGGAGGTAGACTTACTAAAAGCTCAGTTCGTTCTATCAAACCTACTAAATATTCTTCCTATTATCACTATTAAAGACGGTCTCCTTGCAGTAAGTGGTAAACATAGAGGAATGAATAAAGTTCTTTCAAAAAAATGTGTGAAGAAATAAAAGAAAAAAATCCAAAGAGTTTATTTGTTCTTTATACAACAGATGAATTATTAGAAAAAAAGCAATGACATCTATCAAGAAAACTTTTTGGTGATATCGAAGTTGAAACAGAAATCGTTTCTCCCGTAATTGGATCTCATGCAGGACCTAAAGCTATCGCAATAGGATACTTTAGGTTACGATAAATAAAACACAAAAAAATACCTCAGAATTAGAACAATAACTAATTCTAAGGTATTTTCTTATTATACTATTTTATAATTAGTATCTAATAATGCAGCTTGAAGATCTTCTTTTGATACTTCTCCTTCAACTACGACAGTATTTTTCTTGAATATTAACTTCTATATTATCAACATTATCTAACTTCGATAATCTTTTCTTTAACTGTAGCGACACAACCACTACATTTTACACCTTCGATATTATATTCATTTTTCATGATTAATCCTTCTTTCTTTTTTTATTAATTTAATTTTACTCTTTTTTTAATCTTAATGCATTTAGAACTACAGATATAGAACTAAAAACTCATTGCAGCTCCTGCCAACATTGGATTTAACAACGGTCCTCCGAATATATAGAATACTCCCATCGCAAAAGGAATACCTATAACATTATAGAAGAATGCCCAGAATAGATTTTTCTTTAATATTTGTTATAGTTTTTTTACTTAAAAACTATAGCATTAACAACAGAATTTAAGTCAGGTTTCATTAATACTATATCTGCCGCATCGATTGCTACATCCGTTCCTGTTCCTACTGCTATTCCGACTTCTGCTTGTACTAGTGCTGGTGCATCATTAATACCATCACCGACCATTGCTACCTTTTTTTACCTTGTGCTTGAAGTTTTTTGATTTCATTTGCTTTATCTTCTGGTAAAACTTCACTAACAACTTTATCTATTGTTAATTGTTCTGCAATTACCTCAGCAGTTTTTTTATTGTCACCAGTCAACATAACTACCTCTAACCCTAAATTATGTAATCTTTCAACAGTTTCTAAACTACTTGCTTTTTATTTGATCGGCAACAGCTATGATTCCAGCTAGTTCAGAGTCTACAGCTATGAACAATGGTGTTTTCCCTTCTGAAGCATATTTCTCTGCTTTTTCAACTGAATCTTTTGTAACAACGTTATGTTTCCAACATTAGTTTTTTTCATTACCGATAAGTACTGACTTTCCATCAACCATTGATAAAATACCTAATCCTGTTAATGAACTAAAAATCTTTAACTTCTAACAACTCTAAATTCCTATTTTTTTAGCTTCATCTACTATAGCTAAACCTAATGGGTGTTCTGAAAGATATTCTACACTCGCTGCAAGTTGCAAGAGAACTTCTTCTTTTAAATCGTTAAATGTCATTATATCAGTTACTGAAATTTTACCTTCTGTCAATGTTCCAGTTTTATCAAAAAAACAACAGTATCAACTTCTTTAGCTAACTGCAAAGCTTCTGAACTTTTTTTATTAAAAATACCGTGTTCTGCACCCTTACCTGTACCAACCATTATAGCTGTCGGTGTAGCTAAACCTAAGGCACAAGGGCAAGCAATAACAAGCACTGCGATAATAATTTTTTTAGAGAAAAAAACTCCAAGATGCATCTCCAACAAAGTACCATAAAAATTCCAGCTATTAGTGCTAAAACAATAACAATAGGAACAAATACACCTGAAATTTTATCAACAAGTTTTTGCTATCGGTGCTTTAGAATTTTGAGCATCTTCAACAAGTTTAATAATTTGAGATAAAGTAGTGTCTTTTCCCAACTTTAGTAACTTTCATTTTAAAAAAACACCTGTTTTATTAATACTAGCTCCAACAACTTTACTATTTATTTCTTTTTTCTACTGGGATACTTTCCCCTGTTAACATCGATTCATCTACAGTCGAACGACCTTCAATCACGACTCCATCAAGAGGTACTTTTTTTCACCAGGACGAACAAGTAGTATATCACCTGTAGATATTTCATCTACGGCTACTACATGTTCTTCACCATCTTTTATTAAATTAGCTGTTTTTTTGGTACCAATCCGACCAACTTACTAATAGCATTTGTAGTACGACTTTTAGATACTCCTTCAAAGTATTTACCTAGTGTAATCAATGTTAAGATTACCGCTGCAGATTCGTAGTACAAATTCATAGCTGCATGTTCATCACCTAAATATACCAATATCGTTGAATAAACACTATATAAGAATGCTGCCCCTGCTCCTAACGCTACTAAAGAATCCATATTAGGTTTTCTTCTAAAAAGAGCTCTAATTCCTATACTAAAGAATTTTCTACCAAAATACAAAACAGGTAACACCAGAATAAACTGTACAGTTGAAAATAATTTTGGATTTCCCATTGGACTTAAACTTTCCAACATAGGTAATCCTACCATCTCAGCCATCGCTATATACAACACAGGCACTGTAAATATAGCTGAATAAATAAATCTTTTCCAAATACCATCAATTTCTTGTTGTTTTTTCTCAGCTTGATCATCTACCGAATTATCTATCTCTAATCTTGCTTTATAGCCCGCTTCTTCTACTTTTCTCTCAATCTCAGCTACACTTAATTTTTTTCTTTGTCGAATTTTACTACCATCTTTTCAGTAGCGAAATTTACAATGGCTTTTTTTCTGTTCCATCCAAAGATGAAATCACATCTTCTATATTTTTTTCGCGCACGTTGCACAACTCATTCCTTCTAATATAAATGCTCGCTCTTCAATACTAGAAACATAAATAAGCTTATACCCCAATTTTTCTACAATCTTTTCTACTTCAGTTCTATCTATTCCTTCTTCTCTAGAAAGAGTAAGTTTACTTGTTGCAAAGTTTACATTGACATCTGATAAATTATCAACTTGTTTTAAACTCTCTTCAATATGTGCTGCACAAGAAGCACAGCTCATCCCCTCAATTAAATATGTTTCATTTTTTTACCATATATTAATCACACCTATCTTTTAAATATTTTTTTTATTTGTCTACATTTGTAGTCCTTGTTACAAATTAAGTATACTACCATCTAAAAATTATTGTCAACAATATTTTAAATAATCAATAACAGGTATCATTATGATATAGGGAGTGACTAAAAAAATCGTGATTTCGTAGAAATCGATTTTTGTTGAGTCACCTCCGCACAGTTTATCAGATATCTAAAAAAAGCTGAAAAATGATAAAAATAAGAATGTACAGTTTTGACAAAAATAAAAAAATGTACAAATAGGTTATAATAGTGCATATAAAAAAAGAAAGAGAGAACTATATGTACTTGAACCTAAAAAAATAAACAAAAAAATATAAAAAAATAACTCAATTATCAGATTTAGAAAAATCTGCGAAAAACAAATGGAGGTGTTTAACTTGAAACCTAACTTTAGTGAATTAGCTAGAGTTTTAAAGAAAGATAGACGTACAATAAAAAGACATTATTACCAAGGAAAAAAACAAAACAAATAAGAAATAAACCATCAAAAAAATTGATGAATACACTCGATCTATTAGATAAATTATTAGGAGAAGAATCTATACAAATATTCAAATCAAAAAGAATACTTTTGGCAATATTTGGTAGACCAAACAGAATTAAATATCAGCTATTCCGCATTTAGAGCCTATTTATTAAAGAATTCAAAAATACAATGATTACTTTAAAAAAACAAATCACATAAGAATTCTAAAAGCTATACTTAGAGTAGAAACCATGCCCGGAGAACAAGCTCAAATAGATTGGAAAGAAGATGTAAAAATTCATAACTAAATATGGAGAAAAAAATTATCTTTAAATGTATTTTGTATGGTTTTATCATACTCAAGATATAAAAATATTTCATGTAACACTTTCAAGAAGTCAAGATGTCTTAATTTCATGTATAACTGAATGCTTAGAACATATTGAAGGAGTTCCAAAAGTAATTGTATGTGATAATATGAAAACTACAATGGATAAAGCGCGAACTGTTAAGACATCTGGAGTAATTAATATGAAGTTTCAAGAATATGCAAAAGATATGGGATTTGAATTAAAACCATGTGTAGCGTACAGACCACAAACAAAAAGGTAAAGTAGAAAAATATAGTAAAAATTACTAGATGAAATATACGCTTATAATGGTAAGTTAGATTATACAGAATTAGTAGAATTGGTGAATAAAAATAATGATGAGATGGAATCTACAAGTACATCAAACAACAAGAGAGGTTCCAATAATCAGTTTACAAAAAGAAAAAAAGATTCCTTACTACCATTACCACATGAGAAAAATAAGGAATCGCTATAAAATAACAACCCTACAAGTAAAAAGTAAATAAACAAGCAATGATTTCTTACAAGTCCAATCAATATTCAGTACCAATTGAATATATAGGTAAGAAACTAAATCTACAAGTAGAAGATAATTATTTATACCTATATGATAACATGAAATTGGTAGTAAGTCATTTATTAAGTGAAAAAAATTAAATTATAAAGAAGCTCATTATGAGCAATTTGTTAAACACACTTGGAATGATATAGATGAGAAAAGATTAAAAAGAACAAACTAAAAAGAAATCTAGCGATAATAGGAGAACGATTCAATGATAACAAATAGATCTAATTATACTAGATTAAAAGAGAATTTAGAATATCTTAATTTAAAAGCAATTCAACCACAGACTAGATGAGATAATAGAACTAACTCAAAAATAGAACAATGTCGGTAATAGATATTCTATTGAAACTAACAGATTATGAAGTAGATGTGAAAAAAAGCAAAATGTAAAAAGAATCTATGATTAAAGTAGCTAATTTCCCTTATAATAGTATCATTAGATGATTTTGATTTTTTTCATTCAATTCTGATATAAATGAATTAGAAATAAGGAACTTAGCTAGTTTAAATTTTATAGAAAAACAATAAAAAAATTTAATATTTATAGGTAATAGTGGTGTTGGAAAGACTCATTTAGCAACAGCGATTGGAAGATTAGCAGCTAGTTCCAGGTATTCAACATATTTTTATAAAAATGTCATGATTTAATAGCAAACTTAAAAAGCCGCTCTAGCTGAAAAATAGGCTAGAGCAGCGATTAAAACACTATTCAAAGTATAGATTATTGATTATAGATGAAATTGGTTATTTACCTTTAGAAAAAGGTGATGAGCGGTTATTATTCCAACTAATAGACCGACGTTATGAAAAGAAGAGCATAATAGCCACATCTAATATTCCTTTTTTTCTGAATGGGCTACATTATTTAGTGATGACAAAGTGGCTTCAGCTATACTTGACAGGCTACTTCATCATGCCCATGTAGTACCTATTATAGGTAATTCTTATCGACTAAAAAAATCATATTAGTTTTGAATAATTGTACATTTTTTTATTTTGTCACTTTTTGTACATTTTTATATTGACATTTACAAAAAAAGCTTTTTATAAAGCGAATTTAGATATCAATAAACCACTGCGTCTATGAGTTCTCATATGAACTTTGCCAAATTTTAGGACCTTTTTGTCAACTCCAGCTGATTTTCTAGGATTTAATTTAAAATTTAAAGCTGTAGATTTATTAAAACCTACAGCCTTAAATTTTATTTAATTTTTACTCTCTAGCTTTTCATTCATCTGGCAACGTAGTTTAGAGAAATCTTCTTTTAACTACTACAGTATCAGCAATAAAGTCATGAAGTCCTTTTTTTCTTATTTGTGAAAAGCTACTGCTAAATATGGTAGGTAAGCTAAGAATATTGTTAATAATCTACCTACTAGCTCACGATAAACTACATCTGCGAAAACTTAACTTTTCCCCTTTATTAGTCTCTACTTTTTATCTTCATAATCATCTTACCTAAGGTTTGAGAGAAGAAGTAAGTCATCGCTATAAAAGTAAGTAAACATAACAATAACATAACTCAGAGATTCTTCTCCTAAGATAGGAAAAATCTAATTGCTTATTCAAAAGTCCAAAACTAAAAGTATTTAATAAACTAGATATAGCATAAATAACTATCATATCAATTATATATGCAACAAATCTAGTCCAAAAAAACCTGCATAGAAATTTTTTTAGAAAGCATTAAATAATCTTCTAATGAAGTTGGCAATGAAAAAAATCTTTTTCTACTTTTTTTCTTGTGCTTCTTTAGTATCTTTATACTCTTTAACAAGTTCTTCATTTCGTGTAGGTTCATCCGATGCTACCGTAGTACCCCCGTTAAGAAGCGGCTCGTTTGAAGGTCTATTATTATTTAAATCATTATTCATTTAAATCCCCTCCCTATCCTAAGTAGCTACGCTCAACTTTGTTTGTATTTACTTCACTATTTAATTCAGTGATGAAACTTTTTGTTGTTGCTTTTACAAATCTAGAAATTAAACTTTCTGCAGTTTTATCAGCTCTTAACTCGATTACAGTTGGATTAGATAATCCTTTTTCTTCTTTTATTAGATCAATAAGTTCGTCTTCAGTACCTACTTTATCAGCTAACTTGTTCGCTACTGCTTGAGTACCAGTATACGTTCTACCATCAGCAAGTTTCTTAACCTCATCTTCACTTAGGTGTCTACCTTCTGCTATAGCTTTTACAAATCTTTCATACGCTTCTTTGTTTTGTTCTTGTAATATTTTTCTAGTTGATTCTGGTAAGTCCTCTGTTAAGCCACCTACTGCTTTTTGCTCTCCAGAACGGATAGTTTCTTGTTTAATTCCATGATCATTTAAGAATTTTTGAGCAGATACATAACTCATAATAACTCCTAGAGAACCAGTGGTTGTTTCAGTATTTACAAAAATTTTCTTAGCAGCAGTCGATACATAATATCCTCCAGAAGCGGCCATCTTTTTCATTGAAACATAAACATCTTTCCCACTATTCTTAAGAGCATTGTACAATTCTGCAGTCTCATAAACACCTCCACCTGGTGAATTCACAGATAATAGTATAGCTTTAACATTAGGATTATTCTTAGCTTCTTTAATTTGATTCAATATAGAACCTCTTGAATAAGTATTCGTCATTTCTGCATTAATCTCACCTTCAATAGAAATCTTTTGAATTACTTCACTACTATCACCTTTTTTTCAAAGTTAATTTAGTAACACTTTTGCTCCTGTAGAAATTCTGTTAAGTACCCATTTAATTCTGCATCATCTTTTTTTATTATTGTTACTTGATGTGATAGTCCCTTTAATTAACGAAAAACACCACTAGAACCACAACAATCACAGTTGATATCAATCTTTTATTCTTAAAAATTCATAATTTTTTTCCTCCAAAAACTTTATCATAATATTTTTTTGTAAAAAAGCCAGCAACAAACAACACTTTAGCTATCTGTACCTAGCTTTTAATTTACTCACCTTTAACTATTTTTCCCTATCTTATAAACAAATACTTTGTTTTTTTCTAGAGACATAATAATTAATTTTTTTAAATTAACTGGCGATTTATCATCCTCTACAAATTTTCCATGTTTATCACAATATCCAGCTATAACAAAGAAACCATTTGTATCATAGTAACCAGTTGGCATTAATTCACTCTTACATACACTGTAATCAACAAAAATAGAATCCTCCATCTTTTCGACTTCATCCCCTTGATTGCTATTTCTATTTTTTTCATAACTTTCTCTCCTATTCAGCATAAGTTTTAGATACAAACTTATTAAATCGTTTCATAAATGCAAGTTCAGCCGTTCCTGTTTGTCCATGCCTATTTTTTTAGCAATGATTACCTCAATAGTAGAAACATCACTTGTTTCTTGAACTTCATTTTCATCAGCATCTTCACTTCTATAGTAGTCACCACGATATAAGAATGAAACTATATCGGCATCTTGCTCAATACTTCCCGATTCCCTAAGGTCACTCATCATAGGGCGTTTATCTTGCCTAGATTCAACACTACGTGATAACTGAGATAGGGCGATGACTGGACATTCCAGTTCCCTCGCCATCTGTTTTTAAAACTACGAGATATTTCAGATACCTCTTGTTGTCTATTATCTGTTCTCTTACTTCCTTGCAGAAGTTGCAGATAATCAATAACCACTAGATCTAAGCCATGTTCAGCTTTTAATAACTTACATTTCGCTTTTACTTCATTTACTTTAATAAAAGCACTATCCTCAATAAAGACATTTTTCTGATTTAAGAAATGAACTGCTGTTTCTAGTTTCATAAGATCATCATTATCAAGATTTCCTCGTTTAATTTTTTCGGAATCTATCATTCCCTCACTACAAATCATCCTAGAAACAAGCTGATCGCACCCATCTCTAACGAGAATAATGCAACTGTTCTTTTCTCATCTTCAGAACGAGGATTTTTTCCAGCAATATTTAGCGCAATATTTAGCGCAAATGCTGTTTTACCCATTGCAGGACGCGCTGCAAGGATAATTAAATCCCCTTTACCAAAACCTACAAGCTTATCTAAAGCTCCGTACCCAGTAGGAACAGCTACATTCTCACCTTCTCCTGCCATACGAGCTAGAATCTCTTTAAAAACTTCCTCAGTAACATCTTTCATATTCTTAAACTGAGATGTCTTTGCACGCTCCATTGCACGTTCAACTTGATCGAATAAAGTTGCCGTTAAAGAATCAATATCAGCATTTCCTTGATTCATCTCTTCAGTACTACTTAATAATGCAGCACGAATTTCTCTGTAAATAGAATATCTCTTTACTAAATTCGCATAATGCATTATATTACGAGAACTTGGAGTAATATCATATAAATCCACTATATATAATGAGGCATCCACATTTCTGAATGCCCCACTATTATTTATTTCTTCAAAAAAATTGTAGTGGTGTCAGGTATTATTTCCATTTCATCTAAACGTAAAATAGCACTGTAAATATCTTTATTTCGTTCATCATAGAAGTCTTCAGCATCAACCGTTGCCTTCACTTCTACTAATTTTTCAGGCTCTTGCATTAAAGCACCTAATAACGATTGTTCCGCCATAACGACAGAATCTATATGATATTTCATATTATCACCTTCAACTTATTTACTATTGTTCCACCACATGAACTTTAATTGTTCCTTCTACTTGAGAGTGTAGTTTAATTTTAACATTTGTATAACCTAAAGATTGAATACCGTGTGGTAAATCAATTTTCTTTTTATCAACTTTTAGGTCATGTTGTTTCTTAAGTTCTTCAACAATTTGTTTAGAAGATACTGATCCGAATAATCTTCCACCTTCTCCAGATTTAACTTTTAATAGTTACTTCAAGACCTTCTAGTTGTTTCGCAAGTAAGTTAGCTTGAACTAATTCTTCTTGTTTATCTTTTTTTCAACACGTTTTTTTGTTGACCTTTAAGTGTAGCCATATTAGCATTTGTTGCAGCTACAGCTTTTTTTTATTAGTTATTAAGAATTTTTGCATATCCATCAGCAATCTCCTTAACATCTCCTTTTTTTACCTTTTTCCTTTTTACATCTTCTAAAAAAATATAACTTTCATTACAATTTCTCCTTTTATCTATTTTTTTTATATTTATGATATTATTTTATCAATAGCATCATTTAGACGATCTAACGCTTCGTCTAAACTAATCCCCTCAATCTGAGTTGCTGCATTAGCAAGATGGCCTCCACCACCAAGTTCTTCCATGATAAGTTGAACATTAATATTACCTAATGATCTCGCTGAAATACCAACTTTTCCTTCCTCAAGATATCCTATAGCAAAACTACATTCAATCCCTTTAAGAGTTAGAAGCAAGTCTGCACTTTGAGCAAGCATTACATTCGTATAACATTTATCTTCAGGCGCTTTTGCCATAATAATTTCTGGGGATTTTTTTGAATAGAATTATTAATTATTTCTACCCTATTCATAAAATTCTCAAATGGTTCTTTAAGAATTGTTTTAACTTTTATCGGATCTGCTCCATTGCTACGTAAATATGCAGCCGCATCAAACGTTCTAGAACCCGTTCTTACAGAAAAGTTCTGAGTATCTACTACTATTCCTCCAAGCATAACTGTTGCAGCAATAGGAGTAATTTTTTCTATCTTAGTTTGATATTCTATTAACTCTGCGATTAATTCAGAAGCAGATGAAGCGTATGGTTCAATATAGGTTAACAATGGATTCGTAATTATATCTTCTCCACGTCTATGATGGTCAATTATAACTTTTCTATTAGCTTTAGATAATATAGCTGCATCAATTACTCGTGAAGCATCTGAAGTATCTACAACGATTAAAGTTGTCTGTGGAGTCATAAGCTCCCAAGCTTCATCACTATCTACGAATACCTTAGATAACTGCTCATCTTGACTATCAATTTCAAACATTACTTTGTGAATAGTTTCATCACGATCACTCTCATTCAAGATAATATAACACTCTTTACCTAAAAAAACTTAGAGAAGGTATATATCCCTACACATGCCCCAACCGCGTCGAAATCAGGGCGTTTATGCCCCATCACTATTACCTTATCACTATCATTTACTATATCGGCCAACGCATTAGAAACAACACGTGCCTTAATTCTAGTACGTTTTTCCTGTGGATTAGTTTTACCACCATAAAATCTAATCGTACCATCAACATCTTTCATGGCTACCCTGATCTCCTCCACGCCCTAAAGCTAAATCTAACGAACTTTTAGCAAGTTCTCCAAGTTCTGGTAAGAAATCAGTTCCCATCCCAACACCTATACTTAAAGTAATTGGTGCATCAAATTCTTCTTTTTAGATTTCTTATAGTATCTAAAATTTGGAATTTTTTTCTTTTTTTCTATTTTTTTAAGTCTTTTACATTTAACAATCCAATAAATCTATCATCATCTATTCTTTTTTTAGATAAATACTATTTTTTTCTTAGCCCAATCTGTTAAAAGCAATAACAACAGTAGCATCCAGTCTACTCGCAACTTCATCTTCCAGTGAATCGTAAACATCTTCATAATTATCTATGCTTAAATTAAGGATAATAGGTCTTGTATCTCTAAATCTTTGCATCACTACTTTTACTTTCTGTAATGTCGAAGAAATATATATATCCGCTATCTTTTTGGTAATTAACTTTATAATGCTTACCAAAAAAATTTCAAATTGATTATCCACTGGTGTTTCTAAATCAAACAAATCTTTTATCTCCGGCATAAGTTCTAAAAATACTCATACCTTTTTATCTCTGCCACTTTAATATTTTTTTAGATATAAAGTTATTTTGCCCATTCTATATTTTTTTATTTTCATCAATTACAACTATTCCTATAGGGAACTTATTAATACCTTTTTTTCTGATGAATCCTTAATTCTATTTGTTAATTTACTAATATACCTCTCCGTATGTTCAACAGATTTTTTTCCCTTTGTATATTATAAAAAAAGCGAAAATAAGTAAACCAATCAATAAGTAAATTATCAAGCTATAAATATTAAATATAGCACTTAAAATTGCACCTATTAGAAAAAAATAGCAATAATAATCAATTCAAATTTTTTTTCTTATCACTCATACTTATCTCCCCCTTTTTCATCATAATATATCCTTCTCTTAATTTAAATGCACTGTCAATGAAACCAAGTAACTCAAAGATAGGACTAAAAAAATCAGCATCAACAGGAATAATATAGGTTTACCAATAGTTGATTTTGATTTTTTTGCTCTACAAAGAAGAATGCAGTGAACAATCCATTTAAAAATAAATGCTAACGATAATATTCCTGTTATATTTTTGGAATAGAATATTCCAAAAAGCTATATGTATTACTTCCAGCTTCCATTTCAACAAAGAAAGTTATTATAGTAACTACAATATATGTATAAGCACTTTTTGAACTAACCATTATGCGACTAAACTTTGGAAATACTGGAATAATTACAAATTCTCTAGCTAACATCGATAATGTATAATGCACTAATACTAAACTATATACAAGTAACATGATGAATAATGTTACAGGGAATGATTTTTTTGCAGATTTGAAAAAAACTATCTAATACCATATTTTTTTATCGACACCTTGATTCATTTCAACCATCGAATTCACATAAGAATTAATAAAATTTAATATTTGTGTTCTATCGATAGTTATAGTTCCCATCTTTATAGACAAGAATACGTATAAAGCTATCCCTAAAAAAATATTATGGTATTAACAATAGCAACCAATAATAATTTTGAACCTCGTGAGTATATAGTTCTATACACTATATAAGCAATAATCATATGTATTCCAAAACCAAAAATATCATATTATGAGAAGCAAATAACGATAATATTACTCCACCTGAAATAATTAATGGAATATAATAATTCAATCCTCTCGCACCTAACACATATGTAAGTGGAAAAAAACAGAAAGGAACGCCGTTATAACTTCAATATTTAGGAATATACCTAATAATATTAATATTAAATAACTCACTGCATAAGCTAGTATTTTCATATTATTAGGAGTTCTAAAGAAAAAAACTTATTCTTCATTAATTCTTCAATTTCTTTACTCAAAAAGTTTTTGAAATGTTATTATCCAAATTAACACTCCTTTTTTTATTTTAATTATACCCTCATATAGCAATTATAACTATATAGATATCTTTATTATTATATCAAATTTTTTTACACTTTTTTTAAAAAGAAAAAAATAAAAATAACAAATAATCTGTCCATCTAGTTGTTAATTCCAAAAAGAAAACTCCTCATTAAAGAAAAAAATTAGACTTCTAGTTAAAAATAAATGTCTTACCATAATTTAAATTATTATCCCTCAAAGTACATTTGAAATAAATATAATACTAGCCTAAACTTTAAAAAAATTAATATTATTTATAAATTTTCTCATTAAACACTGTTTATAACTGACAAATGGCATTATAAAATTTATGATATTTAGTAGAGAATACAACTAACTTAGTATTTATTACAATAAGGGATGAGCTAAAAAAATTCTAAATTTCAAGAAATTTATTTGAGGACCCTTAGACGCAAAGTTTTAATAATATCTAGATTTTTTTATACTAGCCTTTTTAGATAACTAATAAACTTTTACGGAGGTAACTCAACAAAATTGATTTCTTCTAAATCACAATTTTTTTGAGTCACTCCTATTTATTAAATTTATAGAAGGGATAGTATTATGAGAAAAATACATTATTACTATTGTTACAGTTACTTTGGTAGTATTAATATTTGCATTAGGTGGATATTATTATTTAACTAAAGATGATAAAACTACAACATCTAATCAAACTTCTCAAAAGGATGATAAGAAACCTTCTACCAAAGAAAATACAAAATCTGATGATAATAACGAAAAATCCTCCATCTACTAACGGAAAAAAACTCCAGAGACTGTTACTCAACCAACAATTATTAATGGTATTATTCTGGCGAATAAGAAACATCCACTACCAGCTAACTATAATCCTGGAGAAAACCCTACAGCTCGACAAAAAGTTAATAAATTAATTGCTGATGCTCAAGCATTAGGACTAAGCGTTTCTAATCAAGTTTCTGGTTTTAGAGCTTATGGTACACAAGCTGGACTTTACAACAACTATGTTGCTTCGCATGGTAAACAAGAAGCTGACAGGTTCTCAGCGCGACCAGGATATAGTGAACACCAGACTGGATTAGTTTTTGATCTTATTGATAATCAAGGACAACTTTTTAGGGAGCCGAAGGAACTAATGAAAGTAGTAAAAAAAGCTACTACTTGGTTAGATAAAAAAATGCTCATAAATATGGCTTCATCGTTAGATATAAACCAGAGTTTGTAGATAAAACTGGCTATATGGAAGAAAGTTGGCATATTCGCTATGCTGGTGAGGATGTAGCTAAAACAATTTACGAAAAAAATATTTCACTAGAAGAGTACCTTAATGCCCCTGGTGGAGACTATGCAAATTAAATTATTATAAGTAACTAGTACAATCATAACATCAATAAAAAGGTGGGGCAGCTGTTACAATAAGATCTCTTGAAACTAACTCAGACGGGGAAGCTTGGGCTTATGTTAACTATGGAAACTACACTGGATATATTCACGGGGATTTAATCGGCGGATAATAAAAATAAAACAGAATACAATAAAAAAAGTTGACTCACAAAATTGTGAATCAACTTTTTTTAATTATCTCTAACTTTTAATTTAACCATAAGCATACTTATTAAAGTTATCCCTATAACAATAAGGAAAAATAGATTTACTTTGTGTGAAACCAAGTAAGCCATTTTTTTAACATGTTTACCTATCCAAACATACACATAATCTCCATAATAAATACCTAATGCGAAGAATGCTTGATAGATTCCCATACTTACATTACGATATTCTCTATCGAAATATTGCATAGCAAGAGAAATAAGTGCATTATAAGCACCACCATACCCTAATCCATTTAAGATATAACTAAAATAAATAACATACGGGTTATTAACATATAACGCTATAATATAGAACGCTAATGAACATCCTAGTAAGAATAATAGAGTTTTTTGAATACCCCATTTTCTCGTAAAGTACACTCCCACAAGAACCCCTGCAATAAGCTGAGGTACTGCAAAGACTGCATCCATATACGCAAGCATTAACGGCGTCATATTCAGCTCTGTTTTACCGTAAGTAATCATGTTGGCTCCACTTGTAGCAAACTTAATAAATGAAAGTAATAATGCTATTAGACAAATATAGATAAAACTCTTATGTTTAATTACTACCTTCACCTTATCAAATGAGAAATCACTATCGACAGGGCGATAATCTTTCATCATAAATGATAATATAAACGTAATTATCGCAATAACACCCGCTACTATCCACATATAGTCAAAAATGTTTATATGTATTCATAGTAAAGACATATTGTATAGGTGCTGCGATAAATTCAGCTAATAACGGCGCAACAGATAGTATCGATACCGATACCGCTGCCTTATCTCTAGAAAAAGTTTCTGAGAAAAATAACATTGAACAAAGCAAGCATTGTGGCACTTATCCCTAATGATAAAGAAGATAAGTATAACGTAATATAGCTACCGTTAAATGCTACTAAAAAAATGAAGTCACTATTAATAAAAAAATAAAGAAATTTGAACGAATATTTTACGCCTTTTTAAAAAAATATCGCTCGCCAAAAAAACATCGGCAACCTTACTATTAAACTCATAAGTCCATATCCGGCTGCTATTTGAGCTGCGAGTACCGGTGTTAAAGAAAGTCCACCTTGTTCTATCGGTGTAATTGCGTATAACTTTCTATAAGCACGTATAATACTTATCGCAGACCAGAATAAAACTAATATCCAAAAATATAATAATTTGATCCTTATTCAATTCGAAATTTCTTAGATAAAAAAGATTACTAGAATTAGAATTAATGCGATCATTATAAGTGAAAAATAAAATTTTTGTTTTTAACCATCTCCTAACTATATAATTTTTCATAAAATATCGAATTTAAAGTAGTATAACTATGTTTAAAAATTCAACTTAAACATTATACCACAAAAATCATATGTTATTAAGAAAAAAATACTCAGATTATCTGTTATATTACTTTCGATAACGTTAGAAAAACTTATTTTTTTATATTTGGATAGGCTTCTTTTTATAGTTTTAGCACATCCTAACAAAGTATTTCCACTCGTATATATATCATCTATTATCAAAACAGACTCAATACTTCCTAAAGTCATTTCATCGCATAAAAAGATGATACCTGTTCTCCTTTCTTTCTTTATGAAGTTTAGACTGTTTCTTTCTATAATCACAACTAAGAATTTTCTTATAGTCCACATCACATAACTTACAAACTTGTTCAATATAATCAACCCCTCGAATAATCTCCCGAATCTCGTTTGCTGGAACAATCGTCACTAAATCAAAATTATTTGAAGAAAAAAACTTGTCTCAGAAGATTTTTAAATTTTGCTGCGCAAGCCACATCTCCGAAAATATTTTATAGAATAGATTTCATCTTTTAAAAAAATTCGTAGTCAGCAAAAATAATACAAAGTATATTCTCCAACTTCTAAGACATTTATATCAATATGTTCCCTACAGCTAGCACAAAGATAAAAAAATTATCTTTTTTTGAAAAATAATGTATCAAACCCTAACTTTTTCTTTTATTTCCAAACTACAAAAACTACACTTCATATCTTACCTCCTATTCAACTTTCTATATTTTCGCAAGATTATTCATATACTCAATCTCTTTAATAGCGGCTTTCATATCTCTACTTATATTATCCGCTAAAAAAATACAACATCACCAGAATTATCATAGTCCTTTCTACCTACCCTACCTGAAATTTGAATTAGTGCCGACTTTGTAAAAATTTATATGCTTTGCATCAAAAACCACGACATCTAAATAATCAAAAGTCACACCACGTTCTAATATCGTAGTTGTAATAAGGACATCTATTTCTCTATTATAAAATTTCTGGATTTTTCTCACTTCTATTTTCGTCTCCACTATAGACAAAAATCTACAATTATTTCCTCGGAAATACATTTTTTTAAAAATATAAGACAGCCGTCTCACACATACCTATTTCAGGAACAAATATCAATATTCGTCTATCCTTTTTTTAATTTTTCTTTGATGAATTTCTCTAGAAATCGTGATTTTTCTCGAAAAAAATCAAACACTTCAGGCTTTTTCAATTTTTTTATTTTCGGAACAGGTAACAAATATCTGTGATACCTTATAGGGATTTTTATAACTTCATCAACACTAGATTTAACTATTTCAGAAGGCGTCGCTGAAAGAAATACAAGAACACCATCATCTTTCAAACTCGTTTTTAGCGCCGTTTTTCTAAACATTCATCACCAGAATACGGAAAAGCATCCACCTCATCAATAATAACAATATCAAAGTAATTATAATATTTAACAAGTTGGTGCGTCGTCATAATATAAAAAAATTCGATTCTTCCAAAAATCTTTCTCTTCTCCATGTAAAAATACTAATAGGATATCCTTTAAAAATCACGAGCAAACCTTTTCGGATAATTCTTTTGACTACATCTCTTCTTGGAATTGCTAAGCATATGTTTTTTTATTATCCAAGATTGCATGATATATAGCATCATAAACTATTTCTGTCTTACCCGCCCCACAAACTGCCCAGATTAAAGTACTCTTCGAGCTTTCTATGTTTTCAACTAAAGTCTTGCTTGCCACTTCCTGAACATCGCTTAACTCTACACTAGGTCTTTCAGGTACTTTTTATACTCGATACTGGTATGTTTATATGAAATTTTTATAAAATGGTCATCACTTCTCCCAAAAATCTATACATCTTCTACAATATGTAACTTCCTGATTTTTTTATTAATAAATGTGAAAAAAATATTGCTCGATCTTTATTATCACATTGCAAACAGTGAAACTTACCTTGATTTTTTTTTACTGAGTACAGTTTACTTATATATTGACAATTATCTAAATAATGAAGTTTAATATTCAGTTTTTAGCAATTTGATATAGATAAAAAGCAGTCCATTATACCTCCTCAAAAAAAGTTAAATCACTCTCTTTTTAGAGTATAGACTGCCCCTGTAATTATTTCATTATATATTTCATCAAAATCTAAATTGATTTCTCCAAAAGTTATCATAGCTCTTTTTAATTTTTTTCTATAATTTATATTTTTTTATCATTATTACTCATTTTTTTGAATAATAAACTATATAAATCGCCTCTATAAATTCACAGTATTCTTTGAAAAAAACATTTTCTATTACCCCTTATCTGTAAATTTCTTTTATCAAGAATATTTTCAGTAAATTTTTCCTCATTTAGTTAACATTTTTAAGTTTCTAATATTCCTAGTTAACCACATAACATCTATATTTAATTTTATTTTTAACAAAAAAATATTTATAAAGCAAAAATAAATGTACATTTTATAAAAAGTGACATTTTTTTATGCAAACTATATTGCTAACGTTATCAAAAAAAGTGGTATAATAAAACTATAAAAAAAGGGGGAACCCCCTATAAAGTAGCTAAGCTGCTTTATGAAAGGAGTGCTTTAAAATGTTAAGATATCAAGTACGAGGAGAGAATTTAGAAATTACTCAAGCAATCAGAGAGTATGTTGAAAGTAAAGTTTCTAAATTAGAAAAAAATACTTTGCTGACAGTTTAGAAGCAAACGTTTACGCTAATGCTAAAGTATACAAAAATAATAAGAAAAAAATCGAAATCACTGTACCACTTAAAGGTGTAACACTTCGCGCAGAAGAAACTAACGAAGATTTATACGCTGCTGTTGATTTAGTTGTTGACAAACTTGAACGTCAAATGAGAAAACACAAAACTAAAATCAATAGAAAAGGTCGTGAAAAAGGATTTGCTGAAGAAATTATTCTTACGAGTGAGTTAGAAGAAGCTGAAGAAACTACTTTAGATCTTGGCAAAGTTAAACAACTTAAAGTTGAAGCAATGACAAGAGAAGAAGCTGTATTCCAAATGGAACTTCTAGGACACGATTTCTTCGCATTCTTAGATAACACTACAAATGAAATTTCTGTAGTATATAAACGCCGTGACACTGGATACGGAGTATTAGAAATTTCTAAATAATTAATATTGAGTTTAAAACACAATCAACCATCTTCCGTAGGTGGTTGATTTTTCTTTACAAATACAATAAAATTAAAATAAAGAAATAAAATAAGTATAGAATTTCTCTTGTATTTTTTCATACTCTTATAGTGGTGAAGGACGGAGCTGACCGAAAAGTACTAGATTTTATAAATAGTTTACATGAAAACTCATAGACGCAGTGAGTTTATTGATATCTAAATTCACTTTATAAAAGCTTTTTAGATATCTAATAAACTGTGCGGGGGTGACTCGACAAAATCGATTTCTTCGAAATCACGATTTTTGAGTCACTCCCTAGTAAATAAGCCTATAGTCTCATTTACTCATTACAAAATTGTAGTTCAATTTTGTTATCACCACTATAGAGTACTCTAGAAAAAAATATTTTTAAGAGTAAACTAATTTTATTATATCCAATTAGTTTCTATAACTATATACAATACCCATTAGGAGGATTTTTTATGACTAAAAAAGTTGCTTTATTCGTTGAAAATGGAAGTGAAGAATTAGAATTAATTGCACCACTAGATATACTTCGTCGTGCTAATATTCACGTTGATCTAATCTCTGCAAACAACGAAGACTATATAACAAGCTCGCACGACGTAAAAATAATAGTAGATAAAAAAATTGATGATATCGACAATATACTTGATTATGATGCAATAGTAATCCCAGGTGGAATGCCTGGAAGTACCTTACTTCGTGATAATGAGAAAATAATTAAATTTTATCAAGAAATGTATAAAGCTAATAAATTGGTTGCTGCCATCTGCGCAGCTCCTATCGTACTAAGCAAAGCGGGGATTCTAGAAGATAAAGAAGTAACTTCTTATCCAGGATTCGATAAAGAAATAAACTGCAAAACATACAATAACGAAAAAGCGGTAATAGTTGATAATAATGTAATCACTGCCCAGGGACCAGCCGTAGCTATTTTATTCGGTTACGAAATCGTTAATTACCTACTTCAAGACGATACTGCACAAAACATTAGCAACGCTATGCTAGTACCAGTATTAAAAAATAACTTATAAAACACAAAACAAAGACCTCAGATTAAAACATCTGAGGTTTTTATCATTTACTTATTTTGTTAATTCTTCTAATTCTTTCATTGCAGCTACTACAACTTCTGGTGTACAAACATCAACTGCAAGTTTAAATGTTTCTTTTTCACTAGCTGCAAATTCAGCAATTTTTTGCATTTTTTCTTCTACATCTTCTGTTACATTAACACAAGCTAAATTATAAGCTAAATCATTAGCTTTATAGAATGGAACAAGTTTCTCCACTTCTTCTCTCTTACCTTCAGCAAGTAATTGAACCAAGATACCATAAGATACTTTTGTTCCATGTAATACAGAATGTGTTTCTTTAACTAAACTCATACCATTGTGCACTGCGTGAGCTCCTGCCATACGTCCGTAGTGAACACCGAAACATCCAACACATCCTGAGATAGCAAATACTGTATCTACAGCATTTTTAAAACTTTCAGTAACTTCACCTTTTTCCATAGCTTCTAATGCACCGTTAGCATCACGTAAAAGAACATCACGAGTGATTTTAGCTGCTTCTAATCCCATTCTTACAAAAGGATCATTAAACTTGTTATTTCTCTCTACTAATACTACTGCTTCATACCATTTCGCTAAAGTATCACCGATACCAGCTACGAAGTATTCTTTTGGTGATTCTAATAATAAATCTAAATCTGCGACACAAGCATACGCCGTACGTTTAAAATATGCTACCTCTCTAAATGTGTGATCTGGATGATAAACGGCTGCTACTGGCGCATATGGTGCACAAGTTGCGATTACAGTTGGTACTGTCATATACTCAACATTTAAGTTTTGCGCTACACCTTTGGCAGTATCGATAACACGTCCTCCTCCTACTCCAAGGACTACATCAACACCTTCTCCATATTCATCAGCAATGCGTTGCATGTCTTCAAAAGATGCAGAACCATCATATTTTGCTACTCTAAACTCTCTATTACCATTATAAAACTTCGTAAACGCAGCGTAAGATTTTTCCCCAGTAACAATCAAAGGAGTCTTAAACCCTTCTAATCTACTATCAAGTGCAGACAATGCCCCACTTCCTGAAATATATTCACTTACCCCTGGTCTCGCTACATTTGCTAATTCAAACATTTTACATCTCTCCTTTGTTGTTAAATTCATAATATCTATTGTGTAATTACGATTATAACATTTCCGAAAAACTAAAAATCAATAGTAAGTTAAAAAAATATTTTTATTTTCTGACAATTTAAAAACAGAACATAAGCAGCAATTATTTTATAAACACATATAAATTAAAAAAATTAAGGTAATTGACGAAGAACATTCTTATCCTCTTAATAACCTTAATTTTTTTATTTTATTATCTCGGGAAAAAAATATAGTCCCCTCTTTCTTAGTTTGACCTTTTTGTTATAGATTCCACTATAGTACTAGCTTTTTTTCTAAGGCTACTATATCACCATTTAGTTTTTTTCAATTAATATCTTTCTACCTTTATATGGACTATAAACACTTGCTTCTACATTCTCAATCCTTAAATAATAACGCTCATCTAAGTTATTTTCCTTGAGCATATTTCTAATCTGAGCTAGATTTTCTTCGTTATAATCTACATACTCGAATAAGTTTCTATTTTGCAATCTTCTTGCTAAATCAGCAGCAATTTTATCTTCTTTGTCTTGAATAAGAGCGCAACAATATAATAATGAATTTTCATCAAGTTTAAAGTATTCATCTACACTCACTTCAGATTCTTCTAAAAAAATGGCACCAACACCTTCATATCTTCAAAAATAATCTTTATCCCCTTTTAAAAAAATATCCTTCAATCTATTAAATAGTTGAATGAATACTGCCTCATAACTTCTAGCTACAGGATGATAATAAACTTGCCAGTACATTTGATATCTTGCCATAATATAGTCTTCTACACTATGAATACCAGTGTATTTAACGACAATTACCTTTCTTCCCTCAATTGTTTTTCTTACGCGCATTGTACGTAATATTCTTTCAAGATCAAACTGTCCATAACTCGTCGCTGTAAAAATAAGAATCACGTAATAAATAATCCATTCTATCAGCATCTAGTTGACCTGAAACAATCTGATTAAGTATATCATTTTCATGAGTATGTTGAATAATAGATACTATATCTTGTGGTAACTTTTCTGAAACAGCTCTTAAAATAGCATTAAGTTCTGTATTACCTAATATTATTTTTGCTGTATATTCTTCGTGACTATGATTAGTAATATGCTCAAATGCATGCGAAAACGGACCATGCCCTACATCATGCAGAAGTCCCGCAAGCATCACGCAAACTTTTTCATATTCAGTTAATTCTACACAAAGTGATTTAACCTCAGTAACCATTCTTCTAACGATTTCATAAACTCCTAGAGAATGAGAAAACCTAGAATGTTCCGCTGTTGGATATACTTGAAAATCTCCCCCTAATTGTCTTATACGACGTAATCTTTGAAACTCCTTACTATCTAAACAATTCCAAATCACTTCATAATGAATATGAATATAACTATGAACTGGATCTTTTAACACTTTAGTTTCATCTAATTTTTTTAATTCCATCACTTTTCTCCCCCTACTATAATCGATATTTTTTACTATATTTCACCTATTATTATATCAAAGCATAAAAAAAAGACAAGCCTAAGCTCATCTTTTTCACTCTTATTCTTATTTTTCGTCTACTACGTATGGTAAAAGTGCCATGTGTCTAGCTCTTTTAATTGCTGTAGTTAACATTCTTTGGTACTTAGCTGAAGTACCTGTTACACGACGTGGTAAGATTTTTCCACGTTCAGAAATGAATTTTTTAAGTAATTCTACATCTTTGTAGTCGATAAATTCTACGTTATTTTTAGTGAAATAACATACTTTTTTACGACGACGCATGTTGTTACGACGATTGTTAGTTACTGCCATTGTGCATGTCCTCCTATGTAATTTTAGTCTTCTTTAAACGGATTTACTACATCCTGCATGAAGTCATCATCTAGATTACTTGGGAAGTTTTCCCCAAAATCAGAGAATGATGAACTGTCATTAATAAAATCTTGCATAGCTGAATTAGCTTGTCCAAAGTTTTGATTAGTGTTGTTATAATAATTTTGATTATTGTTATTATACGCTGGTTGTGATTGAGGTTGATTAAAGCTCATTGAGTCAAAACCATTGTTTTGTCTACCATGTGAGCTATTTTTAGATTCAAGGAATTGAACACTATCTGCCACTACTTCAGTAACATAAACTGTGTTTCCATCTTTACCTTGATAATTTCTAGTCTGTATTCTGCCTTCAACTGCGACTTGACTTCCACGTCCTAAGAAACGCGCCATATTTTCTGCTTGCTTTCTAAAAGCTACACATCCAATAAAGTCTGCTTGTCTTTGACCATTTTGATCAGTGAATGTTCTGTTTACAGCTACTGTAAAATAAACCATTGGAATATTCGAATTAGAATATCTCAATTCTGGATCTTTAGTTAATCTACCTACTAATACTACACGATTTACCATAGTATTTCACCCCTTATTTTTCTAATCTTACTACCATGTGACGGATGATGTCATCGCTAATTTTTGCTAAACGATCGAATTCTTTTGTAGACGCATCTGTTGCTGAAGTTAATTCTACTACATAGTAGTAAGCATCACTGAAGTCTTCGATTTCATAAGCAAGGCGTTTTTTACCTAAATCTTTAACTTCTACTGCTTCTGCACCTTCTGAAAGAATATTTACGAATCTATCAACCACAGCTTTTTTAGCTTCTTCATCGATACGTGGTTGAACAGCAAACATTACTTCATATTTTCTCATGTGTGTGTTACCTCCTTTTGGTCTTTGCGACTCTCTAATCTATTAGAGAGTAAGGAGTAATAAAATTACTCTAGCGATTATTATATCAAGTATAAAAAAATAAAAAAATCAACTAATAACTATATTTTTTTGGAAATTTTTTTAGAATATTTTTTTAGGGAACTTCTTCATTATTTAATCACTAAAAAAATCTTCTATTAGCTATTCAATCCTCCTCTCCTTAAATAAGAAAAAAATAAATATCCCATTAGAAAACTCTAAGGGGATATCTGGAAATTACTCTTTCACTTTAAATGAATACATCAAAACTATAATTAATAATAGTAATAAACTATATAATGCAAATGATGAACTAATAGCGTTAGCGAAAAAAATAATATAACTGTTGTCCCTATTGGTACTGAAATAGTAATTATTGTACTAAAAAAATACTATATATCGATGTTTGTTTTTTTCCTCGGGTACTGATTGTAAAAATCAATGCATCTAGTTTTTGGATTCGATATTCCTGCAAAATAACCTATTATTACAGTTAAAAATAATAAGTATAAATTTATTTTGGAGTATCAATAGATTTCCTACGTACATAATGAATAAAAATTATTTCTAATATAGCATTATTTCTCAAACTCATATTTTTTTATAAAAAAACTAATTTGGTAGACTCCTCCGGCAATTGTACTAACTACTTCCACAATTTCTAACAAAGTGATAGTGTACGCTACATTTCCAAATAATAAGCTATCATTTTTTACTAAAATTACTAGAAGTAAAGCGAACATCGCAGATGAGTAAAAATTCATCCCTAAAAATAGTATAACAAAATTATATATTTTCTTGATCTCACGAAGTATTTTAAAGTTTTCAATAGTATCCTTAAAAAATCTTTTAGCACTCACCTTCTCTTTATTATTAATTTTAAAACTACCAATCTCTGCTTTCATCGCATTTTTATATTTTGCCAGTATTAAAAATGCTATCAAGAATAGTGTTGCATTCAACATACCAAAGTATGAGTAATTGTAACTTAAAAGTCCTAAAACGAATACTCCAACGGCTTTTCCAGCAAGTGAGATTGTATTGTTTATAGAACTGATAAATGCTAATGCTTCACTTAGTTGTTCTTTACGTACTAATCTAGTATTAATCGACATTGATAAATAGCCATTATAACCACCTAAAATATCTGCAACTACATTTACAAATACTAATACAATAAAAATCCACCATTGGACTCCATAAATACACACCAAAGCGAATAACGAAAATAATAAAAACTGATAAAATCTTGTAGATAATATTCTGTTGTACTTATCTTTTGTCTGATCTGCAAAATATCCTAAGATAAATGAAATAATATAAGGCAATGTCGTAGCTATCGAAACTATACTTACGGCTAATTCTGGATTCGGTAAACTTGTCGCATAAATAATAAACGCAATATCAAATAGCGTTCTACCAGCATTACCAAATGCCGATGAAATAGTGAATAACCTATAGAGTTTATTTTTCAAGAAAATATTCATCGAATACCACCTCCTATATTAGCTCTATTTTTACATTAGCAACATCGAATTTTTCAATATATTATATATTCTTTTTTTGAAAAATTTAAAAATATTCATCGTCAAACTTTAAATTCCTCATGATTAATAAAAAAAGAGCAACTAAATGAAATTCTAATTCCCATGAACTCAAATTCATTTTAGTTGCTCTCTATTTTATATCCTATCCCTCGTGAAATATTCGTACATATCTTCACGAATTGGTGTCTGTATTTTATAAAAGAATTGAATTACAGTATCTCCGCTTCTTTCTCTAGCTACTAATTTAGGCTCTCCTATTGTCTTCATCTCACCAAGGAAATAAAAATATTCGTGCCCCATCTTTATCATCTTTATTTTTTTCCTCATAAATAGATAGATTTTTCGTTTCATCATTATAGAAATAGTCGCACTCTTTCGATTCTAAGTTCCTTCTCGGCTTCGACATCGAAGTAAAACCATTATCCGGTAAAAATCCATGTGTATAGTCACGGTTAAATGAATTTTCATCAATGTCGTAATTAATAAACACTGGTAAAGTCTTTGTTCTTTCATCATACTTATAACCACCTATAGCAAGCGGCACGTAGTTAATTCCCCACGAGAATAATTTACAAATATCCTCGAAACTATATTTCTCATACAATACAAAAATTAGTATCTTTGTATAAATTATCTTTATAATACTTATTATATCTGTAAATTCCATAGTCTACCAAATCTTGTAACAATTCTCTAAAAATCTCTGATTGTAGCTGTTCTCTGAATTCTTTAGATATTCTTATCTCAGCAACATTCTCTTCAATAAATATACAATCATGAAACTTTTTCTTAGTGACACTACTAGTTACGAAATTGTTAGTAAGTATCTTTCTACTAACATCCAACTCATAATCTGCGATAAATTTATTGTAGTCTCTTTCAGCATAATCTCTTCAAAAAGCTGTAAGAATATTACACTTCTTATCATCTAATAACAAACGTAGAAATTATAAGTTCTTCTATCTTTTTACTCAAGATTAAATTAGTAGAAACAAAAATTTAGCATATTCTCTGCGGTCTTTGTCAGTTTTCCACCATATTTAAACTGTTTTTCCTTCTTAGTTAAAAATGAATAATAACTTCCAGCTACTTCGAAAATCTTTCTAACATCAATAGCATCATAGTTTTCAAAAGTCTGAATAAGTAGGTATTCTACTAGTTTATTTTTTTAAGCTTATTATATTCATCAGTAACGAAATAACCACGTATTTAACTTCACATTGTCTATCGCACTATAAATTCTCTGTTTAGAGATTTCATCAAAATGAATAGTCGACATACCCGGGAATATACCTAGTCCCTTGAGATAAAAACTTTCTCACAGTATCTTTATCATAACTATTGTCTCCAGATAGAGCCACCGGGATTAAAAAGTTATTTTTATAATTGGCTATAAAATCTATTATTACGACAAAATCTTTATTCGCAGATTTTTCGCAAACCACGACCCAACTGCTGAATAAAAAAATAATAGAACTTTGTGTAGGGTCTTAACATAATTACCTGATTAACCTCTGGTATATCTACCCCTTCATTGAAAAATATCTACGGTAAATATATAGTCTAACATATCACCATTATTCGCAACTAACTTAGAGATTTCCTGTTCACGTCGTTCCTGACTATCTTCACCCGTTAAGCTAGTAGTATTGTAACCACGTGCGTTAAACTCTTCACTCAGTACCTTAGCTTCTTGTTTTGACGAACAGAAAACTAGACCCTTTACCCTATCTCCTGAATAACCATAATAATTAATCTTACTTATAATATGCTCAACGCGTTCACTAGACACTAGATTTGAAAACTCGCTCAGTTCGTCAATAACCTTACCATCAACTTCTAGATCACTAATCCCGAAGTAATGAAATGGACATAATAATGAATTTTCCATCGCTTCTTTTAAGCGAACTTCATAAACGATATTATTGTTAAACAATTCATAAACATTAAAACTATCCGTTCTATCAGGGCTTGCCGTCATCCCTAGATAAAATATCGGTTTGAAATAATCCATCAATCTAAGATAACTGTCAGCTCCTGCTCTATGCACCTCATCTATTATAATTTCATCAAAATGAGTATTATTAAAACTCTTAAAAACATCTTCTTTAGACATAGTTTGAACAGTAGAAAAAATAAAATCCGCTTCTATATTTTTCTCTTTACCTGTAAGTAGACCATAACTACGACTAGTTCCAAAAATAGTTTTGAATGTCTCCAGTGCCTGACGAGCAATTTGTTCTCTATGGACTATAAACAACAATCTCTTAGCACCTATACTCTTCATCGCAAAAGCAGCCGCAAATGTCTTACCAGTTCCTGTCGCAGAAATAAGAAGACCCTTGTTATCTTGATTACGAAGTTTTTCGAAATTTTCTATAAAACTCCTTTGCATCTTATTCGGTTTAATTTCCTCGGAAATAATTTTCTTAGTAACAGTCTCAATCTTATTACTAGCGAATTCTTCAACATACTCATCTTTTTATTTTCAGAGTAAGACTTAGATTTCTCCCATAAACTATTAAACTCATCTAAGATATTATCAACTAGAATCCTATCTCCTTCAATAAAGGTATTCCATTCTTTATTTATTGTCAGTGCTGCACTCGTTAAGTTAGAACTTCCCATCAGTACCTTTCCATGAATCACCATATCTAAATAAATAACCTTTAGTATGGAATCCATGTTTATTTTCTACACAATCATAAATTTTTAGAGAGATATTTTTTTAAAATTAGACAATTTCTCTAACACTTTAGGAGTATTAAAATATAAATAATTCGTCGTTAAAAATCTTTTCCACGGATGTTTTTTTCTTCTAAATTCTTCAAAGTCTGAAGTAAACTAGTTAAACCACTTTCTGAAATAAACGCCACGCTGAAAAATAAATTCATCGCACATTTCTAATTCACTCTCAAGCGTACTAAGAACTTTCTTCGCTTCTAAATGATTATTATAAACAAATGTATTTCTTTCATTTTAACCTCCTTTCTATTAGATTAGCCCATTAATTATTTCATATGTTATTAGGGCTTCTTTTCATAACTTTTTACATTATGAACACGTACCATTCTAGCTCCTCGTTTCACCGCTTCTAATGATAAAGCCGCACTTACTATATCTCTATCTTTCGGATTACTATTACCACCTAATACATAATCCGTCGTTCTCTTTCTACTTACCGCATATAAGATTTCGCAACCTAGTGAATTAAGTAATTCTAGTTTTCGTGTAATTTCTAAGTTAGCTTCTGCAGTTTTACCAAATCCCATTCCAGGATCGACAATTATGTTTTCTTTTTTCACACCAGCATTTAGACAAATATCAACGCTCTCGCCTAATTCACGTACAACTTGTTCAATCTCTTGCCCTTCTTCTACGCCACCATTGTGCATAATAAAGATAGGAATATCATGTTTAGCAGCGACATCAGCCATAGTACTTCCTTTAGCACCATTTACGTCATTTAGTACATCTACTCCTGCTTCAATCATGTATTCAGCTACATTAGGCTTATACGTATCAACGCTAAAGCACACATCAGGGAATGTTTTTCTTAAAGTTGGAAATACGCTTTGTAATCTAGCAAGTTCGTCCTCCTCACTAACTACAGTAGAATCTGGACGAGTCGATTCAGCACCGATATCAATAATATCTGCACCTTCAGCTACCATCTTACGAACACCTTCTATTGCAGCTTCCACATCATAAAAATCTCCACCATCCGAAAAAGAATCCGGAGTAAAGTTCAATATTCCCATAATTAAATATTTTTTTTCATTTAATAATTGTTTCAATTTATTCATTCTATCACCTTATATTTTTATTTTACATACCCTACTATTATATCATGTGAATATGGGGTTTGCAGTAAAAAAAGGAAATTATAAAATTATCTTATACATCAACATACAATTATAGACATTCTTACATAGTTCAAAAAAATAAGGTTAGTATACTAAATCCGGGGCATGGAAAAAAATTCCAGCCCCGGATTTTTAATTTTCTATATACAAAAAAAGACAAATATCCAATATAATTAAGGTGTACAAAAAAATAATTAACTAAGAAAGGATATTTGTCATGAATAATTTTATCACAAATTTACTATTAATAAAAGACCAAAAATATAACTATGGAGGATAAACTTGACTAATCAATGTAGATGGTCAAGATACATTCATATTCTATGGAACTTTATCATATGAACCAAAGTGTTGTACAAACTGTGGCTGTAAGAAAGAAGGAAATAATATAGTGAAAAATGGATTTGGAGATTCATTAAAAGTAGCTTTTATTAAAGATGTCAGAATGTCCTACATATCTAAGATTAAAAAAACAACGCTTTTAAAATGTAGAGAGTGTAATTCTAAGTTTTGTGTTGAAACATCATTTGTAAAAAAGCACTGCAGTATATCTAAAAATCTTATATTTTATATTATGAAGAATCTAGCTAAAACATTATCTTTTAAAGATATAGCTGAATTAAGTAATGTATCAGTATCTACAGTAGTATCATGTAGAGAAGTATTAGAAATTAAGACTCATTAAAAATTTACCAGATCATCTATGTTTTGATGAAATAAAAATCAACTAAAAAAATAGTAAAAAATGGAATAAGCTTCGTATTCTTAGGTGCTAAAAATACACGATTTTATAGATATAGTAGATGGAAGAACACAACATATATTAAAAACAATACTTTATGAGATATCCAAGAAAAAGTAAGAAAGAAAAGTTAAAACGATCTGTATAGATATTTACCCTCCTTATATGAATATAATTAGAGAGGTTTCCTAATGCTGAAGTAATAATAGATAGATTCCATATGGTTCAAAAATATTAATAGAGAATTAAACAAAGCTAGAGTAAAACTAATGAATCAATATAAAAAAATAAAAAAAGGCTCTACTTACACTATTCTAAAGAACTTCTGGAAAGTAATATTAGAAGATAGAGATAAAGTAAATTCAACAAAAAAACATTCTATTCTAAAAAGCTTTTAAACGTTTTTGTAACTAGAAAAAGAAGTATTAGATTATATATTAGCTATAGATGCTGAATTTACAGCTAGCTATGAGAGAGTACATGAGATTAGAGAAGCTATCAAAACTAAAGACTCTGTAGAATTAGAGAAGTATATAGATATGGATACTAAAAGGCTTATCTAAAGGCGTTGCTAAAGTTATAAATACTATGAAAAAAAGTACAAAGAGTTTATGCTTAACGCTGTTAAATATGAGTATTCTAATGGTCCATTAGAAGGATTTAATAATAAAAATAAAAACTACTAAAGAGAGTATCTTATGGATACTCTAGCTTTAGTAATTTCAGATTACGCATTTTTAATTATGTCTAGATTATTTGTTTCTGAATATAAAAATAATATCAAACTTAAAGAAAGTAAGAAGAAATCTAAGCAGCAAAATGCTGCCTAGATTTCTAGAGTGAATTTTTCCCATGCCCCGAACTTGACAAAGAGCCAGAATAAAAAAGGAGGACTTCTACACTTTGGCGTAAAAAAAGTCCTCTTTTAGAAATGTATTCTTTTTTTCTATTATATTATTTAATAACGCATAAAAAAATTTTTCCTAAACAAAAATATCTTACTTTCACACGATAAAAAGAAATTCACATACACTTATATTTTCTATTATCATATCATGATATTTCATATTTTTATCTCCTTACATCTTTAAATCTCCTTTATTTTGATTTTTCAAATATGAGTATCTCTATGGATATTTACAAATATATAACATTGTCAGCTATCGAATTTAAAAATTCTTGGTCATGTGAAACAATGAATATTATTTTCTTATCACTTTTACATTCGTTGATCAGATGGGATATGTTCATCATATTGCAATAATCCATTCCACTGGTAGGCTCATCAAAAAACATAAGTTTAGATTTTTTACATAGTACAGACGCAATTGCTACCCTTTGCTTTTGTCCACCTGACAAGCTCATTGGATGACGATCTTTTGATTCATATAAATCAAGTTTTTTCAGAATATTTTCAACATAACTACTTTCAATATTTTTTATTCCAAGACTTACTTCACTTGCAATAGAATCGGTAAAAAGCTGATGATTAACATCCTGCATTACAAGGGATGATATTTTTAGCCTATCTGATTTTGAAAGTCTTTTGCCGTCCAAATAGATTTCATCCTTCGATTTTCTTTCTAAGCCTATAAGGCATCTGAGCAAAGTGGATTTACCAAGTCCGTTTGTTCCTACTATGCCGTAAATTTTTCCCATTTCAAAAGAGAGGTCTTTTTAAATGCAATTTTTTATCTATGCCATTAAACTTAAATTCAATGTTTTTTACTTCTAAATTTCCCTTATTTTGATTTTCGGGTACTGTAAGTTTTACTCTATTCTTATTTCTTAAACCTAACTTCTTTAGCTTTTCAGACGGTATTTTCATAAAATCTATTTGAGTATATTCCTTTTGTATTTCCCCATCTTTAATCAAAAAAACTCTATCTACAATATCCATTAGATAAAAATATTCTATGTTCTGAGATTATAAGAGTTTTCCCCTTATCTTTAAGTTTTATAAGCATTTCTTTTATGATTAAAATGTTTTCTTCATCAAGATTTGATGAAGGCTCATCTAAAACAATGATTTCCGTTCCAGATATATAACTTGCAGCAATACATAAAATCTGCTTTTCTCCACCCGAAAGCTTAAAAATATCTCTATTTAAAAGATGTTCTATCGGAAACAAATCCAACATATCATTTAGTCTTTCATCCATTTGTTTTTTTGAAAGCCCTATATTCTCCAAATAGAAAAGTAATTCAAGAGTAGTATTTATATTGAAAAAGTGTGTCTTTGGATTTTGAAATACATTTGATACTAAGAGCGATATTTCGTATAATTCGAGGTTTTTAATATCTTTATTATCAATCCTGATGGTTCCACCCATAGAAGCTCCATCATATCGTACAGCTAACCCATTGATAGAATTTATAATTGAAGATTTTCCGCTACCACTTTTCCCAGTAAATAATACACATTCGCCTTTTTTTACATCTAAAGAAATGTTTTTTAACACTTTAGGAGAATTTCCATAAGATAGAGATAAATTTTCAATTTCTACCATAAAGCTCCTCCTATAACCATAATCAATATTGAAAGCACATAAACAAAATCAACTATTTTCGTTTTGACGGATATGTACCTTGTCTTTTTTTAACAGGATTTTCAATACATTTTGTTTCTGCTGCCTTTGCAATATCATCAGAAATATTAGAAGATATAACAAGTAAAGGCACAATTACATACTCGATGTATGAAATTGGATTTTTAAATGTAATACCTCTTATTTTCATAGCAAGTTTTATATTGTGACTTTCTTCCCTAAATGAAGGAAAAAACCTAAGCATTACAGCAATTGGTATAGAAACAGTACGAGGCAAATTCATTTTATCCATTGAGGATATTACACTTCCTACATCCGATGTTTTTAAAAAAAAACTTCCCGCACTAAATGGAAGATAAAACATCTTACATACAGCAAATAGCATAAAAAACATCATTAAAATCGCATTCATACTTCTAATTACATCAAGATTAGGTATCAAAGAAAGAACCCCAAAAAATGATATGTTTTTTAAGGCTTCTTTCTTAAATCCATTCATTAAAAAAAGAAATGAAATAAGAAGCACAATTCCCCATTCAAAATAGGTATTTACTTTATAAAATACAGCAAATCCAAGTGAAAAACTTACTAAAATTTTACTAATTGGATTGGGATTATATGGATTGTCTAAAGAAACGGGCATTATACAATACCCGCTTTTTCGAAATGCTTTTTCAAAAAGACTTTACCGATATATGCGCCGAGTATCCCGCCGACAACAGCACCGATATATACTAATACCATACTGCGATAATTCAAAAGTGCTATGAGCTTCATTATATAATCGTGACCCATACCGCCTGTTTCAGCCAGTTTAATAACCTTGTCTTTAGCCAACAAAACTTGCATAAGGAAACCACAAATCCAAGTGTTGAATACGGCAAATGAGAGCATATTAAATTTAAATGATTTATATTCTCCTTTTTTTTCTTAAAAAGTTCCGCAATTGCCATACTGATTACAGCATGTATCAATATTACATATGTATTTCCCATTGCAATTACTACAAGACTACAAATCAACCCAAGTATAAATAATCCCCATGATTTTTGAACTTTTGCCATAAAGAGCATTATAACTATTCCTGTTATAATGCCTGCCAGTGTAGGGTATGCCAAGTATAAAATCGGTACAATACCAATCATTCCCGAAGCAAACATAAGTACAAAATATATTACTGTAAATACACCTATCGTAACTAAATCTTTAATTCTTAATTTTTCCATTTTTATATTTTCCTCCTAAATAAGTTTTCACTGAATATTTGATTTTCTAAGCATTGCTTTATAAAATTCCGAGCTTTTACAAAGTTCTTCATCTGTCCCTATCGCCTCTATTTTTCCGGCATTTAATAAAACGATTTTGTTTGCATTTCTTATTGTTCTTAATCTATGAGCAATAACAATTGCCGTTTTTTCTTTTATAAGTTCAGATAAAGCCTCTTGAATTAGACTTTCATTTTCAACATCCAGAGATGCTGTAGCCTCATCAAGCAATATGATTGGTGCGTCTTTTAGTATTGCCCTTGCTATTGAGATTCTTTGTCTTTCTCCTCCTGAAAGTCTTTGTCCGTTTTCACCTATTACTGTATCTATTCCATCCGGCATTTTGTCTATAAATTCATAACATCTTGCTATTTTAGCCGCTCTTATAATCTCTTCATCTGTAGCATCTTTTTTACCAATTTTTTTATATTATCTTTTTATGCTTGAATTAAAAAAAGAGTAACATCTTGGAAAAACGATAGAGAAATTTTTTTAAGGAGTGTTTCCGGATCAATTTTACCAATGTCCTCTCCCCTATCAAAAATCTTTCCTTTATCTATATCCCAAAATCTTGCAGCAAGCTTAGTGAGAGTTGTTTTTCCGCTTCCGCTTGAACCGATTAGCGCAGTGATTTCACCCTGCTTTGCAGTAAAGCTCACACAATTTATTACAGAATAATCATCATATCCGAAATAAACATCTTTGAACTCAATATCGTAATTTTTAATGTCAATATCTTTTTTCCCTTCTTGAACAGGCATGGTCTTTATTTCCTTTATTCTTCCTACAACCGCATCAAGCATAACTATCATTGACATAAAGGTGATTATTCCTTCTATAGGAAGATAAATACTTGCTGTAAGCATTAAGAATGCGATATAAACCAGCACACTTACCTCCCCTGCTATAAGCATGTTGACGCCGATAACGGCAACACTTATAATTCCAAGCTTTAAAATTGCAGTAGCTATTCCTGTAAGTGTTCCGGCAACAACTTCACCTTTCGTCTTCTGTTTTGTGGATGCATTTAATTTTTCAAAAAAATCATTTAACATCCTATCTTCTAAGTTGTAAGATTTTATTTGCTCTATCTGCTCTATATTTTCCTGTAGATTATCAAAAACCTTACGATTATCATCTATCCAGCCTTGTACTATTTTTTTCTGACTTTTCTTTGATAAAAATATAATCAAAATAGAAATGGGAATTACCCAAAGGGCTGCAAGTGCAAGTTTCCAATTATAGAAGATAAGCATTAAAGCAATAATACTTGTGGATATAGCCGTTGAATATATATGAGGTACAGCATGAGAAAAAATTGTTTCATATAAGTTCATGTCATTCATCATGGTTTCCGCAAGGTCCGCCAAATCTCTTTTACCAAAATAAGAAAGAGGTAATTTCTTTAACCTTTCCGCTAATTCAATTCTTGAATTTGCACTCTCGTTGTACACATTGGTGTAAAGTCTTACATAATCCCACCTCGCTATTAAGAACATCACAATCATCATTACTACAATTAGTGCAATGTAATGAACAGAAGTAAAATTGTAGCTCTCAATACTTTTTAAAATGCCTATATACTGAAACAGAAACATAAAAGCGATCATTGGTGCGAACAATTTAGTTAAATTAACAAGCGTGTGTGAAAATATGGCTTTTTTTAAGTTAAGAGCGCCTTTTTCTGACATCGCATATTTTTTCATAAAATAAGAAACCATATGTTTAACCTCCTATCTTCCAATTTACGGATTTTTGATATTCTTCCCAAAGTTTTTTGTAATGCCCACTCATACCTATTAAATCTGAATGCTTGCCTTCTTCTACAATTTTCCCCTTATCAATAACAAGAATTCTATCTGCATCTACTACTGTAGATAATCTATGAGCAATCATCAATGTTGTCTTGCTTTTTGATAGCTTCTTAAAAGACTCTTGAATCAAATGTTCATTTTCAGGATCTGCAAAGGCTGTAGCTTCATCTAAAATGATAATATCTGCATCTTTCAAAAAAGCTCTCGCTATAGAAATCCTTTGAGCCTCTCCTCCTGAAAAATATGTGCCTTTAGTTCCGTAAACAGTATCAAGTCCTTTATCTAAATTTTTAATAATATCTTTAGACCCTGAATTGATTAAGGCATTGTCAATTTCTTCATTAGTTGCATCAGGATTTCCGATTAAAAGATTATCTCTTAAACTCATTTTAAATAGTTTAGAGTTTTGAAAAACAAAAGCAATTTTTCTCATTAAAGCCTCTTTTTTTCAAAAATCTTTTATATTAATTCCTCCAATATAAATTTCACCTGTTTTAATATCGTAAAAATCGTGCAGCAAGCCTTGCTATAGTAGTTTTACCACTGCCTGATGATCCGACTAAAAGCAACTCGTTCTCCTTTATTCACCTTAAATGAAATATCGTCTAATACATTTTTCATCTTCATAAGAAAAAGCTTACATTTTTTTAAACTCTATCCCAACATCAGAACTTGTTTTTATTTCCATAAACAAAAATCATCAAACTCAAGTATATTTTCAATTTTATCTAAAGCAAGTTCCGCAAAATAACTGTATTGCGTAATCGTCGCTGTTCTCATAATAAAAGTAGCAAATGCCGGTCCTATTAGGAAGTAAATAACAGAATCTGCAACTACATTAGATAAGTTTCCATTAAATTTTATTAAGAGTAATGCCACAGGTACCAAGAAAAATGCCGTCGATGTAGAAACGGTTTCAAACCACGACATTTTATTCGTATAACTCATAGTAAGCTTAAGTACATTGTCTTTTGTTTTTATGATTAACGAATATAACTTATCAAAGCTCTCAACACTTTGTGCAAATGTTTTAACAACAGGAATTCCTCGAACATATTCCACTGTCTGAGAAGATAAATTGGAAAGTCCTGCATAATACTCATCCTTCATTTTTTTTGTTTCGGATGTCATCATAGATGACATCAATGTCATACCGATAATCATCGGTATCATACTGGCAAGTCCTAACTTCCAGTTAAACACGAAGAAAAATACAAGCAGGACGATTGGCGATATAATGGTCATCGCCATATCAGGAAGTTGATGCGCTATAAAAGAATGGGTTTCAGACGCTCCGGACACAATTACATTTCTTATCCTTCCGCTTTCTTTGTCATCGAAATACCCAAGCGGTTTGTTTATTAGTTTTGTTACGGAAGTCTTAATAATGTTATCTTCCACTTCAAATGCAAAAATATGGGATAAAATTAAACCTATTAGGTATATAAAAAGCCCCAGAACGGCAAAGACTGCTGCAGAAATTGAATTTTCCTTTACATAATCAAAATTCACCATCCCATTTAAAATTAAGTTATTTACAATTCTATGAATATATACCATAGGCATCAAAACCATGACACCTGATACAGCAGACATAACCATAGCAATATAGAGTAAAAAACTTTTTTTACCACCGTAAGCCATTAGTCTTTTCAGTATTGATTTCTTCTTATCCTTCACTGAACAACTCCTCCTTTTTTTAAAATTAGCAAACCCTATAAATAGCCTTTTTAGACTGATTTTAGAGGCTTGTTTTCAAACTCTTTTGCAATACGCATAGTTTTTCTTGTTTTTATCTATTATTTATTATATAATAAATGAGGATTTCAATCAATTAGATATGGCTAACTAAGTCTATTCGGGATAATGTCTATTCGGGATAAAATATAAAGCACGGAGGTATAATATGAGTGATTTTTATAACTTTGTTAAAAACTTTTTTTCTACAGATGAATCTATCGATAATACAAAATACTCCACTGTAGGACATGAATTCCGTTTTAGCACGGATAATGCAGAAGGCATATATTGGTTTTACGAGGGCGATAATTTCACTATTGATATTTATGATGTTTTCATAAAAAAAGAAATTATCCATACAAGTTTTTCTGGTTTGAATAATTTCTATTCCCTTTATTCATCTTATTTAGTTACAGCAAACGGTGAATGTTTTAATCCTTATCAAAATCTTTCTTCAAATTCACTTTTTTTACTATAAATACAAAAAAATTCTAAAGACTATAGGTTTATACTTCACAAAAAAACTCTCCTTATTTAGGAATCGGTATAAATTTCAATCAGTCCATGATAGAGCAATGCCTGTCCTCTTATAAGAATAAAAGTCTGTAACTATGAAGATTTATTTTTTAATACCAGCATTATAATAAACAAGCCTTTGGAAAGAATCGCAAAAGATATCCTTAATTGCAAGATGGCATCTCCTGCTGCTGAAATCTTTTTTGAGTCAAAGGCAAAGGAATGGTTAAGTATTACAATAGACTCTTTTTTAAATAAGTACAGCAATCCACTATCTATTGCCGATGATGAGGCTTTGAAAAATGTCGCCAATTATATAGACGATCATTATGCAACATCTATCCCACAAGATACTTTGGAAAAAATATCCACTATGAGCGGCACAAAACTAAAAAAATTATTTAAGCAAAAATATCAATGTACAATTACAGAATATACTCAAAGACGGCGAATGAATATGGCGGAATTACTCCTACTGAACTCTACCCTTAAAATTCAGGATATAGCAGAGGCTGTAGGATATTCCTCTCACAGTAAATTTAGTACATGCTTCAAAAAATATAAGGGATTTTATCCCAAAGACATAAAAAAATATGCGAAAAATAATCTTTCTGATTAAATACATAAAGAAGCCTAATTGAGGGCTTCTTTTGTATTTAACTCTTTATACTCACTTAAAGGTATCCCAACTCTTTTCAAAACCTTTATTTTCTCCCGTTTCTTCTACTCTCTTCTTGCCTTATATTTATCCTCATACTCTTTCTGTTTTCCGCTTGCTTTTCGTTTCAGGTAATTTTGGTGTAGCTTGTCTTTTCTTTCTTCGATTTTTCTTTCTTCTTCCTCAAGTTTTTGTTTTTCCTCTTCGCTTAACTCCGCCTGTGGCAGTTCATAATTACCTATGAAATTAAAGTAAATTTCTATCTTTTGCTCTGACTGTTTCTTTTTCATATCTTGATACCTGATGCTCCAAATCCTTAATTTCTTTACTTAAAGCTACCTGCTCCGTTTCATATTGATTATTAAGGATTCCATAGCGATTATTCGGTATTTTATTCAGAATCATATCTTCGTAAATTCTGCACATAAGTCGTTCAAGTTCCTGAAGTCGATTTGGCTTTCCGTTAATCTTATCTTTTTCTTTTCTATCTCTATTTTTTCCTTTTCTTTCATTTCATTTTGAATGGAACGGATAAAGTCTTCATTATCTTCATCAAGGTATTTTTTAATATCTTTTAGTGTTTCCCTAATAAGGTTTAAGACCGCTTCTGCTTTTATTCTGTGTGCTGAGGGGAAAAGTGTGTCGCAAGGGGTTTTGGTATAGGCACTGCAAGTGTAATATGGAATATTCTTATAGTTACTTGTTCTATGAACATACATCTTGCTCCCACAATCTGCACAATACATTAGTCCTGTGAGTGGGTGATATTCTCCCCAACCGTCAGGATACCTTTTTACATTTCCTCTTATCCTTTGCACATTGTCAAAGGTTTCTTGGTCTATGATTGGTTCATGCGTGTTTTCAAAAATAAGCCAGTTATCTTCCGATACATATTTACTTTTCTTGTCCTTGAAATGCTTTCTTGTCTTGAAATTGACTGTATACCCCAAGTATTCTTGTTTCTTTAAAATGCTTGCTATGGTTGAGCTGCACCAACGATAGGGAGGTTCAAAGTTTTTGCTTTGATATAGCCCATATCCTAATTTCTGTTGATGATAGGCGGGTATATCTACTTTTTCACTCTCCAATATCTTTGCTATTCGATACGGACCATTACCTTGCATGGTCATATTAAATATTCGTCTTACTACTTCGGCTGCTTTTTCATCTACTATCCATTTGTTTTTATCTCTTTCATCTTTGATATATCCATAAGGCGGTGTTCTTGCAGTATGTTTCCCACTTTCGCCTTTTGACCTAAAAGTCGATTGGATTTTTCTTGATGTATCTCTTGCATACCATTCATTCATGATATTTCTAAAAGGAGTAAAATCATCTTCTCTGTAGAAACTATCTACATTGTCATTGATGGCGATTAGTCTTACGCCCTTTTGTCTTAGTATCTCCATATATTGATCGACTTTGAGATAATCTCTGCCAAGTCTGCTTATATCTTTTACAATGATACAACCAATATTTCCTTGATTGACTCCGTTCATCATTGCCATAAATCCCGGACGATCAAACTGTGTTCCGCTGATTCCGTCATCGGTAAAATGAATAATGTTCTCCAAATGATTCTTCTTTGCGTATTCTTCCAAGGTTTTCTTCTGATTGACAATCGAATTGCCCTCACCTTGCAGTTCATCATCTCGGCTTAACCTTTCATACAAGGCGGTTATTTTCTCATAGTTTCTCACGATACCCTGCTTTCGCCGGGATTCTTAATACCAAGTATAGGAATAGGTATAGTGATACCATTCTCCATTTTTCAGCCTTGCACAAACAACTCCTTTTTCCAACCATACCTCTACAATGCTGATTCCATCTTTGTAATCATTATCGACTGCATTTTTATGGAGTTCATTAGTTTTGAATAGGATTTCTTTTTGTCTGTCATTTAGTTTTTCCAAGCCTTTTATCATAAATCACTCCTTTCAAACAATAAAAAAAGAATTAAACAAAACATCTTTCACTCAAATAGTAATGAAGTGTTCTTCTTAATTCTATAACTCCAGCAGCAAGTTTGTACTTTTTATATTGCTTAACTGCAAAATGTGTAGGCTCTTTCTTTTCCAAAGCTTCAAACAGTCTATCAATGGGATTCATATATGTTTCATCATCTTCCCTGACTTCTGAAGCATCTATCATATCCAGTAGTGTCGCAAAGTTCTTTTCTTCTCTTGGAGCTTCATAGAAGATATATCCAATAAGAGCTGTATAGTAGAGTTTTTCGGCTTTGACCCAAAAATCCTCACCTGCTTTTTCCCCTTCATCCTTAGTGCTTGCAATAATTGTCTGCACTAATTTGAGTATATCTTTTTCACTTCTAAGATAATATATTTTTCTAATCATGAAGTAAAAAAAGAAGCAACCCTAAAATCTTGATTTTAGAATTACTTCTTAATTTTGTTGATTGGGAGTGCCTTCCCAACTTTCTACTCACTCTGTTTCTTCAACGAACGAATAACTGGTTCTTTTCTAAATGCATAATATAGCTGAACAGCCATTATACACCATAAAATAGGTTCTACGAGTATTACACCTAAATAGCCTGTACTTGGTATTATAAATATTACAAAGAATATTTTTCCAAGCATTTCTATAATACTAGAAAGAAGTGGCATCATCTTTTGACCTAAACCTTGCAAAGCATTTCTTAGTATTACTAGTATACTTAATGCAGGATAAAATACAGAACTTATTTTTAAATACAATGAAGCTTGATAAATTAATTCTTTATCATTGCTTCCTGTGACAAGTTCATTTAGATATGGACTAGCAAAAAATAATACAATACTAATAAAAATTGACCAAGTAATCGCAATAGTCATCGCTTGTCGAAGCCCTTCAACAATACGTCTATATTGTCTTGCACCAAAATTCTGCGATGTGAAGGTTGTTACAGTTGCGTTCATAGCTATTATTGGAAGAAGTGCAAGTATCATTATTCTTCTAGCACTTGTCTGAGCACTGATAATCGTTGAACCTAAGGCATTAATCGATGTTTGTAAAATCACTGTTCCTATAGAAACAACTGAAAACATAAGTCCCATAGAAATACCTTGCCCCAATAAATCAGCATAAAGTTTTTTTATTCCATTTAAAATGTTTTTTTAGACGGAATTAAAAAAACGGAGTTTTTTTACGAATATAAATAAAAACATAATACTGCAGACACCCCTTGTGAAATAATAGTTGCTACCCCAGCCGAGCGCACACCCATATGTAAATATGCAATGAAATATATATCTAATACAGTGTTAATAATTGCTGCAAAAATTAAAAAATATAATGCAGCCTTACTATCTCCTACTGCTCGAAGTAATCCCGCACATAAATTATACGCAAGAGTAACACCTACAAATACTACTATAAGATAAATATACTCATAAGACTGAGCAATAATATTACTAGGCGTTCCAAGCAATTCCAGCAAGGGATATAAAGTAAAATTACCTAGTACGGCAATTATAATGCTCAAAAACTCCACCTATAACAAATGTAGCAGCCACAGCACTCTTTTAACTTTTCATAGTTTCCTGCACCATAATAACGGGCAATAACTATACCCATTCCATTTCCTATACCTAATGCAAAACCAACTACAAGTTCAAATATCGCAGCAGTAGCTCCAACAGCAGCAAGGGACTCTTCTCCAAGGAATCTACCAACAATCATAATATCTACCGTATTATAGAGTTGCTGAAAAATATTTGCTATCATAATCGGTATCGCAAAAGCAATCATCGCCCGTAAAATCGGACCTTCTAATAAATTAACTGATGTTTTTTTCATAAATAATATTATAGCACTTTGAAATAAAGTTTCAAGAAAAAACCTGAAAACTATTCTGAAAATAGAGAAAGGCTCATCTTTCGATGAGCCATATATTATACTGATTCGAAACTAAGAATTTTCTCGTCCTTCCGTCCTAAAAATTCTAGTTTCTGTAGCATGTGTTATTCGTACATTCTATCTGCTTCCTTTGGACTTGATAGAATTACGACTAACCGATGAAAAAAATATCTATTATCTAAATATTTCAAACTCAAAAATCAAAAAAATTACCTATAAAATGGAGAAAAGCCCACCTTTCGATGAGCCATATATTATGAAAAAAATATTATTAAGTTTTGTTATGTTTATATTATATCCCACTTACCTTACATGAACTTTAGACTATAATTAAAATGAAACTAAAATTGAAAAAGTTTTGAAAAATTATTTTCTAAAATGGAGAAAAAGCCCATCTTTCGATGAGCCATTTATATTATGAAAAATATTATTAAGTATTTGGTATGTTTATATTATATCCCACTTACCTTACATGAAACTTTATACTATAATTAAAAATGAAATTAAAGTTGAAAAAAATAGATGATTTTCTGAAAAAAATACTTTATCCTAAAGATTTATTTCTCAAATATATCTCTTATATTGATAATACTAAAAAAATAATGGTATATTTTTTTATAGTGAGGTGATAATATGCGAAAAACACAACATAAATTTTATTACAAATAAAAATTTTTTTAAAAAAACATCTAATTATATTCCCAAAAAGTTTACAAACTCCCAGACAAATAAAGAACGATTAGAGGCTAAATTTACTACTGATAGGAATTAAAAGATATCGAAAAAAATAAATAAAAGCTTATTGATGGAGAAAAAGATTCTCTTAGACTTAGAAAAAAATAAATATAATAAATAGATATAGTATAAAAATTAAGAGTAACTCAAAATAATTATTTTTTTGAGCTACTCTCTATAATTTAAAACTAATTAAAAAAACGAACTGATTATTATTCTTAAATTTATAAATCAAAAATAACTTCTAAAAAGTATCTTTTTAATTTTATATATATCTGATTCTTCTAAATCATAAATCTTTCTTCCTAAAAAAATCTACTTTTATGAATTTCTCTTATTTTTTTCTAATTTTTTTACAAATGCCTTCTCATATGTCGGATTTTTTTTGATATTTTGTACAATCTATAGTTATTCCACCCCTATATTTTCATGCCTTTTTTTTCTTACTTGTTATAGGCGCTACAATAAGTGTATCATCTTTCTTTGACATCTTACTCATAACAACAGCATAGTGCTTCCCAGAAATTTCCCCACCAATATTTTTGTTTGAAATCAATAAGATATACTCCAAAAATATCAAACATCACAATACTACCTCTTATCAAAAAAATTAGGCATATCAAATAGATATGCCTTTTTGGTATCCTTAACTAATAAGGCTTTCTCTTCTTCAAGTATCTCTCCTTAACTAGTAAGGCTCTTGATACAATTTCATAGTATTACAAAAATAATCTTCATGTCAAGTAAGAAAGCTATATTTCTCAATTTTTTTAATAATAACACTATCAACCATATTACAGAAATGGAGAAAGGCTCATCTTTCGATGAGCCATTTATATTATGAAAAAAATATTATTAAGTTTTTGTTATGTTTATATTATATAACCCAAACCTTATGTAAACCTAAAGCTATAATTAAAAATGAAACTAAAATTGAAAAAAATCTTGAAAAATAAGTCCTAGAAATGGAGAAAAAGCCCATCTTTCGATGAGCCATTTATATTATGAAAAAAATAATATTAAGTATTGTTATGTTTATATTATATCCCACTTACCTTACATGAACTTTAGACTATAATTAAAATGAAATTAAAGTTGAAAAAAACTTGAAAAATAAGTTCTAAAAAAATGGAGAAAGGCCCATCTTTCGATGAGCCATATATTTTCACTGATTCGAAACTAAGAATTTTATCGTCCTTTCGTCCTAAAAATTCTAGTTTCTGTAGCATGTGTTATTCGTACATTCTATCTTTATCCCTTGGACTTGATAGAATTACGACTAACCGATGAAAAAAATATCTATTATCTACATAGTTTAAACTCAAAAATAAAAAAATTACCCTAGAAATGGAGAAAAGGCTCATCTTTTGATGAGCCGTATATTATGAAAAAAATATTATTAAGTTTTTGTTATGTTTATATTATATCCCACTTACCTTACATGAACTTTATACTATAATTAAAAATGAAATTAAAGTTGTTAATTTTCATATTTAATTTCAATAATACTATATAGAGCTACTAATCAACATAACCATAAATAATTTATAAGGATTATTTATATCTTATTTTTTTGATTTTAACTTAAATTCCTTCACCCAAATTATATCCTTTACAATTTATCTTTATCATTATAAAATTAAGTGTATATTATTAGAAATGTTGGTGTTTATTTATGAATTTAAATTGTAAAAATAAAAATTTGAGAAATATTTAAAAGAGAATAATTTAGAAGATAAAAAAATAACATATTAGAACTTTTCAGTCAGTTAAGTTTAGAACAACTTGCTGAAAAAAACTTCTAACTTTAGATGAAGATGAAATTGTAAACTACGCAACTGAGTGTGTTTGTGAAGAGCTTCTTATTACTTCATCATATAAAATAGAACGTACTGGTATGAAACTTGGGCTTCACAGAATGGAACATATTCTTGAACTTTTCGATCATCCTGAAAAAGATCTTAAGGTAATCCATGTTGCCGGTACTAATGGTAAAGGATCTACTTGCTCTTATTTGAAAGATGTCTTAAAAACTAAGTATAGAGTTGGATTATACACAAGTCCCGGTATGCTAAGTTTTAACGATAGGATTCGTGTTAACGATGATTTTATTTCATATAAGGAAGCTTATCGTTTATTCAAACTAGTTCAAGAGACTTACGACCAAAATAATCCAGATCCAAGTGATAAACTATCATTCTTTGAAATTATCACTGGTGTAGCTTTATTATACTTTAGAGATCAAAAAACAGATTTCGTTATTATGGAAGTTGGTCTTGGTGGAAGATATGATGGAACAAATATTTTTAAAGAAAAAGTATTATCTATCATTACAAAAATCGGTCTAGATCACACCGCTATTCTTGGAGATACTCTTGAAAAAATTGCTTATGAAAAAGGTGGAATTATCCAAGAAAATGATAATGTTCTAATTTATCCTGCTTGTGAAGGTGTAGTAAATGTAATAAAAGACATCTGTCAGGAGAAAAATGCTAACTTAAGCATACTAAACGAAGAAGATATCGTTGTGAACAAAGTCGAAGCTAGAGGTAACGAATTCTCATATAAAGGTGTAGATTATTCTACTAAAATGGTCGGTGCACACCAAACTTTTAATGCATCTTTAGCTTTAGAAGCATTAGCTAATCTGAAAAAACGTGGTATTATCGATATAGAAGATAATGTTATAAAAGAAGCTCTAAGTAAATCAGTTTGGGTAGGTCGTTTAGAATGGATTCGTGACAATATTCTATTAGATGGCGCTCATAATAATGATGGAATAGATAGTTTAGTAGCCTACCTAGATAAGCAAAAATTCCCTAAATTGAAAATTCTACTTGGTATTCTTGAAGACAAAGATTATGAAGACATGATTGAAAAATTAAAAACTATTCCTGCTGAATTCTCAGCGACAAAAGTTCCAATCGAGATTAAAGAATCAAATCTTGATAATCTAGTTCAAAGTTTTGGCGATACTTCTGTTGCTAAATATGAAAATTATGAAGTTGCATTAAGCAATATTATTCCAAGTTTAAAAGATGATGAAATTCTTTTAATTACAGGTTCACTTTACCTTATCTCAGCGGTAAGAGGTGAAATATTGGAGAAATACTAGAAAAATACTAAAAAAATTAAAAATCCAGAAGGTAATTTAAAAGTTAACTCTGGATTTTATTTATTGATTTTAATACATGGAATAGAAAAAAAGAACCAGCATCACTGCCGGTTCTTTTTTTGCTATTCATAGTTTTCTACAAAATGTTTTATCGCCGCTGCAAAATCTTCTACTACATGTGTAGCTTGGTTTTTCACTTCTTGTGGCGCACGATTCATACAGTATGAAATATCTGCTACTTTAAACATATCCACGTCATTCCCTGAGTCTCCTAAAGCTATTACTCTATCATACCCTGAACTGATAGTTTCAATACCACTAGCTTTAGAAATATTTTTTGCTGTGATTTCCATACGTGTTGAACCAGATTTATAAATTTCTACTTCTGGAAATTTCTCTTTCATTACATCGTAATGATAATCTAATTGGTCTTTTGTTGGTCTTACATTTATTTTATAGATTGTTTTTTTCCTTTTTAGTATTTCAAAAAGGATTCTCAACACAAATTAGCTCCATATTCCATAATCTATCTTTTTTTCTCATGGTCAAAAATTACCAATACGCTGTTTCCCATCTAAAGCATCAAATATTAATTTGCTTTCTTTTAGATATTCGAATATTCCAGTTAAATCTTTAGTAGGAATGTGTTTTTCAAAAAGAACTTCATCTTGTCTTGTTACAACCGCTCCGTTAAACCCTATCATGTGTATAACATCCATATCATTACCTTCAGCAATGTATTTGATTTCTTCAACAGAACGCCCAGTCGCAACTGAGAAATCCCCGTAATTTTTAGCATCATGATACGCTTTTAAATCTTCTTTTTCGACGAATACTGAATTTTTTACAAATGTTCCGTCTAAGTCTGTAACAAACAAATTCTTCATGAAACTATTCCTCCATACCAAGCATATCTTGGATTTCCATTTTTAATACATTAGCATGAGATCCATAAATTGATTGCATTTGCATATCACTTTCTGCAAATCCCATAGCTCCAAGTTTCGTTGTAATACGCTCTTGATCTACTACACTCTTATCTTTTACATTAATTCTTAAACGAGTTATACAAGCATCTACAGCTTCGATGTTATCTGGACCACCATGTGCTTTGATTAACTCAATAGCTTGTTTTCTAATTCCTTCTGGTGTTTTTTGTACTGTTTCCATTACTTCATCATCACCATCAACTGTTATATCAGTTGCTTTTGGTTCTTCTTTACCAATTGTAGCGATTTCTACACCAAGTTTAGCACGAGCCTCATTTTTATTAGATAATTTAACTTCATCACCATCTTCACGTCCAGGTGTTTTAAGGTCAAATTTAACAATCATAAATCTGAATACAATGTAGTAGATGAAGAAGTAAACTACACCTACGATTGGTACTAACCACCAAGATGTTTTTGGTCCTTGAAGTACTCCATAGATTACCCAGTTAATGAATCCGTGTCCAGTTGGAGTAGCAACTCCCTGCTCCCTAGCATGTGCATTACGAATAATGCTGAACCTGCTAAAAATGCGTGTACTACATAAAGAATTGGTGCTACGAATAAGAATGTAAATTCGATTGGTTCTGTGATACCTGTTAAGAATGAAGTACCAGCAGCTGCGAATAATAATGAACCTACAACTTTACGTTTTTTCTCATCAGCTGTTTTGTACATTGCATAAGCTGCACCAGAAAGACCGAACATGAAGTAAACGAATTTACCACCGTTAAATCTTGTAATACTTGGATCTACGTGCTGAACATTTGGATCAGCTAATGAAGCTAAGTAAGCGTTGATTGTACCAACTACACGTTGTCCACCAATTTCCCAAGCCCCACCTAATTCTGTTGTACGAACCGGCCAGTTTAAACCGTGGTGAAGACCGAATGGTAATAATGCTCTTTCTACTAAACCATATAGGAACGTTCCAATAGGTCCTGATTTAAGGATAAAGATTGATAATACACTGATACCTTTTTGTACTGGAGGCCAAACGAAGAATAATCCAGTAGCTACTGCTGACATAATTACGATAGTTGCGATAGGGTACGAAACGTGGTCCACTGAAGAATCCAATTACTGTTGGTAATTGGACTTTAACAGCCCACTTATGAACGAAGTATACCACTATACCTACGATAATACCACCAAATACACTAAGGTCCATTGTTTGGATACCAAGTACTTTTGTCTGCATGGCATTAGATAATGCTAATTTTGCTTCGTTACTTGATAATTTACTAGTGTCTACTAATTTATGACTTTGTACTAATAGGAAGTTAAGTACGTAATGTAATACGATAAATCCTAGTAGACCAGAAAGTGCAGCAGAACCTTTTTCACGTTTTGCTAAACCTACAGCAACCCCAACCGCAAAAATAATCGGTAAGTTATTGAATGCTGTATCCCCTAATACAATTAGGAATTTCATAATAAATTGAATAATGTCATTTTTTAACATTGGGAACATTTTTAGTGTGTTTGAATTACTGAAGGCTGTCCCGATCCCTTTAATAATACCTGCACCCGGAAGTACAGATACTGGTAATAAGAACGAACGTCCGAATTGCTCAAAAGCAGAGACGAATTTATTTTTTTTCTTTGCCATTACCTTTTCTCCTTTTATTATTTTTTTTATAGCCATATTATATCAGATTTGAAAAACGGTTTTTTTCTATTTTGCCTAAAAAAATTCCTTTTTATTTGTAATTAATTACTATTTCAGTAAAATTTTTACTAGACTATGTAAACCGCTTTTAAAAATAGCTTTTTATTTTCTAAATTTTTTTATGTTATGATACTTAATACTAAGTAACGAAAAAGGAAATCAATTAGTAAATTTTACTCTTGGAGGTAACTTATGTTTTTTTGATAATTTAAAAAAACAACTATGATAAACTATCCATTTCAGAACAACAAGCTATAGATTATCTAATGAAGCAAGATAATATTGAACACACAACCCTAAAAAGAAATCAAGCAAGCTGTTCTTATTTCATCTTCTACTGTAATTCGTGCTTGTAAAAAAATTAGGTTATAATACCTTTTATCGATTTAAAAATACGATTTAAAAAAATGAGTAAAGAACTAGCTAAAAATAATAAAAAAATTCAACGACCTCTACCTTCCTTTCTTTTAAAAAGAGCAGCTTAGCGTTGAATTTTTCTCGAACAATGTCTATATTAAATCAAGATGATTTCGATATTTTTGCCAATAAAATAATAAATTCTCGTCGTATATTTTGCATAGGCAGTGGCTCAAGTTACATGGTTATGAGTGATTTCAATAGGAAACTTAAGTTAATCAATCTTTGGTCAAACGACTATTTTTGAACACTATTCTATTAAAAAGAATCCCAGATATCTGCAGAAAAAGATGATGTCCTTTTTAGTATTTTTCTCTTAGTGGAGAAACTACAGTTATTAATGATTGTGTTTTAGAAGCTAAAGCAAAATGGTACTACTATTTTAGCAATCACAAGCCTTGCAAATAGTCCTCTTGCAAAAATGAGTGATCATTTGATTAAAGTCTACGATGCTCCAAAGAATAGAAAAAAAATTCGTTCTCGTCTAATGCTAAGCGTAGTTGGTATAATTTTATTTGAAACTATCGTTAACACTATCAGTCCCGGAGAATATGTAATTGATTAAAAAAAGGGAGTGACTCAAAAAAATCGTGATTTTGATATGTACCCTTTTTTTATTTAACCTATATTTTCTATTCATCGAATTTAACAACAAATTCCAAAAAAAGAGGTGAACTTATCTCACCTCCTTTTTGAACTATTATTTTTACTTTTTTTACCTTATTTTTTTAGGCACACGTTTTTGATGAACCTATATTCCAAACAGTTTCCTCTTGTGAAGCTATTTCTTTATAGATATTTGCATTACTTTTTGCACTGCATTTTCTACTTTCTTTTAGATTCTACTACTTTTTTTTCTACTGATTGTGTTTTCAGTTTTTTTACTTCTTGAGTAGTAGTCTTTACAGGTTCATTAATAGATAGTCCCAGTAGTTGATATTCCTACTGGTTTTATTTTGAACTTTTCAGTAGTTTTGCGTGATGCTGAACCATATACAGATGAGTATACTGGTGATGGCTTTGAATTTTACCTACACTACGTGGTTTCGGTGTAATAGTATTTGAACTCATCATTTGGCTCAGTTACCGATTTAGTTGATGCTGATAATCCTGATGAAGAGTATTTTTTTCAAAAAAATAGCATCAAGTATTTTTCTGATTATTTTTCTATTTTCTCTTTACTCACAGGTCTATAACCATGATCAACTGTTTTTGTATTCTCCTAGTTTAGTACCATTTACCTTTTATCGAAGTATTCAGAAACATCATTAGTATATAATTTTTCTGTATAATCAATTCCACGTTCTACTTCGTCTTCTTCATCTTCTTGATAAGATTTTAACATCTTCTAATCTCTTCTGAGCAACTTCCCTTAGGAACAACTTTCTCATCAGTGAACTTATCTACGTCATTAGTAACTTTAACAACTTTATTATTTGGTGATACTTCTCTTAATAAGCTATCGATGTTTACTGAATCAACTGACTCTTCAAGGTAATTTTTGCTCTTCAAGTTCTTCGATTTCCTCTTCATCTAAATGGTAATCACTATATCCAGATAGTCTGTCTTTCTTTAACATCTTTAAGTTCTTCATAATCTTCAACTTCAATATCTTCTATCTTAGCCGCTTCTTGAACTAAATCAACATAAGACTCTTCTTTTTTTATCTTTTCTTAAATCTTCTAGATTTTCATTCAGTTCTTCAATTTCAGGTAGAGTTTCTTCTTTTTTTCGGAGAAATATCTATATTCTCAGTTTCAATAAGTTCATCTAAAGCTGTTTTTCTCTTGTGAATTACTTTCAGCCTTTTTTTACCTTCATATAGCCCTTTTTCTGAAGTTTTTCTACATCTTCTGTAGTTTCTTGACTTTCCTTCAAATCTATCACCCCACAAGTTTTTTTACTAACTCTATCGATATCATCTTCGAAATAAAGTCTTCAGCACCTTCTAATACATCATTTACAGACGTATATTTAAGTTTTCTCACGACGACTTCCTTCTGCATCAAGTTCTCTAACCTCAAGTTCAGGTGTCTCTTTTCTCGTGAGTTTTTCTTTCTTTTATCACGAATTTCATCGAAAATACCATCTAATTTCTTTCATTCTTTCTTAGTATATAGACGGATTATCTTTTTCGATTTTATCACTTCTTCTCTCAAGAATATTGAAAGTTTTCTTCGAATTCTTTTCGTGCCTCTCTATTTCTTTAGTGACTCTTTCTTCTTGAACTGATAGCTTTCTTCTTTGAACTTTGCTCTTTAAAGTCTACTTTGCTACTTCTTCTTTCAACTCTACTACTATCTTTACCTAGTACTACACTATCTCCAAGAGTATCAATTTTTATGATCTTGTTTTCAATCTCTTAGTTCTTACAGCTGCAAGTGTTGGGATGCGTTCTTCTCGGTGGGATTTTCATCAAAGATATCAACATCACGAATTTCAGAACTTTCTCACTCCAAGTTTTTTTCAATGCATCACCTAAATTTGTTACTTTTCCTTTGCTGATACTACTTCTTCTTTTTCTTCATATTCTGTAATATCAATTTCTTCAAACTTAGGTGTAACATTTTGTTCTTTTTTTCTTGTTCTACAAACTCGATTTCAAGCTCATCTTCAGCTTTCTTTCTAAAAACTTTTTTTCTTCTTTTAGATTGAACTTTTTCTCTTATCAAGATTTCTCTTTCTTCTAAGTCTTCTTCAAAAATCATCTAAGACTGCATCTAATTCTTCTTGATCAATCTCATCATCACTTACATTGAACAATTTGTCTTTTAAGTCTTGAGAAGAATCCTACTTTTTTTCTCATTTTTCTTCTTCGTAGTCATCTTCATAATCTTCTTCATCTTCGTAATCAGACTCATCATATTTTTTTCAACTATTTTAGATTTTTGTCTTTTGTTCACGTTTCTGACGCTCTAGATATGTTTTATAATCCTCAGCCTCATCATCTTCGTCTTCTTCATCTAGATATTCATCATCTAAGAACTCTTCATCTTCTTTTTTTATTAGAACTAAATAATCCTTTAAGTTTAGAAATAAAGCCATTTTTCTTTTTTTAGATCTTTTTCTCTTGCTTCAAATCTTCTTCGTAATCATCTTCATAATCTTCAAAGTCATCATAGTTATCTACTTCGAAATCATCAAGATTAACTTCTTCATAATCTTCAAATTTTCTCAGTTCCTTTTTCATCACGTCTTCTAGTACCACGTCGTGAACTAAACTTCGTTCCTCATCAAATGATTTTTTTAGTTTTATTAGAACTGAAAATCTATTTCGAAAATCCTCATCTTCATCATGATAAACTCTTTCTTTTCTTCTATTTTCAGCTCTTTTTTTCCCTACGTTCAGCTAAATCGTCTTTTTTTCTCTTTTTCAGCTGTACTTTTCTTCATATATCTCATCTTCGTCTTTCTTCTAAAAAACCACTTTTTCCAATTCACCATATTTTCACACCTCCTAATTAGATTTTATTTAAGATTTAAATCTTTCACGAGAGTTCCTACTTTAGTATCTGCATCTAATACTAAAAATACCTCTTGCTTCTTCTTGTGGTAAACCTAGTTCTCGTTTTGAACATAGCATACCATTTGATTCAACTCCACGTAGTTTTGATTTTTTTAATTAATAGACCACTTGGCATCATTGCTCCACTTAGAGCTACTACTACCTTTTGTCCTGCTTCTACGTTTGGAGCTCCACATACGATTTGTAGTGTTTCTTCTTCATTAACTTTTACTTCTGTTACTTTTTAATTTATCTGCATCTAGGGTGTTTTTTTCACAACTTAAAAACTTCCCCAACTACAAAGAATTCATCATTATTACCTTCTAGGTCAATTTTGATTCCATTTTTTTCTAATCGTTTTTTTGAAGGATTTCTTTTTGATCTTCTGTTAAAGTCGATACTACCTTCTCCATCTAATTTTTAAAGTTCTCAACATTGAAAAAAATATTTAATCCTACTAAAGCGCCATTTTCATCTTTAATTAGTGTAATATTCTTCTTATCTTCGTATGTTACCTCTTCTTTACTTTGAATAGTAATTAATAATGTTTCTCCTAACATCTTCTTATTGTAAAAAAATAACATGAATCTCTCTCCTATAATTAAATTTTAATTTTTAAAGTTATTCTACAAAAAATAAAAATAACTCTCTAGTTCTTTTCCATCGTATTTAAACGTTATTGTTGTTATCGGTACTAGTCCTTCTGTAAAAAAATGCACCATCATTTTTTGTAAAACTTCTAGTCCTTGTTTATTCTGTACATCTGCAATTATCAATGTATCTTGATGAGGTAAACCCTACATAGAAATGAATCACCTATTTTGTCATAAAAAAGTAATTCAAAGACATTTCTTTATCGATTATTCTCGCCCCATCATAGCTGTCTTTTTGCATTTAGGAAATAGAATTTATTTCCTGCAACTTCATCCACATTATACTTAAGTGGTAGTTTTTCTAAATTATCTTTAGCGAATCCTAAAAACTCTTCTTCAGTTCTAGAAAACCTACTTAAAAAACTACCATCTAATAATTTATAACCATCTTTAAAAATCATAAGCTAAATATATTCTAGTTTCATTTGTATGATCAAAGCTAACAAGATTTTTTTCTCGTTATCTTTGTTAAAACTACTAGCTCTAACCACTGGAAAAAAATATTTTCCAATAATTCATCCTCAGTTATATCATCTATAGAAAGTTTTTTTGTGCATTGAAGTTTCCTACTATGTAGTAAACAAATTCTTCTATCTTCTTGTCACTTTCGTTAGTTTTTCTTTATCTCCTAACTTCCTTACAAAACTATCTATATCAATCTTAGCACGGCGATTTTCATATTCTAAAAATAAAAAAACACTGCTTTTCTCTTTTTCTCGCCTCTCATGAATTTTTTTAAAGTAGGTAGTTTTTTTCTATTATTTTTTTCAAATATATAATCTCTTGAATAAGACATACTGCCTCCTATTTTTGTGTATAATATGGCAACTTAATTATACCATATTTATTCGCATTCAATCAACATAATTAAGCAATATATACAAATATTATTCACTTTTTTTACAGTGTATATATTTTTATTGCACCTTTACTGTTTATTTTTGTTATAATGGGAGTGACTCAAAAAAATCGTGATTTCGGATAAACAAGATTTTTGTCGAGTCACCCCCGCAAAGTTTATTAGATATAAAAAAGCTTTTCTAAAGCGTATTTAGATATCAATAAACCACTGCGTCTATGAGTTCTCATATACACTTTATTAAAAATTCAGATCTTTTTGAATCTGCCCCTTTCGGAGGATTTTTTTATGGATATAGAAATAAAAAGAGCCGAATTACAAACAAAAATATAATAACTGGATTAAAAAAATACTCGAAGATTAGTAGTTGCTTTTATTGCTTATATAGTAATTATCTTAATAAATTTTCTTACTATTAAAAAAACTCTAAGATCACTCTTTTTTTCTAGCTTTTTTTATTTTTTTCACATATACAGTTTATGTATTATCATTAATTTGGTTTATAAAAAAATAAATTAATCGCAAATATCGACTCAGTCGATTTCGATATGAAAATAAAAAGTACTTAAATTAATCACTATGAGATTATTTAAGTACTTTTTGTTATTTTCTGTATATTATCTATAGACTTCTATTTTTATATGTTTTATAAAATACAACTTTATATTTTATAAAAAATGAAAAACTGAAAAATATATAAAACTTTTTCAAAAAAAGAGAAAAAAACCTTACGAAAAAAATTTTTTTTATGCTATAATCTGTTCATATTTCTTAAAAAAATCGAAAGGAGTCAACATGACATTAAAAAAAGAAATTCTAAATTGTTTCTAGTGCTCTTTCTAGGAACTTTATCGGCTTTTGGACCATTTGTTACAGATTTATATTTACCAGCACTACCTACTATGAGTTCGTATTTTCAATTCTAGTACATCAACAATTCAACTTACTCTAACAGGTAGTATGGTCGGACTTGCATTAGGACAGCTACTTATCGGACCTATTAGTGATAAATATGGTCGTAAGAATCCATTAATAATCAGCTTAATAGTTTATTTAATAAGTACTATTGCTATTATAATTTTTTTCCTAATGTATACGCAATGATAGTGTTACGATTTATCCAAGGTGTATCTTCTGCAGGAGCTGTAGTTATTTCTCGTGCTATTTCTACAGATTTATACCGTGGACGTGAATTAGCTGCTTTCTTTGCCCTACTTATGGCTGTTAACGGCTTAGCACCTATTCTTTCTCCTATCCTAGGAAGTGTATTACTAGAACTTACAGATTGGAGAGGTATTTTCATTACACTTGCTCTAATCGGTGTGATTTTATTAGCTGTAAGCTTTAAATTCAATGAATCTTTAGCCATTGAAAAACGCTTAGATCTTCCAATAACTAAGACATATTATTCTATTGTCTATGTTATGAAAAAAATAGACTATTCTTTTGCTCTTGTTATTGTTCAAGGATTTGCTTTTAGCTGCTATGTTCGCCTATATTGCGGCATCGCCATTTATCTTACAAACTCATTATAGCTTAAGTCCATTAATGTATAGCTTATGCTTTGGTCTAAATGGTTTTGCTATAGTTTTAGGAAGCAAGAGCGCTGGTAATTTTAAAGAGAAAGTTAGTATCAAACTAGGGTTATCCCTTATGTTATTAGTTAGCATCTACCTTGCAGTTGCACTAACTCTTACACTACCTTTCCTATTCATTGAAGTAGGATTCTTCCTTCTTCTACTAGGATTAGGATTTATTTCTACCTGCTGGTTCTGCTATCGCTATGAGTTTAGAACGTGAGCGTGCTGGAAGTGCCTCGGCTTTCTTTGGATTTGTACCATTCTTCTTAGGTGGTGTTGTTTCACCATTAGTAGGAATTGGAAATATCTTCCACTCTAGTGCAATAGCAATCGTAATTTGTTCAGCTATATCATTCGTAACATTCAAACTAGTTGAAAAAGAAAATATAAAATAAAAAAATCTAAGTTATAAATTTCGGATACTAAAAAAACATCTAATTTAAAGATGAGTTTTTTTCCAATATAACTTAGATTTTTTTCTTTTTCCATTTGAATACGTTATCACTCCATTATATCATATATTCTTAGTTTATTATAAGACTTGTTTTACCCCCTAATTTATGATAAATTGAAAGTGAAAAAGTAATAGCAGCTGTTTCTAAAGGAGCAACTCAAAAAAATCGTGATTTTCAAAAAATCAAATTTTATTGAGTCATCATAAATAAATAAAAAAGGGGGTATAGAGATGTATATTCCAACAATAGTAATAATTTGTATGGTATGTGGCGCTATAGGGTGGAGCTCTGGGTTCTTATCTTACAAAAAAAGAATAAAAAAAGAAAAATAAAGAAGACGATTAATCGTCTTCTTTTACTTATTTATTACATTCCCCAAGCTGATAAACCTTGTGCTTGATATGCACGAGTTGCTGCAGTCGATTTGGTCTTGAACTGTTGCTGTAGATCCCCATCCAGGCATTGTTTGGAATAATCCACTAGCTCCTGAAGCGTTTCTTGCTCCTACTTGACCATTTGATTCACGAGCGATGATGTGTTCCCAAGTTGATGCTGGTACTCCAGTACGACGAGCCATTTCTTGAGCTGCTGCTGCTCCATCTGCCCCTGCAGTGTTACCATTTGATAATACAACAGATCCACCTGGTGCTGAATATGATTGAGCTGGTGCTGCGTAAGATTGTTGCGCTGCTACTACTTCTTGTTGTTGAGCTGCTGGACGTTGTTTAGTTCCTACCACTACAACTTTTGCTGTAGCTTCAGTGATTACTTTCTCAGAAGCAACTTCTCTAGATACTTCTTTACCTTTTTCTCTTACAACGTTGTAAGTAACTTCTTTCTCACCATTTTTACCTTCAACTTTTGTAACTTTCTCATCTACATATTTAGAATCATCTTTTTTTCTTCTTTTTGTTTCAAATTTAATTACTTCTTTTTTTAGTTTCAGTAGTTTTTTTCCAGTTCTAGCAATTTTAATTGTATCAACTGTAGCTACTTCACTGTTTTAATCCTGGTGTAACTTCATCTTTTTTTCACCAAGAGTAATGTTTAATTCTTTTTAAGATATCTTCAACTTTTTTTGTAAGTAGTTTTTTTCTTACTGTAGTTGTATTTCCATCAACGATTGTTATTTCATGAGCTTTATAAATGTGATAGTTTCTCCACCGTTCACTCTTTGTGTCTAATCCTGGTTCTACTCTATCATCTGCACCAAAAAGGAATATTATTAGCGATAAGAATTTCTCTAACTGTTCCTTTTTTAGTTTTTAGCTCAATTTTGTTACTATTATCTAAGTTTACGGCGAAAACATTGTGCCCTGTATATTCTTCCGCTACTACGAAAGCTCCCGATAATAATAATCCCTGATGTTGCTGCTGCGGCTATAATTCTACCTAATTTCATGTATTAATCAATCTCCTTTTTATCTTCTAATCCGAACAACGTACATGCATTATTGAATGTTTGTTTTGTTAGTTGTTCATATGACATTTCTTTAAGATCTGCAATTTCTTGTGCTACATAGTGCACGTATGCAGGTTCATTTCTTTTTTTCCTCTATATGGTGTTGGTGTCAAATACGGACAGTCCGTTTCAATTAACAACTTATCTAATGGACAAGCTTTTTGCTACTTCTTTAGGTGTTTTTTTGCATTTTTTTAAAATGTTACTGGTCCACCCAATGAAATATAGAAGTTCTCTTTTAGCATTATATTCATGCTTTCTACAGAACCAGAAAAGCTATGCATTATTCCACCGATTTCTCTAGCTTTTTCTTCTTGAAGTATTTGTATTGTATCTGCCATAGCATCACGTGTGTGAATTACTATTGGTTTGTTTACTTCTTTTGCTAGTTGAATTTGTCTTCTAAATACTTCTTTTTGAACATCCTTTGGACTTTTATCCCAGTGATAATCTAGACCAATCTCTCCGATAGCTACTACTTTATCATTAGTTAAAGCAATTTTTTTTATCATTTCATATTTTTCTTCTGTAAAGTCAATTGCTTCTACTGGGTGCCAACCTACTGTTAAATATAAAAAGTCATATTTAGCTGTGATTTCCAGTGCTTTTTCTATACTTTTATCATCGAAACCAACTATGTTTATTAATTTTACTCCCGCTTCTTTTGCACGAGCAATAGTTTCTTCTAAGTCTTCTAAATAAGCATCATCATTTAGATGCGCATGTGTATCAAATAACATACCACGCCTCCTTACTCTTAAGAATTATATCAAAACAACGTTTCAGTAAAATATCTAAACTATTTCAATTATGTTACAATACATTTTTCAATTAACGCAAATATTGTTACTTTATGCGTTTTTCAGCAATATTTAGGGAGAATTATTATCTTTTTTTCAATAATAATTTATAATTATTTAAAGGCGCTAACTAAAAAAGATGCCTTAGAGCATTTTAACACTCTAAGACATCTCTATAAAATGAGTTTATTATATTTAATTTAGTTCTCCATGGTACCAAACACGTACTTTACCATTTCCTATTGGATAAATATCACTGAAGTATAATGTACCCGAAGCCCAATCACGCCCATCATAAAATTGACTATAATTTACACTTGTTGGATACTCTGAACCTACAGGATAGTCATAAGGAATACTTTTTAGAAATCTTTTTCTGCAGTATTCTCAGAATTATTCACAATTGGACTTTTTATCCGTTACAACATTATTATCTCGATATGTTGTATTTTTCTTCATTCACATTAGGATTTCCACCTGATGAAGAATAGACTATACCAACTCCTAAGCTTCCTGGAAGTAGTACTAATAATAAACTCATCGCTCCTATTTTAATACTTTTTTTCATAAGTATTGACCTCCCTATCTACTTATTTTACTGACTATTATACTCCTTTTATATTACAATGCAAACCCTTTTTCATGATGATTTTATAAAAAAATGACTTTAAATATAAATCTTCCCTAAATTTCAGGAAAGCACATCATTATCTAAAGTCATTCTACTTATATTATTCAGCTTTGAAATCTACTACTTGAGCACCGATAAAGTTGCTCTAAAACTTCTGGTTTTACTTCTACTTGGTGACCTACTTTACCTGCAGAGATAATAATCGTTTCAACTTCACGACATTTTTCATCTACAAAAGTCGGGAATAGTTTTTTCATCGCAAATGGTGAGCAACCACCTTTTACATATCCTGTAATTTTTGTTAGATCTTTAAGTGGTAACATTGATAAACTTTTTCACTCCTGCTGCTTTGGCAAGTTTCTTAAAGTTTATACTGTCTTCACTCATAAGTACTCCAACAACGTAGTTACCTTTTCCATCTGTAGTCATAATTGTTTTAAATACTTGATTATGATCGCGCCCGATAATATCAGCCACTCCTACACCAGTCTTCGCAGCATCACTTTCTGCATCAAATTCAAAATGATTATATTCTACACCATTTTCATCTAAAAATCGCATAGCGTTTGTTTTTAATTCTTTTTTCTTAGCCATAATAGCTCCTCTTTTTCCATATTATGTAATAATATTATTATTTTACTCCAAAGTTTGCCTACTGTCAAAAATCTGTTTTAAATATTTTTGAGAAAAATACCAACCTCAAAGAGTTAGATTTTCTAATCTTTTGAGATTGGTATTTAAATTTATTATTTTAACACAAAGTGTCCTTCTTCAACTTCTTCGAATTTTTTTCACTGACCAGTTATTACTATTTCCTCTGCACTAACTTCGAATTCTTCAAACATCTTTCTAGCTCTTACCGGATCAATAATCGGCATAGAGTTTAGAAGACGTTTTGTATAAACGTGTTGTGGATTTTTCATAATCTGTTCTGTTGTTCCTAATTCTACTAGATTACCCTCTATACATTACAGCTATTCTATCTGCGATATATTCTACTACACCCTAAGTTATGTGAGATGAATAAATATGTTAGAGAGAATTTTTTTCTTGTAAATCTTTTAATAAATTAATTACCTGAGCTTGTGTTGAAGCATCTAAAGGGCAGAAGTTGGTTCATCGCATAAAATGAAATCTGGTCTTGTTACAACTGCACGAGCAATACCAATACGTTGACGTTGCCCTCCACTAAAAAGCATTTGATAATTTTAACGCATCCTCATTAGAAATCCCAACAAACTCTAAAATTTCTAACGCCTTTTTTTCTTCGCTGTTTCTTTATCCTCTTTATGTAAAAGCTTCCATAACTATATCTAAAGCACTCATTCGCGGATTTAATGATGAATAAGGGTCTTGGAATATAATTTGCATCTTGCTATATACTTCTGCAAGCTCTTTTTTTGACATTTTTGTTAAAGATTTTTCATTACCTTCTACAAAAACATCACCTGATATGAATGGATCAATATTTAATATCCCCTTACCTAGGGTAGTCTTTCCACTTCCAGATTCACCTACTACAGCTAGCGTCTCAGCTTTATAAATATCTAAACTAATATCATTAACAGCTATAGTTTCTTTGACTTCTTTGCCCATTCCTTTAGACTTATAAACTTTTCGTACATTTTTTAGTTTTAAATACTCTTTACTCATTACTCCACCTCTTTCAGATACTCATGAGTATCGCTAAGTTTTTGCCAAGTATAGTGTTTGTCATCTTCCTTATAATCAACAGTCAGAAGTTCTTTATTAGTATTTTCTAATCTTGCCGCTGCAAGAAGTTGTTTTGTATATGGGTGTTGTGCATTGCTGAAGATTTCTTCAACATTTCCCTTTTCGACAACTCTACCTCTATACATAATATACACATAGTCACACATTCCAGCTATTACACCGAAGTCGTGGCTGACTAGTGCAACACTAAGTTCTGTTTCTTTTTGTAATTTTTTAATAAGAGATAAAATCTGTGCTTGAACCGTAACGTCTAAAGCTGTTGTTGGTTCATCTGCTACCAATAACTTAGGATTTGCAAGTAATGCCATAGCTATTAATATTCTTTGACGCATACCTCCAGATAATTCATGTGGATATTGCTCCATTCTAAGAGGTGCATTAAGAATTCCTACTTTTTCAAGTTGCTCTATTGCTAATTTTTTTGCTTCTTCTTTAGACTTATTTTGGAATCTTTCTATTACTTCTATTAAGTGAAAACCAATCGTTCTAACTGGATCTAGTGAAGTCATAGGGTTTTGGAAAATCATAGAGATTGGTAACTTTTCACCCTTCTTAACTTCCTTTCCATCAAAGTTAAACTTATCATTTTTATCAAAAATATTGTTAGGAAGAATAGACATTATGCTACGCATCAGAATACTTTTTTTCCCACTACCTGATTCACCAACAACACCAGTGATATGACCTTTTCTAAAAATTAATATCGATACCGTGTATTAACTGTTTATCTACTTCTTTATTTGGTTTATAATTAACCGTTAGATTTTTTTAATTCTACTATGTTTGTCATACTATTCTCCCTCCTTTTGAATATATTTTTGTAAAGTAAGTTACCAATATTATTGAAATGAATAAATTGTTAACATTACAAATAATCCAGGGGATGATAGCCATATGAGGAGCACGTTGTAGACTTTGTTGTGCATTTTTGTAGCAATGTTCCCCAAGAAGTCATAGGCTGTTGAATACCAAGACCTAAGAAACTAAGTGCCGCTTCTGTCATTATTGCAGTTAGCTATTGAGGCACTTGCCGCTACTACTAAAGTTGGTATTATAGCTGGAATAATATGTTTCTTTAAGATAGAGATAGTATTTTACACCCACTAAATCTACTATATACTACATAGTCATATTCTTTTTGCCGATAGAGTTTCAGCTCGAACTAATCTCGCAAGACGCATCCAAGAAAAACATCCTATTACTATAATTATTGAACCAATTCCTGGTTTTAAAAATACACTAAGTACAATTACTAATACTAACCATGGAATAGATGATAATACATCAACTAAACGCATAAGTAAAGTATCAACAACTCCACCAACATAACCTGCGATAAGTCCTACTATCGTTCCAATTGTTACGGCAGTCACCATCGCTAGTAATCCTACTATAAGAGAAATACGCCCTCCATAGATTACACGAATGAAGTAATCACGTCCTACCTCATCAGTCCCGAATAAATGTTGTAGACTCGGTGATTGAGATAGATTCGCTACATCAGTAGCCGCTGGATCTATAGGAAGTAAAGGTGCTATTAATGATACAAACACTAATATCGCAATAAAAATAAGTGAAAAAATATAGATTTTTGAACTTTTAGCTATTTTAATAAATCTTTTCATCTTACTTTACCTCCTCTTCTAATTCTAGGATCTACTATTGAGTAAAGTATGTCTGAAATTAAATTACCTACTATTACTAATGTAGCTGACAGTAACATTACCGCCATTATTATAGGATAATCTAACGCTCTAGTTGCTTGTGTGATATATGGTCCGATTCCTGGCCAACTAAATACTGTTTCTGTAATAATCGCTCCAGTTACTAACATTGGCAGTGACATACCCACTTGAGTAATTACGGGTATTAACACATTTTTTATAATGTGTCTTGTGAAAATTTGAGTTTTTGTCGCTTGAAAAGCTTGTTGAACTACTACATACTCTTCATTTGTTTGACTTAAAGCTGAAGATCTTACATAACGTGTAAGTTCTGCGAAGAATACAATTGTTAATGTTAGATAAGGCATAATAAAGTGTGATAAGAAATCACCAAAATCATCCTCTTTACCAATTGTGTGCATTCCTATTATTGGGAATAAGTTTAATTGATATCCTAAAACATAGATGAATATCATCGCTATCCAAAATGATGGAGTAGCTATTCCAAGTGAAGCTACAGCATCGATGAAAGTTTATCTTGCCATTTACCTTTATTTGCAGCCGCTAATAATCCTAGTACTATTGCAATCACTAATGCTGTTACATATGCAGGTAACACTAATGATATTGTATTAGGGTATTTTCGCTAGGATTTCTTCTCCTACACTATTGTGAGTTACTAATGAGTGCCCGAAATTCCCACTCAATATTTGTCCTAACCAATCCACATACTGAATTAAGAATGGTTTATTAAGCCCACTTTGCTCACGAAGAATATTAATTTCTTCTTGTGACATATTCGACGTTATCTGTGCATCGATAGCATCATATGGTGCTAAATGTATTAAAGTAAATACTATAAACGATATTACTAAAAAGTAATGGTACTGCTTGTAATATACGTTTCAAAAATATATCGAATCATACAATCTCCTTTAAATTTTAATTACTATATTTTTTTATGAAAATTCATTTTATAATTTATCACAAATCTTTTCGATATAAATTATAAATGAAACGTTCCCTTAAAACTAATAAAGCGAGGGAGATACTATAAAAATCTTATTATAAATAGGATTTTTATCGTACTCCCCTCATACTATATTTTATTTTCCACTACTATTACTATTTAAGAGTAATTTTTGATAAATCATCAAATGTGTAGATTGGTACTAACTTAGCATCGTTAACATTTCCAACACGTTTGTTAACCGCTAAGATTTTTTGGTTATCTACGATTGGGTATAGGTATGCTTGGTTAGCAATTTCTTGTTGAAGGTTTTTGTACACTTCTTTACGTTTAGTTTCATCTAATTCAGCTGCACCTTGTTTGAATAATCCATCAACTTTTTTTCACTTCTGTATTGGAAGTAATTTGAAGTACCATTTGATCCAAATAGCTTAGAGTATAAATCAGGATCGTTACCCATGATATATCCACCTAAGAATAGGTTGTAAGCTTTAGAACCAGGTTTTCTTAACTCTGTAAAGATAGCTGTTTCATCTCCACCACGAAGCTCAACATTAATTCCTACTGCTTGTAATTGTTGTTGGATGAATGTTGCTTGGATAGTATTTGCAGCATCGTTACTTGCATATCCTAAGTTAAGTTTCAAGTTAGAAACTCCAGCTTCTTTTAATAGTGATTTTGCTTTTTCAACATTTTGAGTATATTTCTCTACATCATCAGTATGGAATGGATTTTTCGGTGGTAAGAATGAATAAGGGTTTTTGGTAGTATTTGCTATCTAAGTAAGCCGCTTTATTCATGTCTTCTTTGTTTAATGCGTATAAAAATAGCTTGTCTAACTTTAACATCTTTTTAATTCATCTGTGTTTGTGTTTTAGTCCTAAGTATCCGATACGGTTTTCACTGTAAGGATAAGTATCGATGTTTTTAGAATCTAAATCTTTAATTGCAGCAGGTAATACATATGCTGCATCTACCTCACCTTTTTGTAATGCTACTTTTGTAGTATCAGCACTTTTAATAATACGTAGTACTACATTTTTAACTTTTGGCTTACCATTGTAATAATTTTCATTCGCTTCAAATTTAATGTATTCTCCACGTTTGTTTTCTACTAGTTTGTATGGTCCAGTTCCTACTGGTGTTTCTTTTAATTCTTTAACTGAGAAGTCAGATACATTTCCATAAACGTGTTTTGGAATAATGTAAGTTTCATTCGCAATGTTATTTGCCGCAGCTGCACTTGGTTCTGGGAACTTAAATACTACAGTGTAGTCATCTACTTTCTCAATAGTTATCGGTTTGTCACCAATCCATAAGTTTTTAAAGTTTCCATTTTCTTTTTTAGCTTTTGTTTGATAAGTGAAGACTACATCATCAGCTGTGAATTTTTGTCCATCAGACCATTTTACGTCTTTTCTTAAGTTAACTTTTAAGCTAAGACCATCTTTTGCAAGTTCAGTAGATTCTGCTAAGGCATATTCTTTTGAACCATCCCCATTAACTTTGATTAATGGTGAGTAAATAATATTAGTCATTGTTAATCCCCAACGGTCACTTACCTTGATTGGGTTAGTTGATGATGGATCATCATTAATAGCATACGTGAAAGTATCTTTATCTTGAGAAGTGGTAATTGTGTTTTGCGTTTTTGAACTACATGCTGTTACAACACTCATTACTAACGCTAGTGCTCCTATAAACAATTTGTTCTTTTTCATTCTTTTTTCCTCCTTGATTTTAAGTCCTATTTTTCAAACTATGAAATATTTTGGTTTCCCCTATTTAATAATGGTTAAATACATTTGCCTATTTGGCAGCGAGAGACTTACATTGCTACTCATGTATTGATTAAATAGACTATATTTTATAATAAGAATAATAAAAACCAGATATTATTTAACATTGAACGAATGAAATCAATGCTAGTTTAGTTTACTGTATTATCATATAAAAGATGTCAATTTATGTGCTTACTTTTTATCATTTACTTTAATTATATAATTCTATTTATTTAGTATACTTGAAATAAATACTAAAAGTATTATTAATCTTCCTATCCCCAAACTTCTTCTACTATTTCTTTTGATTAGGGCGATTTTTTTCCATTGATCTTCTTCTGTAATCACATTTCCTTCTTCTGTAGAAGCAAAACCACATTGAGTACTTAAGTAAATATTTTCTAATGGTACATATTCACTAGCTTCTTTAATTCTTGCGATTACTTCTTCTTTATCTTCTAAATCTGCAAATTTAGATGTAATTAATCCTAAAAACAACTTTTTTTATCTTTTTCCAACTTTTTGCTAGTGGCTTTGAAATCTCCTGCACGATCTGTATCGTATTCTAAGTAGTATGCATCTACGTTTTTCTCCAGCAAGTAACTCGTCTTCAACGTTTTGGTATCCACCTTGAGAAATCCATTTAGAAGCGAAATTCCCACGACAAACGTGCGTATTGATAGCTAAATCTCCTGGTTTCCCTTCGATAACTTCATTATTTAATGCTAGACAACGTGCTGCATATTCTCTACGAACTTCTTCTAAAGGACGTGCGTCACGGAAACGATTCGCAAATCCATCATCAGCTAATGCTCCCCAAGTACAATCGTCAAATTGTAATACACGTAATCCTTCATTGTAAAGGTCTGCGATAACTTGTTTATAAGCTGCTACAATCGCATCTTTTAATTCTTCAAATGTTGGATAGAATTTTTCATATCCTTTAATGTGATCTTCTGTACGAATTAACTCAAAGTATAATTGTGATGGTGATGGAATTGTTAATTTTACAGTTACACCTTCTTTATCAGCTACTAAGTCTCTTAAGAATTTATAGTGTGCTACAAATGGATGATTTTCTCCACTGATTTTTCCTGATACTTTTGCTGTATCTGGTTTAGTTTCGATACCTTTGAATGGGTAACCTTTTTCACCTTGAACATGTTCTACACCGTTAAGTCCCCAGAAGAAATCTAGGTGCCAGTATGCACGACGAAACTCTCCATCTGTTACTCCTTTTTAGTCCATTTGCAATTTGTTTTTTTACTAATTCTATAATTACTTTATCTTCTACCTTAGTTAATTCTTCTTGTGATAATTCCCCTTTTAAAAATTTTTCACGAGCTTCTACTAACTCCTTTAGGTCTTAAAAATGATCCCACGTGATCCACTCTATATGCTGCTCTTTCTACTACTTTATTTTTGACATCCTTGACACATAATATTTTTTTCTCCTTTTTGTTTAACTAAATTTATTTTCTCTATCTTCTTAGATTTATTTATCAAGCAACCAAGAAAAGGCTGGATCCTGAAAAATATGACGTTTAGGAACAGTTTGTAAATTCTGATCGCATTCATCTATTGTACCTAATTTCAAAGCACAGACTTCTGGTATATTTTCTTGAACAGTGAAAATTTGACTATGACAGTTCTGGCAGTAATAACGCTGTTTTCCTGGAGAAGAACTATAGGAAACAAGATTTTCTTTTCCATGCAATACTAGCTTTTTACTGCTAACTTTAGCATTAACTGTATAGGCAGACGCAGTTGCTTTCCGACAAAATGAGCAGTGACAAAAAACTAATTCCGATAATTCCTCATCTAGAGTGTAGGTCACTGCTTTACATAAACAAGATCCTTTAAGCATTATGTATGTTCCTTTTTACTACTTTATTTTGACATCCTTGACATAGTATTAATTCTCTTTTGTTTAACTAATTTATTTTCTCTTTTTAACTTTTACTCTTCTGACTTTATTATTTTTGACTTTATTATAAACTTCTAGTAACTTTTTCTCTTCAAACTTTTTCTTCTTTTTCTAATACATATTTTTTTCTCATAAACTAAAAACTTTTTTTATAAAGACCGCTCTATTCGTCTTCTGGTAATATCGCTACTACCCTTACTGGAGATCCAGTTGCTTCTGTCCAGTTTGGATAAGCAATTGAGATTAATGCTCCAGTCGCCGGTACTGATCAAGATTTTGCTAAAACTTCGATTTGATAAATATCTTGTTCTAGTAAGTAATACTCTTGAATAAGTCCTTCAGCTGCGGCTGTAACACCTGAATCAGTATCTAGGGTTTCATGACCTACAGCTTTTAACTTTTCTTTCTTTAATTAAAAAAATTCTAGTGCATCTCTTCCCCATCCTGGAGTGTGTTGAACATCATTTTTCATCTAGATTTCTAATTTCATCATAGCTAGGCCAACGTTTTAGACCAATCACTTCTGAATGCTACGAATGATTCTGGTAATATTTCTCCATGTTTCAGCTTCAAAAATCAAGAATATCTTGTTTAGAAATTACATAGTCATTATTCTCCGCTACTTCTTTACTTTTTATCAATTACGTATAAAGGTAATAGTAAATCTTTAAGTTCAATTTCATCTAACCAACGTCCACCTTCTAACGAAGTGAATTGGGTGCATCGATGTGTGTTCCATATTGTCCAACAACTGAGAATTTTTTTGAACATAGAAATCCATCTTTTTAAAGTAAAGACATTTTCTTTTTCTAACGCAGGTAGCGCTGGGAACTTAGGTGAATTTTTCATCGATTTTGTGACTTAAGTTAACCCATTTTTTTGTTTTTTTAAAAGTTTTATAAATATTTAGTAATTCTGACATGTTTCTTTCCTCCGAAATGTTTATATTATTTCTTTAAGTTAAGAATCCTTGTGATTATTTTTGAGAAATAAAAAGTCCTCACAGAAGCTTTATGCTTCTGCAAGGACGTCTAATAATTTACGTGTTACCACCTTACTTTATGATATTCTCACAAATATCAACTCAAAAAAAGTACGCACCAAAATACAATGGTGTTATACCCTGAAGCTATAACGGGCTCACCCGTAAAAGGTCTAATTATTCGACCATTAACACTCAAAGACCATTTTCAAAGTTTCCAATACGATCTCTTTTCACCAACCGAGACTCTCTTTACCATCTTTCACTTTTACTTATCTTATCAACGTGTGAATCATTAACTTGTTAATTAAGTATATCAGTAAATTTTTTTAGTATGTCAACTAGTCTTTTTTTGAAAAAAATTGTGTATTTTCTCTTGAAAAACTTTACAAAACTCCATAGAATTGTCGGAAAAATAAAGAATGATTTCTAATTATTTTTAATTTTATATTCTTATTTTTTTGTTCGAACCAGTTTCCAAAGAACAGCTGGCACTAATAATATTGTTAGTGCTAGAGCAACGATTTGATTAATGCCGAATATGTCTACTAATACTAATAATGTGGATGCGAATACTCCCATTAATAATATTAAATATCCCACTAATGAAACTCTTTCTATTATGAAAAAAATTCACCTTCTTTTTTTCTACATTATGCTATTTTATAAACCTTACTTGCTAACAGCATAATTATTGTTAAAAATAACTAGGTAAATAATAATATTCTTCCAAGGAGTATAGCCGAAAATAATAAAAATATTGGCATCCTTGGTATATTATCAAGAAACGGTCTCATCTGGAAAGATAATCTACAAAGAACAATCTTCCTATAACAACCCATACTCCCAATGGATAATATATCAGTGTAAGAGCAGGGATATACATTACGCCTATACTCAATATATTTCCACAAAAAAACTCGATAAGATAGCTCCTAGTAATACTAAACCTATTCCCAGTATATATATTTTTATTATTTATTTCAAGTACCGCTGGCACGTTATAAATTTTCTCCTAACAAACTATTACTTATAACCGCTATATTAGCTAGTCCTGTTAGAATATAAGTAACTATTAAAATTAAGAAATGATAAAATTACTTTTGCAAAATATACTTTTCTCTTTTTCATAAGGTAAGCTCGCTACAAATTTACCAAAATTAGTATGGTATTCATCTCCAAAGATTAACAACGGGATTAAAGTTATCAAAAATATAATAACCAATATTAGTTCCCTCGTTAAACAGAGTTTCTTTTCAACTTAACTTTACTAGCTTCTAGATTTTCTTTTTAAGAAAGTTAATGTTTTTTTGTATTACTAATATCTAGTGCTGGAGGGTATACTTTATCTAGTTCTTCTTGTTTATCAAAAGTACTCCTTGCTTCCCGGCTGTATTCGTGACCATTCTTTATACTTTAGGAACGTTATTCAGTTCTTCTTCAGTTAAGTATTGTTTGTATTTTTTTCACTTCCTTCACCTGTAAGTACATTTAGGTCCTCATTATTAGTATAAAAATGTCCATAATGCTGAACTAGGAAAATTATGTAAAGTATACTCCAACCGCATAAGAATGTTTCATCTCATCTAATTTTTTTCTTTTGATAATTTTTTTCTTTATAATTTTTTTCTGATATTCTTCTTTTAACTTATATAGTTCGTGTGTTTTTTTGATTTAATTTCATCATTAGATGCACCTTTTTCTTATTTCCAATTCCTTTGCTATTCCTGTTGTTAATTGAAAATCATAAGCTGCAACTCCATTTTTTTAATTCATTTAGTTGTTTATTAGTAGTTGTAGCAGCAAATGTTGAGAAGGCAATTAATAGTATAACTAACATAATTGAATATTGTTTTCAAATATATACGAATAATTTTTTTAAAAATATCTTTACACATTTTCATCTTCCCCTTTACTATTTAATAAAAAAAGATATCCTCTAATGCAATAGGGAGTTTATCATATTGAAGAAGATCTTTATCTTGAATAATGTCATGAGTAGCATCATAACTTTCCCTTCATAATAACCACATAGACTCTTCCAATATTACTAATAATTCTTACATCAGGATTGTTACGTAACTCCTCTGGTATTTTTATCTTGGTACACTAATTGATATTTACTATACTCATCCTTATTAATTTCTTCACTAACTCCAACTCCATCATCTAAATAGACAACCTTATCACTTATATTTTCCAAAGCATTTAATTGATGACTACTAATTAATAACCCAATTCCATCACTTTGAGCATCCAAAATATAATCAACTATCATTTTTAGTATTTATCACATCTATCCCATCTAGTGGTTCATCTAAGAGGATAAACTTAGTTCGGCATGAAATCCCCAAAATCAAACTAAAAAAATAGCTAGTTGTCCTTTTGATAATTCAGATAATCTGCTGGTTTGTGATAATTTAATTTTTTTTCTAATTCTGTTTTAAAAATATTGTTCATCAAAAATTTTCATAAGCTAACTTATAAAAACTCACAAACCTTTTTTTAATTTTTAGAATTTTTTTAAAAATAATCGAATCTATCCGGTATATAAATCAGTTGTTTTTCTTATATTTTTTTATTATCTATTCCTTCAATTCCTATTTCACCAGAATCTTTGACTATATATTCCTGATAGTATCTTTAATAAAGTTGTTTTTCCCACTTCCATTTCTACCAACAAGTGCTACAATTTCTCCTGTAGTTACAGAAAAAAACTAACATTATTTAATACTATCTTTTTGAAAAAAATTTTTTTATTAATTTTTTTCTATCGTAAGCTTCATAGTTTTTCCTCCTTTATCTTTTTCTGAAAATGACTTCACATAACTTTCTCCATCGATAATCCTAAAAAAATTTCCATTCCATGATTAATTCTTTTTAACTTTCCATCAATCTTCTTCTCATTATCCATAATTAATCACCCTTTCGAAATTCTAACTTAATTTTTTTCTAATAAATCTTCTTCCGAGATTCCTCTTATCTTTTACTTCCCTAACTAAATCCTCAATTATCGAATCTATTAGTTCATAATTTGGAACAATATTATCAAAAATTATTTGTAATAAAAAGTACCTCTCCCTACTATTGTTGTAATTATCTTTTCACTTTCTAACTGCTGAAATGCTTTTTGAATTGTACTAACATTAACACTAAGCATTTTTCGAAAATTCTCTTACCGATGGTAATTTATCTCCCTCCTGTAATAGATTTTTTTGCTTATCATAGACTTGATTTGATCTACTATTTGTTTATAAATCGGTTTCTCTGATAATGAATCAATTTGAAACATAGTGACCTCCTTCCTAAGTGTACCATGTATCACCATACACCTTCTACTTAAAGTGTACCATGTATCACCATACACCTTCTACTTAAAGTGTACCATACATCGCCATACAATGCAATGAAAAAAATAAGATATAATAATAAATTTTCAAAAGAAACAATTATTATATCTTATATTTACTTTAATCTTTTTATTTAGTAAAGGTTTTAGTACGACTCTAAAAAAATCGAATCAGCTATTATTATACCAACTGCTAACCCTATTGCACCATAAAAAAACTATTTAAGAAAATTTTACCAGAATTACCATAATCATCTAACAACAATGTTCGGAACGCATCATAAATAGTTACCCCAGGCACCACAGGTACAAGTCCTGGAACGAAATATACAGTTACAGGATTTTTAAATTTAATCGCACAAATTTGCCCTATATTAGCCAATAATAACGAACATACTAAACTTGACATAAATACACTATGTCCATGGCTCCACATCTCCCAGTATCCGCACCATCCTATCGCACCAATTATTCCACCAGTCACCAAAGTTTTTCTTGGGACATCGCAAATAATTCCGAAAGATACTGAAGATATGAAGCTAAATACAAAATGATATAGCAGCAACAAGGCATGACTCATTACAGCAAGCATTATACCACACCCTCCTATTAGTCTAACTATGAAATATACGGTCACTATTCCTGCACCTAACGCAAATGCCACACAAAAACTTTCAATAAATCGAATAGATCCAGAAATAAATCGTTTAGCAATAATGTCTCCCATAGAATTAGTTATCGTAATACCTGGTACAAGAGGCACTACTGCACCTATCATAGCAAGTCTTAGTGAATGTCCATTTAATAATACAAAACCAATATAGCCCGCTATACCTCCGACAAAAGTACTAATATACTCAGAGATAAAAGGTGCTTTTAAATAATCTATAACTTTAATATAAACATAAAATGCTACTGCTCCAGCTATTCCTCCTGGTATAACATCCCAAAAAGTTACCATCAAAAGATTAATACGATACTACCACTAAGAACCCCTGAACAAAGAACTTTAAACCAATCTTTTATAGGACTCTTTTCTTCTTGAACTCTTTTAAGTGCTTTGTACATATCTGGTAAACTTATTTTTCCTGATGTAAATGCCCTCGATAGTGCATTAACTTCCGAAATTTTTTTGTTAGATTGTAGGTTCTATCACCTACCCTTCGAAAAATCAGTCCCAAAACCTTCAATCCTAACAAAAAAATACCAGTTAAAGTCACATGTGTATAATATTCATCAGTACGCTCATCACCAACACCATATTTAATGATTCTCTCAAGCGTATCTTCTGTTCTATATACCTCAGCTCCATTTTTCCATTAATATTTTTTTCCTGCAAGTAACGCTGTTTTTCATCAATAACTTCTCATACATTACTCTTCTCCCATCTAAGATTAGATATGAAAAATCAAATTAAAATAAAAACTATATATCATTACACAGTTTTTAAGAAAATTGAAATTCAACTACGTATCTAATCAGCTTACCTTCCATAACATAAATTTTAAAAATTATTATATCACAAAACTATCTATAAAAACATAGTTTTTTTCAATTATACAGATTAAAAAAATCATTACATCTATGAATCTTCATAAATACTATTTTTAAAAGATTGTTTCTTTTTTTCCTATTTGCATGTAATAATGCTTCTATAGAATTTCTTATATTGGCATTGTCACTTCGCAGTAGACGTACTCAATCAGCTTCAGCTATCGCCTTGCTTCTTGGTACGTCCTTGCGTACTTTGTACGTAAGGTATGTCAATTCATAATTTTCAAATTCTACATTGCCACTTCGCAGTTGGAACTATGAGTTAATCGTTAAATTTCACAAATCCAAAGGATGCAGAGAAATTTTATCGAGTAACTTATGCAACAATAACGATAGTGTATAATATTTTGTGTAAACAGAAAAGTCAAGAAGAGTTGTAAAAAAAGACATAGAAAAAAAGAGACTCCTAGGTGTAAAAATAAAGTTAACCACAACTCATTACGAAAGGAATCTCTCATGAATAATAATAACACAAAAATTAGTAAATGCACTACTAAAAGGAGAAGATATTTCAGAAATATTTAGAGCTGAAGTAGAAAAAGCTATAAATACAGTATTAGAAGCTGAGCTTACAGGATTTCTAAATTATGAAAAAAACATTCTGTAGAAGGTTATAATACAGGAAATTCAAGAAATGGAAGTTATTCAAAAAAACAATATACAGTGAATATGGAAAACTATCAATAAAAGTCCCAAGAGATCGAAATAGTGAATTTACACCTCAAACTCTAGTACCATATAAAAAGAAACACAAAAATTTAGAAGAGACAATAATATTACTGTATAAAAGAGGCATGACTACAAGAGAAATAGGAAAAAAATTGTAGAACAATTGTATGGGCACTACTATTCACCACAAACAATAAGTGTTATAACTAAACAATTAGATGAGAAAGTTAAAGAATATCATTCAAGAAAAATAACAAAAGATTATGCGGTAGTATACGCAGATTCAACATATATTAGTGTAAAAAGAGGAACAGTAGGAAAAAGAGGCGCTACATATATTAATAGGAATAACAATAAGCGGAGAAAAAGAAATTCTGTCATATGAGTTATTTCCAACAGAATCACCAGAAAAACTACAAAGAAATGTTGAAAGATCTTAAGAAAAGAGGTTTAAATAAAGTATTATTGTTTGTCACAGATGGATTAAAAGGAATAAAAGAAAAGCTTGAAGAAGCATTTCCTAAAGCAAAGTATCAGACATGTTGGACGCATATAATACGAAATGTTTTACTAAAAGTAAGATCAAAAGATAAAACAGAAATATCAGAAGATTTGAAAGCAGTGTATCAAGCATCGACAAAAGATGAGGCAGAAAAGAATTTAGTATTATTTATAGATAAATACAAAGAAAAAAATACCCAAAAGTAACAAACAGTCTATTAGATGTTAGAGATTGTCTATTTACATATTATCTATTTCCAAAAATCAATAAGAAGAAGTATTTATACAACAAATATAATAGAAAAATTGTAAATGTCAATCTAAATATGTCAAAAAAATTCAAAAATAAAAAAATGTACATTTTATTCATCTGCCTTTTGGAAAAAAATCTTTAAGTCTATAAGAATTTCCAGTTATTTTAACTACATGAGAATGGTGTAGTAATCTGTCAACTATTGCACTAGCGATTAATGGATCCCCAAATACATCATCCCACTGTGAGAAATTTATATTTGTAGTTATTATGGTGCTATGTTTTTCGTAGCGTCTATCTATTAATTGAAAGAACAATTTAGATTCCTCTTTTTGTTATTGGAAGATATCCTAATTCATCTATTATTAATAATTTATAACCACAAAACTTTTTTTAATCTTTCTTCTAGTCTTCCTTCTAATTGAGCTTTTTTTAATATTTCTATCAGACGTGCACATTTAATAAAAATATGTGGATTTCCTATTCTGAGCTGCAGTTACTCTATAGAAATAGCTAAGTGTTTTTTTCCAACACCGCTATTTCCATAGAATACTATATTTTCTTGTTTATCTATAAATCTTAATGAGTTGAAATCATATATTTGTTGTTTATTTATTGATTCTTGAAAGTCAAAGTCAAACTTCGATAAAGTTTTTTTACACTAGGAAATCCTGCTACTTTCACAGAATGTTGAATAAGATTTTGCTTTTTTTCTTTTCTACCTGTGCTTGTGTAAAGTATAGAAATCCATCTACAAAGGTAAGATTATTTTTTTATTTACCTGTTCTAATGTTTGATCAAGCACAGCTAATGACTCTTTACCCTTTAAAAAAATTTAGATTACTTATTATTCTCTCATATGTACTAGTTACTTTCATTTATATATACTCCTCCTATACTATTAAGATTTTGTTTGGCTATTTTTCTCTATTTCTGTTTCTTCTTTATTTGAAAAATTTATTTTTTTAGACCATCTTTATAGTGTTCAGGATTATAGTTTATTTTTATATTACTTATCTCGTGCATTTCAATAAGTTTTGTGTTAGAGTATATGTATATATTTGAATCAATAACTTGATATTGCAATTTTTTTGTCCAATATATTTTTCGACCTACTGAATATTGCTTAGTATCTACTGTAATCATACCGGCACTATTCACTTTTTGAGGTTTTAGTTTTTGATTCTGTATTGATTCCTTATTTTTTTTCAGGTGGTAATGATAATAAGGAATCTTTTTCTTTTTCAAATTCAAAAAAATAGGTATTTTGCCTGTTGCTTGAGATAGTTTGTTATTTTTCTCGTATTTATTCTTTCCACTAATTGAACTAATTCGCTAAGTGTTAATATTCCACTGTATGCCCGTATTTCATCTAATATTTTCATTTGAGATTCTACTTTTACCTTTTTGTTTGAGGGCTTTTAGCCTTACAAGGTATTACTTTGAATCCAAAAATCTTTAGAGAATCCCTCGAATTGACTATTAACTTCACCTTTGAAATATCTAGTTCTTGGTTTATTCATTACAGGTTTCATATTATCTGTAATGATTGTTTTAGGTACTCCTTTTATGTTTTCAAACATCTCGGTTAATAAAGACATTAATACTGTTCTTGTTTTTTTAGAAGTGAAACTTTATACATTTTATATCTTGAGAATCCTAACACTCCAACAAGTATATTAACTTCTATTATTTCCCTAGTATCTGATAATACAAATGGTATAGATTCTTTCCAATCAATTTGCATCTGATTTCCTGGTGGAGTTTCAAATCTAATAACGGTATTATTGGCATCAGAACTCAGACATTTCCCTTTTTTTAAAGTATTCATAGAATTCTGGTGTGTTTCTAATATAGTTATAAAAAGTTGAGTATTGAATATCAATCCCATAATTATCTTCTAGGTATTGTCTTAAGACACGTATATAACTAAAAAGTTTGAGTTGACGAACTTAATAGGGTTTTTATTAAATCATAGTATTTGTCTAGTTTTGAGGTTCTATTTTTTTGTTTTCTTTTTTTCAAAAACCATTAAGATATTTTTATTATAGTCCTCCCTATCTACTTTATACTTTCTAGATAAAGGCAGCTACATTTATTTTTTTAAATTATTATCGTCCATAAATTTCTTGTACTCCTTTAAATCTTCTAACGAATCCAACTTAATTTTTAGTTGGTGTTTTTATTTCTAATATCATAGATATCTCCTTTTTTTAAGATATCTATATTATATATTTTTTTGTACATTTTTTTATCTTGAAATTTATTTACACTTTTTATTCTAACATTTACAAAAAAATTATAATAAACATTTAAAAAAAGGGAATAAAGAAAAAAAGAACAATTTCCTAATGAACAATCTCTAAACAGATATGTTTGTGTATCAGCGTGTGAATATAACGTAAAAATATGCAGACATATCGCACTACGGCTTTAGTATAGCTAAAGAAGAATTAGAGAATATGATAGAAGAAATATATAAAACTAGCTTTTTATTCCCTTCTAGAGTTTAGATTTTTCTATGATTTTGTCAAGAACAAGGGCAAGCCTTCTTTGAATTCTTGACAAAAATCTCTCGAAAAAAATCTTATTAAACTCTAAGGAATAAAAAGCCATAAGAACTAATAAAATTATAAATAGTTAACTTTATTTAAAAACATCAGATTATGTTTACACAAAAAAATCTTGACACTGCCACAATAACTCTAATCATCAGAAGCAACGCGACTAAGATGATTAGTAGTTATCTTACGTCTCTTCGTTCCTTAGAAATTTAGTTCCTTTTGCGTATTTTGCACGTAATGATTTTTACGAATCGAAGATTCTAAAAATCTTAACACTGCCTTGCAGTAGACTTATTCCAATCAGCTTCAGCTATCGCCTTGCTTCTTGGTACGTCCTTGCGTACTTTGTACCTAACGTTTTATGCAATTCGAAGAATTGCTAAAACGAAAGGTACAACGCAAAAAAAGACTACCTTGCCTGGTAATCTTTTTAAAGTATAATTAGATTTAATTTTTAAAGGGACAAAAGGGTATCCTAGCGATATGCTAGGATACATTAGAGCTAGACGACGTAGCCTTTTCCTACGCATTTCAAGCACTCTTTTGCCAAAAAAATTAGTTTAAATTCTTGTTGTATGTGTTGTTTAGTTGTGTGTGTATGTAGTATGTTATTGTTGTATGAAAAAAATTTTTTTATTAAACTAATTCTATAATAGCTGTTTCTGCACCATCACCTTTACGTGGTCCAACACGTAAAAATACGAGTGTATCCACCGTTACGGTCAGCATATTTAGGTGCTACTTCTTCAAATAATTTTTTTAAGAGCTAATTGACTCTTACCTTCTTCAGTTGCTACTGCAACAGGTTGGATGAATTTAGCTGCATTACGTCTTGCTGCTAGATCACCTTTTTACCTAATGTAATCATTTTTTTCTGCTAATGAACGAACTTCTTTCGCTCTTGTAACAGTTGTTTCAATTCTACCGTGTACTAGTAGAGCAGTTACTAAGTTTCTTAACATCGCTTTTACGGTGAGCTGATGTACGTCCTAATTTTCTGTAACCCATTAGTGTGCCTCCTTGTTAGTATTATTCTTCTTTTGAATCCTAGTTCTAACTCTTGAAGTTTAATTTTAACTTCTTCTAGAGATTTACGCCCTAAGTTTCTTACTTTAATCATTTCTTGTTCTGTTTTGTTAGCTAATTCTTGTACTGTGTTAATTCCTGCACGTTTTAAGCAGTTGTAACTACGTACTGATAAGTCTAATTCTTCAATTGTCATTTCTAACATTTGAACTTTGTTATCTTCTTCTTTAGCTACCAATATTTCAGCAGCTTTTGCTTCTTCAGACATTTCCATAAATAATTCTAAGTGTGAAATTAGAATTTTTGATGCTAATGCTAAAGCGTCGTTAGCTGTAATTGAACCATTAGTAGTAACATCTAAGATTAGTTTATCAAAGTCAGTACTTTGACCTACCCTAGTTTTTTTCTACAGTATAGTTAACTTTTCGATACTGGTGTGTAAATTGAATCGATTGGAATAACTCCGATTGGTAAGTCACGTTTTTTGTTTCCATCAGCTGGTACAAATCCACGTCCTTTTCCAACGTAAATAATCATTTCAAATTGTCCACCTTCAGATACTGTTGCAATGTGTTGATCAGTATTTACTACTTCGATATCAGAATCGATAGCGATGTCTGCTGCTGTAACAACTGCAGGACCTTTAACACTGATTGAAACTTGTTTTTTTCTTCTTCAGAATGAACTACAAACGCGATGTTTTTAACGTTCATAATGATTTCAGTAACATCTTCTACAACACCTTTAATTGCTTGGAATTCGTGTTGAACTCCTTCAATATCGATGCTTCTTGCTGCTGCTCCTGGTAATGATGAGATTAACATTCTTCTCAATGAATTACCTAATGTAGTTCCATAACCACGTTCAAGTGGTTCAACTACAAAGCGACCAAATCTTTTATCTGATGATTCTTCAATGATTTGAATTTTTGGTTTTTCTATTGCTAACATTATGTTAAACCTCCTAAATTTTGTCTATGTTATTATTATACACGACGACGTTTAGGTGGGCGACATCCATTGTGAGGAACTGGAGTTACGTCTTTGATTGATGTAACTTCTAATCCAGCAGATTGTAATGCACGAATAGCTGCTTCACGTCCTGCACCTGGACCTTTAACTGTTACATCTACATATTTCATTCCGTGTTCCATAGCTTGTTTAGCTGCTGCTTCACTTGCCATTTGTGCTGCGAATGGAGTAGATTTTCTAGAACCTTTGAATCCTAGTGCTCCTGCACTTGACCATGATACTGCATTACCATGTTCATCTGTAATTGTTACGATTGAGTTGTTGAATGTAGAACGAATGTGTGCAACACCATTTTGTATATTTTTTTTCACACGACGTTTACGTGATTGTTGTTTACGAGCCATAGTTGTGTTTCTCCTCCTATCCTAATTATTTTTTCTTGTTCGCAACTGTTTTCTTAGGACCTTTACGAGTACGAGAGTTGTTCTTAGTGTTTTTGCCCTCTTACTGGAAGTCCACGACGGTGACGAATTCCTCTGTAACATCCGATTTCCATTAGACGTTTGATGTTTAATGAAACTTCACGACGTAAGTCACCTTCTGTTTTGTAGTTATCTACGATTTCACGAATTTTATCTAATTGATCTTCTGATAAGTCTTTAACTCTCACATCTTCAGAAACTCCAGCTTCTTTTAAGATTTTTTGAGAAGTTTTTAAACCTATACCATATACATAAGTTAGAGATATAACAACGCGTTTTTCACGTGGAATATCTACTCCTGCTATACGTGCCATTAAGTTTGCACCTCCTAATTAATTATCCTTGTTTTTGTTTATGTTTTGCGTTTTCGCAAATCACTAATACTTTACCACCACGACGAATTACTTTACATTTGTCACAGATTTTTTTTACTGATGGTCTTACTTTCATCGTTATTTCCTCCTTGAGTTTATAACTTACTTGAATCTATAAGTTATTCTACCTTTTGTCAGGTCATACGGACTCATTTCTACTGTAACTTTATCACCTGGTAAAATTCTTATATAATTCATTCTGATTTTTCCAGAAACATGAGCTAAAATAATATGACCATTTTCTAATTCTACTTTAAACATTGCATTCGGCAAGTTTTCTACTACTAAACCTTCTACTTCAATGACATCTTTTGCCATACTTTTCCTCCCTGACTATTTCAGTTTGTCTAATATATTTTGTATGTCTTGGAAAACTACTTTGATGTCTTGGTCACCATTAACATTTTCAACTACACCTTCTTTTTGACTGTAGAAGTCTAAAAGAGGTTTTGTTTGTTTGATGTTAACTTCTAAGCGATTAGCAACTGTTTCTTCGTTGTCATCACTTCTTTGGTATAGTTCACCACCATCATTATCACAAACACCTTCAACTTTTGTAGGGTTGAAAATCAAGTGATAAGTGTTTCCACATTGTTTACAGATTCTTCTACCTGTTAAACGAGGTAACAGAATAGCTGGATCTACATCGATATTTAGTACTTTATCGATTTTTCTATTAGTTTTTGCTAAAATTTGATCAAGGGCTTCAGCTTGTTCTACTGTTCTTGGAAAACCGTCAAGTAAAAAGCCTTCTTTTGCATCTTCTTGATTCAATCTTTCTTCAACTAATCCTATAGTTACACTGTCAGGAACAAGTTGTCCTTTATCAATATAACTTTTTGCTTCTTTTCCAAGCGGAGTCTCATTTTTAATAGCAGCTCTAAACATATCTCCAGTAGAAATATGCGGAATTGGATAATTCGCTTTAATTTGCTCTGCTTGAGTACCTTTACCCGCTCCTGGTAATCCCATTAAAATAATATTCATCATAATCTATTTACCACCTTTTCGTCCTGTAATAAAACTTCTATAGTTCTTCTCTGTTAATTGAGTATTAAGTTGTTTAACTGTCTCTAGCGCTACACTGACAACAATTATTAAACTTGTACCACCAATTTGTACAGATGCTGGTAATTTAGCAATGCTTGTGAATATTGTTGGAAGAACCGAAACAGCTGCTAGGAATATTGAACCTACAAACGTTAGTCTGTATAAAATACCTGTAATGTATTGTTCAGTTTTTTTACCTGGTCTAACCCCTGGAACAAAACTTCCTTGTTTTCTTAAATTATCAGCCATTTTTTCTGGGTTAACTTGAACCATTACATAGAAGTAACAGAACGCAATAATTAATACTACGTATAATGTTAATCCTAGAACATGACTGAAATCGAAAATATGATACAATTCTTTTGTAACTTTTTCGTTATTAGGTGCGAATATCGCAATAGTTCTAGGTAATTGTAAGAATGCGATAGCGAAAGATTACTGGGATAACCCCGGCACTGTTCACTTTAAGAGGCAAGAAAGTTGATCTTGCTCCTAACATTCTACGACCTGCTCTCGCTTGAGAGTATTGAATAGGAATCTTTACGAATCGCTTCTTGCATGTAAACAACAGCAGCAACAATTCCTATAACAATGATTGCTACAATAACAACTTTTAAGATTGCTAATGTAAGGTTTTCAGCATCTTTAATTTGAGATTCATAAACTTGAATGAATTCCATTGGTAAACGAGCAATAATACCCAGCTAAGATAATGATAGAAACACCATTACCAACACCATATTGAGATATCTGATCCCCAGCCATAATAATAATGCTGTACCAGCAGTTAATACTAAAGCTACTGTAATGAATCCTATAACAGATGTATCTTTAATTAATCCTTGATACGCATTATTAAATCCATAAGACATAATAAGCGATTGGATAAATGCTAAGACAATTGCTAAGACTCTTGTTAATTTTTGTGTTTTCTTTATGACCTACTTCACCTTGTTTTGACCACTCAGTTAATGTAGGAATAACATCCATTTGCATAAGTTGAATTACGATAGATGCTGTAATGTATGGCATGATACCCATAGCGAAATACAGAAAACTGTTGTAAAGCCCTCCTGCAAATGTATTAAATATTCCGAATAATCCAGATGCATCTTGACTTTTTAAGAACATCTGCATCTACTCCAGGTATCGGTAAAGTAAGAACCGATACGGAATAGAAAATATACCAAATAAGGTAAATAAAATTTTTATTACGAGTTTCTTTTAACTTTAAATAAATTTAGTGATGCACTAAACATATATTATAGCACCTCGCAAACTCCTCCAGCTGCTTCGATAGCTTCTTTTGCTGAAGATGAGAATTTGTGAGCTTGTACAGTTAATTTTTTCTCTAATTTACCGTTAGCTAATACTTTAACACCTGAAAGTTCTTTTTTAATAACTTTAGTTTCTAATAATAGAGCAGGTGATACTACAGTACCATCTTCAAATTTATTTAAGTCGTCAAGATTTACAACTGCAAATTCTTTTCTGTTTACATTGTTAAATCCACGTTTTGGAATACGTCTGAATAATGGGTTTTGTCCACCTTCAAATCCTGGGCGAACTCCACCACCACTACGTGCTTTTTGTCCTTTTTGACCACGTCCTGAAGTTTTACCATTTCCTGATCCAATCCCACGACCTACTCTGTTACGCTCTTTACGAGAACCTTCAACTGGTTGTAATTCATGTAATTTCATTTAGACTAGCACCTCCTTGTATTAATAATTCTTATTTTTCTTCTACTGTTACTAAGTGTGAAACTTTGTTGATCATTCCGCGAATCGCAGCGTTATCTTTGTGTTCAACTGTTTGGTGCATTTTTTTAAGACCAAGAGCTTCAACAACTTTTCTTTGATTCTTTGGACGACCAATAGTACTACGAGTTAGGGTTACTTTTAATGTCATGTTCTTTTCCCTCCTCTTATCCTAATAATTCTTCCACAGATTTACCACGTAAAGCTGCTACGTGTTCTACTGTTTGTAATCTTGTTAATCCTTCGATTGTAGCACGAACCATGTTAACTGGTGTGTTTGAACCTAGAGATTTTGATAAGATATTTGAAATACCTGATAATTCTAATACGGCACGAACTGGTCCACCAGCGATAACCCCTGTACCAGGTGCAGCTGGTTTGATTAATACTGAACCTGCTCCAAATTGTCCGATGATTTCGTGAGGTATTGTTCCATTAACTACTGGTACAGTAATTAAGTTATGTTTAGCAGCTTCAACTGCTTTTCTGATTGCATCTGGTACTTCTTGAGCTTTACCTGTACCAAATCCTACGCGACCATTTTTGTCACCTACTACTACTAAAGCAGAGAAACGGAAACGACGTCCACCTTTAACAACTTTAGCTACACGGCGAATGGCAACTACGCGTTCTTCAAATTCTTTTTTGATTTCTTCTTGACGCATCTACTTATTTCCCTCCTTATTAGAATACAAGTCCGTTTTCACGTGCTGCTTCAGCTAATGCTTTAACACGTCCGTGATATAGGTATCCTCCACGGTCGAAAACAACTTTTTCAATTCCTTTAGTTTTAGCTACTTCTGCGATTAATTTTCCAACTTCTTTAGCTGCTTCTACACTTGATTTAGAAACGTTCTCAAGTTTTAATGAAGAAGCTTGTGCTAATGTAACACCTTTAGTGTCATCAATAATTTGTGCGTAAATGTTTGTGTTTGAACGGTATACGTTTAAACGTGGAACTTCTGTAGTTCCTTGAACTTTAACACGTACTCTTGCGTGTCTTTTTTTACGAACTTTATTTTTGTCAAGTTTCGTAATCATATTTGAAACACTCCTTTCTGTTATCTATTATTTACCAGTTTTTCCTTCTTTACGGCGAACATATTCACCAACGTAGCGAATACCTTTACCTTTATAAGGTTCTGGAGGACGTACTGCACGAACTTTAGCTGCGTATTGTCCTACTACTTCTTTGTTAATACCTTCGATACTAACTTTAGTGTTTCCTTCAACACCTAATGTAATTCCATCAATTGCTTCGAATTCAACTGGGTGAGAATATCCAACACTTAGTACTAATTTTTTACCTTGCATTTGAGCACGGTATCCAACCCCGATTAATTCAAGTTCTTTTTTGAATCCAGCAGATACACCTTCAACCATGTTTGCTAAGATAGCACGAGTTGTTCCGTGTACTGTACGGTGACGTTTTGAGTCAGATGGACGTACTACTGTGATTTCACTTCCTTCAATGTTGAAAGTCATGTCTTTATCAAATTGTTGTTTTAATTCACCTTTAGGTCCTTTTAACTGTTGCGAAGTTATCAACGATGTTAACTTCAACCCCTGCAGGTACTGTAATAACTTTATTACCTATACGTGACATTTAATTGGCACCTCCTTATAATATTACCAGATGTAAGCTAATACTTCTCCACCTGTGTTATTTTTACGAGCAACTTTATCAGTTACAACTCCAGTTTGAAGTTGATACGATTGCTATTCCTAGTCCGTTTAATACTCTTGGCAGTTCATCTGCTTTTAGCGTATACACGTAAACCAGGTTTTGAAATTCTTTTTAATTCCTTTTAATTACTCTTTTCACCTTTTTGAGTATTTAAGAGTAAGTTTTAAGTTTTTCCTTGTTTGTTATCTTCGATGTATTCTACATCTTTGATGAAACCTTCTTGTTTTAAGATTTCTGCAATTTGCTTTTTTTAATATTTGACGCAGGTAATTCTAATGTTTCGTGTTTTAACCATGTTAGCATTACGAATACGTGTTAGCATATCTGCGATAGGATCTGTCATTGTCATTAGGATAAATCCTCCTTTCTTCTACTAATATATTACCAACTTGCTTTTTTAACTCCAGGAATTTGTCCTTTGTAAGCTAATTCACGGAATTTAATACGGCTGATTCCAAATTTTCCAATGTATCCGTGAGGACGTCCAGTTATGCTACAACGATTGTGTAAACGAGCTGGAGCTGAGTTTTTTTTGGAAGTTTGCTAAGTCCGATGTAATCACCTTTTAGCTTTTAATTCCGCTCTTTTAGCTGCATACTTGTCAACTAATTTTTGGCGTTTTAATTCACGCTCTACCATTGCTTTTTTAGCCATGTGTCTTTTACCTCACCTTTCTTATTTTGCGAATGGCATTCCACATTGTGTTAATAACTCACGAGCTTCTTCATCTGTGTTAGCTGTTGTTACTATAACGATGTCCATACCACGTACTTTACTTACTTTATCGTAATCAATTTCAGGGAAAATTAATTGTTCTTTAACACCTAGTGTGTAGTTACCACGACCATCGAATGCTTTTTTAGAAACACCGTGGAAGTCACGTACACGTGGAAGTGCTACAGTTACTAATTTGTCGAAGAATTCATACATTCTTTCTCCACGTAAAGTAACTTTAGCCCCGATAGGCATACCTTCACGAAGTCTGTAAGTAGCGATTGATTTTTTAGCTCTTGTTACTAATGGTTTTTGACCAGAAATTAAAGCTAATTCTGCTACTGCGTTGTCTAGGGCTTTAGAGTTTTGCACAGCATCACCTACACCCATGTTAATTACGATTTTTTCAATTTTTGGTACTTGCATTACACTGCTGTACTCAAATTTTGTCATTAATTCTTTTGTTATCTCAGATTTAAATTTATCTTCTAAACGAGCCATCTAAAATAGTGCCTCCTTTCTTCAACTATTATTATATTTCTTTTCCTGATTTTACTGCGATACGTACTTTCTTACCATCTTTTGTTTCGAAACGTACTCTTGTCGCTTTTCCAGTTTCAGGATCTTGTAACATTACGTTTGATACGTGAATTGCTGCTTCTTTTTCAACGATTCCACCTTGAGGTGCATCTTGAGAATTCTTTAACGTGTTTTTTAATGATGTTAACACCTTCTACAACAACACGATCTTTTTTAGGTTGAGCTTCGATTACTGTACCAACTTTACCTTTGTCTTTACCAGTAATTACTACAACTTTATCACCTTTTTTAATGAACATTTCTTGTTAACCTCCTTCTTTACTGTACTTTTTATATTATAATACTTCTGGAGCTAGTGATACGATTTTCATGTAGTTACCGTCTCTTAATTCACGAGCAACTGGTCCGAAAAATACGTGTACCACGTGGGCTCTTATCATCACGGATAATTACACAAGCATTTTTCATCAAATTTAATATATGAACCGTCGTTACGACGAGCTCCTGTTTTTTTGTACGAACGATTACGGCTTTAACTACTTCACCTTTTTTAACAACTCCACCTGGTGTTGCTTTTTTAACAGAACATACAATTACGTCACCAATGTTAGCAACTTTACGTCCTGAACCACCTAGAACTTTGATTGTTAAAACTTCTTTTGCTCCTGAGTTATCAGCCACTTTTAAGCGTGTTTCTTGTTGAATCATGCGCTTTTTGCCTCCTTCTTAGGGTTTATCCTAGTTTTATTAGATTATAACTGCTTCTTCTACTACTTCTACTAAACGGAAGTTTTTAGTTGCAGATAATGGACGAGTTTCCATTATTTTAACGATATCATTTAATTTAGCAACATTGTTTTCATCATGTGCTTTGAATTTTTTAGAATATTTTACACGTTTACCGTATAGAGGGTGTTTTTTGTAAGTTTCTACTAAAACTGTGATTGTTTTGTCCATTTTATCAGAAACTACTTTTCCAACGTAAACTTTTCTATCATTTCTCTCAGTCATGTTTGCCTCCTATATTATTTATTCGCTAATTCTCTTTCGCGAATAACAGTTTTCATACGAGCGATTGATTTTCTAACTTGACTAATACGAGCTGTATTTTCTAATTGACCAGTTGCCAATTGGAAGCGTAAGTTGAAAAGCTCTTCTTTTAATTCTTTGATTTTTGTTTCTAACTCTTGTGAAGTTAATTCTCTAATCATTGATTTGAATTCATTTGTTTTCATTATGCTTCACCACCTGTTTCTTCACGTTTTACAAATTTACATTTAACAGGTAACTTGTGAGATGCAAGTCTTAGAGCTTCACGTGCAACTTCTTCACTTACTCCAGCAACTTCGAACATCACTCTACCTGGTTTTAACGATTGCAACCCATCCTTCTACTGCACCTTTACCAGATCCCATACGTACTTCTAATGGTTTTTTTAGTGTAAGGCATGTGAGGGAAGATCTTTAATCCAAACTTTACCACCACGTTTCATATAACGAGTCATCGCTATACGAGCAGCTTCTATTTGACGAGAAGTAACTCTTGCTGCAGTAGTAGCTTGTAATCCAAATTCACCGAAATCTACTACGTTTCCGCCTTTAGATTTACCTTTTGTTGATTGTCTGTGTTGACGACGATATTTTAACACGTTTAGGCATTAACATAAATTAGTTACCTCCTTTTTTTCAGATTTTCTAGTTGGTAATACTTCACCACGGTTAATCCAAACTTTAACTCCAAGTTTACCATAAGTTGTATCTGCTTCTTCGTGAGCGTAGTCGATGTCTGCTCTTAATGTGTGTAGTGGCACTGAACCTTCTGAGTAGTGTTCTGCACGAGCGATATCTGCTCCACCAAGACGTCCTGATACTTGAGTTTTAATTCCTTTAGCTCCTGCTCTCATAGCTCTTTGGATAGCTTGTTTTTGAGCACGACGGAATGATACACGAGCTTCTAATTGACGAGCAATGTTTTCAGCTACTAATTTAGCGTCGATATCAACTTTTTTGATTTCAACTACATTAATGTGTACTCTTTTTCCAGTTAATTTGTTTAATTCTAATCTTAATTTATCGATTTCAGAACCACCTTTACCGATAACCATACCTGGTTTACCAGTGTGTACTGAAATGTTTACTTTCTTATCAAATCTTTCAATTTCTACTTTAGAAACTGAAGCGTCTTTTAATTGTTTACTGATGAACTCACGGATTTTGAAATCTTCGTGTAAGTTAGCAGCGAAATCTTTTTCCGCATACCATTTTGAATCCCAATCACGAATAACTCCAACACGTAAGCCTATTGGATGTACTTTTTGACCCACAGTTTGTAGCCTCCTTTAACTAGTTTAGCTTTTATAATTTCTTAATTTTTATTATTTGTTGTCACTTAAAACGATAGTGATGTGACTTGTTCTTTTGTTGATTGAACTTGCAGCACCTTTTGCTCTTGGACGAAATCTTTTAAGAGTTGGTCCTTCATTTGCAAATGCTTGTGATACTACTAAGTCTTCTACATTCATTCCATAGTTGTGTTCAGCGTTAGCAGCAGCTGATTTAATTACTTTAGCTACTGGTAAAGAAGCTGATTTAGTTGTGAATTCTAAAATTCCTAATGCTTCGCCCACTTTTTTTCCACGTACTAAGTCTAATACTAGTCTTACTTTACGAGGAGCAATGCGGACTGTCTTAGCCATTGCTTTTGACTCCATGAATGTGCCTCCTTGATTTTACTAATTTCTAAATTATCTTCTTGTTTTTCTGTCGTCTGCTACGTGACCTTTGTAAGTTCTTGTTGGTGCAAATTCACCTAATTTGTGTCCTACCATATCTTCAGTCACATATACAGGTACATGTTTTCTTCCGTCATATACTGCAAAAGTAAGTCCTATGAATGTTGGGAAGATTGTTGAACGACGAGACCAAGTTTTAATTACTTGTTTCTTTTCTTGTTCGTTCATTTTTTCAACTTTTGCTAATAAGTGGTGATCAGCGAATGGTCCTTTTTTTAAACTACGAGCCATTGTGTTATCTCCTTTCCGATACTTTGCATACTTAAGGTTTTGGCAAAGAGCACTTGCTCCTCACCAACTGACCTTTGTTTAATTTTATTATTTAGTTCTAGCACGTACGATAAATTTGTTTGAACGAGCTTTTTTAGAACGAGTTTTCTTACCAAGAGTAGGTTTACCCCATGGTGACATTGGTGATTTACGTCCGATTGAAGTACGTCCTTCACCACCACCGTGTGGGTGATCGTTCGGGTTCATAACAGATCCACGTACAGTTGGTCTTTTTACCCTAACCAACGAGTTCTACCGGCTTTACCGATATTTACTAGTCCGTGTTGTTCGTTACCAACTTCACCGATTGTAGCACGGCAAGTTGCTAAGATCATTCTTACTTCTCCTGATTTAAGACGTACTAATACGTATTTACCTTCTTTACCAAGTACTTGAGCACTTGCTCCAGCAGAACGTACTAATTGTCCACCTTTACCAGGTTTAAGTTCGATGTTGTGAATTAATGTCCCTACAGGGATGTTTGCTAGTGGTAATGCATTACCAACTTTAATATCAGCAGTTTCACCAGATACTAAGATTTGTCCTACTTTAAGTTCTTTAGGAGCGATGATGTATCTTTTTTCTCCATCTACGTAGTGTAATAGAGCGATGTTCGCTGAACGGTTTGGATCGTACTCGATAGTAGCAACTTTTGCTGGTACGTTGTCTTTATTTCTCTTGAAGTCAATAATACGGTATTGTTTTTTGTGTCCTCCACCGTGGTGACGAACTGTAATTTTACCTTGGTTATTTCTTCCCGCTTTTTTCGGTAGCGGCGCTAATAATGACTTTTCTGGTTTGTTAGTTGTAATTTCCGCGAAATCTAATGATGTCATGTTACGACGACCGTTAGTTATAGCTTTATATACTTTAATTGCCATTTGTCATTTTTCCTCCTTAATGGTATTTGTTATTCTTAAGCGAATAATCCTTCGATTGTTTGTCCTTCTGCTAACTTAACGATTGCTTTTCTACGTTTGTTAGTGTATCCACCGTATCTTCCAACACGACGGAATTTTGGTTTGTAGTTCATTACGTTTACTTTCTCAACTTTAACTCCGAAGATTTCTTCGATAGCTTGTTTAATTTGAGTTTTGTGAGCGCGTGTGTCTACTAGGAAAGTGTATTTATTTTCTTGCATTAATAAATAACTTTTTTCAGTTAGTACTGGGCGTTTGATAATATCGCGTGCTTCCATTATGCTAATACCTCCCCAACTTTTTCTACTGCATCTTTAGTGAATACAACTTTGTTGCTTCCTAAGATGTCTAATACGTTAAGACCAGTTGTTTCTACGAATTCAACTCCTGGAATATTTCTTCCTGATAAAACAGTATTTTCTTCTAGTTCAGTAACTACGAATAATACTTTTTTCTCTAGGCTAAGGTTTGATAACATTTCTTTAAAGTTTTTAGTTTTAATTGTATCAAATGATAAACTTTCTAATGCAAATACTTCGTTAGCTGCTACTTTAGAAGATAAAGCAGAACGTAATGCTAAACGACGCATTTTACGAGGCATTTTGAAGCTGTAGCTACGTGGTGTAGGTCCGAATACAATTCCACCTCCACGCCATTGTGGTGAACGGATAGATCCTTGACGAGCACGACCTGTTCCTTTTTGACGCCATGGTTTGCGACCACCACCTGAAACTTCAGAACGTCCTTTTGTTTTGTGTGTACCTTGACGAAGTGATGCTCTTTGTAAAGTTACAGCTTGGAATAAAACGTGTTGATTTGGTTCAATTCCGAATACTGCTTCATTAGCTTCAACTGCACCAACTTTAGTACCGTCTTGTTTAAATAAATCTAATTGTGGCATTATCTAATTTCCTCCTTCCGTATATTTTCCGATTATTTACCAGATTTAACTGCTGATTGGATTTTTACGAAGCTTTTCTTAGATCCTGGAATACATCCTTTAACTAGGATTAATCCATTTTCTACATCTACGCTTACGATTTCTAAGTTTTGAGTAGTAACTGTAACTCCACCCATTTGACCTGGTAATGCTTTACCTTTGAATACACGGTTAGGTGCTACAGGTCCCATTGACCCAGGACGACGGTGGTAACGAGAACCGTGAGCCATTGGTCCGCGGCTTTGTCCATGACGCTTGATTGCCCCTTGGAATCCTTTACCTTTACTTACTCCTGTTACGTCAACTAAGTCCCCTGCTGCAAAAATATCAACTTGGACTTCTTGACCTACTTCATAATTAGCAACTTCTGCATCTCTGATTTCGCGTACGAAACGTTTTGGAGCAGTGTTAGCTTTATCTGCGTGACCTTGTTCAGGTTTGTTCGCAACTTTTACTAAACGGTCTTTACGTTCTTTATCGTAAGGACGTTTATCGTCGAATCCTAATTGGATTGCGTTGTATCCTTCAACTTCTTCTGTTTTCTTTTGTAATACGACGTTACCTTTCGCTTCAACTACTGTTACTGGGATTAATTCTCCATTTTCAGCGAAGATTTGAGTCATACCTACTTTTCTTCCTAAGATACCTTTGGTCATCGAAAGTCACCTCCTATAATTATAATTTTAATTCGATGTCAACACCTGATGGTAAGTTTAAGCTGATTAAAGCGTCAACTGTTTTTTGTGTTGGTTCAATAATATCGATTAGGCGTTTGTGTGTACGTTGTTCGAATTGTTCACGGCTATCTTTGTAAATGTGAACTGAACGTAAGATTGTGTATACTGCTTTTTCCGTTGGTAATGGAATTGGTCCAGAAACTTTTGCTCCAGAACGTTTTGCAGTTTCAACAATTTTCTCTGCACTTTGATCTACTAATCTGTGATCATATCCTTTAAGACGAATACGAATTTTTTGTTTTGCCATCATTTCTCCTCCTATACATTTATTCGCCGCTATCTAGTAGCGACTTCTCCACGAAAGTTCTCCAGCACGCCATGCCATGGCAAAGCGGCCGGGCGTGTCAGTAACCTTTCGCTTCAACGCAAGTCTTTTGCAAGACCAACATTTATTATTATACATGGTTAAAGCATATAATGCAAGAGTTTTGACGAAAAAATTTTAAAAAAATTTATGAATATGTTTTCTATTTTTTTATACTTTTTTCTTTAGCTAATATAGAATATATTATATAGAAGAAAAAATTATTTTTCTCCTCGAAAAATAAAAAAACTTAGAGTTTTTTTTGACCCTAAGTTTTTTTCGTTTATTTATTTTATTTTTAACGGTAAAAATATTGTATTGAATTTCTAAATCAGAAGATAGTAAATGAGATACTTTACAACGAAGTTTAATATTATCTAAAACTCCTTGTCTATCCCCCTGCTGCTAGTTGTTCCTCTGTTCTATCCACATGAACGTTAACTACAATTTTTTTCTATTATCATAGTCAACAACTAATTCAGTTTCAATAACTAAGTCTACTAATTCGTATGCTCTGAAGAAATATCCTTTTGCACACATACTAACGCATCCATTGTATGCTGTAGCAAATGATCCATTGGACCATCTTTACTTTCTTCTATAAACATTTTATATTCTCCACCAAGAGGTGTCGTTGCGTATGAAGTAAAACCTTCTTTAATTTTTTTAAATTAGACGTATACATAACAGTCTCCCTTTGTATATTTGATTTTAAGATTTCTCTTAATAAGTTTATTATACTCTTCTGAATAATTTTTGTACACTATTTATTCTCGACAATTTCTTTAACTGTTTCAACTAAATCTACATCTTTATATTTATAATCCACTCCTGAGAAGTCCATATATTTTGTAATATCATTTGTTTGTAAGATTAATGTTGCTCCCGATGCTACTGCTCCTAAGGCACCTGGACGTGAATCTTCTATAGCTATAGAATTACTTATATCCGCTCCTAACTTCTCAGCAGCTAACAAATAAATATCTGGAGCAGGTTTTGGATTACTTACTTCCTCTTTTGTTGCAATAACAGAAATATATTTCTCAAAACCTTTTCTTTGTAGCCCAGTTTCTATATGCTCTCTCTTCCCATTTGATGCGACTGCCATCTTAATTCCTTTATTATACAGATATTCCATAAGTTCCGCAATACCTGGTAATACAGGTGCATTATGATAATTATCTAGAATACGCTTAGTAATCTCCGCTTCAAACTTATCGTAATCGTCACTAGACATTCCATATCTTTCATTATAGTATTTCTTACTTGTTTCTTCATTCGTTCCCGAAACATTTTTTATATAGTCCATCTTATCTAATTTTTTACCTAATACTTCTTCCGTTAAGTCACGCATGTTTTCATAGTAAACTTTTTCTGTATCTACTATCGTTCCATCAAAATCAAATATTACCGCCTCTAATTTTTTCACTTTATTTCTCCTTTTTTTCTATTTAAACATATATTTACTATTTTATAATGTATTTACTAAAAATTCAAAAATTATTTGGACGAAATAAAGAGCAACTTTGAAACTGAAACTTCAATTCCACCTAGTTGCTCCTATTTATATTTTTCGATATTTATAGCAAAAAGTACTATTATACTATTCAAATCTTACTAGTTTTTTTCAGCTTTTAACTCTTACAGATGGTCTTCCATCTTTTTTTCTTTTTTTACCTAGTGCAATTAACATCACAGGCACTAAGTTTTCCTCTAACTCAAATAGTTCGGCAACTTTATCTCTCATAAATCCACCAATAATATTAGTGTCATACCCTTTAGCATAAGCTATATTAGTAAATTGCATCGTCCATAATCCACAATCAAAGTAAATACCTTCTCTATTTTTATCAACTGGAATTTTTTCTAATTGAGGAACCATACCTTTTTCAAAGCCATCTTTAACTTCTTGAGTCATATAACCTTTTTTTCTACAGCCTCACCATATATTTCATCAAACTTATTATAGTAGTTTAAATCCCCTAGTACGATAATCATCGCAGCAGAAGTATCATTTTGAATTTTATTGTAGTTAGCACTACCTAACTTCTCTTTTCCTTCCGGAGTATCTACAACAATATATCTCCAAGGTTGCAGGTTACAAGATGAAGGAGCAATATTTGCCTCATCTAACATCTTTATAATTTCTTCACGTTTAATTTTAACATCAGTATCAAAAATACTTAACTGATTTTTCTTCCTTTTATCACTTCAAAAAAACTCTGGATTTTTTTCTTACCTAATAGTGCATTAAAAAAAGTTTCTCACTTATCTTCTCCTTCTATAAATCTATTTTTATATATTCTCTCCGTAAAAATCACCTTCTGATCTTAAACAACTTGTAAATTATACTATACTTGATAATTTCTATCAACTAATACAGCTTATAATATAAAAATTAAACAAGTAGCCAATAATATCTCAATTAGCTACTTGCTTTTAAACAATAATTTTATATCGCAATAATGGGGCTGACCCAAAAAGTTCTAAAAATTTAACAAAGTTCATATGAAAACTCATAGACGCAGTGGTTTATTGATATCTAAAAATTGCTTTAGGAAAGCTTTTTAGATATCTAATAAATCAGTGCGAAAGCGACTCAACAAAAATCTTGTTTCTTCGAAATCACGATTTTTGAGTCACTCTCATCGAATTTTTCCACTATAAAATTTATCATAATTTTTCTATTTCCCTAATAATATATCCAAGATCATCTTCGGTTTAGTTACCATAAGCAGATGATCCGACTCCTCTATTTGTGTATAATTCATCCCTATTAACTTAAAGTAAGAAAAAACCGTAAGTTTATTAAATACATTCCTACTTCTTTTTAATAGTTCTAAATTATCTACCCCCGCATACAAAGATAAATAATCATACTCTGTTTGCGAGTTCGGCCTCACCATATATTCACTACCTTCTTTTCTGAGTTTTCTTAGGATTAACTCCACCAAAAACTCGTCTTTCATCTCTTCTACACTAAGTGTCTTTGATAGATATTCTTCTTTACTAGTGAACTTTATCTCTGGTTCAAAATATGTTTTTAACACCGATTCAGGAGGTATAGGTTCTAAGCCCTCAATGATAATTAAATTAACACCATCAAGGTATTCACTAAAAAAATCTCTAAACCATTAAGTAAAACGACCGTACCATAAGAAGCAGTTATAATATAACCTCCTCTTCTTACTCTTGTCATTTTTATTTAAAAGTACCTGCTCAATTTCTTTTTTTGATATAGATTTAAAACTCTCTTCGGTAAATTCAATAAAATCAAAGGTTTGGTCTGGCATATTTTCTAAGACTCTCGCCCAAATATATCTATCCCAACCTAGTGGATTAATAAATAAGATATCTGTCATTATAATCATCCTTTCAAATATCTACACTAGAATCCTAATTCATTACCAAAATCCTCTAATTTATTTACAAGTATCGCCCCCTCTTTAATGTACTCGTTCATTGCATAACTCATCTTATCGCCAAATTTTCCCGGTAGGCAGAATACATCAGAACCTACATCTAAAGCGAAATCCACCGTCCTTTGCGTTCCACTTCTCTTTGCCGCTTCCGTCACTAAAAGAGCACATGACAACCCAGCAACAAGCCTATTTCGTTCTAAAAACTTATATTTCCTTATAGGCGAAGTAGGAAAATACTCAGATATAATAAGATGGTTTCGTTCTAACTCCTTATAGAGCTTATAACTTTGTTCTGGATAAATAATATTGTGCCCATGAGCTATTACACCTATAGTGTATCCTTTACTTTTTAAAGCCCCCTCATGAGCAAGGCTATCAACCCCAATCGCAAGACCACTTACTATCACAAAATTATTCATCACTAAATACGGCACTATACTATCGAGAGCTTCTTTCGAATACGAGGTATTATTTCTACTACCTACTATAGAAATCTTTCTCCTAAACAGTAGCAGATCTTTATTACCTCTATAAAAGATAACATACGGATAATCATAAACCCTAAAAAGTTCCTTAGGATAATGAACATCATCACAAAAACATATAGTTCACATTATAAAAATTCAAAATAACTCTCGAAATCAAAGTCCATATTATTATGAAGTTTGGTATAGATTTCCTCAGCATTATCTCCAAAAATACACAGATAACTCCGGTATAGATAATTCTAAAATCTTCTCTATGCCATTTAAATCTTTAAACACCCTATGCATCTTTAAAGTTGTAACTTTCTCTATAGCTATTAAAGAAAGCAACACCCTTTTTTTGTTCATCTGTAAAACTCTCAATATACTCCCCCATAATTTTGTCCTCTTACTTATCATTTTCTACTAATAAAGCATAATACGCTTTGAATACTTTTTAAGAAAAATTTCCCTTGTTGAACATTGTTAATATAAATACTATCTTTAAACTCTATAATATTACTCATTATTCTTATAAGCTCAGAATAACTTTTTACCTTCTTTATAGAATCTATACATTAATCCTTGCCAATAGACAAGCGGCGTTCTAATAAGTACCTGTTCTAACATGTTAACACCAATTACTTCAGGAATATTATTCAACTCTATATGTTGATTATAAAACATACTTAAAAACTTTATTTTTTTTACAGTTTTATCGAATTTAATTTGTTCGTAGACATAATTTTCAACATCTGATGGATATAACTTCGACGTTAAATCTTTATCGAGTAATTTCAAATCAAGCGGCACATCAAACTCATCAATACTTAATGAAGTTTTTTTATACAAACAGCGTTACGTTTTTTTAGATTATGCGCCCAGATTTGATAGAATTCAAATTTTTTTATTTGTATTATCCCAACCGTAAAAGAACACTTTCCCTTGATAATAATTCAAAAAAATTATCCACAAATGGCGAATATCTAATATAACTTATACCATCATAACTTTTTTTAATTCTTTTTATAAATTTATTTGTATCAATTAACCAGATTAACTTCAATCCAGCTTTCATATATCCTCTTGTTCTAGCTTTAATAAGATCAAAAGGAATAACCGATCTTTTGATACTCAAAAAGCTATGCTATTATCTTTAATAAACACATCCGCTATTTGAATATCATTATTTTCCCCTGTTTTAAAAAAATATGTTCGACTTCCACATTACGATATTTTTTTCTAAAATGTTCATAAAGATCTTTCTTCGCTTCTAGATGTTCACTACTCTCCTTCTTATAAGTTTCAAACTCACAAGAACAATTTTTTTAGCATGAGCAAAAATGCGATTGAATCTTCACACCTTTTTTTGAAAATTACTTTTTCCCCCACATATCGGACAGTGATACTCTTTATTCTTTTCTATATCCTTATCCAACGCATTAAAAAAACTTCGTCTTTACTATCGTATGCTACGTACATAATATTTCTCCTCTATTTTTTTCTGTACTACAATTACAAACTACTTCTAACGCCTTTTTATTCAATTGTTAATTTATTTTAAATACCTATATTTTTCTATAAACAGAATCATCAACTTCTACTTCTATAAAAATTCGTAAAGATCTATCCACGTAATCTCATTTTTCATGATTATCACTGTCTACTAAGTAAATCTTACTACCCTTCTCACAAAGATAAAAGTTTTTTTCTGTCTATCATACATCCCTTGCATAAAGTCCATATCCTCTTCTAAAGAAAAAGTCAAGACATCTTTTATACCAAGGTACCTTCGCATGTTTTTTTTACCTCTACTACACGATCGTATTTACTTGCGTTCATAATATCTCCTCCTTCATAATTTTTCCCCTTTATCAAACTTATATTACCTTTTTACAAACTAAAAGCTCCAAATCTATCGTAATTTCTTTTTAGTTTATCTATATCAGCGTCTGTGATTACTTTAGAAAATGTCAAAGGTGTCATCTTTAGAAAAACTTGCTGCCTGCATCTGTGTTAATTCAAATGTATCACTTACCGTTATCCTCTCCACGATAGTACAATTCTCCTCGATTAGACTTACAGTATCACTATTCGTATATTCCTTACCACCAACCAACTCTCTAATCTCCCTTAGATAATTAGCATTCGGAATAACCTTAATCAAATACCCTTCATCTCCAAGCACTCTGAAAAACTCTTCATAATTCGCCGGTGTTAATATATTCAAGATACACGAAACACTGCCATCTTTGAATGGAAGATTAGCTAGGTTAGCAACCATATATGGATTCAATTTATCCTCTTTAACAGCTAGTTCTATCGCATCCTTACTATTGTCTAGGACCATAAAAAAATATTTCTCGGGAAATATCGTCTTTAACTTCTTGATGTAATAACCCTCTCCACATCCAATATCCAGTACAATACCTTTAGCATATTTTTTTCAACTAAACTTTGGATATTTTTTTAAAAATATTCGCATAAAAAAATCATTACCAAAAACTTCACTACGAGCTCTAAACAGCTCTTCACTATATTTTTGTAGGTTTATAATTATTTATTAAATGAATATATCCTTTTTTTAGAAAAAAATCATAACGATGATTATTACTACAAACCAAACTAATATTCTCTATACAAGATTCTGATAAACATTTTTGGACAAAGGTATATTTTTTTCTTGATTAAACTTCTTTATTACATTCTCTATTTTCATTAAAAACGCCTCTATACTTTCTAAGTTTATTGTATCAAATTTCCTTCAATATTGATAGCTAAAACAGCTAAAAATATTAGAAAATTTCATTTTTTTCAGTTTTCTTCAAAACTTTATTTTTTTATTAGCTAATTACCGATTTCATTCCACTATTTTAAAACAAAAAAATGACGACAGCTTTCCTCAGAATATTTTTTTATCGTCATTATATTTACATATTAATATTTTTTTATTATTTTATACGGGAGTAACTCATAAATCTTGATTTCGTCGAGCCACTTTCCACAGTGGTTTATTAGTTATCCAAAAAGCTATTATTAAGCAAATTAATATATCAATAAAACCTTGCATCTATGAGTTTTATATAAACTTTTAAAAAATTTAAGATCTTTGTATTAACCCTAATATATTAAAAACGTTATTTCTTTTTTCGCTCTCTTAACTCTTTAAAAAAATTCTTCATCAGCATAGAGCACTCTTCTTCAAGCACCCCAGAGATAACCTTAGCCTGATGATTAAATTTATTCTCACCTACCAAATCAATACAACTACCACAACAACCATATTTAGGGTCACTCGCACCATAAATAACATTTTCAACTCTAGCTTGAACAATGGCGCCACTGCACATAACACAAGGCTCTACAGTAGTATACAAAAAAACTATTATCAAGTCTCCAAAAAAACCTTGCTTCTCGCAACCTTCTTTAATAACTAACATCTCTGCATGATTCAACGCCTGTTGATTTTCTTCACGAGTATTATGAGCCTTCGCAATAACCTTATCATCAACAACTAGCACAGCTCCTATTGGGACTTCTCCTTTAGCGTAAGCTCTCCGCGCTTCTTCTAATGCCAACTCCATATAATATGAATGATTTTTCCACATCACTACATCCTTCCACAAATACTTTTTTTCAATTAATTATATCATATTTAGAAATCATTGGGGGCAAATAAGAGATAATATAGGAATTGTTTTGCCTCCTGAATTTCAAAAAGTCAGAATCTCTGTAATTTAACCATTTTTAATATCAATACAAATTTTAATTTCTATATCGTCTCTTCCTGAGACTGACCCAAAAAAATTCAAATTTTAACAATTAGGATACTCAAGATATAAAAAAAGTAATACCTTGTAAGACAAAAAAAGCCCTCAAACAAAAAGGTAAAGTAGAATCTCAAATGAAAAATATTAGATGAAATACGAGCATACAATGGAACATTCATTACTTCTTTTATATTTTTTTATTATAAAGGAAGTTATGTTCAGAAGTTGGATACCTTGTTATTGGACGCTTACTTACAAACAACGAAAAAAAGCCCTCGAAAAAAATTTCGAGAGCTTTTTACTATACTTAAAGATTTATTATAATCTTTAAATTAGTTTTTTTGTCGTTTTTACGACGTCTTGCTGCTGCAAGCAATCCACCTAGGATTCCTAATCCTAATCCTGCTAATCCAGTATTAGTTTCAGTTGTACCTGTGTTAGCTAAACGTTGTCCTAATTTTGTATTTGTACCTTGTGCATTAGAATTTCCGTTTGTTTCGCTAGTACCATTGTTAGCAGGGTTTCCTGGTAATGTTGGAACTTCTTTTTGTCTAAAGATATCTTTAGCTACAATTGTGTAAACTTTACCATCTTTAGTAATTACAGTTGCATTTCCTGCTTTGTCGAAGATAACTTCTTCTACATCAGCATTTGCTCCTTTTAATCTTAGCTTTTGCAGCTTCTTTTTCTGCATCTGTTAAGTTATTGAAGTCTACTACTGTTTCTTTTTCGAAGTCAAGGTTGATGTTTTCACCATTATTCTTAGCTGCAATATCTTCAACATCTTTAACTAATTGAGTTGCTGGAATTGTTGCTGTTTTTCCTTCTGGTGTTGTCACTGTTGCGTTTCCTTTATCGTCTACTACTACAGTTGATCCTGGATTTACTGCTTTAACTGATTCTTTAACTTTTTCAATTTCATCAGCTGTTAATTTAGCTTTATCTCCAACTAACACTCTAGTTGCTGGTGTGTTAATGTCATTTCCTGCATTTGCTTTTACCTGCATCTGTTTCTGACTTAGTTACATCTGTTGCTGGAATTACTGCTGTCTTACCTTCTGGTGTTGTTACTGTTGCGTTTCCTTTATCGTCTACTACAACTTTTAGATCCTGGATTTACATCCTCTACTGCTTTCTTAACTTTTTGCTTTTTTTCTTCATCTGTTAATTTAGCTGGATCTTTTAACCTCTGTCTTAGCCGCTGGTGTGTTAATGTCGTTTCCTGCATTAGCTTTACCTGCATCTGTTTCTGACTTAGTTACGTCTGCCGCTGGAATTACCGCTGTTTTTTTCCTTCTGGTGTTGTTACTGTTGCGTTTCCTTTATCGTCTACTACAACTTTTGGATCCTGGATTTACAGCTTTAACTTTATCTTCGATTGCTTTCTTCTCAGCATCTGTAAGTTTGTCTGGGTTTTGTTACTGCAGTTTTGTCTGCTGGTTTAACGATGTCGTTTCCTGCATTTGCTTTACCTGCATCTGTTTCTGACTTAGTTACGTCTGTTGCTGGAATTACTGCTGTCTTACCTTCTGGTGTTGTTACTGTTGCGTTTCCTTTATCGTCTACTACAACTTTAGATCCTGGATTTACAGCTTTAACTTTGTCTTCGATCGCTTTCTTCTCTTCTGGAGTTAAGTTAGCTGGATCTTTTACTACAGCTTTATCTGCTGGTGTGTTAATGTCGTTTCCTGCATTTGCTTTTACCTGCATCTGTTTCTGACTTAGTTACGTCCGTTGCTGGAATTACTGCTGTCTTACCTTCTGGTGTTGTTACAGTTGCGTTTCCTTTATCGTCTACTACAACTTTAGATCCTGGGTTTTACAGCTTTAACTTTGTCTTCGATCGCTTTCTTCTCTTCTGGAGTTAAGTTAGCTGGATCTTTTACCTCTGTCTTAGCCGCTGGTTTAACAATGTCATTTCCTGCATTTGCTTTTACCTGCATCTGTTTCTGACTTAGTTACGTCTGTTGCTGGAATTACTGCTGTCTTACCTTCTGGTGTTGTTACTGTTGCATTTCCTTTATCGTCTACTACAACTTTAGATCCTGGATTTACATCCTCTACTGCTTTCTTAACTTTTGCTTTTTCTTCATCTGTTAATTTAGCTGGATCTTTTACTACAGCTTTATCCGCTGGTGTATTAATGTCATTTCCTGCATTCGGCTTAGCTGGTGTTGTTGCTTTCGCTGGTTCACTTGGTTGTGATACATTTCCTGCTGGATCTGTTGCTTTCGCTATTACTCCACCATCTGGTAATTCTTTCGTTGGTGTGATTGTAGCTTTTCCATTTTCGTCTGCTACTCCTTCACCAAGCTTGTGACCATCTTTATCAAATAACTCAACTTTAGATCCTGGTTCTGCTGTTACTTCAACTGGTGTCTTAGTTCCTGCTTTATCTGTTAAGTCTGTTTTGATTTCTGGTTTAGCTGGTGCTTTTGTATCTTCTGTTGCTTTTGCTGGTGTGCTTGCTTCTGATACATTTCCTGCTGGGTCTGTTGCTTTCGCTATTACTTCTCCTGCTGGAAGTTTTTTCGTTGGTGTGATTGTAGCTTTTCCGTTTTCGTCTGCTACTCCTTCACCAATCTTGTTACCATCTTTATCAAATAACTCAACTTTAGATCCTGGTTCTGCTGTTACTTCAACTGGTGTCTTAGTTCCTGCTTTATCTGTTAAGTCTGTTTTGATTTCTGGTTTAGCTGGTGCTTTTGTATCTTCTGTTGCTTTTGCTGGTGTGCTTGCTTCTGATACATTTCCTGCTGGGTCTGTTGCTTTCGCTATTACTTCTCCTGCTGGAAGTTTTTTTCGTTGGTGTGATTGTAGCTTTTCCGTTTTCGTCTGCTACTCCTTCACCAATCTTGTTACCATCTTTATCAAATAACTCAACTTTTAGATCCTGGTTCTGCTGTTACTTCAACTGGTGTCTTAGTTCCTGCTTTATCTGTTGGGATCTGTTTTTGATTTCTGGTTTAGCTGGTGCTTTTGTATCTTCTGTTGCTTTTTGCTGGTGTGCTTGCTTCTGATACATTTCCTGCTGGGTCTGTTGCTTTCGCTGTTACCTCTCCTGCTGGAAGTTTTTTCGTTGGTGTGATTGTAGCTTTTCCGTTTTCGTCTGCTACTCCTTCACCAATCTTGTTACCATCTTTATCAAATAACTCAACTTTTAGATCCTGGTTCTGCACTAACTTCAACTGGTGTCTTAGTTCCTGCTTTATCTGTTAAATCTGTTTTGATTTCTGGTTTAGCTGGTGCTTTTGTATCTTCTGTTGCTTTTGCTGGTGTGCTTTGCTTCTGATACATTTCCTGCTGGATCTGTTGCTTTCGCTGTTACTTCTCCTGCTGGAAGTTTTTTTTCGTTGGTGTGATTGTAGCTTTTTCCGTTTTCATCTGCTACTCCTTCACCAATCTTGTTACCATCTTTATCAAATAACTCAACTTTAGATCCTGGTTCTGCTGTTACTTCAACTGGTGTCTTAGTTCCTGCTTTATCTGTTGGGATCTGTTTTTGATTTCTGGTTTAGCTGGTGCTTTTGTATCTTCTGTTGCTTTTGCTGGTGTGCTTGCTTCTGATACATTTCCTGCTGGATCTGTTGCTTTTCGCTGTTACTTCTCCTGCTGGAAGTTTTTTCGTTGGTGTAATTGTAGCTTTTCCATTTTCGTCTGCTACTCCTTCACCAATCTTGTTACCATCTTTATCAAATAACTCAACTTTTAGATCCTGGTTCTGCTGTTACTTCAACTGGTGTCTTAGTTCCTGCTTTATCTGTTGGGATCTGTTTTGATTTCTGGTTTAGCTGGTGCTTTTGTATCTTCTGTTGCTTTTGCTGGTGTGCTTGCTTCTGATACATTTCCTGCTGGATCTGTTGCTTTCGCTGTTACGTCTCCTGCTGGAAGTTTTTTCGTTGGTGTAATTGTAGCTTTTCCATTTTCGTCTGCTACTCCTTCACCAATCTTGTTACCATCTTTATCAAATAACTCAACTTTAGATCCTGGTTCTGCTGTTACTTCAACTGGTGTCTTAGTTCCTGCTTTATCTGTTAGATCTGTTTTGATTTCTGGTTTAGCTGGTGCTTTTGTATCTTCTGTTGCTTTTTCTGGTGCACTTGGTTCTGATACATTTCCTGCTGGGTCTGTTGCTTTCGCTGTTACATCTCCTGCTGGAAGTTCTTTCGTTGGTGTGATTGTAGCTTTTACCATTTTCGTCTGCTACTCCTTCACCAATCTTGTTACCATCTTTATCAAATAACTCAACTTTAGATCCTGGTTCTGCTGTTACTTCAACTGGTGTCTTAGTTCCTGCTTTATCTGTTGAGATCTGTTTTTGATTTCTGGTTTAGCTGGTGCTTTTGTATCTTCTGTTGCTTTTTTTCCGGTGAGCTTGGTTCTGATACATTTCCTGCTGGGTCTGTTGCTTTTCGCTGTTACGTCTCCTGCTGGAAGTTCTTTCGTTGGTGTGATTGTAGCTTTTCCGTTTTCGTCTGCTACTCCTTCACCAATCTTGTTACCATCTTTATCAAATAACTCAACTTTAGATCCTGGTTCTGCTGTTACTTCAACTGGTGTCTTAGTTCCTGCTTTATCTGTTAGATCTGTTTTTGATTTCTGGTTTTAGCTGGTGCTTTTGTATCTTCTGTTGCTTTTTCCGGTGAGCTTGGTTCTGATACATTTCCTGCTGGGTCTGTTGCTTTCGCTGTTACGTCTCCTGCTGGAAGTTCTTTCGTTGGTGTGATTGTAGCTTTTCCGTTTTCGTCTGCTACTCCTTCACCAATCTTGTTACCATCTTTATCAAATAACTCAACTTTAGATCCTGGTTCTGCTGTTACTTCAACTGGTGTCTTAGTTCCTGCTTTATCTGTTAGATCTGTTTTGATTTCTGGTTTAGCTGGTGCTTTTGTATCTTCTGTTGCTTTTTCTGGTGCACTTGGTTGTGATACATTTCCTGCTGGGTCTGTTGCTTTCGCTGTTACATCTCCTGCTGGAAGTTCTTTCGTTGGTGTGATTGTAGCTTTACCATTTTCGTCTGCTACTCCTTCACCAATCTTGTTACCATCTTTATCAAATAACTCAACTTTAGATCCTGGTTCTGCTGTTACTTCAACTGGTGTCTTAGTTCCTGCTTTATCTGTTAAGTCTGTTTTGATTTCTGGTTTAGCTGGTGCTTTTGTATCTTCTGTTGCTTTTTCTGGTGCACTTGGTTCTGATACATTTCCTGCTGGGTCTGTTGCTTTCGCTGTTACATCTCCTGCTGGAAGTTCTTTCGTTGGTGTGATTGTAGCTTTACCATTTTCGTCTGCTACTCCTTCACCAATCTTGTTACCATCTTTATCGAATAACTCAACTTTAGATCCTGGTTCTGCTGTTACTTCAACTGGTGTCTTAGTTCCTGCTTTATCTGTTAGATCTGTTTTGATTTCTGGTTTTAGCTGGTGCTTTTTGTATCTTCTGTTGCTTTTTTTCCGGTGCACTTGGTTGTGATACATTTCCTGCTGAATCTGTTGCTTTCGCTGTTACGTCTCCTGCTGGAAGTTCTACTGTTGGTGTGATTGTAGCTTTTCCATCTTTTTCCTGCTACTCCTTCACCAATCTTGTTACCATCTTTATCAAATAACTCAACTTTAGATCCTGGTTCTGCTGTTACTTCAACTGGTGTCTTAGTTCCTGCTTTATCTGTTAAGTCTGTTTTGATTTCTGGTTTAGATGGTGCTTTTGTATCTTCTGTTGCTTTTTCTGGTGCACTTGGTTGTGATACATTTCCTGCTGGATCTGTTGCTTTTCGCTGTTACGTCTCCTGCTGGAAGTTCTACTGTTGGTGTGATTGTAGCTTTTTCCATCTTTTCCTGCTACTCCTTCACCAATCTTGTTACCATCTTTATCAAATAACTCTACTTTTAGATCCTGGTGTTGCTGTTACTTCAACTGGTGTCTTAGTTCCTGCTTTTCCTGTTAAGTCTGTTTTGATTTCTGGTTTTGATGGTGTTGTTGTATCTTTTGTTGGCGTTGCTTTTGCTGGTGTGCTTGCTTCTGATACTTTTCCTGCTGGAGTTGTTTCTTTTGCTGTTACGTCTCCTGCTGGAAGTTCTTTCGTTGGTGTGATTGTAGCTTTTTCCATCTTTTCCTGCTACTCCTTCACCAATCTTGTTACCATCTTTATCAAATAACTCTACTTTAGATCCTGGTGTTGCTGTTACTTCAACTGGTGTCTTAGTTCCTGCTTTTTCCTGTTAAGTCTGTTTTTAATTTCTGGTTTTGATGGTGTTGTTGTATCTTTTGTTGGCGTTGCTTTTTGCTGGTGTGCTTGCTTCTGATACTTTTCCTGCTGGAGTTGTTTCTTTTTGCTGTTACGTCTCCTGCTGGAAGTTCTTTCGTTGGTGTGATTGTAGCTTTTCCATCTTTTTCCTGCTACTCCTTCACCAATCTTGTTACCATCTTTATCAAATAACTCTACTTTTAGATCCTGGTGTTGCTGTTACTTCAACTGGTGTCTTAGTTCCTGCTTTTTCCTGTTAAGTCTGTTTTAATTTCTGGTTTTGATGGTGTTGTTGTATCTTTTGTTGGCGTTGCTTTTGCTGGTGTGCTTGCTTCTGATACTTTTCCTGCTGGAGTTGTTTCTTTTTGCTGTTACGTCTCCTGCTGGAAGTTCTTTCGTTGGTGTGATTGTAGCTTTTCCATCTTTTCCTGCTACTCCTTCACCAATCTTGTTACCATCTTTATCAAATAACTCTACTTTAGATCCTGGTGTTGCTGTTACTTCAACTGGTGTCTTAGTTCCTGCTTTTCCTGTTAGGTCTGTTTTGATTTCTGGTTTTGATGGTGTTGTTGTATCTTTTGTTGGCGTTGCTTTTGCTGGTGTGCTTGCTTCTGATACTTTTCCTGCTGGAGTTGTTTCTTTTTGCTGTTACGTCTCCTGCTGGAAGTTCTTTCGTTGGTGTGATTGTAGCTTTTTCCATCTTTTCCTGCTACTCCTTCACCAATCTTGTTACCATCTTTATCAAATAACTCTACTTTTAGATCCTGGTGTTGCTGTTACTTCAACTGGTGTCTTAGTTCCTGCTTTTTCCTGTTAAGTCTGTTTTAATTTCTGGTTTTGATGGTGTTGTTGTATCTTTTGTTGGCGTTGCTTTTTGCTGGTGTGCTTGCTTCTGATACTTTTCCTGCTGGAGTTGTTTCTTTTGCTGTTACGTCTCCTGCTGGAAGTTCTTTCGTTGGTGTGATTGTAGCTTTTCCATCTTTTTCCTGCTACTCCTTCACCAATCTTGTTACCATCTTTATCAAATAACTCTACTTTTAGATCCTGGTGTTGCTGTTACTTCAACTGGTGTCTTAGTTCCTGCTTTTCCTGTTAAGTCTGTTTTAATTTCTGGTTTTTGATGGTGTTGTTGTATCTTTTGTTGGCGTTGCTTTTTGCTGGTGTGCTTGCTTCTGATACTTTTCCTGCTGGAGTTGTTTCTTTTTGCTGTTACGTCTCCTGCTGGAAGTTCTTTCGTTGGTGTGATTGTAGCTTTTCCATCTTTTCCTGCTACTCCTTCACCAATCTTGTTACCATCTTTATCAAATAACTCTACTTTTAGATCCTGGTGTTGCTGTTACTTCAACTGGTGTCTTAGTTCCTGCTTTTTCCTGTTAAGTCTGTTTTTAATTTCTGGTTTTGATGGTGTTGTTGTATCTTTTTGTTGGCGTTGCTTTTTGCTGGTGTGCTTGCTTCTGATACTTTTCCTGCTGGAGTTGTTTCTTTTGCTGTTACGTCTCCTGCTGGAAGTTCTTTCGTTGGTGTGATTGTAGCTTTTCCATCTTTTCCTGCTACTCCTTCACCAATCTTGTTACCATCTTTATCAAATAACTCTACTTTAGATCCTGGTGTTGCTGTTACTTCAACTGGTGTCTTAGTTCCTGCTTTTCCTGTTAGGTCTGTTTTGATTTCTGGTTTTGATGGTGTTGTTGTATCTTTTGTTGGCGTTGCTTTTGCTGGTGTGCTTGCTTCTGATACTTTTCCTGCTGGAGTTGTTTCTTTTGCTGTTACGTCTCCTGCTGGAAGTTCTTTCGTTGGTGTGATTGTAGCTTTTCCATCTTTTCCTGCTACTCCTTCACCAATCTTGTTACCATCTTTATCAAATAACTCTACTTTAGATCCTGGTGTTGCTGTTACTTCAACTGGTGTCTTAGTTCCTGCTTTTTCCTGTTAAGTCTGTTTTTAATTTCTGGTTTTGATGGTGTTGTTGTATCTTTTTGTTGGCGTTGCTTTTGCTGGTGTGCTTGCTTCTGATACTTTTCCTGCTGGAGTTGTTTCTTTTTGCTGTTACGTCTCCTGCTGGAAGTTCTTTCGTTGGTGTGATTGTAGCTTTTCCATCTTTTCCTGCTACTCCTTCACCAATCTTGTTACCATCTTTATCAAATAACTCTACTTTTAGATCCTGGTGTTGCTGTTACTTCAACTGGTGTCTTAGTTCCTGCTTTTTCCTGTTAAGTCTGTTTTTAATTTCTGGTTTTTGATGGTGTTGTTGTATCTTTTGTTGGCGTTGCTTTTGCTGGTGTGCTTGCTTCTGATACTTTTCCTGCTGGAGTTGTTTCTTTTGCTGTTACGTCTCCTGCTGGAAGTTCTTTCGTTGGTGTGATTGTAGCTTTTCCATCTTTTCCTGCTACTCCTTCACCAATCTTGTTACCATCTTTATCAAATAACTCTACTTTAGATCCTGGTGTTGCTGTTACTTCAACTGGTGTCTTAGTTCCTGCTTTTCCTGTTAAGTCTGTTTTAATTTCTGGTTTTGATGGTGTTGTTGTATCTTTTGTTGGCGTTGCTTTTGCTGGTGTGCTTGCTTCTGATACTTTTCCTGCTGGAGTTGTTTCTTTTGCTGTTACGTCTCCTGCTGGAAGTTCTTTCGTTGGTGTGATTGTAGCTTTTCCATCTTTTCCTGCTACTCCTTCACCAATCTTGTTACCATCTTTATCAAATAACTCTACTTTAGATCCTGGTGTTGCTGTTACTTCAACTGGTGTCTTAGTTCCTGCTTTTTCCTGTTAGGTCTGTTTTGATTTCTGGTTTTGATGGTGTTGTTGTATCTTTTGTTGGCGTTGCTTTTTGCTGGTGTGCTTGCTTCTGATACTTTTCCTGCTGGAGTTGTTTCTTTTGCTGTTACGTCTCCTGCTGGAAGTTCTTTCGTTGGTGTGATTGTAGCTTTTTCCATCTTTTTCCTGCTACTCCTTCACCAATCTTGTTACCATCTTTATCAAATAACTCTACTTTTAGATCCTGGTGTTGCTGTTACTTCAACTGGTGTCTTAGTTCCTGCTTTTTCCTGTTAAGTCTGTTTTAATTTCTGGTTTTGATGGTGTTGTTGTATCTTTTGTTGGCGTTGCTTTTGCTGGTGTGCTTGCTTCTGATACTTTTCCTGCTGGAGTTGTTTCTTTTGCTGTTACGTCTCCTGCTGGAAGTTCTTTCGTTGGTGTGATTGTAGCTTTTCCATCTTTTCCTGCTACTCCTTCACCAATCTTGTTACCATCTTTATCAAATAACTCTACTTTAGATCCTGGTGTTGCTGTTACTTCAACTGGTGTCTTAGTTCCTGCTTTTCCTGTTAAGTCTGTTTTAATTTCTGGTTTTGATGGTGTTGTTGTATCTTTTGTTGGCGTTGCTTTTGCTGGTGTGCTTGCTTCTGATACTTTTCCTGCTGGAGTTGTTTCTTTTGCTGTTACGTCTCCTGCTGGAAGTTCTTTCGTTGGTGTGATTGTAGCTTTTCCATCTTTTCCTGCTACTCCTTCACCAATCTTGTTACCATCTTTATCAAATAACTCTACTTTAGATCCTGGTGTTGCTGTTACTTCAACTGGTGTCTTAGTTCCTGCTTTTTCCTGTTAGGTCTGTTTTGATTTCTGGTTTTGATGGTGTTGTTGTATCTTTTGTTGGCGTTGCTTTTTGCTGGTGTGCTTTGCTTCTGATACTTTTCCTGCTGGAGTTGTTTCTTTTGCTGTTACGTCTCCTGCTGGAAGTTCTTTCGTTGGTGTAATTGTAGCTTTTTCCATCTTTTTCCTGCTACTCCTTCACCAATCTTGTTACCATCTTTATCAAATAACTCTACTTTTAGATCCTGGTGTTGCTGTTACTTCAACTGGTGTCTTAGTTCCTGCTTTTTCCTGTTAGGTCTGTTTTGATTTCTGGTTTTGATGGTGTTGTTGTATCTTTTGTTGGCGTTGCTTTTGCTGGTGTGCTTGCTTCTGATACTTTTCCTGCTGGAGTTGTTTCTTTTGCTGTTACGTCTCCTGCTGGAAGTTCTTTCGTTGGTGTGATTGTAGCTTTACCATTTTCGTCTGCTACTCCTTCACCAATCTTGTTACCATCTTTATCAAATAACTCTACTTTAGATCCTGGTGTTGCTGTTACTTCAACTGGTGTCTTAGTTCCTGCTTTTCCTGTTAAGTCTGTTTTAATTTCTGGTTTTGATGGTGATTCGTTCTTATCTGCATCTGTTGGTTTTTTAGTTACAAATTCTGATAATGGTTTTTTATCTTGAGAACCATCTTTATATGTTACAACAAGATTTCCTTTGTCGTCTTTTGTGACTGATTGGATCTTAGCATCTTTATCAGCTACAGCTTGACCTTTTTTGTCTGCCAAGTTAGCATCATCGTTGTTTTGAGAGTACTCAAGTTGAAGCTTCTCTTTGATTTTAGCTAAGTCAGCATCTGTTACGTTAGCTGGATCTGCTACAGTAACTTTTTCAGTTGGAGTTGCAATATCATATTTTTGAGTTTGTCCCTTAAGCATAACACGGAATGCACCTGGATCAGTTGCAGTTGAGCTACCTACTGCTTTATTCTCAATAAATGCACCATCTTTATCCGTTGCAGTTGCATAACGCCATCCTAAAACCATACCTTCTGGATTTTCTCCTTTAGTTGCTGCCTCTAGTTTATCTTTTGCTAAACCATCTGTCGCTGCTGGAGTACCTGAATAAGTAATGACTGCTGGGGCTTTTTCTGTCGCTGGAGTCTCAGCATTAATAACATTTGCTTTAAATCCATATTGTGTATTGATAGTATTTGCTTCACCTGCAACATCATCAAACGCTCTGTTACCACCTTGTTTTACAGTAGCACTTGCAATTTTTCCGCTATCATCTTTGAATTTAATATCGAATGAGTTTTCTTCTCCAGCATAAACATAAACTTCCTTAGTATCTTTATTAGAATAAGGAATCTCTACTGTTGGAGCTACTACTGGAGCTGCTGGTGTTGCTGGCGTTGTTGGAGTTGTTGGTGCTGAACTTGGGTCTTTAACTGTTACTTTAACTGGAACTTCTTCATTAGATCCATCTGGGTATGTTACAACTACTGTAGCATCTTTTTCACCTGGTGTCGCTGTGTCTACTGGATCTTTGAAGGCTACTTTTGTACCCTTAGGAAGATCTTTTACATTTCCAATTGAATCTTCTGCTTTTGGTGTTGTTCCTTTATTTACAGTTTGTGGTTTAGCTGTTGGTGTGTTCTTATCTGCATCTGTTGGTGCTGGATTTACTAGATATGCTGCTGCAATCTTATCTTTTGATCCGTCAGGATAAGTTATAGTAAGATTTCCTTTTTCATCCACACTGTATTGTGAATTTGCTGGAAGACTTGGGTTAGCAGATTTCACTGCTTCGATAATCTTATTCTTTTCAGTTTCACTAACGCCGTTAGAATTTGCAACATCTAATTTTGTACCTGCAACTGGTTCATATTTCTTAGCAGTCTCAAGAACATTTACTATAAGTTCTCTGTATATCGTTGTTGGTTTATCTCGATTCTTCGCATGGAAAAATAACACTTGTACTTCCTGCTGGCTGGTCCATTGCAACAGTTCCACTATATTTAGCATCACGTTGTCTAATCGTACTTCCACGTGGGTCATCTAGATATCCTCCTGTTGGCTCTACTCCTTTTATAGCTAGTGGATTTTTTTCAACTGAAAATTTCCCTAAAGCTGTAGCTTGAGCTACAACATCAACATCAATTTTATCACCAGGATATACTGTAATCTCTGATTTACTTACCAATAGTCTAGTATCATTATTACCAGTTACACCACCATCCTTAACAGTCAACGGTGATGCTGTAACCGTAATCGGTGTACTCTTAGCTGACTCTTTACCACCTGCTGGTGTTGAAGTCGCTGTAATCGCTCCTGCTGGAAGACTGTTTGTAGGGTGAACAGTTGCTACACCTTGAGCATTAGCTACAGCTTCACCGATCACAACACCATCTGTGTTGTAAAGCTTAACAGTTGAACCTGCTGGTGCTTTAACTGTTACATCAGCTGGTGTACTTGCTTTACCTGCCAAATCATTGACAATTTCTGGAGCACTAGTCGCTGCATCTGCTCCTGGATTTACTAGATATGCTGCTGCAATCTTATCTTTTGATCCATCAGGATAAGTGATAGTAAGGTTCCCTTTTTCATCCACACTATATTGTGAATTTGCAGGAAGACTTGGGTTAGCAGCTTTCACTGCTTCGATAATCTTATTCTTTTCAGCTCCACTAACGCCGTTAGAATCTACAATATCTACTTTTGTACCTGCAACTGGTTCATATTTCTTAGCAGTCTCAAGAACAATAACTTTAAGATCTCTGGATACATTTGTACCATGATCTCGGTTCTTCGCATAAAAAGTAACAACAGTTTCTCCTGCTGGCTGGTCCATTGCAACAGTACCACTATATTTAGCATCACGTTGTCTAATCGTAGCTCCGTTTGAAGCTCCTAGATATCCTCCCGTTGGCTCTACTCCTCTTATAGCTAGTGGATTTTTTTCAACTGAAAATTTCTCTAAAGCTGTAGCTTGAGCTACAACATCAACATCAATTTTATCACCAGGATATACTGTAATCTCTGACCTACTTACCAATAGTCTAGTATCATCATTACCAGTCACACCACCATCCTTAACAGTCACCGGTGATGCTGTAATCGTAATCGGTGTACTCTTAGCTGACTCTTTACCACCTGTTGGTGTTGAAGTCGCTGTAATTTTTCCTGCTGGAAGACTGTTTGTAGGGTGAACAGTTGCTACACCTTGAGCATTAGCTACAGCTTCACCGATCACAACACCATCTGTGTTGTAAAGCTTAACAGTTGAACCTGCTGGTGCTTTGACTGTCACATCAGCTGGCGTACTTGCTTTACCTGCCAAATCATTGACAATTTCTGGACCGCTAGTTGCTGCACCTGCTGCTGGTTTGTTAGTCGCTGCACCTGGTGCTGGCGTGCTTGGTTTCGGTGTTGCTGGTTGTGGAGTAACTGGCTTAGCTGGTGCTACTGCTTCTTTTTCAACAATTACTTTTACAGGAACTTCTTTTGTAGATGTATCCGGGTAAGTTACAACTGCTGTTGCTCGTTTTTCACCTGGAGTTCGTGTATCTACTGCATCCTTGTACTTAACTGTTGTTCCTTTTGGAAGAGTGTCTAAGTTTCCAATTGATTTTGTCGCATCTGGTTTTTGACCAACTTTTACAGTTTGATCTTTCGCTGTTGGTGTGTAAACATCAGACTTCCACATCTTTATAGGATTAGTTGCAATGTTGGCGAAACCTGCATTGGCACCAGCAGTGGCGCTACGCATCATACCAAACACAACCTTCATATCTTTTAACTGTTCGTTAGTTGTTGTTTTAGGGACTTCAGTTCTAAAACTCCATACATAGGCATCATTCCCATCACCACCCGTAGTCGAACGATCCACAATCAAACGTTTGTCATTCAATGCAGCACCGTATACTAACTCTTTAGTTCTCGGAGAAGAATTAGACGCCGCACTCTTGAAATATCTGTCCTCCTGACCGGCAAGTTTTTCTATAGCACGACCATAGATACCACTTTCCCAACCAGAAGCCAGAGAAAAGCTATCTTTTTTGTCTAATGGTAATCCAGCAGCTGTAGCTGGTGCTGGATTTTCAAACGTTACAGAATTACTCAACGCTGAACCATCAGGTTTTATACGTTCAAGTCTTTTAGTTTTAGGATTTAATTTACCGTTGATTGGAGAGTTATATTTTGCACGTGTAATGCTAGTTGGCATATTAACTTCTGCAGGAATTTGGATGAAATTTCGATATACATCTCCTCCATCTGTCTTATACGTATTAGCTAGATTTTCTGCATGATCATTATAAAAGACAAGCCAATCTAATGAAGTAATCTTCCCACTAGCGTCTTTATTATATTTAACTTTATAATTTGTAACTCTAGAAACTGCATTAATAGCGTCATCTTTAGACGTGGCTTTATTAACATCATTAAGGATATAGGCATCACTATGACCATTTGCGGCTGCATTTGCATCATCTGCATAGGCAACTTCCGCTCTAAAAGCATTATTTTTATCTAATGCTTTACCGTTACGTGAGTCGTTAGATCCTGTGTTTTCGATTGAGTTAGATTCTGATTTTTTCTCAGTGTTTTCTGCTTTTTTACCTACAGTTGGTTGTCCGTTAGTAGTGTCTACTGCTGGAGTTTCTTTTTTCTCTACAGGTTTGTTTTTTAATTTAGTGTTCGCTGTAGTTACAAGTTTATTGTAAGCTTTTTTTATTTCGTCTTGAGTTGTTGCGTTCTCTAATGTATCTTTCGCTACTTTTAGCGCTTCTTTTTAATACTGCAACACTCTCTTCTGTTTTGTTAGCATACGTTCCATCTGCAAGTTTTGCTTCGATTTCTGCAATATAGTTTTCAAGTTTAGTTTTTGTCTAAAGCTTTTAACTTCTTTTTGCAGTTTCTCCACCCTAATTTTTGTCGCTACTGCTGCTGCTACGTCTTCTTTAGTAGTATCTTTAGCTACTGGTTGTGTCATCGCTACTGGTGCAGTTGGAACATTTTCTTTAGCTCCAGCGTTTGTTGTATTATCCGCTGTTGTGTGGTTTGATACTTCTTCACTAGCTTGAGCTACTGCTCCAGCACCAAAGAAAATACTAGCACCAATAACAACTGAAGCCGCCCCTACTTTAAACTTTTTAATAGAGTAACTTTCAACCTTTACTCCATTTCTCGTATCCTTTAAATACTTATTATTTTTTTCCTATCATTTAGATTTCTCCTTCCTTATATTTCTTAAAAAAATAAAAAAACAATCCAAGATTAATAGGTGTTTATAGTAATAATTATATATAATTATTACATTTTAACTATTTCATTATACTTTTTTTGAACTTAAAAATATAACTTAAATTATGTAAATTAAATTATGTAAATTTAAAATGAAAAAAACACAGTAAATTATGATACAATAAATTCACAACAAAAATATCAAGAATATTTTTTTACTATGTCTAAAAACTAATTTCACCAGAAAAATACAAAGAAATTAAACACCTAGCGCCCACAAGATATAGTAAATCAGACACAGAGAGGACGTATTTTAAAAATAAAGAAATGTCTACGATGAAGATTTTTAAAAAAATCAGTTATTAGTCTATATCAAAAATAGTAAGACTCAACATATTATGATATTTCTTTAAGTTTTGTTAATAAATAGGGGAAACAGTATTCTGAGATTAAAACTGAACGTGGAGATGTGTTTACCACTAAACAAACAAAAAGAACTTCAAAAAAACAAAAATACTTAATTAGAAGAAGAAAAATCAAATTTTTAAAAAAAGGCGATTACCATCTTCACTCCACACTCAAACAAAGATTAAATGCTATTTTCAGCTTTAGAAATCAACATAATATTAAGCTGTTATGTAAAGCATTCAACATTAATAGAAGCACATACTATAAATATATCTCAAATAATATACTTCCTAGAATCTAAGAAAATCAAATAGTTTCTAAAAAAATTCATGGAGACTTCATAATGATACAAATTATACCGACGCCATGTTTTTTTTAGTTTTATTTAGTTAACATTTTATATTCAATAATATTCTTTGTAGTAATAATAACCAACACACCTAAACTTAGCATAAATAATTTCAAATTAACTTCTGCAAAATTTTTTTATTAATATATGCAAAAAAGTAATATTACTACTAATGCACTTGTATTTCCTATCACTTTTTGCTTTTTACAGGATGTATGGCAGGAAGTTTTCTAAGCAAAGCAAACACCCGAACAAATACTGTCATCACTAATATTGCTAATAATGTAAGAATAATACCTGGATTAACCTCTGTAAAACCGAATATTAGAAAGTATATAAGTATAAAGAATACCACAAACCTTAAAAGCTAATTTTATAATAGTCTTAACCATAATTTCTCCTCCAACTCCAAATCTACTATGTAGCTATCTATCTCTAAGGTAATTAATTTACCTAATTCTGTAATTAAATCGACAAACTATAAAGTAAATATTAATATTTAATTATTTTTTTCGAAATTTCCATAAAACTTGTACTCAACTTTGTTTACATTCTTAATTGTATCAAAGATTTCTTAGTTTAGTTCATTTATCATCTAAAAACGATGTTTTTTTCATACTTAAAACAATAAAAAAACTCGAGAATTCCAATCTTAATTAAGTTGGTTTTGCTCGAGTTTTTCTTAATGTATTTTTTTTATTTTATTCTTTAACTCTCCTAATAATTAATCCAATAGTATATTTCCACAAATAGGATAGAAGCTATAAACAAGAATGTAAGTATCCCTAAAAACTATAGCGTGCTGTTTCCTTTTGAAATATAAATAACCGATAAATTCTCTAATGAAAGCATTAAGACTGAAATAAAACTTTGTCGGTGCTCCATAACCAATACATCTAAAACCTAAAGTCCTTGCTTGAACTAACGCTCGGTATACGTGATAATAATTTGTCACCACAGCGAAACTTTTATCAGCTGGAATAAATTTCTTCGAAAAAATAATATTTTCTTCGGTAGAAGTTGATTTATCTTCTAAGGTTATATCTTTTTCATCAACCCCTTGCTCAAGAGCATAGTTTTTCATCGCAAAGGCTTCAGATACTACTTCATCAGGACCTTGACCTCCTGACATGATTAGCTTACTCCCAGGATTAGCTTTATAAACTTTTATCCCTTTTCTAATCCTACTAGCAAGAAGTGGTGTTACTCTCTCTCCAATCAATCCTGCACCTAAGACCACTACATAATCAATCTTTCTCGGTAAGATATTAATAAAAATTTAGAACACTAGATACTAAATAAGACATTGCTATACATAAAAAAATATAAAACTACTAAACTGACATAAACATAAAGTGTGTTTAACAGAATATTGTCACGTGTGTAGGTAGCAACACGTGGCCAATATGTAAAAATAACCTACAAGTAAGAAAAAAAATGTAGCTAGACTCAGTAGGTTCCCAATCTTTAATCCTTCTCTTCTAATAAGCATAAATGAATTGTATAAAAACAGAATTACTACTACAATTGGTAGCAGAGTAAATGTTGCCACCGCTATAACAAGCAATACTACACCTAAATTATAAAAAAATTTATTGTCTTCCGCATGGTTAGTAATAAAAAGTCATTACATAAAAAAATAAAAACTCAAACCTGTAGCTATAAAAAAATATTCCTAGAAATAAATTTCTTCTATCTAAATACAGAACAAATAAAAAAACAACAGGAGAAATATTACAAAAAAACTATAAATGAACCTACAATCATAAAAACCCCCTACTTAATACATGTATAATATAAATTATATTGTAAACTAACAGGCATGTCAATCACACTCAAATATCAACGATAAACATCTGTAATTTTTTTCTTTTACAATTATCCACATAACAAATATAAAAAAATCGAGGAATACTAGATTCGTTTTTAACCTCTAAATGTTACATTTTTTTAGCAACTTTCTGATTATAACACAATCTACTATTCCTCATATTATTTATTATTCAGTTCTTAACGCTTCTACTGGGTCTTTCTTCGCAGCTATTCTCGATGGAATAATACTAGCTATAAGTGTTAATACTAAACTAAGAGCTATTAATCCTATTGAGGCTTTAGCATTTAGCGATGCTGTAAATGCTTCGACTTTTTAGCACCTTAGCAATACTTCCACTTATTGGAATAGATAGAAGCATAGTTACCACTACACCCACAGCACCGGAAATAAATCCGATTAATCCTGCTTCTGCTATAAAGATTCTTGTAATGTCTTTTTTACGAGCACCAATTGCACGGAGAATACCAATTTCCTTCGTTCTTTCTACTACAGATACATACGTTAGTATACCTATCATAATAGATGATACAATTAATGAAATTCCCGCAAATGCTGATAATATCAACGAAATCGTATTAATCATTTGTGACATAATCGTTGTCATTTGCTTTTGCTAAATCCGCATACGTAATACTATATTTATGATAATCTGAGCTATCTGAACTATATTTCTCTGCTACTTTCTTGTTAAAGTCATTTATAACCCCAGCTATTTTATCACGATCATTGAAAGATCTTGGATAAATATTAATTGCACTCGGTGCAGTTTTAGCTCCTAATGTAGCAAGAACTTGTTCGGCAGTGTCACCATCCATCTTCTGATTAGTTATAATATTTCTAGTCTTATCTTTTTGTTGAGCTACTACGATATCCGATTTCGCTTCTTTTTCTATCATCGCTTTTTGTGTAAAAGCTCTTGTATAACCAATCGTCATCTGTGGTCTAGTGAAACTATCTTTAGCTTTTTAATATAGCCACTACTTTAACCTTAGTTCCCGAATCATACATCTTAGTATCAACATCACGTGGAACAAAAACCATCACCGATTTTTTTCTATAATAGTTATTATTATCTATAACGCTAAATTCTTTTCCGATAACATCTTCATACTTAACTTTTGTGTTTTCATCAAATCCTAGAGCTTTTATCGTAGCTTTATCGATTTCGTTATTCTTCGCAGTAAATAACACAACCTCATTATCGCTAGGATATTCAAAACTTTCTTTAGATGATTTTACCACTTCATATTGATTTATAATTAGGTTCTTATCTTCTGGTAATACGCCAAAAAAATATTATCATTCAATGAAGTTTGCTCTTGTTTTGCAGCTACTACATCACCTTTTTGCATTTTTTTAGTTAATGCTTGTAATTTATAACCTTCTGCAAAAATCAATCGCAGAGTAATAATCCTTCGCATTATTTTGAATATAATTTATAAATGTTTCTCCATTCCCTAACGAATCAACTGAGTATAAATTTCTATGCACATCTCGACGTGATTTTGGTACTAATTCCGAGCCATTAGAGTCTTTTTCTGAGTTATCATCATCAACACTTAACCCAAAATTCACCTGATTTGCACTAATCATAATCGGCATAGATGATAAGTTTTCATTTTGCATCGTTTGAATATATTTATCCATCCCTGATGAAATAGACAATACTAAACCGATACTAATAATCCCTATACTACTCGCAACAACCGTCATAAACGTACGGAACTTCTTCGTAAGTAGGTTCTTAAAACTAGATTTAATCGCACTATTAAATGCCATCGCAGTTTTCTTCAAAGCAAAACCATTATCAGCGACCTCTTCAGCTATATACGGATTTGTATCTTCTTGAATCTCACCATCTTTAACTCGTACTATTCTATCACTGTACTCTTTTGCCAGTTCCGGATTGTGCGTTACCATTATAACCAACTTCGTCTTACTTATTTCTTTAATAAGTTCCATAATTTGAACACTAGTCTTACTGTCTAACGCTCCTGTAGGCTCATCAGCAAGAATAATCTTTGGATCGAGTTACTAATGCACGGGCAATCGCCACCCTCTGCATCTGTCCTCCAGAAAGTTGATTAGGTTTTTTTATACAGATGCTCCGCTAATCCAACATCTTCCAGTACTTTTTTCGCCTTCTTATCATTTTCTGCATTTGACTGACCTGAGATAGATAAAGCTAATTTTACATTTTCAATAACACTTAAATGAGATATTAAATTATAACTTTGAAAGACAAAACCTATAGTCCCATTTCTATAACTATCCCAATCTCTATCTTTAAACTCTTTAGTAGAACGCCCCATAAGAGCCATATCCCCTGATGTGTATTTATCCAATCCACCTATGATGTTTAATAACGTTGTTTTTTTCCACTTCCACTTGCTCCTAAAATCGAGACAAATTCATTTTCTCTAAAAATGAATATTTACAGATTTTAGTACTTCTACTTCACTACCACCAGTATTATACTTCTTAACTATATTTTTTTAAGTTCTAACACTCTATGTCCTCCTAATTTATTATTAGACAAACTTAAACTTTTCACTACATAAAACTTCTCGTGTATGTAATTATAGCATACAATATATCCCCATTGAAAGAATACTCTCTTCTAAGTATACATGTATGCTACTTATTATAATCGATTACTAGCTTTTATATTTCTTAACCAGGTAAAAAGGTAAAACCGTAGAGAAAAATTGCCGAAATAACTATTAAAAACTAACGCTACTGTTGAACTAAAGAATCCACTAATAAATATAGCAACTCCACTAAAAGTCATATACAACGCGTAAGCTCTAACTACTTTTTGTTCATTAACACCTTTTTCTAAACCAAAAAGATTAAAATTGTATTTCCCCCAAAATTCTTTTTAGGCAGATAGTTACCAAGTACAATAAACAATATCCCGATAACAAGAGCTGTTAATTTCGTTACATTAAAATTATTATCTAAGGCATATGCTATTAATCCGCCTTGAACTAGAACACTTATCAAAGGTACAATTCCCTTAATAATTAACGCACCTTTTTTCGGAGTTTTATCAAAATCTACAACTAATGAAATTATAACCTGAACTATAGCAAAGAATATAGGAAGTTCGACAATCGCACGAGTTTTACTCACAAAATTATCTGACTCTCCGCTAACATTGAAATGCACAGCTATTTGTTCAGGTAGTACATCATAATAATAAACTCCAATCAATATCGGAAATAAACAGATACCGACACTTAAAAAAACAAACTTTTTTTATCTACTCTCATTGTCTTTTCCTCCTAAACCATAGATCCAGACCAACACTTCTTCGAATACACTGGCATTTAATTCATAGTATATAAAATTCTTATGTCTAGATTCTAATATTAAACCCGCTTTTTTTAATTGAGTTAGATGATAAGAGACAGTAGCTCCAGATAGATTAAATTCCGAGGCTAATTCTCCCGCACTTTTTCTTCTCTTCTTTTAACAATTCCAAAAATATTTCTTCTTATCGGATCAGATATTGCTTTTTAAAGTTTCACTCATCCCATGTATATCACCTCTTTTTATTGCATATCGCGAACTACAATTCTATTTAGATATCTTTCTAAATAGATTGTAACTCTAGCTTATTTAAAAGTCAAGAGCTATTTAGAAATTTTTTTCTAAATAGCTCCTGGAATTTGTTTAACACACCCTATCAACTGTACTATAAATTAAAAAAATTTTTTTATAATCGTATTTTTTTAATAAATATAATAATATTTATCTATAAAACTTTCATATTAATGTCTATTTTTAGGCTAACCGCCTTCAGCAATAGCCTCTTCGCTTGATATTCCTAAATAAAGATTATCACAACAACATTGTAAGCGTATTATTTTTTTATTAAATATATTTTCTGTATCATTTTTTTTATCATGTGTTGACATAATTTAAATTTCTGTTAAAATAAAAGTTGTAAGCGTTATCTAAAATGTGTTACTACTTTTTTTACAACGTTATGTTTTAGCTGAATACTAGATATTACCACGTATATATTTAATACAATATTCTAATCTAATATTCAGCTAAAATATAAAAAAATTAAAAAGGAGATTTATTATGAAATTAGCACTATTTAACTTGAGAGAAGATGAAAGACCATTTGTTGATGCATGGTTAAAAGAACATCCGGAGGTAGAAGTTGATCTCACACGAAGGGGAGCTTCAAGCCGAAACTAAACATCTATTAGAAGGAAAAACAAGGGGCAGTAATGTTCCAAAAACAGACCATTCGCAAAAAGAAGTTTATGATTATGCAAAAGAGCAAGGTGTAAAAGTTATCGCAAACAGAATGGCTGGATTCGATATTTACGATATTAAATACATGCGTGAATTAGGAATTAGCATGACAAACGTTCCACGTTACTCACCTAACGCGATTGCTGAGCATGTTGTGACAACTGTTTTATACATAAGCAGAAATATTAGAAAAAAATTTTTAAACAACGTTGAAAAAAACATGATTTCACATGGAATAAAAAAATTATTTCTAGAGAACTACAAACTCTTACTGTAGGTGTCCTTGGAACGGGGAACATCGGACGTCAAGCAGCAACTTTATTTAAAGGATTAGGTTGTAAAGTTATTGGTTACGACTTATACCCTTCTGAGGCAGCTCGTGAAGTATTAACGTATGTTAACAGTATCGATGAATTATTAGCTCAATCTGACGTTGTAACACTTCATGTACCTGCTACAAAAGAATATACTCACATGGTAAACGATGAATTCTTTAGCAAGATGAAAGACGGATCTATCTTCGCTAATGCAGCTCGTGGTGTTCTTGTTGATACTAAAGCTGTTATTCGCGCACTTGACAGTGGTAAACTACTAGGAGCTAGTCTTGACGTATATGAAAATGAAGGGAATTACGTTCCTAAAGACTTCTCAAATAAAGAATTCGATGATAAATTGATGCAAGAATTAATTGACAGAGACGATATCGTCTACACACCACACACTGCCTTCTACACTGAAACAGCAGTTAAAAACCTTGTAGAAGGAGCTTTAAATGCCGCAGTAGAAGTAATAACTACTGGAGATTCTCCTAACATTGTAAACAGATAATATAAAAAGTTAAAAGTCACTGCAGATTCTAATCAAGAATCTAAATTGATTTTGTAACATTTAAACATACCACTCTCTATAAGAGGAGAGGCCAGAAACTGAGTTTTTTTAATTTATGCTTCTAGTCTCTCCTCTTTCTTATCTTTTATCACATTCTAATTTATAAATTTTTATAATTTTATTATTTTGTAAATACCATTATTTATTAGTTTGCATATACTACATATTTTTTTATTTATTCTTTAAATTTCAGCTTTTTAACATGCATACACAAATAAAAGAATAAGAATATATTTTTTTAAACTTAATATCTGCATCCTTGACGAACGTTTACAATATGATAAAATAAAAAAATATAAACAGTTAATAAGATAATTTTATCATTAAAAATATTTTTGGTATAATTAATATTATTTAATTTCTTTTCAATTATACTATTTGTTACATTTGATATTAATTATTGCTGAAGTATCTATATTGTGGGAATATTTCAAATTAAATAAATTAGCTAATATATCAAGAGTTGACCATTTTCCCAAACAATATATGGTATTGTTACATGAGTTAATAGGCAAGAGGATATATCTATATATCTCATGCAATCTATTTGATTGTTCTTAAAACTGTGGAAGACTCTTTCGACTTCCATTTTAACGACTATAAGACTATAGTCATATATTTCCTTTCGGTTGTTAAATTTATTTAACAATAAACTTTTAATTTAATGTCGGAAGCAATTCCGATCAATACTACAAAAATAATAATTTACCCTAAATTTTTATTTTTGTGTTCATATAACGAAAAGCGGTCCATTACGGGCCCTTTTTTTGTTTTTACTTTATATTTTTTTTCCTATATTTTTTTAAATTACAAAGAATATATAAAAAAAGAAGAAATAGGATTTTTTTCCTACTTCTTCTTTAATTTTATATTAGTCGATTACAGAAACTTTTAAGAAGTTTGTTGTTCCAGCATTACTTACTGAAGTGTTGATACCACCAGTAATTACGATAGCATCTCCAACTTTAGCGTATCCTGAAGATTTAGCAATTTTTCGCCGCTGTTACTAACATTTCATCAGTAGATTTAGCTTGTTCTGAGATTTGAGCATCAACTCCCCATACTAAGCTTTAATCCACGAGCAACTTTAGCACTTGGAGTTACAGCTAAAAATAGACGCGTTTGGACGGTATTTAGAAATTAATCTAGCTGTTTTTTTCCTAATTCAGTATAAGTTACGATTGTGTGTAAATCTAAGTTTAGAGCTGTATATCCTACAGATACCCCAATTGCATTTGTAATATCTTTAGATACAACTTTTTTTAGAACGTTCTTTTTAAGATACGAGAGTAATCTTGCATTTCTTCAGTACGTTTAGCGATTGTAGCCATAGTACGAACTGATTCGATTGGGTAAGCACCCGCTGCAGATTCTCCTGATAACATGATTGCATCAGTTCCATCGTAAATTGCGTTAGCTACGTCTGATACTTCGGCACGTGTTGGGCGTGGATTTTTTTGCATTGAGTCTAACATTTGAGTAGCTGTGATTACGAATTTACCAGCTTCGTTACATTTAGCAATAATATCTTTTTGCATGATCGGTACTTCTTCTGCTGGTACTTCAACCCCAAGGTCTCCACGAGCGATCATAATACCATCAGATACTTCGATAATTTCATCGATGTTATCGATAGCTTCTTGACATTCGATTTTAGGGATGATTTGAACGTGTTCACATCCTTCTTCTTTAAGAATACGTCTAACTTCTAGTACGTTTTCTTTTGTACGAACGAATGAAGCAGCAACGAAGTCGATATCTTGCTTACATCCGAAACGAATATCCTCTTCATCCTTTGGAGTGATACCTGGTAATTTTGTAGATACCCCTGGTACGTTAACTCCTTTTTTGTTTTTAAGTACTCCACCGTTTTGAATAGTAGTGTAGATTAATCCACCTTCAGCATCTACTTTGTTTACTGTTAATCCGATTAATCCGTCATCAAGTAGGATTGTATCTCCAGCTTTAACGTCGTGTACTAATTCACCATAAGTGATTGAGAATTTTTCAGTTGTTCCAAGAACTTCAGTCATAGAAATGATAACATCTTTTCCTGTTTCTAACATGATTGCATCATTTTCCATGTTGTGAGTTCTGATTTCAGGACCTTTAGTATCTAAAAAGGATAGCTAAGTTAGTTCCTGTAGCTTCTCTAACTTCTTTGATTGTTTGGATTCTTGCACCGTGTTCTGAGTAGTCACCGTGTGAGAAGTTAAGACGACAAACGTTCATCCCTAACTCTACCATTTGAGTTAATGTTTCTTTAGCTTCAGACTTAGGTCCAATAGTACAAATAATTTTTGTTTTTTCTGTATCATAATATACCTCTTAATTTTTTTAATCTTTTATTATTTTAACTTATTTCCAATAAATTTTCAAATACTTTCCTAAAAAAATAGTTATTTCCAAGAATGAAAAACGTTTTTTTCGATACTAGATTGAAAGTTGTTTTGATACTTCATAGATATTTAAGTCTACATTGTGAACATCACAAAAATACATCTTCAAATTTAGTACTTACAAGTTTATTATTTTGAATACCTACTGCACGACCTGATTTTACCAGCTAGTAATAATTGAACAGCGTAGTTACCTAATCTTGAAGCTAATACCCTGTCTTGAGCTGATGGAGTTCCACCACGTTGAATGTGTCCTAGAATAGTAGCTCTTACTTCTTCTCCAGTACGTTCTTTTAATTCTTTAGCTAATTCTTGTCCACCCATAACACCTTCTGCTAAAACGATGATTGAGTGTTTTTTACCACGATCTTCCCCTGCTTTAATACGAGCAACTACTTCTTCGATATCTTCTTTTTTCTCAGGGATTAGAAGACTTTCACTTCCTCCAGCGATACCAGCAAATAATGCTAAATCTCCTGCGTTACGTCCCATAACTTCGATAATAAATGCACGTTCGTGACTTGATGCAGTATCACGAACTTTATCAATTGCGTCTACGATAGTGTTAAGTGCAGTATCGAATCCAATTGTAAAGTCAGTACAGCAGATGTCATTATCGATTGTTCCTGGTACACCGATAGTTTTAATGTTCATTTCATTACTTAAAGCCATAGCTCCACGGTAAGAACCATCTCCACCAATTACTACTAGTCCGTCAATTCCTAGAGCTTCTAAGTTTTTAATAGCACCTTTTCTAACTTCTGGGTTAGCAAATTCTGGTAAACGTGCTGAATAAAGCATTGTACCACCACGGTTAATGATGTTACCAACATCTCCTACTTCAAGTTTTTTAATGTTGTTTTCAACTAATCCTTTATATCCTTGATATACTCCATAAACTTCTAATCCATTATAGATTGCTGTTCTTACAACGGCACGCACAGCTGCGTTCATTCCTGGTGCATCCCCACCACTTGTTAAAACTGCGATTTTTTTTCATGTAGTCTTACCTTCCTCATAATTTTATTAATTATTTTTGAATTTACCTATAAACAATATCATATTTTTTTGAGATTTTTTTTCTAGTAAAAAAACAGAATTTTGTTTTATTTTTTTGTTCGATTATTTTTTTGTTTTTTTACTTATATGTGATTTTTGATGCGTTTTCCAGGGAACTTTTTCCAAAAAAATTTTTTTGAACAAATTCATGTTCGTTATTAATTGTAATTGTCTTCCCTTTTTGTAGAATCATTATCAAGCAAGGCTATTACCTTAACTCTTCCATCATCAACCTTATATTCACATAAAAGCTCTAATATTTCTTTATCAATAATTGTATAGATAGTTTTTTTATATTAGTTAGGCAGTATTCTCTATAATTTTTTTAAACTAGCAATTTTTTTCTAGGATATACTGTTCCCTACCATTACGAAGTTGTTTTTTTCAAAGTCATAACAGCGAAACTTCCTGCTTTTATAAATACATTAGCATACTTGAATACACTTGGAAAAACAGTAACATCATAATCATTTTTTCCATCGTTAACTGTTAAAAATGCCATATAATCACCATTTTTAGTTCGTATCTCTTTTCTCGTTATGATTTCTACATAACTATCGCTAACTTCACCACCAATATACTGCAACGGTAAATAAGCATACTTCTCTTTTTCTACTTGGACTGGATGTTTTAAGAAGTATGTCCCTGTAACTTCTTTTTCCATTTGGATTTTTTCTGTGATTGAATAGTCTTCTATCTCTTCTACCTTTAATGTTAGACCACTTTCTGCAGACAACGCAACACGTACATTATTTATAAACTGCCTATTATCTGAATAATAATCATTTACCTTTTTCATCAAAGTAGCTCGGTTATAACCAAAAGTATCTAAAGCGCCCGCTTTAACTAATGAAACTGCAGCTTGATAGTCAACCTTCTTATTCATTCGTTTTAAGAAATCATCTATATCTAGATATGATCCGAAAATTAATTCTATCTTGGACTATTTCATAACTACTTCTATAACCTACATTCTTTATTGCGGTTAAAGGCAAATACGATATCATTTTTAAAGACTCTAAAATTAGCTAAACTTCTATTAACATCAGGTTTTACAAGATTAATACCTAGGTTCATAAGCTCTTGTTTATATTCATTTATTTTCTTCTCACTGCTTATTACGTTATTTAATAAGGCTGTCATAAAAATACTTAGTATAATAGACTTTTAAATAAGCTAATCGATAAGCTAACATACTATAAACAACAGCATGGCTCTTGTTAAAACCATAATTCGCAAAGGTAACGATAAGATCAAAAAGTTTCTCAGCGACTTTTTATATCATAGCCAGCAGCAACACTTTTTTTCTATGAAAATACGTCCATAGTACTCAAGGTCTTCTTTTTTTCTTTTTACTTACCGCTCTTCTCATATTATCCGCTTCATTGAGGCTCATATGGGCGAAGTTCACCGCAATCAACATAATCTGCTCTTGATAAACGATTACTCCGTAAGTATCCTTTAGTATTTTTTTTCTAAATGCGGATGTGGATATACTACTTGCTCTTCTTTATTTTTTTCCTACGTACATAGACTTCTATTTGAGCCATCGGGCCCGGTCTATAAAGAGCATTCATAGCGACAATATCATTAAATTCAGTAGGTTTTAGTAGATTTAGTTTCTCCTTCATCCCACTCGATTCGAACTGGAAGATACCTTCTGTCTTACCTTTTGCAAATAATTCATAGACCTTAGGATCTTGATAATTTATCTTTGTTATATCAAATGCCGGATTCTCTTTTCTAATTTCTTCGACAATACTCGATACCATAGTCAGGTATCTAATACCTAAGAAATCTATTTTTAATAAACCAACACTCTCTACGTCATCCATCGTCCACTGAGTTAAGTACTTCGTCATATTCGATTCGGCTAAAGGTGTATAGTTAACCAATGGTTTGTCATCACTTATTACTATACCGGCTGCGTGTACCGATGGATTTTTCGGTAAATGCTCTAAACTTAGCGCTATACTAAACCAACGCTTATTAATATTACTTGTATTAATAAACGTTCTTAATTCTTCTGATATCTCATAACATTCTTTTAATGTTCTTGTAGAGCTAATATTACTACTGATAAACTTCAGAGTTTGTTCATCAAACTGTAATATTCTCGCCGATTCTCTAGCTGCACTTTTTGATTGGAATGTTGTAAAAGTAATAATCTGTGCTACCTTATCAGAACCATATTTTTCTTCCACATATTTTATGACTTCATCACGTCTAGTGTCTTGGAAGTCTATATCTATATCAGGCATAGAAATACGCTCTTTATTTAAAAATCTTTCAAACAGAAGATTGTATTCTAATGGATCTGCTTCTGTTATATCTAGTAAATAACATACTAAACTCCCAGCAGCACTACCACGGCCTGCACCCACTAAGATTCCATTATCCTTGGCGTATTTTACAAAGTCATAAACGATTAAGAAATAGTCGTTGAAGCCCATCTCATCAATAATCTTAAGCTCATAACTATATCGCTTTTTATACTGATATAAGTCTTTACCTACTAACTTTTCCTTAACTCCTTTTTGAACTAAGTAATGCAAGTACTCTTTAGAAGATAACTTTACGAAAATCTCTTCTTTTTCTCCGTAAATATACTTAGGCAAATGATATCCCGAAAAATTCAATTCATACTGACAACTATCGATTATTTTCTTTTGATTAGCAAATGACTTCTCAAAAATAATATGAAGTTCTTCATCACCTGGTACCAAGATTTCTTCAAAGTCTTTTTGTTCTTTGACAAAGTCTTCTCCTGCGATAGTCGTAAGCTCCTGTATATTAAGCTTTTTATTATCGCGAATAGCACGGCTAACAATGACTTGTTGATAGTTCTCTTTATTTAGATAGAAACTTGGTTTAGTATAAACAATATTATCATAATCACTATAAAGACCTATCTGGAAACTCTCATTAAAGCCGAAATAAAAAAATCATACTTACTTAGTAAATTTTTTTAAATAAGAGAATTCCATACTATCCCTAAGTTCATCTACAACAATCAAAACAAAGTCTTCTCTGTAATCAACCATATCATTAGAAAAAAATCTTCAACAGTCCATTCTTCTCCATTCATAAACTTTGTAGAAATCTCTAATAATTTATAAAAACATCTTCTCTGTTTTACACAGTAAATTGAATTTTAAAAAGCCCAATTCCATATCCCAAACTAACTTCTAAACCTTGAATTAAATTTATCCCTGATTTTTTTTAGCTTGCTTATGAGCTTTTATCGCTCCATACATATTCGGATCAACTATTACAACCGATTGCTGATTATCTTTTGCTAACTTTAAAAAAACAGACTCTCATATTTAATTGTACTATTCAATAAGTCATATGCACTATGTACTTGCATATTGTAATACATACTAATATCCTCCTTTCTTCGTTATTTTTGTTCAATTATATTATATTATCCACAAAGTGGGTTATATTCATCTTCTTCTGAAGAACAACCCATATTTTCTCCATGGTTCTTACTTACTTCATTGAAATAACGATATACTCTCTTATTGTCATCACCCACAAAGTAAATTGGATTAAACTGTGTATATTGCATATTTCCATCTTCATCTAAAAGATTTTTCACACACTACTCTACGTTTTTATAGATGCTACAAAATTTGTATATTTCCCATACTCTGAGATATTTTCAACTTTACATTCAAGTGATAATATACACTCATCCATAATCGGAGCATCGATATATTTCGCCGGATCATATGTCATATCAGCCATACCGATTTTATTCTGACCTGAATGGAATCCAGCAATCTCCACCTTACTAAGTATTTGCTGACATGGAACGTTAACAGTGAATTCCCCATATTCTTTAATGTTATCTACTGCATTACTATCTGTTGTAAGACCAACTGTAATCATATCTCCTAATGAATACGATGAGCTACAAGCCGTCACGTTGTATTTCCATTTTTTTGTCCTTATAACCTATTAATATTACAGGAAATCCATAATATAATTTACTGGTTTTTAGTTTCTAATTTCATCTTCTTCTGTCCTTTTTCTTATTTTCCTTTTATATTTAACCTTCCTTATTTTTTTATCTTTTCGCTATAAAAGCCAATGTCTTTTCATCTGAATTCTCTTCATTATATTCGAAACCATCAAATTTGATCTGTTTCATTTCGTCTACCGAAGAAGCTTTTATTTTTTTATAAGTTCAGTTAAAAACTTACCTCTAGCTTTTTTTCGATATTGTAGAGTGCACTTTTAACACCCCTTCTTTTTCTTCCATAAAGCTAAATCTAATAAATCTATCCCTCTGTTCTTTTGAAAATACCTCTTCAAATTCACTAGAAAGTAATGACACGACTAATTTTTCACCCTTGATACTCTTATCATAGTCTTCACGCCAAAAGTTTTTTTAAAGATTGACTTGATATTTTGATATTTTTGTAAAAAAAGTCTAATCTATGCTCTTGAATTAAATCATAAGCACCTATTACACCATATAAAGATGTTGTAATAAAGACATTTTCTTTTATATATTTCTTATCAGTCTCATCAAAACCAGCGCGATCTATATTTCTATACATCAAGCCATTGAATAACTCCAGTGCTTCGTAACTCTTCGCCGTTTTATTTTTAATAGCCTGCCAACGAGAAAATTCTTCCACAGCCTTCTCATCTTTGATTTTATAGGCCTTCGCCAGGTCTTTCACACTTAATTTAGCTATTGCACTTACTATTTCAGTACTTTTTGTTACCTAGACTTACCTTTCCATGTGGAATAGCCTTCTTGTTCAATTCTTTGGCTGTTGGTATTAAGATTTTCATTATTATTCCTCTTCTTCAGGTAATTCTAAGAAGCTGTTTTCAATTAAGCTTTCAACTTCCATTAACACAAAGTTGTACTCTGTTGCTTCTACAGCTGGATCGATAATTAATGTATTAAAGTAACCTACTACGAAATCACGGTTAGCGATTTCTAGTTTAAACATATATTCACTGATTTCATCTACTAAAAACGCTGTTTCTTTAAGCACTTTGTCTTCATAAGTGTTAGCGTAGTGAACTGTTTCTAAAAAAATCTACGGATTTCTAAGTCTGCGTGCTCTTTTAGCAAAACGATCACGAATGTGTTTTTGCAAGTTCCTCAGCTTTAAGGTCTTCTGTGTTAATATTTTCTTTTTTTAGTACTTCTTTTTCTTCTAATTTTTGCTAATAATGCTGTTAAAGATTGGTGTAATGTATTCATTTAATTTTTCTCCTATATTTTTACAATAAATTTTTTTTAAAAAGTTCTTCTATATTTTTATAAGAAAAAAACATGAAAAAAACGCTAATAATACGCTACATACACAACTACGTTAGATTTCAAAGAAAAACTATATTATCTACTGTTATTTTATTATTGTAGTAGAACCGATCGGGACCTAAAAATCTACTACTGAAAAATTATCACATAAATAAATACATTTCTCACTTTTTCATTGTTTTGACAACGTTTTTCTTTTAGGTGTTATAATATAAGTAAGATATAATATATATTTTACTATACATTTAACATTATTATAAGATAGATTTGCTATAAAAAAATTTATTATCAACAAATTAAAAATAATCTAAAAAAATTATGGAATTAATTAGGGAGCTTTTGACTATAAGTTAATTTCAGGAATTTTAAAAAGGGGGATTTTATATGAGTAACGATGATAGATTAAAAAAATTATAATAGTATTATTAATAATACTTATTATGACAATAATTTTTTTGTACAATAACTATAATTGAAAAAAACTAGACTTAGTACAACACTCTCCAAGTCTAGTGAGAATTGTAGGATAAACGATGTCCTTAAAAGCACTTAAAAAACGCAGATAAAACATAGTTTTTGTCTGCGCTTTTATTATAAAAGATGGTATAATATTAACGAAATAATTATTCGAGGTGAAGTATGAAAAAATATGTAATGGCAATAGATCAAGGCACTACAAGTTCTAGAGCGATAATATTCAATAAGAAAGCAGAAATAATAACAAGTAGCCAAAAGGAATTCCCCCAAATTTTTCCTAAATCCGGTTGGGTGGAACACGATGCTAATGCGATCTGGAATTCAGTACAATCGGTCATTGCAGAAGCATTCATCGAAAGTGGTATAAAACCGAATCAAATAGATAGCATTGGAATTACAAATCAACGTGAAACGACTGTTATTTGGGATAAAGAAACTGGACTACCTATTTATAATGCAATAGTTTGGCAAAGTAGACAAAGTGCGGATATAGCTAATAAACTAGTTAACGATGGTTATAAAAAAATATGATTCATCAGAAAACTGGTTTAGTCATCGATGCCTATTTCTCTGCGACTAAAATACGTTGGATATTAGATAATGTACCTGGTGCTCAACAACGTGCTGAAAAATGGCGAGCTACTATTTGGAACTATCGATACATGGCTAGTTTGGAAACTTACAGGTGGAAAAAAACTCACGTTACCGACTACACAAACGCAGCCAGAACAATGTTATTTAATATTAAAGATTTAACTTGGGATAAAGAAATATTAGAAATTCTAAATATTCCAAAAATCCTTATTACCAGAAGTTAGATCGAAACTCTGAGGTATACGGAAAAAAACTTCAGATTATCATTTTTTTACGGTGGTGAAGTAATAATAAGCGGACTAGCTGGTGACCAGCAAGCAGCACTTTTCGGACAACTTGCCTTCGATAAAGGAATGATAAAAAAACACATACGGCACAGGTTCATTCATTATCATGAACACAGGCGAAACTATGGAACTTTCAAAAAAATAATCTATTAACTACTATAGGTTTTGGAATTAATGGAAAAGTTTATTATGCTTTAGAGGGGTCAATTTTTCATCGCTGGAAGTGCAGTTCAATGGTTAAGAGATGGATTACGTCTAATTAAAAAGTCATCAGAAACTGAATCGTTAGCATACAATTCTAAAAATAATAACGAGGTATACCTAGTGCCTGCCTTTACAGGACTAGGTGCTCCATATTGGAATCCAGATGCTCGTGGAACTATCTTCGGCTTAACACGTGCTACTACTAAAGAAGATCTAGTAAAGGCTACATTGCAGTCAATTGCCTACCAAGTACGTGATATTATCGATACTATGAAAATCGATGCTAAGGTAGAAATCCCCCTTCTAAAAGTCGATGGAGGTGCTGCGAATAACGATTATCTTCTAGAATTTCAAGCAGATATTCTAGGTGTTAAAAGTAGCTCGTGCAGAAAAACTTAGAAACTACAGCTCTAGGTGCTGCATTCTTAGCGGGACTAGCTACTGGATACTGGGAAAGCTTAGATGAGCTTAAGAACCTAAACACTGCAGGAAAACTATTCGTTCCTACTATGGAAAAAGAAGAACGAGAAAAACTTTACAAAGGATGGAAACGCGCAGTAAAAAGCTACACAGATCTTTTGCGGAGGAATAGAATAAAAAAATACTTGTTCATAAAGAAATACAAATAATTATTGAGACAAATCTTTTTTTCTTACAACTAGAGTTGATATAGGCATCTCAGCACTTAAAAAGTATATTAAAAAAATAACCATCTGATGTGTACCCAAAATTTGGACAAATTTTTGGAGGGTTATTACCCTTTGACGAGATAAGATGATTATTTTTTTTAAAAATAACTTTATCGAGTCGCCGTCTTTTTAAGTTAGTCGTTTATTTTTTTCAAAGTCATAGACTGAAGAAAAAAATATTACGAATAATTTATACTACGACTACTATAATTTCTACGAACGTAGTGAGTTAAGAAATTATTAGTAAAAGTCAGTGCAAACGGCTCTCTCTTTATAAATTTATTTTAACACAAGTAAAAATTAAACTCAATTATTTAGGAGATTTTTAGGAATTATATAGATAATTACTCATAACCTATAACTAGTCTTAAAAATAATTTTAAATCCCCTCATTTTCCTTTGTAACCCATTCAAGTTTCTGATATAATCAAAGATGGAGGGTGAAGTTAGAGATAGTAATATCTCGTTAAAGGTAGCGACTACAACTTTATGAAAGGGGATGATTCTTATGCTCATAAGTATCACAATCTTTAAGAAAGGGGTAGACTTTTTGTCAGTATTTGAGGCGTTACAACTAATGATTAATTTTTTTCTGGACTTATTGTTGCAGTATTAGCTTTAGTTGTATCTATAATCGTACTTAAAGATAAAAAAATAACCATCTTTGCTTTGACCGAGTAAGATAGTTATTTTTAAAAAAATTATTTTTCTTGAGTCGCCGTCTTTAAAAACGGTGCCCTCTTTATAAATCTATTTTTAACACAAGTAAATATATAAATCAATAAATTGATAATAGCCCCCAGAATTTAGGCAAATTTTTGGAGAGATATTATCATTTTACAAGTTAAGATGACAATTTAAATCATAAAACCGAAACTCTATTTTTTTAATTACTTATTGTTTAGTTTTCTAAATATCACAAATTTGATACCTATGGCTAAGCTAAAAGTCCTAAATTTTTAAATAGTGTATATGATAACTCATAGACCCAGTGGTTTATTGATATCTAAATCCGCTATATAAAAGCTTTTTAGATATCTAATAAACTGTGCGGGACTGACTCAACAAAATCTTTTTTCTTCGAAATCACGATTTTTGAGTCACTCCCTCTCTCAATTCTCTTAACCTAACAATCCTTCATATAACTTCTTATCTAAATCTTTAAACACATTGAATACTACTTTTTAAGTCAGCAGTAGGATTTTCTCTAAAGAATTTCTTAACCTCAGCTACCGCTATTTCAGCAGCAAGATCATTCGGGAATCTAAATTCCCCCGTGCTTATACAGCAAAAAGCAATACTCTTAAGATTATTTTCTAAAGCAAGTTTTAAAGAATTTCTATAACATAATGCAAGTAGTTCCTTATCATCATCTTCAACAATACGATATATTATTGGCCCAACAGTATGAATAACATGTTTAGCTGGCAAGTTATATCCTGCTGTTATCTTAGCTTGCCCTGTTTTTTTCAAAAACTTCCTTGTGCTTTTTATAATATCATCACATTCTTTTCTAAGTTGTAGTCCTGCTTGCGTGTGAATGGCATTATCGATGCATCTATGTAGAGGAATTAAACATCCTAATAGAGCCTTGTTCGCCGCATTAACTATAGCATCTACTTGTAGCGTTGTAATATCCCCTTGCCATAGGTAAATATTCTCATCGATTTCAGTTAAATCTTCTAATCTTGTTATACCTTTAGCATTTAGAATCTCTTGTAGATACTCATCTTGAACTTCATAGAACTCACTCGGCAACTTCGATACTTTCCATGTGTTCATCAATGACCTAAATAAATCTTTCTTTTCTTGTTCCGTCTCCGGTATTTCTATTTCTGAATTTAGTGTTTTTTTATTAAATAATCTAGTTTTTTTCCATATTCTAAATACTTCCTCCATGTCACTTATTATTATATACCTTACTTAAACATGTGTCTATAATTGAGACGTGCTATAATTTTTTTCAAAGGTTAACGAAAAAGCTCCAGATTTTTAAAAAGTTCTTATACAAACTCATAGATACAGTGATTCATTAACATAAAAATACGACTTCAAAAAAATTAGAGAATAAACTCTAACTTTTTGAAGTCAATATATTTTATCTTATTTTTTTGTTTACGACGTTTTACGTAAACAGTTAGTCCTACTAAAAGCTAGTACTGCAATTCCAGCATAAGCTGTCGCATTATTATCTAATCCTGTTTTTTTGGTAATAATGAATTAGATTTTTGAAACTTTTCCGAAATCTTCATCTACATTAAATGTATTTTTCTTTCTTAGTTTCTTTTCCAACAAAACCACCTAGAATATCTTTGATTGATTTTTTTAGAAACTTTTTTTCTCCGCTTCTTTTTAATGCTTCTAATGCTTTATCTACTTCTTCTTGAGTAGCAGTTGCTGAAGCTAATAGTTCTTGTGCTTTTTTTGAACTGCATCTAGATAAGCTTTCTTATCTTCTGCACTTGCACTTTCAAAACTGCCTTTCTCTTTGAGTTCTGCTAAATGACTTAGTTGTTCATTTAGGTTTTTCTTATCTACTTTTTGGTGTTTCTGGTTGAGGTTTGTTGCCTTCTTTCTTAGGTTCCTCAGGCGTTGGTTTCGGCTCTTCTTTTGGAGTCTCAGCTGCTGGTTTTAGTTCTTCTTTCTTAGGTGTTTCAGCCGCTGGGTTTTGGCTCTTCTTTCTTAGGTTCTTCAGCTGCTGGTTTCGGCTCTTCTTTCTTAGGTTCTTCAACTGCTGGGTTTGGCTCTTCTTTTTGGTGCCCCAACCGCTGGGTTTGGCTCTTCTTTCTTAGGTTCTTCAGCTACTGGGTTTGATTCCTCTTTCTTCGGAGTCTCAGCCGCTAGTTTCGGAACTTCTACTTCTTTGCCATCAAGAGCATTTTCAGCTTGTTGTAATTTTTCTAACACTGCTTTAACTTCTTCTACAGTTGCATCTTTGTTATCAAGAACTGCTGTCGCTTCTTTTATAACATTTACGAAGTTATCTTTTTTTATCTTGTCCAGCATTTTTGAATTTAACCTCAGTTTGAAGTTTTTCAATTTCTTTTAATTTTTCAATTAATTTAGCTTTGTCTACTTCTTTTTTCACTTCTGGTTGTTGTGAATTAGCTAATGTTACTTTAGCTGCGTTTAGACTTGCTACCGCACTATTTACCTCTTCCTGAGTTGCATTTTCGTTTTCAAGAACTTTCTTAGCTGCCTCTAATGCTTTGTTATATGCATCTTTAGCTTCGATAGTTGCATTTTTGTACTCTTTAGTTTCATCTAACGCTTTATCCGCTTCTATTGCTTTTTGAAGCTCCGCTTTATTCACTTCTGCTTTCTTCTCTACTGGAGCATCTTTTGGAGTTAATGCTACGAAGTTACTGAAGCTATCAGTAGTAAATGTAAGCTTACCATCAGCATAATTAACACTGCTTACAGCTGTTAATTTTCCATCTTTTTCATGGAAGAAGCGCTCTGGAGCTTTCGCTAAGTCTAAAGTTACACTTCTATCACCAGGAACTTTAACTTCTTTTCCTGTTGCATCTACAATATGAATGTTAAAGTATTCAACATCATATTTGCTTAAGTCTACATTACCTTCTGCTAATTGTTTTTGAATATTTATTTTCTCTTCTGCAGTTGGCTCTGTTACAACAAGTTTGTAATTATTGTAAAGTTTTTTTTCTCAGTGAAATCCACTGTACCTTGTGCTTTAGAATTCTCAGTAGTTCCTACACTTGCTACTTTTTTTCTGCAACGTTTAAGACAACTTGTTTTTTGTTGTGACCATCTTTTACTACTAATTCAAAGTTGTTTTCTGCTGGAGTATATCCTTCTGGTGTTACTATTTGAATTGTGTATGTTCCATTTTCTAAGTTTTTTTCTGGAAGGCATTTTTTTCCATATAAACTTGTTGGAAGTGATATTTTTAGTACCATCTTGAGCTACTGCATAAACTTTTTGTTCCTGCTGGCACTTGTTTATCAAAGCTTATTTCTGTAGCATTTCTACTAATTTCATCAACTCTAAATTCAACCTCTTTTGTTGGTTTCTCTTTTGTTATTTCAAAATCAACTTTTGATGGTGTAAGTAGCTTGTACTCTCCGTCAACCATAACTACTTCAACAGTATATTTACCGAATGGTAATGCTTGGTATGTACGTTTATTTCTAGAGAAGTCTTCACCTACGATTTCACCTTTTTCATTAGTGATTTTGTAACGCAAGCGACGTGAATTATTTTCAGTTCCATCACCTTTCTTAACTTCTACTTCTAGACTTCCTTTACCGTTTCCTTCAACATTTGATAAATTAATACTGTCTTTGTTGTTTGCAAAGTCTTTTACTTCAAAAGTAATATCTTTTAATTCTACACCTTCTGGAATTGTGTAACTTCCATCTTCATTTGCTACAATAGTATTTTTACCATAACTTAATTTTTTATAGAATACTCCACTTCCATCTTCTAGTACTGGATATGGTGTGAATTTACGAGTTACTTCATCATAGTAACCGCCATTAGCACCTGTGATTTTCGGAGCTTTTCTATCGATTACTACATTGAATGTTGTCTCTTGCATATCTGCACCACTTACTGCTGCACTATAAGAAACTACATATTGATACTCCCCGTCTGGAAGAGGGTTACCGTTATTGTCAATACCTTTCCAGTTTGTCATAGTTAATGATGTGTACTTCTTACCAGTATTATTGTAAAAGTTTTTATTACCAGAACCATTACCATTTTGGTAAAGTGGGTTCTTACGTTCTACATCGTCTTTAGCATATACTGAAAGTTTTAGGTTTTCGAAGTTACGGTAGAATACCCCTCTCATTCCTATCTCATCATAAATCTCATCACCATTCGGCGAGAAGAAAATTTTATCAGTAAAGAATCTTTCACCAGTAACAGGATTTACATATGCTCCTGCTAGTGTTCTCTTATCTTTTTTATCTTCTTTGTAAGTTGTTAACACTCCTGTGAAGTTCATCTCTGTTAATGAATCCCAGTTATTAGGGTTAGAAGTATAACCATACTCATATGTTGGTTTTTCTCCATTTTTCATAGAATATATTGGTTTTTCTAGTACAGGTAGATTTTGGAACTGACCTTTAAATCCTACGAATGGAATATTAGCTTTTTAATGCACTTTCTTCATCATAGAAAGTTACAAATCCTTCTAGATAATAACCATTAGTGAATACTTTTTCTAGTTCTTCTTTTGAAGTTCGTAGCATCTACGGTAATTTCTACTTCTTTTTCACCTTTTGCTGGAACTTCTACAGTAGCCCAATCAGTCGTCAACAACTTCTTAGGAGTCATTGTAAGTTTACCATTCCAATCTACTCCAGCATCTTCGCCATAGTAGTTATCTGTAGTTAGGTGAGCTGCATATTGTAAACTTTGAGTCTTATCTGCTAAATTGTGTAATACTAATTTAAAAGTAAATTTATCTCCAACATTTCCTAGAGAAACACTTCCGTAGTTGTTTTCTCCAGTCACATAAAGATCTCCATAAGCAGCTTTATTCGCATCGATTAACCCTGCACCTTGAAGACGTGGTGATCTATATGCTGTTGTATAAGCATCAGAATACGCCATTGGAGTCGCCGTACTCATGATTAATCTCTTCGCTAAGCCTTGAATTTCTTCAGCACTTAAGTTCGGGAATCTTTCTGATAATACTTGTTTCACAAGAGTTATAGCTCCCGCAACGTGTGGAGAAGCCATACTTGTTCCACTATCTAGACCATATCTTCCATCATTATAAGATGATAAAAATATCTCCTCCTGGTGCTGTTACGTCAGGTTTTTAAGTATCCATCAACACTCATTCCCCAACCAGTAGATTCATCGAATTCACCTTTTTTTAGGATTATCTTGTTTATCCCAAGTACCATTAAATGTTATTTTATATTCCCCTTCATGAGCAGAAAGTTCATTACCAAATTTATAATAAGTTGTTACTACAGGGAAATCTTTTATCTTGTCCATTTAACGTTAAATTATAAATAGTATCTCCTTCGTTGAAGTAGATTACCGCTCCGGTTGCTCCGTATTGTTTAGCTAGTTTAACTTTTTCTTCAAAGCTATTACCACCACGTTGAATAAGGGCGATTTTTCCAGTTAAATCTTTATCAGCGTAGTTTTTCAGCTTTACCAACTCCAACATATACATAGTCGTACGCTCTCTTCTCAAATTGTTTAGTATAGCTGAAAATTGGCATTTTTCCATTATCGAAATCAGCATTGTCTTTAAGCTGCTCGATATTTGCCACTTCTCTGTTAAGAACGCTGTTGCTTATGTTCGCTACAGAAATCGCATCTTCAGAAACCGATGGTCTTCCTACAGTTCCATAATCTGGATTAGCTGCACTTGGGTTTTGTTTGTCCACTAGCGAAGAACGCATTATTTCCTGCCGCTGCAACTATATTAACACCAGCTTTTTTCGCAACATCCATCGCACGAACTAAACCGTCACCTACTTCTACTACTGAACCAGCTGGCGAACCTAAACTTAGGTTTATCGTATCAGCACCTAGTTTAATAGCATCTTCTATAGCTTTTGTATAGATATAAGACTCTGTTCCTGAATTTTTTTGGTATCTGAGAATACACGCATAAAAAAATCAACTGCGCTTCTGGTGCTATACCTGTTACATAATCACCATTTGTAAATTTCTCCTTAGGATTACCTACTGCAGTCCCAGCAACGTGCATACCGTGTGATTTATAAGCACTTTGTTTAATATCATTATTCCAGTCGTTATAGTTAAATGCAAAAGGTAATTTTTTTCACTATACCACTTACCGTAGTCTATACCCGCTTCTTTTTATTTTTTTCAATTTCATCTTTAGATTTATATTTAGATTTTGAATTATCTGATAATCTAAGCACTGGATGATTCGGATCAAGTCCTGAGTCTAATACTGCAACAACTTTACCTTGTCCTCTATATCCTTTATTCCAAAGAGGTTGTATATTAATAAGATTATAACTATCTAAAAGCTTTAGAAAAAAATCATTAGCTTCAGTGCTTTCTTTTTTTCTCTTCTTTTGCTCGCTACATTTTTCTGGTTTATTGTAGCTAACACTTATTTCAACAGTGTCTACAAAAATCTAACTCTTGAATTTTTTTAGCATTTGAGAATGTAGTTTCTAAGGCAAAACCATTCATCAATGTATCATACTCAAACAGTTTTTTTCATAATCGATACCTTTATCTTTAATCTCTTTTAACGCTTTTTTTCCCTAGGTGCTTTTTGTTGATTCCGTAACTTCTTTAATTCCTTCTTTAGTTTTTTTAACTTATTAGGATCAACATCGCCCTTTAACTTAACAATTACTTTTTACCTTATCATCATCTTGAAACTTATGTTCTTCACTTTTTGAAACATTCGACAGCTCATCTTTTTTTCTTCTTGAGCTAGTGTTATTTTTGATGATACTCCATAATTAAATGTACTGATATTTCCTAGTAGTAATGCTGCACTCAGCACACTTACAACTGTCTTTTTTTAGTCAGTGTCATTCCTTCTTCTCCTATCTTTTTTTAAGTGTATTTAAAGTATATTTCTATATTTTTAACATATATTATCTGAAAAAAACAAAGGTAATTTTCAGATATAATATTTATATAAGTATAAATAAATTTTTATTATTTAATATTTTATATAAAAATTTATGATAAAAATTAAAAAAACCAAGCACATCTTTTTGTGCCTGGTTTTATAATAAAAAGTTAATAAACGACTCGTAATACGTTTTTTTAAAAATCATTTAATTTTTTTAGTTAACTAACCGTCGTCGTTTAAAAATGTAACTATATAAATTAATATTAACAATATATACATCTTAATTATTTCATATTCTTTAAATTTTTGTCAAAAGACATCCCCTCTTTTTCTCCTCTTTTTTCTCTATTTACATATTATTAAAAAAATATAATTTTTTTATTATAATCAAAAAAAGAAAAAAACTTTTTTTCAAATAATTTCTAATGTTATAATAAAGATAGGCTACTAGCTCCAAAAAGGAGATGATGAAACGATGATAGACATTACCCAAATCCTTGTGAATTTAATATCAGGAGTTATACTTCTTTTTAATAGAATACTATCTGCTAAAGGATAATCACAGGAAAAAAAGTAGCCATTTAGCTCACGACGCACATATTTCACTTGTGTTTGAATATTAAATATTAATATAAAAAAAGCCAATTGAAAAAAGCAGTTCAATTGGCTTTCGTGATGAAATTTGATAGACATTTCCCATTCACTTTCCTATATTCTAACATATACCTTCTCTTATTGTCAATTAATTCTATGAGTTTCACCTTTTTTTTCTCGCTGTTAACATAATCTTAAAAATGTAACTTTTTATTATAATTATAGATAGAAAACCTTTTTCTTGCATAATTTCTAATGTTATAATAAAGGTAGGCTACTGCCCCGAAAGGGAGGTGGTTACATGTACGATATAATCGTCCAAATTCTTGTTGGACTATTTGTAGGAATTATTCTCCTATTTATAGAATATTTTTTTATTTCCTAAATGATAAAAAAACAACAAGAAAAGGTAGCCCTATTTAGGCACGACGTACATGCTATTCACTCATGTATGAATATTTATTCTCATACTAAGTGGTATGTTAATACATATAAAAAAGCAACTGAACCCTTACTTCAGTTGCTTTTTCGTGATCTTATGTGAATATAATCGTCCAATTCACTTATCTATATTCTAACATATACCTTTTCTTGTAGTCAATTAATTCAGCAGTTCCTCTTCTTATTAACATAATCTTAAAAAAATATAACTTTAATCTCAATATCAACAAGAAAGGTAGCCCTATTTAAGCACGACGTACATGTTATTCACTCATGTATGAATATCTATTCTCATACTAAGTGGTATGTTAATACATATAAAAAAAGCAACTGAACAGCACTTCAGTTGCTTTTCGTGATCTTATGTGAATATAATCGTCCAATTCACTTATCTATATTCTAACATATACCTTTTCTTATTGTCAATTAATTCAGCAGTTCCTCTTCTTATCAACATAATCTTAAAAAAATATAACTTTAATCTCAATACCAATAAGAAAAACTTTTTCTAACATGACTTCTAGTGCTATAATAAAGATAGGCTACTTGCCCAAAAGGGAGGTGGTCGCATGTACGATATAATCGTCCAAATTCTTGTTGGATTATTTGTAGGAATTATTCTCCTATTTATAGAATATTTTTTTATTTCCTAAATGATAAAAAAACAACAAGAAAAGGTAGCCCTATTTAGGGTACGACGTACATGTTATTCACTCATGTATGAATATCTATTCTCATACTAAGTGGTATGTTAATACATATAAAAAAAGCAACTGAATAGCCGTTCAGTTGCTTTTTCGTATCACATGTGAATATAATCGTCCAATTCACTTATCTATATTCTACCATATGCCTTTTTCTTATTGTCAATTAATTCGAAGGGATATACCTCTATTTCTTCTCCTATTTACATAATCTTAAAATTCTAACTTTAATCTTAATATCAACAAGAAAACCTTTTCTTATGTAATTTCTAATGATATAATGAAGATAGGCTACTTGCCCGGAAGGGAGGTGTTGGTATGAATACTAGTATTTTGCAAATTCTTGTTAATATATTATCCGGAGTTATTCTTCTGATAATTGAATATTATTTCCTAAAAGATAACAACGAGAAAAAGTAGCCATTTTAGGACACGACGCATACTCTTCACTTTGTATGTGAATATTAAATATTAATATAAAAAGCCAATTGAACTCACACTTCAATTGGCTTTCGTGTTGAATGTACTAGTATCTTGCATTCACTTTCCTATATTCTATCATATACCTTTTTCTTGTTGTCAATTAATTCAGCAGTTCCTATTCTCATTAACATAATCTTAAAAAAATATAACTTTAATCTCAATACCAACAAGAAAAACCTTTTCTAAGATGACTTCTAGTGCTATAATAAAGGTAGGCTACTGCCCCAGAAGGGAGGTGTTGGTATGAATACTAGCATTTCGCAAATTCTTGTGAATCTATTATCCGGAGTAATTCTTTTGATAATAGAATATTATTTCCTAAAAAGATAACAACGAGAAAAAAAGTAGCCATTTTTAGGACACGACGCATACTCGTCACTTTGTATGTGAATATTAAATATTAATATAAAAAAAGCCAATTGAAGTACAAGTTCAATTGGCTTTCGTGTGGAATGTACTAGCATTTCACATTCACTTTCCTATATTCTACCATATACCTTTTTCTTGTTGTCAATTAATTCGAAGAATTCCTAACATTATTACAAAAAGGATAAAAATCCTTTTAAACTATAAATTGCGACACTCATAGAAAGGAACTTATGCATGTGGGTATTCCAACATAGATTTTTCATCAAAAGGATAAAAACTTTCCCACTGACCATATGTAGGGCTACCTTTTCTAAGATCCACGACCACATCTAATACTTCCCCAGTCACTACTCGAATAAGCTCTGTTTTTTTGCAGCATTGACTCTTAAAAAAATATAAACCACGTTCAACACTAACTTCAACTGATAATGAATGATTGTCTTGAACGAAGTTAAAATCTATACCTAGTTCTTTATACTTTTCTTCAGAATAACTCTCCATAAAGAAACCACGTTCATCTTCAAAAAAACATCTGGTTGTATTATTTTTTTACATCTTTTTAATTTTTGCATCAAAAAAACTTTCATTCCAAACTGCTCCTATCTCATAATTAGACAAATTCTTTTTCATCCTTAATTATACTGTATTTAGTATTTTTTTCTAATGGAAATTTCTCCAAATCTGCACGAATAAATAATAAAAAAACCAATCATGATTAAACTCAATTGGTTTTCTATAAAAATATATAATTATCTTTCTAACCAAGACCACTATTTAAGCATTGCTTTCATCTCTCTAATATTAACAGTTTTTTTAGTAGGAATAACATACCTAGATAACTAATTCCACCAACAGCAAGATAAATTACAAGACCTACAATTCCATCAAATCCTAGTGTCATTTTACACAACATTACAGCTCCAAACATTACTAGAGAAGAACAAATGATCTTCGCTAAATCTTTATTGAACAGTAAGTTCTTGTTAATGATATTACGGCTATAATACCATTGAATAGCAAATACTAAAAATTTCAACAACTACAGATGTTATGCTCGCTCCGATATATCCGAAAAATGGAATAACAGCAATATTAACAACTACACTGACAAATGCAGGAATCGTCGTCGAAAGCATGAATTCTTTATTTTTATTTCTTACTACTAACACCTGGAATCCAAGGATATTCGTCCAACCTACAAACATAATGTTAATCACGACAATATACAGTACATACTTAACATCCTGGAAGTTTTTTTCCTAAGAATAATTTAACGAACACTTCATTTACCGCAATAAGTCCAAAAAAATCATCAGGGAAGATTATAAGGTTATACAAAAATAAAAGAGAATTTCACCATATTTTTGTGCTTCTTTATCTCTTCTTTCTGAAAGAAGATTCGCAACCCTCGGCAACATTACAACTCCTAATGAACTAACGACTTTAAGAAGTATGCTAATTAATTTTTGACCTTGTTCATAAATCCCAACATCTGAGTACGACCCTAGCAGTCCAAGTAAAGTCCTATCTAATACAACATAAAGTGATATTGCTACCTGTGGTAAAAAAACAGAAGTACAATAGGATGCAGGTTTTTCTTCATTATTTTCGTATTAAATGAAGGACGTTTTATAAATTTTTTCGCCGGCATCCACATTACAAATTGCCCTAAAAAATCAAAGATAACAATTAAAAACACATAAAGATATAAATCATCACTACTTTTAACAAAGGTAAAGATACTGATTACTCCAATAATCCTAGTAACTACGTTTCTTATTGTTATTTTCTTGAAGTCTTCTTTTCCTGAAAATAGCCACGAGATATCAATCATTTTCGCGAACAGAGTAATCCCTACTATTAATGGTATCACTCCACCCAACTGTGGAATACTAAATATCGCTATTACATAGACAGAAATTGCTAATATGCTCGCGATAAGCTGAATTGCATAAATATTCCAAAATGTACTACTTACATCACTTGCAGCAGCTATTTGCTTTGTACCATAAACACCAATACCTAACATCGCAAATAATGAGAAGTAACTCACTATAGAATTATAAAATACATAATTCCCCAAAGCTTCACTCGTGAAAAATCCTCGTGACATATGGAACTGTTATTATCGGTAATATTATCGTTAAAATTTGATACGAAAGATTATATAAATAATTTTTTTAATACTTTCATTATATTTCCTCATTTATATATGAGAACCTCCAAAAAAATATAGGAGATTTCTAAATTTTTTTATCACTAGTATTAGTATACGGAATTTATCTCTATATTTCAACTACTTTTTGTATTAATATTAATTAACAATATTTTTTTAAAATTCCTATCTTTCATATTATAATTAATAATAATTAGTAACAAATTTTACAATATTTTTAAAGGAGCGAAAAAAATGATATACGCAGGAATATTAGCTGGTGGAACAGGAACTAGAATGGGGATAAGTAACATGCCAAAAACAATTCCTAGAATTAGGTAAGAAACCAATACTTATTCACACAATTGAGAAGTTCTTATTGGAACCTGAAATCGAAAAAAATCATAGTCGGTGTTCATGAAGATTGTGTATCTCATGCTGAAGACTTAGTAGAACAATATGTTTCAGCGTTTGCTGATAGAATCATTATTACACCTGGTGGTGTTGATAGAAATACAACGATTGAAAACATCATTAATAGAATTAATGAATATAAACCTCTAACTAATGAGGATATTATCGTAACTCACGATTCAGTTCGCCCATTCATTACACTTAGAATTATTAAAGACAACATACGTCTAGCTAAAGAAAGTGATGCAGTAGACACAGTAGTAGAAGCAGTTGATACAATTGTAGAAAGCACTAACGGAGAATACATTTCAAACATTCCTAATAGAGCTCACTATTATCAAGGTCAAACACCTCAAAGCTTCAAATGTTTAGATTTCTTAAACTTATATAATTCATTAGATAAAGAAGAAAAAAACAAATACTTACAGATGCATGTAAGATATTCGTTATAAAAAGGGAAAAAAAGTAGCACTAGCTAAGGGAGAATACTCAAATATCAAAAATAACTACAGTAACTGACCTTAAAAATAGCTAAGAGTATGCTAGAGGACGAGTAATATGATAAATCAAATATATCAATTAATTAAACCGAAATTTATTAATGTAAAATATAATGAAGAGAACATAAACGATGGTGACAAAATCATCATCCGTCCAAACTATATAGCACTATGTCATGCAGACCAAAGATACTACCAAGGGAAAAAGAGATCCCTAAGGTACTAGCTAAAAAAACTACCTATGGCACTTATTCACGAATGTGCAGGGATAGTAATTGTAGATCCTACGGGGACATATAAAGTTGGACAAAAGGTAGTAATGATACCTAACCAACCACCAAGACAAAGTGACGAAGAATTCTATGAAAAACTACATGCCAGGGACACACTTCCTATCAAGTGGTTTCGATGGTTTTATGAGGGAGTTCGTAGCACTACCTAAAGATAGAGTGGTAGCTTATAATGGTGTAGAAGATTCTGTTGCGGCTATTACAGAGTTTATAAGTGTTGGAATGCACGCAATGGATAGATTCTTAAATATCTCACATAGTAGAAAAAGAAAGAATAGCGATAATCGGTGATGGAAGTCTAGCTTATGTTATGGCGAACATAATAAACTACACTCTACCAGAATGTGAGATAATCGTAATAGGTCGTCACTGGGAGAAACTTGAACTATTTAGTTTCGCAAAAGAAAGATACATTACTGATGATATACCTGAAGACTTAACGTTTGATCACGGTGTAGAATGTTGTGGTGGAGATGGTAGTGGTTATGCAATAAACGACTTAATCAAGTACATCAAACCTCAAGGAAGCTTGGTACTTATGGGAGTTAGTGAATACAAGGTAAATATCAACACACGTGATATCTTAGAAAAAGGACTAACGCTAATAGGTTCATCTCGTTCAGGTAGAATCGACTTTGAGAAAGCTATTGAAATGCTAAGTAACAAAAAAATTCGAAAGAAGATTTAAGAATATTATTGAACTTGAGAAACCTGTGAGAAATATTAAAGACATACATAGGGTGTTCGCAACGGATTTGAATACTGCATTTAAGACTGTTTTCAAATGGGAAATATAATAAAACCTGCAATACTTGTTTAAATTCGTTGTATACTAAATTCGGTGCATGGAATTTTTTCCATGCACTGAACTTAAATAGGTTTCTTTGAAATACTTAAATACATAACTATATACAAAAAAATAAAAAAATATACTACAATATAATTATAAAATATTAAGAAAGGAGTTCTTTTTTTAAGTATGATAAAAATTAAAGAACTATTTAAAGACATAATTAAATATAAAAAAATAATAAAAATTACATATTTGGGAATTGTTGTAGTTATAATTTATATATGTAGCCTGATAGTTAAAAAGTTATCATGATAAAGATTTAAAAAAATGTTTAAATTGTCACTTGCGATATATATTGTTATTTTAATAGGAATGTGTATTGTATATTTTTTTATGGAATATTTTTCTTACGGATGGAATCAATATAAAGAACTTAAAAAAATTTGATATACTTTAATATACTAGAAAAAAATGCAAAAAACAGATGCTAAAAAAAGACAAGAGTTAGTAAGTTATATCAATAACTTACTTTTTGATTCAGTATATTTTATTACTTTTTATTTTGTTACCTGTAAAAGTAATATTCGGACTTAATAATGAAATTGCTATATTTGTAATTGGTATTACTATTTTTAGCTGTATTTTTTTACCACTCTTAAAAATATAATACTTTTTCCTTTTTTTATGTATTACCTTTAGTAATTATCTGTTTAAAAAAATAAATAATTTGGATTACTCTATTTATAGTATTTTTTTAAATTTATGGTTGAAATATTAATATCATATTTTTTTATTATTACTAATATATCCAGCAATATATCTGAGAAAACGTAAGCGTCCAATAACGAGGTATCTATTTTTCTGAACATAACTTCCTTTATAATAAAAAAATATAAAAAGAAGGAATGGAGGAAAACAAAATGTCAAAAACAAATTGTACCATTAGACGTTGACTATTCATCAAAAAAAGAAGGGAAATCTAATGCGATTATACTGAAGCTCCGTAAGGGGAAAATGGAATGGGTGCTTTACGATTCCCTTGACAAAGAACAATTAAAATTGATATTGGAGCTAGTGATGCATCATGTCAATACCGTTAAATAAGTTAGGACAAGTGTCTATTGTTTGTGGTAAAAACTGATATGCGTCAAGGTATTGATTCTCTCGCTTATTGGATTCAACATCATTACCACTTAGATCCTTTTTCAGGACAAGTATTTCTATTTTGTGGAGGAAAAAAAGATAGATTTAAAGCACTCTATTGGGATGGAGAAGGTTTTTGGCTACTCTACAAACGATTCGAAAACGGAAAGTTAATTTGGCCTTCTAATGAAAAAGAAGTTAAAGAATTATCTGATGAACAAGTAGAATGGTTATTAAAAAGGATTTTTCCATTTATCCAAAAAAATAAAAGATACTAACCGTCGATGTTTTTACTGAAAAATATTACCCTTTTATAGTATAATAGAATCAAATAAAGGAGGAGGTATTTTTTTATGATTTCTAATGAAACAGTGACACTTGAAAAAAAGTATTAAGTGAATTTAAAAAAATTTCAAATCAATACGAAGAAGATAAAAATAAAAATTTAATAAAACTGTTGAACTGTTAGAACATGAAAAATCACCTTCTTAAAGAACAGTTAGAATTTTTTTCAAGAAAAAAATTATTTGGTAAATCTTCAGAAAAAAACAAAAGGAAATCCAAATCAAATAAGTTTGTTTGATATGGAAGAAATAACTCAAGAAGAAACATCAGAAACGGATGTAGAAGTAGAAACTATTACTTATACAAGAAAAAAAGCACAAGGTAAACGTCAAGATATCTTAGAACAATTTACACCAGAATTGGTTCATCACAAATTGTTGGGAGAAGATTGCGTATGCCCAGAATGTCAGAATACTTTAAAAAGAAATTGGGTCATGTGTAAAAGCGAAAAAGAGTTAGTTTTTATTCCAGCTCAATTAAAACGTGTAGATCATATTCAACATTCTTACAAATGTCCCCATTGTAGTGAAAAACGGAACTAATGATAAAATCATTAAAGCGCCCGTTCCAAAAAGCTCCTTTAAATCATAGCTTAGGGTCAAGTACTATTATTGCACATACAATTTATCAGAAGTATCAATTAAAAGTGCCGAACTATCGACAAGAAGCTGACTGGAATAAGATGGGACTGCCAATTACGAGAAAAAGAACTGACAAATTGGCATATAAGAGTCAGTGAGTATTATTTCAAACCATTATACAACCTATTGAGAGAAACATTATTAAAACAAAGCTATATTCACGCTGACGAAACAAGTTACCGGGTGTTAGAAAACGATACTCCACTTACCTATTACTGGACATTCTTATCAGGAAAAACAAGAAAAAAAGCAGGGATTACGCTGTATCATCACGATAAAAGTCGAAGTGGTGAAGTAGTAAAAAGAAGTCTTAGGGGATTATTCAGGCTATATTCATTGTGATATGTGGGGAGCTTATCGCCAAGCAAAAAAATGCCAAGTTAGTAGGGTGTTGGGCACATGTACGAAGAAAAATTTTTTTCGAAGCAAATCCTAAGAATAGTAAAAACTTCTTTAAGTGCAGAAGGATTGAACTATTGTAACCGACTATTTCAATTGGAACAGGAATGGGATTGCTTACCAGTAGAAGAGAGATATCAAAAAAACGACAAGAAGAAATGAAACCAATTATGGATGAATTTTTTTGATTGGTGTCGCGAGCATTCGGTACTACCGGGTAGTAAATTAGGAAAAGCTATAGAATATAGTTTGAAGTATGAATCAACATTTCGAACTATATTGGAAGATGGGAATCTTGTTCTTTCGAATAATTTAGCAGAGCGAGCGATAAAAATCATTGGTAATAGGGAGAAAGAATTGGTTATTCTCCCAAAGTTTTGAAGGAGCACAATCTAGTGCTATTATAATGACTTTACTCGAAACTGCCAAACGAAATGGATTAGATTCAGAAAAAAATACATCAACTATTTATTAACGAATTTACCAAATGAAGATACTTTAGAAAAAAATGAGATTCTAGAGGCTTATTTGCCATGGAATAAAAAAATATACAAGAAACTTGTAGATAAGAAAGAGCTCTCCGCGCTAGGGCGAAGGGCTCTTATTCAATATACCTCGTTATTGGACGCTTACGAGAAAAACTAGAAAAAAATATAACTATACTGGCAGGATTAGTTGTTATTTTAATTACGTTAGTAATTCAGGCTTATTTAGAGTTAGATAATTTAAGTGAATTAAGTAATACTGGTAGAAATGTTTTAGAGAAGTTATTAGAAATGACTAAATTTTTTTAATAATATCAGCGTACTCATTAGGTCTAATTATAATAAAAATTAAGATTGAATTATTTTTGATAAGCAAGCAGAAAGATATTATAATAAGTTGTTGTATGGTATAGTATCAAATGATAAAAAGAGATTTATAGTATTTGTAAGTATTGTGTATTTTATGGAGGAGAAAGTTACAAAAAAATAGAATATTGGATAATGAAGTATTTAGAGCGATCGTTTGTGAAGAAGAGGAGAGCTTCCTACAGGAATTATTACAAAAAAACCAGGAAACAACTATTTTGTTAGCATTACGAAAAAAATGAAAAAGAATTTTTACTAAAATAATAAGTACCCTGTTTTTTTACAGGGAAAGTAATAGGACTCATCAAAAAAATGAGGCTGACCCAAAAAGTCCTAAATTTTAAAAAAAGTGTATATACTAACTCATAGACGCAGTTGTTTATTGATATCTAAATTCGCTTTATGAAAGCTTTTTTTAGATATCTAATAAACTTTGCGGAGGTGACTCGACAAAAATCGATTTCTACGAAATCACGATTTTTTTGAATCACTCCCATTAAATTGGTTGTGGCTGGAATTTTTTTCCATGCCACAGATTTAGTATACAACCAGAAAAAGGAATCATGAGCTTAAAGCTCATGCTCCTTCTCATTATCTCTAAATTTTGTAGAACCGTTTTTCTTATTTTTTTATTTAATTCCTCTCTTACTACATTAAGAGCTCTTTCTATTACTACGTGCATATCGTAATATTTATAGTCTGCAAGACGACCACAGAAGATAACATCTTTACCTTTTTGCTTCTTCTAAATATTTTTTTGATACATTTCATTGTTTTTTTAGCATCATTAATTGGATAGTATGGTTCATCTCCACGTTTCCAATCTACTGAATATTCACGTGTAATAACTGTTTTTTTCTTGAGTACCTTTTTTTCAAAGTGCTTGTGCTCGATAATACGAGTATAAGGAACTTCGCGTTCTGTGTAGTTAACTACAGCATTACCTTGATAGTTCTCTTCATCTAGTACTTCATGTTCAAAGCGGAGACTTCTGTACTCTAACTCTCCGTGTTTGTAATCGAAGTATTGATCAATCATTCCTGTGAATACCACTTTTTTCGCACTTCTTTCTAATTCTTCACGATTCTCAAAGAAGTCTACATTTAGTTCTACTTCTATTCCTTTCAGCATGTTTTCAATAATAACATTGTATCCACCGATTGGAATACCTTGATATCTATCGTTGAAGTAGTTGTTATCGAATGTAAAACGTACTGGAAGACGTTTGATAATAAATGGTGGTAGTTCTGTAGCACTACGTCCCCATTGTTTTTCTGTATAACCTTTAATTAAAGTTTCGTATACGTCCGTACCAATAAGCTTGATAGCTTGTTCTTCTAAGTTTTTAGGTTCACTGTCTTGCAGATGAGCTGTCTGTTCAGAGATTTTAGCTTTTACTTCTGCAGGAGTTTTAGTTCCCCATAATCCGTAGAATGTATTCATGTTGAACGGCAGATTATATAATTTCCCCTTGTAGTTTGCTACTGGTGAGTTAATATAGTTGTTAAACTCAGCGAATTGATTCACATAATCCCAAACTTCTTTATTAGAAGTATGGAAAATATGAGCACCATATTTATGAACGTTGATTCCTTCAACATTCTCACAATAAATGTTCCCACCAATGTGGTCACGTTTATCTATTACTTTTTACTTTTTTTCCTTGTTTTTGTTGCTTCATGAGCAAAGATTGCACCTGACAATCCAGCTCCTACTATTAAATAATCGTACATATGTTCCTCCTTTTTTTAATATTATCCGTTCTATTAACACCTTAAATATTGTTTTTCTGAAGCTATAAACAACAAATACAACTAGAAATGTTATAATAAATTTTACTTCTCCTTGAATTATAAACTCAAGTAATCTGTTCTCCTGGTTCTCCGAAATTTTTACATACTGTATTTATATATATTTCTGTGTTTATTAATTCTTCTGAAATTTTTATAGAAAAAAATAAAAAGAAAAGGTATAAGTAATAATAAAGAATACTTCAATTCTACCATTCGTCTTTTTTTAATGCTGTATCGTCTCTACTATCTTTGACATATAAATTTCTTATCTCATCCGATAATTTCAAATATTTTATATCGGAAGATAGCATGTCTTTTTACACTATTAAATACTAATGCAAGAAATACCCACTCAATTATTCCACTTTTGTATACTAAGGAATCCAAAAAAATAATAATAAGAACTATTATTATTAGAATAACCTGTACAGTTTTCTTTTTCATCCAATAGGTATAACAACTCCATCAAAAATATTATAAAAAAATAAGTACAACTAAAAAAACTTCAATATCAACTCTGGATTAAAAATTAGAAGTTGAATAATATTTCTTTGTTTCAAAAAAACTAATATTGGTACGAACTGCATCATTAAGAAATATTTAATAATATATACAAGGGAAAAATATAAAGCGGATAATAATTTTAGTCCAACGATTACTATATCCTACTATCGAATAAATGCGTTCCATTAATCTATGTTTTCCTAATTCACATCTTATATGGCGCTCGTTAGAATGATAAACTATTGATGTTAAAAAAACCATATAATAAAAGTACCAACTTAGTATATTTACAGGAGAATCATCCTCAAAAAAATTTTTTTCATAAATAAAGAAAAAAATAAATTATATCTAAAACACTTATTATTACTGACAATATATTTATACATAATTTAATCTTAAATAATTTTTATGATAATTATTTTTCATCTTTACTTTCCTCTTAAATTTTTAAATTTTTTTCTGAAAAATCATTAGTTTAATCCAGAGAACTACTTAGTAATATTTCTTGTTGTATATTATATAGCCAACTTGGTTTTACTTAAATTAACTAAATTTTCAGAAATACCCTAAAAATATTTTTATACTCCAAATAATTCTTGAAATAAAAAAACTAATACTTAACGTAATAATTAATATAATAATTGTATTATAACTCACACTAGTATCTATATATTTGACTACTCGAGCTAATATAAATGTATGTACAATATATACTCCCATTGTTAATGATGATAACATAACTATTAATTCATTATTTTTTTCAATACAATATGTTTTTTTCGATTTTTTTACAAATAAGATAAATAGTCCTGTACTTACTATTTTTTTACAATCATTGCATCATAAAAAAATACTCTGCGAATATGTTATGATAGACATTTTTCGCTAAATAAAAATAATAGTATGGGAGAAATTATAAAAAAATTATACTAAAACTAATAATAATAAATTTAGTTAATTTTATTTCTTGAATATTTATTTTTCCTAAATATCCACCTAAAATATAATAGAAAAAAACCATGTCCATAATCTAAAAAGTTTGCGGAACATATTGTTGTATAGGTTTATGAATAATAAAAAGTATTTATAATTTCAATAACTATACCTATAACTATTAATATTAACAAAATAACAAAGTATGAATAACTTTTCTCAAATTCTTTTTATTATTGGCAACGTCAAATATATTATTATTAACGATCCAAAAAAACCAGAATTGATAAAAAAATATCCTTTTTGAACTAATGAACCTATAATTTTTTTCTTAATGGATTAACAGTAAAATCCCTTCTGACCAACCATATTAAAAATATTCCATACACTTACTACAGTTAATATTCCTGCTATCTTGCTGAAGACATAACTGTAAGTTAATTCTTTCTTATTTAATAAAAAAATACCCATTTACCATAAAAAAATAATGGTATAGCATATGTTCCCAAATAATATAAATATGCACTGACATTATATTGTTCTAAAAGTAAACCCAGGCATAGTAGAATGTAATGCTACAACACCAATACAAGAGAATATCTTTAATAAATCTAATCCTAAATTTCTCATATTATCACTTCCTAAATTATTATTAATCTTACCTTTATTAATACTATAAGTAAGCTACTAATATTATAGTTTCCTCTTTTCTAAATAATCAAAAATAGCTAAAAGGTATAATTTCCGCTATTTTTATATGTTGTTTTAAAAAAATATGGTTAATTTCTAATTCTCTTTCCCATTCTATTTTATCAAACTTCTTATTACAGTTTATTCCAAGCCAAAATATATCTTTCTGAGTAGAATACTTCGGTATCTTAACTAAAAATTTCTCTTATCTCTTCAAATTCATCATATAAATAATCTAAGCCAAAAATCCACCATAAAAATAATCTGGAAGTTCTTTATTATTTTTCAATTTGATCGATCATGAAATATTTCATACTCTTTTGCAACAATATTTCCTTTATTTCCACTCAAACAAAATGACACCCATCTTTTTATTAGTTATATTGTCATCCATTGATTTATCTAAACCATCTGGATGATTAATTGATGAAAAATTCTCTTTCTAAGATGTTAATAGGAAAGTCACTATGTATATACATTGTTGAATCTAGCCATATACCTCCATATTGATCTATTAACATAAACCTCACTAGATCGGAGAAAAAATTTGCAAGATTTATTTTATTTAATTCTAACTTCTTATAAATAGTTTCAGGAATCTCCACATATTCTGTTATATTATTTTTTTATCTATTACTATTACTTCGTATTCATGTTTTTTTGCAAATTCTCTCATATAATATAATGTACTTTTCACAATATCAGGAGCGTTTTCCTCACCTTGCCACCACATTGTCCAAATCACTCTGCTAAAAGTTTTCTCCATACTTGAGTTAATTAATTCTTTTTCTATATTTGTTTTTTTATGAAATTAATATTTGTATTATTCTTTATATGCTTCTTTATAATTGAATTTTTTTACTCTTCTCATTTCAGATGTCCTTATTGCTTCAGATAAAAAAATTCATAAATTTGATTTTTTTAATGGTTTTTGGCCTTTAAAATGTACAACTGAAACTTTTAATCTATTATATACCTTTTTTTATCATATTATTGCTCTCCTATCATATATATCTTCATTGTCAATTCATATTAAAAATTATAATATTTTACAAATATACTACATATTATCTTTTTGTTATTTAGTATAAACATACTTAATATTCTATAATTAAAAAAAGTATTCTTAATTCTTCAATTCCCTTAATTTAAATTTTTACAATAGGATAAACTATGAAACTAAATAATCTCTTGTTTTTTTCTCATTAAAAATATAATAAATAACTAGTTCTATGTTTAGCTTTTAAATTTAAAAATCTATATTATATTTCTCAATATATTCTGTTGTTTGTTTTAATAACTTTGATCTTTCTTTTGATACAAAAGATAATAAGTACCTTGTATTTATTAAATCCTCACAGATACTTCGCAATGTATCTTTTAACTCTTTATTTTTGTATCGTCAAATAAAAATTCTAGAATACTCTCCATTACTATTCTATGGTGTTCCATATGCTTCAATCTATTTATCAGAGCCATACTTTTGTTCCGGTCTTCCAAGAAAAATATTGATACACATCTAAATTCCAATACTCCCACTTTTCAACATACTTCATTGGGAAAAATTGAATATTGAGTGTCTACATAGAATATTTTTTTTCCGTTAGTCTTATATTATGCTCTTGAAGTAGAGAAGTTCTGTAAGTTATACTATGCATTGGGAAAAATCTTAGATAATGAATCTGATCATATCCGTCAGGCATTTCTAGTACTTTAATTCTTTTCTTATAATTATCATATACATGTTGTTCTGTATAATCCGTTACTATCAAATCCACATCTGTCTTTTTTTAATCTCAAAAGAAATTCTTCAAAAATCCGCCTTATTTACCCAATCATCTCCATCTATAATTTTTAAAAATATTTACCTTTCGCTTCTTCTATTCCTTTATTTACAGCAGAACCATGTCCACCATTCTCTTTTATTTATTATTTTTTTAAATTAAGGCTAGTTTCTGAACTTAACTTTTTTTACAATATCTATTGTCTTATCAGTACTACCATCATTTATTATTAATACTTCAAAAATCACTATATAATTCTGTTTTAATATTATTGAAAGATTCTATACACTTATGTATATTTTTTTCAATATTATACGATGGAACTGCAATAGTTAAAAATAACTCCCACTAGTGTTACCTCCTAATATACTAATTTATTCTTAAAAAAATATTTGTTCATTTTCTTTACTACTTATCTTTTTAAACTTCTCTAACGCTTCTTGCCATGTTGGAATTTCAAATCCTGTTTTCTTTGTTTTTTTCTAAATTCATGATTGAATATTTTTGGTCTATTTGCTTTTTTTGTGGAAAAATCCTTAGATTCAATCGGTACTACTTCTACCTCTTCATCTTTTAGAATTTCTTTTGCAAATTCATACCATGAACAGCTATTATCATTTGATAAATGATATGTTCCATATTCTACATTATTTTCTACTGAATATACCATGAACTCTGCCAAGGTTTTTTTGTCCATGTTGGTCTTCCGAATTGGTCTGCTACAATTGTTAATCTATCACGATCTTTAGCTAATCTTTGCATTGTATATACAAAGTTATTTCCATATTCTCCGAATACCCAAGATGTACGAATTATATAGTATTTTTCTAATAGTTCTCGTACTGCATTTTCACCTTCTAATTTTGCTCGCCCATATTCATTTTGTGGATTAGTTACATCTTCTGGTAAATATTCTGTTTCAGAAGTCCCATCAAAAAAACATAGTCAGTGCTAATATACACAAAAGTTGCTCCACATTCTTTTGCTGCTAATGCAAGATTATGTGTTCCTTCTGCATTTACTTTGTGATTATCTTCACGACCAATATCCTCAGCATTATCAACCGCTGTATACGCTGCACAGTGATAGATTACACTAGGATTTAATTCCTTAACATATCTGCTAACTAAATCTTTATCTGTTATGTCTAATTCTTTTGTTGTTGTAGCTACGTAAGAAATATCTCTTGAATCTAAAAGGTATCTTAATTCGCTACCTAGTTGTCCATTACTACCTGTAATAAGTATCATTATATTACCTCCTAATAAAAAGCGGAAATTATTCCGCTTTTCTGTTACTGTCCATTTTTAGCGTAATTAGCTTCTACTGCTTCTTTTTGTTCTTTCCACCAAGATTCGTTTTCTTCATACCAATGAATAGTGTCAGCTAGCCCTTGACGGAAGTTTGTGAATTGTGGTCTCCACCCTAATTCATCTCGTAATTTAGATGCATCTATCGCATAACGTAGGTCATGCCCCGCACGATCATTTACATGTTCATATGCATTCTTATCTTTACCCATTAGCTCAAGAATTAACTCAATAACAGTTTTATTGTCCTCTTCTCCATCTGCACCGATTAAGTAAGTTTCTCCTATTCTACCTTTTGTTAAGATAGTCCAAACTGCTGAAGAATGGTCTTCTGTATGAATCCAGTCCCTTACGTTCTTACCTTCACCATATAATTTAGGTGTAATTCCTGATAATACATTAGTAATTTGTCTTGGGATAAATTTCTCAATATGTTGATATGGTCCGTAGTTATTTGAACAATTAGAAATAGTTGCCTTAAGACCAAAAGAGCGCACCCATGCTTTTACTAGTAGGTCTGATCCTGCTTTTGTTGATGAATACGGGCTTGATGGATTATAAGGTGTTTCGGCTGTAAATTTCTCTCCAACTCTTTCACCTTTTCCTGGTAAATCTTCACGTAATGGAAGATCTCCGTATACTTCATCTGTAGATACATGGTGGTATCTAACATCATACTTACGACACGCTTCGATTAAAGCATATGTTCCGATAATATTCGTATGTAAAAAAATGGATATGGATCTTTTAGTGAGTTATCATTATGAGATTCAGCTGCATAATGAACTACTGCATCAGTCTTACTAACTAATTTATCAACCAGTTCAGCATCCGCGATGTCTCCAACAACTAGTTCAAATCTATCTTCTGGAAGTCCAGCAAGATTCGCTCTATTTCCTGCATAAGTCAATTTATCCAGAACAGTCACATGAATATCTGGATGGTTATTTATAACATAATGTACAAAGTTAGAACCGATAAATCCAGCTCCACCCGTTACTATAATATTCTTCATTTATTTACCTCATTAAAATATTTATTCTTCTAAACTCTATATGGTGAAAACTCCACCAACATAAAGTAGGTAGAGTTTTATAATAAAAAAATCAAAAATAATGCTAGTTATTATATCTCTCCATATACGAAATCATTATTTGCTTCATATTCTTTAAATGTAGGATGCTTAGCATCTTTCTCTGATGTAATAGCTTTTGATAAATCAATCTGCCAGTCAATTCCAAGCTCTTTATCATCGAATGCAATACCTGCATCTGCTTCTGCATTATAATAATTATCACACTTATACATGAAGTTAACATTAGGTGTTAATGTCGCAAAACCATGAGCAAAACCTCTAGGAACTAGAAGTTGTCTTCTATTATGTTCTGAAAGGATAAAACTCTCCCACTGTCCATATGTAGGGCTTCCTTTTCTCATATCAACAATAACATCAAGAACTGCTCCAGTTACCACACGGATAAGCTTTGTTTGCGCAGCATTTCCTCTTTGAAAATGTAAACCACGAACAACACCAGCTTCAACTGATAATGAATGATTGTCTTGAACAAAGTTAAAATCTATACCTAATTTTTTATACTTCTCTTCAGAATAACTCTCCGTGAAAAATCCACGATGATCACCGAAAATATCTGGCTCTATTATTTTTACATCTTTTAATTTTACTTCTAATACTCTCATTATTATAACTCCTATTCAGCTATACGTAACATATATTGTCCGTAATTATTTTTCTTCAACGGTTGTGCCAATTTAATCAATTGCTCTCTATCGATGTATCCCATACGATATGCTATTTCTTCTAAACATGCAACTTTAAGATTTTTGACGTTTTTTTCTATTGTTTCAATAAAATTACTTGCTTCTAGTAATGATTCATGTGTTCCTGAATCTAACCAAGCATATCCTCGTCCTAAAAGCTCTACACTTAATTCACCTTTTTCTAAATACGCTTTATTCACATCTGTTATCTCTAACTCTCCTCTTGGAGATGGTTTAATATTCTTAGCAATATCTACTACTTTGTTATCATAGAAATATAAACCAGTTACTGCATAATTAGATTTAGGCTTTTCTGGTTTTTCTTCAATAGACATAGCCTTCATTTCCTTATCAAATTCAACAACCCCAAATCTCTCTGGATCATGAACATGATATCCAAATACCGTAGCACCACTTGGACGACTAGCTGCACGTTGTAGCATCTTACTAAGTCCTCCACCATAGTATATATTATCTCCAAGAATTAAGCATACAGAATCATCTCCGATAAATTCTTCTCCAATAATAAACGCCTGAGCTAATCCATCTGGACTTTCTTGAACTTTATATTCAATATTTAATCCTAATTCATTACCATTCCCAAATAACTCCTCAAAACGTGGAGTATCTGTTGGTGTAGATATTATCAAGATATCTTTAATTCCCGCAAGCATTAAGATAGACATCGGATAATAAATCATTGGTTTATCATATATTGGCATCAATTGTTTTGATACCGCCTTTGTAAGAGGATATAAACGCGTTCCGCTTCCTCCTGCTAAAATTATTCCTTTCATGAAAAATCACCTACTTTAGTATATTATATAATCTTCGAATTTTTGATAAAATAACTATATTTGCAATAATTATTCTATAGGCCTTCTGTAAAAAAATGTCTTCTAAGGTTTTTAGTTGCTTCCTCAAAAGAGTATCGCCCTATACATTTACTTCCATCTTCTGCTAATTTTATTCTTAATTCATCGTCTTCTATCAGTTTAATTATATTATTTGCTAGTTCAACATAGTTATTAACAGGTGACAATAGTGCATTCTTCTTGTCTACGGCATATTCAAAAAAACGCCTTTATAACTTGTTGATGCTAATGCATTACCACATGCCATACTCTCTGCTCCTGTTAACCCAAATCCTTCATTTACACTTGCACAGACAAATATTGCTGTATTATTATATATATCACACAATTTGTCTGCTTTTACTTTTTGATAATATGTAATCCACTCTTTTTTTATTTCCTCTCCCTGTTGATGAACCCCGAACATTGTAACTTTTTAAATCAGGATACTTTTTCTTTTTACTAAATCTATAGCTTTCAATGCAACAGGTATTCCCTTCATCTCCGATTTATGATACAACATGCAAAGAGAAAAACTTATTTCTATCGTAAATACTTTTCTTCACTTTAAATACACCAGTATCTATAGGATTTTTAACTACTTTTACATTAGGATCATACGGTTTTACTATCTTATAGAGCCAGTTTGAAACGACTATATTTTTTTCATACCTAATTTGTATGTGTCATAAACCTCTTCATCTGGTACTGTCCAATTCTCAAATCCTTGAATAAAGTAATATTTTTTTCCCCACATCTCTTTGGTAATTTACTAACAATTTGCGCAGTATTAACGGCCGTGGCAACTACTATATCTGAATTCGGAAAATCTCTATCATCCAAATATGGTGTTGCTATTTTTACTAACTTTTTCTATCTAACTTAAACCAATTAGGATAAAAACCAATTAAATGGAATAGACATTAATTTTTTTAATTTCAAATTTGATGTGTAACGATTAAATTTATATTCAGTTAAAAAAACTATATTTACCTTATGACCATTTTTTTGGATAATCTATTCGCATATTCAAATACCATCTTAAATCCGCCTATCGGATGTTCCGCAAATGATGGTAGACAAAAATGTTATCTTCATATTTCTCCTCCAACACATTTTTTTATTAATTTCAATATTAGGAATAAATAGCATAAAAATAAAAACAAAGTTAATATAACATCATTAGCCACAAAATCTATAGTAAAAAGATTCTATTACTGTAGCAATCAGAACTAATATAACCATTCTGTCTAGTGTTTTTTTCTTCGATTCAATAATCTAAAAACATTTATAATTGCCAGCACTATCAATATTAATCCAATTATTCCGGTTTCAACTAAAAAAATATAGTTATCATAGAATCTGCCGTCTCATAATAATCATAGTATGAATATGCTTTTTAAATATTTCATTTGTCCTGTATATCCATTCCCAAAAAAATTCCAAGAAATTCATTATTCAGAAAAATAATCTTTAAACCTAACTAATGTTCCCCATCTTTGACCTACTGACCCATCATCTAATCCTCGATCAGTTAATATTCTGATCCTATCTGATACAACATCAAATGTAATACCCAACAAATTTGTGGCAATAAAAATAGATACTACTACCAATTATAGTTGTCGCAAATATTTTTTTTATGATTGAGTTTTTTTATTTCTATCAAATAGTATATAATTAAATACTAATAAAATACTGAAAGATATCCAAACTATTCTTGATTGACATATTATTATTACTAGTATTAATATCACCTTATTTAATAATTCCATTATCTTGGAACTATATTTAATATTAAGGGATATACAAAAAAGATACTACTGCCATATACGAGAAATAATTATAATGTAAGAAGAATGAGCTAGGTTTGTACAGTTCTGAAGGAAGATTATTCATTACTTGTATCCACTCAGAAGCACTAATCTTAACATAATTCACCATGAAATTATATGAGGAAAGATACTCAATTATCCCATATATACTAGAAAAATAAAATAAAAGTTTTTTTAATATCATTAAACTTGATTTTATGTTTGATGTACTTCGTAATAGATATATAACTATTATTGCATAAGAGAAATATTTAATTGTGACTAAAAATGTAGAATACAAACTTCCGTTTATTAAAGTAATTATAAAATAATACATCACAAATAAAAAAATAACATATAATAATTCTTACTAATAATTCTTCTACCATCTTTAATCAATAGAACAACAATCAAAAAAAGTGATAATAATAATAAAAACACCATAATATATCCCCTGTTTTCCTGAATAAATTAAAAAAACATTGTAATTATCCAAAAACACGGGAATAATAAGTTTGTAATACTCTTCTTTTCGAATAATATTTTCACCTTGTACCTCCCTAAATAATTTTTTTTCTTATAAAGTTACGAATAGAGGGTATTCTAAGATATAGCAAAAAAATTTATAATAACTATAATACTGTATACTAGAAACCTTGTCTATCTTATCTAAAAAAATTTAACCATCGCAGGTTTCTTCTTAGGTACACGTAGTAGTTCTGATAATTTTCCCTGATCCTTTCTTAGCTATTCCAATTGTATTATTATTGTGAATTCTATACTTTAATAACTCTTCATTTATAAATATTACTTTTTCCTAACTTAGATGCTATTAATATTAATTGATGATCATGATACACATCTGAATCATGAACTTCTTTATATATCTTTTGAACTTCTTTATTTATACAAAAAAGTAGCGCCTTGAAGTACATTACCTCCTATCAAGTAATTAAAAATCTAACGTTAAATACTTTTTCTCCCGTGTTATCTACTTTCTTTAGAAATCTATTTCTAGTAAACTCACTTAAAGGAAGCTCTCTACTATTAGCGTCAATTAATGAGAAATTAGCAGAGACTAATTTTTGCCGAGTTTTTTTATCCATAACTTCCAAATATACTTTAACCTTGTCGTTACCCCAAATATCGTCTTGATCGCTAGAAAAAAATATAATCCCCCTTACAGTGAGTTATTGCTCGATAAAAAGTTTTCTATATATCCTACATTCTTATCATTGACATGTACCTTTATTCTACTATCTGCATATCGTCGTATAATTTCTAATGTCCCATCAGTAGAATTATCATCAAAGATAATTATTTCATCTACTGGTTTTGACTGATTTAAAAATAGAATCCAACTGTTCTTCTATATTTTTTTCTCCATTATATGTCGCCATGGCCACTGATATCATTTTTCTTACCTCTATTGTTTTTAAATATTTTTTTTATAAATTCCTGCTGTTAACACTATTCTTCTACTTATATTTTTTTCATTTTATTTCCCCAATCAACTCTATAACTGTTTACAGTTTTCAATCCGAAAAAAATCCACCTTTTAACAATGTTTCCTCAATTTTTTTGCAACAGTTTAAGTTGTTCATTACTTAAGTTTTCTCTTTTCATAATTTCTATTGTCGCTAGAGTTTGATTATAAGTTAATGCATGATCTTTTAGCTAGATCATCAATTTTCGAAACTCTTCTTAAAAATTCTTTTTAATACCATAATTATAACTGTGTTTACTAGTAACATTTTTCTGCGTAGCGACGATATCCCATTGTTGAAACCGGGAAATAATAAACTTTCCCGAATATCCCCGCCCATTTTGTTACAAAAATTATCATGTGAAAGATATCCTAAAAACTTCATTATTATTTTTCTATTACAGGTAAACTTTTTTTAACAACTTGAAATTAAATAGAACTGTACAACCATATACTTTATGCGAAAAAAATGAAGTTGTAACATTAGTATAACTTATCCCTGTTAGTTCGTCCATATTTTTGGGAAGTTACTTTTTCCATTCTCATCTATTATTCTCATGTTACCATATATAAGTACTGGAATATCCTCATTAACTTTTTGAATCATAAAATTTCAAATATTCCTCAAGTTTCATATTATCCCATTCATCATCTTGATCAGCAAACACATAAAAAAATCATACTCTTTTTATTTTTTTGCATAATTAATAAGTCCAAAAAAATTATAATACGCACCATGTTTTTTTCCGAATCACTAAGAATATATTTTATTCTACTATCTTTTTTTCACATAATCTTTTTATTATACCTAATGTATTGTCAGTAGAGCAATCATCCCTGATAATTAATTCCCAATTAGTATATGTTTGATTTATTATTGTTTCTAATTGTTTAGAAATATTTTTTTCACCATTATATGTTGCCATCATAATTAATATAGTTCTATTTTTCCATAATACTCCTCCAATACACTATACGTTTCTTTTAAATCCTTCTTCAGCTGTGAAAATTCCTTTTCCAGCCCAATCCTCTAATTTATCACTATTTAAACTTGAATTAGTCATTGGATTTTGTTGTTTTACTTCTAAATCATCAGGTAATTGTAAAATTAATTCTACATTCGAGATTTTTTTGAGATTATTTCTGCCATCTCTTTTATTGTTATTATTGAATTTTTTTATTAGAAATATTATACGCTTCTCCTGATTCCCCTCTTAGTAATACCGTCAAAATTGCGCTTGCACAATCTAAACTATGACAATAAGATCTTATTTGTTCTCCAGTACTTTTCATAATAAGATCTTCTCCTCTCAAAGCAGCTCTTAAAAAAACTTGATGATATTCTCCTATCATTTTCTTTTGCGCTAGGCCCATATATATGTCCTGGCCTAACTATCTTAACATCTAGGTTGTACTCGTTAGCATAACTTATAGATAAGGTTTCTGTCGCTCTCTTAGAACTTGAATACGAGGAGCGAACATTTAATATATCAATATAACCATACTCCTCTTCTAGATAAGGTTTTTTTCATTTTCTTTTTATACCATAAACTTCACTAGATGATATGTACACCAAAGATTTCACAGTATTATTTTTTTAGAAAATTCTAATAAATTTTTCATTCCCAAAAATATTACTCAACATTGTCTCTACAGGTTCTTCCACATATAGTTCTGGACTAGCATTACTAGCCCCGTGAATAACATAATCAACTTTAAAGTTAAAAATCTAAACTCTCATTAGCATCATACTTTACGTAGATAAGGTTTTTTTATTATCTTTATATTTCTTGAATCTCTTATTTATACTATTCTGATTCCTAGCACAAGCATATATCCTAATATTATAATCAAATAATTCGTTCAATACCAAGAGTTCATCTATAATTGATGAGCAAATTAATCCTGTTGAACCTGTTATTAAGATAGATGAATTTATTAATTCTTCTACACTCACTATGCTATTTAACGATACTTTGATATTATTATAATAATTTTTCTACTTTTTAATAAATCCATATTTATTCCTTAATCCAGTGTTCTTTCTTAGCTTTTTAGTAATGCTTTTAAATATTTCTAAATCATCTAACGTTGTAATTTTTTTAGATTTTTTTCTCGATCCTGCTGAAAAAAATAAGTTTCTCTTCCGAAAATTTTTCATCAACTCACATGAAGCTGCTACCTCTGTGATTCCATTTTTCATAGCTTCATTATGTAAAGATAGTATATCCTCTAAATCATAAATATGTGGTGTCTGTGTTCGTCTCAATAAATCTCTATTTACAGATTCTATAGATTTATTTGCTTTCTTATTATCTAATACAAAAAGTTACTTCTACGCAAGGAATAGCAGCAACAGCACTACCGTGTTTCTTATAAGTTGAAAAATGCATCATCGATAATTTCATTACTGACCATGGGTCTATTCCCATCATGTATTACAACCGTTACATCTTTTTTTCATAATATTTTCTTATTTCTGTCAATCCATTATAAATTGATAACTGACCTGTATCGCCACCATTAACTATATACTTTTAGTTTTTGTAATATTAAACTGTCTAGCATAAGATCTTAACATTTCTTCCCATCCTTTTTAATATTACTACACAAATTTCATCTATACCTGGATGATTTTTGAAACTTTTTCCAAAGTATGGATAATTATAGGTTTATTTTTCTACATGTATAAATTGCTTTTGGTATATCTTGCTTTTATTCTACTTCCTATTCCAGAAGCCGTTAATAACGCTATATTCATATAATTTCTCCTAATATTTTAATTCCAAAAAAATAAATGTTTTTTTCCCTCTTACCTTTTTGGAGGTATATTCATATAATCCTCTCCATAGAAAAATTTTTTTAAATACTCCTCTGAAAAATATAGGTATATTTAATTTCTCTCCTTCGAATACTCCTTTTTTTATAGACACTCATATCTTCACGTTTATATATTTCTTTAGGGAAATGCTTTCTGCCTGTAGGTATTGCTACATATTTACTGTTCCAATCTTTTACAGCATGAATTACATTTATCATTCCACGATAACCATTTCTTTAGAGGAATAATTTTTTTAAAACCCGTCCTAATAGCAGTTTCATATTAGAGTACTTTACTTCACGTTCTTCTAAGACCTTTATTTTTCTCAGGTAAATTTCTATTATTAAAAATCTCGAACAGCAGAAACTCCAAAATTTAGCATTAAACTTGAATATTTTTTTGAATAAATCTCAATGCTCCATTATTAAAAGTATTCTCTACTATATATAAATCAATTGATATCCCACATTGTTCTTTTTGGGGAATTCCAATCATACTTTCTTCTGGCAACCGTACCTTTTTTTTCTTATTTGTGTTACTAATAAACCTAATTCGGGATTAGATTTTTGGAGTTTGCAAATAATATGATTCTCCTAGCTCAATGTCAAATATTTCTAATAGTTTATTATAACTTTTTCTTGGAATATTTATATCTATATCATCATCCCATGGAATAAATCCTTTGTGTCTAACTGCTCCCAAAAATACTTCCCCCACTTAGCGAATAATCTATTCCATGTTTTTTTCAAAAAAAGGTACTATATCTTTTATAATTCTCAATAACTCGTTCTGATATAATTTTTATTTCATTATCATCCAATATTATTATATCATCTTTAGTATATTTCATTCCTAAACTCCTTCTCGTACTCATCAACTATATATTCCCAAGAAAAATTGTTTTTTTAATTCTCTCTTTAGCATTTTTCTTCAAGAATCTTTACCTTTTTCTTCGTCTAGTTTTTTTCAGTTTCTTCAATAAGAATATGAAGATTATCTTTTTTTCCCAATATAGAGCCCCATTTTTTTCCCACTTCTCTATTAAATCCTACATCTAATAGTAAGTTTAGTCTAGTGCTTCCTAAAGCTTCTAATAATGATGGATTTGTTCCACCAACCTCATGTCCATGGAAGTAGGCAAACGCATTTTTCTCTTATATATTTTAGCAACTCTTGATCATATACAGTCCCAACAAATTTAATACGCTCATCTTTATCAAATCCTGTAGTTTCTTTTTAACTTTTCGAAAAAAATGAATTTTTGCTCAACATTTGTTATTAATACGAAATCCTTTTTTTACTGTTAGATTTCATAAATTCTCTAATCATTGTTTCATAGTTGTTTTCTGGAACGAATCTTCCTACTACTAAGTAATAATCATTTTCTTTGACAGATTTACTAGAAAACCACTCTCTTACTACTTCATTCTTATTTGTAAGAGTACTCGTATTCAAATCTGTCCCATAGGCTATATATGTTGTTTTTCGGATTATATTTTTTTTATAATCTTCTTTAATATATTTCTCTATATTTTTTTACTATCGCAAATTAGTTTATCCGCATGTTTTTACCATAAGACTCTCTGATAGTTTCCAATATTTTCTAACTGGTAAACTCCATTTTTCTCTTAACCATTCATGACCATCTGGATTAACTAGTAATACTCCACCTATCTTATCTATTTTTCTCTTTAATCGAGCTATAAACGGTCCTATTCTACATGCAAGAACATAAAAATATCGGTCTTTCATATTCTTCTCTTTCTGCTTTTTTTATTGCCCATTCTAGTGCTTTTTACATCATAATAAATAGCTTTGGCTGGCCCAATGTTAGGTAAATCTATAGTATAGCAATTTGCACCATTATGTACAAATTCTCTTTCTACAATTCCAGACTTATCACTATTTTCTTTTGTACAGGCTACATGATATTGTATATTTTTGTCTTTTTGATTTTCTGTTAATTTCTCTACAAATGTTTCAAAACCACCATATTTGGCTGGTATTCCTTTTTGAACCTACTATAAAAAAATATGTTGCATTTTGATCTTTTCACTTCCATTTTATCAATTTTTATGTTAATATATCCATATTCACTTATATTAGTCTGTGTTTTTAGTTTGGCGACGAAACACAGTCTTTTTATTTCAATAAAGAGTGGTTGTATATACACTTATATAGCCACTCCCTACTTTTTACTTTTCTCTTAATTACTTGCTTCCCTCTCGTTTTTAGGGACAACCATTATAGTTTTAAGTATAATTTTTTTATGTCCTGTCTTAGCGACCAATTTTCGATATATTTCATATCTAGTTTAACTACTTCTTCAAAAATCAAGTATGTTACTTCTTCCACTAACCTGCCACATTCCTGTAATACCAGGTTTTTACCTGCATGCGTTTAAAATGATGCAAATCGTATTGTTTATATTCATCAAACGTTGGTGGTCGAGTTCCTACTACACTCATATCCCCTTTAAGAACATTGATAAATTGTGGAAGCTCGTCCAACGACCAATCCCTTAATTTCTGACCAAATGGGAAAACCCTAGGATCATTTTTCCATTTTAAACATTAAAGTCGTCTCTAGCTCATTTTGACTTAGAAGCTTAGCTTTTTCTCTCCTCAGCGTCCACATACATACTTCTAAATTTGTATATTTTGAACTTTTTACCATTTTGACCTATTCTCGTTTGAGTGAATATAAGTGGTCCTGGCGCCTGTTTTTTCACTATCGGTAATATTATTAAACCAACAAGAATTGTCAACAATATTCCCACTATTGAAATTGCTATGTCCATTATCCTTTTTAATATTACCTGACGTAGTGTCGCTATTTTTATAGCTGATGTCAGATAAATATTATCACCTTGGAAGGTAACCACTGTATTCGCTCCAACCTCTTTTATAATTGGCGTAATATTGATTTTTTTGTCGGAATACCTAGTATTTCGAAGATCTTAAAGATTTCTACCAGACTAGTCTGTGATGATAAATTGGCATATATTTCATCAACTCTATGATGAGACAAGAAATCTCTAATTTCACTTATATTATGAACTACAGGCTTATCATTATAAAAATCATCTTTTGAAGTGTTAGCGTATGCCAACACCTCATAATTATCTGGAAGTTCTCCTATAGTATCTAAATCAGAAAAGTCAGATAAAATTATAATATTACGACTATCATCTCGATATCGATTATTTATTTTTTTAGAAACAGTTCTTACACAATAGATAAAAACAAATGCTAAGACCAAGTAAATAATCAATTCTAAACTTTCCACTATATTAAAGAAATCTTTTACGGTTAAATATTACCAAAAAAATAATGTAAATAATGAAACAATCTTCAATACATATATAGATGTTGACTTAAATTCTTTTTAGATATCCACGTTCCGATATTGTCCAGTACTCTTCTGACATTAATGCCACTAGGATACCAATAACATTCATAACAATAAAGAAATATAAATTATCTTTTTGACTTTTCTTGAAAAATCAAAACTAAGAATATAAGCTAAAGATAAGGCCATTAAATCAGTCACTAAGAACAAAAAAACTTATTATTTCTTCTAATATAATACATCTTGTTCTCCTCTTAACTTAGACTTTACTTTTTTTATCTGTTTTTTTATTTGCTCCATAGTTTCCATAACCACCATAGTGCCCATAGTAACCACCATAACCTAGCTCATTTGAGTTAACTTTATTTAAAATTATACCTAAGAACTCTGCTCCACTTTTTTCTAGTTGTTCTTTAGCTTTTTCTAAAACTTTTTTCTTAACACGATTAGCTTCAACCACCATTACTACTCCATCTGCCTTAGGAGCTACGATAGCAGCATCAATAACTTGCCCAACAGGTGGTGTATCAATAATTACATAATCATAATACTCTCTAAATACCTCAATCATAATATTGAAGTTTTTATTTTGTAGTAATCCTGTTGGATTTGGTGGTACTTGCCCTGCTGGGATAACATTTAAATGTTGAATATCTGTCTCATAAATAACATCCTCAATTGGAGATACTCCAGATAGATAATTAGTTAATCCGCTAATTTTATTTTTTTAAATTTGAAACGTCCTGCCATAACAGACTTACGCATATCTGCATCTACTAAAAATAGTTTTTCAGTCCTAACTTAGCTAATGAGATAGCTAAGTTAATTGATACTGTACTTTTCCCTTCATTTTCAGAAGTTGATGTTATAACAATTACCTTCTTATCTTTTCCTAAAAAACTGAATATTAGTACGTAAGGCATTATAATACTCTTCATTTTTTTAGGATCCACTATATTTTTTTATTTGTTAATAAATTAATTTGTGCCATGTTTTTCTTATCCTATCTCTTTCCTGTTTTTTTGTATCTGGAACTACTCCTAAAAGTACCAGTCCCATACCATCTTCAATATCTTCTGCTCTTTTTAATTCTATCATCTAATAATTCAAATAATACCACTCCAGCTACAGCTATAATGAATCCTAATGCTGTTGCTAAAATTGCATTTTTAGGAATATTCGGTGAACTTGGAGACGTTGCTGCTTTTTGCTTCTTCCAGTGTTGTTACATCATCAATTTTTTTGTTACTTCTTTAATTTGATCCGCCGATACCTCTTTTTACAGTATTAGCTAATTGACTAGCTACTTGTGGATCTTTGTCTCGAACAGTGATAGAAATAATACGAGTATCTTTTGGAGCATCTACGCTAACTTTCCCTGCCAATTGTTTCGCTGTTATCCCTAAACCACTCTTTTCTACCGAATCTTCCATAACCTTGTTTGAAAGAATAATTTCTTTATAGTCTTTTATTAATAATGATCCTAACTGAACATCTTGTGTTGTGATTGCTTTTTTTCATCTTTCTTTTGATTAACCACATATACTTTTGTAGTAGATGAATATTGTGGTGTTACCAAGAAAATACTATAAGCAAGTGATACTGCAGTAAATAGAACTGTCACTAGCAAAATCAATATTTTCTTCTCCCAAATACTTCTTATCAGTAGCATAATATCTAACTGTATTAAATCTTTTTCTTGATTATTCATTTTATATTTTTTTCCTCTCAATTAAATTATTTTTATTCATTAATAGTTTTTTTCTTGATTTTTTTTCAAATAGTTCATAAGCTATTGTAGGTCCATATTTTTTTCCTCGATAATATTATATGCTTCTCTCATATATGTTCTTCGAGAATCAATATTGTGCATATCACTTGCGATAAAATGAACCAACTCCGCGTCCAAGTATTTTTTTTAGCACGCTTTTTTTGTAATGTTTGTGTTTGTCACCGATAAGTTTCGGTTTTAGAACACTAGCTGCATTAACTTGAATATAAGCACCCATGTTAATTAACTCTTGAACACCTTTTTCATCTACATCGTTATATCGTTCGACGTGCGCTACTACCGGAGTTAATCCTAACAGTATAACTTTATTCAGTGCCCTGTGAATTTCTTTTATAACGCATTTCATAAGGGAATTCTACAAGTACATAGTCTGTTTCTGCTAATCTTGGATATTCCCCGCTTTCAATCTTAGCAATTTCTCCTTCCTTGTAGTAGATTTCACTTCCTAAGTAAATTCTTAGGTCGCTAGCAACTTCCGCGGCAATTTCTTCTACACGTTTGAAATTCTCTTTTATTATCTCTATATCTGTCTCAAACATTCCTCGTCTTCTATGAGGTGTTGCGATAATCGTTCTAACACCCTGTTTATAACTTTCTTCAAGCAAATCACGAGTGTCTTTTTCAGTTTTTGCACCGTCATCTACTCCGAAGACTACATGAGAATGTATGTCTATCATTCTAATTTCGTCTCTCATCTATTTCCCTTCCAATACATCTTTAATATTCGCTGTAACTTCAGCTAAACTTTGCTCATCGATTTGCATCATATATAGTTGCGCTCCAGGCATTGCGTATGAAGGTAATCCCATACTTCCAGTACCAGTCAACGCTTGAGAAGTTACATTGTAATCTTTACCTGAGCTAAGTTGTTCATTCGCAAGTCCCATAGCTGTCTCTATCGGCATATTTGTCTGAATTGATTCACTTAATTCTTTAATAACACTTTGGTAATTTGATAAACCTTGTTTTGAAGTTATCTTCTTAATTATCGCAGTGATAACTTTTTTTCTTGGTTTTTTTACCACGATCATTATCTCCACCAGTAAGACCATATCTTTCACGAACAAACATTAAAGCATCTTCAGAATTCATGTGTAATAAACCTGGTTGGAAAGCTTTTTTCCCACCATACGATACAAACGCCTGATCATTATACACATCTACCCCACCAACTGTATCAATTAATTTTTAGGAATGATGTGAAGTTAAGTCTAGCGTAGTAATCTATTTTAATACCATATAAATTTTCTAGCGTATGGATTGAAGAATCTACTCCATATGAGACCTGCGTGTGTAAGTTTATCATATTGATTATTTCCACCATCGGCGATTTTTTTACATAAGAGTCACGTGGTGTTGTCGTTAATAAGATTTTTTTCCAGTTTTTTTTGTTGACTGTCATAATAATATTAACATCTGAACGACTGACACTAGATACAGGTCCATATGTATCGATACCACTTATGTAGATGTTAAAAGTATCACCAGCATTTTGTTTCGCTTTTAGTATTTATTGATTTTTGTTATTTTTATATTCATAGATTTTTTTCTCGTTTTATCTTTTAAAATCTGCGTGTTGACTAGTAATAAGATCTTCGAATGAACTATTAAGTATCATCGCTTTACTAGTTCCTGCGGCTAATTCCTCATAAGCTGAGATGTAGTTTCTAGATTCTGTAAGATTTAGACTTTGTTTTTTTCTTTATCGCGGATCTCTTTCATCAGCTTATTAATATTTTTCACCATCTGCAGATACTGGAGCCGCTACTGCCTCCCCTTTTAGGTCTGCAAGTTTTTCAGCTGGATCGTTTTTTTCATAACAACAACGCTCATAGTGTACTCACTAACTGCTGCATTACTGTTTAAGTTGTCGAATAAGCCAATCGCTGTTCTAAACTGCATGTAAGAAAAATATCAAGGCAATATTCATAACGATCAACATTATCGCATTAAATATTCTCGCTTTTTTTCTTAATCACGAGGAATATTGCAAGTATTATCGCTAAGATTATTACTCCGATTATTCCGTAGTTGATTCCTCTAAAAATCTAGAAAATCATACTTCAATATCGTCCAGCTGACTAGACCTCCGAGTACAATCAGTAAAACTGTCAATATTCCATTGACAATTTCAAAAAGCTCCTATACCCGATTCAAATCTAGAGTTTCGGCTACTTGAATCTCTTCTCATTTTTCTCCATCCTCTTCAATTTATAAAATTTACTAATACAACCAACATTTAACTGTTCTGTATTATTTATTAATTCTCCATCAATTTGAAAGTATCTCTGATTTGTTTTTTTATAGCTAATCTATCCGTCGTTATTTGTTTAACTTTCCTCATTTTATTATGTTTTTTTAGAAGTAGACATAAATAATTGTATACGAAAGTTGCTAAAGACATATTTTCCATGATCGTTATGTGAAGTTTCCCATCTTGACCTGTAGCATTCGGGGCGAATTTTTATCCCTCCACCTTCATAAGGTTGAATCATCGCATTAAGCAAATACAGCTTGTCGGTTGTGATTTCTCCACTATCCCATGAAATTTTCGCTTTATACTTTTTCAGCATTAAAATACCTATTACTCCTTGAAGAAGATAGATATACTTACCTAAATATTTCTTTAACTTCGAACCATTAGCTCTTTTTTTATGATGTCAGCATTAAAACCGATATCAAATCCCGAACAGAACTTCCTATCGTTAACAACACCTACATCATATTCAATAAATCTTTTCGATTCTAATAACCGACTTATTTCAATATCCTTCTTGAACTCTATAGACCTCGCAAGATCATTACCCGAACCATACGCAAGATAGATAATTTCTTTCCCATGGTAATTATTTATCACTTCGTTAATAGTTCCATCGCCTCCGATTACTATCAACTCTGCCCCGTGAATCTCATTCATAAGGTCTTTTGCATTGGTCTTTTTAGAGGTTCTTAGCACCCTGTAAGGCAACTTCTTTCCTTGTAAAACTCGTTCTATTTTTATTAAGTTCATTAAGACTTTTTCTTACTTCTAGAATTAACTATTATTTCAATCATATTCCGTTCCTATACAGAAAAATACTTTATCTTAATAATTATACTATAAAATGCATTAATTATCAAAGATTTATCTATTTAAAAACCTTTTTAAAAACAATAGAATTTTTTTAGTTTTTTTATAGACTATTTCTATCATTACAATTTATTAGTAAAGTTTAGCTATACAAAAATTATTTTTTTATATTTAGAAGATCTTAATATTAAATTTCACTTTAGAATAAACAGAGGATTTAAAAAACATTTTCCTATTAGACATAATTTCAAAAATAAAAAAACTATTCTATCGTTGGCAATCTGAAGTTGATTTTGATCCTCGATGATGCACTTTTAGATAAAAATAGTTTATAAAATTCTCAGATAATACTAAACAATACTCTTTTTACATGTACTCTAATCTGTCAATCTCTGGTTTGTCAAAAAGTTGTTTGTGTGAAATCTTCGTTACCAGTATTTTTCGGCGGTCTTCTCACAAATAACATAACTGCCACGATGAAGTATAGTAAGTATACAGGAAGTAGTATCCCGACTGTCATTACTCCGATAACTATCGCTGAAAGTAGGAATAGGATTCCTGATACGATTCTCGCTCTCATAGTAAATGACGCAATTATCGCTAATACTAAGGCTACAATCGCAACTACTGCGTAAACTTTCACCAATAATACAAGTAATGATACGATGTCTACACCTGAGCTTTTTAACAATGATGCTACTCCAGGATCTTGTAATAAGTTATTAAGGATAGGTTCAAATTCTTGCTGTTTAAATGCTGTTTCTAACTGACTAGAAAAACGCTCCAAGAGATAGTAGACCTGTTACAAGTATCATAATAACATTCGCGATCCACGCTAAGATTTTTTTCTATTCTTCTGCTAAATGGTTTCATAATATTCTCCTTCTTTAATATATTGACTAAATTATATCATAAATTAATAATAACATGTAACAATTAATATATTTTCTTGATTAATATCTTTATTGAAACTCACTCTTGGTATTTACCTAATTTCTTTACTCTAGCAAAGTAATATCGAACATTTTCTTCTTTCGTAAAAATACAGTCTAATCCCAGATTTTTTTCTAAACTTATAAATTTATAAGCAGCATGTTTTTTTGATTTTCTGAATTTAGTACTCGAATATTTCACTTAGCACTCTTACTAATAAAAAAACTCCGAAAAATTAATTCGAAGTTTTTTTAAAGATATTATATTATCTTGAACGATGTTTAGCATTTGCTGGTGCTTTTTTTGTTGGGTGAGCTTTGTGTTGAACAGCTGCTGATTTTTTTGTGAAACTACTGCAGATTTTTTTGAACTGCTGGTTTGTCCAGTAAGAGGGATACATATCAAAATCACGATTTTTTTGAGTCACCCCCGCACAGTTTATTAGATATCTAAAGATTATTAGATATCAATAAACCACTGCGTCTATGTGTTTTTCATATAAACTTTGTTAAATTTTAGAACTTTTGGGGCAACCCCTGTTTATTCAACATCTCCTTATTATAATTTACCTTTAATATTTACATATTTTTAAATAAATTGTTATAATCAAGAATCCTCTTTAGTCCCCCTTACATTTTTTTAATAAAGGAGATAAAATTATGAGAGATTTTAAATTAAAAAAATAATGTTACGATTGAAGTTACTGATGAAGTATTTTTTTAGCTATACGCAGTTCTCGTTATAAGGAGAGATATGCTGAAAAGAGATGAAAAAAACATCAACTTATTCATTATCATGCCTTCGATAGGGAAGATAGCCTTGGAGAAAAATCTGATTAAAGATACTCGTTCGTTACCTGATGAAATAGCAATTAAAAAAATGATATGAATAGTACGTTGTACAATGCATTAGCTACTTTGCCAGTAGAGGATCGACTTCTAATCTATAATTTATATGTGTGCGACGAGTCATTACGTAGTGTTGCTGAGAAAAATGCATAGTAATCCTATGACTGTTGGTCGCCATCGTGACAAGCTATTTAAGCATCTGGCTAGTTTATTGGAAAAAAATATAAAATTAAATAAAATCCTAACAAATAGATTGTCAAAAACAGTAGAATGTGACGTTTTTGTGAACTTTTTGTATATAAGTTGTTACAAAGTAGCGATAATTTCACTATATATTATGAGGGATTAATTTTTTTGTAAGGGGAGTTCTAGTTATTATCTCAATTGTCATTAATATTGATTCATGAATATTCGACTTTGTCTTTATTAAGATATTCGCATAGAGAGTTAAAAGTAAATGGAGGCAAATTATGAAAAAGACAACTATACCTAAATGACAAAAGATACTGAGAGGTTTTTACGAAATATTAAATCAGAAGAAACAACTGATTATAAAAAGCTCTTTACAAAGTTCATATCCCAGCAAAAACTTCATCATGAATTTTATAATTATGGTTTAGAAGGATTGCTGATAAGTTTTCTAATTCTAAATGAAGGTAAAATAAGCGAACAAGATTTTGATCGATTCGCCTTTACTACTATTAAAAGAAAATTAATCGATGAAATACGTTACAGAAATAAAGATAAAAAGTATACCTTTGGATATTTTTTTGATAATAATATTTCTGATGCAACAGACAACAGTTACGAATATCTGTATATACAATTATTCGAATATGTTCAAAAAAACTTTAGAACAACAAGAATTCGAATTCTTCTGTGAATTTGTTAAGACACTAAATATAAAAACAAACAGCCAAGGCATTAAATATTTCCTGGCAACAGCATATAGAATCCACAAACGTATTAAGGGAGTTTGTGAAAAAAATTTTTTTATTAGAATGTTAATATAGTATCTATACTCTCTATGTGAATATCTAAAAAAATATAAACATCTTTTCTACTGATGTCAACCTGATATTGACTGTCAGTTTTTTTCTTTCTATTAAAAACAACGCTAGATAAATACCAAAAATTTAAATATTCTATTTAATCATTTTAGACTACCTTATTTAAAAATATTTCCCAGGCTATATGACAAGTTTAAATAATTGAAATCCGAGGCTGGAATTTTTCCATGCCCCGGATTTAGTATACAACCCTACAATCTAAGCAGCAAAATGGTAAGCGTCCAATAACGAGGTATATTGAATAAGAGCCCTTCGCCTAGCGCGGAGAGCTCTTTCTTATCTACAAGTTTCTTGTATATTTTTTTATTCCATGGCAAATAAGCCTCTAGAATCTCATTTTTTTCTAAAGTATCTTCATTTGGTAAATTCGTTAATAAATAGTTTATGTATTTTTTTCTGAATCTAATCCATTTCGTTTGGCAGTTTCGAGTAAAGTCATTATAATAGCACTAGATTGTGCTCCTTCAAAACTTTGGGAGAATAACCAATTCTTTCTCCCTATTACCAATGATTTTTATCGCTCGCTCTGCTAAATTATTCGAAAGAACAAGATTCCCATCTTCCAATATAGTTCGAAATGTTGATTCATACTTCAAACTATATTCTATAGCTTTTCTAATTTACTACCCGGTAGTACCGAATGCTCGCGACACCAATCAAAAAATTCATCCATAATTGGTTTCATTTCTTCTTGTCGTTTTTTTGATATCTCTCTTCTACTGGTAAGCAATCCCATTCCTGTTCCAATTGAAATAGTCGGTTACAATAGTTCAATCCTTCTGCACTTAAAGAAGTTTTTACTATTCTTAGGATTTGCTTCGAAAAAAATTTTCTTCGTACATGTGCCCAACACCCTACTAACTTGGCATTTTTTGCTTGGCGATAAGCTCCCCACATATCACAATGAATATAGCCTGAATAATCCCCTAAGACTTCTTTTTACTACTTCACCACTTCGACTTTTATCATGATGATACAGCATAATCCCTGCTTTTTCTTGTTTTCCTGATAAGAATGTCCAGTAATAGGTAAGTGGAGTATCGTTTTCTAACACCCGGTAACTTGTTTCGTCAGCGTGAATATAGCTTTGTTTTAATAATGTTTCTCTCAATAGGTTGTATAATGGTTTGAAATAATACTCACTGACTCTTATATGCCAATTTGTCAGTTCTTTTTCTCGTAATTGGCAGTCCCATCTTATTCCAGTCAGCTTCTTGTCGATAGTTCGGCACTTTTTAATTGATACTTCTGATAAATTGTATGTGCAATAATAGTACTTGACCCTAAGCTATGATTTAAAGGAGCTTTTGGAACGGGCGCTTTAATGATTTTATCATTAGTTCCGTTTTCACTACAATGGGGACATTTGTAAGAATGTTGAATATGATCTACACGTTTTAATTGAGCTGGAATAAAAAAACTAACTCTTTTCGCTTTACACATGACCCAATTTCTTTTTAAAGTATTCTGACATTCTGGGCATACGCAATCTTCTCCCAACAATTTGTGATGAACCAATTCTGGTGTAAATTGTTCTAAGATATCTTGACGTTTACCTTGTGCTTTTTTTCTTGTATAAGTAATAGTTTCTACTTCTACATCCGTTTCTGATGTTTCTTCTTGAGTTATTTCTTCCATATCAAACAAACTTATTTGATTTGGATTTCCTTTTTGTTTTTTTCTGAAGATTTACCAAATAATTTTTTTCTTGAAAAAAATTCTAACTGTTCTTTAAGAAGGTGATTTTCATGTTCTAACAGTTCAACAGTTTTATTAAATTTTATTTTATCTTCTTCGTATTGATTTGAAATTTTTTTTAAATTCACTTAATACTTTTTTTCAAGTGTCACTGTTTCATTAGAAATCATAAAAAAATACCTCCTCTTTTATTTGATTCTATTATACTATAAAAAGGGTAATATTTTCAGTAAAAAAACATCGACGGTTAGTATCTTTTATTTTTTTGGATAAATGGAAAAATCCTTTTTAATAACCATTCTACTTGTTCATCAGATAATTCTTTAACTTCTTTTTTTCATTAGAAGGCCAAATTAACTTTCCGTTTTCGAATCGTTTGTAGAGTAGCCAAAAAAACCTTCTCCATCCCAATAGAGTGCTTTTAAATCTATCTTTTTTTCCTCCACAAAATAGAAATACTTGTCCTGAAAAAAAGGATCTAATTGGTAATGATGTTGAATCCAATAAGCGAGAGAATCAATACCTTGACGCATATCAGTTTTACCACAAACGATATATACTTTTCCTAACTTATTTAACGGTATTGACATGATGTGTCACTAGCTCCAATATCAATTTTAATTGTTCTTTATCAAGGGAATCGTAAAGTACCCATTCCATTTTCCCCTTACGAAGCTTCAGTATAATCGCATTAGATTTCCCTTCTTTTTTTGATGAATAGTCAACGTCTAATGGTACAATTTGTTTTTGACATTTTGTTTTCCTCCATTCCTTCTTTTTATATTTTTTTATTATAAAGGAAGTTATGTTCAGAAAAATAGATACCTCGTTATTGGACGCTTACCCTCGTTATTGGACGCTTACGCAAAAATGCTGCCTAGATTTCTAGAGTGAATTTTTTTCCCATGCCCCGAACTTGACAAAGAGTCAAAAAAAGCCCTCGAAAAAAATTTCGAGGGCTTTTTTTACTGTACTTAAAGATTTATTATAATCTTTAAATTAGTTTTTGTCGTTTTTACGACGTCTTGCTGCTGCAAGTAATCCACCTAGGATTCCTAATCCTAATCCTGCTAATCCAGTATTAGTTTCAGTTGTACCTGTATTAGCTAAACGTTGTCCTAATTTTGTATTTGTACCTTGTGCATTAGAATTTCCGTTTGTTTCGCTAGTACCATTGTTTCCATCATTAGCAGATTTTTCCTGGTAATGTTGGAACTTCTTTTTGTCTAAAAGATATCTTTAGCTGCGATTGTGTAAACTTTACCATCTTTAGTAATTACAGTTGCATTTCCTGCTTTGTCGAAGATAACTTCTTCTACATCAGCATTTGCTCCTTTAATCTTAGCTTTTGCAGCTTCTTTTTCTGCATCTGTTAAGTTATTGAAGTCTACTACTGTTTCTTTTTCGAAGTCAAGGTTGATGTTTTCACCATTATTCTTAGCTGCAACATCTTTAGCATCTTTAACTAATTGAGCTGCTGGAATTGTTGCTGTCTTACCTTCTGGTGTTGTTACTGTTGCGTTTCCTTTATCGTCTACTACTACAGTTGCACCTGGGTTTACTGCTTTAACTGATTCTTTAACTTTTTCAATTTCATCAGCTGTTAATTTAGCTTTATCTCCAACTAACACTCTAATTGCTGGTGTATTTACTACATTTCCTGCATTTGCTTTACCTGCATCTGCCGCTGACTTAGTTACGTCTGCTCCTGGAATTGTTGCTGTTTTTCCTTCTGGTGTTGTTACTGTTGCGTTTCCTTTATCGTCTACTACAACTTTAGATCCTGGATTTACATCCTCTACTGCTTTCTTAACTTTTGCTTTTTTTCTTCATCTGTTAAGTTAGCTGGATCTTTTTACTTCTACCTTACCTGCTGGTGTGTTTACTGCATTTCCTGCATTTGCTTTATCTGCATCTGCCGCTGACTTAGTTACGTCTGCTCCTGGAATTGTTGCTGTTTTTTTCCTTCTGGCGTTGTTACTGTTGCGTTTCCTTTATCGTCTACTACAACTTTAGATCCTGGATTTACATCCTCTACTGCTTTCTTAACTTTTGCTTTTTCTTCATCTGTTAAGTTAGCTGGATCTTTTACTTCTACCTTACCTGCTGGTGTATTTACTACATTTCCTGCATTTGCTTTTATCTGCATCTGCTGCTGACTTAGTTACGTCTGCTCCTGGAATTGTTGCTGTTTTTTTCCTTCTGGTGTTGTTACTGTTGCATTTCCTTTATCGTCTACTACAACTTTTAGATCCTGGATTTACATCCTCTACTGCTTTCTTAACTTTTGCTTTTTTTCTTCATCTGTTAATTTAGCTGGATCTTTTTACTTCTACCTTACCTGCTGGTGTATTTACTGCATTTCCTGCATTTGCTTTTATCTGCATCTGCCGCTGACTTAGTTACGTCTGCTCCTGGAATTGTTGCTGTTTTTTTCCTTCTGGTGTTGTTACTGTTGCATTTCCTTTATCGTCTACTACAACTTTTAGATCCTGGATTTACATCCTCTACTGCTTTCTTAACTTTTTGCTTTTTCTTCATCTGTTAATTTAGCTGGATCTTTTACTTCTACCTTACCTGCTGGTGTGTTTACTACATTTCCTGCATTTGCTTTTATCTGCATCTGCTGCTGACTTAGTTACGTCTGCTCCTGGAATTGTTGCTGTTTTTTTCCTTCTGGTGTTGTTACTGTTGCGTTTCCTTTATCGTCTACTACAACTTTAGATCCTGGATTTACATCCTCTACTGCTTTCTTAACTTTTGCTTTTTTTCTTCATCTGTTAATTTAGCTGGATCTTTTTACTTCTACCTTACCTGCTGGTGTATTTACTGCATTTCCTGCATTTGCTTTTATCTGCATATGCTGCTGACTTAGTTACGTCTGCCGCTGGAACTACCGCTGTTTTTTTCCTTCTGGTGTTGTTACTGTTGCATTTCCTTTTATCGTCTACTACAACTTTAGATCCTGGATTTACATCCTCTACTGCTTTCTTAACTTTTGCTTTTTTTCTTCATCTGTTAATTTAGCTGGATCTTTTACTTCTACCTTACCTGCTGGTGTGTTTACTGCATTTCCTGCATTTGCTTTTATCTGCATCTGCTGCTGACTTAGTTACGTCTGCCGCTGGAACTACCGCTGTTTTTTTCCTTCTGGTGTTGTTACTGTTGCGTTTCCTTTATCGTCTACTACAACTTTAGATCCTGGATTTACATCCTCTACTGCTTTCTTAACTTTTGCTTTTTTTCTTCATCTGTTAATTTAGCTGGATCTTTTACTTCTACCTTACCTGCTGGTGTGTTTACTGCATTTCCTGCATTTGCTTTTATCTGCATCTGCTGCTGACTTAGTTACGTCTGCCGCTGGAACTACCGCTGTTTTTTTCCTTCTGGTGTTGTTACTGTTGCGTTTCCTTTATCGTCTACTACAACTTTTGGGATCCTGGATTTACATCCTCTACTGCTTTCTTAACTTTTGCTTTTTTTCTTCATCTGTTAATTTAGCTGGATCTTTTTACTTCTACCTTACCTGCTGGTGTGTTTACTGCATTTCCTGCATTTGCTTTTATCTGCATCTGCTGCTGACTTAGTTACGTCTGCCGCTGGAACTACCGCTGTTTTTTTCCTTCTGGTGTTGTTACTGTTGCATTTCCTTTATCGTCTACTACAACTTTAGATCCTGGATTTACATCCTCTACTGCTTTCTTAACTTTTTGCTTTTTTTCTTCATCTGTTAATTTAGCTGGATCTTTTACTTCTACCTTACCTGCTGGTGTGTTTACTGCATTTCCTGCATTTGCTTTATCTGCATCTGCTGCTGACTTAGTTACGTCTGCCGCTGGAACTACCGCTGTTTTTCCTTCTGGTGTTGTTACTGTTGCATTTCCTTTATCGTCTACTACAACTTTAGATCCTGGATTTACATCCTCTACTGCTTTCTTAACTTTTTGCTTTTTTTCTTCATCTGTTAATTTAGCTGGATCTTTTACTTCTACCTTACCTGCTGGTGTGTTAATGTCATTTCCTGCGTTTGGTTTAGTTGCTTCTTCTGGTGATTTAACTAAATCTGTTGCTGGAATTACCGCTGTCTTACCTTCTGGTGTTGTTACTGTTGCGTTTCCTTTGTCGTCTACTGCTACAGTTGCACCTGGGTTTACTGCTTTAACTTTATCTTCGATTGCTTTCTTCTCAGCATCTGTAAGTTTTTCTGGGTTAGCAGCTACAGTTTTGTCTGCTGGTTTAACGATGTCGTTTCCTGCGTTTGGTTTAGTTGCTTCTTCTGGTGATTTAACTAAATCTGTTGCTGGAATTACCGCTGTTTTCCCTTCTGGTGTTGTTACTGTTGCGTTTCCTTTGTCGTCTACTACTACAGTTGCACCTGGGTTTACTACTTTAACTTTATCTTCGATTGCTTTCTTCTCAGCATCTGTAAGTTTTTTTCTGGGTTAGCAGCTACAGTTTTGTCTGCTGGTTTAACGATGTCGTTTCCTGCATTTGGTTTTAGTTGCTTCTTCTGGTGATTTAACTAAATCTGTTGCTGGAATTACCGCTGTCTTACCTTCTGGTGTTGTTACTGTTGTGTTTCCTTTCTCGTCTACTACTACAGTTGCACCTGGGTTTTACTGCTTTAACTTTGTCTTCGATTGCTTTCTTCTCAGCATCTGTAAGTTTTTTTCTGGGTTAGCAGCTACAGTTTTGTCTGCTGGTTTAACGATGTCGTTTCCTGCATTTGGTTTAGTTGCTTCTTCTGGTGATTTAACTAAATCTGTTGCTGGAATTACCGCTGTCTTACCTTCTGGTGTTGTTACTGTTGCATTTCCTTTGTCGTCTACTGCTACAGTTGCACCTGGGTTTACTGCTTTAACTTTGTCTTCGATTGCTTTCTTCTCAGCATCTGTAAGTTTTTCTGGGTTAGCAGCTACAGTTTTGTCTGCTGGTTTAACGATGTCGTTTCCTGCATTTGGTTTTAGTTGCTTCTTCTGGTGATTTAACTAAATCTGTTGCTGGAATTACCGCTGTCTTACCTTCTGGTGTTGTTACTGTTGCATTTCCTTTATCGTCTACTGCTACAGTTGCACCTGGGTTTACTGCTTTTAACTTTATCTTCGATTGCTTTCTTCTCAGCATCTGTAAGTTTTTTTCTGGGTTAGCAGCTACAGTTTTGTCTGCTGGTTTAACGATGTCGTTTCCTGCGTTTGGTTTAGTTGCTTCTTCTGGTGATTTAACTAAATCTGTTGCTGGAATTACCGCTGTCTTACCTTCTGGTGTTGTTACTGTTGCATTTCCTTTGTCGTCTACTGCTACAGTTGCACCTGGGTTTACTGCTTTAACTTTGTCTTCGATTGCTTTCTTCTCAGCATCTGTAAGTTTTTCTGGGTTAGCAGCTACAGTTTTGTCTGCTGGTTTAACGATGTCGTTTCCTGCGTTTGGTTTTAGTTGCTTCTTCTGGTGATTTAACTAAATCTGTTGCTGGAATTACCGCTGTCTTACCTTCTGGTGTTGTTACTGTTGCATTTCCTTTGTCGTCTACTGCTACAGTTGCACCTGGGTTTTACTGCTTTAACTTTGTCTTCGATTGCTTTCTTCTCAGCATCTGTAAGTTTTTCTGGGTTAGCAGCTACAGTTTTGTCTGCTGGTTTAACGATGTCATTTCCTGCGTTTGGCTTAGCTGCTTCTTCTGGTGATTTAGTTAAGTCTGTTGCTGGAATTACCGCTGTCTTACCTTCTGGTGTTGTTACTGTTGCATTTCCTTTGTCGTCTACTGCTACAGTTGCACCTGGGTTTACTGCTTTAACTTTGTCTTCGATTGCTTTCTTCTCAGCATCTGTAAGTTTTTCTGGGTTAGCAGCTACAGTTTTGTCTGCTGGTTTAACGATGTCGTTTCCTGCGTTTGGTTTTAGTTGCTTCTTCTGGTGATTTAACTAAATCTGTTGCTGGAATTACTGCTGTCTTACCTTCTGGTGTTGTTACTGTTGCGTTTCCTTTGTCGTCTACTGCTACAGTTGCACCTGGGTTTTACTGCTTTAACTTTATCTTCGATTGCTTTCTTCTCAGCATCTGTAAGTTTTTTTCTGGGTTAGCAGCTACAGTTTTGTCTGCTGGTTTAACGATGTCGTTTCCTGCGTTTGGTTTTAGTTGCTTCTTCTGGTGATTTAACTAAATCTGTTGCTGGAATTACTGCTGTCTTACCTTCTGGTGTTGTTACTGTTGCATTTCCTTTGTCGTCTACTGCTACAGTTGCACCTGGGTTTACTGCTTTAACTTTGTCTTCGATTGCTTTCTTCTCAGCATCTGTAAGTTTTTTTCTGGGTTAGCAGCTACAGTTTTGTCTGCTGGTTTAACGATGTCGTTTCCTGCGTTTGGTTTAGTTGCTTCTTCTGGTGATTTAACTAAATCTGTTGCTGGAATTACTGCTGTCTTACCTTCTGGTGTTGTTACTGTTGTGTTTCCTTTATCGTCTACTGCTACAGTTGCACCTGGGTTTACTGCTTTAACTTTTGTCTTCGATTGCTTTCTTCTCAGCATCTGTAAGTTTTTTTCTGGGTTAGCAGCTACAGTTTTGTCTGCTGGTTTAACGATGTCGTTTCCTGCGTTTGGTTTAGTTGCTTCTTCTGGTGATTTAACTAAATCTGTTGCTGGAATTACCGCTGTCTTACCTTCTGGTGTTGTTACTGTTGTGTTTCCTTTGTCGTCTACTACTACAGTTGCACCTGGGTTTTACTGCTTTTAACTTTATCTTCGATTGCTTTCTTCTCAGCATCTGTAAGTTTTTTTCTGGGTTAGCAGCTACAGTTTTGTCTGCTGGTTTAACGATGTCGTTTCCTGCGTTTGGTTTAGTTGCTTCTTCTGGTGATTTAACTAAATCTGTTGCTGGAATTACCGCTGTCTTACCTTCTGGTGTTGTTACTGTTGTGTTTCCTTTGTCGTCTACTACTACAGTTGCACCTGGGTTTACTGCTTTTAACTTTATCTTCGATTGCTTTCTTCTCAGCATCTGTAAGTTTTTTTCTGGGTTAGCAGCTACAGTTTTTGTCTGCTGGTTTAACGATGTCGTTTCCTGCGTTTGGTTTAGTTGCTTCTTCTGGTGATTTAACTAAATCTGTTGCTGGAATTACCGCTGTCTTACCTTCTGGTGTTGTTACTGTTGCGTTTCCTTTGTCGTCTACTACTACAGTTGCACCTGGATTTACTGCTTTAACTTTGTCTTCGATTGCTTTCTTCTCAGCATCTGTTAAGTTCGCTGGATCTTTTAACTACAGCTTTGTCTGCTGGTTTAACGATGTCGTTTCCTGCATTTGGTTGAGCTGCTTCTTCTGGTGATTTGAATAAATCTTTAGCTGGAATTGTTGCAGTAGTTCCATCGTTTAGAGTAACTGTTGCATTTCCTTTTTCATCAAATTTAACAGATTTAGCTGTTGGATTTAAGTCTTTTAATTTTTCTTCTACTTTAGCTTGAGCTGCTGGATCTGTTGCTTCTCCAACTACTTTATCCGCTGGTTTAACTACTTTACTGTTTCCTGCGTCTGGTTTAGTTGTATCTTCTTTAGTTCTTACTAATTCAGCTGCTGGAATTGCTGCAGTTTCTCCGTCTGGAGTAGAAACTGTAACTGTTCCTTTATCATCGATTGTTACGATAGAGTTTGGATTTACAGCTTTAACTTCATCAACAATCTTAGCTTTTTCAGCATCTGTTAAGTTAGCTGGATCTTTTACTATAACTTTATCGATTGGTTTGTTGATGTCATTTCCGCCTTTACCGTTATCTAGATCAGCTTCTGTTTTAACGATATCAGCTGGTTTGATTGTTCCTTTATCACCATTTTGAGTTGTTACTTCGATGTTTCCATCTTCATCGTATTTAACTTCTTTTGGCTGTTGGGTTAACTTTCTTAACTTCTTCTAAAAAGTTTAGCTTTTTCAGCGTCTGTTAAGTTAGCTGGATCTTTAACTAGAGTTTTGTCAACTGGTTCTTTAACTTCACCAACTGCTTTAATCGCTGCCTTATCAGCTTCTTCAATCTTGTCAACATCTGTTGCTGATGTAGCTTTATCTACTGCTTTCTTAGCTCGATCTGCAATTGCATCTACTTCTGCTTTTTAGATCTTCTTTTTGCTTTTGGAGTTAAGTCTGTACGTGCATCAATTGCTTCTTTCTTAGCTTTTTGCTTCGTCTTCAATTGCTTTTACGTGCATTTGGCTTATCTTCTACAACTGGTACAGATTTTTTTCGATTTCATCCTTAGCTTCATCTTGAAGTTTTTTTAACATCTTCATCTTTCTTAGCATTGTCGATATCTTTCTTAGCTTGATCGCTAGAGCTTTTTGCTGCATCTGCTGCAACTTTCTTCTCTTCATCAGTAGCATCTGGAGTATTAGCAATATCTTCTAATTGCTTAGCTAATTTATCGTCAATAGCTTTTTTTAGCTTCTGGCTTAGCTTTTTGCTACTGGGTTTACAGCTTTAACATCTGCTACACCTTTATCTTTTGCACCATTTACTGCTGTTTGTGCTTTTTCTGCTGCTTCTGGTGTTGCTGCGTTACTTGGTTGAGCATCGATTGCATCTGTTGCTTCCTTAGCTTTATCTTGCGCATCTTTCTTAGCTGCTGCTTTTTCTTCGTCAGTTAAGTCAGTACGTCCATCGATTGCTTCTTCTTTCTTAGCTAATTCATCTGCAACTGCTTTCTTAGCTGCTTCTTTAGCTACTGGGTTAACTTTTGCAATTTCACCAGTTCCTGCTTCTTTAGCTTTATCTACTGCTGCATCTGTTGTTGCTGCATCAATTGCTTCTTTTGCTTTCTTAGCTTCTTCTGCTGCTTTTTTTCTTTAGCTGCTTGTTTTTTTCTGCTGGAGTTAAGTCTTCACGTGCGTCAATTGCAGCTACTTTAGCTTTAAGAGCGTCATCAACTGCTTTCTTAGCTTCTGGTTTCTTAGCCGCTGCTGGATCTACAGCTTTAACATCTGCTACACCTTTATCTTTTGCACCATTTACTGCTGTTTGTGCTTTTTCTGCTTCTTCTGGTGTTGCTGCGTTGCTTGGTTGAGCATCGATTGCATCTGTTGCTTCTTTTTGCTTTCGCTTTTTGCGTCGTCCTTAGCTGCTGCTTTTTTTCTTCATCAGTTAAGTCAGTACGTCCGTCGATTGCTTTTTTTCTTTCTTAGCTAATTCATCTGCGATTGCTTTCTTAGCTGCTTCTTTCGCTACTGGGTTTTACAGCTTTAACATCTGCTACACCTTTATCTTTTGCACCATCTACTGCTTTTTTTGTGCTTCTGCTGCTTTTTTTCTGGTGTTTCTGCGTTATCTGGTTGTGCGTTAATAGCGTCTGTTGCTTCTTTTGCTTTTGCTTTTTGCGTCTTCCTTAGCTTTTTGCTTTCTCTGCATCTGTTAAGTCAGTACGTCCGTCGATTGCTTTTTTTCTTTCTCAGATAATTCATCTTCGATTGCTTTCTTAGCTGCTTCTTTCGCTACTGGATTTACTTTCGCAATTTCTCCAGTACCAGCTTCCTTAGCTTTATCTACTGCTGCATCTGTTGTTGCTGCATCGATTGCTTCTTTTTGCTTTCTTAGCTTCTTCTGCCGCTTTGTCTTTAGCTGCTTGTTTTTTTCTGCTGGTGTTAAGTCTTCACGTGCGTCAATTGCATCTACTTTTAGCTTTAAGTGCATCTTCAACTGCTTTCTTAGCTTCTGGTTTCTTAGTCGCTACTGGATCCACAGCTTTAACATCTGCTACACCTTTATCTTTTGCATCATTTACTGCTGTTTGTGCTTTTTCTGCTTCTTCTGGTGTTTCTGCGTTGCTTGGTTGAGCATCGATTGCATTTGTTGCTTCCCTTAGCTTTATCTTGCGCATCTTTCTTAGCTGCTGCTTTTTTTCTTCGTCTGTTAAGTCAGTACGTCCGTTGATTGCTTCTTCTTTCTTAGCTAATTCATCTGCGATTGCTTTTTTTAGCTGCTTCTTTCGCTACTGGGTTCACAGCTTTAACATCTGCTACACCTTTATCTTTTGCACCATTTACTGCTGTTTGTGCTTCTGCTGCTTTTTCTGGTGTTTCTGTGTTATCTGGTTGTGCGTTAATAGCGTCTGTTGCTGCTTTTGCTTTCGCTTGTGCATCTTCTTTAGCTTTTTGCTTTCTCTGCATCTGTTAAGTCAGTACGTCCGTCGATTGCTTCTTCTTTCTTAGCTAATTCATCTGCGATTGCTTTCTTAGCTGCTTCTTTCGCTACTGGGTTTACTTTCGCAATTTCTCCAGTACCAGCTGTTTTTAGCTGTATCTACTGCTGCATCTGTTGTTGCTGCATCGATTGCTTCTTTTGCTTTCTTAGCTGCTTCTGCTGCTTTATCTTTAGCTGCTTGTTTTTCCGCTGGAGTTAAGTCTTCACGTGCGTCAATTGCATCTACTTTAGCTTTAAGTGCATCTTCAACTGCTTTCTTAGCTTCTGGTTTAGCTTTAGCTTCTGGATTGATTGCTTCAACTGCTCCAGTACCAGCTTCTTTAGCTTTATCTACCGCTGCATCTGTTGTTGCTGTATCGATTGCTTCTTTTTGCTTTCTTAGCTTCTTCTGCTGCTTTATCTTTAGCTGCTTTCTTCTCGTCATCTGTCAAGTCTGTACGAGCATCAATTGCATCTACTTTAGCTTTAAGAGCATCTTCAACTGCTTTCTTAGCTGCTGGTTTCTTAGCCGCTTCTGGATCTACAGCTTTAACATCTGCTACACCTTTATCTTTTGCACCATTTACTGCTGTTTGTGCTTTTTCTGCTTCTTCTGGTGTTGCTGCGTTGCTTGGTTGAGCATCGATTGCATCTGTTGCTTCTTTTGCTTTTGCTTTTGCATCTTCCTTAGCTGCCGCTTTTTTTCTTCGTCAGTTAAGTCAGTACGTGCATCGATTGCTTTTTTTCTTTCCCAGCTAATTCATCCGCAACTGCTTTCTTAGCTGCTTCTTTCGCTACTGGGTTTACAGATTTAACGTCTGCTACACCTTTATCTTTTGCACCATTTACTGCTGTTTGTGCTTTTGCTGCTTCTTCTGGTGTTGCTGCGTTGCTTGGTTGAGCATCGATTGCATCTGTTGCTGCTTTTGCTTTCGCTTTTGCATCGTCCTTAGCTGCTGTTTTTTTCTGCGTCAGTTAAGTCAGTTCGTGCATCGATTGCTTTTTTTCTTTCTCAGCTAATTCATCTGCGATTGCTTTCTTAGCTGCTTCTTTCGCTACTGGATTTACAGCTTTAACGTCTGCTACACCTTTATCTTTTTGCACCATTTACTGCTGTTTGTGCTTCTGCTGCTTTTTCTGGTGTTTCTGCATTATCTGGCTGTGCGTTAATAGCGTCTGTTGCTGCTTTTTGCTTTCGCTTGTGCTTCTTCTTTAGCTTTTGCTTTCTCTGCATCTGTTAAGTCAGTACGTGCATCGATTGCTTCTTCTTTCTTAGCTAATTCATCTGCGATTGCTTTCTTAGCTGCTTCTTTCGCTACTGGATTTACAGCTTTAACGTCTGCTACACCTTTATCTTTTTGCACCATTTACTGCTGTTTGTGCTGTTGTTGCTGCTTCTGGTGTTTCTGCGTTATCTGGCTGTGCATTAATAGCGTCTGTTGCTGCTTTTTGCTTTCGCTTTTGCATCGTCCTTAGCTGCTGTTTTTTTCTGCGTCAGTTAAGTCAGTTCGTGCATCGATTGCTTTTTTTCTTTCTCAGCTAATTCATCCGCAACTGCTTTCTTAGCTGCTTCTTTCGCTACTGGATTTACTTTCGCAATTTCTCCAGTACCAGCTTCTTTAGCTGTATCTACCGCTGCATCTGTTGTTGCTGCATCGATTGCTTCTTTTTGCTTTCTTAGCTTCTTCTGCTGCTTTATCTTTAGCTACTTGTTTTTCTGCTGGAGTTAAGTCTTCACGTGCGTCAATTGCATCTACTTTAGCTTTAAGAGCATCATCAACTGCTGTCTTAGCTGCTGGTTTCTTAGCCGCTACTGGATCCCACAGCTTTAACTTCATCTACACCTGTTTTTCTTAGCTGTATCTACTGCTGTTTGTGCTTCTGTTGCTTTTTTTCTGGTGTTTCTGCGTTATCTGGTTGTTTAGCAATTTCTGCTAATTGTGCATCTGCCAGTTTCTTAGCTGCTGCTTTAGCTGCTGCTTTTTTTCTTCGTCAGTTAAGTCAGTACGTCCGTTGATTGCTTTTTTTCTTTCTCAGCTAATTCATCTGCGATTGCTTTCTTAGCTGCTTCTTTCGCTACTGGGTTTACTTTCGCAATTTCACCAGTTCCTGCTTCTTTCGCTTTATCTACTGCATCGTTTGTTGTTGCAGAGTCGATAGCTTTAGTTGCTTCTGCTGCTGCCGTATTATTTTTTTCGCAATAGCTGCATCTTTTTCTGCTTGTGTTAGATTTGGATTTGCTTTAATTGCATCTTCTTTAGCTTTACGAGCTGTTTCAACATCTGCTTTTGCTGCATCTTTCTTCGCTACTACTGGATTATCTGCTGCGATTGCAGTAGTACCAGCAGTTTTAGCTGTATCTAATGCTTTTTGTTGTAACTTCAGGTTTCGCTATTTCATCAAGAGCTTTTTTTCTTATCAGCATTTACTTTATCGATTGCTGCTTGTTTCTCGTCCTCAGTAGCATTAGGAGTTTTATTAATCGCTGCAATTTGAGCTTCCGCTGCCTTTTTCTACTGCATCAATAGCCGGTTGTTTATCAAGGTTTACAATGACAGTGTGAGTTAATACATCTGATTCTTTTCCTTGGCTATCAACCGCTTTATATTTAACTTCATATCTTCCCGCAGTTGTTGTATCTACAGTCTTAACAGATTCATCTCCATTTACTGAGATTACTTCAGCACGTACTTTAGTTCCAAGTGTTGCATCTTTATCATCTTCATGGTCTGCTGCAGTAACAAGTGATACTGGATCACAGTATCTCCTACATTTACTGTAGTTTCTGGTTGAGCATTTTTTTAGAAGCAAGTGTTGGTTTTTTTCGTTTGTTACATTAATTTTGTATCTTCCGAAACGACTTGGAGGCGAAGAAGGTCCATTATGACTGATAATTTCTAACTTATTGTCACCTTCTTGGAATAGCGCATTTTCGTTCATTGTCAATGTGATTGTATGAACAGATACTCCTTTTTCCACTGACTTAATAGTTGCTTTATCAGCATTCTTAACGATTGACCATCCATTTTGACTTTGTTCTAAAGCAACCTCAGTTGTAGATGTAGCACCTTTATTAGTATAGAAGAAATATGATCTTCCCGCATCATGTGGTACAGTTATCGTTACTTCTTTTTGCTCCTGCTACAACACTCTTACCATCTTTAGCTGCTGCTGATGGTAAAAATCTTAGATTCCCCTACTGCTACTGAAACTGCTCTTGACTCAGACTCTATTCCATTTTACAACTTGTGTAATTTCTACTGGATTTTTTTAGGTGCAAAAGAATCGTCTTGCTGCTTCATTAGCTCCTGGTAATTGTGTATTACTATTTAATCCTTCTTCTAATGGAAGTTTCCAAGTACCATCTTCTCCTACTACAGCTGTTTTTTTCTGAAATCACAGCTCCTGTTTCTGGATTCTTAACAGTAACTTTAACTGTTGCTCCAGGTGTTCCTGTACCTGTTAATTCTGAATCTGATGATGGGACTGAATCCGGAATACTTCCTGATGCTTTAATTGTTGTATTTACTGTTGGTGCTGGTCCACCCTTAATGAATTTAGATTTATCAATCTTATCCGTTGATCCATCTTTATATGTTACAACAAAGCTTTATTAGCATCCGCTGTATCTTGTTTTACATCCTTAATAAGCGGAGTAGAGTCTGTAACTCTTTCTCCTTTTTTTGTCCGCTAAACGAGCATCATTATTATTTTTAGAATACTCAAGACTAATATTATTTTTAATATTCTCAAGCTCAGCCTCTGTTATACTGTTAGGATTCGCTACAGAAATTTTTTTGCTGTTGGCTCTGCAACATCATATTTCTTAGTTTGTGCTTTTTAATGTGATTGTAAAAAGCACCTGGGTCAGTTTTTATAAGATTCTGAAACAATGTTAGTCCCGGGATTAAACTTTGTTGCTTGATTTTCAATGAATTTACCATCTAAATCTGTTGCTGTTGCAAAAACGTGATACTATAGGTAGTTCTTGACTCTCTGTTTTTTTGGAATTTTATTATCTGATAATCCTGTAACTGTTCCTGTTATTTTAATTGTTGCTGGTGTAGTAGTTTCATTTTTAATTACAGTTGTAACAAGTCCCCATTCATTATCTTGTTTATTTTCACCAATATCTTTTTAAATCTTGATTTCCACCTCTTTTTAAAGGGCAGCTGATTGAATTTTTCCTGAATCATCGTTAAATGTAATATCTATATCGACTTCCTCTCCATTGTAGATATAAATATCTTTTTTTATCTGGAGTTGGATCCGAGAATGGAATACTTACTGTTGGAGTTTCGTTTGTACGTGCAACACTTGAAACTGGAGCAGTGTCTACTGAATCATCATTATATGTAACAGTAACTGTTCCGTTGGCAACCGCGATTTCTTTTCACTACTGAAGATCTAGGATTTACGACTTCTCCTCTTTTTAGATGCTAATCGAGCATCTTCTGTAGTTGCTTTATCAGAATATTTAATTTTAATTTCATTCTTGATTTTTTTGTAATATCTGCTTCAGTTAGATTATCAACATTCGAAACAGCAATCTTATCAGCATTTGATTCTGGTAGTTGGATATCATATTTATATGTTTGAGATTTAACAACTAGCCTGAAATAACCAGGATCTGATGCACCTCTACCTCCACGCAGTTCAGCATTAGTAGAATCTTTAAGTTGTAAAAAAATCTTGATCCTAATACTGCTTCTTGATTTTTCAGTTTTTTTGTATAACTATCAATTGCTTTAAAAAGTATCATTTGGTTTACCAGTGATATTAATTGTTACTGGACCTTCAGTTTCAGTTAGTGTTTGACGATAACTCCAACCAAAAACCATCTGTTTCAACTTCTTCTTCTGGAGGCATAGATCCACGTCCAAATTTCGTAAAAGCTATCGCTTGATCACTTTTCGATTTTAGTAAGAACTGACCACTTCCACCTTTAACTGTTGCTTTAGTAATATTTCCAGCTGTTGAGCTAACTGTAATATTAACATTTGCTTCTTCTTCATTATAAAGGTAAATGTCTTTTTCCATTAGAATACTCCATCGAGTAATTAAAGTTACCACTTCTTTCAGTTGTTTCCGCACGGAATGCATTATTTTTTTATCTAATGCTTTACCGTTACGTGGATCTTTTAGATCCTGTGTTTTCGATTGAGTTAGATTCTGATCTTTTCTCTGTATTTTCTGCTTTTTTACCTACAGTTTCTTTTCCGTTAGTAGTGTCTACTGCTGGAGTTTCTTTTTTCTCTACAGGTTTAGCTTTTAATTTAGTGTTTGCTGTAGTTACTAATTTACTGTAAGCTTTTGTAATTTCGTCTTGAGTTGTTGCATCTGCTAATGTAGCTTTCGCTGCTTTTAGTTCTTCTTTTAATACTGCAACAGATTCTTCTGTTTTGTTGTCGTAAGCACCGTTTGCAAGTTTTCCTTCGATTTCTGCAATGTAATTTTCAAGTTTAGTTTTGTCTAAAGCTTTAACTTCTCCACCTAATTTTGCCGCTAACCCTGCTGCCACGTCTTCTTTAGTAGTTTCTTTAGCTACTGGTTGTGCCGTCGCTACTGGTGCAGTAGGAACATTTTCTTTAGCTCCAACGTTTGTTGTATTATCCGCTGTTGTGTTGTTTGATACTTCTTCACTAGCTTGAGCTACTGCTCCAGCACCAAGAAAAATACTCGCACCGATTACTACTGATGCTGCACCTACTTTAAACTTCTTGATAGAATACGATTCTACCTTAGTACCATCTTTGGTATCTCTTAAATAGTGATTGTTTTTTTCCTATCATGTATTACCTCCTAAATATAATATAAACATGCAAAATTAACGATAATTTTAATTTTTCTGTAAGAAAAATCAAATTTTTATCGTTTTTTTATTGCTATTAAACAGTTATAAATAAATTATTAAAAATTATTAAAAAAACATATTTATAAAAACATATTTTATACCCATAATTCTACCAAATTGGGAGTACTTTGTCTACAAAAAAAGATTCATCTATGCTTATAAAAAAATTTTTCCTTTTTATATCATTATTCCACTATATATCACTATATGTAACTAATATTAATTATTACTTACAGAAAAAAATGTGATTTTTTTATAGAGAGAATATTTAAATTTTCTATAATTTATTTCACTTTTAGTTTTCTTTTGTATAACTTATCATAATATAAAAAAACTTTAAATACTTGATATGTATCATTAAATGTTTAAGAAGTTATAAAAAAATACTTTTAAATCTATTGTTTTAAATATATAATTTAGAATATTTCCTATTTTAAAAAAACTTATAATATACTCTTTTTGCAGGAATCCAAAAGTCCTAAAAATTTAATAAAGTGTATATGATAACTCATAGAGACCGTGGTTTAGCGATATCTGAATTCATTTTATAAAAAACTTTTTAGATATCTAATAAACTGTACGAGGGAACTCGACAAAAATCTTGTTTCTTAAGAATTCACGATTTTTAGAGTCACTCTCATCATTAGCTAATTTTTAATTAATTGTGCTAGAATTAGAGCGTGGAATTCTTATCATTACAATAGATACCATTAAACTACTATATTAATAAAAAAATTTTTATTAACAACGCATAATACCTTTGAATTTATTCTTATAAATATTCAACATAACCAAAAACATAGAATTAACACAGGATAATCAACTTACTATCGTGGTCAAAGGATTAACCCAAAAGTCCTAAAATTTAATTAATACAACATTTAAATAAATAACACAATTAACGGAGGTTCTTTATGATTACACTTGAAGATATTAACATAGTTATAGAGGAAATTAAAAATAATAGTCGTGAATGCGTCAATATTATTATAGAAGAAAAATAATTCACTTAATTTAACAGACAGTAAATTCGGGGGCTTCCATATATCTCAACAGATGCGGATACCCCTAAAGATTCAAATGGCAATCAACTAGCATTACTTGCTCAAATAAACTGTAGCAACTTACCTGAAAAATACTCTCTATCCAAAAGAGGGCTTATTACAATTTTGGATTAGCAGAAATGACGATTTCGGTTTAGGTAATAAAAAAAGACTATTACGTTAAATATATTAAAAAAATATTGAGAATAATATAACAAAGGAAAAACATTCTTAATAAGTATAAATTATTGGATGAAGAAAAATAGTGAGGAATATTCACCATTCAACAAAAAAATACCTCTTTCGCATTAAAATTCGAAAAAGGTATATCTACAATTACTTCAACTGATTTTTCTTTTTGAAGATATAGCATTAAAAAAACAATACACGAGTTATTCCCTGATGAAAAACATAGAAGACTTGTACGATGACTTAGAATGCGATGTTTTCAATACTTTATTCAAAAGCTTTTAATGGTGTAGAACATGCTATAGGTGCTTATCCTACATTTACTCAGTGGGATCCTCGTAATCCGGAAGAAAAAAAGATGCTTACGGTATTACTTTTACTCCAAGTAGAAAGCCACTGGGATAACGATTCTAATAGCAGTGGAATTATGTGGGGCGATTCTGGTGTCGCCAACTTCTTTTATTAATAAAGAAAAGTTGGAGCATCTAAACTTCGAAGATGTATTATTTAACTGGGATTGTTTATAATCGATATTTTTTTCGTCTCTTTTTAAAAATTCGAAGATTAATCTAAAAGGTAATAACTCTTCAAAAATTCTGATAAATTTTGGAGAGCTATTACCAATCCTAAATAAAAAAATAGTTTTATTTTCTTTTAATACTACTCTATTTTTTTAGAGAGTTACTTTTATTTTTTTCCATGCCCCGAATTTGACAAAGAGCCAATATAATGATACCCTTTTTACAGTTTTCATGTAAAAAGGGTATCAATCTTATCTTTAGTATTAGAATTTTTTTCTACGTTTTATTACGTAAATATATTTCTCAATAAATCTTATATGTAATTATATTATTTATATATAGATTCTTTGAAATCATCTGTAATACGAAGATATGCATTATAGATTTTTTGTTTAAGTAAATGCACCCAACTTGCTGGAGCATGGCTTGTTGCACGGTCGATATTAGTAATATCTCTTGCTACCGCTTCATTTATTAACTCTTGCATTTCTTGGGCAGATGTTATAGTTACTTCTTTCGTACTATTCGCTTTTTCCTAATTCGTACTGGATAGTTATAGGTTTTTAAGTTATCTTGTTTTATCTATACGCTCATAGAACATTTCTTTCTTAAAGTCTCCCCATGTTTCATATTCACCATCAAATACTTTTTTCTAGTACTAATTCATCTGTTACTAATCCAACATCTCTACCAAACCAAGCCGAGAACGTTCGATTTCCTCTAGCGAATGCTTCTCCTGCGTATTGATTAGATACATAAGGTAGGAATCCTTTATGATAACCTTTTTCTGCAAGTAGTTCATAAGCTATCTTTCTAAACATAATATCTCCTGGTGCTCCTTTTGAATTACTCAATGCCGAATATACAGGAGAAAACATGTTTATCATATAATATCCATTTCGTCTATACTCTCTATTGTCATCATAGCCACGTCTATTGATGATATTATTGTCTATTAATGACTCTAACGTTGTTAGTTGTGCGACTTCTTCATCTGTTAATGGGCGGATTTTATTTCCTGCATGAGTTTCGTTATTATACCTAGGGTCACGAACATAATAGTTTTCTAGTTTTCTAAACCATTTTTTCTTAACATCATTACTTTGTCCTAATACCGCTGCTGCTTCCATAGCATCAAGCGTATATAAAACATCATACGAACCATGCATATAGCTTTGAATGGCTTCATCTGAATTAAAAGCGTTCAACTGGATTATAAGCATGCACCCTATTTAAGTCATCTTTATTCCTTCGTAAACTGTATTAAGCACCAATCCATGAGAAGAAAGGCTCTCTGCTGATTCTAGAAGTCCAAGCGCAAATAATTCTGCACCCTGCCCTTCTCTTCGACCATAACCTTCAAAAATAAATATTAGAATCTGAATTATGTACCATTTCATGACTGTACACTGTTGGACCTAAATCATCTAATAATCTATCAGTTACAAAATGCATCGCACTTCCGTTCGCATATGCTCCATCTGTAGGGACGAATTTCATACCATTTTCCTACTGGACCAAAGAAGTCTCTTATCGAAGCAATATTTTTTTATCATTTAATCTTGCCCAATAAAGTCCTCCTGTTTCATTCTTAACTCTGAATCCATCATAAACTATTAGAGATCTGAATAACCTTTCTTTAGCTTCTGCATTTAGAAGGTTATACCAAATATCATAATGATCTCTTAATCTTTTAGCTGTTAAGTCAACTCGTCCTCGTACGTAAGTACGTAAAGCATCGCCTGATAAAATTTTTCCATTTACATTATCTCTATAACGCTCATATGAACCAAATGCTAGTGTAGAAAGATTCGACATTACATATACAGATTCTTCTGGTAACGTCAATAGTGGTAACAACATATTACGATAACCCCAACTTGGAGCTGATATTCTATCATATACACCTAGCGTATATTTACTATCTGCAGTTGCCGCTTCTTGTTTTTCACGAACTTCCTTTATACTTGATTTACTTTCTACTATATAGGCTTTTGAATTATCTTTTAGCCATTGGTTATTAGTTTTAGTCGGTAAGAATAATTTGCGATATGCTTCTACAAAGTCAAATACCGTATCTTCTCCTTTTAATTGAGCAAGGTAGTTTCCATACAATCCTACCGTATTCGTTCCTTGTAGATTCTCTAGACCACTCTTTCCTAATTCTATAATTGTATCTAATGTCGAAGTCGAGTTGTTACCGTTAAAGTCAAATTTATAAGTCGATAAATCTTTTGTATTTATATCATCATAATTGATATTGTACCAACGATTCATATAAGTAAGACCTAACATGAATGCTTCTTTATTTTTCTTGATTTTCTCACTCACATACTCAACTACACCCGCTCCTGTTGTGTTAATTGATTTATCCATAGCTAAGACTTTTCTTAAGTGTTCTGCTATATTAGATTTTACTTTGTCAAACTCTCTATCTAAATATAAATTGTCTAAGGCTGCATTATCAGTTATTCCTAATACTTTCTTAGTTTCATCTGAAGTAAGTGCTACACTTTGTAGTTCATTTAAAACGTTATTTGCTATTGCCGTATAATCAGATATGAAGGCTTCTGGCGTATATATATACTCTTTACCTGCAACATTATATTCTACTACTTGATTATTTTTTTGAAGTTTTCTTTTAAATGTTACATCTAAATAGTCTACTGTATTATCTTTAAAGTGTAACATAATTCTATTTATAGAATCTTTATTTGCATGAATATCTGTTACTATCTCATTACCTTTCATCGGTACAACATCCAATAATTCTGTCGTGTATAATTTATCAGTCGAAGCTACTTTATTACCATATTTTTACAATTAATTCTTTATTGTAGAATGGCATTAGTTTTTCAATATTATTATACGCTGTTTTTCTAGCACTTTGTGCTTTGTTTAGCGTTGTATAGTCTACTTTTCTCTCATTACCTTTTAAATCTACACCCGTATCATCAAGCGTTACAGTTATTCCATAAGATGCAATCTTGGCAGTTAATTGTTCTTTTTGATATTTTTTTGTTGCGAACATATCACGCTTTCTATTATCAATAGAGGTAACAGCATTTTGCACCTCTGCTGCATTATATTGGTCTCCTGTAATAACATATCCGTCTCCTACATCTACGTTACTCACAACATCATTTACTCGACCGTTTTTCCAAGTAGACCCGACTATTCCTCCTACTCTAGAATATCCTTGACCATTTCTTATTTCTCCAGTAGCAACCGAATTAGATACCAATGCACCATTTTCTAATCTACCTACTATTCCTCCGGCAACCTGATCGGTATTACGAGATGAAGAAGATATCTTAACATCAACTTTAGATTTATTAATCCTTGCATTTTTCTCCTATTAGATTCCCTACTATTCCTCCGGCATATTTGGCACTAGAGTCAGTATGATTCGCAACAAGTTTACCAGTAAATGCACTATTTTCTATTGTTGTATTTGTTGCACTAACTATTAGTCCTGCTACTGATTTTCTTCCTGATATTTTCCCTTCTACTGCTACATTATTAATTTTCGCATTATCTGCTACTTTTAGCTATTGCTGCAGCATTCTCATCACTATCTATATCTACATTTTTTTAACATCTAGGTCTTTTTACTGTTGCATTTTTTTAATGTGTCGAACAGTGGTTTTTTTCAGGTCGTATATAGCATATGCTTTACTTCCATCTGCACCAATTAGCGTACCTGTAAATTCCCCTGATAAATAACTTGTTTTATTATCTGGTAGTCCTACTTCATCGGCTGTCATATCCGCGGCTAATTTGTACACACCTGCTAAGTTGCTTTGCATCGCTGTTATCAACTGTTTAAATGAAGTATATACTCCTGGCTGAACTGCTTTTTGATTTCGCTATATTGAATGTATAGTTTTCTTTTATAACCATTAGTACTATCTTCTACTAATTCATCTACTGCAGCAGTCACTTTGTATGTTCCATCACTATTTTTCTGTGATAGATTTAACAGGTAAATACATTTCTTTTAAATCTGTCTGATTTTACTTTTTACAAAATAGTTATCAGTTCCTGTCGGTACTTTATCTAAACTTAAATATCTACGATAACGTCCATCATCTTCTTTACCATATAATTCTACTGCATCTACATCTTTGATTTCTATTTTCTTATATTCTAATTCGAAATCTTTTGTAGATATTTCTGTACTTTGTTTATTATTTTCACCTAAATTGTATGTTAAAAAGTGTTTTAATTGTATATGGTGTATAATGATCTCAACCCTGTTATGACTTGTTCTTTCGCTAAATTTTTCTATATCTACTTCTTTTTACTAATCGATTCTCGTGGAATATCTGTGCTTTAGCTGAAACATACGCCGATGTAGAGTCTATTAAGTTATAACTTACAGTTATTGATTTTTTTATCTTCATCTTTTACTAAATTAGTAATCTCTACAACAGGTTTTTGTTTTTCACAAGCGTCCCTACTTTAACGATTTCTTTCACTGGAGCTACTTCAGTTCGTGATAGTTCTTTAGTTTCTACTACATTACCATTTTACGATGTAGTCTTCATATTGAATTGTACGCGTTCCTACTTGACCTGGTTGTTCAGTTTTACGACGATTTTTAGAAGTGTTGGATCTTGAATTTCTTCTGTTCTATAAGGGATAGTTTCTTTTTCTGTTCTATTTCTTGTAGTAACTTCTAAAGTTGGAATTTCTTCTGTTACTGCCGCTTCGCCCTCATGACCTGGTTCTTGCGTTCCTTTTTGTTGACACTGGAAGTTTATATTCTGGCAGTTCATTTGTTATCGACAACATTTCCTCTTCTACACTCTGTACCGTATGAACAGATATCGGCTTTGTATATTCTGGTAACTCCGGTTGAATTGCTGATTCTCCCTCGTGTCCTGGTTCTTGTGTGCCATTTATCCCTACCGGATCAGTGTACTCTAGAAATTCGTAAACCGCTGGTTGCCCTTCGCGTCCTGGTTCTTGCGTTCCTTTTGCTTCTAATGGCTTAGTATATCCTGGAGTCTCTTCTCGGACTGCCGCTTCACCAACACGTCCTGGTTCTTGTGTTCCTTTTGTTGACACTGGGCTTGTGTACTCTGGTAATTCCGGTTGAATCGCTGACTCTCCTTCATGCCCCAGTTCTTGCGTTCCTTTAGTTACTAATGGCTTAGTATATTCTGGAGTCTCTTCTCGGACTGCTGATTCTCCCTCATGTCCTGGTTCTTGTGTTCCTTTTGTTGCTACTGGATTTGTGTATTCTGGCAAGTCTTCTTGGACTGCTGATTCTCCCTCGCGTCCTGGCTCTTGTGTTCCTTTTGTCACTACTGGATCAGTATACTCTGGTAATTCGTTAACCGCTGATTCACCAACGCGTCCTGGCTCTTGCGTTCCTTTTGTTGACACTGGATTAGTGTACTCTGGAGCTTCTTCTTGTACTGCTGACTCTCCCTCATGACCTGGTTCTTGCGTTCCTTTTGTTTCCTCTGGAACTTTGTACTCTGGCAACTCCGGTTGAATCGCTGACTCTCCTTCATGCCCCAGTTCTTGCGTTCCTTTAGTTACTAATGGCTTAGTATATTCTGGAGTCTCTTCTCGGACTGCTGATTCTCCCTCATGTCCTGGTTCTTGTGTTCCTTTTGTTGCTACTGGATTTGTGTATTCTGGCAAGTCTTCTTGGACTGCTGATTCTCCCTCGCGTCCTGGCTCTTGTGTTCCTTTTGTTGATACCGGATTTGTGTATTCTGGCAAGTCTTCTCGAACTGCTGATTCTCCCTCGCGTCCTGGCTCTTGCGTTCCTTTTGTCGCCAATGGCTTAGTATATTCTGGAGTCTCTTCTCGAACTACTGATTCTCCCTCATGTCCTGGTTCTTGCGTTCCTTTTGTTTCCTCTGGAACTTTGTACTCTGGTAATTCCGGGTTGAATCGCTGACTCTCCTTCATACCCTGACTCTTGCGTTCCTTTTTGTTTCTAATGGCTTAGTATATTTTGGAGCTTCTTCTCGAACTGCTGATTCTCCCTCGTGTCCTGGTTCTTGTGTTCCTTTTTTTCTCCTCTGGAACTTTGTACTCTGGAGCTTCTTCTCAGACTGCCGATTCTCCAACACTCCCTGGTTCTTGTGTTCCTTTTTGTCGCTAGTGGTTCGCTGTATTCTGGAGTTTCTTCTCGGACTACTGCTTCGCCAACACGTCCTGATTCTTGTGTTCCTTTTGTCGCTAATGGCTTAGTATATTCTGGAGTTTCTTCTCGAACTGTCGATTCTCCCTCGTGTCCTGGTTCTTGCGTTCCTTTTTCTCCTCTGGAACTTTGTACTCTGGCAACTCTGGTTGAACCGCTGACTCTCCTTCTTGCCCTGGTTCTTGTGTTCCTTTTTGTCGCTAGTGGTTTTGCTGTATTCTGGAGTATCTTCTCGGACTACTGATTCACCAACACGTCCTGGCTCTTGTGTGCCTTTTTGTTGACACTGGTCCTGTATATTCTGGAGTTTTTCTTGAACTGTCGATTCGCCAACGCGCCCTGGTTCTTGCGTTCCTTTTGTCGACACTGGGTTTGTGTACTCTGGACTCTCTTCTCGAACTACCGATTCGCCAATGCGTCCTGGCTCTTGCGTTCCTTTTTGTCGACACTGGTCCTGTGTATTCTGGAGTTTTTTTCTTGAACTGTCGATTCGCCAACGCGCCCTGGTTCTTGCGTTCCTTTTTGTTTCTAATGGCTTAGTATATTCGGATAAATTTTCTTGGACTGCTGATTCCCCTACGCGTCCTGGTTCTTGCGTTCCTTTTGTCGCTACTGGGTCAGTGTACTCTGATAACTCCGGTTGAAACGCTGATTCGCCAACACGTCCTGGCTCTTGTGTTCCTTTTTGTCGACACTGGATTTGTATATTCTGGTAGGTTTTTCCTGCACTAAGGATCTCCCTTTCGAAATTTCCTCTGTACCAGCATTTCCTTCCATACGCTCTGTTTCTTTATTTATTGATATTCCTCTTACATCACCATCTTCTAAAAATCCTACATACTTATATCCTGGTATATGAATTATACCTGATTTTAATTGTGTACTATCATTTACTTCTTTTGACATATTATAGTGTTTTAATATCTTATTCTCTAAAGCAAATGTTTCATAAGGAACTATTACACTTTGTCCCAACGCCCCAATTAATAATACGCTTAATACTTTATTTTTATTTTTTCTAGAAATCAATAATACGACTAACGCTGCTGTTCCTAATCCTAACCCATAAAAGTGGTATAGAACTATCTCCTGTATTCGGTAATAACTTTTTCTTCTTTTTCATTAATTTTTCTTATATACTAAATAATACGTTCGATTTTCTTTATATCTTTCTGGTATTTCTCTCTTTATTAACACCTTTTCGCTTTCGTTCAACTCATTTTCTTCTACATATTTGAAAGTTATCTCTCCTGCTTTTGCAATATTTCCTGGGGTATAATTTCCAAAAATTAATGCTCCCACAATCACCGCGGCAGCACCTAAAGAAAGTTTCCTTATTGAATACCTTATTATTTTGCTATTAATGTTTCGATTCACTATAATTTCTCTCCTATTATATTCTCTATTTAAATCACTAATTTCTACATTATAAATATTAACAATTCATTATATCAAATTACAACAATCTATTCAAATAAATATTTTTTTAAGATATAGTAATATAATTATGTTAATTACCAAAAGTAAATTCCAGTTTAAAATAAAAAAACTACAATTTAACCCTAAACTAATTTTATAACAGGAACTTAAATTAAAACTAAATAATCATGAAAAAGATATTTATCTAACTTTATTACGTTATTTTAAACTCTCTTTATACTATTAAACGAGTTCTAATTTTTAAAAAATCTTGATTCTATCTTAGTACTTCGTAAAATTACTTTTATACTAAAAGATGGTGTGCTAACTTAGATGAGAATGTTGTTTATCCAAAAAGTCCTAAATTTTTAAAAAGTGTATATTATAACTCATAGAAGTAGGTAGTTATTGTAAATTCACTTTATAAAAGGTTTTCAGATATTTTATAACACTCTGAGAGAAGTGACTCAATAAAATCTAATTTCTTAAGAAATCATACTTTTTATCGAGTCACTTCTAGATTACATATTTTAATTATGCCTAGATTATTTATTTCTAAACACAAAAATACTGTCCAACTTAGTGAAACAAGAAAAATCTAAGCAGCACCTTGCTGCCTAGATTTTCTAGAACAATTTTTTTCCTATTATCCAAACTTGATAAAGAGTCTTTTTCTTATATCTAAAATCTGATAAGAATCCTATTATTCCTTTAACTTATCTGTTCACTGAAAAGAAACCTATATCATTTCACAATCTCTTGAATACCTTATACAGTGACTATTTATAAATTGATTCTCTAAAATCATCTGTCAGACGTAGATACGCGTTGTAGATTTTTTGTTTTAGTAAGTGCACCCAACTTGATGGGACATTTTTCTGTTGCACGTGTAAGATTTTTTTAACATCGTGTGCTACTGCCGCATCAATTAGAGCTTGCATCTCTTGCGCTGATGAGATAGTTACTTCTGTTGTACTATTAGGTTTTCCTAATTCATATTGAATCGTAATCGCTTTTAGATTATTTTGTTTACTGATACGTTGGTTGAACATATCTTTTTTGAATTCTATCCAGTTTGGATAGTGATTATCAAATACTTTTTTCAATACTAAATCGTCTGTCACTAAAGCAACATCACGTTTGTACCAGCTTGAGTATGTTTTACTTCCTTCTGCTAGTGCATCTGCCGCGTATTGGTTAGATACGTAAGGTAAGAATCCTTTGTGGTATCCTTTTTCGGCATATAATTCAAATGCTGTTTTTCTAAACATTACATCTCCAGGCGCACCGTTTGGATTACTTAGTCCTGCGTAGATAGGTGAGAACATACTTATTGTGTAATACCCATTTCTTCCAAATTGACTTTCATCGCGGTAAGCACGTCTATTGATGATGTCATTTTCGATTAATGAGTTCAATGTTGTTAATCTTGCTACTTCTTCATCTGTTAATGGACGAACTTTGTTTCCTGCATGTGTGTCTTTGTTATATTTATCGTCATGCACATAGTAGTTTTCTATTTTTCTAAACCATTGTTTCTTAATCGCGTCACTTTTCGTTAATACTGCATTAGCTTCCATTGCATCAAGCGTGTATAGCACATCATACATTCCGTGTAAGTAGTGTTGAATTTCTTCTTCAGAGGTGAATCTTGCTGTTGGATCGTATGTGTGCAAGCGAGTTTTCGAGTCTTTATCTCCTTTGAAGACTGTGTTTAATACTATCGCTTCTTTATCTACACTGTCCGCTGATTGAAGTAGTCCTAGTGCGTATAATTCTGCTCCCTAGTCCTTCACGTCGCTCGTTTCCTTCAGTAGACTCTTCCATCTGAGTTATGCACCATCTCATGACTGTAAACAGATGTTCCGTACTGGTCTAACAGTCTATCACTTACAAAGTACGCCTCTACTCCTGTCGCATAAGCACCTGCATTCGGTCTTGGCGTATGGTATTTACCTGCTGGCCCGAAGAAGCTGTAGATAGAGTCTATGTTTTTGTCTGATAATGTTGCCCAATATCCTCTACCATTTGTATCTTTCACCTCAAATGCATCTGTTACCGGCACAGCACGATATAATCTTTCTTTAAATTCTGGTGCTAGAACTTTATACCAAATGTCATAATGATCTCTTTGCCATTTCGCAGATTGATCTACTTTTCCTCTAACATATTGTCGTAGGGCTTCTCCTGATAGAATAGCTCCGTCTGCTCCTCTGTCTCGATAACGTTCATAGCTACCGAAGGCTAATGTTGATAGAGTAGATATTGCATACAGACTCTCTTCTTTCATCGTTAATAGTGGCAGTATCATGCTCTTATATCCCCAACTTGGTGCTGATATTCTATCATATACTCCTATTGAGTATTTCTTGTCAGCTGTTGGTGATACTTGTTTTTCTCGAACCTCTTCTATATCTGATTTCGCTTCTACTATGTATGCTTTTGTATTATCTTTAAACCATTCATTATTTGTTTTGTTCGGCAGGAACAGTTTTCTATATGCTTCTACGAAGTCAAAGACTGAATCTTCTCCTTTAAGTGGTGCTAGTGTGCTCGCATATAGACCTGTCGTATTTGGTCCTCGTAGGTTTTCTAGTCCGCTATTTCCTAAAGCGATGATAGTGTCTAGCGTTGAAGCTTCATTATTTCCGTTAAAGTCAAATTTGTACACTGATAAATCTTTCGTATTCAGACTATCATAATTAATATTGTACCAACGGTTCATGTATGTAAGTCCCAGCATAAATGCTTCTTTGTTATTTTTAATTTTTTTCACTTACGTATTCAACTACACCATCTCCTGTAGTGTTGATTGATTTATCCATCGCTAATACTTTTCTTAAGTGCTCTGCTATATTAGTTTTAACTTCCTCAAATTCTCTATCTAAGTATAAGTTATCTAACTCTGCATTATCTACCGCTCCCAATACTTTCTTAGTCGCTTCTGAGCTGAACGTTACATTTTGCAATTCGCTTAGTACATTATTAGTTATCGCTGTATAATCTGAGACAAATGCTTCCGGTGTGAATATGTATCCTTTGTCTGCGACATTGTATTCGACTACTTGACTGTTTGTGAAGTTTTCTTTGAATGTTACATCTAAGTATTCTACTGTATTGTCTTTTATAGTGTAACATAACTCTATTGATTGAATTTTTCTTATTATTAATATCCGTTACTACTTCATTTCCGTTCATCGGCACTACATCTAGCAGTTCTGTATTATAAAGTTTATCCGTCGTCGCTACTTTGTTACCATAATGAACAACTAGCTCTTTATTGTAAAATGGCATTAATTTTTCTATGTTGTTATAAGCTACTTTTCTTTCTGCTTGAGCTTGACTTAATGTTGTATAGTTAACTTCTTTTGAGTTTGCTTTTTAGGTCTTGCCCAGTATCATCAAGAGTTACTGTGATTCCATAAGAAGCAATCTTAGCATCGGCTTCTTCTTTAGTTACTTTTCGAACGAAGTTATCTTGCTTTTTGTTTTCAACAGAGGTAATAGCATTCTTCACATCTGCGATTCCGAATTGGTCTCCTGTAGTGGCATATCCATCACCAACATTCATATTACTTACTACATTGTCCACACGACCTCTTAGATATGTAGATCCGACTATTCCTCCGACTCTTGGGTAGCCTTGACCATTTAAGATTTTACCTGTTGTTACAGAACGTGTTACTAACGCTCCATTTTCTAATTTACCTGCGATTCCTCCTGCTGTTTGGTTATTGTTACGAGCAGCCGTAGAGATGACTGCATCAACTTTCGATTTATCAACTTTGGCATTTCCACCAGTTAATTTACCGACGATTCCTCCTGCGTAATTCGCATTGTTATCCGCGTGATTGGCGACTAGTTTTCCGCTGAATGAGCTGTTTTCTATTCTTGTATTTGTTGCATCTACTACTAATCCTGCTACAGATTTTCTTCCTGATACTTTTCCTTCTACAGCTACATTGCTGATAGTGGCATTGTTTGCTGTTTTTGCTACTGCTGCGGCATTTTCTTTGCTATCCACTTGTGTATTTTTAAGATCTAAATCTTTTACAGTTGCATTTTTTAATGTGTCAAATAGTGGTTTTTTCAGGTCGTATATAGCATATGCTTTACTTCCTTCTGCTCCTACTAATGTTCCCGTAAATTCTCCTGTTATGTAACTTGTTTGATTTTCTGGTAGCCCTACTTCATCGGCTGTCATATCTGCAGCTAATTTATATACACCTGCTAAGTTACTTTGCATCGCTGTTACAAGTTGTTTGAACGATGTGTAAACTCCAGTTGCTCCGCTTTAGATTTAGGTAAATTAAATGTGCAGTCCTCTTTATATCCTTCTGCACCTTCTTCTACAAGTTGATCGACAGCTGCCGTCACTTTATAAGTTCCATCCGTATTTTCTGTAATAGATTTTACAGGTATATCATTTCTTTTGAATCTATCTGATTTTTATTTTTACAAAGTATTTAGCCGTATCAGTCGGTGCTTCACTTAGACTTAAATATCTACGATAACGATCATTTTCTTTTGCCATATAATTCTACTGAATCAATATCTTTAATTTCTATTTTCTTATAATCTAATTGGAAAGCTTGAGTTGATGTTTCTGTACTTTGTTCATCGTTTTCACCTAGATTATAAGTTAAACGTGTTTTTAGTGTGTAAGGTGTGTAGTAGTCTAAACCTGATATCACCTGCTCTTTGGCAGGATTTTCTATATCCACCTCTTTAACTAATTTCTCTCCATGGAAAACTTGCGCTTTTGCAGAGATATACGCCGATGTAGAGTCTGTTAAGTTATAACTTTACAGTTATAGATTTTTTGTTCTCAGCTTTTGTTAATTTTGCAATCTCTACTGTAGGTTTAACTTTCACAAGTGTTCCTACTTTAACGATTTCGTTCACCGGAGCTACTTCAGTTCGTGATAGTTCTTTAGTTTCTACAACATTACCATCTACGACGTAATCCTCATATTGAATTGTGCGTGTTCCTGCTTGACCTTGTTGTTCAGTTTCACGACGATTTTTCAGAAGTGTTGGATCTTGAATCTCTTCTGTTGTATAAGTGATATTTTCTGTTTCCGTTCTATTTCTTGTTGTAACTTCTAAAGTCGGAAGTTCTTCTGTTACTGCTGATTCTCCCTCATGTCCTGGTTCTTGTGTGCCGTTTGTCCCTACTGGATCGTATACTCTGGAAATTCGTAAACTGCTGGTTGCCCTTCACGCCCTGGCTCTTGCGTCCCTTTTGTTTCTAACGGCTTAATATATTCTGGAGTCTCTTCTCGGACTGTCGCTTCTCCCTCATGTCCTGGTTCTTGTGTCCCTTTTGTTTCTAGTGGTTTAGTATATTCTGGAGTCTCTTCTCGGACTGTCGCTTCTCCCTCATGACCTGGTTCTTGCGTTCCTTTTGTCGCTACTGGTTCAGTGTACTCTGAAAAATTCGTTAATCGCTGATTCTCCCTCATGTCCTGGCTCTTGCGTTCCTTTTGTTGACACTGGATCGGTATACTCTAGAAATTCGTTAACTGCTGATTCTCCCTCATGCCCTAGCTCTTGCGTTCCTTTTTGTTGACACCGGGTTTGTATATTCTGGTAAGTCTTCTCGAACTACTGATTCTCCCTCGTGTCCTGCTTCTTGTGTTCCTTTTGATTAACACTGGATTAGTGTACTCTGGTAAATCGTGGACCGCTGATTCTCCCTCGTGCCCTGGCTCTTGCGTTCCTTTTGTCGTCACTGGATTAGTATATTCTGGTAAGTCTTCTCGAACTGCCGATTCTCCCTCGTGTCCTGCTTCTTGTGTTCCTTTTTTCTCCTCTGCAACTTTGTACTCTGGTAATTCTGGTTGAATCGCTGACTCTCCTTCATACCCTGACTCTTGCGTTCCTTTTGTTGACACTGGATTAGTATATTCTGGAGTATCTTCTCGAACTGCCGATTCTCCCTCACGTCCTGGCTCTTGCGTTCCTTTTGTCGCCACTGGATTAGTATATTCTGGAGTCTCTTCTCGAACTGCTGATTCTCCCTCATGTCCTAGCTCTTGTGTTCCTTTTGTTGACACCGGGTTTGTGTATTCTGGTAAGTTTTCTGAGACCGCTGATTCTCCAACGCGTCCTAACTCTTGCGTTCCTTTTTCTCCTCTGCAACTTTGTACTCTGGTAATTCCGGTTGAATCACTGACTCTCCTTCATACCCTGACTCTTGCGTTCCTTTTGTTGACACTGGGTTTGTGTATTCTGGTAAGTCTTCTCGAACTGCTGATTCTCCCTCGTGTCCTGGTTCTTGTGTTCCTTTTGTTGCTACTGGCTTAGTGTACTCTGGAGTATCTTCTCGAACTACTGATTCTCCTTCGTGACCTAACTCTTGCGTTCCTTTTTTCTCCTCTGCAACTTTGTACTCTGATAATTCCGGTTGAATCACTGACTCTCCTTCATACCCTGACTCTTGCGTTCCTTTTTGTTGCCACTGGGTTTTGTGTATTCTGGTAAGTCTTCTCAGAACTGCTGATTCGCCAACTCGCCCTGATTCTTGCGTTCCTTTTTGTTGACACCGGCTTAGTATATTCTGGAGTCTCTTCTCGAACTGCTGATTCGCCAACACGTCCTGGTTCTTGTGTCCCTTTTTGTCGCCACCGGCTTAGTATATTCTGGAGTATTTTCTTGGATTGCTGATTCACCAACTCGCCCTGGTTCTTGCGTTCCTTTTGTTTCTAGTGGTTTAGTATATTCTGGCGTTTCTTCTCGAACTGCTGATTCGCCAACACGTCCTGGTTCTTGTGTCCCTTTTCGTCGCCACCGGCTTAGTATATTCTGGAGTATTTTCTTGGATTGCTGATTCACCAACTCGCCCTGGTTCTTGCGTTCCTTTTGTTTCTAGTGGTTTAGTATATTCTGGCGTTTCTTCTCGAACTGCTGATTCGCCAACACGTCCTGGTTCTTGTGTTCCTTTTTGTCAACACCGGCTTAGTATATTCTGGAGTCTCTTCTCGAACTGCTGATTCACCAACTCGCCCTGGTTCTTGTGTTCCTTTTTGTCGCTACTGGATTAGTATATTCTGGAGTATTTTCTTGGATTGCTGATTCACCAACTCGCCCTGGTTCTTGTGTTCCTTTTGTCGACACCGGCTTAGTATATTCTGGAGTATTTTTCTTGGATTGCTGATTCACCAACTCGCCCTGATTCTTGTGTGTCCTTTTGTTGATACTAGGTTTGTGTATTCCGGTAAATTCTCTTGTACCATGATTCTCCTTCGCGTCCTGGCTCTTGCGTTCCTTTTTGTCGACACTGGTCCTGTGTACTCCGGTAAGTTTTCTTGCACTAAGGATGTCCCTTTCGAAATTTCCTCTGTACCACCATTTTCCTTCTATACGCTCTGTTTCTTTATTTATTGATGCGCCTCTTATATCACCATCTTCTAAAAATCCTACATACTTATATCCTGGTATATGAATTATACCTGATTTTTAATTGTGTACTATCATTTACTTCTTTTGACATATTATAATGTTTCAATAACTTATTTTCTAAAGCAAATGTTTCATAAGGAACTATTACACTTTGTCCCAATGCCCCAATTAATAATACACTTAATACTCTATTTCTATTTTTCTAGATATTAACAATACTGCTATAACTACTGTACCTATACCCTAATCCATAGAGTGGCGCTGTACTATCTCCTGTCTTTGGTAATAACTGTTCTTCTCTTTCATTTATCTTCTTATATACCAAATAATATGTTTGATTCTCTTTGTATTCTTCTGGTATTTCTCTCTTTATTAACTCTTTTTCTTTTTCGCTTAATTCATTTTCTTCTACATATTTAAAAGTTATTTCTCCTGCTTTTGCAATATTTCCTGGGATATAATTTCCAAAAATCAATGTTCCTATCACTATAGGACTAATACCAATAGATAGCTTACGAATAGAATATTTCAGTACTTTATTAATATTTTTCATAATGTTTTCTCCTTTTAATTACAAAATCTTCTCTTCTTTAATTATTATTTTGATACTACTAATTATATCAAGATAAGTTGACATATTCAACGTAAAAGTTTATATTTTTATTCTATGGCAAATAAGCCTACAAGAATCTCATTTTCTTCTAAAGTATCTTCATTTGGTAAATATGTTAATAAATGATTTATATATTTCTTTGAATCCAATCCATTTCGTTTGCCAATTCCGAATAAAGTCTTTATGATAGCACTGGATTGTGCTCCTTCAAAACTTTGAGAGTGACTCAAAATTCGTGATTTTTGAAGAAACAAGATTTCGTCAAGTCATCCCCGCAAAATATTATACACTATCGCAGAATCGTAAAGTACCCATTCCATTTTCCCCTTACAGAGCTTTTAGTATAATCGCAATAGATTTCTCTTCTTTTTGATGAGTAGCCAACCTCTAATGGTACAATTTGTTTTGACATCTTGTTTTCCTCCATTCCTTCTTTTTATATTCTTATTATAAAGGAAGTTATGTTCAGAAGATAGATACCTCGTTATTGGACACTTACGATTTAGTATACAACCATTTATTACCCTGAATTTGACAAAGAACATCGAGTAGAGGGCTAATTTCTAGCCCTCTCTCCTACCATGCACATGCCGTTCGGCATACGGCGGTTCAAACCAATCTTCAATTCATGCTTTTCTAAGTAGTAATCAAGACAACTGACCAGTCCTTGCCCTGCAAGGACTGGTTTTGATCCTCTTGCTTTAGTACCGATTTAAGTGCTATAAATTGGTAGTGGTCACCCCATCCCGATACTTTTATCTGCTATCCATTTAGGGACTCCTAATTTTAATAATCCCCAAAGTCGTCTTGATTTCTTCTTCCATTGTTTCCAAATTATTACTCGAATTCTTGTTCGTAGGTGTTCATCTACTTTCGTCATCGCAGTTTTCATAAATCCTAATGAAAAGTAATTTATCCATCCTCTTATCACTTGATTTAATTTTATTATTCTATCTACTAGTGAGATACTCCATTTTCGTGATGTTAGTTGTTTCAGTTTTCTTTTGAATTTCTGAACACTTTCTTCGTGTGGCCTACTTTTCCATTCTCCTTTTGTTTTCCAAAATCCAAACCCTAGGTATTTTAGTTTGCTTGGTCTTACTATTTTCGTTTTATTCATGTTGACTTTTAGTCCTAAGTGTTTCTCTATAAAACGACTTACTGAGTACATTACTCTTTTCGCTGCTGATTCGCTTTTTACTGTTATTATGCAGTCATCTGCGTATCTTACAAAGTGTAGTCCTCTCTTTTCTAATTCTTTATCCAGTTGGTTGAGCATAATATTTGATAGTAGTGGTGATAAGTTCCCTCCTTGTGGTGTTCCTACTAATGTTTTGTGTTTTTCCTCCATTAATCATTACTCCTGCTTGTAGGTATTTTTCTTATCAGTGATTCTGTATCTCCATCATGTATTATTTGATTTTATCAAGGTCATTAATTTGTCCTGTGGTACTGTATCAAGAATTTCTCTAAGTCTATATCTACTATCCAGTCGTAGCCGTCATTTAGGTATTCTAATAGTTTGACTACTGCTGTTTCACATGAGCGATTTGGTCGAAATCCGTAGCTGTATTCTGAAAAGTGCTGTTCACATATTGGTGTTAACACTTGTGCTATTGCTTGCTGGATTATTCTGTCCATTACTGTTGGTATTCCTAGGTTTCTTGTTCCTCCGTTTGATTTTTGGTATTTCTATTCGTAGTACGGGTTGCGGTTTGTATTTTCTTTCTTTTATTTGACTCTTGATTCTCTTCCAATTGTTTTTGGATGTATTCCTCAATGTCTTCTATTTCTATTCCGTCAACTCCTGCCTGAAGCTTTCTTTAGTTTTTACTTGGTGTAATGCAATTATCATGTTGCTTTCTCCAAGTATTCTATCTAGTAATTTTGACATGTATTTTGTATTCCTTTCTCGTTTCGCTCTCCTGTAAGTCGTCTTATACTTAGTGAACTTTCTATTAGTGTATACGTCTTAACTTTCAGCTCTATCAGACCTGGCTTTACAGTTACAATCAAAGTTGGTCTACTTCGTTTTGGTTTGTTCATCCCTTCGCTCCACTTCCATTACAGAAGTTTCCTCGCTACTATGGAATCGGCTGACTTCTTGTCGTTCGTTGTTACTAAGTTTCCCTCGACAAGACCTCACGGGATAAGTCGTACATCTTTTCCTCGTTTACTCTCGCAATTTACGTACTTGAGGCTACGTCTATCTTCTTGGACTTTAGTGCTTTTGGGCCACCTTATCCACCCAAGACGTGAAAATGATAAAAATAAGAATGTACAGTTTTTGACAAAATAAAAATGTACAAATAGGTTATAATAGTGCATATAAAAAGAAAGAGAGAACTATATGACTTGAACCTAAAAATAAACAAAAATATAAAAATAACTCAATTATCAGATTTAGAAAAATCTGCAAGAAAAACAAATGAGGTGTTTAACTTGAAACCTAACTTTAGTGAATTAGCTAGAGTTTTAAAGAAAGATAGACGTATATAAATGTTAGAATAAAAGTGTAAATAAATTTCAAGATAAAAATGTACAAAAATATATAATATAGATATCTTAGGAGATATCTATGATATTAGAAAATAAAAACACCAACTAAAATTAAAGTTGGATTCGTTAGAAGATTTGAAAGGAGTACAAGAAATTTATGGACGATAATAATTTAAAAATAAATATAGCTGCCTTATCTAGAAAGTATAAAGTAGACAGAAGAACTATAAATAAATATCTTAACGGTTTCGAAAAAGAAGACGAAAAAATAAATCATCAAAAACTAGATAAATACTATGACTTAATAAAAAGCTTATTAAGTTCGTCAACTCAAACTTTTAGTTATATACGTCTTAAGACAATACTTAGAAGATAATTATGGGATTGATATTCAATACTCAACTTTTATAACTATATTAGAAACACACCAGAATTCTATGAATACTTTAAAAAGGAAATGTCTGAGTTCTGATGCCAATAATACCGTTATTAGATTTGAAACTCCACCAGGAAATCAGATGCAAATTGATTGGAAGAATCTATACCATTTGTATTATCGAGATACTAGGGAAATAATAGAAGTTAATATACTTGTTGGAGTGTTAGGATTCTCAAGATATAAAATGTATAAAGTTTCACTTCTAAAAACAAGAACAGTATTAATGTCTTTATTAACCGAGATGTTTGAAAACATAAAAGAGGAGTACCTAAAACAATTATTACAGATAATATGAAACCTGTAATGAATAAACCAAGAACTAGATATTTTCAAAGGTGAAGTTAATGAGTCAATTCGAGGGGATTTTCTAAAGATTTTGGATTCAAAGTAATACCTTGTAAGGCTAAAAATCCTCAAACAAAAGGTAAAAAGTAGAATCTCAAATGAAAATATTAGATGAAATACGAGCATATAGTGGAACATTAACACTTAGCGAATTGGTTCAATTAGTGGAAAGGATAAATACAAGAGAAAATAACAAATTATCGCAAGCAACAGACAAAATCCCCATTTTTGAATTTGAAAGAGAAAAGATTCCTTATTATCATTACCACCTGAAAAATAAGGAATCAATACAGAATCAAAACTAAAACCTCAAAAGTGAATAGTGCCGGTATGAGTTTACAGTAGATACTAAGCAATATCCAGTAGGGTCGAAAATATATTGGACAAAAATTGCAATATCAAGTTATTGATTCAAATATATACATATACTCTAACACAAAACTTATTGAAATGCACGAGATAAGTAATATAAAAATAAACCTATAATCCTGAACACTATAAAAGATGGTCTAAAAATAAATTTTCAAATAAAGAAGACAGAAATAGAGAAAGAGCCAAACAAAATCTTAATAGTATAGGAGGGAGTATATATAAATGAAAGTAACTAGTACATATGAGAGAATAATAAGTAACCTAAATTTTTAAAAGGTAAAGAGTCATTAGCTGTGCTTGATCGAACATTAGAACAGGTAAATAAAATAATCTTACCTTTATAGACGGATTTCTATACTTTTTACACAAAGCACAGGTAGAAAGAGAAAAAGCAAAAATCTTATTCAACATTCTGTGAAAAGTAGCAGGGTTTCCTCTAGTGTAAAAACTTTATCGGAGTTTGACTTTTGACTTTCAAGAATCGATAAATAAACAACAAATATATGATTTCAATTCATTGAGATTCATAGATAAGAAAGAGAACATAGTATTCTATGGAAATAGCGGTGTTGGAAAAACACATTTAGCTATTTCTATAGGAGAACTCCCAGCTCAGAATAGAAATCCACATACTTTATTAAATGCGCACGTCTGATAGAAATATTAAAAAGCTCAGTTAGAAGGAAGACTAGAAGAAAGATTAAAGTAGTTTTTGTGGTTATAAATTATTAATAATAGATGAATTAGGATATCTTCCAATAACAAAGAGGAATCTAAATTGTTCTTCCAATTAATAGATAGACGTTATGAAAAACATAGCACTATAATAACTACAAATATAAATTTCTCACAGTGGGATGATGTATTTGGTGATCCATTAATAGCTAGTGCAATAGTTGATAGATTATTACACCATTCACTGTAGCTAAAATAACTGGAAATTCTTATAGACTTAAAGATTTTTCCAAAAGGCAGATGAATAAAAATGTACATTTTTATTTTGAATTTTTGACATATTTAAATTGACATTTACAACGTACAATAAAAAGACATTATTACCAAGGAAAAACAAAACAAATAGAAATAAACCATCAAATTGATGAATACACTGATCTGATTAGATAAATTATTAGGAGAAGAATCTATACAAATATTCAAATCAAAAAGAATACTTTTGGCAATATTTGGTGAACCAAACAGAATTAAATATCAGCTATTCCGCATTTGAGAGCCTATTTATTAAAAGAATTCAAAATACAATGATTACTTTCAAAAACAAATCACATAAGAATTCTAAAGCTATACTTAGAGTAGAAACCATGCCCGGAGAACAAGCTCAAATAGATTGGAGAAGATGTAGAAATACACAACTAAATATGGAGAAAAATTGTCTTTAAATGTATTTTTGTATGGTTTTATCATACTCAAGATATAAAATATTTCATGTAACACTCAAGAAATCAAGATGTATTAATTTCATGTACTAACTGAATGCTTAGAACATATTGAAGGGTTCCAAAAGTAATTGTATGTGATAATAGAAACTACAATGGATAAAGCGCGAACTGTTAAGACATCTGGAGTAATTAATATAAAGTTTCAAGAATATGCAAAAGAAGGATTTGAATTGAAACCATGTGTAGCAGTACAGACCACAAACAAAAAGGTAAAGTAGAAAATATAGTAGATTACTAGATGAAATATACGCTTATAATGGTAAGTTAGATTATACAAATTAGTAGAATTGGTGAATAAAATAATGATGAGATGGAATCTACAAGTACATCAAACAACGAGAGGTTCCAATAATAAGTTTACAAAAAGAAAAGATTCCTTACTGCCATCTACCATGAGAAAAATAAGGGAATCGATATAAAATAACAACCCTACAAGTAAAAGTAAATAAACAAGCAATGATTTCTTGCAAGTCACAATCAATATTCAGTACCAATTGAATATATAGGTAAGAAACTAAATCTACAAGTAGAAGATAATTATTTATACCTATATGATAACATGAAATTGGTAGTAAGTCATTTAATAAGTGATATTAAATTATAAAGAAGCTCATTATAAGCAATTTGTTAAACACACTTGGAATGATATAGATGAGATTAAAAGAACAAACTAAAAAGAAATCTAGCTGTAATAGGAGAACGATTCAATGATAACAAATAGATCTAATTATACTAGATTAAAGAGAATTTGAGAATATCTTAATTTAAAGCAGTTTAACCTTAGACTAGATGAAATAATAAAATTAACTCAAAAATAGAACAATGTCAGTAATAGATATTCTATTGAAACTAACAGATTATGAAGTAGATGTGACAAAATGTAAAAGAATCTATGATTAAAGTAGCTAATTTCCCTTATAATAGATCGTTAGATGATTTTTGATTTTTCATTCAATTCTGATATAAAATGAATTAGAAATAAGGAACTTAGCTAGTTTAAATTTTATAGAAAACAATAAAAATTTAATATTTATAGGCAATAGTGGTGTTGGAAAGACTCACTTATAGCAGCGATTTGGAAGATTAGCAGCTAGTTCCAGGTATTCAACATATTTATATAAAATGTCATGATTTAATAGCAAACTTAAAAGCCGCTCTAGCCGAAAATAGGCTAGAACAGCGATTAAAAACACTATTCAAAGTATAGATTACTGATAATAGATGAAATTGAGTTATTTACCTTTAGAAAAAGGTGATGAGCGGTTATTATTCCAACTAATGGACCGACGTTATGAAAAGAAGAGCATAATAGACACATCTAATATTCCTTTTTCTGAATGGGCTACATTATTTAGTGATGACAAAGTGGCTTCAGCTATACTTGACAGGCTACTTCATCAGTGCATGAGAGTACCTATTATAGGTAATTCTTATCGACTAAAAATCATATTAGTTTTGAATAATTTGTACATTTTTATTTTGTCACTTTTGTACATTTTTATATTGACATTACACAATACGCCTTATTATCGCGTTTCTATTCGTAGAGCCACGATTTCGCTATCCTTCCCTCTCCCCACTACCTCACGATAGTCAGGCTTGTCGCAGAGTGGCGTCCAATAACGGTAGTATTGAATAAGAGCCTCTTCGCCTGGCGCGGAGCTCTTTCTTATCTACAAGTTTCTTGTAGTATTTTTATTCCATGGCAAATAAGCCTCTAGAATCTCATCTAAAAGTATCTTCATTTGGTAAATTCGTTAATAAATAGTTTGATGTATTTTTTCTGAATCTAATCCATTTCGTTTTGGCAGTTTCGAGTAAAGTCATTATAATAGCACTAGATTGTGCTCCTTCAAAACTTTGGGAGAATAACCAGTCTCTTTCTCCTACTACCATGTTTTATCGCCTCGCTCTGCTAAAATTATTCGAAAGAACAAGATTTCCATCTTCCAATATAGTTCGAAATGTTGATTCATACTTCAAACTATATTCTATAGCTTTTCCTAATTTCATACCCAGTAGTACCAGAATGCTCATGTGACACCAATCAAAAATTCATCCATAATTGGTTTCATTTCTTCTTGTCGTTTTTGATATCTCTCTTCTACTGGTAAGCAAATCCCATTCCTGTTCCAATTGAAATAGTCGGTTACAATAGTTCAATCCTTCTGCACTAAGCAGTTTTACTATTCTTAGGATTTGGCTTTCGAAAAATTTTCTTCGTACATGTGCCCAACACCCTACTAACGGCATTTTTGCTTGCGATAAGCTCATATCATCATGAATATAGCCTGAATAATCCCAAGACTACTTTTACTACTTCACTCACTCGACTTTTATCATGATGATACAGCATAATCCCCTGCTCTTTCTTGTTTTCCTGATAGAATGTCCAGTAGAGTAGGTAGGTATCGTTTTCTAACACCCGGTAACTTGTTTCGTCAGCGTGAATATAGCTTTGTTTTAATAATGTTTCTCTCAATAGGTTGTATAATGGTTTTTGAAATAATACTCACTGACTCTTATATGCCAATTTGTCAGTTCTTTTTCTCGTAATTGCAGTCCCATCTTATTCAGTCAGCTTCTTGTCGATAGTTCGGCACTTTAATTTCAGATACTTCCTGATAAATTGTATGTATCAATAGTACTTGACCCTAAGCTATGATTTAAAGGAGCTTTTGGAACGGGCGCTTTTAATGATTTTATCGATTAGGTTCCGTTTTCACTACAATGATATTGTAAGAATGTTGAAGAGAGTCTACACGTCGAAATTCGAGCTGGAATAAAACTAACTCTTTTCGCTTTTGACACGATGACCCAATTTCCCTTTGGGAAGTATTCTGATATTCTGGGCACACGCACCCTTCCTCCAACAATTTGTGATGAACCAATTCGTGTAAATTGTTCTGTAAGATATCTTGACGTCTACCTTGTGCTCTCGTATAAGTAAGAGTTTCTACTTCTCACGCATCCGTTTCTGATGTTTCTTCTTGAGCTATTATTTCTTCCATATCAAACAAACTCATTTGGTTGGTCTGCTTTGTATTTTCCAGATGCATTTTGCACGACCTTTTCTCTTGATTCTAACTGTCTCTTTAAGAAGTGATCAAGGTTCGAATACAGTCCAACAGTTTTATTAAATCTTTATTTTAGATCTTCTCTCGCATTGATTTGAAACTCTTTTTAAATCTACACTTAATACTTTTCTCAAGCGTCATGTTCTCATTTAGGAAATCATAAAAATACCTCTCTTTTATCGATTCGTTATACTATAAGATGCAATATCTTTCAGCAAAACATCGACAGTTTAAGCAGCATCTTTATTTCTTGGATAAAATGGCAAACCTCTCTTTTAATAAACATTCCCACTTGTTCATCAGAGTAATTCTTCTAACTTCTTTTCATTAGGCGCCAAATTAATCTCTCTCAGTTTTCGAACTCGTCTGTAGAGTAGCCAAAAACCTTTCTCCATCCCAATAGAGTGCTTCTAAATCTATCTTTTTCCTCCACAAAAGCTTAGAAATACTTAGTCCAGAAAAGGATCTGAGTGGTAATGATGTTGAATCCAATAAGCGAGAGAATCAGCCACTAGACTTTGCTACTGTTCTACCACAACGACAGTATATACTTTCCAACTTATTTAACGGTAGCCGACATGATGTGTCATCTAGCCCACATATCAATTTTAATTGTTCTTTATCAAAGGGAATCGTAAAGCACCCATTCCATTACCTTCCCCTTTACGAAGCTTTTCCAGTATAATAATCGCATCAGATTTCCCTTCTCTTTTGATGAATAGCCAACGTCTAATGGGTACAATTTGTTTGACATTTTGTTTCTCCTCCATTCCTTCTTTTTATATTTCTCATTATAAAAGGAAGTTACAGTTTCAGAGCTAGAGTACTCCGTGGCTGGACGCCTTACGGTCCACCGACAAGGCAGCGCCCCTGCAAGCGTCCAATAACGGGGTGGTAGGTTGAACAGAGCCCTTCGCCCTGGCGCGGAGGCTCTTTCATTCATCCGTTTCTTATGTACTCCATGGCAGATAAGCCTCTTAGGAATCTCATCCTAAAGTATCTTCATTTGGTAGAATTCGTTAATAAAGAAGTTGATGCATCTGAATCCGATCCACTTTCGTTTGCGGGCAGTTTCTGAGTAGCGTTGTAGTTAGCACTAGGATTGTGCCTCGCAAAACTCCTGGGAGGAATAAATCCAGTTCCTTTCTCCCTATTACCAATGGATTTTATCGCTCGCCCTGCTAAATTATTCGAGAGAACAAGATTCCCATCTTCCAATATAGTTCGAAATGTTGATTCATACTCTGCAAACCTATATCTCCCAGGAGCTTTCCTGCGAATTTACTGCGGTAGTACGAGATGCTCATGACACCCAATCATTCATCCATAATTGGTTTCATTTCTTCTCTGCCGTTTTTGATATCTCTCTTCTACTGGTAAGCAGTCCGTATCTCTGTTTCGAATTGGAAATGAGGCCGTCACGAAGAGTTCAATCTTTCCACAGCCAAAGAAGCCTTTGTACTATTCTTTAGAGTTTGCTTTCTGATTTTCTTCGTACATGCCCACACCCTACTGTAACTTGGCACATGCTGTGGCGATAAAGCTCCCACACATATCACAATGAATATAGCCTGAGATAATCCCCTAAGACTCTCTTTACTACTTCACCACTTCGACTTTTATCGTGATGATAAGCAGCGCGTAATCCCTGCTTTTCTTTTGTTTTCCTGATAGGGAAGTAACCATGTCCAGATAGAGTAAGTGGAGTATCGTTTCAACACCGTAACTTGCTTTCGTCAGCGTGAATGTAGCTTTTGTTTTAACAATGCGTTTCTCTCAGTAGGGCTGACAATGGTCGAGAAGCCGTACTCACCCCAGCTCTTTATATGCCATACCGATTGCATGCAGTCTTTTCTCGTAATTGGCAGTCCCATCTTATTCCAGCCAGCTTCTTGTCGATAGTTCCGGCACTTTTAATTGATACACTCTGATAAATTGTATGTGCAAGAAGTAGTACTAATCTTCGGCCTAAGCTTGGTGATTTTAAAGAGCTTTTGGAATTCGGGCGCTAATGATTTTATCATTAGTTCCGTCACCAGCAATGGGACGTTTTGTAAGAATGTTTGAATATGATCTGCACACGCCTTTAATTGAGCTGAATACTAATCCCTTTCAGCCTTTACACATGACCCAATTTCTTTGTAAAGTATTCTCTGACGTTACTGGGCACGCGCAATCTTCTCCTCAATACCTGTGGAATATTGAAACGCAATCGTGAAATGGTGTTCGGTAAGATATCCTGACGTTTACCTTGTGCTTTTTCTTGTGACTGCGCAATAGTCTCTTACTCACAATCAGTTTGATGTTTCTTCTTGAGTTATTTCTTCCATATCAAACAAACTTATTTTGGATTTGGACTTTCCTTTTGTTTTTCTGAAGATTTACCAAATAATTTTTCTTGGCATCCTGAACAGTAGTCTTTAAGAAGGTGGTTTTCTAAGCAGTTCTGAAGCAGTCCAGCGATTTGTCCATCTTTAGATTTCCTTCTTCGTATTGACTTTGAAATAAAATTCACTTAATGCTCAAGTGTCACTGTTCTCATTAGGAAATCATGCATACCTCCTCCCTTTATACTTGATTCTGTTAACTACTATAAAAGGGTAATATTTCTGCAGTAAAAACATCGACGGTTAGTATCTTTCGTATTTTTGGATAAATGGAAAATCCTTTTCTAATAACAGTCTACTTGTTCACTCAGATAATTCTCTTAACTTCTTTTTCATTAGAAGCCATATTAAGTCTTTCCGTTTTCGAACTCGTCGGTGGAAGTAGCCAAAACCTTCTCCATCCCAATAGGAGTGCTTTAAATCTGTCTCCTCCACAAAATAGAAATACTTGGTCCTGAAAAAGGATTCAAGTAGAAAGTGCATGATGTTGAATTCCAATAAGCAGAGAATCAATACTCTTGACGCATATCAGTTTTGGACTACAAACAACGAGACACTTGTCCGACTTTATTTAACGAGCAGTGACATGATGCATCACTAGCTCCACATATCAATTTTACTTGTTCTTTGTCAAGGGAATCGTAGCAACCACCCATTCCATTTTCCCCTTTACGAGGCTCAGTATAATCGCATTTAGATTTCCCTTCTGACATGAAATAGGCCAACGCCCAATGGACAATTTGTTTTGACATCTGTGTCCTCCATTCCCTCTTTTATGTATTATAAAGCGACGCTATGTTCAGAATAGATACCTCGCTGTTAAGGACGCTTACGCCCTGCTTTCTCACCGTAAGCGCGTCCAATAACGAGGTGAGACAATAAGAGCCTTCTGCCGCGAGAGAGCTCTTTCATCTATCAAGTCTCTTGTATATTTTATCCCATGGCAAAATAATGACCTCCTAGAATCTGCATCTTTTTCTGAAAGCATCTCTCACTCTGGTAAATCTCGTTTAATAAATAGGCATGCATTTTCTTTCTGAATCCAATCCACTATTCGTTTGGCAGTTCTCGAGTAAAGTCATTATAATAGCACCACTAGATCGTGCTCCTCAAAACCTTGGGAGAAGAAAACTGACTCTTTCTCCATTACCAATGATACTCATCGCTCGCTCTGCCAAAATTATTCCGAGAACAAGATCTCCCATCCTTCCAATATAGTCTCGTCATGTTGATTCCTTACTTCAAACTATATTCATAGCTTCTTCCTACTCCACTACCCAGCGGTAGTACCGAATGCTCGCGAGCACTCAAATCATTCATCCAATGGTGGTTTCATTTCTTCTTGTCGTTTTCAGATATTCTCTTCTACTGCAAGCAATCCCATTCCTGTTCCATATCTTTGAAAGAAGTCGGTTACAAGTAGTCTCAATCCTTCTGCACTCTTAAAACAGTTTTGCACGCTTAGGATTATGCTTCTGAAAAATTTCTCTCGCACATGTGCCCAAATAATTCTACCACTAATCCTGGCATAGCGGCACATAAGCTCAGCATAGTATCACAAATGAATATAGCCTGAATAATCCCCTCAAGACTTCTTTTTACTCGCTCGCCACTTCATCTTTTATCATGACAGACAGCAGCATAATCCCTGCTTTCTTCGTTTGTCTTCCTGATAAGAATGTCCAGTACAGGTAAGTGGAGCATCGCTTTCTAACACCCAGCAACTTGTTTCGTCCAGCGTGAAATATAGCTTCTAGTTTTGTAATAATGTTTCTCTCACAGGCTGTGGCAATGGTTTGAAATAAATACTCACCGACTCTTATACGCCATGTTCTGATTTCTCTCGTCACCATGGTGGCAGTCCCATCTTATATTCCAGTCAGCTTCTTGTCCGATAGTTCCGGCGCATCTGAGTGATACCCTGATAAAATTGTATGTGCAATAGTAGGTACTCGACCTAAGCTGCAGCGAGTTTAAAGGAGCTTTTCAGGAACGGGCGCTGAAGATTTTATCGGTGGTTCCGTTTTCACTACAATGGGAGACATGTTCGCCAGAATGTTGAATATGATCTTGGCACGCTCTTGAATTCCTGAGCTGGAATAAAAACTAACTCTTTTCGCCTTCTACGACGCAATTTCCTTTTGAAAGTATTCTGACATTCTGGGCACATGCAATCTTCTCCCAACAATTTGTGATGAACCAATTCGGGTGTAAATTGTTCTAAGATATCTTGACGTTTTACCTTTGTGCATCTTGTATATAGTAGTTTACTACTTCTACATCCGTCTCTGATGTTTCTCTCTTGAGTTATTTCTTCCACATCAAAGCAAACTCTATTTGATTTGGATTTCCTTTTGTTTTTCTGAAGATTTACCAAATAATCTTGAAAAATTCTAACTGTCTCTTTAAGAAGGTGATTTTCAAGTGTTCCACAGTCTCACACAGTCTTTATTAAATTTTATTTTATCTTCTTCGTATTGATTTGAAATTTCAAATTCACTTAATACTTTTTCTCAGGGTGTCACTGTTTCATTAGAAATCATATACCTCCTCTTTATATTTGATTCTATTATAGCTCAGTAAAAGGGTAATATTTTGCAGCAAAAGACATCGACGCTAGTATCTCATTTTTGGATAAATGGAAAATCCTTTTAATAACCATTCTACTTGTCTCATCAGATAATTCTTTTAACTTCTTTTTCATTAAGAGAGGCCAAATTAACTTTCCGTTTTCTGCAGATCGTGTCTAGAGTGAGCCAAGTATACCTTCCTGTCCGCAATAGAGTGTTTTCTTTAAATCTCCATCTCCTCCACAAAATAGAAATACTTGTCCTGAAAAAGGATCCCAGTTTCGGTAATGATGTTGAATCCAATAAGCGAGGAGAATCAATACCTTGACGCATACTCAGCCTTTACCACAAACGAGATATATACTTTTCCTAACCCTATGTAACGTATTGGACATAAGATGAGATCCACTAGCTCTAAGTATCAATTCTTTAATTGTTCTTTACTCGACAGGGGAATCGTAAAGCACGCGTCCATTTTCCCCTTTACGAAGTCGTCAGTACAATCGCAGTGCAGATTTCCCTTCTGATGAATAGCCACACCGTCTAGCTGCACAATTTGTTTCTGACATTTTGTTTTCCTCCATTCCTTCTTTTTATATTTTCTTATTATAAAAGGACGTGATGTATAAAAGCGTCCAATAACGAGGTATATTGAATAAGAGCCCTCTCGCCCTAGCGCGTGAGAGCTCTTTCTTATCTACAAGTTTCTCTTGTATATATATCCCATGGGCAAATAAGCCTCTAGAATCCTCAATTTCTTTTTCCTAAAGTATCTTCATCTGGTAAATCGTTAATAAATAGCTGATGCATTTTTCTGAATCCATCCATTCTCGATTCTGGCAGTTTCAGGTAAAGTCATTATAATAGCACTAGATTTGCTGCTCCTTCAAAACTTTGGGAGAATAACCAGTTACTTTCTCCCTATTACCATATTGATTTTACTCAGCCTGCTCTGCTAAATTATATCTGAAAGAACAGATTCCCATCTTCCAATATGAAGTTCGAAATGTTAGAGATTCATACTTCAAACTATAGCCCTGGTAAGCTTTTCCCACTCTATTTACCCGGTAGTACTGAATGCTCGTATCTATGACCCAGTCATTCATCCATAATTGGTTTCTACCTCTTCATGTCGTTTTGATGTCTCTCTCTTCTACTGGTGAGCAATCCTATCTCGTCCAATTGGAAATAGTCGGTTACAAATGGTTCTAATCCTTCTGCACTGAGAAGTTTTACCATTCTTAGGATTCTGCTTTGAGACCTTTTCTTCGTACATGTGCCCAACGCCCTACTAACTTGGCATTTTGCTTCGCGATAAGCACATATCACAAATGAATATAGCCCTAGAAGAATCCCCTCAAGACTTCTTTTACTACTTCACCACTTGACTTTTATCGATGATGCAGCGTAATCCCTGCTTTTCTTGCTCTCCTGATAAGAATGTCCAGTAATAGTGTGTAAGTGGAGTATCAGTTTTCTAACACCCGGTAACTTGTTTTCGATCAGCGTGGAATATAGCTGTTTTTACATGTGTTTCTCTCAACTAGGTTGTATAATGATTTGAAATACACTCACTGACTCTTTGCAGGCGCCAATTTGATCAGTGTCTTTTTCCTCGTCATGGTGGCAGTCCCATCGTATTCCAGTCGGCTTCTTGTCGATAGTTCAGACGCAGCTGGTGGTACTCTCGATAGATTGTATGTGCAATAGAGTACTTGACTCCTAAGCTGCCAGGTTTAAAGGAGCTTTTGGACGGGCGCTTTACTGATTTTTAATCCCATTGGTTCTGGGTTTTCACTACAATGGGGACATTTGTAAGAATGTTGAATAGCGAGTCTACGCGTCTTTTAATTGAGCTGTCAAATAAAACACTAACCTTTTCGGCTTTACGCGACCCAATTTCTTTTGTAAGTATCTCTGACATTCGGGCATACGCAATCTTCTCCCAACAATTTCCAGCGATGTAAGACCAATTCTGATGTATAAATTGGTTCTAAGACATCACCGACGCTTTACCTTGTGCTTTCTTTTCTTTGCATATGACAGTTTCCTACTTCTAAGCATCCGTTCTCGATGTCTCTCCTTGATGTTTGTTTCCTTCCACATCAAACACAAACTCGTTTGATTTGGATTTCCTTTCTCGGTTTTTCAAGATCACCAAATAATTTCCTCTCCGAAAATCTCTAAACTCGTCTCCTTTAAGAAGATGATTTCTCATGTCTCTAACAGTCCAACAGCGCCTTATTTAAATCTTTATTTTCATCTTCTGCATTGATTTGAAACCTAGAAATCTACTTCAATACTTTTTCAAGTGTCACTGCTCATTCGAAATCAGCAAAATACCTCCTCCTTTGTCGGAGTCTCACCATTATACTATAAAGGGTAGTATTTCAGCAAAAGACATCGACGGTTAGCATCACTATTTTTGGAGTGAAATGGCAAAATCCTTTTAACAACCATTCTCACTTGTGTCGATCAGATTCTTTAACTTCTTTTTCATTAGAGAGCCAAATTAGGTCTCTCCGTGTTTTCGAATCGTTTGTAGAGGAATGCCAAAACCTTCGCATCCCAATAGAGTGCTTTTAAATCTATCTTTTTCCTCCACAAAATAGGAAATACTTGTCCTGAGAAAAGGATGCAAAGTGGTAATGATGTTGAGACCCACAAGCGAGAGAATCACACCTTGACGGCATATCGGATTTACGCACAAACAATAATAGACATCAGTCCGAATCTTATTTAACGTATTGAGCATGATGCATCACTAGCTCCACACTCAATTTTAATTGTTCTCGGTCAAAGGAATCCGTAAAAGCACTCCATTCCATTTCTCCCCTTACAGTGAGCTCTCAGTGCACTGCATTAGATTTCCTTCTTTTGATGAATAGTCAACGCTCCACTGGTAAGCAATTTGTTTTGACATTTTGTTTTCCTCCATTCCTTCTTTTAGTATTTTTATTACAGTTGAAGTTATGTCTCAGAAAGAGATACCTCAAGTTATTGGACGCTTACAGTTATGTGTCTAGAAAAATAGATACCCTCGCTATGGACGCTTACGCCCATTTTCACCCCAGATGTAATACGACATATGCCCGTCGTATTTGCCAGCCTCTCGAAGGAAAATAATGTCGAGGGGCTTTCTTCATACTACTTAAAAGATTTATTCTAAAATCTTTCATAGTAGTTTTATCGTTTTTACGATCTCTGCTACTTCTGCAATAATCCAGTTAGCAGTAGTGCTAATCCTAAAACCTGCTAATCCTGTGTTAGTTTCAGTCGCACCAAATTTGGTATTTTGAGTAATTGTTTTTGGCTAACATTGTTAGAAGATCTCAGTTGCATCTGATTTAGCAACGTCTGAAGCGATTTACTGTTGTTTCTTCTTCAAGAAGAATTTGTTTGACAGTTTCTGCCATGTTGTTCCTTCAACAACTGTTAATACTGGTACTGTACATAGTTACTTGAGTACCATCAGCTAATCGAAGTGTTACTTTAGCTGTTCCTACTCTAGGACTCACTTGCCCAGGCTCTCTCAACGCTTTAACAACTTCTACACCTTCTGGTGAGTTTGGTTTTGATAGATATCTTTATCAGTTAAAACTCTCTCCCTTTGTTTACAATTGCAGTCCCATTTTACAAATGGTTTGTGATAAATCATATTCTTCTTTTCAAGAACAAACCCTTTGAAATGTGGTAAACAAAGTTACCAGTGCTTGTCTTCTACTTCTTCTTGACGTCGGTAGCTTTTTCAATCCCTTCGGTGCTTTGCTTTAGCTTCGTCTAAAACTCGTGTCTTAGCTCGCTGCTTTTTTCTCAGCATCTGTTAGACTTTGTATTTGAATTTTCAAGTTCATTTGCTATTTCTTAGCTAATTCTAGCTCTACTTCTGCTTCGCTTTTTCTTTTCCTACTAGATTTACTGCCTCTACTGCTTTTGTTCCTTCAGTTGCTTTTTGCGTCTACTCCAATTTGGTCTGCTGCTACTTCGATTGCTTTCTTAGCTTCGTCTGCTGCTTTCTTAGCTTCTGCTTTCGCTGCTGCTTTTCTGCATCCAAGTTTTGTCGTTTGCTTCGATTGCTTTTTGCTTTTTCTGCTAATGCTGCATCTACTTCTGCTTTCGCTTTTCTTTTCCTACTGGATTTACTGCTGCTACTGCTTTTGTTCCTTCAGTTGCTTTTGCGTCTACTCCAGTTTGGTCTGTTGCTGCTTCGATTGCTTTCTTAGCTTCGTCTGCTGCTTTCTTAGCTTCTGCTTTCGCTGCTTGTTTTTCTGCATCTGAAAGTTTGTCATTTGCTTCGATTGCTTTTTTGCTTTTTCTGCTAATGCTGCATCTCACTTCTGCTTTCGCTTTTTCTTTTTCCTACTGGGTTTACTGCTGCTACTGCTTTTGTTCCTTCAGTTGCTTTTGCATCTACTCCAGTTTGGTCTGTTGCTGCTTCAATTGCTTTCTTAGCTTCGTCTGCTGCTTTCTTAGCTTCGTCTTTCGCTGCTTGTTTTCTGCATCTGAAAGTTTGTCATTTGCTTCAGTACTTTTGCTTTTCGCCCTAATGCTGCATCTACTTCCGCTTCTCCTATTTCTTCTTCCACTGTACGACTTGTACTGCTGCCACCGCTTTTTGTTCCTTCCAGCTGTCTCTTGCGTCTCCAGTCGGTCCGCTACGCTCTCACTCCTTTCCTTTAGCCTCGCCTGGCTGCTTTCTGCGGCTTCGCCATCGCTGCTTGTCTTTTCTCATCCGAAAGTTCGCTCGTGCATTTACTTCGAGTGCTTTGGCTTTTTCTGCCACGCTGCATCTACTTCTTGCTTTCAGCTTTTCTCTTTCCTACTGGATCACTGCTGCTACTGCTTTTGTTCCTTCAGTTGCTTTTGCATCTACTCCAGTTCTGGTCTAGTTTGCTGCTTCTGATTGCTTTCTTAGCTTCATCTTTCTTTCTTAACTTCGTCTTTCGCCTTGTTTTCTGCATCGAAAGTTTGTCGTTTCTTCGATTGCTTTGCTTTTCTGCTAATG